>Ga0209654_1000017_pt1 | contig 206416 bp, 216 predicted proteins | sample SaaInl1SG_22_DNA_FD_184646 | JGI IMG/M metagenome (GOLD analysis project Ga0209654, IMG submission 184646) | Marine microbial communities from expanding oxygen minimum zones in the Saanich Inlet - ESP_161SG_22_DNA (SPAdes) (version 2) | ecosystem: Environmental > Aquatic > Marine > Intertidal... | reverse complement strand
ACTGTTCCACGCTTGCCTGTGAGTCCTCTATAGTTGAGTGTGATGTCTGGCATTATTCAAATCCTCTTGGATCTTTTACTCTAATGTCTGCAGGATCTTTAGGACCGTTTACTCCGCCGCCTGCTAGTGTGGTAACAGCATCTACGCCTGCAACTACTTCATTAGGTGAATTAGCAAGTGGACTAGTGCTAGGTGCATCTAGCATTGCAAAGATTTGTTTGAAACGTCCAGCTATCGGTTCGCCTTGTTCTGCTCCGCAAGTGTCATCAGGAATAACTCCAGGCTGTATATCATGTTGGCCTTCTACTTGATCTAGTAGGTCTAATACCTGTCTAACTATATCTGTTGCTCGCATCTGTGTTCTCCTATACAATATTTAGTTAAATATACGCATGATAGATAAAAAACCATTCCAACAAAAACTTGCACAGCTGAAACAGGAAGGCAAGTACCGTGTGTTCAATGATATACTCAGAGAGCGCGGAAAGTTTCCTAAAGCTATTTGGTACGGAAAGTATTCAATCAAAGAGATTGTAAACTGGTGCTCAAATGATTACCTCGGAATGGGCCAGAACAAAATTGTCATAGATGCAATGCATACTGCATTGGATCAGACTGGCGCTGGCAGTGGTGGCACCCGAAACATTGGCGGAACATCACACTATCATGTTGCGCTGGAAGGAGAATTAGCGTCCCTGCATAGCAAGGGTAGTGCGCTACTGTACTCGTCAGCGTATGTTGCAAATGAATGGAGTTTGGTTGCTCTAAAACAAATCATTCCCGACATTGTGTTCGTAAGCGATGATAAGAATCACGCAAGTTTGATCCAAGGAATACGACACAGTGGTGCTGACAAGGTCATATGGAAGCACAATGATATGAGTGACCTTGAGGATAAGTTGAAAGCTGTCAACGGAACACCATGTATTGTGTTCGAGTCTGTGTATAGCATGGATGGAGACGTATCACCTATCCTCGACATTTGCAACCTAGCGACCAAGTATGGGGCGATTACATACATTGATGAAGTTCACGCCGTAGGATTATACGGAGAACAGGGAGCAGGCTATTTACAGAAACTAAACCTGCAGGATAATGTGGATATCGTAAACGGTACGCTAGGCAAAGCCTTCGGAGTGCAGGGCGGATATATAGCAGCGGACGCTGACATCATAGATGCAATCCGCTCTGTTGCTTCGGGCTTTATTTTTACAACCAGTATGAGTCCAGTAATGGCTGCTGGTGCTCTTGCAAGTGTCAAATACTTGCGAGATCATAATGAGCTTAGACAACAGCATCAAGAACGTGCTCAAAAGCTCAAACAAGAATTAATCGCTGCTGGTTTACAGCCTATGGATTGCAGCACAACACACATCGTTCCATTGTTTATAGGTGATGCTATAAAGTGTAAAGCTGTAAGTGATGCACTTATTAACGACTATGGGATATATGTACAAAGCATTAATTATCCTACGGTACCCGAAGGCACAGAGAGATTACGCTTTGCTCCCACGCCGTATCATACTGACGGTATGATTGAGGATCTAATAAAAGCACTGAAAGAGATACTAAATGATTAAAAAATACTTATGGATGGCTCTTGGCTTCCTATCACTTGGCATGGCATACATTGGCGTGATTGTTCCAGGCATTCCGTTTTCAATATTCCTGGTATTCGCAGCATATTGTTTTGCCAAGAGTTCACCAAGGATGCATGCATGGTTGTATAATCACAAATACTTTGGTCCGTTTTTAACCAACTGGGTAGAAAAGAAAGTATTTCCTACTTGGGGAAAATATGCAATGGTTGCTGTAATGAGTAGTTCACTTGCATTCCTTTGGTTTAGCACAGGCAATGTCAAAGCTGTGTTATGGAGTGGTGGATTTATGGCGCTTGTTGCAATATGGGCATGGCGTTATCCAGGATCAGTTGAAGAACAGGAGCGCCGTGTTCGAGACGGCAAGCGTATTGCATGGTTAAAATAGACAGGCCATTTTATCTTGATGAACTACAAATTAGTTCATCAGAACGTTTAAAACTAGCAAGTAAACATTGGGCACACTTCAATGAGAGTTTATGGATTGGCAATATTGATAGTGAACTGTTACACTTGGCAGGCTCTGAAAATTTTGAGCCTCTTCTAAAAAAGTTTATAACCGAAGATGGATACAAATTCGATATCGAAGCTATTGAGGTTAATTCGGGTTCTATGCTTCATATTGAATTGGTAAGCAAAGCCTGCTACTTATTAGATGCTTATCTAAAATCTAAATCATTCAAAGATCCAATCTGCTCTCATTACAACCCTAGATGGGCGAAAAATGTGGTGCATCCAGGTGGTACTAGGCAAGTTATTTTAGATCTTTTCCATCAAGGTCCAGTTAAAACATTTTATTTTAATACCAGTGGAATAAAATTTAGGTTTTTAAAAAAAATGAAGAAAATTAATATCAATGAGTTTTTTATGAATAAAGAGTACCACACAGCCCTAGTGCCTGATCACGGAACACTTATTCCTCATATTTTGCGCATGCCGGGCGTGGATGCGCTGCCCCAAGCAATGATCAATTCACACAATCAATACAAAGCTAGACTTTCTAATTCTAATTATAAAATATTTTCAAATTTCGAACTAAAACATTTTTCAAACTGGCAAGTATCACAGCAAGACGACGCATCTACAATTGTTCACTTCAAGCACGAAAGTCCTTCGTTAAAAGACCAAATAAAGGCATCTCTTTTAATTTTAAGTGGAAATAACTATACAGACGAACATTTATCAGTTGGGCATCAAAAAGGACGGTTATAATATGGAAAATCTAGAAAGAGCAGTAGTTGAAGTGTTTGGTGGCTGTAATTACAAGTGTCAGATGTGTCCACAAACAACTGGCAGAGGCAAAGACTGGACACGAAAGATGCCGTTTGATATGTTTGAGAACATACTAGATCAACTTCCTGGCACTCCTGTAATCAACTTAGAAGGTTCAGGCGAGCCTACTATGGCAAAGGATCTACCTCGTTATATCGAAGCATGTACTAAACGTGGCTTGCCTAGCTTTATGTACAGCAACGGCAGTTTCTTTAGTGGTCACTTTATGCAAGACTGTGTGGATGCAGGATTAAGCTTTGCTAGATTTAGTTGTATTGGTTATAACAAAGACAAGTACAAAGAATGGATGGCTGTTGACAACTTTGATTTGCTCAAGACCAATGTTGTCAAAGCCAAGGAATATATCAAAAAATCCAATAGCAATTGCCTAATAAGCAGCTATCACTTGATATTGGACAACAACCAAATTGACTACGAAGTAGAACAGTACAGAAATAACTTTATTGGACCAACTGGATCAATAGGCTACATATGGAAAATGCACAATTGGAGCGGAAACTACGACCCAGACTATGTAAGAGATGCCAGCAAACGTAGAACTTGTGGCAGACCCTTTGCTCCTGAGATAACCATACGTAGTGGAGGCGTCAACGGACTGAAAGGTGCAGTTACTCCTTGCTGTCAAACAATGGGACCGCCCAACGAAAGTAAAAGTGTGCTGGGTCATGCACAGAACCAAACCCTAGAAGAAATATGGCATGGCGAGGAATACAACAAACTACGCAAAGCACATGAGATGGGTGACTTTGACAGTATTGATTATTGTAAAAACTGTGACTTCTTGTATGAAGATCCAGAAGTATTGGTTTGGAGTAACGATAAATCTGCTAGTACTGATTATATGTTGGGTACAAACTTTAGCCTCAAAGATTATAAAAATGGTCGAGTTTGATTATTAGTAGTTACAAGGAAAAATAATCAATTTACACTTAACTGAAAAAGAGGTTTAATAAATATTTTAATGAACGAGATAACTAAACCTAGAGTATTTTTATATGGCGGTTGCGATCTACAGGATATGATGATTGATGTTTTGAAAAAAGACTTTGATATTATTGACTATGCAGCCGAGAATCCTAATGAAATTGATAATAAACAACTTGATTTATCAAAACACAGTGTGCCAAACGCTGGAACAAGTGTTATTTCACTATATTCAGAACCAGGCGACATCGCCCAACGTGTATTAGAAACATTAGCCACAGGGAAATCTAGAGACGTTATATTAAACAAAACATTGTATGACGAAATTGTAAAATTTCCTTGGTTAGATTTCTATAGAAAAAATGCAGGACCCAATGACTATATATTAATCAGTTTCAGCCCAGAGCTATATACAAAGTTTATTAAAGGTAAAGAATGTTTTACGTGTGTGCCTCAATTTAGTAAACTAGGAGATCCTAAAAATCCATTAAATTGGCTTTGGAAGGAATACATTTCTAAAGATCAGTACCAGTTGCCATTTGATACTAAAGAATCGCTTGAATGGTCTTTTGATCTTATGGTAGACTTTGCACGAGACATCTACGAAATTTTTCAAGATAGAGTAATATTAGTCAAGACACATCTATCTGATTTTGTTATTTCAAAAGATCATACTATTAAAAATATTAAAGTTGGTCCAGACAACTTGATGTTCTATAGACAAACAAAAGTAATATCAGATCCTACTGATCACAAATATGCTGAAAGATTGAGTAATATCATTATGAACAAGTTTAGACATCACTATAAATCAGATATTGATGTAATTAAATTAAACGAGCCTGTTTTTATTGATGCTAATCACAAATGGGGGTTCAGCCAATTTCATATAGACTTAGGTTCTAGAACAAAACTAGCCAAACTAATTCACGAGAACTTAGTTAGAAAAACAATAAAAATACAAAATGTCATTGAACAATAAAATTATATTAAGAGATGGAAGAGAATTAATTGGAGTTTCTAACATTGTTGTTAGCGAACTTGAAAATTCTATTTTTATTACATCTAATACTGCTACTTTAGAATCTATTGATATATCAACAACTACACTAACAGCTAATAATATTGTCAGCGATGATATCACCATCGACGGACACAGCATTTTAGAATTAATTAAATCAACTAATATTATTAGTGAAAATACACAAACTTCAGCACTAAATGCAGACTTAATTATAGCAAAAAGTCAAGCATTGCTAAAGAGATCAACTATACAAGATTGGTTAGGGTTTGACTCAAAGATAAAAGATAATACTCAACCTTTTAAGATTTCGGTTGCAATAAATCCTGCTACTAATAAAGAAGCATTAATATTCAAATCTTGTGTTTATGATGACGAAAATATCTCTTCTCATCTTCCGTTTGCACTAGAAGACAATAGGGCTTATTTAACAAAGCCAAACATACCTCCTAATACAATTGCTTCACCTGTTGGTACAGAAGATGATATAAAGGGTGACATTGCAATAGACGAAAACTATCTATATTATTGTACAGCTGATTACAACGGCACTTCATCAATATGGAAACGTTTTGCTTTAACAGATTGGTAAATTAAAAATGAATTATAAAAAATTTGATAACCTTAGGCCATTGCCTGATAATTTAAAAGAAGAATGTATTCAATACGGAGAAACATGTTTAAAAAACAATGTTGAAAGAATTGTTTTTGGCGTCGATGATAATAAAGAATCTTCATCATTTAATACTTGGGCATTACCTTCTGATACTGTATTAAAGATTAATAACTTTTATAATATTCCCAAAAATAGCAGTGTAGGTTATATACTACAAGCAATTACTGGGTCGAATCGATTTTTTCCGCACGTAGACGACCCCAGTATGAGAACTTCTCCAATAATACTATATGTATTAAAATCAGGAGGAGACAATATTAAAAATGTATGGTATAAATTAAAAGACGAGTACAAGCATGTTGAATTTCCTTTTAATACAGGAATACCTTACTCGTATCTAGACGAAGTTGAAAGTCATTATCTAGAAGAAGATATGTGGCATCAATTAAGTGTATCTACTATACATAGTGTTGAAAATCAAGAATCAACTCGATATGCATTGTACATGTACGGTATAGAAGATCTTAATCTATTAGCTAATGACTACAAATAAGCTGTCCAACTAGGATGTGCAATACTCATATCTAGTTGTTTGCGTTTGTTGACCAAATCATAATAGTCAGGCGCATATGGAGTTTTGATTGGCTTCATGTGCGCTTTATTGCCTTTGCGTCCATTGCACGGGCCACATGCCGCAACAATATTGGTCCATGATGTCTTGCCGCCTTTTGATATAGGCACAACATGGTCAAGTGTTAGATTAGATTTGGAATAGGGAGTGTTGCAGTACTGGCAAGTGTAGAGGTCGCGAATATAAAGATTGTGTTTGGAGAATCTCGGTTTACGCCGTCGCCGCTGCATTTCTTTGAGCATAATAACACTGGGCACTCGAGTTTCCCATGTAGAACTACGCACCATCCAATCATCATACCATTCCAGTACTGTGACTTTGTCAAGCCACATGTAGGTGATAGCTTCTTTCCACTGTATAGCACTTAGCGGAAGGTATGATACTGGTTGAGCGTCTGCATTTAATAGTAGGACTTGTCCCACGTGGTTATCCTCTTGTTATATCTTTAGCATTATACAACAATACTTATGCTTTGTCAATAGCCTACAAACGGTTCAAAGTCAGTGCCTGCTGCTACCATGCAAGCTGTACCATCTGGGTATAAGCTAACCAAACTCCAAGTGCCGCTGTCTTGATTAACAAAGTACATCATACTGCTGCTGTACCAGTTGCCATCTCTTGCACTCAGTTGATTGCCTGTGCTTTGAAATAGTGGCTCTTCACCATACTCAGACACTATTTTATCTGTTATGATGATCACGTTGTCACAGGGCTGTGCTGTTATAAATTGTTTTGTTTGTTGTGCATTTGCTGTTGGAGCAAGTAGTGAGATCCATATAGCAAACGCTGATACTGATCTAAGCATTTACTTCTCCTTGTTATATAATTATATATCAAATATAGTTGGAGAACACATCCTGGCTGTATTCCTCAACAGCACTCTGCCAAAGATGTTCGTCTGCTAGTTCTATCAGTGCTTGACTGGGTCGGCTCAACAACAACCATTTGGGTTTGGCGCTGCGCAACTGATGTTCTAGATCATCTGCATCCCATGCTTCACAGCCGATAAACATCTGATACCAATCAGGTGTGTTGCCCATCTCCAGCTTTTCCATCATCAGTCTATCTGAACTTATGCTGAATCTACCATCAATATTCATGGTGTTTGAACTGTACCATTCGTCTGAGTGCAGCATCACCAGTGCTGTGCTGTTGTAGTTGCCGCCCACATACAGTCTATCAGCACCCTGCCAGTCTATGTCATGCTGAGCCATCAGTTCAGCTAGATCATAGCTGCTGAGTGCATTGAGTGTTAGACCCAGGGTGCTGTAGTTGTTGCTTTCAGTGATGAGCACCACGCTGTTGGCACGGTGTGCTCTAGCATGAGCTGGATGTGCTATGAGTAGACTGCCCGCTCTGATCTGCACAGCTAGCTTCCGCTGCCATAGTCAGGTAGAGGACCACCATACTTCTTGCCCTTGACCTTCTTGCCTTCAACGCCTTGACGTTTGCCTTTGGCACTCAGCTTGAACTTGCGCTTGTGTGTTCTGCGTCTATAGCCCTGACTCTTGCAGCTGGCTAGTGCGCTGGCACCCAATGCGCTGTTGGGCTTTGAACTCTTGCATAGACTGCGACTTGCTGCCCAATCATCAAGATCTTGTTCTGATTCTAATAGTTCATCTACTCTCATGCTAGTATTTATACTTTCAGCGGTACTTGTCAGCTATGTTAGAGTAGTCCTGCTGATCACTCTGCTCACACAAACTAAATGTAAGAGCCTTTCTAGGTCCCTTGGTTGTATTGATTGAAATTTCTCCACTTCTCTCGTGAAACTCTATTTTGGTTATGGTAGCTGGCTCGCGATTCTGGCCCACTAGGATAGTCTGTCCTATCTCTAGATTGACGTTTAGGTTACGTAGTGTACTCATGGGAAATTCTCCTGTTGTGGACTATACTAGCTAGTCACAAATATTTATCTGCTAGACTGTGTTGGTATAAGTAATAGTATATCAAACGCACAGGAGCACAACGATGAAAATTCAAGACATACCAGTGGGCGAAAGCTGGGCCTGCAGATTTCGAACAGTGACCTTTGTGGACGAAACAGGCACACCAGTGAGTGCAAGTGGTCTACAAGTGGGTCAAGCTCATCCAGGCACACCCGAGGTGTACGAAAGCATAGGCGTTATACAGGTGAGGGACATGGAGCAGAGTTTGGTACAACTGCAGGACACAGTGAGCCTACAACAGTTTACTGTAGCATTTGATGACTGCTGGGATGTGGACACCATAGAATGGCAGGAGGAAAGCTGAGTATGAACGACGACAACTATGATGATGATGATTTGAGCGATGACGAAATTCAAAGTGCAGTACTGGAAGCAGTGAATCAACTGTTGAACTGGAGCGCTCTAGTAGCAGAACTACAGACCACTGACGCTGCTGCTGAAGAAGTATACTTGGTGTGTGACCTAGTGGCAGCATACTTCAACATCGAACGTGCAGAAATGATCACAGAAGAGAACGAGGACGGCAGCTACACCACTAGAGTCAAAGGTGAACAACCCCCACAGCCAAGAACCACACCCATACCCGGAGTAATCCGCACCAAAGGAAGACCCAAACTGAGACTCTCAGGCAACAATCAGCCTCCCCCAAGCACAACAGATGAATAAACGACAAATACTACTACAACTCAACAACAGCACACTCAACAGTCACACTAGAGAAAGTCTACTGCAACTGCTGCACTACATGACTGTGGAAGGTGTAGACACCACTAGTGAAAGCGCACCCAATGGATATACATCAAAAAGTACAAGAACTAAGAACTCGCATCGAGCGTCTAAGAGCACAACTAGAACTCAACAGCACAAACACAAACCTTGAACCCGCTAGTGTAGTAGTAGAAGACCCTGAACCCACTCAACGAGAACAACCCAAACAGTCAGCAGCTGATGAATACAAAGCTCGACTAATGGGCAAGAAATCTAGTTAACATAGTGTATTTCAAACCACGTTAACCACACTACTGCTTCCTCTACTGTACAACGAAACCATTCCCCTCTAGCACGACGATGAGCATACTCACGATGAAATGTACGCTCTAATACCCTACCCTGATCTACATCTACTAGTATACTATGAACCAACTCTAATTGACTACTACTACCCGTTTGTAAACTACGCAATCTACGTTGAGGATCCACACTATAACCAAACTTACACAATGAACCATCACTTATACAATACAAATACATCTACTATATAGCACACACTATACACTCTGTCAAGCATAAAAGGCATATGCGTATACACGGACTATAGTAGTAGTAGCAAACACACAAAGGCCCCGCTGTTGAACAATCTACTGGAGTAGAAGAGCCTATCCATCTTGAGTATGAGTAGTATGAGTAGTAGTAGTGATACTGCTAGTAGTAGTAGTAGTAGTTGAGCGGAGCTATTGAGCCTATACAACCAACGTACACACACAAAGGCCCCGCTGTTAACGAGTGTGAGTTGCAAATTGCAAAGGTGTAAACTGTAGAATGCAAACCTGCAAAAGTATTTGAACTATGCCTCTCGTGACCGAGCGCAAGAATTTTTTTCATACTATATATAGTGGTGCAAACCGTGAAGAGAACTGTTATATTATAACATCTACTCACCCAAAATCAACCAAGAAAACCACATTTGATGGTGTTGACACCGTGTATGACACCGTGTATGCTGTCAAAGGCCCCGCTGTTGGCACCTTCCTCGTAGAGCTCTACTACTAGTACAGCACCTGACTGACTGTATAGTGTCAACTCTAGCTCAACTACTACTGCTACTACTATGCTGTATAGGTTGTGCTCTACTACTACTATTACTATACTGTTCACACTCAGCTCTACTACTATTGACTCTACTACTAGTATACTGTACACTGTGCTGTAAAGGCCCCGCTGTTGGGGGTTTAGGTTCTGTTGTTTGTTGTTGAGTTTGTGAATCAGAGGTTGACAAACGCAACTGTTGGTGTTATAGTTAGTGTATAGGTTAATTGATCAGAGGCTATAACATGAGTCATTCACATTCAAGCTATCATCGTCCAAGAAGTTTCAGAGTGTTCTGTACCAATCGCTACTGGGAGAATCGAGATGAGTATGATGGCTTCCGTCAGGTTCAACCATATTCATTTGAAGAGTTTGTGAGCGAGAACTTGAGCACACTAAAAGAACAATTCAGACCCCAGGTGGCTGCTCAAAGAAGGCGGCGCCTCAAACAAAAAGGTTGACAAGCCTGCAGTATGGTGCTATAGTAGTATTATAAGTTAACAAACGTAGAGGGATCACTATGTATTACATTTATGAAAAATCGTCAACTTACATCATGGGCAAGATGGACACACGTTCGGGCGAGGTTCGTCCAGATCACCGCAAGAGCTACAAGACCATGAGTGCTGCCCAAGCTGCTCTTACTAAGATGAGCAAACGTTATAGAGCAGACCTCAAGGACTCAGTCAACGATCCTCAGTACCGTTATGGCATAGCAGAGGCCAACTACTTCCATAGTACTATTGAGAAGAGTCGCACACGCACAAATATGATGAGCAACACACTGTATACTGAGTCGGTCAACACTCCCAACTATATGAGCCCAGCTAGTGAGGCATACTGGAGCATGTAGTGCCGACTGTGTTCACATTTGTGCCCGAGGTGCTGCTAAGTGTTTGATTGTATTGGCTAAAATAAAATTTAAAACTGTTGGCAGTCAATGACTTAGCTGTTCATTTTTGTTCATTTTTCAGTTGACAACTGTGCTGTTTGTGTTATACTGTATGTACAAGTTAACAAAATAGAGGGCTATAATATGCTACGTTACACAAATGCTAATAATGTATCCGACCTTGCTACTAACGCAACTGCTGTTGCTTACTGTGCAGTAGACAAGTGTGTATACACAAGTTTTAATTTTTACAACAAAACAAAACACAGTGCCGGAGACATTATGCACTTTTTTGCAAAGCGTAGTGCAGCAAATGGCGCATTAGAAAATGTACGTGTTGCTATACAAAATGACAGTGTAGTTGCATGGCAAACGTAAAAATAATTTAATTAACAAAAACAAGCACTTACAAAAAAAATGCTAAGTGCTTGTTTTCCAACACTTCTTTTCGCTAGACAAACACACAAACATATGCTATAGTGTATGTATAAGTTAACAACATAGAGGGCATTACTATGCAAAACACACAACAAGCAATTTATGCGGAAGTAGTAGCAAGCGCAATTGCAAGCTATGCGGAAGCAATTACACACGCTGCACATGACAGCGTAGCGGAAGCAAACGACTACTGCATATTAGACAACTGCTATAAAATGCAATTTTTATACGACAACTACATGCAGCACACAACAGTAAACAGTTTAGCAGCTGCCTGTTTAAACAGTGCTGCGGATACTGCTGTTAGAGAATGCATGTATAGCATGCTGCACTACTATGCAGACACTATTACAAGTATGCAAGTTGCATAAAAAAAGTTGCTGCTGTTAGCATTTTTCAGTTGACAGCAGCGCACACTTGTGCTATATTAAGTTATAACGTAAACAAACATAGAGGGCAAACTATGCAAATTACACAAGCACTAGCACTACAGCACTGCGCACAACAACTCGAGTACGTAACACAAACGCAAACACTGTGCATAGACACAGCAGAGGAGCTTGTTGCTGTTATGCAGCAGCTATTAGCGGCAAACTCCGATTATGCTGCAATTGTAGCAGCTACACGCTACAGCAACGACGAGGTAAACGAAAGCAAGTACTTGTAAAAAAGTTGTGCTGCTGTTAAAAAAACACTTGACAGCAGCGCACACTTGTGCTATAAGTGTATATAACGTAAACAAGCATAGAGGGCTTTATATGCAAAATACTACTACTAAAACAGCACGTAACATTGTACGTAACATCCTAAAGCAAAACAATATTGCTGTAAGCAAGCACACTTATACAAATATGTGTGTAAATCCTAAACTGCGCAACTTGTGCTTTACTGTAAGCAGCATGCCTCCTAGTGTATTGCAGCAGTTGCAGCAAGCACTAAACGTTAAATGTGTACACGCAACTAAAACGTTTGCATACGCTATGCCTAGCACAGCACGTTATTTGCGCATTGTACATTGCGCAATTTAACCAACAAAAACAAGCACTTAGTAAAAAAATGCTAAGTGCTTGTTTTCCAACAATTACTTTCAGTTGACAACTGCTTATACATATGCTATAGTGTATGTATAAGTTAAACAAGCATATGAGGAGCACATTATGCAAAACACAAACTACGTATTCCTAAACGCAACAGACGCTGCAATTGTTGTAACAGTAAACAACACAGTTGTAGGCGCTGCATACACAGCAGCACAACTTGCAGCACTGTTTACAGCAAACAACGTTAATGTAAACACAGACACTATTATGTGCAGCAGCAGCGTCGACTTTGCACAAGAGGAGGGCTTTGCAACAGACAGCTGTGCGCATAATATAATAGAAGCTGCACTAGAGCAGCTATAAAATAATTTGCACTATAGCGCACACTGTGCTATAGTGTACACACCTGTAGGCCCCGCTGTTGGGTCCTCAGAAAAAAGTTTAAATTAGAGGTTGACAACCCAGCACACCTGTGCTATAGTGTATGTATAGTTAGAACAAAGGGCAAGCACATGACACACGCATTTTTCAAAAACAACGACAACTTCTACGTAGAGGAAGAGTTCGACCACGAGCAGTTCACAGTAGAGATTGCGTTCGCTCCAGACGACACTCAGTTGGATCTGTTGTTTGACACTGAGGCAGACTACTACCCTGAGTTGATTGAAAACTTGGAGTCGGGCTTTTGGCAGCACATGATCGTTCGTGTGCAAGCCAAGTATGACGGCAAGGTTATGGGCGAGAGCTACCTAGGCTCAATTGTAGCAGAGTCACCTGCAGATTGGCTGGCACAAGATGACAAAACAGACGGCGTTATCAACGGCATGGCAATTGAAGCTATTGATCAAGCACGTACAGAAGCAGTTCGTATGCTGGAGATCCTAAAGGAAGATTTCTTGCAATAAGGAGTTGACAACTAGCACGACTGGTGCTATAGTGTATGTATAAGTTAAGCAAGAGGGCAACAAGATGAACGATACATTTTTTGATCAAAGCATGAAGACAGCACGTGAGTGCGGTGCATATAAAGCAATCGCAGGCATGATGGCAGAGCGCATCCGCATACTGGACACAACAGAAGCAGGCAGCATGGAAGCTGAGTTTGCTATGATGAACTTGGTATCGCTTGCAAAACAATTTGAAGAAACTGTAGAAAAGTTTGAAAAAGAGGTTGACATTCTAGCATAGTGGTGCTATAGTGTATGTATAAGTTAACAAAGAGGGCTACAAGATGAACAACGTACAAACCGCAATCACAGCAATCCGCAACATGAACAACGATGAGATCAACCAAGTGGTTGAAGCAATCAAACTCCAACGCACATTCAACGCACGAGCTACAGCACGTTCACTCACTGTAGGCGATGCTGTAAGCTTCACAGGACGCGGTGGACGCACTGTGACGGGAATGGTTGAGAAAATCAATCGCAAGACAGTGATTGTAAACTCGCCCACGCAGGGCAAGTGGAAGGTCACAGCCAGCATGCTAAAAAGTTTGGAGGCATAGGCAGAAAAAGGTTGACACTATAGCATTCAGGTGCTATAGTGTATGTATAAGTTAAACAAACGCATAAGGAGCATATGCAATGGGAACTCGTTCAGCAATTGGTTACAAAACACCAGAAGGCAAAATCCGTGCAAAGTATTCACACTATGATGGCTATGTAGCAGGCGCAGGACGCACGTTGCAGGAGCACTACCAGCAAGCTCGCAAAGTTGCACAGATGGTAGAGCTAGGCGATCAAAGCTACATGGCAGAAGAAATTTTTCCAATGCCAGGCAGCGGACACAGCTTTGCAACTCCAGAGGAAGGCGTTACTGTATTCTACGGACGTGACAGAGGCGAAAGCAACACAGAAGCAGTCGAGTTTGACACTGTGCAGGAGTTTGTTGAATACTACACAGGCAGCGGCTGCGAATACTTTTACTTGCACACTGCCGCAGGTTGGATTGTGCATGACCGTTACAATGCAGGTTCGGACGCACTTGGCTTTCCAATCTTTGACGACTTGGAGACTCGTGTAACACTTGAAGTGGCACGCCTCAAAGCACAAGGCTACGACATCTAAAAAAAAGGTTGACACAGCCTTCGGGCTGTGTTATACTACTTGTATAGAAACAAACGCAGAGGGATTACTGCTATGTCAGAAGTACGTTTCAACCGTTTTGTACTAGTTTGGGAAGGCGCCAACTACTGCGCTGCTAGTGAATATACTCCGGATGAATATCATCAAGCATTCGATGAACAAGAACGCACCCAGCTGCTCGCAGGTCTTGAAGTAGACGGCTGCGTAGACTTGGAAGCGTTCTATCATCGCAAAACAAAAGAAGAAGCTATAGCTTAAAAAAGAGGTTGACACATAGCGCATTCGGTGCTATAGTGTATATATAAGTTAAACAAAGCAGAGGGCATTTGCAAATGACAAACTACAGAGATATCGCACTTGAGTTGGTTGAGAACGGCATGGTGTCAGCAGAAGACATGCTGACTATGGCGCTCAAGTATATGAGCAACGATGACGTTGAGGATATGCTTGACTGTAATGAGTTGAGCGAGCGGTTCTTCGAAGACGATGAGCCAGACGTTGATTACTTGACAGAACTGTATGACGCATTTGGGGAGGACTGCTAATGGCAGGCGCTGACAACACCAAGACAGTTTATGTCACAGTGGCGTTGGAGGTCCTTAGGGACGCTGACATCCAGGACATCATGAGCGAGTGTGATTACTCGTTTGAACATTCCGATATTGTAGATACAGAACTTATGGGGGAGACTGACTATGCCTAACTGGTGCAACAACTCAATCACAATCAAAGGTTCCACAGAGACTATCAAGGAACTGTGGGAAGACGCTAATCAAGAAGGCAGCGGCTTGTTGAACGCAATGATTCCTATGCCTAAGGAACTAGAAGGGACAACTGCTCCTAGTGACGGGCCTAACTGGTATGACTGGTGTGTCACTAACTGGGGGACCAAGTGGGATGTTGATACTGAAGGTCTTGAGTTCACAGACAACGGTGACGGCACTAGTGAGATCACAGGTTGGTTTGATTCGGCTTGGAGCCCGCCCATTGACGCTTACTCAGCGTTCTGTGATGACATGGACGGCGTATACCTAGAAGCATACTACGAAGAAGGCGGTATGTGCTTCGTTGGCTACTGGGATTCAGAAGGTGCTGACGACCACTATGACTATTCAGGTGCAACCTCAGACACTGTTCGCAACATGATCCCAGAGTATCTTGTGGACGAATATGCTCTAGACGAGCGTCTTGCAGAGTATGAGGAAATGGAAGAAGAAGAGGATGAAGACGAAGAAGTAAACCTAGCACCCACAGGCTTGTAAGCTATTGATTCTAAAGGGGATCTTTTTTCCAAATAATGGTTGACAGATCCCCTATTAGAGCATATACTGTATATAACAGTTAGGCAATGAGGGCAAGACATGGCATACTACACCTACACCAAAGATCCAATAGGTTGCTTCGTTGAGAAGGACACAGGCAATTACTTCGAGTATAGTGTCAACGATGATCCGTTGAACAACTGCAATGAGGACACGCTGCACAAGATATGGGTAGGTGGTGGCGGTGTTGCTGGCATGACTGGCTACCGTTATGGCACAGTCAAGAAGACAGTTGCCTATGTGGTTGTGGACGAAGATGAATACGGCTTGCCTGTGTTAGAGAAGTGGCAGTTGAAATCCAATAAGGAGTATGCGCTATGATGGACCTGTGGGACGAAGTGATTCACCAGATAGAGAACGACCTCGAAGATCGGGACACAACTGCACTCTACGAGATGCTGCAACGAGTGCCCAAAGATGTGCTGATAGCATACCTGCCAGAAGAGCGTGAATTTATTGTTAGTGACAATTAGGGGTTGACAAATCCGTAGAGTGTGCTATACTGTATATAACAGTTAGGGCAAAGGGCAATACGATGAGAAGCTACAAAATATTCGGAATCAAAGACGGTGGTGCAGAGCAGTGGGTAGACACTGTATCAAACGCTGCGGATGGCAAGGCTGTTCATCAAGCAATGAAGGCACAAGGCTACTATGATTACATCCGCTGTCGTGATGTACTGGGCGGTCTGCGCTTTGAATATAATCTAAAGACTGGCACTAAAACTGCATAAAGAGGTTGACAAATCCTCAATTGATGCTATACTGTATATAACAGTTAGGGAAAAGGGCAAACACTATGAAAATCACACGTACTAATCCATTCAACGGCCAAGAGAACACCATGGATCTTGACGTAACCTACGAGCAGGTTGAAGCCTACTTTGAAGGCAAACTGTTGGTACAGGATGCATTCCCCCAACTAACAGCTGGTGAGCGTGAGTTCATCAAGACTGGCATCACTGAAGATGCTTGGGACGATATGTTCAATTAGGGGTTGACATATCCCGCAAAGGTGCTATACTATATAGACACTGGAGCAAAAAGTGTTGATAGGCAAACTTTAAACTAAACTTTCTAAAGGGTACATATTATGAGCTTTACTACTATTAAATCAAACCAAACTGCATTCCTTGAAACTTACCTGCGTGGCACTGGCAAGACAATCACTGCTGCTGATGCAAAGGCACGTTTCGGAATCCAAAATCTAACTGCACGAATCAGCGACTTGCGAGCTGCTGGATTGAACGTGCGTGTGGACACTGCTACAACGGGCAAGGCTCGCTATGCAGTAAGTGCTCGTGACATCACAGGATCACGTGCAAAAGTTTTTGCTGAATAAGGCAAATTAGGTGTTGACAGTATAGCGTTTCGGCGCTATACTGTATATAACAGTTAAGCAAAAGGGCAACGACAATGAAAGCAGTTTTTACTATCGCGTTTGCAGGGACTATGTTAGCAGGACTAGGATACGCAATGAACTCAGCGTTGAGTGCGCCAGATGTCCATGTTAGCTACGCAACAAATGAGTGCGTCAAAGTCGTTAACTACACAGATGAGATCTTCAGCTGTGATAACCTTCCAACCAAATTCAACCACGTATGGGTGCAGTAATGGATTATATTACACTACAAGATGTTATCAAAGACTTGGATCGTGTGCTGTCGCTGCGGCAGGTAAGCGAACTGCGAGCCAAGTATGAAGCACTTGCTGAAGCTATTGAAGAAGATATGGCTTCAGAGTTTGAATTAGAAATGGATGATGGGGCATAAGTAAAACAGAATTCGCTCCCTTGGTGGAATAGGTATACACAACAGACTTAAAATCTGTCGCCGCAAGGCATGTCGGTTCAAGTCCGACAGGGAGCACCAAAGACAGGGCCTATAGCTCAATTGGTTAGAGCACCGGACTCATAATCCGTAGGTTCCGAGTTCGAGTCTCGGTGGGCCCACCATATACTCTCCTTAGCTCAGCTGGATAGAGCAACAGCCTTCTAAGCTGTGGGTCGCAGGTTCGAATCCTGCAGGGGAGGCCAAACTGAGTAGACAGCGCTCGTGCTAATAACCGTGAAGCACAGATCACATAGCGACTGTCGGCGCTGGGGACTATTAATAGACTTGCCCCAGAGCCCGGACAAATAGCAGGAGTAGAGGAACATTTGATTGTGCCCTCGATCAAAAAAAGTACTCCTCCTGCTACTTTTGTGGTTGACAAACTAGCACAGTGGTGCTATAGTGTATGTATAAGTTAGACATTAGAGGAGCACACGATGTCAACAGAATTGAAAACACACGCAGAAGGCGTAACAATGACACGCTTCTTTGGAGGCAGCGACCGAGGCACTTGTGTGCAATTGACACAGAGCAAAGTAGGCAGCTGGAGCGAAGGCGGCCCGTTTAGCTGGGTGCAGTTGACTCGCGCACAAGCAGCAGCATTGGCAGCAGACTTGTTGGACTTTGCACAAGGTCGTGAACAGGAGGACGAATAATGTATGATGATCCCTGTGATGACTGGAATGGCGGACTTCCAAATTAGGGGTTGACAAACTCCGCAAGTGAAGCTATACTGTATATAACAATTAGATAAAGGGCAAACACAATGGCATTTTTCGAAGCAACAACTGAACAGAAGCAACTGGCTACTATCGGACGTGAGATGATGAACTACTCAGAAGAGTACGGTAAGATTCACGGACTTGGCCCTGTGACTGAAGATGGCTTGCGCACACTCAACAACCTAAGCCATGTGGGCAATGCGCTCACACACTTTGGCGCTACGTTTGGTACAACTGCTAAAGACTTCTCAGATGAAGACCGTGAGTTGATTGTATCATGGATGCAGGGAACGATCACTATTGATCGCAAGGATCGCTAAGATGGGAACGCTGATCAAACTAGTAATCCTTTTGGTGCTGTGGCAAACAGGCTTGCTGAGTGCAATACTGATATGGCTTGGCGCAGGACTTATGTGGGCAGGTGCTGTCCTTCAACCATCCTTTGTAGGAGTATTATAAGATGAGCGTATGTCCAAACTGTCATCAAATGGATAAGAACTTCTTTGCTCCACAGTGTCACAACTGCAACGAGTACGTGGGCTTTTGGGAACAGTGTGTTCACAGCTTGATCTTCACACTGGTACCACCTGCTGTGGTGATTGCAGTACTTGGAATTCTTTATCTAATATTTACATAAAGTGGTTGACAAACGTTAGATTGATGCTATACTGTATATAAGTTAAACAAACACATGAGGGCAAACACATGCAGAACATTAAGATTGTAAATGGTACTTATAGACTACGTGGAAAAGAAACAGACATGAGCGGTATTGTATTCCCAATGGCCAAAGAGTTTACTATGGGAACCAGCGGCGGCGCAGTCACAGTTGACGCAACTCCTGTGACAGGCTTGCCCAACCGCAACATCAAGATCAAATGCAGCAGCCCGGAGGACTACGAGTTGGTCGGTGAAGCAGAGAAGAACGATTTGCCTGAGGAGTCAGACGCTGAGATTGTAGAGCGCATCCGCGAACGTTTTGATATGCTCAAAGACATGACCAAAGCGGTAAAGAAAGGAAACGTTCGCGCTATGATCGTTTCAGGTCCTCCGGGCGTGGGCAAGAGCCATGGTGTTGAAGAAGTGCTGGATCGCTATGCAACTATGGAAACACTAGGTGCAGGCAAGACACACGAAGTTATCAAAGGCGCTATGAGCCCAATTGGACTCTACTGCAAACTGTTCAACATGGCAGACAAAGGCAAGGTAGTGGTGTTCGATGACTGTGACAGCATCTTCCAAGATGACCTAAGCTTGAACATCTTGAAAGCAGCATTGGACTCAAAGAAGAATCGTTGGATCCACTGGAACACTGACAGCTTCAAGCTGCGCAACGAAGGTGTGCCAGACAAGTTCAAGTTCGAAGCTAGTGCTATCTTTATCACTAACTTGAAGTTCGATAAGGTAAAAGGCAAGCTGCGTGAGCACTTGGAAGCACTGGAGAGCCGCTGTCACTACATGGACTTGACTATTGATAGTGACAAGGACAAAGTACTGCGCATCAAGCAAGTGGTACAAGATGGCATGTTGGATGACCGTAAACTGTCAGAAGAAGTCAAGACGGAGATCATGGATTTCGTAGAGATCAACAAGAGCAAGCTGCGTGAGCTATCGCTGCGCACAGTGCTCAAGGTAGCAGACCTAGCTGGCGCTTTCCCCGACAAGTGGGAAGCGATGGCAGAGAATACGGTGATGCGTCGAGCATAGAGCTCCGCAACACTGTAGGACTGTAGCGCACCCTGCGGTGCAGTCCAACCTGAGCTAGAACGAATGTGCCCTCGTTCGCGCTAGCTCAAACAGTCGAAGGATGTGCCCTCGTCCCTAGACTGCAATAAGCCGAAGCTGTCACCAAGAACAGTGCGGTAACAGGTTATAGAACAGCGTATGCCCTCACGCTCTATAACCTTTAGGATAGCCCGGAGCAGGATGTGCCCTCGTCCAATACGCTCCGGGCTTTTTCTTTTGAATAATGGTTGACAATCAGCAGATAGATGCTATACTGTATATAACAGTTAGGGCAAAGGGCAACAAGATGACTCCTCAAGAACGTATCAAAGATTTTATCGCTCGTATCAATCAAAAGGATAGCAGTATCCGATTTAGTATCGAAGGAGTAGAAGGTAGCGGTAAACAAGACCGTCAAGGCAAGCGTTGCTATACTCAAACACTTAAATCAGGTGTTGTATTGGAAGTTCTTTACATTCGCAATCGATTGATGATTGGAGTTGGACTACCAGGAGGCAAAGGTGATCAGAGTCGCCCAATTGTAGTCGAGTACCTAACTGATAATGGGTTTGCTGTAGACGATTCACAAAAGAACCTGCGCTACGAAACCGACAATCTAGATGATGACTTCCTTGCACTGTATGAATTGATCAGCGACTGTGACTTGTTGGATCCAGCTGGTGCCAGCAGTTGGAAGAAATTTGATAGTGCTGGCAAACCATACTTTGAAATCGTAGCAAGGTTTATTGAAGATGTGACTAAACATGGTAATACAATATTGCTACATCGTCACTTGTTCGACTGCGTGGATCGGTATATTACTATTAATGAACCTACAGATGTTCGCACATACCGTGAGCACATTGTACCTTGTGATCTACTGTTCAAGCATAGTGTTGAAATGTTTCAGTCAGGAGCTAGTGTAGAACAAGTTGCAGAGATGCTCAAAGACAATCTTGCTATTGCTTATATCGATCCCAAGGATGCACTGCGTCTTGACACTGAGCTGGGATGGCGCACCACTATGCCAGAAGGTTGGCAGTTCGGCGATGCTATCACTGCTCGCTTGGATGAGGCAAAAATTTCTTACTAAAACGGTTGACAAACTCAACAACTGGTGTTATAGTAGTATTATAAGTTAAACAAAGAGGGCACACTATGAAAAACTTACAAGCATACATCGACCAGAAGAACACCTGGGGTAGCTTCTTTAACTCACCGCAGATCAACTTCCCACTTAGCCAAACACAAGTAAACGATCTAGCACGTAGCCTAGACAGTGACCTAAGCCCAGAGAACCTACACTGCGATGGAGAGATCTCAGCTACACAAGCACAGAACAAGTACAACTACTATGGCAGAGTGATCAAGGAACTGGATCGTTACTGTGCAGGCCAGGGCTTGACAATGCCAACTGTATACGAATATTAGAGGTTGACACACAGCACACAGGTGCTATACTGTATATACATTAACGCTAAGGAGCATAGCAAATGACTACTATCAACACATCAACTACTGTACTCAACGACCTCACTGTAGAGGACCTGCAAACTATTAAGGCTGCGGCACTACAGCATGCACGTGATGCAGCTGAAGCCAGCATTGCTGCTAACGGTGAGCTAGGCTACTGTGGCTTTGCTTGGGTTAACATCTACGGCATCAAAGGCAACACCAAGCTGGGCAAGCGTATGAAGGCAGCAGGCTTTGAGAAGGACTACTCAGGAGCATACAGCATATGGAACCCCAGTGGGCTAGGCACACAGTGTATGTACACCAAGGAGCAGGGTGCATACGCAGCAGCTAAGGTGTTCTCAGCAGCAGGCTTCACAGCTTACGCAGGCAGTAGAGCAGACTAACTAACTTCTCGGGATGGAAGTGAAGAGAGGGAGCAGTGTTCGCACTGTTCCTTTTTTCTTTTTGTCAAATAAAAAAAAATAAAAAAAATTTTTCATCGGGGGGTGGGGGTTAAGAAATCACCTGGTTGAAACTATAAGTACTATGCTTAATGAAACCGCAGCGCAGATTTTCTACTCTACAAGAACCTTTTTCGCTAGTGTGCAAAACCTCCACACACAATAGAAATCAATCTCAAAATTTTTTGCGCAGAAATTTTTTTAATCTGCTAGAACCCTTTTCCAACTGTTATACTCGCGAAGCGAACACACACGTGAGTGCTAACGAGCGTGTATGTACACAGTACATCCTAGTGTAGCTTAAACGAACCTCACTCCTAGTGTACAACTACTGTGAGCACACTGTAAGTCTACTGTGTAAATACTGTATGAACACTCAACAGCACACGCTCAAATTCAACTTTCATACTATTACCAACAGTGTTGCTGTTGATGCGCTAGTGCATGCACTGTCAATAGAACTGTTCATCAACAATAATATAAAGTGTTTTCAGCCAACAGAAGATTCACTAGTGTTTGAGTCAGACTTGCACTGTACAGTTGCGCAGTTAGCACTGTGTTCGGACACTAGGTTTACGTTGACTCGCAGTTAGTATTACCGTGTGTGTACGGGCTGCTGTGAGCTTGCTAGACACCATTTGTATTGGGTGCTTTGGGTATACGCTAGTATCTAAAAAAGCGCATACCGCTTCGCGGCTTCTTGGAAAATCTGGCGCAGGGCGCTTCGCGCTCTTTCGGATCTAGGCTGCGAGAAACTTCTGTTGAAAATCTGTGGTGAGATCCAACTCACCTTCGCCGTCCAACACCTGGCGTATTTTGTCTGCTAGTATCACATGGTTGTAGCTGCTGATATGATTCAGTCTAGTGTCTACTCCTCTGCGATACCACATGGTGCGATGTTGATGGTCCAAGAATTCCTGTTCGCTCACACACTCAGTGAGTGCTTGTTCTGTGGGCAGATTTCTAAATCCGGGAACAATCACAGTGCGGTAATCTCGACTGTTCAGCCATGCCAGGTGACATTCATAGTTGATGATGTCTGCTGTGGGGTTCACCAGATAGCGTGTGTACTGTTCCAATGCATGCCAGTTGGCAGCAGTGTTGGGCATATCGATTTCTTTTAAATTGTAGTAGTTGGCGTATTGAGGATAATCCTGCCAGAACCATCGTCGAAAGCAGTCAGTGGTGACCACCACTGCTGCGTCCTGTGCTTGTATGCGATCCTCTGCTTGTTGCAGTCCCCATAGTATTCTTTCATTGCTGCGTCCTGCTGCTGCATCAAATTCTATATCGCACTGATAATGATCTGCCAGTAGATGCTGCCACTGTGTTGCATCCGCGTGATCTTGTGCATAACTGTCACCAAATATCCACAGCTTCATTCGTCACCAAGATTGTTGAGGAATGCTCGCAGTTTGGTGCTGTCTGTTTCAGCACGTATCTTGGGTGCTGCTGCTCCTTCACTGGGATCTTCGCTGGCTGTGTTGGTGCGTTTGAGGTTGTTTACAATACTACTAGCGCCTGAGCTTGCACCGCTTGATGTGTAGTTGTCATCTTCATCTTCGTCACAGTCTATGATGCGCAGTGTGTCTAGATCAAAGCCCAGATCAATCTTTTGTCCTACGCCGCTACTATTACGTGTTTTCATCAGCTGTAGTTGATAGCGTCCACGTTCTCTCATTGCTCTGCTGGTAAAGATACCAAACACGTTGTCTGCTGTTTGAATCTTACTAAGACCGCCTGAGATATGCGAGTGATCAAATTCAATTTCTTCAACAGCACCACGATTCAGCTGTGCCGCTGTAACAAACACTGTATTGAGTTCCATTGCTAGGTTACGCAGTTCTTCACTCACATACTTGTCTTTGATAAACAGGTTCTCTGCACTCACCTTTGTACCAGCTGGCATCAATAGATCCAAGTAGTCAATCAACAGCACATCTACTTTCTTGCCTGTTTTGATCTCATACTCTTTGATATAGCTGCGCACATCGTTTGCAGTCTTGCCTGAGGGCATGTACTTGACTTGGAATGCACCACTCTTCTTGCCAATCATCTTGACTTTGATCTCAACATCATCAATGCTCTTGAACACATCACGTGTGCTGATGCCTGTGACCATGCTGTCAATTCTCATACTAACCAAGCTCTCTGCAAGTTCCAGTGTCAAGTACATCACGTTCATGCCCTTCTCAGCCATGTTAACGCCGATGTTGGCTAGGAACAAACTCTTGCCTGCACCCGAGCCGCCTGCAAAGATATTCAGCTCGCCTCTGTTGAATCCGCCAAACAGTTTCTTGTCCATAGCAGCCCAACCAGTGCTGACCTGTCCGTTTGTGCTCTTGATGCCTTCTAGACGTGTTCTTGGATCAGCCCAGTAGTCTGTGCCCAAGTCTTTCTGTAGACCAATCTGCACAGCTTTCTTGACTAGATCCTCACACGCTCCATAATCACCATTCTCCAGCAGATCTGCGCTCTTGAGAATAGCTGCTTCCAGTGCTTTGTGCTTGCTGAATGTTTCAAACTCATTCAACAGCCAATCATAGTGATTCTCCTGTAGTTGTCCAGGATCTTTGAGGTCTGCTTTGGTTGCAGCATTGATCATGTCGAATGTGGGCAGTGCGTTGTGTTCTGTCACATAGTCTGTGAGAAACTTTGCACCTTCCTGCAAGCGTCTATCAAATGCTTGAGGGTCAAATACTGCTTGACAACGAACAAAGCTCTCAGCATCGCTCATCATCATCTCAAGATATACCTTTTGTATATCATACCCATAGTCTGTGTTTTGTCTTGTGCTCATGTGTTTATTATACTACCTGTGCCATTTGTTGTCAAGTGTTGTTCTGTCCTTGGTCTTTGCTAATACTGCTCCTATACAACTGCCCGGGTCACCTGGATTCTTGGGAACGTGTACTGTGCTCCAATTGGTTAACAATGCAACTGCTTGACGGTTAAGTGCGCCTCCACCTGCAAGTGCTAAGTTCTTAGAACCTGTCTTTCTTTTGGTCCACGCTGCTAAGTTAAGCAAGCAATACTCAAACACTTTTTGTGTAGCTGCTGCAATATCATACATGTCCTGTTCAGTAGTCAGCTCTGGTCTCCACCAGCTTACGCCTCTGTGCATGTTCTCTCGCATGCGTATATAAGGGTCATTACCCATGCCACGTGTTTCTACCAGTTCTTCAAGTATAGGCATAAACAATCTATGTGGGTCGCCTTTAGCACCCCATTGGGCTACTAAGTATTCATCACGTTGTGCTTGTAGGCCCATACGTTGTGTCATAGCACTATAGAATAATCCAAGACTATGTGGGTACCCTTGACTGTGTATTTTCTTTAGGCCTCGTTCTGTACCATGCCATACAGTTAGGGTCTCGAACTCTCCTATACTGTCTAAGCATATTACAGCACAGTCTACATAGGGTTGGGTGTAGTATGCGTAGGCTGCATGACTCAAATGATGCTGGGTATACTCTATCTTACACCCAATGTTCCAACGTTTGAGATAGGCTCTAATATCATTCTCTTTACGTAGCCAACCCTGTCCTGCACGCCATTGTCGCAGTGTCTTTAAGAACGGACGTTCATACCATACAACTTTGTTAGGCTTGCCGTACTGTAGTGCGTGTTCTACAATAGCATCATTGAGATCAGGGTCATTAGGAACTCCCGAGAAGTCTTTTGCAAGACCTGCCCATATGAGTCGTGTAGGACGGTTTATACCTAACCCTTTGACTGTGTCATCAAAAACGGCTATGCTGGCATCGTGACTATTGCCAACTATTCCCCAAGTAATCATTTATAGATAAACGGGTCCTTTTCCCGTAGCTCTTTCATGCGTTTACGGAATTTAATTTCTGCTTTGATTTTACGATAGGGCCATGCAACCACATCCCAAATCTTTGTTAATACTTTTTTAATCATATGAACCATTTTTTTGCTCTCAATCTAATTTTAAGTGGGCTAGTTTCAGCAGCACTAGCAATGCTGTATAGTGTATATAGTCTTCCGTACTTATCTACTGCATCGCCAATATCATTAACATCTTGGGGCCACTCTGGTAAGCTAACTCCCCAACCCTGTTCAATGGCTTGTTCTACAAGTTTACTACCAGCTTTGTCTCTGTCGGGCACTACAACAATGTCTTTGTTTAGTTTGTTGATCAGCAACGCTTGTGCATCATTAATTTCACTGCCGCCGAGCGCACAGCCGTCTACATGAATAGCATCTACTTGCCCTTCACAGACAATAGCAAACGTTTTGTCATAGCCTTGTGCGTCAAGTCCGTACACAAAGCCAGGTTGTGTTTCTGTAAGATACTTGGGCTTTTTATCTGCTGTGATAGTTCTAGCTGTCCAGCCTACTACTCTACCTTCATAGTAAAACGGAATAATAAGTCTATCACGATATGCTAAACTTGCACTCCAATAGTAATCAGTATCATCTAAGTTTAGATTACGTGCAGCCATGTATTCTAATATAGACAAACTAAATTTGCTGAAATCAGTAATATCAGTAATTTTAATTGCATCTGGAGGCAGTGGTACAGTTTCAAATGTGGGCAGTTCTATCTTGCGCTCTGCTACCTCAACGCCTTCGTTTAAGCGCATGACGTCAAAGGTTAGCCGTGTTATTGTATCATCTGTACAGTTCAGCCACTGTAGAAGCTTACGTAGCTTGTTAGACACCGGTCTACCTGGTTGCCAGCTTGCTTTGTATCCACAGTTAAAACAATGATAGCTAACTGTATCACCTTCACTAATAAGTCCGCCGCGTCCTCTAGTGTCAGCAGTGTTGCCGTTGTGATGACAGCAGGGTGCGTTAAAGCTGGTCCACCCACTAGGAGTTGTCTTTCGCTTTGAAGGCAAGTGTGCTGTAATTGTGTCAGATACAATACTCATACTACTATTATAGCATCAGTATAGGATTTGTCAATTAGTTTCTTAATTTAATTGAAGTAATGTTTGTAGGATCTATTGTAGTAAAAACTCTCAAATAGTTATACGTTCCGTCAAACTCAATTTGTGTCTCCGTAGAATCGCTGCTAGCATTACTAGGCGTAATGTTAACCCATTTTGATCCTGTCGAAACAGATCTATCAGTGGTATATTGTATTGTTAATTCAGAACTATCAATTGCCGGAGTAACTATGATGGCATTTTCAAATGCAAATATTTCGCCACTTGGTGTTGCAGTAATATAATCTGTAGCCCAGTAATTTATAGAATCAGTAGTATCATCATCAGGTATAATAGAAGATGCAACATCTGTAAAAAACATTTCAACATCTGCTCTAGGTGCAGGAAATGCACTAGCATCTAGATATATTGTTCCATTATTACCAAAGTGACTATCAGCGTATGTTAAAGTTTGACCTGCAGATTCGTCGTCAAAGTACACGCTGTATCGTAAGTATTGTTGAGGCAAATCTTCTAATAACGAGTTGCCTATTGTTAGATTTGCTAGACCTTTAGTTGCAGATGCATCTACTGTAAGATCTAATACTTTTTTAGATGTTTCATCGTATGCAACAAATTTAATAGTTTCATTAGATACATCAATTGGTTTTTGATCTGCGTTTAAAAACCTAAATTGAACAGTATTATCTATTCCTTTATATATCTTTATTTGTCTGCTATACACTGGGTTATACTCCGTTATAAATCCTGTATCGTTTGATACAACCTCTATTCTGTTATTGACTAAATATCTTGGTATAAGTTGCATTAAGCAGGATCCTTATTAATAAAGTATTTATCGGAATTACATGTTAACAAAAAATATAGAAGAAAATTTTCCATTCCTTAGCGTAGTAACATACGGTGGGCAGGAGTACATTGGCATCATTATCAATCAAGATGCGACAGTTACAAGCATGTACGTATATACTGATATTAGGACTGAATTAGAACAAAAGGCTTTTTTAGAACTTGGCGACGCATGGTGGTGGGAATCTAATCGAATGATTCCTATTAATATATTCTTGCGAGGAGAAATTGAGCCTTTTAAATATTGCATAACAACAATGAATTCAAAAGATGTAAGAGTAACAATAGGGCCGTGTGTTAATTTAAATAATCTATCTATTAAACGAGTCAAACGTAAAAACGTTCAACTAGTGAGAAAACCTAAGAGCTAAGTTTCTCACACAGTAAATTCATATGAACTACACACGCCATAGCATATGAAATAGCATGTGCTTTCTTAAAGTAGTATGCTCCATCTTCTGGCTTTGTCCAAACGCTGTCGTTGATCGTTTGCCAAGTTTCGTTGACAAGATGGCGTTTCGCAGGACGTATCATCGCCAACACTGCTGCTAACTGTTCTACTGATTGTGGCTTTAATTTTTTTAATAATTCGTTGTGTCCGTTTAGATGGAATACCTGATCTGAAAACTCTTGGTGTTCTAGTAACTGCCATAGTGGAGTCCTTTCCATTAGTTCTGTTAGATGTGCTTCATCACGAACGTCTTTGTAGATACTCACATTGAGAAAGTCAAGTTTAAAGTAGCCGCGTTCATCTGCTTCTTTGTGTTCAATTGTAGATAAATTATCAATAGGATTGTGCGGAATCTCAGTAGCATAGACTCCTGTGTTGTGTTTTTTGCCAGTAGGGAGTTTGGCAACTCTATGAGTTAGTCGAGATAGTATAACGTCTCTGTCGCCAAAATCTATATCAATATCAGGCAAGTTGTTTCTCCAGTTTACGTGCTTTCTTCTGAGCCATGTCCCATTTGAGTTTGCTTGCACGATCTTTGAATGTAATGCCCAGCAAATGATCTAGTTCGTGCAAATAGCACTTGGCACTGTAGCCTTCAATCTTGACTGTACACTCTTCTAGATTTTCGTTCCAGTACTTTGCAAGTATTTCTTTTGGGCGTTTGATCTTAACAAACACATTGGGGAAGCTCAAGCAACCTTCAATATCATCTTGTGTATCTGATGTATATTGTAGCACTGTCGGATTAATACACATTGTACTATTCTCTACACTATCTCCCATCACAAACACTTTAGCATCAAGACCGATTTGATTTGCACTTAGTCCGATGCCGTTGTTTGCAATCATAAACTCAACCATTTCTTTTTTGAGTTCGACAGGATCAAACCCTGGATTGTCTAGGTCTACATCTTTAACTTCACGTTCTAGTATTTCGTTTGGATATTTAATTAGTTTCATAGTTTGCTTTCCTTTACAACTTGCTTTACAAGTTCAACATCTTTTATTTGTCGTTTAAATCGAACACCCCAGTGTTTCGGATCTACAATATTATAAATCATACTCAATTGCTCGTCGTTAAAATTGCCAAGCATTTCTTTTCCGCTTTTACAATTAAGCATAAGCCACGGACTGATCTTTCCATCTTTGATATGCCATACCGCTCTGTTAGGCGATGCATACAAGAAGTAATGATTCCATACACTGTTGTTTTCAGCAGCCCATTCGACCATAGTTTCAATGCTACGTTCGAGTGCAGTTTCAACACCTTCTTTTTTAATTAGCTCAACTGCATATTTCTCATACATTTCTTCCTTGCACCAATGATCAAGTTTAACTCCGCTGGTTACAACATAGTTGATGTACTTCTCAGGATACAACGGTTTTACATTAGATACAAAACTGCCAAACTTTACAAACGCATTGTAGTAACTGCTTTTGCAAAACTCTTCATATGTTTTATCTTTCTTTGCACCTGCACTTAGTTTGTAAAACTGATTGAACGCATAAAACCCTAGGCGTACTCGCTTTTCGTCTTTTTGCAAGGCACGTCTTTTCTTTTCACACAGATGCGCCATAAGAGTTGACTCTTTTACATAACTGCTGCCGCAGTATTCACATTTGTATGGTTTAGAGTTTGACTGCAATTTCATGCTCTTCTGCAAGTTGTTTGAGTTCTTTTTTTGTAGATATTCTAGCAAGTGTTTCAACCTCGTCTGTCTTTAGATGTGGATATATTTTCTCCAGCAGTTGCATTGCTTTGCCTGTACTGCCGTCACGTTTCTTAAAACCAATCCAAGGATGAAATTCGTTCTTGCCTGTGTTGCCACACATGCACAACAACTGCCACATTAATTTTTGATGTCCAGTATCTTTGCCTACACCAATGTCATTAAAGTTTTTATTGTAGTACTCGTTGGTTTTGAATACAGCAAGTTCCTGCTTTTCACGACTGCCTTGTACGCCACTGACATATCTATTCAACAACCAAAAGCTGATCTGCTTCTTGTGATCATCTTCCAAGTGATTCCAAATCTCACTTTCGCCATTGTCAATCCAACTGAGGATTTCTTTTATTGCAAGTTTTTCTGCTGCCACGTTTCAACATCCTCCGGGGTATTAATCTCTACTCCATTAAAGTATACACTCTGTGCGCCAATTTGCCAACCACTTTTTAACCAACGCAGTTGCTCAAGCGATTCAACAGTTTCTTCTTGTGTAACTTTTAAACTAGGGTAAGCTACTAGTGCATGGCGCTTGTATCCGTATACACCTAGATGCCATTCGCCATAACCTGTGAGTCCTCTACCAAACCATAGTGCTTGATTGGGATAGGCATGTATCATCTTAACTGAGTTAGGATCGTTCTGCATACAAGGAGGCATGTCTGTGTACACTGTGCTTACTGAATAGTTATAGGATAAACTTTCAACACACTTTTCAATCATTTCAACTGTTACATCGGGCATGTCACCTTGTACATTTATAAACTGATCATACTGTTTGAAGAAGTCATTTTGTATCGCGCCAGCGCATCGTTCTGTGCCGTTGGCATAATCTACTTGCTCGATCCAGCACTTGTTAGAACCAAACAATTCGTATATACGCATGTCGTCGGTAAGAACGTATGTTGGTATCTTAGACGCTGTACAAGCGTCATACACACGTTCTATCATAGGTATGCCATCTAACTTAGCTAATGGTTTACCTGGAAAGCGTGTGCTGCCGTATCTAGCGGGTATAAGAATAGCGGTGGATGTCACTGACTACCTCCTCAAAATCTTCTAAGCGCAGCATGTTAGGACCATCGCTGGGTGCGTTGTCAGGATCAGCATGTACTTCTAAGAAGAAATTAGTAACACCCAAAGCGGCGGCACTACGAGCCATCCCAGGAACGTAAGCGCGATTCCCGCCGCTACTACTTCCATTGCCGCCTGGCTTTTGTACGCTGTGGGTAGCGTCAAACACCAGAGGACAGTCAAAGTTATCAAGCATATACTGCATACCAGTATAGTCCACGACCAAAGTATTGTAACCAAAGCTAGTACCTCTCTCAGTTATCCAGACTTCACGAGCGTCTGCACACTTACTTAGCACTCCTGCCATGTCCCACGGTGCAAGGAATTGACCTTTCTTGATGTTAACTATTTTGCCAGTAGCACATGCATGCTGAATTAAATCTGTTTGTCTGCAAAGGAAAGCAGGTATTTGTAGTACATCAACTGCGTCCCAGTATACTGTCTGTATTAGGTCAATGTGATTTTTTTCATGTACGTCTGTTAGTATTTGTAGATTTGTAAAGCCAGTTTTTAGTTCTCTAAAATCTTCCATGGTTTTTTTAAAGCCAACGCCACGTTCGCCGGTTACACTTGTTCGATTTGCTTTGTCAAAACTAGCTTTGAATACATAATCAATATCAAAAAAATCACACACACGTTTACACTCACGTGCAATTTTTGAACTCTGTGCTAGTGATTCGTGTTGACACGGTCCTGCAATAATTCTCATTTATTTTCCTTTACCATATAATAAGTCGTAACCAGCTGATCCAAGAGCTTTTTTATTGTAGGATACTCTTGTGCTAGTTCGCACAATTCTTGCCACTCTGCGTAGTGTAATAAGTCGCCATTTGCTTGTGCAACTGATGCAGGGTCGCCGCCTATGATCCAACGTTCTATTTCAGGCTTGTCACGATAACGAGCGTACACAACACCGTTGCTACGCTCGTATATCAGTGCTTCATTTGGTTTTAGATTTCCCAACTTCTGTTCCACTTGTACGTCTTACAATGTCATCGTGATTAAATTCAGCCCAGTACAGTTCAAAAGCGACACCGTCTTCTAGTCCTTCGAACTGATGAATCTTGCCGGGCTTGACTTGTGTAAAGTCGCCAGCTTCAAGAATAGTTTCATCAACTAGTCCTTGATCATCTTGCCAAACTCGAACAATCATCTTGCCCGATTCAACAAAAAATCCATTCCATTTAAACTGATGTTCGTGTTCGCTACACTTGTATCCTGCTTTGTATTCAATGCGATGAAACTCTAGTACACCGTTTGCATGAATGAGCTCAGTAGCCCCCCATACCTTACCTGCTTTAATTCCCATTTGTTTTCCTTTACATTAACAAACTATATTCTATTACTTCGCTCTGTCTGCTTATATCTTTAACAAAATATGCACATAACGGATCTTTTCCGTCTGTAATTGGAACACTTAATAGTTGTCCATTTTTCATTTTAGGAAAGTACCATTTTACATCTGTATAAAAATTTGTAATTTTTATTTCAGCAAAATCAGTTTTAAAACTTGTGAGAGGATTAAACAAAAATGCTTCAAACCCTCTATCGTTAATACTTGTTAAAGGCAGTACTTCTAAATCATTGCCACTTTCGGAACATCCGACTGCAATGTTCCAATCTACAGGCATAGTAACTTCTTTGCCTCCAATGTCCAGCACCATTGCAGGTGCACTAAAACTTTCTAAGAAAATTAACGGTACAAAGAAAAAGTCAGGATTTTTAGGATCACTATTATCTAGTACACTAAAACGTACATCGTCTTCAATTTGTTCTGGTAAATCGTCTAGGTTAAAACACTCGTTATCTAAGGTTAATATTCTCATTTAATTCCAATCCACTTTTTCGATAGTAAAGGGATACTCTGCTTCTTTGTAAAACTTTTTACGCTGAGTTAGATGTCGCTTCGCAAACTTACACGTACTTGTAAGATCCCATATTTGCACGAAGTCTTTGTCCTTTGCCTTTCTTACGCCTCTACCAATTGATTGGATTACTCTTACAAAACTTTTTCCTGGCTCGAGTAGTACAAGATTAAAGATACGAGGAATGTTAAGTCCAACTGCTGCAACCCCATATGTTGCAATAATTACTTCGTTAGTTCCTTCACGAATTGTATCGTAAGTTTCTTTCCTATCTTTTACTTTTACACTTCCACTAATAAACGTGGCTCCTGGGATAAGTTCTGCTAATGTTTCGCCTGCACTAATTCTATCTACAAGAATTAGAGTATTGCCTGATTGAGATACTGTGTTCATCATCTTACCAATATATTCTAAACGTGCTGTATCTGATGTTAGATACTTTAGTTCGCTTTGGTAATCACGATGTGCAACTGTATCAATTAGTTGTACTACATTAACATGACATGCTGATAACACACCTTTGTCCTGTAGTTCTTTTGCTGTAATTGCTCCAATAACAGGACCAAGTGATGCATGAATACTTTCAAATTCAAACTTCTCTCTTGGCACTGTGCCAGTTAGTCCCCAGCGAATAGGAGCGTTACGTAGGTTGCGAGTAAGCAAGTTTTTAAGAACTTCTGCTTTCGCCATGTGTACTTCGTCAACAATAACAGTGCTTACACCTTCTAAAAACTCTGCCAGTGACAACACTGCTGAGCCATCTTTATGCTTCTTGTCCAAGATATTCAAGGATTGCCAAGTGCATATTGTGTGAGTCTTACCTAGTTGCTTTCTGTCTCCAAAGTACACCCCTACGTCTAATCCACAGTTGATATAGTCTTCTTCTGTCTGCTCAACCAAGCTTTTGTTAGGTACAATAACCAAACTACGCCCGTAAGGTTCACTGATGTGTGATAACGTAGCAGTTGTAATTGTCTTGCCTGCGCCTGTAGCAATTTGCTGTAGACTCTGTGGATTAGAAATAAAATTGTTGATTGCCTCAACTTGATAGTCACGAAGAATAATATCTTCGCCTTCTGCTGGATGACCTTCTGGCCAAACAACACCTTGATCTGCCCAGTAGCGTTCTGTTACTGGTTTAAATTCTAATTTAATAGGATGACGTCTATCTTCAATGTCTACAATCTGTACATTGTTCTTTGCTAGTACTTCACTAACAACATCAAGGTGATTGACGTATCCTGTGCCACCAATGCCAAAGAAAGCAACTTTGCCATCCCACCGACCTAGTTTATACTGTGGCATGTGTTTTGCATACGGCACTTCAAACTTTAGTGCATTTGCAAGTTTACGTCGAATGTCAACTTCAAGACCTTCTAACTTGATGTTTACTTCGTCTTCAATTATTAGTTTACAACTAGCCATAGTATCTTGAATGTCTCCTAAATGGACTCATGTGTTCTTCTCTATATATAATTAAGTCACAGTTAAATGAAACATAACTATTCACATAACGGTCCATTGCACTTGAAAAACAAAATGCAGCACTAGGCTTCCATTCATTGTTTACAAGCAACTTTGGTAACTTACTCTTATTAATATACACTATCTTTGTAGTGTTGTCAACCCAATTGTTTAATTTTCTGTCCTTAATCAATTGGTTAAAGCCTGCATCTTTATCTTCTAAACGAAACAGTACACTCTGTTCTTCTGGATTTAAAATATCTCTGTAATGGTTTGCAAACTCATACAACTGATCTTCTGCATTGTTTTCTTCTAAAATTACTAGCATAGGAAATCTGTTTAGATTCCATAATGCATTTAGTACTTCGCTCGATGTTTCTGCACTGGGCTTGCTTTGATATTGTGCATCTTTACGATGTGCAATTTTCTGTGCAAGTGTATTATTAGGAATAACATCTGTTAAATCAAATCCATATCTAAATCTGCGATCAAAGAATTGTGTTAACGAATTGTTATTCAGTTCGCCAAGTTCATTTTGAATAGCAGGCATTAGAGCAGGATTAACATTCAATAAATTCTTATCTAAAAATCCACTCAAATATTCTTGTGGATTATTATGAACAGTTTTTATATTGTCGTACAACTCTACAAGTTCTCTGTCTATTTCAAATTCTTTATTGTTAAATCTGTCTAACAAATTTAATATATTGATTTCGTTACATTCAAAATAATGAGTGTGTGATCCTTTTTCATGACGATAATTATCTTGTGCCGTGTTTGCAACTTCCTGCACCAACATTATCTCAGTTTTTCTAAAAGGAAATCTTATTTTGATTTCGTTGTCCGCAAGTTTGATATATTTACTGCGATCAATATGACGCAAGGGTTGACGCAATTGATTAACTGCATAATCAAAGTCCCAATCTAAATTAATAAATTGATCTCTGTACTTTTGCAATTTTTCATGCATAAGCGCAGACTGTCTGTCAGTTAAAGCTGTGCCTTTAAAAACTTGTCTTGCAATACTATTGATAATAGTTGCATCAGTTTTCTCGACAGTGAATTCAACAGGTGCTTGGCGCAAGCCTGTGAGATACTCTAAGCAATCTTCTAAGTTTATAATCATACATGTAGTATAACTTAAATTAACTTATCTGTCAATCGTTTTAGTGGAATGCCTTGTGCAATTTCGTCTACTGTGTATTCAGTGTATGCGTAGTTGTTGAGCCATTCTGTTCTGTCTGGCATAATTGGCTGTTCAATGTCGTGCAAGAAGTCAATGTCATTGCCCACATCATAAGCGAGACTATGAGTACTAACAAAACTAGGTACACCGGCCATAACAGAATGTATGCCAGGATTACTGCTATAGCTAATAGTACAATGAACGTTATTGAAGCCCATATCAAAGTCGTCATAAGTGTTAGTAACATGTTGTGGTTCCTGTCTGTATACGTGTTTGAGTCCGCGTTCTATATGGGGCAGTCTGCAACGTGGATGTGGGCGGAATATAATAGGACGGTCTGTGTGCTTGCGTATTTCGTCGTATGTCTGAAGAAACCAATTGCTCATGCGTGGCATATTTTTCCACTGCAAACTTTTATCATGCTGTCCGCATATTAGAATATACTCGCCGTCTGTGCGCCACGGCTTTACTTTGAGTTCAAGTAAATCACTACGGCTACTGTCGTGGCCCATATAATCGCCAAAGTAAGCATCTCTATTAATACCATTCAATCCTACCTTCCAAGTCGTTCCCCTCTTGATTCCGCCTACTTCTAATACTATAGTAGGCTTGTCTTGATTCCATACAGCTTCGTTCCTAGCCATTCGACCATTCCAAAGAACACTCCAAATAACATTAACGTCAGCGCTAATATCATTATAAAGAACATCATGCCCAGCATCCACAAGACTGTTATCAAAGGCATCAAAAACTGGTCTACTGTTAAGCGCACCGTTGTGTGTCCATAAACTAAACTTCATTCCAATATGCTTCTGTCCGTTTAACCATAATATCTTTTTTAAGACTTCTGCCTGTGTCTTTGCGTCCGCCTTTCATGTGATCAATCCATTTGCCTAGTGGTCCGTTGATCAAAGGATGTCCGCCTCCTCCACTCTTAGCTTCGCGCAAATACATGTCTGCGCTATAATCATGTGATGGAAATTCCTTATACTTTTTTAGTATCTCACCAAAGATGTAACTGTCGTGCCATTCATCTAGCAAGAACATTCCGTTCTCTGCATCTTCATACATGCGTTCAAACTCTTTGAGGAACTCGTGGCACACAGGATGATTTAAGTTTAATCCGTAGAAGCCGCACTCTGGCCATGTCTGTGATCCTTTGCCTCTACCTACATATGTAATGTATGCATTGTTAGGAAGTAGTTCTATAAAGTCTTCGTAACTCCAATCACTATGTACAAACGTATCAGCATCCATCCACACACACCAGTCCTTAGAGCGCTGTACAGCGTCATACACAGCGTATGTCTTGTTAGCGAACCGTATAGCATCCCACTTAAAAGCCTTGTTCCAATCCTTGCGTTTGCTGCGCACAGGGTCTTTGCTAATGTCGCCATTGGCTTTAGGAACATTGCCCCACTTGTCTTTGAACGCATTTAGTTTAGGCAATGCTACATGCGCATCTAATATTTCGATACGACTTGGATCTGGATTTACAGGTTTACAATCTTCTGCATATACAATTAGTTTGATACGCTTGTCTACTCTTGCAGCAAAGCTATCCAAGAATCGCTGTCCGTATTTTACTAATCCTGCTGGATGAAATGTTGTTACTACTGTTATTTGATTGCCCATTTTCTTAGGTGCCTCCATGCTGTTCCGTCTTTTAATTCGCCTAATGACCAATGCATTTGGGCCATTTTGTATATCCATTTTTCTCTGTCAAACTCTTTTAAGTTTTCAATATCCGACAAACTATGATGCGATACTTCCGCCGCCTGGCTATTTTTAGGATCTAATACTATTGTAGGCAATCCTTCTATCGCTGCTGCAACTGTCGGACTACTATTATAATTTATAACACAATAACAACTTTGGAAGTCTTGTAGTATATTTTGAGCGTGGCTTACACCTACATTTTTTAATCGATATCTAGCCAACTGCCTTTTATGATTTAAAATGTTTTTGTCGCCAGGATGAAATCTGACTATAATTGTTCTGTCACTATGTTTTCTAATTCGTTGTATAGTAGAAACAAGCCAAGGCATTAATGCTTTGCCGTCCATACTCCAGCCGCCGTCTCTTTGGCAACAAATTAAAATATTCTCATTTAACTTTCTCCACGGTTTTAATTTAATTCCCAACTGTTGACTAATATTTTGCCATCTTGCAGGATCAGGAGTATCATTGCAATATTCGCCTGTGCTTGGAAATATGCCGTCATAGCTGTAGCGTAGAAACTTTTTTGAATTACCTGGATCTGCGTATAAAAATAAATTACTATCTACAATAATACTACGTTTGTTGTCACGCTGTTGTTTTTCAAATACGTTTTTTCTTAGAGTTAAATGTTCGCCTTTTTTACTTCCAGGATGCACAAATCCTTGCACTACTGCTACGTCAGAGTCAACAGGAGTATAGTCACATACGATCTGACCTTTGTCTCCACTAGCCCAAACACCTTCAATAAAGTTTACAATAATTTGTGGTTTTTCTGGGTTTTTATTACCAGGAGGAATACCCATTAAGTAAGATGCTACGGTGATGGTCATACCTGTGTCTCCTGTAATATTTTCCATGCAATTCCATTTTTCATTTCTTCTTGTGTAAATTGAGAATAAGATAGATGTTTGAGAAAGTTAAACATCTCGTCTTCTGTAGGAATTTTAGGATTATTGATATTAGCAAGATCTGTTTCGCAAATCAGCTGTGCTGCATTTGGACCTAGTGTAATAGCAGGCTTGCCTTCTAATAGTGCTTCGGTGGCAGCGATACTATTATATGTAATCAAACAATGCACATTATCATGCAGAGCTTCTTGAATAGTACTATCAGTTACACGAGCACTTCTGCTAGGTTTCATTCTAATTTCTATAGGCCGGTCTGTTAGTGTTTCAATCTGTTTTACTAGATTAGATGTCCATTCTCGAGCAGTACCTTGTCCAAACAAATTCATTACCTTGTCGCTCGGCGGGCATACTAATATTTTGTCTCCAGTCGTAAACTTTTTATATATTTGATTCCATTGTCCAAGTTGTTGTGTAAGACGAGATTCGTTGCAGTTAGAAATTTGATTCATATTTTGCAGGGCATTATATGTGATTCGATGCCATATTTTATGTTTGCCATTTCCAAAATAACCAGTGTCGATGGCATAAAACGGCAGTCCGCTGGACCAACATCGTTTAATTGCTTTTTGACTTCCGCCGCCTAGGCCTCGTATAATTAAAGTATCTTCAATATCTTCTTCGATATTAAATTTATTAATGCCCATTAACATACTTCGTATAAAGTCGTCAAAATGCATTTGGTTTATAACAGAAGCTTGTATTTTTGCTACCTTACCCATTCATCATTTCCTGTAGTTCGTTTTTCCAAAGTCCGCTAAACTCGCAGTTTCTATAATTTTCAAACCACGGTCCGCCTTCTGTGTAGTGTATTAGTTTTGGTGTTTTGATATCGTCATACACACCTACCAAGTAGTTCCATGTATGGTCTAACTTGCCAATCTCTTCGTCTTTGAGCCAACTAAATCGATGGAAGTATGCACCGTTTAGTTCTGGATCGTTTACCATGTCTTGTGTAAGTCTAGCATTACTAGGGTGTGCGCAGTTAAACAGCACAACACTTGACCAGTTCTTGCGTGGATAAACTGTTTGTTTTTGTCCATCCATCTTCATACCTTCTTTAGGTGTGTAATCGTGTTGTACACACATAACAGCATACTTGTCGTCTGCTTGATCAAACAATTCTTTAATGTCAGTAGTAAGGATCATATCACAATCCATAAACACTGCCCATCCTTTAAAGTTGGCAAGTTCTGGTACAAGGAATCGTGTAAATGTAAATTCTGTACTTGCCAACTTATCCACAGGACGCTTGTACCAGCCTGCATCCCGTAGTTCTTTTTGTACAAGAGGACGTACATCAGCATCGGGTTGTTTTGCTAAAATACTATGCTTGCACACTTGGTATGCAATGTCTTCTCTTGGATCGTAACCTACAAATACTTTCATTAATCTCTTCTTTCAATATCTTCTTCGTAGCACACGCCCCATTGTATTTCGAGGATATGTGCGTTTTCTGTTCCCGGATTGCTTGCTTTATGCCAAACTTCCTTACCAATTTCATACGGACGAGAGTGCGATTCTAAGTGTGTAATATTTTGTATTGTATTATATTCAGTATCCATTTTAACAATACCTTGCAATACTTGCCACTGTTCCGAACGTTCGAAATGTTTTTGATCACTTAAACTTTTGCCTGGATAGATTACAAGTTCTTTTACTTTGTATCCTTTTTCTGGTACATCGTCGAGTACACGCCAATAGCCCCAGTCTCGCTCAGTCTTTTGTGTTTTCCACTCGTCAAGTATCCAACTGCTTGAATTAGCTTTATTACTGCCGCCTACTTTAAATTTAAATTCAACATCAGTATGTTCGCCGTATACTTTGTATTCAGGTGTGTTGGTGTTTATTCTATCACCACCGTTTGCAAACACAACACTCCAGCTAGTGCCTTTAGTTGACAGCACTTGCATAATAGCGTTACACGCACTATCATCGTCATCGTTAAATCCAATAACTTCGTCAACACATGCAAGTTCTTTAATGATTGCACAACGTTCTTCAAAGGGCATAAAGGGTCTACCTTTTTTGCGTGTAAGCCATTCATCTGAATTAACACCTACTACTAAGTGATCGCCTAGTTCTCGTGCTGATTTAAAATAGGCAATATGTCCTGAGTGCAGAGGATCAAAACCTCCTGTTACTAATACTACTCTGCCCATATTAATAATTTCTCAAAATAGCTACTTGCCTAGAGTCGTCAGATAATTCAACGTATTCTATATCATGCTCACTTTCTAATTCTTTAAGGAATTGTGCAACTTCTGGAATATACCAATCGTCGAATATAATAGCCTTACTGTTTTTAACCATAGTGTAGTCATGCTTAACTGTTTCATAACTGTGGCCGCCGTCGACATAGATAAAGTCATACGATACCGGCACTGTAAGGGTATCAGAAGTATATCCTTTAATTAATTCGTATTCAAATCTCCCTGCACTTCTTTTTTTAACTTTATTGAGCCATCGTTCGGCTTCGTTTTTATTGCCGAGGCCTTTTCCATTAATTTCATCATTTAAGCTTTCAGATAACGATATAGTATCAAATGCATCATAACCTGTATAGCTAATATTTTTTTCAGATATTTCTAAGGCATAATTTGCCATTTGAGTAGCTGTTCTTCCATCGTGAGTGCCAATTTCTGCAATAGAACATGGCTGGATCTCAGCCATCACTTGTTTAAATTTTTTAAAGTGCCAGGGCTTCATTATAATCTCCTACTTGATATTTATATACATACTTAATGCATAAATATAATTATGGAGCAACAAACAATTACGGATCCTTGTATTTTTACATCTGCCGACAGTGTATTTTTTAATACATACGGTATATCATTTATTAAAAGTTTTGCTTGCTTTAACCCAGCTACGGATATACATTTTCATATTATAGATCCACTGGATCAAGATATCGTATTATTAAAAAATCTTCCTTGTAATTATTCTGTTAGTTATACAGACGATAGTTTAAAATTAGAAACTATCAAAAATCTAAAAAAAGTATTGGAAAACAAAACTGACGAATTTTTAATTTCTGGACTAAATTCTGCTTTTAGGTTTTTAAAAGATCTTCCTACATTAGATGAGAAATTACATAAATTAGTACATGGGCAAAATTATAGATCTGGAAGATTTATCGAAATGAATAAATTATGGTCTGGCAAAAGTACTATACTGTGTTACGATGTAGACACAGTATGTACTGGGTCATTTGATTTAGAAAATGTAATAGAACAGTCTCAAGGTTGTCTTGATATAAAAGGAAGATTCGTAACTAGTCTTACTGCGTTTAAAAATGATTCGCAGTTATTAAGAGACTGGGGTACGCAACTAAATTATTATAAAACTAATAAAATTAGTTTTGGATTTATGGATCAAAATACATTTATTTCTTTATCCAAAAACTATCAAACACAAAGTATTACGAGAGAATACTGCAATCATTCTAAAGGAAAATCATTTGTAATAACTGGCAAGGGATCTAAAAAATTTGGCGCTGATTTTATGAAAGCTGTAGATAAATGGAAAATTTAATAGAACAAAAGCCCAGTGGGTTATGGTGGCCAAAAAAAGACACTAATTATAGAGACGGTCAGTTTGAAATTAAAAATCCTTTATTAATTTCAAAACATTGTAAAAATCATAATGTTGTTGTACAAGCAGGCGGCAGGTGCGGAACATACCCTATATTGTATTCTAAAATTTTTAATAAAGTTTACACATTTGAACCGGAAGCATTAAATTTTTATTGCTTAAAAAAGAACATTACGGAAGATAACATTGTTTTCAAGAACGCTTGTTTAGGAAACCAATCGAAGTTTGTAGATGTTAAATTACCAAAAAAAGCAACCGAAAAGAAAGGCATTAATGTAGGCACATATCAAGTTTCAGGAGAAGGAAATATTCCGATGATTCTTATTGACTCTATAGATTTAGAATTTTGTGATTTAATACATTTAGATATCGAAGGTTACGAAGGATATGCATTAGAAGGTGCGCTTAATACCATTAAAAAATTTCAACCTGTTATATGTTTAGAAGTAAACGGATTGGGCAAACAATTTAATTATCCTAAGAATAAAATACTCGACTTATTAAATTCGTTAAATTACAAATACGTAGAAACTATCGAGGCTGATATGTTATTTGTTTACAACAGCTAACAATTGACTATGTACATTATCTGACACTGTGTCTAGTATATTATCGCCTGATAAGTATTTTTTGTAAGTTTTTGTAGTACCAAATTCTAAATCTAAATTAAACATACTTGCAAAATCATTCCATTTAAAATATTGTATAGGATATCTAACCGGATCGATACTTATAGGTGCCCATGGTATTCTTAGTATATCTGCACATATTGCACCATGCATTGCTTCTGCTAAAATTACCTTACACTTGCTAACCTTAATAATAAATTCATCGATAGGCAAAGTTGGAGATATAATATTATCTCCTTGTAATACTGTATTGTTTACATAATGCGGAATAATGCCTATTTCGTATTCTTTGTATTCTGTTTGAAAATTTTGTATGTATTCTTTTAAAAAATACGCAGTATCTCCTACTGCCAGAGAAGGATCCAAGTTTAAATAGTGTGCTGTTAACTTTCCCCTTACAAATTTGTAATTTAACGGAATAGTTGGCTTGCGTACACCATCTGCACCAGACCCAAGTACTGTTACTGGCGATTTGACTTTGTGCGATAGTAATGTGCCAAGGCCTAATGCTGTATCTTCTTTAAGATCAAATAAATTTGGTTTTTTGTAGGGAATACATTGTTCAATTCCTAGACTTTGAAATATTATATCATTAAGTTTATCGCCAAAATTATTTCCAGGCCATTTTAAATAAGATGTAATCATGAAGATAGTCGTCCTGTATTAGTATGAGAACCGCCGTATCTGTTGGATAAACCTTTTGGGTTTAACATAACAATACTAGGCGTGACATACTTCATATCGCAGTATAATAAATTTGGTTGAACATCAGCTGGCAATATTCCATGTTGTATAGTTGCACTGATTAATTTGCTAGCACCTGAAGGCTTAATAATATATCCGAATGCACCTTTGATATGATTATTGTTAATATACTTAAAGTGATGCTTGTGTTTAGTTTTTGTATTTTCTACAATACTTTTAATTTCTATCTTATTATTTTCTTCTAATTTAATTTGCTTTAAATATTCGCTACCATTAGATGATAACCCAAGATGTGTATGTCTAGTGTAATCTAAATTTAGATAATCATCAAATTTGGATAATATGTCATCTGGGAGTTTTTTAGTAAAGATTGCATCGTATTCTAATACTCCTATAGGAATATTTCTTTCGCTAGACATTTTCCATAAAAAATAATGAGATAAAAAACATCCTAGTACTCCTTTACCACGACGTGTAATTTTATGTGATCCAGCGGGATTTACAAATAATTTTTCTTTATCAATGATATTATCGATATTTTCATATATGCCATTGTACGGAATTACATTTATGCCATATTGCTTTCCAGATTCGATTGCATCGTTAACTGGTTCCTGAGTCTCTTTATCGCCTTGTTTATGTATACAATAAAAATCTATCATAAGCTTGCATCTTCCATTCCTGCTACACGTAGTTTAACCACGTTTGTAATCTGCCATTGCTTTTGATCAAGACCCTTTAGTAGACCTAGCCATTTGTTGCGCATTAGTGCAAACTCATTAATAATCTTTTCATAGTCAACAACATCTGCCTCACCGTCAACGTATTTTTCAACGTCACGGCTTGACAGAGCTCGTTGATAGTTTTCAAGATATTTCTTAAAGTACGAGCTGCGCAACCTACGCAGCTCGATGTTTAAGTAGTTGAGAATTGCTTCAATCTCTTGAAGCTGATTGAAACGATGTTCAACAATGCCTGGCATTTCTGCGGCAGCACGTTCAACATTGCCTTTGAGTTTAACTTCGACGCGAGCATTAACTAGCTCATCTTCGAAGAACTGTACAGCACCAGGAATCTTACTAATGTCACGAGATACCTCGCTATACCATCCCATTATTCGTCCCAATCCTCGTCGTCATCGTCCACATTATCTAAATCTAGATAGTAGCTAATTGCTTCATCTAGATAAGAATCTGTACCAATAACTTCCTTAAAAGTTTCATCACTAACACCGTAGTCTGCTAATAAATCAACATACTTTTCGGCAACAAGTTCCATTTGTTTCTTGTCTGTATATTCTTTAAACATTGTCCAGATGTCACTGATGTGTTCTTCATTCATTTGTAGTTGCTTCCTCAATTTGATCAACAGTTGCTTCTTCATCGTCAACTTCATCGGTATTTACCACAGGAGTCATTTTTTCCTCGTATTCCGACATAATCAAATCAAGTTTATCGCCTTGCATCCAAGCCTTGCGATATTCAAGAACTTCTTCGCCTGCAAGATTTACATACTTGAGTCGATTGCCTTGCTTTGTCAACAAGCCTTTCTTCTCAAACAATTCAATAAGACCACTGTACGGATTCATACCAGTTTCATAAGGAATCTTAACCTGCACACCTTCGAACGGTTTAGCATAGCGTGTTTTCATTACTTTACAACCAGCACGGATACCCATAACATCTGAGATCTTATTACCTGCTTCGTCTTCTTTTAGTTTCAGCTTCTTCATTGCAACAACAATACTTGATGCATAGATAAAGCCTGAACCACCACTAATCTTGTCATCTGGGTCAAACATATCTTGCGATGCGTATGTGTGGTTAGTACATACTAGTCCAACGTTCAATGAGCCGATCATGTTAACTGTGTTACGAACAAGTGAAGTCAATGCTTTAGGCTTACGACCCATATCACCTTTCATATCACCCTTGTTAAACTGATCAACATCAGTAGGTGTTAGCAACATGCCCAAGCTGTCAATTACAAACAATACTTTAGGACGGTCTTCTTCGTCCATTGCTTTAAAGTCTGTAATAAATGTTGAGATAGTTTTTGCTACATCATCGATCATTGACATGTTAAGTTTAAGAAGTTTTTCTTCACTTGTGTCAACGTCAAGAGCCTGTAGCCAGCTCTCATCAAGTGCGTTCTCTGAGTCAATTAGTACAACAAAGATACCTTGATCCTGTGCGTGTTTTACAATGTTACCTGAACAGAAATATGATTTACCTGCTCCTGATTCACCTGCAAACACAGTAACCTTACCTAGCGGAACACCTTTGTGAAAGTCTCCTGAGATAAGATAGTTTAGTGCATATGATCCTGTTGAAATCCAATCAGTAGGATCGTTAAATCCAGCACTCATGCCTGAGATACTTTTAGTTAAGTCCTTGCGGAACTTACTAACATCAAACGATTTAGCCATTAAATTCTCCTATAAAGCTGTAAAGTAAAAAGGGTTGCAATCTGCAAAAGCAACCCTTTTCAGTTGCCCTTAACCTTGACGTGAGCGGATCATTGCAAGAATGTCCTGTGCGCCGCCACCTTCTGCAGGTGCTGCTTCTGCCGCTGGAGCAGGTGCTGGTGCTGCTTCTGCCGCTGGTGCAGGCTGTGCTTCTGGAGCAGGTGCGCTTTGACTTACAGCAGTAGCTTGTGGGCTTGCTTCTTTCTGCGGATCGCCTGTACGTGCTTGCATGCCTGCAGGACGGAAGTAGTTGCTCCAACGTTCTGCATCATATGCTTCGCCATCTACTGACGCTTCAAACATTTCCTGCATTACTTTTACAGCAGTTGCGTCTGGCTTTTTAGGAAGGAATTCACTTAGATCAAAAAGACCATGTGTGTTAACAGCATTCATCTCTGCATCATTCAAAGGACGCTCACGACGTGCCCAGTTAGATGTGCCGTAGTCTGCATATCCACCTTTTGATGTTTTGTTAAGACGGAAGTCTACACCAGCAGTATAATCTGTTGGCAGTTCTTCCATGTCTGGATCCATCAATGCTGCTTTGATAATTTGGAAGATTTGTGGACCAATAATAAAGCGACGAATTGGATTCTCAGGCGCTTCATCTGTAGTCAACGGATTGTCAGTTACAAACCCTTGGAATACGTATGAACGCTTTTTCCAATACTTACGACCCATGTCTTCTAGTGAAGGATCTTTAAACCAACCACGTACTTCTTGTAGGATAGAACAGCTTTCGCCATACATTTCCATACACGGAACTTGTACTTGTACTGGACGTGAATCTGTTTCGCCTTTGATACCAGCGAACGGAAGTTTGATCATCAAACGTTCTGCCCAAAAGAAAGTGTTGTCTTGGTTGCCATCAGGAAGGAAACGGAAAGTTGCGCTTTCACCTTCTTTGATATTCCAGAATGGGTAAATTGGGTTTGGACCAGTTGGACCTTGGTTGCCGCCTGTGCGGGCTTCTTGTTCTTTGAGCTTTGCTCGGATTTCTGCTAATGATGCCATAGTGCCTTTTCTCCTAAATGTTATGCCTATGTGTAGAACAACTTATGTTGCTCTGTGCCTTTATATGTTATAGCACAGTATTAATAATAACACCGTCTACAACGTTCGTCAAGTCTTTTTTGAAAGAAAAAACATAAAAACTTATGAGTGCTAGCAGATTAACGTAAACCTGCTAACTCTCTCATTCTGTCGTAATCGTCATTTATTTCGTGTGCAGTGCCTTTGTCCATTTTTACAGGATGCATTTTGCCTGATCCTTTGGGATATTCAAATTCTGTTTTGTGTGCTCTTGCTGCTGCCGCTGCTGCCTGTGTAAAGTTTTCGTCTACTTCATCTTCCATTTGCTGTGGCTGTGAGCGCATCTGCCACTCGTCAAACTTTGCTGTGATTTGTTCAATAAATGCCTTAGCAGGTTCTATGAACTGCTCGCCATAATCTTTTTCAATCATTGTTAGTACTGCTGTTTCGCCTTTAGGAAACACGCCTGTCTCTCTATCAAAGTAACTTAGTATAAACTCACCGATTGGGGTTTTTTGTTCTTTTGGCTCTTCAGTGCCGTCGTCTTCTTTTTTATCAAAGTCGTGTGCATCTATATACTGCATTACAGGATATAATGTGTTTACTATTTGATTACCAAAACGTGCATTTTTGCCTGAGCCTGGTTGAGTTTCTAATTTCTTTGCTTCTTTACGCAATGCCATCATAGCATCGATTGCTTCTTGAAACTTTGGATCTATACCTTGAAATCCGCTTGTTCTTGCTTCAATCCAAGAATAAACATCCCATACTTCATTAGCATACTCGTTTGCTAGGTTGCCTTCATACTCACCGTCACCTGTTTCGATCTTTTTGCCTTTACCACGTAATACACCTAGTGCGTCACTGGCGTCTTTGCTTGTCTTAATCATTGCTTCTTGTACATTGCCTTCGTTTGTGTCACATTCGCAAGGTGCGCAATTACATTCTTCGCACTCTTTTGCTTCTGCAAACTGACCCATCATTTCTTCAAAGCCTTGCTCAAGTGCAATTTCTTCTTTAGTACGTGTTGTTTTGCTGTTATTTGTTTCGTCTACTTCTTCGTCTTTACTATCTTCTGACACTAAGTCATTTGGTCCTAGTTCTTTGGCCTTAGTTGCTTCACTAACTAGTTTGTAAATGTATGGAAATACATCTGCTAGTTCTTCATTAAACTGTTTGATAGTTAATTGGTCAATCCAGTTTTCTTTAACATCTGCTGGTACATCTTCCATCATTGGTGTTTCAAATGCTGCAACAGTTTCTGCATAGTATGCTGGCTTTTGAAGTGACTCAATTGTTTTCTTAACTGTAGCAATACGCTCTTTAACAACATCTACATACCCTGCGAGACTTTCTGCCATTACAGCACTGCGTCCCATGTAGTTTTTAAACTTGCGTAGTTTGCCCATTTCTTCTGATAGGCCTACAATGTGCTTACCAAAGTCATCATATGTGTTGCCACCTTCTGCTACGTGACGTGCCATTGCTCTTGCACCACTTAGATGCTTGTATGGATAACGGAATCTTTCGCCGTCTGCACTTTCAATGTAAATCTTACCAATTTTTTGTGTGCGTCCTGTTGCACTTTCTTGATTGATGTTTTCAGTATGTTGAATTACAATACGTGCTTCGCCTACTTTTTGGTAACTAATTTTACTTGTGCCGTATAGTTTTGATTCTGTCATTTGTCCGTCCTCAGGAGTTTTCGCTAAGAATTTATAATCTCTTTTATTTAAATTTGACTTTGTAATATCTCTTACGCTGTAGTCTAACATACGCTTTTTGCTAAACACACGTAGTTCTTTTAGGAAATCGTACCACGCATCTTGTGTCATTTCGTCTTGATCTTCCATAAAGTCTTTGCTATAGATAACAGTTAGGCCTTCATCTTCTGAAATACTTACACTTACTTTACCTAGTCCATTATAGTCAAAATCAAAGAAACGTGCCATAGTCGGCTCGTTGGTAACTGTTCCAGTTTCGTCACCTATAGTAACTTCTGGAAAACGTCCTCTAATTTTATTAAAAAGGTCTTCGCCTATTAAGTCAAATTCTTGCATAATGTATTTATCCGCTTGATTAAAAGTTTGTGCTTATAAAGATAGGCATAGGTGCTTCATAATCTTCTTGATCTTCTGCTTGTGTAAAGGTATTATAGATTCGTGGATCCCAGTCTTTGAGTACAGCCATCATTCTCAGTGCCAATAGTGTAGCACTCACTAGATCGTCTCCCATTCCACTTTTAGCTTGATAACTTGAACCTGTTGCAACAAATCCTTTTAGTTCTGATAATAATGGTTTACTATGAATAGTCATTTTGTCGTTTTCAATCATAGTTTTTAATCTACTACACGCTGTGATTTTAGTACCATGTGTAGTGTTAAATCCCTTGCGGAACTTTCTTACATGTCCTTTACGCATAGGCTCACTTACAAACAGGCCTGGAATGTTTTCTTCACCGAAGTCGTTAATAACCAGCAAACATGCTTCACCGATGCCGTTGTTCTCTACACTCCAATATATACCGTTTGTGTTATTAGTTTCTTGTTGTAGGTATTTGCATATGTCTGCAAGCACTCTTACCTGACCTGGAATAGCAGTTTGGTTGTGTTGCCATTCTGCTACTTGTTCATATGACGGTAATTCAAACACTTGTATAGCAGCATTATCGCCGCCTGTGCCCATACTAGGATCTAATGCAACAGCATATGTGTATTGTGGACTTGGCTTTTTATACCAACGTGTTTGTCCCATGTTGAGTATAGGCGAAGCACCTTCCATAACAGCAAGTTTTAAACTGTTGATTAATGTTTCGTCAAATACTAGGAATTCGCAACCGTATTCTCGACGGAACTTTTCTTCACCAATACGTCCAATCTCTTCTTCTTTCCACTTGTCGTCTCTGTCAGGATGTTCGTCCCACTGTGCAACAAAACTGTGAAAGCCGTTTGATCCTAGTTCTTGTTCGTTGCCATGTGCATCAAACTTTTCTTCTGCTTGTTTCCAAATAGTAGCAAATGTATCTTCGTCACTGTTAGGTGTGCTAGTAATAATAGCACGACCACCTGTTGCTAGTGTAGGCGAAATTGAAGTCCAAAACTCTTCGGCAATGTTAGGTTGCACAAATGCAAACTCGTCGCAGTATAGTAGCGAGATTGACATGCCGCGTCCTGTGTTGCCTGTTGTAGTCTGTGCTACAATACGTGATCCATTTTCAAATTCAATTGATTGTTTGTTGTAACTTGTAACACCTGCTCTAATATGATCAGGGCAAGTTTCATATACAAAACGTATGCGTGACATAATCTCTTGCGCACCTGTGTACTTGTGTGCAGCAACAAGAATAGTTTGATCTGGATTAAACATAGCATACCATGCCAAATAGATACTTGCACATGTGGTCTTGCCTGTTTGTCTAGGCATCATGTTAATATTAAAGCGATAGTTGTGATAGCTGTGCATCAATCGTAACTGATACTCAAACGGATCGAACAACAACTTGCCTTTAACGGGGTGTTGAATAAAAGCAAACTTGCGAGCAAAGTACAAGTATCCTTCATTGGGATCCATGCATTTCATCAAGTCTTCAACTTGCTCGTTTGTATATGTTTCTTGTTTATTGGCCTTCTTAATTAAGACGCCGTCCAATGATGCTGCCATATTGTATTTAACCTATTATATCGTCGTAATAACCAGTGTCGAATCTTAGGTCGAACAGTCTACGGCGATCTTGTTGAATTAAGATGTGTGTAGGTGCAGCATACTCGCCGTATCTTGGTTCGCTCCACAGCCATTCGTATTCTAAACTAACATCTAATTTGCTGCACAGTTTCTTTAAACGTCTACGATTGTAGTTAGGAACAATATACACAATAGCTTGATTGTTGCCCAAGTGTTCCCATTCGCCTGTCCATTGAGTAATTTTAATTTCGCTCTTTTTCCATGCTGCTGCACTCCATGGACAAACAGGTTTTATACTATCAAAATATGCGGACCAATCAATATCGTGTTGTGTCATACAGTTATTTACTCAAGAAAATAGGACCCGAAGGTCCTATTTGGCGTAACCCCACCGTAGTTTATTTTTTCTTGCCGCGGCCTCTGCCAGCCATTAGCTTGTCTTTGCCGCGTCCGCGTCCAGCCATTACTTTGCCACGACCTTCAGTAGTTTTGGTATCTTTTTTACCTTTGCCGAGATCGTCTTTGCCTTTGCCGTCTGCTGCATAGTCTGGCACCATTTTTCCATCTGGGCCTTTGACCATAGTCTTTTTCTTTTCAGTTAATGCTGCATACAATGCTGCTTTGATATTTTCAACAGCCATTGGATTGTCGCCATCTTGTGTAGCAGCATATGATTTCTTTTTACGGTTTAGATCATTGCCGTCTGGGATAGCGTCACGCATGTCACCGTATTGTGGATCAGGCTCGTTAGCATAATCTTCTTCTTCAACGCTTTCTTCTGCTTTCTTTAGTGCATTGTTGATGTCGTCAAGATGCTGTTGCGCCATCATCATCTGTGTTTCATCGTAAAATTTTTCGTGTGCGCCGTCGCCGCTGGATTGCATATTCTTAATACCAGCTTCAGCTTGGGCTTTCATTTTCAACAGTTCTTCACGGCTCTTACCGTCGTACTGGCCTTCTTCGACTTCTTCCATATCTGCTTCAGCGCCGCTAGGAAGTGGCATTTCTTTATCGTCAAAGCCTGGTTCATCCATCATTGCTGACAAACGTTCCATGTCCATGCGTGGTGAAAGCATTTTAGCACCTACTGGTTCTGCACCACCTAGTCCTGCATTTTTCATCATGTCTAGTAGATCTGCAACATGTTCTTTACCACTTGCGTTCATACTAACATTTACTGTTACTGGATTGCCTTTGTCCATTTCTGGTGCAGGTAGTGCTGCTGCTGGCATTTCTGTCATTCCACATTCTTCAATGTGATCCATCGATTCTAAAAGTTTTTTCATATCCATAATTTCAGCCTCCTACAACTGCTTTAGTATTCTCTGCATCACCAATATCAGATGATTCTCCAACTGGAGCACCTTCTGCACCACTGTGTTCATTTTCCTTGCGAGCAGTTTCTAATTCTTTTAATAAACTCATTACACGATTGCCTGCTACATCTTCTTGTGCAGTTTCTCCGCCCATGTCTTCTTTGGTCAACATAGCTTCATACGGAGTATCGTCTTTCATTTCTTGATATTCTTCTCTTGGATCGTTTGCATTGCGTACAATAATGTATGCCTGATCAACGCCGCAGCATTTACCTACATACTCTTGTAGTACTTGACTTGTAGTTGGATATTCAACAGCAACTTCAAAGTATGTTACTTCCATATTTTGTAGTTGTGGGAAATCTAGTGGACGTTCTTGAATTGGAGTTTTCTTTCCTGACGTCATATTAGAAACATTAAACTTTTTAAGTGATGTTTCCATAGAGTCTGCAAAGCCTTCTGGTAACGGTCCAGCAACTCCAATTTTAAATTCATAAGTCTTTTTAGACTCTGTAAGTATTTCTGTAAATGATCTCATTGCGCAATGATCCCTGTTCTATATGTATTATTTATCTTCGTTGTGTTGATATTGTTCACGTCTGATAAACTGCATAATCTGTTTCATAGTATTAAAATGCGAGACGTTATTAAAATTAAATACTGCTTGAATATTTTCTAACAGAAAAATATTATACCAGCCTGATGTCATTCGTGTAAGAAAATCTTGCGCTGCTTGAATAAACGCAGTCTTTGCGTCTAAAATATAAAAATAACGTTCACATGCTAATACAGATATTTCTTCAATAACAGTTGCCATTTGCTCTTCATGACTAAGTGCATCAAACTTTTTTCGAGATACTTTTACAGTTACATCGTTGTCTAATATTTTCTTATACGCAGGAATACTATCTAATTTTAATATATCATGTAATTCGTCGTGTTCAACATAACGACTAACTGAACTATTAAAAAACTCTTCAGGAGGTAAATTAAAATTCATCGTCTCTCTAAAATTTTTGTAACGTTCTTTCCAATGTGTACGTAGCATATTTAAGATTTCTAAATCGTATGTCACGCCTTTTTGCTGCAAGAATATAATATCGTTTACTGTTTTGTCTAAGTTGTAATTATACATTGCATGAGACATTTTTACAGTGAGCAACCCAGTTGGATTTAGATAGTAATCTTCTATCATATTTTCTAGTTCTTTAAAAAAATATGACTCACTCGAATCTGTTATTTCAACTGGTAATTTTGTAGCTTTTAATTCATTAATTATTTCGGAGTTGTATAATTTTGAATCATATACAACTACATCAATATCTGTTGGAGATTTATAATAGTCGTCAAACCAGTAATTTAAAGCATACGATCCATATATTAGCATTATTTTTTATCGCTACTATCTAGACCTTTGAGCTTCTCTAATAAACTATTACGGTCAGTAACAACATACCCTGCTCCGTTAACAATGTCGCCGTCGCCGGGTGCTGTACTATCTTTGTCCATCTTCTCTTTTTTAAGTTGCAATTCTACCATCTTAAGTTTTTTATCTAACTTTGCAACTTTAGCATCTAGAGATGTTTTAAGCATGCCGCCAGCAGTTTCAAATACTCTACCACTGTATCGTGCTTCGACGTTCATGCCTAGGTCCATTAAGTCGTCATATGCTTGCATTGCCTTGTCGGCAATTTCGTTTAGTTCTTCGTCTGCTTTTTGTCCCAGTCCTCTTACACTAGGCAATGCACTTGCAATTTTATCAAATTCTTCAATATCACGAAATGTTTCAGCTTGATCAATTTCGTATTTCTTTTGCTCTGCTTCTTGGACTTCTGCATCTTCAATAATTTCTTTTGAATCAGGCAAGTTCAATAAATCTTCTAATTTCTTAGTCATGGTAGCCTTCCATTATATGCTACTATTATTTATCTTTTGCGCCCAGTATGAAATATATCATCTTCAGTAACGATACGGAATGTAATTCCTTTTTGCTTGCACCATGCTCTTGCGGCTTCCCATTTGGCTTGATTAACAACATAATGTGCTTGATTATGTTTTGATTTGCCTAATCTTTCTCTCATTGCTTGATTAGCAGGTTTAACTTCAATAAGTTCTACACGTTTTTTAGTACTTTTATCTGCATAAGAAATAAAGAAGTCAGGTACATAGATAGTCTGTTTGCCAGTTAGAGGATTACGATAAGGAATACGTACTGCTTCACTTGCCCATTGTTCAATTGCAGGATGCTCGTCACAGAATTTCATAAAAGTAAATTCCCATCCTGAACGATATGTAGGTGCCTTATTACCTATATATTTTTCTGGATTTTTTAGATTGAATTTACCTTGAGCAAATCTAGACATGTCATATTACAACGTTTCTTTGTTCGAACAATTCTTGCTGAGTATTACTGTCTCTAAACCCTAATACACTAGTTTTAGCTCTATTAAAATTAAGTATCTGAGCGACAATTAAACTTAGTTGTACGTCTGTTACACCTTTTAATGTATCAATTAGTGTTTGAACATTTAGATTGTCTATTTTTGCCTGTTGTAATAGTACACTTGCTGTGTTGATTGCAGCAGTTTTTTCAAAACCTCTTTTAAGGAAATAACCAATAACTGCATCAACTTCACCAGGATTATAACTTATTTCTATGTTATAAAAATTATTAAAATATTCAGGTGTTAGTTCTAAATTACTATTAATATTTGTACTATCTGATACAGACTTAGACATATGATGTTCCTTAATAACCTAATTTACTTAACGTATTTGATGCGACTTGTGTTAACTTTTGGTCACCATTAGCAATACTAGTCGATATTTGTGCATCGTATGATGCTTTTTGCGAAGCTGATGCATTATTATAATCGTTAATACTTACGTTGGGAAGAGCGCCACTATTAATTAATGCAGGATTTACTTGACTTGCAATAGCAGGATTTGACAATAGCGTATTGATAGTGGATGCTCTTAACGATCTTGAATTATCCGATTGCGAAGTTGCTGCTTCTTGTTGATTTTGCGGATCAGGCACCGGTAATCGATTTTGTGATATTACGTTAGACACTACGCTGCCTATTACACCAGTTGCCACTTGTTTAATTATATTTTTACTTGGACTATTGCTATTGCCAAAAGCCTTGTTTAATAATGCAGATGTTCCCAAGCCTAATATCGAAGGAAGTAATCCTTTGCCGCCGTCATTACCTTGAATCATTGCGTTATCGAGATACCCTAGTGGACTTGGTTCTACATCGTAACCTGTGTTTGCGTCTGCAAACCCTGCTGGTGTATCTCCTGCAACTGTTCCACTAGTATATTGAACTGCTTCGTATGCAACACTTATTGTGTTTTCGTTAAAGTCTGTGCCGCTAGACTCAACACTACCGTGATCCCACGCTGTAAGTAACGGATTAACTAGTGTATAAGCTACCCACTCTCTGCGTGATAATTGATATATTGTGATGTATTTAAAAAACGGATTTCTTTTGCCGTTATCTAATCCGTACGAAGGTACTTTTTCAAAATACTTGTCTCTAGGTACGTATGCACCATTACTTCCAGTTGTTGCTTGATTAGCATCAACAAAATAGTATCTATAGTATTCTTCCAATAACGCTCTAGTAACTCCAGTATTATCATCATGAAATGCAATTCTACAGTCTTGATAATCAACACGAGTTTGTACATTCTTTTTACGATTGTACTGTTGTTTGTTTTCTACACTTGCTCTAAAACTTGGCAGATCTGCACTTTTAACAAGTATACCTATTTCTTTTTGAAATCTAAATACATTTGATGTAGCACTGTTGCCGACTTCTTCGTTAGGTTCAAACCTAACATGATACATGTATTTTGTTTTAGGCGAAAAGGCAAAATTATTTTGAGTATAAATTTGGTTCGCATGACGAGCATCACGCAAGTGTGTTTCTGATTGTAGGTTGAACAGGAATGCATCTTTTAAACTCATACTAATATTTATCCTTATGTATAATGTGCATATATAAAGAAAAGCGAAGACTGAATTAACAATCTCCGCTTTCTATATAAAACACCAACCTTAACTAAACGTATTAGCCAGTTACAGTTGTGCCGCCGATGCCTGCTGCTACTGCTCTTGTAACTGCTTCGCCGATGCCTTCGAATGACTCGTCTGCACCAAATTGGATAGCGTTATCATAACGAATAGTTAATGAAGTAGTAACTGCTTCGTTAGTAGCATATGCTAATGTATTATAATTAGCCGATTCAATATAGCAACCTACTAAGCGGAATCGGTCAATTATGTTTGCACCATTTGCGCCGTTGCCGCCGTCTAGTATTTCGATACTAGTTTGGAACTTGTAAGTACCACTTGATACTGCGCTGGACTGTTCGAAGAAGTCGAACTGCTTTTGTAGCTGCTGTCCAACAACTTTTTGTACGTTGTTGTTTGCATCTTCGCGTAGTGTAAGTGTAATTGGTTCCCATGTATGCTTACCAGCAAGATATGTTCTTGAGTTGTAAGCTTCAATTGTCATTTGCTCAAAACTTACGTTTGGACGAGTTACGTCTACTACTTGTCTTGAAACTTCTCTTGTACCGTCTGGTCCACCAGTTGTACCGAAGTTGTCTAGTAATACTCTAAAGCGATACTGTAACTTAGGCATCAATAATGACGAGTTAGATCCAGCACCTTCTGTAGGTACACTAATATTTTGTAATGTTGTGATTGGCATTCTTAATCTCCTATACAGTATTTATGCTTAAATGAGTGGAGATTATTCTCCACTCATTATATGCGCATATTAACCTAGTGCTGCAATCTCGCCTGTGTTTTTAATACGCAATGGAATGTAGATAAATTCAATTGCTTTAACTGGCTCAATGGCAATATCTAAGTAAAGCTCGTTACGATCAATTCTTGATGGTGTGTTGTTTGATTCATCACACACTACTAGGAAGTCGTATAGTGCTCTTAGTGCTACTAGCTCTAGTAGCAATGCATCTGCTGCTGCTTTGACTTGATCTCTTGTGATCTTATCATTTGGTTCAAACAAGTATGGCTTAGCCAATAGCTCAAGCTGTCCACGTAAGTAAACAGTTAGACGTGCTACGTTCACACGATCCAATGCACTTGCATTTCTTGCACGAGTCTTTTGACCAAATACAACAAGTCCTGCGCCACTAATAAACGTAATTGGGTTAATTGCGTTTGAATATAGTGTATCACGCTGTCCAGTATTAAGTGCTACAGACTTAAATTCGCCTTCACTTGTAATATATCCTGAACTTGTAGCGTTGCTCACGCCGCCTCGTCTTGTGCCTGCTGGCGCAAACCAAGGGAAAGCAACCTGATCATTTAGTACGATAGTGCGTAGTGCCATATGACTTGGTGGAACAACAATGTTGTTTCCTGCATTATCACTTGTGAAACCTGAACCGTAATACATAGCCATGTACTCGTCAAAGCTAACTGCACCATTGTCGTTGTCTTCAAGTGCTAGTTTAACGTTAGTTGCCCATTCGTTTAATGAAGTTGCATCTGGTGTTAAACGGAATGGTGTATCACCAATAACAAATGCTGTTAAGCGTCTGTCATAGTTTAGTGTGATCATTTCGCCAATTAGCTCTGGATAACCTGGAGTAGCAATTAGGTTAAACTGACGACTTTCTTCGTCACGAATATCCTGGTTGCTGTTAACAGTTGCTTGTAATGCTTGTACAACACTCTTACGCTGTGCGTGACGTCCGAAGCTACCCGAACCGTCTGCTTGGTTACCTGAGTCAGTAACCCAACGGTGTGGATAGTAAGCTGCCATTGAAGCGCCAGCATCAACTCCGCCTTGACGAATGTTTTTCTCTGCTGTATCTACATAGTTACGCTCAAAACGCTTAACGTTAAATCCACTCTTGCGTAGGTTCCATAGCAACATACCTTTTGGATATAGAGCAGGATCTGGACAGTCTGTGTCTACATAATCACTTAGCATTAATTCTGCAATAGTCGCACTTGGTGCATCATCTGCTGTTCCACCAGTGTCGCCTTGACGTGCATCTGCGAATAACACTCCGTTTTCAGTAGTTTGGTCTGCTTTATCAAGTAATACCCACTCACTTAGTGTGCCGTTATATCTGTAAATTGCTGGATAGTTTTCAATATCTGCAGTTGATATCCAAATATCGCCATTAACTAGATCAGTTGTACCATCTGCTTGTTTGGTAGGTTCTGAAGCAGCAACAATTGGTCCTTCTGGATCTGTGCCGCTGTATGGGCTAGCAATATCACTTAAACCGCTTGCGCCGTCATATGCAAGTCCTACCCAAGCTTCGCCGTTGTGTACTAGGAGATCAACTTCGTCAACAACACTATTGTACCATAGCTGACCTTGTGCAGGTAAGTTAAGTGGCTCTGTGCCTGATGCTGTATAAACTAAAGGTTTCCAGTTAGAAGCAACAATACCTTCAGCAGTATCTGCAGCATCGTCATTGTCACTATCTGGACCATTGTAAAGGTTAGCAACCGAAGCTGGAACAAATCCTGCTAGTGCCAGACCTCCATCTGTATCGATCATCTTAATATCGCCACCTAGCTTATGAGAAATAACAATTCTATTTTGTGAATCAACTAGTGCTACGACATTTGTCATGCCCAGTGCGTTAATTGCTGCTACTATTGTTTCTGAATCAGATGAGTCACCAGCAGCAGTAATACTAACTCCAGACGAAGTTGATAATGAATTAGATGCTACTTTAGTTTCCTGAAGCGTAAATGTATAAGTGGCAGCCGCAGTAAACTGATTAGAAATAACACTACCAGTAACAGTTGTTGCGCCTGTAGTTGCTCTTGTAAACACTTTGTAGTTAACAATTGGATTTGTTAGCTCTTCTGTATTCACTTTAGCATAAAGGGCGCCTGCTGCAAGATTTGCGCCGCCGCCTGCTGCATCGAGACCATAGATAGCACCTTCTGAAGTTGTATAAATTGGTGTTGTTACTGAAGACCATAGCTGTGTAGCTGCGTTATACTGTCTAATACTAAGCTTCGCGCCGCCGTTTGGAGTAGTTGTTTTGATCCAAACTGAACCTGTTGGGGCTGGGTTGTCATCACTGTCTTTAAATTCTGGAACATTAGTATGCGGTGCTGTTGCAACTCTAGGCGAACTGTATGTTCCTGCTGTTAACGCTAAGTCTGTTAGCAAATCACCTGTGCCTGCAGAAATTGCAATTTTGCCGTCGGCAGTTGCACCATCTGACATTGCAGTACTATCTGCATAAATTTCTACCTGATTGTCAACTAGTGCAGCAGTAATACCGTCTATAGCTCTGTCATTAATACCAGTAACTACGTCGGCCATTGTAGTGCCAGTTGTTGGTGTAGTTGTCAAACCGTTGATAGTAAGTGTGTCGCCTAGTGTAAGTGTTGTTGTAGAAAGTTTTGCAGTAGTAAGTGTTGCGTGGCTGTTTTTCCATGCATCGCTACCTACTTCAACCCATTCGCCTGCATCGACGCCTGCTTCTGTGTTACCAGCTGATTTGAAGTACAGTCTATTCATATTGTCGTTTGCATCTACTGCATATTGCCCAATTGAACCAATTGATTCTTTTGGATAATTACCTTCTGTGTTTCCGACTAAGTCTGTGACTACAGTAATAACAAGTGGATCTTGTGCAGTAAAACTCTGTCCGCCTGACGTTGAAATTTCTGCTGAATTCCATGCAAGGATACCGTAGTTACTTGTAGATGTATCCATCCAGTATGCACCGTCTGCTGGCTCTCCGCCTGGTGCTGTAGCACTTGCTGTTAATTCTGCTAAATCTAAATCTGCACGAACAACATATGCACGGTTACTTACACCCAGTGTCGAGTATGCAGCCTGTAAGCCATATTCGTTAAGCTCTCCGCCGTGAATCATGTTACCGTTGTTGTCGCTATAAAATAATGCGTCGCCAAATGTTTCACCAAGCTCACGCTGACTGGTGATCAAATAAGGTCTTCCCGCATTTGCTTTTGTTGTACCTGCTGCTGTTCCTGTGCCACTGCTTTTAGTTTTATTAGTCGCAGTAGCAACAAAGATCATAGGTACCGTTCCAGCTGCTGCTGGGGTGTAGAATGATTCGTCAATTACATTGACCTCTACGCCTGGTGATACTAATGCCATGTTATTTCTCCTGTTGGATGTTAGTGTGTTCTATACAGTATTTATTATATTCATAGTAAAACACCTGTTATAACACCCCGAAAAAGGGACCGAAAAGGTGAGCTAAATACAATATGAGACCATTATGCAAGTGTAAACAGCGTCCAGCAGCAATAAACTACAAAAAAGGTAATAAAACCTACTATCGTAAACTATGCGAGACTTGTTTACGCAACGGTGAAGGACACGGAATTCCTAAGTGGAAACAACGAGGGTATGAGAAAAAAAATACTTGCGAAAAATGTAATTTTTCAAGCAAGCATATAGAAGTGTTTAATGTGTTTCATATAGACGGCGATTTAAATAATTGCCGTCACAATAATCTAAAAACTATATGTGCTAACTGTCAGCGTACTTTACAAAAAGAAGGAGTTAAATGGAAGCAAGGAGATTTAACTCCCGACTTCTGATACACTATAAGGATCAATGTGCTCAATAAGTTGAGCCAAGTTAAACTCTAAATCTTCAAGTGTGCCGTTATTGTCAATAGTATAATCTGCCATCCACTGTTCTAAGCTCATTGAGTTTTTGCTTTCGGGAGGAAGATGATCACTGCGATCTACCCAAATAGCTTTGTCAAATACACCAGTATTCTTCATAGCATGGAATTCACGCTTATTACGCAAGCCGCAATAGATGTCATGTGCTTTGAATATTTCTCTACCCAGTGTACCTGCATCGGGTACATTGTAATCACAGATAGCTTCATACCATTCTTGACGATGGTTATGTCTATCTGCATAACACTGCTCTTCGTCAGTGTATCCGTACTTGTCTTTTAGATCATTATAGATAAACAACTTGCTACAGAACTTGCTGCTGCTTTCAAAACTATAACCATATTTGTCGCGAAGCATTTCACATACAGTGTCTTTACCGTGACGTCCGTGACCTATAACTAGCAGTTTTAGTTTCATATTGTTCTCCTATAATTATATTATTATAACAGAACTTATGTATTTGTCAACCTTAATCGTAACCTAATACTGCAACTCGGTTTATTTCTTCTGCTTCTCTTTCTGCCCAAGCAGCAGGGAATCCTTTTTCATGAACACAATTTTCGTGATTGCCCCAGATGCGTTTCATATAGCTATCGTATATTCCTTCTACATCTTTGTCGGACCATGATTGGGGGATTAATGAACCTTTTACTATCCAGTAAAAGCGGTTGGCTTCTTTTCTTACAAACGGACTGCACACAATAGTAACTCCTTTGTTATATTGTATTTACAGCATATGTAAATGTTAGCGTAAACTCGGGTGTTTTTTAACCTATTAAGAATCCATAGCCCGTGCCGCCTGGTACAGCCATACTAACTTCAACTTCAAGTTTTTCCATTTCAGCTTGTGCTTCAGCTTTTAGTGTGTCGCCGTTAAGTGTTGATCCGCCTTGAGGACCTGCAATAGTAGCAAATTTACTACGTGCTTCTCCGAGCATATATTTACAGGCTGCTAACGTATAATCTTTGATCCACTGCACTGCTAGATAGTCATTTAATAGTTCACTATCAGGACGATAGTTGTAGCAGTAAAGTAATAATCCTTCTTCTGCTCTCGGGCGCTGTAGCAGTGTTAGCTTCTTGCTGGTATTACTCCAATTAAATTCAATAAAGCTACCAAACATTCTGCCAACTAATTCTTGATGTTGCGCAAACATATCGTATGTTGCTAGTCCGCCAAGTTTAGATCCTGACAACAAATATGTATTTGTATAAGCCATGTTAAACGGTTCAAACAAACTGCCGCCGTCTCCGCCGCCAGTACGTGAACCAATACTTCTACGAAATAGTTTACGTACTTCCATAACTTCATTAGGTAACACATATTCGTTTTGATCTACAACTGTAGTTAAAAACATATAGCTTTCTTCGACTGCGTTATCGCTGCGTTGTCTAAAGCGTGTTAGCGCCTTTGTAAGTGCAGTATTATAATGTATCGGGTCAAGTTCAACATCAACCATGCCCCCGCCGAGCATTGCATTTACATAGTCAAATACTTCTTGTTTTTGTGTCGCTAAATCTGCCATATTGGTTCTCCAATAGTATTTATCCGTCGGATAAATATATATAACGAATAGGAGAAGAGCTATCCCTCGCTTATCATTATACAAACCGGAACGCGGTAATGATTATCATTTTTTGGACAAACAAATCCAAGAGATGTTTACCATTGGCGGCACTGATATCAATATTCACAAGTTTCTTGGAGCAGTAAATCCAGAAGAAGGTGAAGGAACGGCTGATCAGCCTACATACGATGCTGTTGCAGAAACTAACATACAAGACTTACTGTTCTTAGAAAATAGAGACAGAAAGTACGATCCTGATGTTTATAACATTCGCGGAATTTATAATGTTCAAGATATAGACTTCGATCTCAGTGCGTTTGGTTTATTTTTAAGCAATGACACACTTATGTTAACTATACATATTAATTCAAGTGTTAAAACACTGGGCAGAAAAATTATAAGTGGCGATGTAATCGAATTGCCTCATTTAAAAGACGAATATGCACTTAACGATTATAGTGTTGCACTTAAAAGATTCTATGTTGTAGAAGACGTTAACCGTGCAGCAGAAGGATTCAGCCAAACTTGGTATCCACACTTATATCGCTTAAAACTAAAACAAATATATGATGGACAAGAATATAATGAAATATTAGACTTGCCTGCAGAAGAAGGCAGCGACGATACATTACGTGACATGCTGTCAACATACGAAAAAGAAATGCAAATTTCAAATGCCGTAGTTGCACAAGCTGAAGCAGATGCTCCAAAAAGCGGATACGACATTAGTCATTATTACACAGTAAGTACAAACGACGACGGTAGTGTTGCACTACAAACAGCTGACGATACTGACATCGAAGCAAGTAATATAGGCAGAACAGTTGATGAAATTACTAGCAGACCCGAACGAGAAGGGTATACTGGATACCTAGTAGGAACTGGAGATGCTGCACCAAATGGAGCACCGTTTGGTTTTGGAATATCGTTTCCGATACTCAATGAAGAAGGCGACTATTTTTTACGTACAGACTTTTTACCTAATAGAATGTTCCGTTATGACGGATCACGTTGGGTTAAAGTTCAAGACGATATTAGAATGACACTGAGCAATACACTCGAGCGTCAAACTTATAAAACGACATTTATTAATAATACTAATACTAACGAAATCGACGGCGAAACTGTTGATGAAAGACAAAGTCTTAGTAAAGCTCTTAGACCCAAGGCAGATAATTAATGCAACATTTTTATGACGGACAAGTAAGAAGATATCTTACACAAATGATGCGCATACTTGCAAACTTTCCTGTACAAGACGGAAAGGGTGTGCAAAAAGATGTTCCGGTTACTTACGGAGATTTAACTCGTCAAGTTGCTAATATTATTAGAGAAAACAGCGAAAACAAATTGCCCAGTGCGCCACGCATTGCTGTTTACTTAACAGGTCTTGAACTAGACAAAGACAGACTTACAGATTCAACATATACTCGTAAAACAAATATTAGAGAACGTGCATACGACGATGAAGCAGGTGAATACCTAAATACGCAGGGCAAAAACTATACAGTAGAACGACTAATTCCAACTCCGTATATGATGCGTGTTAATGCAGATATATGGACTAGTAATACTGATCAAAAGCTACAGTTGCTTGAGCAAATTCTAGTTCTGTTCAATCCTAGTTTGGAAATGCAAACCACAGATAACTTTATCGACTGGACCAGTATTACTGTTGTTAATTTAGAAAACGTAACATGGTCAAATAGAAGTGTTCCTGTAGGAGTCGACAGCGAAATTGATATTGCTACTCTTACATTTAGTGTACCTATCTATATCAGTCCGCCTACTAAAGTACGCAAGATGGGTGTTATTACTAATATTATTACAAGTATGTTCGACGAAACATTAGGCGACATTGAATCAGGAGTAAGTGCTCCTGTGCTGAATGCATATGATGATGTGCCGCGAGCTGGTATCACAGAGAATGAATTTGGCAGAAAGTCTATATCTGATACTGCTGCTGAGATGGCTAATGTTAATTACAATACCTACGGTGTATTTGTAAATAGCGACAGTGCTCAAATATTTTCAAACGGCGCCGTTGGTAATAAAAATTGGAGAGAAATTTTTGAAGCGTTACCTGGACAATATGCTGCTGATGTAAGTAGAATATACCTTACCAGTCAAGACAATTCAAAAACTGTCACAGGAACATTTACACTAAGTCCGTTTGATGAAGGCAAAATATTAATTAACTGGGACTCTGATAGTTTTCCGAGTGATACTGTGATTGCAGGACGTACTAGTATCGATTACATTATTAATCCAGCTAACTTTAATCCTAGTTCAATTAAAACCAACGGAGTAAGATTACTACTCTTGGAAGATGTAGGCAATGAAGATGCTACTGAATCCCCAGTTGCTTGGCAAAACGCAGACACTAGTGCGCTAGTTGCAAGTGCTAATGACATTGTTGAGTGGGACGGCAGTACATGGAACATTGTGTTTGATGCAAGTGCTGCAACAGAAGTTACATACACTACAAATTTAAACACAGGCGTACAATACAGATTTAACAATGGTGATTGGCTATTGAGCATCGATGGAGATTATCCAGTTGGCACCTGGAGAGTTGAACTAGCAGGCTAATTATATGTATGAACAATATGATTACTTGCAGTGGCGCACTGTTTTATACATTAGATACACATAGATTTTTATTTCTACATCGAGCTCATGGTAAAAAATCTGATCTTTGGGGATTAGTAGGCGGCACTAATGAGGGCGTTGAAACACCATTTGAAGGACTGAGGCGAGAAATAGAAGAAGAAATTGGCTTCTTGCCGTCTATTAAAAAAACACTTCCGCTAGAAAGTTTTGTATCTCACGATAGTAGATTTTATTTTCACACATATCTTTGTGTTGTGGATGAGGAATTTATTCCTCAACTAAACAACGAACACAATGGATATGCATGGTGCAGTTTCACTAAGTGGCCAAAGCCTTTGCATCACGGGTTGCGTAATACACTCCAAAGTAAAATTAATCTAGCTAAACTAGAAACTGTATTTAAAACTATTAATTTACTTGACAGTTAAGAAAAATAATTGTATAATAATGTTATGAATAAAGTGTTAGTTATTGGCGATATAATTATTGACAAATATATTTACGGAACATCGACACGGTTGAGTCCCGAAGCGCCTGTACCTGTAGTAGCACAAAAACGTGTTGTAGAAACTACAGGCGGTGCAGGACTTGTTTACGAAAACTTAAAAAGTCTCGGTGTTGATGTTGAGCTGTTTGAGTATGCATCTAAAAAATGTGTAAAGACTCGCGTTATGTGCGACGGTCACTATGTTACACGTATAGATGACGATCACTATGCAGACGGCGTCGAAGTTTGCAACACAATTCTTCGCAACGACTTTAGCAAATACGAGTATGTAATCCTAAGCGATTACAACAAAGGTGTATTAGACGAGTCTATTAAGATTATCGAACATCTTAATAAATTTGGATGCCGTGTAATTGTTGATCCTAAGTCACATGCAGAAAACTACGAAGGTGCATGGTTAGTTAAACCCAACGAAAAGGAATTTCAAGAATACTTCCTTAATTGGCATGGTAATATTATTACAACAAGAGCAGGCAAAAGTGTTGTTGCTAAGATTGACAATGAAGTTTACGAAGTAGATGTTGACATTGTTGAAGTTAGTGATGTAACTGGTGCTGGAGACTGTTTTCTAGCTGCATTTGTTTATGCCCTTACAAAAGATTATGATTACAAAAAAGCAATTGAACTAGCAGTTAAAGGCTCACGCAAAAGTGTTCAGCACACGGGCACGTATACGCTTGCTGTAAGCGACTTGGAAGAAAGAGTAGTGTTTACTAACGGAGTTTTTGATATACTACACAAGGGTCATTTTGAGCTGTTAGCAGAAGCACGAACACTGGGTGAAAAACTAATTGTAGGCATTAACAGCGATGCTAGTGTAAAGCGCCTTAAGGGCGAAACACGCCCTGTTAACAACCAAATGAAACGCATCAGTCAATTAGAAATATTACCGTGGGTAGATCAAGTAGTTGTGTTTCACGAAGATACACCTTACGAATTAATTAAAGAAATAAAGCCGCATGTTATTGTTAAAGGCGGCGATTACACAGTAGACGAAGTTGTCGGTCACGACTTAGCAGATGTGCATCTAGTACAAACACAAGAAGGTTATTCAACAACTAGTATTATAGAGGCAAGCAAATGAGAATATTAGTAACAGGTCACGAAGGATTTGTTGGAAAGAATATTGCACACTATCTACAATCACAAGGTCATGAAGTAGAAGGATGGGAATGGGAACCAGGAATACTTCCTAGTACAGAAGATTATGACTGGTGCATACACTTAGGTGCAATCAGTAGTACAACATACACAGACGTAAATCAAATACTTGAACAAAATTTTGAGTTTAGTGTAAGATTAGCACAAGTGTGTGAAAACTTTGGTACTAATTTTCAATATGCAAGTAGTGCAAGCGTATATGGTCCTACTGATCACTTTACAGAGGACATGTCATTGTTGCCCCAAAGTCCGTATGCATGGTCAAAATATTTGTTTGACAGATTTATTAATCAGTATATTGACGAATTTCAAATTACGATTCAAGGGTTTCGCTACTTTAATGTATACGGTCCTAATGAAGAACACAAAGGCGATCAAGCTAGTCCTTACACTAAATTTACACAACAAGCAATAAACAATGGAGTTGTAAAACTTTTTGAAGATAGCAAAAACTATAAGCGTGATTTTGTTTGTGTAGAAGATATCTGCCGATTACATGATAAAATGATGGGTGTAGATACAAGTGGCATTTTCAATGCAGGCACAGGCGCTGTTACCAGTTTCGATACAGTGGGTCGTGAAATTGCTAAAAAATATTCTGCAGACGTACAATATATACCGATGCCAGATAATTTAAAATCACAGTATCAAAAGTATACATGTGCAAACTTAGACAAATTAAATTCTGTAGTAGATATGGAATGGACTAGTATAAAGGATTACATCAATGAAAAATGAAGAGCCAACTAGACTAACCGGCGTTGTGCCTAAAGGATGGGGTTATGAATTAATTTGGGCCACTAACGACAAGTATTGTGGTAAAATTATGTTCTTTGAAAAGTCTAATGCAAAATTTAGCATGCATTTCCACAAGGAAAAGGACGAAACTTGGTTTGTAAATAATGGACGGTTTAAGGTAAGATGGATTGACACCAATGATGCAGTGTTATATGAAAAAGTATTAAAAGAAGGCGATGTTTGGCACAATCCTCCTCTACAACCACATCAGTTAATTTGTTTAGAAGAAGGTTCTAGTATTACCGAAGTGAGTACTGCTGATAGTGTTGAAGATAATTATCGCGTTGCTCCAGGCGATAGTCAAAAACATCAATACGAGCCTAATTTAAATCCAGAAGATCAAGATGATTGATATTTACTGGGGAGACGACCAATTATCTTCGCCTGATTATGTTGCACCCAAGTGTGTAATTGGATTAGATAGAGATGGCGTAATAAATGTTGATCGCGGCACATATACTTGGAAGGGATCTGACTTTGATCCTATTGAAGGCAGTCTAGAAGCAATTGCACGATTGCGCAAGTTAGGCCACGGAATTGCTATCATAACAAATCAAGGCGGCATCGAAAAAGGATTATTTACTGAAGAAGATGTCGAAGCATTGCATATGTACATGTTAGAATTATTGGGTAAAGCTGGTTGTCCAAGCATCGATGCCATTTACTATAGTGCAAGTAGTCATAAATCTGATATGTATGCTAAACCCAATACTGGAATGTTCAAACGTTGCGAAAAAGAACAAAAACATAAAAAAATTAAATTTAATCGCGGATACTATGTGGGTGATAAAATGAGTGATCTCAAAGCTGCCCACAAAATAGGTGCAAAACCTGTATTAGTTCGAACCGGTTACGGCTCTGAAACTGAAAAAGAATTAAAGAAGTTTACCTACCGCGACATAAGAAAAAAGACCATCATATTTGATGATCTTAAATCTTTCGCAGATTGGATGGAAGCGCAAGTTTAAGCCTGCGCTTCGCCCCATTTTAGAATCAAGTTACCGTCGATATCAGCGCCACTAATCTTATAAACATTAATAGCTAATACATCAGGGCCATTGGGGAACGTCCCTCTGCCTCCCAACGGAGTGTTTGTAAGTTCTTTCAATGCCGATAGATCTAGTGTAGAACGTTCACCTGGAGTCGCAATAAACGAGAATACTGTTTCTCCCGGTTGGGCAAATGGTGGTTGAACAAATTCAAATTGAACAGTGCCTGTATTTTGTACTAATGTTCCACTAAACGTCTGATTGAACGAAACTTTATAATATTCCGTATTCCCAAATTCTTCCAGTGCAATAGAAGAAATTAGTGTACTAGCTGGGAATGTTACGGACCCGCCTGTTTGTGTAACTGCGGTGCCGGGAATTGCATTTGATGCTAAGAAAGTGTTAACATCTAAATATGCAAAACTTGAGTTGGTCAGTGACGTTTGGCGCTGTAGAGTAACTGTTCCGCTTACTGTGCCTGAATACCTACTGTTAAAATACAGTCTATAATATCTACTATTTTGATCGCCTCTTCCCCACGGTCCATTTATGAAAGTTATTTGCCTGGGAGTTGAGAAACTTGAATTAGCAGATCCCGACGTTCCCGATACAAAGTCTCCAACCTGAGCACCTGTGCTTTCAAAGGAAGCTTGTCGAACATCTACATAGCTAGTATTTGATCTATTATAACGTACATCAGCTGTAGTTTCGATATTTGCTTGTGCAGTTGCAGTAGCTGTAGTAGCAGCATCACCTGTACTCCACTGTGTACCACCGCCCGGAGCAATCTGAGCAAAACTGGGCTGTCCACCTTGAGCAACACCGCTTAGTCCTTGCCAACTTACACTTCCTGGATCAATTGGGAAGTTTTGCGGATTCAACACACCTTCAACAATGATGCCGCCTTCGCCTGCTGCGCCAGAAGCTGATGTAATTTCAAGTCCCTGTAGTAGAAGCTGCGCACGGTTTAGTAGTTCTCTTTCGCCTAAGTCGCCTACAATAGCATTTGACACACTAGGTGATAGTCTAATCATAAATGCAGTCTGTTTAGTAGTACTAATAGTAACACCAGTTTCAGCATATGAGAAAATGTATCCTCGATCTTCGTCAAATCCGCCGTCTGTAATAAACGCACTACCCCAGTGACTAATTAATGGCGTAGTAGTTTGAGATATTAGTACCACTCCAGTACTGCTACTATGCGCAGAAGCATCTCCTGCTGTATAACTTCTTACAGATCCGCCTTGGAAATTTGTAAATACAGCAGATCTTGTGCATCCTGTTAAAGTATTGCCTGTTCTTCCTGTAAAATTAATAATTTCATTGTCTATATAAACAGTACCAGATGTCGGGAAAAACTTGCCGTTTTCGCTATCCAAAGGCACAGTAACTTGAGTGCTGTTCATGTCAGCAGCTAGTTTTGCATTAGGACCTTCATTAGTAACTTCGTAACGAACAGGCAAGTTACCTGATCTCATAAACGCTTCTGTGTTCACGTTTGAGTTACGCATTCTGTGTGCAAATACAAAGTTACCGTCTGCACCACGTAGCATAAAGTCAATGAAACCAGCACCGTACCAACTGTATTGAATTCCGATCATCTGCATCTTAGCAATGTCAATATCGTATCCGCTAGGTCCTGTTCCGTCTAATCTATCTAAGTTAAAGTCTGCTTGCTTGGTACGCTTGTCAAACACTAGCATTGCTTTGGCACCAGTAACATTAGATACACCTCTAAAGTCAGGCGTTACTGTCATATTAGTTTGATCAATAACATGAGACACAACATGTGTCATACCTCTAATAATAATCCTATCGCCAGCTTTAAGTTGATCTCTAAATCTAGTATCAGTTCCAGTTACAGCATTTTTGTCAACATCGATTGCAATAGTGCCTGCTACTTGATATGTACCAGTACGTTGTACCACGTTGATCTGTGTGCCATCGTATTCCCAGAAAATTCCATTTTGATCATCAAAGATACCTGAACGTACAGTGGCGCCGTGCCATCTAACAACACTCATTTGTGCTGCAAAGCCCAATACCGCTGTTGTTGCGCCAAGTCTGCGTTGAGATAAAACTTTAAATGTACGCTCGTTTACTACTTCAACAACTTCGTAATCAAATTGTGGCGGGACAGCAGTTTGTGGTCCACTGTTATAGCCAGGAGTGTCTACACCCAATAATCTAATTATTCCGCCAACTTGTACACCGTGATCGTTGTCGTCTGTTGTAATTGTAATTTCTGATCCAACTTCTACGCCGTCAGCTGTAACACTACGTATATCATAACTTGGAGCAAATAGCGCACCAGTTGTGTACATAATGCCTTTACCTGACTGATAACGAATGTACTTTTTACTTTGACGAATTGCTTGCGCACCGTGTTGCGGACCGCCTGTTCCTAGTTGTACGCCGCCGTCAAACGGTCTGTGTATAAAGAAGCTATCAGGTCTTGGGTATACTGATCCGAGTATCGGATCATTATTATTATCAATATCAATCGATCCCACTGTTCTTGCTTGGAATCGTAACGTTAATGTAGACGGTATCTCAGTAGCAATATAAGATCCTGCTGCTAATTCGTGATTGTTTGATCCATCGTCAGAATCAATACTGGTAATAAATGTATCACCCGGAACTAATCCGTGTGCTGTTTCAAATTCTGCCTCAATTGTAGCGACAGCACTAAACGTAATCGGAGCCCCTGATACGATTGGCGCCGTTGTTGCTTCCGACATCGTTACTGTTGATATTAAATCTATATTTTCTCCAGGTGCTGCTTCTACTGATGATGTAGTAAATGCCGAAATGCCGCCAGTTTCATCAACAGTTGTAACATTTATAAGAATATCATTTAGTGGAGATACTCCGTCAACTACCGAAGCTTCAACTTCTAGTCTGTTTCCTGGTTCATATCCTGAACCAGGATTAGTAATAGAAATACTTGAATAATTTCCTGAATTTCTAATTATAGTAAATTCTGCACCTGTACCTAAAGAAGGATTGTTAGTTCCGACAACATCAATATATACACCAATAGGAATGTATCCTGTGCCTGATGCTGTAATTGTTTGTATTTCGCCTCCTTCCAAGTCAGTAATTGATGTTATAGTAATCGATAAGTCGTTTTCAGGTGTCGTGCCTCCGAAAACAGTTCCGGAAATAGTATGTATTTGTCCAACGTTGTACCCTTCTCCAGGTGCTACTAATGTAGCGTTAAATACACCCTCGGGGTTTTGAGTAACATCAAATGTAGCATCTATCGGAACTCTATTTATACCAGGTATTCCTGATAAAGTGTCTCCATTAAATGTCACACCAACAGCAGTAAACGATGTAATGGTGCCGTTGGCGTCAACATTATCAATTGTAATTGTTAAATCGTTAGCTGGTGTGGCGCCGCCTAACTGATCGCCTGCAACAGTGATGGTCTCAGTAGGAACAAAATTTATTCCATTATTTGTAAATATTACTGTATACGAATCGCCTGTAACTTGAACATCAATAACTGCGGCAGAACCACTAGCTGATGTTGTAGTATATGCAACCCCTGTAAATGTTTTATCTACTTGTGGAGCTGAACCAGCAAATGTAACTGTGTTAATTGCTCCTATAGATTTTACACTACCAATTCTTACAGTTGCATCGCCGTTGCCAGTTGATAGTGTTACTACATCAAATTCAGCATACCCTGATCCTGCGTCTACGATTGTAACATCTGTAATAATTCCGTCGCCGCCTTCAGTAATCGTCAATGTTAGTCCGGTGCCAGAGCCGCCTGTTGTTGCAACAGTAGTGCCACTAGTATAACCAGTACCTCCATCTTGTAATTGTACACTAGTTGCCTGTCCACCAGTCGTTTCAACTTCGTCTACAGATATATACAAGATACGTTCTGGTCCGCTATAACCTGGCACCAATACGTCTGCCGCCGCAGTTAGAACATCGCCGATGGCATAATCTGCACCAGTTTGTGCTGCGGTAACATCAACTGAACTAAAAATTCCATCTTGGAATGAAATATCAAAACCAGCACCTGCGCCGTTGCCGCCTGTGAATGTTGCAGTTTGCCCTTCTAAAAGAAGATCGTTATCGAAATGCAAACCATTGATAGATGCCACGGCAATTGAATTTGCACTGCCTACTTCATCTACAACAATAACTGCATCATTAGCAGGAGTCGCGCCGCCTAACTGAGTACCTAAAATTGTTATTCTGTCTCCTACTTTGTAATTAATGCCATCATTTTCGATTGCATCAATCACGTAGGTTAAACTAGAATCTCCTGAATATGATATATCAAACTTAGCACCTGAACCAATTCCAGTATCATTGTCCGGCTCAACTCCAATATATTCGTTTCTATTGCCTATAATTTCGCGTGTAAAATTGCCATTAAACGTAATTGTATTTCCATCAACAGATGTAATATATATTGCATTTCCATCTCCACGATCGACTGCTAAATTTTCTACAACACCTGTAATATCTTGCACTGTGATTTGATTTTGACCAGCTGGAATATTACTATTAGATAATGGTGTTACAAATGTGCCGCCGCCTTCACTTTGATCGATAATACTTGTTACTTGAGAGCCAACTGGTATACTTGATTGACTTAGAGGCGAGCCAAGTTCTGGCGCTGAGCCGTCAAATGGTATCACTACTTCGCCGGATAATACGCCTAACTGTGCAAACATTGTTCCAGAACTACCATTACTTGCTATGGTAAATTCTGGTTGTCCGATAGATGCACCTGTATAAAATCCAGCTTCTCTTAATTGTGTATAACCAGTAGATAAAACTTCTCCTACTGTTGATCCAACTTTTGCTTTTGCAAAATACTGGAATGTAGTGTTACTAGGAACGTTGACAATAATAAACGTGCCTTCTGCTCTAGAGGCGCCTGCAATACTATTTTCTAATGCTTTAATACTTATAGGAGTGCCTGCTTCAAAGCCGTGTGCGGCTACAGTACTTACAGTAATTAATGACTGACCAACACCAGACCCTTGATCGTTTGCTAGTACTGTAATTGTGCCTACCATATTTGCATGAGAACTACATTGGTAAAAATAGGTGCCAGCATCGCCAGGCTGAGTAACCCATATTATTTCTTCTCCGGTATTGCCGCCATTGTTAGTAACATTGCTAACTGGATTTGCTGTGCCTGTGCCTTGTATTGTTTTAAAATAAAACGGATGACTACTGTTAGCATTGTTTGTAACAATTAAAGTATCACCTTCGATCAACGTAATACTTGGATCATTACCGGTAACGTTGCCATTTCTGTCTTGAGCATTACTCCATACCCAATCATTAGTTCCAGAGTTTGTAACATCTGCAGTAAATATTCTAACAGGTTCACTTAAACTTGAATCTGTAACAACTCTGACTACATCAGTATCGGTTCCTGGTATTTCATACACACTAGGATATCCGCGCATTGTGCCTATAGCACTCCATTTTGTAGGCTGTAATCCGTACTCAAAGTCAGCATCGAGCATGGATACAGGCATAGCAGCACGTGGACGTTCAATAGCATCTGTACCAAAATCAAATGGTCTAGTTCTAACTTCTTTTTCTTCCACAAATATTTGTATGTCATCAGTTGACAAGTGATCACTAGTATCGTAATTTAATTTAATAGTCGAGACGCCGTCGGTGGTTTCTTTAAACTTTAAGAAATCTTCATCAATTGTATCCTTAATTTCAATTAATGCGCCTGTATTAACATTGGTAAAGTTATATAAAACTTCACTTCGTGTAGAATTTGATATTAATAGCAATTCATCAATACTATAGCGTCCTTGTATTTTAATGGTTCCAACGCCGACAGGAACAAGTGTCGGCTGTGCTCCTAAACCATTTGTAATAACATCCACTGTATTAAATGCTAGTGTATTAATTTTAGTAGCAGGGCCCGACGTAACTGAATCCGCCAAGGCACTCGAGAATGTATGCGTACTGGTATCTGAGCTAATTCCTACATTAACTGTAATTGTTGTTGAAGTAGTATCAGTAATAATAAGCGGTGCATAATAAAACGGATCTTTTCCAGTATCGTTGGGCACTCCTGAAGCTCTTGGATATGGGTGTTCAGTAGCATCGCCATCTAAAGTACATGTAAATGATATTCCGCCTGGAGCAATAAAAATTTCGTCTCCTACTGACAACGTGTGTGTGCCAATTGTTACATTCATAACTCCTGTAGTTGGTGTATATGTTGCACCTGTTGGAGTAAATGTTGATGTTGATTCACTAGCTGTGCCAGTAAGCGTTTGAGACACTTTGGTATTTAAAGCAGAATATGCAACTTGTGCAAGAATATTGTCTTGAATTAAATTACCGATCCATGTGTGTGTTTGTATTTCTGGTTCACGATCGCCGTCAACCTGTGCTACACCTTGATCCCAATAGTATTTTACTGTATTATAAAGTTTTTCATTGCCGCCATATCTCAAATCGTTTAAGTATGCATCAATTATATAACCTACATCTCTTTCGCATTTTTCTTGATTGTATGTATACCCTACAAATCCTGCTGCGTCGGCATCAACTTGAGATTGTATCCATGCTGTAGATTCTTTTTGTATAAACTCTTTGTTAGAGTTTATTAAACTGTAAGCGTTTGGATATCGGTAATCATTCGCTCCAATTCCCGGTTTAAATACATAATTTTTTATTTGCGTCTTTGCCATGTTTTATAATCCAAATGCTATTGCTAATGATAGTGCCGTACTATCCACATACTGCCGATTAGTTACACTAGTATTAGTCACAGGTGTCTGTGTTACTGTTGCTGATGTAAATGCTGCTGCTGCTGGAGCAGTTCCTCCAATTGCCGTATTGTCTATAGTGCTGTTATTTATTGTAATACTTAATCCAGAAGAATTTAATTCGCCAAGTTTTATATCAGCAACTTGAAGAATTATCTTGTTTTCTGCATTTAGTTCTAAATTGGTTAATGAACTTAGTTTTGGTATTCCTACTCCGGATAAATTCAGTTCGCCGGCTACATGTAAATCTTTTTCAATTCCAACGCCGCCAGCTACAGTAATTGCACCAGTTGTTGCACTAGTTGAGTTAGTTGTAGAGTTAACATCTATTGTACTAAACAGTCCAGTAGGATCAACAACATTGATTACTCCAATGTTATTTCTAAGTTCATCTGAATAATATAATGTATCCGGAGCATTTAATGGAACACTCCATCTTAGTACACCGTCTACTTTAAGTTGTGCATCAGCCCCTTGAGATCCGTCAGAGTGACTTATGCCACTGTTGTACTGTAGTGATTCAAGCTCATTGCCTGTAAGAATTTGAATTTTTAAATCTGGTATGTCAAGACTGAAACTGTATGTTTCTTGTCTAGAAACTGTAATAGTAGGATTTGGTGCTTCACCTAATTCTGCAATAAAAAAGTCGTTGTCTGCATCAGTAACAGTAAAATTTACAAATAAAACTTCATCTGTATCAGCTTCATCTACTGTAGTAATAGATGCAGCAATAATGTTACCTTCAGAATCGACAGAAAATCCCGGTCCTTTAAAACCATACTGCGATTCAAATGGCGAGTTTACTATCGGCATTTACATTCTCCTATATGTTATTTATCTGACTACAGTTCAGACTACTAACGGAGTTTGTGTGTGAAAATATTGTGCAGTATAAATGACCTTTGTTCCTGTAAAGTCTTTTGCAGTGATAGCGTTTTCTAGATCTTCTGCAACAATTACAGGATTTAAAATAACATCTACATAACTATTATTTACAGTAGCACTTATTGTAAGAATATCATCAAGTGTATGATTTCTTGCAAATACTACTATACTTGCACGGTCTTTTGACGCAGTAACTAAAACTTTTATAACTTCTTTATTTTCAACATCATAATCAGCACTTATAGTATACTCTACACTAGAAAATTCTCCTACGTGCCATCTGTCTAGTAAAGTATCTGTATGTACTTGTTTCCAAGGACCATTGTGACTAGTCCCTAGATTATTCTTAAATAAAATTGTGTTCTTCAAACCATTTGTCAAAAACTTTTTTAAATTTTGCATTAACTGCCCCTATTTTTAGTATTTATCGGTTTTTGACAGTTATTAACTTATTGTATTCCGGCAAGTATAAGTATTCAATTTCACTTTCAACAAGTGTACGTACAGCATCGTCCAATGTTTCTACTAATGGCTCCCCGCCTAGATTAAAACTAGTATTGAAAATTATTGGACATCCTGTCTTTTCTTTAAATGCTTTAATAATACTGTAGTAATTTGGATTTTGTTCCTTTGTTACTGTTTGAATACGACATGTTCCATCTACATGTATAATTCCTGGTATTTTTTCTTCAATGCCGGGCATACAATTTACAGCATACATCATTGTAGGAGAATTTTTCATTCCTCTTAAATCAAACCATTCGTGTACATCTTCTTCTAGAATACTTCCTGCAAATGGACGGAAGTATTCTCGATGCTTGACACTGTTAACAAAATCTTTTGCATTATCATCTGTTGGATCATACATAATACTTCTATTTCCTAAAGCTCTAGGTCCATTTTCGGATCTGCCTTGAAATAGTGTTACAATGTTCCTATCTACAATTAAATCAACTGCATCTTGTTCTGTTGCTTCTGAAATTTCAACATTGTATTTTTCAACAACTTCAGTAATATCGTCTTCTGAATAGTTATACTCTGGTCCTAAGTATACATTATCAGCTTGTGGCTTAACTTCGATACTCTGTGTATGTTGATGATGCCATATTAGTGCGGCGCCCATTGCAGTACCCGCGTCGTTTGATATAGGCTCTACGTAAATATTGATTCCTTCGTTTTGGAGTTCTTTTAAATAATAATAGTTAGCAACACAATTTAATCCATATCCGCCACTGATAACTACATTTTTAGATCCACTAATATTTACAGCATGTCTAATTAAATCCGCAACTGCTTTTTGTGTTTCGGTTTGCACAGCATATGCCATGTCTCTTCTATTTTGTAATAATGTAATATCGCCATCTGTATTATCTCTTAAATATTCATAAGGTGAAGTATTTACAACTGCTCCGTTTGGATATCTCGGCAATATTGAATTCCTGTTTATCGTAGGAAATGGATAATCATTTTTATCAACGATGTTTGGTATTTGATCATTTTCTTTACCGTACGGAAATAGTCCCATTGTTTTGCCGGCTTCGATACTACTCCAGCCGCAGTACTCTGTTACTGCTTCATAGGACTTAACAATTCCTGCTTTATCTGAAATACTCAAATCAAATTTCGCGCCGGGTTCCCATTCTCCAGCATCAAAGTCTTCAACATAAGCATTTACTATCATTTCTCTTGCGCCCATAGTTTTATGTAAAGTTTTGATAGTTGCTGGGTATTCGCATTTATAGATACTTTCAGTTTCATAAACTGTAAGACTATCACCGTCGATTGTAATTGGGAAGAATGTCCCAGCACCGTCGACTATAACTGCAACTGCCTCTTCAAAGCCGCTACGATAAAAAGCCATACCTGCATGCATCTTGTGGTGATACATTGCCATATCAATAACTTGAGGATGGCGTCCGTATTCGTCAAGCGCCAATTTATCAATTAACCCTACTTTTCTTGCAAGTCCACTGTAAACATCTTCTCCAGTGTAATCTAGTTTTCCAGCAGTAGCAGACAATGGAGTTGTATGCGAAATACAAAGAAAATCTATTTTATCTGTATACTCTTTAATTTTAAGCATACTTGCTAAAGGACCGCCGTCGTATTTTGAACGGGTGAGTCTTTCTTCCTCAATACTGAACACAATTTCGCCGTCTTTTAAAAGACATACTCCTGCATTGTGTCCTCTAGCAATACCAGCAATCCACGTATGTTTTTTCATTTTAATATCCTCTATATCTTTTATCGTAAGCATCTAATTCAAACTCTAACACGTCACCAAACATTTGTAAATCTGGAATATTCGTTCGAGCTTCTCGGCATATTTCAAGCCATTCTATTTGTTTTAATGTTAATTTATTATTCGGCATATTTAAACTCGGCTTAACTACATTATATAACCAATCAATGCCCAAGTTAGGTGACGGATGTGGATCCGTCCAAGTTTTTTTACTTTCACCAACATCCCATGTATATAACTCTTCTTTATTTTTCCAGGTGTAACATCCTATAGGCTCAAGCCAGTTTGGCTCATTCCATACTTTCTTATAAGGAAGAAATAACTCGTGATCCCACAAGCTATCAGATGTTAAAGAATTAATTTCTCCGTATCCTCCAGGATTTATTGTAAAATCCGTTCCTAGCTTTTCAAACTCTCCTATACTAGTCATTTTCCAATTGCATTTTTTAGATTTAACAAGCTCTAGTGTAGAATAAATTGCATTTAAAGACAGCATTATATACGAATTTTCATCGAAAAAAGTGTCTAACCATTTTTTATCATACAGTTCTAAATTAGTATAACCAAATATGCTTCCTTTGGTTTTCCATCCGTTTGCTGCATCTCTATCTGTTTCTTCTTTGAACAAATGATAATCATGTCTAATATGGCTTGTCCATTGTATAATCACAGTATCTTCATTAGTAATATTATTTTTTACAAAACACTCAGCTACTCTATTAGCAATAGCAACATTGCCAATACCCGGGACGCCCCAATTTTCAAAATAATCAAATTCTAATCCAAGAAAATCTGCCCAAGTTGGCCAAGCATAATTAGTAAAACTACATCCGAATGTAAACAGCCTTGACATATTATTTCTTTTTATCGGCTTTCTTTTTATCAGACATTGAATCTTTTACAGTAGAAATAATAACCTCTTCGACCTTATCGTTCATTGCCATAATGCCTTCATTCATTCTGTCTGTATACTCGTCTTGTGTAATACGAATAGGACTGTAAATTCTAGCACCTTCGCCCATATCCAATACATTAAATGGTTTATGATCTGGATACGATACATTTTCTTTAAATGTACTTCCGACGACAACAGTTGCAGGTATATCTAAAGAATATGCTAAATGCTGTCCAACACTATCACAACCCAGGAAGTGGTCTGATTGACTAATGATTGCAGTCCATGTTCTTAAATCAATATTTTGCGGGATTGCGATTGGCTGTGTTATTCCATGTTTTTGAAATTCAATTGCAATTTCACCCATAAAAATTATAGCATACTCCTTGGATAGTTCTTTAACAAGATTAACAACAGTTTCTGGTTCAAAGCTTCTTCCACTAAAGTCTGTAATCATTCCATTGTCATTTACAACACCTCGGCCAAACGGTTGAAATACTACAGCTTTATCTTTTCCTGTTTTTTCTTTTACTTCTCGTACTACTTGTGCTGCGGAAAGTTTTTCTTGCTTGCTTAATCTAATAGTAGGTTTGGGCAAATCTCTTACACCTTTATTGTTTATTTCAATATCGTATGCTTGTGATAGATTTGCTTTTTGGTTATAATATTCCCAAACTCTGTAAGGTTCTGGACTTACTAGTTCCATATCTTTTAGTTTATCTTCAAACAAGTTTTTATGCCACACATCATATGCTTTAGCATGTAAAACCGGGTGTCCTTTGTAAAAATCAGTGCCGCCTTCGCAAACAATAAGGAAGTCGTTGTCTGGATTTTCTTCGTGAAATTTTTCTAATGCGGGTATAGAGCACACTACTCTTCCTGCGCCGCCATTAATAAAAAATGCTTTATTTCTTGACATATATAAAGTCCTATCTAAGTTATGTATGCATTTATTTATTAGTAGGATGTATGCTGAATGGACCAAACTGAACTCAAAAAAAAAGGCGCACCTAGCGCCTTTTTTAGTAACAGTAGTTGAGTATTAATCTGGAAGATTATCTAACGCAGAAGAATGCCCGTCTACTCTGTCGACGTTTTCGATAGGATTTCTAATTATTGTAATCTTATGCGGAGCAACTGTTGCAATTTTTGACATATCAATTGTTGCACCTGATCCATTGCTAGAGTCTGATGTATAAAACACATTTGTGTACGAACCTGCTTCTTTATGATAGTTGTAACAGTGTTTCGAAGATGAAGTAAATGCAGTAATTGCTCCGGAGTCATCTACCTCTGAAACAGTAAGTAGAATATCTGCTGCATTAGTATTATTTTTAAATGCAGGATCTGATAGTAAAATACTGTCTCCTACAGCATATCCAGATCCAGCATTATCCAATGTAATATCCCAAGCGGCACCGCAGGTTGTAGGCAAATTTCTCAAATATTTTTTAAACTTAGCTACTTTGTTATATACCGATTCTGGTAAATCTTCTGACAGACTGCGATCCGCATTATTCAATAAATTGTTTCTGTAGTTAATAAATGTTTCCCAATCCATTATTGGAGCCTTCCAAGGAAACGGTTTAACAAAACTCTCAGTGTCAGGATTATATACTATTTCAGTAACTTCGTAAACGTGATCTGGCAACATTGGATCATTTCTAACATAAGGAATTGCAGATCCTGGAACTTCTTCGCTAACTGTTGACAGCGTGTCAATATCAAAATTACCGTCAGCTGGTAGTAGAGCGCAAATTAAAGTTTCTTCATTGCAGTCAATTCTAACAGCATATTGGCCGTCATCTTGATTATTGAATTCACCATTATCCCATTGTTCTTCTGGAATAGTTGCATTAACCATTTTATTTGTTGTACTATCAAATACCACATATTTGTATGCAGGACCTGAATACGTCATTGTTGCTTTAGTAAGATCTACATTGGTTTGCGAATATTGATCGTCGGTTTGGTCGTATGTAAACTCTTTTGTTATATTTGTCATCATTGTTTCCTATTAGTAATACACCACATAAACCATGCCGCCGCCGCCATGCTCGCCGCCACAACATTGGTTATCGAACTTTGAAGCCGATAGACCGCCGCCTCCTGGGAACATTCCGCAGCCGCAGCCGCCGTGCCATGATCTGCAACCGCCCGGGCCAGCTCTAAACCCGCCAGCAGTAAATGGAGCATTTGCAGTTACTTGGTATCCGTTTCCGAAACAGTACTGATTGGGGTGTATACTACCGTTTGTTCCACCTACATGAAAATCTGGTGTTGCGTTGCCGTCGGAGGTGCCGTATGTGCCTAAACAGCAGAAACACATTGAACAACAATCATAGCAGTTGCCCATGAAAAAGCAGCGTCTATCGTATGCTGTATTCATACCACCACAAACGCATAGTTTCCAACTTGGACTGCCGCCGCCTCCGTTTGAACATATGTAAGATGAACAGCCGCAGCATCCACATTGCCAACTAGGATCAGTACATCTTCCTGAGCTTGCTGCACAGATTGTAAATGTATCTCCTGGATTTACGCTAACACTTTTAATAGCGTAACCGCCACTGCCTGCGCCTGGGCCTTGTTGACAACAACATACTCCTGCACCACTGCCGCCTCCGCTCCATATTTCAAATACTGCGTAGCTTTTTCCTGTTGGCACAGTCCACAAGCAACAGCATCCACCATTTGAACTACTTCTACTGCTGTTCCAAACACTGAATTCTCCTGGCTCAATAGGTGCGCCTTCTTCATATCCGAATAAATAATCTCTTAAATTTGCCATGTTATATTTTCCTTATGCGCCTGCTGTTGTTGAATAATAGATCGAAACCAAGCCACCGGCGCCCGGTGCTCCGCAGTTAAAGCCTGTAGAACTTGCTACAGCACTTGCGCCGCCGCCTCCTGGCCACATAGCACTGCCGCCTACACCATTTCCGCTAGTATGTGTGCAATAAGACATTGTAGGTCTGTTTCCGCCTAGTGTATAAGGAGCAGAAGGCATAAATCCGTATGCGTCTGCACCACACATTGGGCTTCCTTTTGCAGCGCCGTTTACTCCACATAACCCAAATGATCCACACCAAGAACCGCACTGATATTGTGCGCAAAATTGACAACTACAGTTAATTTGGAAATAACATCTTGTGCCGCCTGGTCCGCCACCTGCTGCACATACTTGAACTGCGCCGCCATTTATATTTACAAAGCTTGGGCTTCCTGTACAGCCAGTTCCGTTGTCGCGACTACAATATGTTGTTCCTGCTGCACATATAGTATATTCTTCGCCGCCAGTTAATCCAGTAATAATCTTTCTAGCATACGATCCAGAACCGCCAGGCCAGCCACTTCTACAGCAACAAGCACCTGCGCCTCCGCCGCCGCCTCCCCATAGTTCTATAGCAAACCATGAAGTACTGTCTGGTACAGTAAATAGACAACAAGCGCCGCCGTTATTTTGTGTTGTTTTATTAGCGTTAAAGATATGAACTTCATTAATATCTAAAGTTGTATCTTGAGATCCGCCAATTTGTAAAAGTGTTCTTAAGCCTGCCATGTTATTAATCCTCTGGGTGATCTGGCATGTTTACTTTCCATGCTTCGATTTCATTATCAGTACCGTAACCAAACGTAACTGGCAAATCTCTTAGTGCCTGTCTATAGTCTATCCAAGGTTGTTTGATTGAATCTGGCTGATCTGGTGATATCTTACCGTCTGTTGCAGTAAGTGCACCATTTCTCGAGTCGATTACATCATCCCATGTTACATAGGTTTCAATCATACTTCCTAAAACCCACGCAGTTCCATTGTGTACTAGGCCGTCTAAATCGTAAGTTTGGCTTAATGTAGCTGTAGTTTCATATGTACATTCGCTTCCATCCGGCAAAGTGTCAGTTGTTGTTGATGTATCTGCATAAGTTACATCGTATTCACGAATAATTGATATAATAACAGGATCGTCTGCTGCTACAACTTCAACTTTGCGTAATCCTTCAGGTACTGGTACATCTGCTCCGTCATCTTCACTAGTTAACGGAGGCTGTTCTCGTGATATCAATCCAGTATCGTTATCTACAAACTGCCAAATTCTATCTGGCCCTGTGTATGATGCAGATGCTGTTCTATTTAAACTAGTGGTCGTTGCATACAACTTGTCTGCAATATCATAAGTAAAACTTACTGTTGTTTCTGTAATTGGTGTTGGCATTTTAATTCCTCTTATGTGTATGTTATTTTAACAAATCCGGCTGCGCCGTGCTGACCATGGCAACGTCCATCGCTACAAGCTCTTCCTGATGTGCCGCCGCCTGCTGGCCATGATGGCACTGAACACATATGATAAGGTCCACTTCCGGCCGGTTCTTTAGCACAGAACGAAGCAGTTTTTCTTTCTGCGCCTACGCCTCCAGCAGTGATCATGTGTATGTCATTGTTACAGTGGCAGCTAACAAAACTTATTCCGCCAGTGCCATCCATAACTATGTCGCCAAGTCCTGTTCCAGACAGTAGGCCCCAGCAACAGATATATCCGTAACAAAAACCCCCTCGTGTCATTTGACTACAACCGCCTGTGCCACCAATGGCACATCCAATTGTACTTCCTGCTGTGATGTCAAACACATAGCTTGGATTAGATCTGCCAATGATTCCGCAGCATCCTCCACAGTCAGTTGATCCGCCTGCGCATATTCTATATTGACATCCTTCTGTTGTAGCTATTGTTTTAAGTGCATAAGAGCCGCCTGTTGCCATAGTTCCTGCACGCTCACAGCATCTTGCTCCAGCTCCGCCGCCGCCTGCGCCGTACATTTCAAATGTAACACTGGTTGTGCCTGCAGGGGCTGTCCATAAACAACAGCATCCGCCGTTGCTTGCTCCAGTGTCAGTATCTCGGACGTAAAAAACCCTATTCGGATTGCCGATCGGCTGCGGTGCTAAATCTGATAGTAGTGTGCGTAAACTTGGCATATTAGCTTCCTGAAATTACCCATCCATATGTTGCTCCTGAATATACTAAAACAGGTGCAGCATTGTTGATGTCGATTGTTAAATTTTCTGCGGTGCCTTGTATATTGGCTCCATTTCTTGCTACTGTAATTGCACTTGTGCCTGCGTTACCGGCGGCATCTAAAACTTGTACAGTATCGCCGACTAATGCATCTGCTGCCGCCGGTAATGTAATTGTAATTCCACCCGACGTACATAGTACTCTGTCATTGGTAACAGCTTGATAACTGGTCCCTGTAGTGACAGTAGTAGTAGCATAAGTCAGTGTACTTGTGATATATCTTCCCATAAGAGTTCTTCCTTTGTTACTTGTATTTATGCAGTTGTTTCAATTCCAAACGCTACAACACTTACGTTTGCTTGCGAGGAACGCACAACTATTTTCTGACTTGCACCTAGTACTATACCAGTGCGTTCTAATATGTTTTTTGGCAGTAATTCTGTTTCGAATTCTATATACTCACCAAGTGTTGGTGTATCAAGATCTGCTATAGCAACATTTATTACTGTAGGCTGTGTGCCTCTGTTTACAATATTTAAACTTGCCACAGTATAAATATCTGCGGGCGTTTCGTAAACTGTTGTATTTGTGCCTGCTGCGAGATCTGCTCCTGCTAGTCTACCTGTGGCCATTTTTTATTTCTCCGTTACTGTTGTAAAAAGTAATTCATTGCAACTGGTGAGCCACTAACTCCGCCAGTGTAATTTACCTTCTGTAATATATTTATCTGATCGCCTGTCGTTGTTGTTATTTCCTGCCCACTAATTAATACCGAGCCAGCAGTAATGCTGTTAACATTAAGTTCGCCAGCGCCGCCACCAATTTGTGAAGCAATATAGGTTTTAATTGCTTTTTGTGTTGGAACAATGTTATCACTATTAGCTGTAAACGTTCCGTCTACACTAAATTCAGTAATAGTTGCTCCAGTACCACCAAGTTCGACTGCACCCAATGATAGTTCGTTTAGTCCACTAATATTAAATGCATCAGCATTTAGTGTAGCGACCCCTGTTGCCTGTTCAACGTTAAACAAACGTCCAACACGGAAGTTACCATCTTGGTCTGTACTGGTGTAGAATACTCGACCGCCGCCGCCAACAACAGTTTCTTTTTCGGGGTCAACTGGATTGGCTGGAATTCCTGGATAATTGGTGTCTCCAAAATTACCAGTACCAATATCTAGGAAATCGTGTCCTGTTAATCGTACTTGTGAATAGCGTATACGCATTGTAATATCACTATCGTGTTCTACAGCCTCACTAACAGTTATTTCTGGACTTAGTTGAAGTTGTGCTGAATACGGACCAGTACCTATTAAATCTCGAACGTTGACTAGTTTATAATATTCGCCGGGAATTCCAGAAAATTCAATATTTGATCCAGGAAGTGGCTTTTCTGATAAATTTGTAACTCTAACTAGCGTACCTGGTTGATATAAATCAGCATGTCCGTCACCTGTGATATCACAAGTAGCAGTGACAAATCCTGCGCCTCTGTTGGTCCAAGTAGGCTGTGCTAGAACACCGTTACCTATTCTAACAGTATGCGGAGCATCTGCTGTATTATTTGGATCAGTAAAGGTCATTACTGGAGCACTATTGTACCCTGTGCCTGGATCCCAGATAGTTATTTGAGTAATTGCTCCATCTGAAACAATTGCTCTCCCTTTTGCTGTGTCTGCATATAATCCACTAGGCGGTGCAGCAAATGTAATTCTAGGTTCAATACTGTAATTTGTAGTATCATTTAGTGCTGCTTCTATTGCAAGACCTGTAACATGATCCCATCCAGCTGTATCGTCACTCATTTTCTTAACGGTGGCAACCTTTGTTCCATTATTATATGTGTCAATGTACCCATACTGTCCTGCGCCGACACCTGCTGTTAAGTAAATCGCCATTCCTACATATTGACTGCTTAATCTTCCATCTGTGTTAGAAAGAGTAATACTTGTTGCATTACCAAGCTGTGCAACGTTTTGTGCATCAAGATATCCTTCGCCGCCTCTGTCGTCTGCCGGATCTGTAAGCCTAACTTCAAATACGCCGCCATTAACTGTTTGTGCATTATCAACTTCTGCTCCAAATCCTTCACCAGTAACAGTAAACTGAGTTGCATCGCCGATAGTAGCAACATCAAATGTTAAATCAGGTGCGCTGCCGCCGCCAAGTAAACTATCAGAAATTGTAATAACATCTGCTACTACGTGTCCGCTGCCGCCTTTGTTAACAATTACAGTAGCTAAACCAAACTCGTCAACAATAATATCAAAGTCTTGACCTGTTCCACTTCCTGATGACGAACCAGACACATTATAATATGTTCCTTCTGTTCTGTCACCGTCTGCTGCGCCGACGTTTTCAATGGTTAAAAGTGCATCAGTGGCTGTAGTATAGTCGCTTCCTGCATTAGCATATTCAAGTGTTAATACATTATTTCCATCAGTAAGTACGCGGTGAACTACCGCATCAAAGAATTGGTTAGTTACTTTACCGGTAATTGGAATCTCTGTTTCGTCAACGCCTTCAGCTACTGTACCAAATGTACCATAAGAACTGTTACCGTTGGTAGCACGAATCTTACCACCATTTTCAGCTAGGTATCCAATATGTCCATAATATGAGAACACAGAAACAAGTTCTGTTCTACCTAGGTTTGTACACCATACACCAATACCATCTGATATAATTTGTGTAAAGTCGTTGGCAACAATCGAGTCATTACCTCCATCGTGTAAGTCGCCGTCAATTTTACAACCAATACAGCCTGTACCAAATGTAGATACGTTTTGTACATATGGTGACTTATTGATAATCCATGCATCGACATGTGCTGGACCCCATCCTGGATCAAGACTTACAAACGCACCTGCTGATGGACGCTTGGTTCCGTATATATTATCTGCTCCTAATGTACCCGATAGTCCGGTTACTGTGCAGTTGCGTAGACCTGTACCATTACGCATGTAGAACATGTCTTCTAGTGTACTTCCGCCTACAGCATTTACATAATAACGTGCATATAATAAAGATTTGTAATTTCCTGTGTAAATTAAATCATATTTAATTGCATCGATATATCTGTTTACATCTCTACGACATTTATCTTCGTCGTATGTATATGCAGGATAAGTATCAGCAATATAAGCAATAGCTTCTTCTACTAAGAAATTTCTGTTTGCTTCAATTGACTCAACAGCATAAGTGTAATCTGTTGTAGTGTTTGGATCATTCGAACCATACGACACAGGAACTGTACTATCTCCCGATGCACCATTAACTCCATGGTCAATATAATCATAAATCTGCTGCCATAATTCTGTTGCAAAGGTTCCTGCTGCTGCACTTCCTACTGGACTTGTAGTAACTGGATCCTCAGCATTTCCAGTAGTTTTAGTAACAGTACCCGGCGCGGTAACAATTGCAGATGTAATAGTTTTTAATCTATCAATTGCATCTAACGTATACGGTGTATCTGCACTATCTACTAGTGAAGCTGCCGGAGAAATACGTGTTGAACGCAATTCATCTCCTATAACTGCTGTATTTTCAGGAACAATAATTGGTAATACTTCACTAAAGTTACCTGTTTTAACAAATATACTAGTTTGCGGTTTAACTTCTGCTGGAACATTTCCAGTGTTGCCTTCTGTAATTGCATTAGTAACTATTGCTGTTAATGTTGTTACAGTTGTTAGTGCATCTACTTCTTCTACGAATGCAGAATTAGTATACTGGTTTAAACTGCCGCGTACTGTTGCTGGAGCAAGATTTGACATAACTGCATCTGCAAGAGTAACAATATATCCAAGAGCACCTGCTGTTTGTGTAGGATTATCTGCAAGGTACGTATCACCAGCTGCGTTAAAATAAGCTAGTGCTGCTGCTCTTGAGCGCTCATTACCACCGTGTGACAAATCCCATATAACTGCATCTAATACTTGTCCTGTGTCTCTGCGACACGATGCTTCGAGATATGAAAGATCTAAAGTCATTGAACCTGTTGCGTCAGATAGTGCAAGTATGGCGCCGCCTTTTGTTGCTGATACTGTAAATGTAGTTGCATCAAGAACAGTGTTTACAAAGTATTCTGTATCAGCAACAATATTGCCAAAAGTTGTACCTGTAAATTTAACTGCTGTTTCTCCTGCTACTAACCAACTAGTATCAGTTATTGTAATAGCATCTGTTGATGCTGTAGTAGCAGTAGCAGTATCTGTGTAAGTTGCTTTGATATATTCAATAACTTCATCTTGTATAAAGCTTCTGTTTCTTTCTAAAAGACTTTTAGCATTATATCTAATTGCACCCGCTTGTACTTGTTCAGTTGCATAACGTATTGTTTTCCAAGGACGGTCTAATGTAACGCCATAACTAGGTGCTGGATCATCAACCCCTCCATTAGTTTCTACATAAAATACATTGTTGATTGCACCAAAACTTGTCCATTCTGGAGCGTCGGCTGCATCATTGACTTTAAGCACTTGGCCTGGTGTCCCGACTGGCAATCTAGTTGCGCCAGCGCCGCCGTAGTAAACTAGATCACCTTCAGTAGTTAAATTTCCTGATTCTGCGCCTGCTACTAACAGATTCCATTCACTACCGTCTACATCTTGGTCTGGTCTGTTTTGTGCTGTAATTTCGTCTGAAGTATGAGCAAGTATACAGATATAACTGTTTACTCCATGCTGTACACTATCGCCTGCATCGTAGAAAGTTGCATCGGTCCAGTCGCCTTTCCACTCAACACCTTCGTTTAAGCGCTGCCAGTATAGAGGATTGGGCGGACGGAATCCTTCGTGCTTTAGAATACAAAGATATGTATATCCGCCTAAACGAATTACATCACCTTCTATATATTCTGCTGTAGCACTATCATCTTCGTAATCGCCTAAAAAGCGGAATCCTGTAGTAAATAGATCCCAATCACTATCGTTATCACTAGGCTTTAATCCACTGTTATTTGTAATAGAAACATAACTATAGCCTCCATAGGTTACAAAATCTCCAGGCTGATAACTAGCATAAGCATCCCAGCTATCTTCAAATTCTAGTCCTTCAACAAATTGCGCCCAATTAGATTCATCTGTTGCCAAACTGGTTGTACTAGTATGTTGTGTTGTACAAATCCATACACCACCGCCGTATTTTACAACATCATTAATTTTATAGCGTGTAGAACCTTCCCAGTCTGACTTGTATTCGATACCTTTGTGTAGATAATCCCATTTAGATTGATCTGTTTCTAGACCGTCGGCATCTGATACTGCACTGGTATGGCCCTGATTACAAATATATAAGGTGCCGCCGTAGCGCACAATATCATTTACTCTATAACGTGTACTAGTATTCCAAATATCTGTCCAATAAAACCCTTCACTGAATATATTCCATTTAGATTGATCTGCTTCTAGACCGTCGGAGAGTGTTCCAGAACTGGTATGATCTTCTATACAAATGTATACAGTGCCATTATATTTTGCAATATCATTTACTTTATAACGAGTACCAATTTCCCAATCGGCTTTGTAATCAAATCCTTCAGCAAACAAGTCCCACTTGCTAATAACTTCACTAATTGTAAATGTTAAATCAGCAGCTCCGCCGCCGCCTATAGCTGCATCAGAAATTGTTATTACTTCGCCAACAACATATCCGTCGCCTGGCGCATTGAGTGTAATAGTTGCGCCACCACCGGACACAACTACAACATCAACAGTTAAACCTTTGCCGAGTTGATTACTAGATGTAGCTACACCAGTATATGTTCCAAGTGTTCTGCTTAAATCTGGAGCGTCCGTAGTTGTTATTGCTGTAGTTGTACCTTGCTCAAATTCTAATCCTAAGTCAGAATCAAATGTACTAGTGTGTGCAGTATTTGCAATATATAAATATCCGCCGTACTTTACAATATCATTTACTTTATAGTAATTTTGTATGCCCCAGTCGCCTTTCCATACAACACCATCTGAAATTTTATTCCAGTAGGTTGATTGTTCGTCTGTAAACAATGTCGGAGCAGTATGGCCTGCAATACAAACATATGTGTTTCCGCCGTTGCGAACAATATCGTCTTTGTAGTAGACTGTGGAAGCTGCCCAATCGCCCTTCCAAATAAATCTAATTCTACCTAATTTAAACTCTGCCATTTAAAAACTCCGCTCTATTTAATATATTTATCATATCCATCTTTATTATATTCCAAAGTATTGTATGGTCAACATACCGCCATCGATACCGCCGATTTGATTTACAGGTACAGGAATATTAATTTGATTGTCTGAAGTAGTTGTAATATTATTTCCACTAACTTTAACTTGTCCAGCAATTAATGAGTTAGTCAGTGCATCTGCACCACCACTACTAATTCTACTTTCTAAGTAACTAAGAATTGCTGCTTGAGTAGGTACAATATTATTTGAATTCGCTACAAACGTTCCATCTTTACTAAATTCTCGAATAACAACAGCACTTCCGCCTACTTGGATACCGCCTAGTGATAATTCTGAAAGCCCGCCGAGCTCGAATAAATCTGCATTAACTGTAACAGTACCTGATGCCTGTTCAACTGCAAATAATTCTCCAACTCTAAAGTTACCGTCTTGGTCTGTACTTGTGTAGAAAACTCTGCCGCCGCCAAAGTCAGCAGTTTCATTAAACGGCTGTCTTGGATTTTCTGGATCTTCTCCTTCTAAATATAAATTAGGATATCTAGTACTAGTAGTATTACCAGTACCAATATCTAAGAAGTCGTGTCCTGTTAAACGGACTTGGCTGTACTGTTCTCTTATAATCAGTGTCTCTTCGTGATCGGGAGAGTTTTGATTAGTAAGCGGAGGACTAATATTAACTGTTAAATCTAAATTAGGCGCTATTCCAGACTCTGATACAACAGTAGTTAATCTATATGTACGATCATCGATGCCGTTAATAACAACGTTTGCTCCAGGACCTGGTACACGAGTAACATTTTTAAGTTTTACTGTTTTTCCAATTTGGAAAATATCTGCGAATCCGTCACCGGTAATAGTCGATGTTGCTGTAATATATCCTTCGCCTCTGTTAGTAAACATTGGTTGTGTAAGAACTCCGTCATTTATTCTTACAGAATATTCTGCATATATCGTACTTTCGGGATCAAAAATAGTTACTAGTGGTGTAGTATTATAATTGCTTCCAGGATTGTAAATAATAAAATCTTGCAATCTACTAGAAGATACGTTAACTCTAGCAAATGCAGTCGAACCAACTTCTACAGTATCCCAATCAGGGCCGTTTGCAACAGCAATCCAATTTTTAGTATTTGGCATATATTCCATTTGACCCCATACTCTATTGTCAGACAATGCATACGTTGTACTATCACTAGTAAATGTTTTCCATACATTGCCATCGTCAGTTTTTGCAAATTTATTAGATGTGCCAGTTGCAATAAAAATTCCAGCGCCGTACGAAATAGTATCGTATGTATCGTCACTTTCAATAACACTTTCGTACCATGTAATTCCATCAAAGCTATAAGCAGTTTTATTGTTTGATCCTAATGCAACAAATCTATTATTTCCGTATGTAACTTTCCAGTCACTTGGTGAAATTGCTAAGGATGTAGTAGTCCAGGAAGATCCAGAATCTTCTGAATATGCTACGTCTCCTGTACTACTAACAATAATAAACTTGTTATTACCGTATGCAGACGACCCTGCAACGCCAGTAGCAGACGAGTAATTAGCACCGTGGTCTGACGAGTAACTCACGCTACCGTCATCTAGAACTAATATAACTTTGCCTGCGCCGTCTGATGCTATACTTACATAATTTGTAGAAGCAGCACTAGACTCAACAAAGTCATTGAGCGCACCACTTTGTGAAGTATAATAATATGTACTGTCTCCAACAATTATAAATTCTTGTCCAGTATATATTGCTCCTAATGCAGATGTACCTGTTCTTAAAAAGCTAGAATTACTCGTCCAAGTAGCGCCTGCGTTTATACTATAAGCATGCGTTTCTCCTAAATCTGTAGGAACAACAAGAATTTTTTGATCTTTATCTGATACAATAAATTTGTAAGTATTAGAGCTTAGTCCAGTGCCTAAAGGTGTTGCACTAAAATTAGGATCGTCAACTACTACTGCCGGTTCGATTTTATATCTAGTTGTGGCATCTAAAACATTTGCAATCGGCCAACCTGGATATATATGATCCCATCCACTTGCTCCGTCAGATTCTCTACTAACTATTGCAATTTTTGTTAATGGATCGTATCCAGTGATATAAGCATATTGCCCTACCCCTGCGCCGCTGTCTAGAAATATTCTCATACCAACATATTTTTCTGCTGTTCCTGTTTCATCAGATGCTGCTAGTGTAATTTGTGTTGAATTTCCAGACTGAGCGCTATTCAATAGGTATTGATAATTTAAGCCTCCAGGTGTACTTGAATCTGCTGGATCGATTAATCTAATTTGGCTTAGAGAATTTTGTCTAAATTCTCCGTATTCAGCTGTTGCATTAATGCCCGGTCCAGCTATAGTAGAAGTTGCCGAAGTGTAACTTTGTCCAGCATGTGAATATCCCATTCCGAGAATCTGAGTACCGTCTGTATGTACAACATGTACTAATGATTCTTGTGTTCTATTATCTATTTCTGCTGTAATTGGAGTTTCTGTTTCGTCAAAACCTTCTGCAACTGATCCAAATGAACCATATGAATTGTTACCATTTGTTGCACGTAAAATTCCGCCGTTCTCAGACAAATATCCAATATGACAGAAATACGTAAACACAGATACAAGCTCTGAACGTCCGCCGTTAAGTGCCCAGTATCCGATTCCGTCACTTAATACTTGAGTGAAATCGTTTGCAACTGCTGACTTATTGCCGCCGTTGTGTAGCGATCCGTCAAGTTTCATACCAATACATCCAGTACCGAATGTGGTTACATTTTGTACGTAGCACGATTTATTAATGATCCACACAGTTTCGTCATCTGGTCCAGCACCTGGATCGAGACTTACAAATGCACCTGCTGTCGGACGGCGTGTTAAATATTGATTTGGAGTTCCTAATGTGCCTGATAATCCTTGAAGTGTCATATTTCTAATTCCACTTCCGTTATTAACATAGAACATATTTCCTTGTTCGTATCCTATTGCCGGTTGTATTACTGTGCTTCTTAATTCGTCGCCACACAATGCACAATTTCTAGGAACCTTAATTGGAAGTTGTTCGCTATAAATTCCTGTTTTGATAAAAATAGTAGTGTTTACATTGTCAGTATCAATATTTGCAGAGATGTATTCGCATGCATACTTTACTGTTTTAAAAGGAGCATTAAGAGTTAAACCGCCGCCTTGTACGTCGAGGCCAGCTGGGCTTACAAAAAATACATTAGGTACTTCTTCAAAGTTTTCCCATGTAATACTGCCGTTAACAGCCTTTAAAAGGTTGCCAGGCTCTCCAATTGCAAATCTTGCAGTTTCAATATCGTCGTGTGTTCTTAAATCGCCGCGATTAGTTAATACATTACTAGCAGTACCTTGTATTAATAATCTCCAGTAATTTTCATTAGTATTTTCAAGATCGAGATCAGGACGACTATCGCTTTCGGTTCCTAAATGTCTTGATATACAAATATACGTTGTTCCTGCATATGTTACAACATCACCCAAGTGATATTCAATGTTGTCAACCCAATAATTTTTCCATTTGCGTCCTGTTACAAGAATTTGCCATTTTGTGTTGTCCGAATCTGGATTAATTGCAGCACTATCAGCAATTGCAATATATAAATATCCTTGATCTCTTACTACATCTCCTGTTTTATAAGATGTTGCAGATACCCAATCTCCTAAATGACGATATCCTTCTTTAAGTAATTCCCATTCGCCAGTGTCTTGGAGCAGTCCGTTAACACTAGGCACACTGTCAGTGTTATTTTGTAAGGCAGTATAAGCATATCCGCCGTATACAACAATATCTCCCTTGTTGTATTCAACGTCATTAACCCATATAGTGTCAAACTCTAGACCTGGAACATAAATTTCCCAACTTGATTGATCACTTCTTAGACTGGTTCCAGAAGAATGACCTACTATTGCTCTCCATAGCGACCCGCCGTATTTTACAACATCATATTTTTTATATCGATATTCAGTAACCCAGTTTCCTGTATATTCAATACCTTCTAAAAATATTTCCCATTTAGATTGATCTTCTTCTAGTCCGTCATCAGCATCGGCAGCACTATTGTGTCCTTCTATACATCTATAACTGATAGCACCATATTTGACGATATCGTCAACTGCATATCTAGTATCAATGGTCCAATCTGTTCTCCAATTATCACTTCTAGTAACAATTGACCATTTCGATTGATCGTCTTCTAGTCCTAACGCATAAGAATCGGCAGCAACATGCTTTTCAATACAAATATATGTTATGCCATTATAAATTACAACATCGCCTAAATTATAATACTGCGGTGTACCTAGGTCTTCTCCATCAGGAGCAATACTAGGTGTCCACGTATTAAGCCAATTGTATGTTGTAGCTACAATGGTCCATTTCAAAACATCTTGTATTAGAGCCTGAGATCTAATATTTGTAGATTCGTGTTCTTCGATACACTGATAAACATACCCACTATACTTAATTATGTCTCCGAGATGATAGTATGTAGTAAATTGCCAATCACCTCTCCATTGATTACCGTCAAACATTAATTCCCAACGTGTGTTGGGTGCTTCTAAGTTCAAGTCTGGATAGATTTTATTCGAATTAGATTCGTGACCAATCAAACATACGTATGACTTTCCTTCAAAACGAACAATATCGTCTTTAACATACTGTGTTGATATTGTCCAGTCGCCTTTCCATCTAAATCTAATTCTATCTAAATTAAAATCTGCCATTTTCTTCTCTCTTATAATCCGTTAGATGATGAATTTTCATCATATATATAATTGTGATTTATTCTTGCTATTAACTCGCCTTCATCATTTACATAGTAAGAAATATTCCTATCATCCCAGCGGAACTGCTCGTAATTTAAGTTTTCATAAACTAGGTCATGATTTACATCGCGACCTTCGTAAAAGTCTTGCCCTTGTTCAAAACTAGGATAATTTTGAACCGGATCTCCGGGTTTATTGATCATTATAGTATCTGTTGCTTTCATTTGATCCAGCTTGCCAATAAACAATTCTCCTTGGTCTGTTCTACGCAGACCATAGAAAAATCTATCTTGTACTGCATTTTGCATGTGATCTGGAGTAAATCCTGTGTAATTTGCTGACATTTTTTTATTCCTTATACAATATCTACGTAACTAATAACTGCATCTAATGCTTCATCTTGATCAGCTACTAAATAAAGTTCATTAGTAGGAGCAAGAATTAATTTTTCTCCTGCTGCAAGAGCGTGCAGACTGCTATTAGGCGGCACCATAACATCTTTCATAAAGTAACCTTCGACACTAGTATCATCATGTATTAGCACACTTGCATAAACTACAAAGTCTGTTAGATTAGCTAAGTTAAGACCTATAATTGTCGAACGTGTAGCTGCGTCTGTTTCTAGTGCAAGTATAGGAATAGGTCCTACTTCTTTTACTACCTTATTTTTAAATTGTGTTGCCATCTGTTTATCCTAATGTTAATACGTATTCAATTGCTAAGTCTTCCGCTGCTGCAAAACTAATTGACCCTGTTGCACCTGCAACTGAAACCCAGCTAAATCCGTCCCATATTTCTAAATATCGTTGTTCTGTGTTATAACGCACCATCCCAGTTTCTCTGTATGCTGCGGCTGGACGTTGTACGTTTGATCCTACTGGAACAATAAATCCGTTGTTGCCTTCGATTTTAAAATAACCGCTTCCTTGTTGTTCAAAATTAAGTACTCCATCTATCTCAGTATTGGTTATCGTAGAACCTTTAAATGCAATATTATCAATAATTACAGAACCTGTGCCATTTGCACTGAGTGTTAAGTCGGTATTTGTTGTTTCCGTTGTAATAACGTTACCGTCAATACTAATATCATCTACTTCAATTCTAGGTGTTTCTAGTTTATCTGCATCGATTGTTGTTACAACATTATCTTGTATATAGAATCTTATTACACCGTCATTAGCACCAGGGGTTAGTTCTGCTGTAATACGTGTATCTAAGTCTAAATCATAAACACCATTGAGTGCAATCCAGTTGCCGTCATATCCTTCATACAAGTTGGTTTCAGTATTATAACGAATCATACCAGTTGCTGGCGTTGGGCGACTTGCTGTATCTCCTTTGGGCAATTGTAGCGCACTTGTTGAATTGATTCTAACTGTGCCGCTGTCTGCGTCTAAGTTGATGTCTCCACTTAAACTTTCAATAGTATTGCCACTTAAACGTAAATTACCAGTATCAATCTTATCGCCAGTAATAGTTGTCTGACTACTGCCTGTGGTAATTGTTATGCCACTTGATGTGTTGATATTAAAAGTTGAACTACTAAAGTCTACAGTGCCGTCTTCTTGATTTACATAAAATAGATCGCCAACTCTAAAGTCGCCTTTGTGATCTACTGAACTAAATCTTATTTGTGCATTATTTGATTCGACAATTTCGTTTGCTTGAATTACATTGTTATCGTCGTTGTCAGTTTCTTTGCCTACGCCAATGTATGCTAAGTTTTGACTGATTAGATACATCAGCACACCTGGTCCGTCGCCTACAATGCCGTAGTTGCCGTAAACACACGCACTTGCAATTGAACGTACTTCGCCTCCGAATTCTGTTTGATCTGCTAGTGTAACAAAGTTAGCAGTTGCACCGTTGCTAAATCTTAAATCTTGTGAATTGGTAGTATCGTCAATGATTGTAGTCGAGCCATCTACTGCGTTATTAAAATGTAATAATAATTTAGTATCAGCGTCACTTGCAAACTCTGATGATGGTTGCACAAAGTTTGATGTGTATCTTGCTAGTCCTTTTGTAACTCTAAACTCGTCTATATATCCGTTTGTAAAGTCTGCACCGTTCCAAGTAGCACCTATTACTAAAGGTTTAGCAATATCGTAATCTGTTGAATCTACCCAAGGAGTACCTTGGCTTGCACCGTTTACAAATAATTTTGTAGTTCCTGCGCTACGACTAACTGCAATGTGATACCATGTGTTAACTAATAATGTAGGTCCAGTAATTCTATTTGCATTAAAAGAATAAAAATTAAGTTGTGCGCTTGAGTTAACATAAAGTACTGGAGCAACGTCTGTGCCTGCGCCTGCTCTAAAGTCAAATAAGTTATTTGTTACAGATACATCTGTAAGATAGAACCAACCTTCAACAGTATAATCGCCTGTGCCAAATCCGAAGTCGTTATTTGATGCAATACCAATATAATCAGTAGTTCCATTGAGCTCTAAACTACTAGCGCCAAACTTTTTAATTGTTGTGTCTGTAGTAGGAGTTCCGTACTTGGTTATTATTTTGCCGCCACGCTCTCCGGCAGTTTCTAATCCTGTTAAATTACCATCAACATAAAACTTCCCATCTGCATCTACACCGTTGATAGTACCTGTTGCAAGCACTGTTGTACCGTCTGTGTCGTAGTATGTAAAGGTGTTTCCGTTAGCGATAGTACCAGTTAGTCCGTCTACTCTAACTGCTGTCTGTCCAGTTCCTCGTAAGCCTGTAGAACCATCTACGCCGTATATGCCACGGTTAGCAAAGTATGTAAAGCTGTTTAGCCATTCTACTCTAGCGCCGTTAGTTACTGTAATAGCGTCTACGCCTGGGGTAATAAATGTAGCACTATGGAACAGCATGGTAGCTTCCAAGCTTGTAGCTGCTGCTACAGCGCCGTCTATGTACGCTCCGCGCCCTGCATCACCCTCGTCGAAACCTCTTGGATCTGCTGCGCTTGTAACGCTGCCTTGAGTAATAACACTGATGTTTCTAATGTAAGGTGAACGGTTGTTTCCTGATACTGTAAAGCCAGGAGCAAACTTAAATGCATATCCTGTGTAGAATCCTGAAATAGTTAAATCTTCAACTGTTGAGCCGCCATTCAATAAAAATGCATCATTACTGTTTGTAGCAACTGTTGGCGTAATATTAATACTACGTATGCTGTGGCCTTTTACAGTAACTCCTGTAGGCACAGTCATTGGAAATTCTTCTTGATAAACACCTGGATAAATGTGTATTGTATCACCACTAGTTGCTTGACTTAGTGCATACTTTAACGAACCGTACGGATCGTTAGGGTGATCACCTGTATAACTATCACTGCCGTTTTCAGCAACATAGTAAATGTTTCCTTGACGCAGTGCAATATCTACGCCGTCAACTTCTATCGAAGTTGTTCTAACTGTTCCAGCTGTCAGTGTTCGAGTGTATACATCTGACCATTGTTTGCCGCCAGATGCAGGATCACTTCCTAGTGCATACGTATTTGTTGCATCAGGAATAATGTCTGAATTAATTTCCGCATTAAATGTAATATTGTCAGTGTCAGCATCACCAATGGTAATATTGCCATCTGCTGTGATTGAGCCTGTTGCAGTAATATTTCCTGTTACATTAGTATCTGCAAATATTTCTACAGTGCCAGTACCGTTAGGCGAAAACTCTATATTTGTATTAGTTTCATTTGAACTAATAACATTATTTTCTAAATCTAAACTGTCAATTGTTAGACGATTTTGATAGATAACATTATCAGCTGCACCTAAATTAAGTGTGGGCTGATTTGTTGAAATTGTAGTTCCAGTGATATTAACATCACCGATATTAGCGAGTGTGCTAACTTCTAGTGCAGGTGCTCTAGTTGTACCAATTACATCTAAATCGTATTGAGGCGACGCATTGTTTATACCGATGCGGCTATTATTAACATCTAGATATAATAAGTCGTCCTCAAACGCAATATTTACTCCTTCACGAAGTAAGTTTGCCTTTAAGAGCGGACCCGATATGCGACCGATAGCCATCTCTTCTCCTCAATACGGGGATCCTGTCCCTCTAGCCAAATTCTCAGCCTTTCGGCTCTTTGCTGGTTAACCACAGTATGGACACACAAAACAATGGTCGCTGCTTTGCATTAATAGTATTTATCGTTTTTGAAGATTAACCCAGTACAAGGGTATAGATATCGACTAGTTCTTTTAAGATAGGTTCAGTAACTTCTTCGCCTTCGCCTGCTGCACGTTGCCATGCGCCGCCGTCAGATTCATTGTATACTTCTAGGAAACCTAAACCAGGCCCAGCTTCGGTAGAATACCTAGTTTCGCCAGTTACAGGTGAAACATTTCGTTGTGCATTGTCGCCAAACGGAATAACAAGTCCTGTGGTTCCGTTAAATTTCACATATCCTAATCCTGTTGTAGTAAGTGTTAGTAAATTATCACTAATATTAGAAAAATTATTTTCTTTTATTTCAATATCAAATATATCAACAACATTTGTTGCTGTAGTTCTTCTAAGTTCTAAATCTGAATTCGATAATGTTGTTGTGATTAGATTATTATCAAATAATACGTCACCTGTTGATAATCCATGTAAATTGGTACTGTTAAAATCTACTGAGCCAACTTGAATATCGTTTACTCTAATAATAATATTATTACTAGTATCGTGTGCATCAATGCTATCGACTCTATCACTTGAATATATGCCACCAAAACTTAAATTACCTGAACTATAACCTTCAAATAAATTTGTATCAGTATTGTATCTAATATCAGCAGTTTCGTTGTTTTGTTGAAGTGTAGTGCCTCGACTAATTATTAAACTTGCATTATTATCAGTATTAAACAATTCTGTTTGAGGACTTAGATTTAAATCTCCATCAAGTGTAGTAACAGTATTGCCAGTAATTCTTATATTACCTGTATCAACTCTTTCACCATCAATAAAAGTAATTTCTAAACCGTTGTTTACGTTTATACTTCCAATGCCGCTAAAGTCAATTGAGTTTGCATCAATGCTTGTTTCGCCTGTATCAAAGTCTACAAAGAACGCATCGCCTACACTAAATTTACCTTTTTGATCTGTACTGGTATGTACAATGCTTCCAGAATTTAATTCTGTTACTTCTTGACTTTTTATAGCAAGTGTGTTATCATTACTTGTGTCTTTACCTGTACCAATATAAGCGAAGTTATGTCCTATTAGATACATTAGCGTGTTAGCACCGTCTGCTTCTGCACCGTAGTTACCATACACATTTGCTGAGCCAATTGATCTCAGTTCTGCACCATAGCGTATTGATGCATCCGGCATTAGTTTGCCGCTTGCACCTTGTGTTGCATATAATCCTCTATTTGCAAAATATGTAAATGAATTTAACCATTCTACTCTTACGCCATTGGTCATTGTAATACAATCAACACCAGGCGTCATAAATGTACAACTGTGAAACAGCATACTAGCTTCTAGACTTGCACTGTCTAATGTTGCGCCGTCTATTAGTGCGCCTTTGCCCGCATCGCCTTGTGCAAAACCTCTTGGATCGTCTGCACTTGTAACACTACCTTTTGTAATTACAGTGACGTTTCTAATATAGGGAGAACGTGTGCTTACTAGTCCGCTGGCTGTGAACTGGAATGCATAGCCTGTATAGAAGTCTTTGATGGTTAAATTTTCAATAGTAACATCATCTTCTAAATAAAATGCACTATTACTTTGTGTAGCAACTGTTGGTTTGATTATTACATTTCGTATGTCTTCGCCAACTACATCAACATGTGACGGAACAGTTAGAGGAAATTCTTCTTCATACTCTCCAGGAAATATATGTATTACAGTTGGTCCTGATGTACTGCCATCCACTTGTGTAAGCGCATGTTTTAGTGTACGAAAGGCGCCATGCTGATGATCACCTACGTTAGTGTCACTTCCTAGTGTACTAACATAAAATGTATTGCCTTGTCTTCGTGCAAGACTTGAAGAGCCACTGCCGACTTCCAGAGTATCTAACACTACTACTTCACCATTTACTAAACTAGTGTAAATATCTAACCATTGTTTAGATGCTGATCCTAAGTCACTAGTATTAGTTTGATCTGGAACAATATCACTATTAACATCAGCCGCGAACGTAACATTATCTTCGTCATTATCACCCAGCGTAAAGTCACCACTTGTGGTAATATTTCCAGTTGCATGTAGTCCGCCTGTAATATTCCAGTTACTATTAATATTAACTGTACCGTTTCCGTTTGGACGTATTTCAATATTAGTATCAGTAGTAGTTGTACTAATTGTATTAAAGTCTATTTTTAAATCGTCAGTTGCTATAGCAGTAGCACTAATATTGGTTGCAGCATTAAAATTAATAAATCCATCGCCTCCTAGTGCTTCAATACGACTAGTATCAATTGTAAAATTTGCAATGTTATTGTAAGTTGATATTAAATTTGAAGATGCTAACGTATTAGGAATAGTTAGCGCATCAGAAGCAGCTTCTGTATTAATACCAATTTTAGCATTATTAACATCTAAGTGAAGTAACGCAGTGTCGCCGCTTGTATTTTTAAAGTTAAGATTGACGCCTTGACGTAATAGATTATCTTTTAATACCCCGCCGCCGATACGGCCATTCTGTGGTTCTGGCATGCCCTACTTCTCCTCTGACAATGTATTTATTTGTCTAGGTTATGAATTACTGTAACTGGTTTGCCTGTAGGCACTGGGCTTGTAAATTTAATCCACCAACCTGTGCCTGTTTCAGTATAAGGATGATTAGGTCCTTCTTCTGCGCCGCCTGAAGTAATTTCAGCAGTTTGATGTATTGTGTAGTTTGTGGTAGGTATTTGTACTACATTTTCAATTAATACAATAATATTATTAGCAGTTGCAGGCACAGGATAATCCGGGTCGTTACTTTGTAATTCGCCAAATACAGTTTCATCTGCTGCTATATTGCCTACGCCTAAGTTTTGCCAAACAACTCCAGGATCTTGGTTAGGTTCTTTAAAACGTACTTCTCTCCATGCGCCGTTTTGATATACTTCTAATTGTTCATCCGTTGTATTATATCGAACTTGTCCGACATTAGAACTAGTAGCTACGCCAACTTCGCCTGGACGTTCAGAAAGCGGTCCTACAGGAACAACCATAGCACGTTGACTGTCAACAATAACTTGATCGTCAATGTCGTATTGTACTCCTTTGCCTGTAATACTTCTTAAGTTAGTTGTTTGACGTTTTATTAGTCTCATTTTATACTTCCAAGTAACTCACGGTAGCAGCTAGATTAGTTAAGTCGCTTCCTATATCAGGTTCTGCTACAAATGCAATTTTATCGCCTTCTTCTAGTACAATTTTTTCATTGTCAAAAGTAAATGTTTCACCCGCAGGCAATGTTAAGTTATTGATAACTCGTGTTACTGAATTACTTAAACTGGAACTTTGTGGAATTAAATGCATATCAAATGATGCCGATGCCGATGCATCATTATTACAAACTAGAATATTTGTTATTGCATACGATTTACTTGCAGGAACAGTTACTATATCTAATTGTGTAGTTGTTAATTGTTGGTTTACTATAGCCATTTCTTATCCTTAAAACAGCATGCTAAACAGCAATGCTCTATTTTTACTTACTAATTCGTCTCTGTTGTCTTGATCGTTGGCAAAGAATATTCCCGATTTACCTGTGTACTCGTCTGCTACATAAATCTTAGTCCCATCTAAAGGATTAGGAGGTAATAAACTAGGATCATCGTCACTCGGTACTCTATTCAAATGCAGTGTGTCGTCTATTCTAATACTGCCAGTTCCTGATGATTTTAAAACTAAGTCTTCATTACTACTAATAGTTTCAATAGTAGATCCTGCAATTCTAATTTCATCAAATTCCCAACGATCTGCATACAGTTGGCTAACAGTGTTACCGTCAATTGCAAAAGTAATTACACTGTCAACGCCGGTATTTTCTTCGTCGTCAATTGTAATACTACTAACACTTAATACGCCGTCACCAATCTGACGCAAGAAAACGTTTGCAAAGTTAAATGCAATATAATCAACTACGGATTGCGTATTTGGGATAACATCTGCATTTGCAGCATCATATCCTGTTAGTTCTCCAAAACCGTCATATGTGAATACTTTTCTTTCATAATCAACTGTTGGATTTACTTGTAGTCTTCCAGCTCCTGCATCTAATAGTAAATTTTGACCGCCAGTATTAATTTCATTAGTTCTTAGAGACAATAAGTTACTGTTTTGGTCATAAACAATAAATCCACTTACATCTTCATCGTATCCAAAAAATGCATGCGGCAATGTCCCTCGATTTATTTCTAAACCAGCAAATGAGTCGAAACCTTGAATACCTGCTGAGTTTTCGTCTCCTCTATTAAGTTCAATTACTCTGTCTTCAATAGTTAGTTCAGCAGTATTAATGGTAGTAGTGTCGCCGCGTACTAGCAAATTACCCGAAATTTCAACAGTGCCTGTTTCAAAACCTGTATCCAAATAGATAGTGCCGCCTGTTTTTACAGTTACTTTATAATTTCCGTTTGGTACGTTTAGATACTTTGACATTTACTATTCCTTAAAAATGTGTAGGGGATTGCTCCCCTACACGTTTACTTTGCTTATTAATCAACTGGATCGTCTGACTCAAAGTCATCTGCGTCTGGTGCGCCGTCAACGTTGTCAATAGTTGCATCATCACCAGCTTCTTCTATTTCAACTGCACCGTCTGTTGTGCTGTCTGAGAAGTTCCAAGCAATGCTTGCGCCTGTGTCAAGTGTTACTTTGCGTCCTGCAATTTTAGTTACTTGACGCGGTGTTGCGCCATCATCTAAAACTGTAATTGTCATTTCGCCTGCTGCAACATCACCTGAAGCTTTGTCTACTAATACACAATCTTCTGTTGCTGTACCATCTGTGCAACGGAATTTTTTACTTCCAAGCTGCTTTACAATCCAGCCGTTTACTGAACCGGCGCCGTTGTGAAACTGTACTTTAATTTCGTCACCGCCTGCTGTAGGTGGTCCGAAGAATCTTTTATTAATTGGTCTTCCCATTTGTTTTCTCCTTTAAAACGTTCTAGGTTTACGCAGTGGGTCAGTTCTGCATAAGTCCGCGTTACACGGCACGATTTACGACATAAGTATTTATCAATTGTATAGATATAGATATGTAGTCGTAAAAATAGGCGCCGTAGCGCCTATTTTAGTTTTTACTAAAAAGTAAAACTTAGCTGAAGCTTACATTGCCATTAGTAATAGCAACATTGCCTAGGTAATCAGCTGCATTGCCTAGTGACGATGCAGTGTTATTCAACTCAACATATCCATAACGTGTCATGAACGATACTGTTGGTTCAAATGTACCTGGATCTAGTACAACGCCTGAGCTCATTAGTGGGATGTATGGGCAGTAGAATGCCGCTGCATCTGATTCACTTGAACCTTTGTAGCCGATTAGTACTGGTGCACTATCAGCAGCATATGTGTTTACATATACTTTCATTGCGTTGTTCAATGTACCAACCATTTTAGTGTTAGTTGGTGCTTCGAATGTACCTTCTGTTGTACGAGCGAACGCTGAAGTAGTTGCAGACTGTAGAATTGTAAGCGCGAATGGCGATACAACTGCCCAGTTACCTGCGCCACGACGTGTACGCTGTGCGATCAAGTTACTTACGCGGTTGATTTGAACTGCAAGTGCTGCATGCTCGTCACCGACAAAAGTAGCTGTACCTGATACTGCTGCTTGGTCATAAGTTTGTGCTGCTGCACCACTTAGTGTTTGAAGCGAACCAAGAACTTCTTGGTCAATCTCAGCAGTAATCTCTTGTGCAAGAGCTGCCATGATTTCTGCTTCAACGTCAATACCGTGCATAGACTGTGCGTCTTGTGCAGCTTCAAACGTCCAGCGAGCTGACAACTTACGTGTCTTAGCTTCAACTGTCTGCTTTAAGATCTGGATTGACATTTTACGTCCAGCTGCACCTTCAAGTGTTGCTGTACTGTCTGCTTTACCAGTGTTTGCACCTGAATACTGCTCAGCAATTTTGAATGGGCTTAGAGCTTCTTCGCCTGCTGTTGTTCCAGTAACGTCACCGTTAGCTGCAACTGTATCCGAGTAACGTACACGTAGTGTGTGAATTTGACCAACTGGGCCAGTCATTGGCTGTACGCCGACTAGTTCGTTAGCAATAACTGTTGGCATTACACGTCTGATAACTGGTAGGATAACACGGTTAAGTGTTGCTACGTTACCAGCAGATGTTGCGCCTGCTGTAGCACTCTCTGACAAGTACTTGCGTGTGTTTTCTAGTGTAGCTGCCATTACAGACTTCTTGTTGCCTTGCAGGCCTTCAAGAAGAGCAGTTTTGGTGTCTACCCAGCGTGATTCTAGTAGTTCTGACATCATTATCTCCTTAATTTAATCCAGCAAGACGACGTATATCTAATACATTTGATTCGTCTGCTTTAGTTGTCATTGGTTCCGTACGGTTGCCTGTTACTTCTTTGCCTTCAGTTAGTGGTGCCTTGCGCTTTGCTGGAGTATTTCCGTCGATAACCGATGGTAAGTACTTGTCGAAAGACTTTTGTAGTCTATCTGTCTGTACGGATTCCAGTAAGTCTGTCATAATCTCACGCTGGTCTTTGCCTAGTGGCGAAATCAACGAGTTCATAATCTTTTCTCTACGTGCTGATTCAACTAAACGTGATTTCTCTTTGTTTACTGATTCTGCAAGAGTTTTTGCTTTTGTAGCAAATGCCTTAGCTTCTGCTAGTTGCTTGTCTTTAGCAGCTAGTACGCCCATGAGTTTTGAAACTTCTGAATTTTCATTCAAGTGTGAAGTTGTATACTCGTTTGCAAATGCTTCAAATATTTTACGACCAAAGTCGTTTCTACGTGCTGTGTCAATATCTTCTTTAAGTGCAGTAATTTCACCTTTAAGTGATTTACCAACCATTTCAGATACTGCTGTAGCACTTCTTTCGATAAAGTCAGCTTTGACTTTTGCGAAGTGTGTTTTAGCTTCACGAACTAATTTTACTTTAGTTTCTGCTAAATCTTTTTTGTCTTCATTGAATTCTGCAATTTCACCTGCTAGAGACTCAACAACAAACTCTTCTAGCTTGGCATATGATTCAGCCATTGCTTTCTTGTCTGCTCTCAATTCTTTAATTTCAGCTGCTAAGTTTTCAGCAACGAAACCCTTTAGTAGATCTGCATTTTCACGTTGGGCAACAGCATATTTTGCTTTTGCTTCTGCTAGTTGCTTGCGGTCTTCTGCAAACTCTGCGATCTCTTCAGCAAGACGCTCAGATAGTAGTGAGTCAATAGCTTCAACCATAGTTGACTTATCGTGCTCATACTTTTCAGCAAATTCTTCGCGTAACTCAGCAGTTGCCTGCATTTTGTTTTCTTGAACTTTTGCTTCCCAAGCTTCTTCAATTTGTTCTCTAATCTCAGTTGAAACAACGTCGTTTTCAAATAGAGTTTTTAGTGCATCTATCATTACATTCTCCTGTTTCATTGGAGTTTACTAATCATACTGATTAGTGATTCCTTAAGATACTTTTGTGCCTTGTCGTCGTGTTTTGTTGCCTGTGCTAATTCGTATGCCTTCATTCCCCCACGTGCATTCATCAAATGTTCATAAATTGGTGTAGGATATGCACCAGGGGCGCTAGGCTGAGCCACAACGTCCACAGTGATTATTTCAAAGTCAGAAACGGTATTACTGCCGTCATCTGCTACATTACCACTACCACGTGACGAGACACCTAGTTTAACGCCTGCTTCAAGCATCGTTTTAACTAGGTTCCCCATCGGTGTTGGTAAAATTTTCAACTTTCCGTAACCGTTGTCACCATCCATCCAACATTCAGTTATCATATGGCTTACACGGTCAATATTAATATTAAGTCCTTCTGGATGATCAACTTCGCCGAGAACACTAAACCCGTTCGTAATCTGATCATTGAGAGTTTTGACAGCCCTGCCTATTTCATTTACAGGATACACTCGCTGATTAGCATTGCGAACACCGCCTTGGATCATAATACCTTTTAGATAAAGGTCTTTTCCTTCGTTGGCATTCTCAAGCACTATATTAGCTTGGTCAAATGTCAAATGCTCTTGTAAGTTTCTCATCTAGATTTCCTTACTACTTATTGGCCAATAATACTTTTTGTACCATTTGTGCCAGTTTCGCCGCCGCTCTGTTTTTTCTCAGCGCCGTGGCCTTTAGCATTTGGTGTCATTGACTTAGAAGCTTTTGCGCCTGGTACGTTTACGTTACCTGCATTGTCTTCTTTAGCTGAATCTGCTGATCCACCTTTTTCGTCTGCACCTTGTGCTAAGTTTGCAGCCGTTCCGCCCATATCGTTTGGACCTGCTACTGCACTTTTAGTATTAGCGCCATTGTCACCCATTGTTGCTGATACTTTTTCTACATACTCACGCATTGTTTCGCCTGCGCTTTTTTCAGCTTCATACATGTCGTCAGCCATTTCTTTGCCATGCTTTTTAGCAAATTCTGCTTTTGACATTTTTTCCATGTCAGCTGTTACTTCTCTTTTATGTGCGCCTTCTTCAACTTCTTCGTCAGCTGATTCTTCAACTTCTTCGTCTGTTGCTTCAAATGCAAATGCTTCTTCTGGCTCTTCTTCACCTTCGTCGTCGTCCATGTCATCCATGTCGTCGCCTTCGTCATCACCAGCCATCATTTTTTCAAATTCTGCTTTTAGGTCGTCTAGCGCATCTTCAAGGTCTTCTACACGATCTTCAACATCGCCTTCTTCGCCTTCGTCTTCGTCGCCTTCTTCACCGTCCATGTCCATGCCTAAGTCGTTAGCTAAATCGCCTGTGTCATCCATTGGGCCCATGTCGTCATCAGCTTCAACTTCAAATGAATCCATGTCAAAGTTTTCTTCAACTTCTTCTGAATCGTCTTCGTCTAGGTCTTCGTCTGATTCATCTACTTCTTCGTCTGCTGCTTCATCAACTTCTTCGTCTGTTGCTTCGTCAACATCTGCTTCGTCTTCTAGTAGCGACTCATAGATATCACGTGATTTTTCAACCACAATCTCGTGGAATAATTCTTGTGCTGCTTCCTTGTTTTCGTTAACAAGTAGCTCTAGCATCTGTTCAAATTTATTTAGATCTGCCATTTTAAACTCCTATAAATGTTTTTTGGTGCACAGAAGATAACTCCTGTACGGGGCTGTCATAATATATTTACTTTATTAATAGAAAAGTACGTAGAAATAGGCCCAAAACGGGCCGTTTTATAAAAATTACAAAATATCGAAGATTTTTTTAAATTCTTCGACTGTAATATGTGTTAAGTTTTCTAGTTTAGAAAACTCTTTTGGTATAAAAGGAGTATCTTCCTGTACTACTCTTATATATCTCTTTTGAGAAAATTTTTGACAAGTAGTCATAGTTTGCTTCAACCAATTGCCGTGAAATGTTGCACGATCGCTACTTTTTTTATAATTAGGAGTATCTGAATATACATTGTTTATTTTATCATCTATTCCTTGATAGTCAAATCCTAATATATAGATATCTGTAGTATCATGTGTACTAGCAAGCCATAGAGCAGTAGGCCCACTGCTCCATCCTTTAGATGGATTAAAAATATTAAATCCATTCATATTATGGTATGCCCGATTAGGATTAGTCCATACACTATGATTGTGCTGATACCCAGCTTTATTAATCTCTAAAATCATTTTAGTGTCAACTGCAACTAGATGATCAGGTTCAAATTCTCTATACAGTGCATTACAACCGTATATAGTTCCTTTGTCTTTAAGTTGATTTAAGTCGACAGATTTTCGACTAGTGCCGTTGCCCAGCACAAATACTGTTTTTTTCAATAATTAAACTCCGCCTGTTTCTGCGTTTGCTGCTATACCATACATTTGCTTTACGAACTCTTGTTCTTTACGCTTTTCTTCTGTATGTAGCTCAGATGCTTTGCGGATTCGATTGATTTGACTTAGAGTAAGTCGTGTTTTACGAGTATCGTCTTTTTTCATAGGCGAGTCATCATAGTCTGCCTCGTAGCGTTTATCTTCTACAGAGTCAACAGTTTCTGGATCGTGATAAAATAATTCTCTAAGTATCATATTGTATTTATATCGTTTGCTCAGTTCCTGGTGCCGGAGCGCCTAGCTCTTGACCTGTAACTGTGTCTGGTGCTGTGCCATCGCCTGCATCTTCTCCGCCGGCTGCATCTGGTGCTTCGTCTTCGATTCCACCTAAATCGTCAGCAATTCCTGCACTGCTAATACCTGCGTCTCGCATTTCTGCGTTTGCGTCTCCTGGAATTGGATCTAAGTTTTCTTCATTCTCTTCACGCCATAGACGTTCATTCTCTGCAAGTTCTTCTTCACTCAATCCTAAGAAACGTTGCATTGCAAAACGATTTGAAATATAAGGTATAGCACTCATTTGTGTATATGTTGGTACACGAGCGTTATCAATTTCAGCTTGTCTATAGCTTGCAAAGTTTTGTGGTGGTTGGAACTTGAGATCAAACATTGCAGTATCAATGTTTACACCTTTATCTAACAAGTAACGTTTAAACTCTGTATCAAATTCTTCAACAATTAAGTTTTGCAAACGTTCACAATAGGTATTGAAGCGTAGCTCTTGGATATAAGCTGTTCCCACTCTGCCATCATTGTATTGTGAAGCTGAATCATCTGCTCCAGTTGGTAAGTACGAACTTGGGATACGTAATCCGCGTACCAGCTTATTAGTAAAGTATCGTAAGTCATCAATCTCTCCAAGGTTAGTACCGCCCGGAAGTGTTTCAACTTTACTGCCGCGACCTTCTGCTGTTTGCGGGAAGAAGTAGTCTTCGTTGATTGACAGGGGATTGTAAGAACTGTCTATGACATTTTGACCTCCACCTGTCGCCGATGGGATACGTCTTTGATGTATTTCAGTTTTAACACGCTCAACAAATTGCATTGCAAGGTGTGAAGGCATGTTGCCCACATCAACGTAGAATACTCTGCGCTCAGGCGCACGTTGTACACGATAGATAATAATAGCATCTTCGAGTAATTCTTTTTGTTTGTATACTTTAAAAATAGTTTCTAGTAGACTATTACCAAATGGATAGTTGTTGTCTAAGCCTTCACTTAAACTTAAATGCACAACATGTTCTGCGTCAACAGTAAATTCACTGTCGTCGGTTGTAAAGCGACTTCCACTCATACTTGATTGCGGGCCGACCATTCCCTTTGCGCCGCCGCCGCCTACAGTACTTGAACTATTATATTGTCCGCCTCCTGCAGGGCTCATGTTGCCGTTGTTTACATACGGTGTTGTTGCAATGCCGTCTTTAAAATTAAAGTTTATATTTTTAATTACATACTGCTCAGGAACTTTGCCTTCAGATTCATTTACAATGATACGTGTTACGTTTGCAGGATCGACATGAAACCAACGTTTAGTTTCTGGATCACGTAGAAAAAATTGGTCGCCCATTTTGAATACATTGCGTAGTATTCTAAAAATCTTTGTTTCAAATTGCAGTAGTTTGCACCACTGTTGCAAGTACTGTCCAATAATAGTAACTTCGCTATTAGTTGGTGATTTGCCTCTGTAGTCTACAAGGAACGGAGTATTGTTTTGCTTGTTCTTTTGTGTGCAAAATTCAGCAAGAATATCAAGCGCAGCATTAACTTCCGAATCTTGATCCATTGTGTTGTACTGACCATAACGTTCAACACGATTTGGCGAACCTACATATACATCAGGAAGATATGAACTATAGTTAGATCGAGCAGGACCTGCCATGTTTCCATTGCCTCTGCTCGTTAACGGGCTATAGCTTCCGTTTTGGTTATCACCTGTTGGCACAGGAGTAAAATATTTTTTCCAGCTCATTTATTTTCCTCATCTTGCGACATTGCTTACGCCGCCTTGTGCAAGATTACTTCCGATTATGTTTCTTGTATTTCGTTCAACATCAATATCCAAATCTCGCATTTCGTTTAGCACTAGTAATACTTGATTCATAATGTTATTTAACTGATCACTGCCTGCTCCGCCTCCAGAGCCGATTGTATCCATTTTGCTAACTACATCACCTGCATTAGTACCTGTGCCGAGGCCTGCTTTATTGTCTGCTGCAAGTTCATCGTTCAACTCGCCGAGAACTTCTACCAATCTTTCCATAGCACTAGTATAGCTTACAATTCCAGTTGTGTCAAGTTTTTCTACACTAAAACCATTTAAAGATGATGTCATAGCATTAATTGCCGCAGCATTAGCTGTTACACCTTCTGCACTTATATTAGCATCGCCAAATGCTTTTACAGAATCCCACGGCATTACTTCGTCACCAGCAAACCATCCTGCAATTGCACCTAGTACGCCACCTGAACGTTCAGCATCTATAGTTGGCATATTAGCCATTGCGTCTGCAAATGCACTTACTGCTCCTGCATTAGTAGCAATGCCTTCTGAATTAAATTTTAAGTTTCCAAATCTCATCATCGGAGCAAACGGATCTGTTTCGCCTCCCAGTAATCCAATGACGCCATCTTTTAATGCAGTAAACACACTAGCACTAGGAGTTGCAGGAAAATCTTTCATTGCTGTTGCATATGCTGCAACTGCTCCTGCGTTTGCAATAATACCAGCAGTATTAAATGTTAGATCTCCAAATCTCATCATTGGAGCAAACGGATCTGTTTCTGCTCCAAACAGCGTTGCTACACCAGTTGCAAACGAACCAAAAATACTTGGAGCTGGGCTAGTCGGAAAATCTTTCATTGCACTTGCATATGCACTTACTGCTTCAGCATTAGATTTAATTTTTGCTGAATCAAACGTGTACGCTTCGAATTGCTTCATTTTTGTTAACGGATCATCACCGCCAAACAATCCTGCTATTGCTCCGCCTACTGCTCCAACTGCTGCTCCAATGCCTGATAATCCTTCTGCTGCTCCTAATGCAGCCATTGCTTTACTATATGCAACTATTGAATTAGCATTAGCTGTAATCGTAGCTTCGTCAAATGACTTTTCTTGGAATTTTTCAAGTTGTGCCAGTGGATCTGTTTCGCCGCCAAACAATCCTGCAATGCCCGATGTAACGCTTCCTACTAATGATCCTAGACCTGCAACTGCTGACCCTGCACCAAATGCTCCCATGCCTAGTGCAACAGCGCCCATGCCCTTACCAGCAGATATTAATGCATCCCCGTTTAATTCTTCAAAGCCTTTTAATCCGTCTTTCAAAGAAGGCAATGAGTTACCTATTAACCATGTTGCACCGGCTATACCTGCGCCGATTGCTGTTATTGCTGCTCCTACTGCTGCTGCTCCTAATGGAACTAATGGATTTGCAAAGAAAATAAGTCCACTAGCAATACCTTTTAGTACTCCGCCCAGTCCTTTGCCAAGACCTTTACCTATATTACCTATTCCTTTTCCGAGGCCGCCGCCAGTTTTGCCGCCGCCAGTTTTCCCGCCGGCGGATTCGCCGCCGCCAAACATGCCGCTAATTTTCGAACCGATGCTTCTAGTAAGTGCGCCAGCTGCTGCTTTACTTGCAAACAATACGCCAATACCTGCAACTAATGCACCAACAACTCCGGCATTATCCCAAAGAGCACCAAGCCCATCCATTAGAACAGTAGTAATTGCAGAGAACCAGCCGCCGGTTGCAACATTTTCTGAGAAAGTTGTTAGGTAGCCAGTTATTCCAGAAAGAATATCGCCAAATACAGTTAATCCTGCGCCAATTGCATCCAATACACCCGATTGAATGAATATTTCGTGCATTTTTCCACTTAGTTCTCTTTGTTGATTTTCAAAAGTTAACATCGCATCAGTTGCTGCATCTCTTGCCTCGGCAGCAGCAGCCTGTGATCTTGCAGCAGCACCTAGATCACGTTCTGATAGATCCATCATTACAGTAGCGTTATCTAAGAAGTCACCTAATGGATTACCTTGATCTTTAAGTTCTTGTATTATTCTTGCACGGCTATCTGCATCTGCTCCTGCAAAGTTTTCTAATTCTCCGCCGGCCATTCTAAATGCATTTAATAGTACCTGAGGATCTGCGCCATCGCCGATAGCTTCCATTGCTTCTAAAACGGGAGTGCCTGCATCACCTAGTACAGCTAACAATTCACCAGCTGCTTTAGTTGGGTTACCTGTAAGCATTCCTTTTAATGCTTCAGCAGTACTTCCGCCTACTTCATCTAGTAATGCTAAACTGGTGGTTAGATTATCAAACTTTTTCTGCCCTTCTTCTGTATTTCGATCAAATTGATTTAATAATGTACGTGCCACCGAGTCAGCAGCTTGTGCATCTAGTGCAGCCTTAGCTTCTTCTCTTGTCTTGCCAGTAACTTTTGCAAGTAAGTCAATTTGTTTTAGATAGTTTGCACTGCCAGCTGCTAATTCTGCTGTACTTCTGCCTTGCAGTGTGCCCATTCTTGCCTGAAGTGCAATGTAATCTCCCATGCCTTCGTTAATATCTTCAACAGCAAAGCCCATACGCATAAGACTGTCAAAGTCGCCTGTAGCTTTAATGTTTTTGTTCATTTTGGCAAAGCGTTGTGCGCCTTGCTCAACTGTTCCGCCTAATGCTGCTAGTGCAGGTGCTTGGCTAGCAAACAACTGTGTCATTTCACTTAAACTAATTTGCATTCCTGCTGCTGCATTTCGCATATTAGTTATCGAGCCACCAAACGATGCACCGCTTGCTGACAGACCTCTAAATGCATCAATCGACTCATCGGCTATACCGCCTAAGAATCCTAAAGTTTTGCCAAATACTGGCAATTGTGAAGCAAACGCTTCAACACTTGTATTATTATTGTAAAATGCTTTAGTTAACCCAACAGTAGACTGGAATAGCGCACCTAGACCTTTGCCTGCTGCTGCTCCAAGACTGCGGGCAAGCTTATTTGTTTCTTGAGTTGCATCTTTGGTTGCAGTAGTCTGTTTTTGTGTTTCTGCTGTTTGATCTTTTGTAGCTTTGCTAGATTTATCAACTTCTTGGTTGTATAACTTTTGTAATTTTGCAGCTTGGCTTTTTGAGTCAATGCCTGACTTTTTAGCCATTGCTTCAATACTAGTTACGAGACGTTGTAGAGTAACTTCACTAGCTACTCCATCGCCACCAACATTACTAATTTGTACTTCTTCAGCCACTATTCGAATCCTAAGTTATATGCGCATATAAATAATAGAGATACATACTTATACATTGTATTTATACGGAGAATGACATGCCAGAATTTGATCCAACAAAGTTTAATAGTAATATTGAACAAAACCCTTTGAAAAAGTATTTTAGACAACCTAAAGTCTATATTACTCTTCCTAGCAAGGGAAAATTTTATCCAGAGGGATCTATTGATATTCCTGAAAATAAAGAATTTCCAGTATTTGCAATGACAGCTAAAGACGAGCTAACAATGAAAACTCCTGATGCGCTTTTAAACGGTGCAGCCACAGTTGAAATTATTAAAAGTTGTGTTCCAAATATTAAAAATCCGTGGCACATGCCAAGCATTGATTTAGATGCGATATTAATTGCAATTCGTGTTGCAACATATGGTGACACAATGGATGTTACTACAAAAGTTCCAAATACTGGAGAAGATAGATCTTTTGCTGTCGATCTTCGACAGTTATTGAATAAACTAGTAACAAAAGACTATAATGATAAATTTGTAATCAACGATATGTCTATAGTTACTAGACCAATGACATACAAAGAATTTACTGATGCAAGCTTAAAAACTTTTGAAGAACAACGTATATTTGCACTTGTTAACGATGAAAAAATTCCAGATCAAGAAAAATTAGCAAAGTTTAATGAAAGCTTTCAAACACTTACAAACTTAACTATAAGTTCTTTATCAGCTAGTGTTGTTAGTATTTCTATCGGTGATACTGTAGTTGAAAATCCACTACATATAAAAGAATTTATTGAAAACGCAGATAAAGAATTTTATAACGAAGTACTAAAACATATCGAATCACAAAAAGATTTATTTGCACTAGAACCTCTAAAAGTTACTTCATCTGAAGAAGATATTGCAGCCGGAGCACCTGAAAGTTACGAAGTTGCAATTACATTTGATCAGTCAAATTTTTTCGGATAAGGATCTTAGCTTGGAGCGTGGCTGAGATCCTAGAAGAAGTTAAGCATATGGAAAACGAACAAAAGGAAATTAAGAGTGAAATCTTAAAACTTTGTTGGTATATGCGTGGCGGTGTTACTATAGACGAAGGTTATAACCTATCTCACGAAGATAGAATGCTTATCGGTGATATAGTAAAAGAAAACTTAGAGACCACTAAGAAAAGTGGTCTTCCATTCTTTTAAATGTAACTTATTCCAAACATTTTGTTAGTACCTTCTAACAAATGCACTCTTATACCTAAATTACTCCAAGACAAATTATGCTCACGCAACATTTTAGTAATTGCAAAGTAAACACTCTGTGTTAAGAACCGTTCAGCTGCTTTAGAATTAGCAACCCATGCTTGCTGTTGTTTGCTGACATCAACTCCTGCTTTAGCAAGATTCATAATTTTCTGTGCAGCAAATACTCCACTTTCTTTATCACCCTTAGCTAGTTTAGCAATTGCACCCTGAATGTCTGCTGCGGCTTTAGGTGGAATAGGCTTTTGTCCACTTTGTACTTTACGAATATCACCTTTTGCTTTTTCATAAGTATCACCAGCTGCGGCATTTTTAGGATTCTGTGCAGCAGGTTGCTGTTTACCAGGCGCTGCACCTTGTGCAGGCTGTTGTCCTTGTGCAGGCTGTTGTCCTTGTGCAGGCTGTTGTCCTTGTGCAGGCTGTTGTCCTTGTGCAGGTTGCTGTTGTGTAGTTGCACCTTGTGCAGGGGCTGTTTGAGGCTGTGCTGCTGCTTTTTTGCCGCTGAGCGAGTCAATATGCGTAACTAATTCTTTTGCATCCTGTGAACTCATTTTAGCTACAGCTTGTTGAATAGCTTTAAAGTCCATCGGCGCTGCTGCGCCAGCTGCCTGTCCGCCTGTTGCACCTGGCTTACCTGCTTGTGGTTTATCTGTTGATCCTGGCTTACTTGCTTGTGTATCTTTTGCAGGAGCAGCAGGAAGCTTTGCACCCATTTGTTTGTATACAGGTGCTAGTACTTGATCACTTACACCTTGCTGTCTAAGAATGTTTGCAATTTTATCACTGTCAGTAGGCTTTCCAGCTTTGACCCAGGCTTTATTTAATTTGTCAGCAGTAACTTTAGTTGTCATATTCTTGCCAACCTTTGCTGCTTTAGCGCCTACGGCTGCTGCACCTTTCTTAACTGCTCCGCCTACAGCACTTGCACCTTTTTTAATTGCATCCATCGGGCCTTCTGTTAGTATAACAGCAGGAGATTGGTCACACCATTCAATAATAGTTTCAATTTGAATATTTTTAAAATCGATACTTTCTTTGTACTTAGGAGTTCCCGGAGGTTCGACATCCATAAAGTCGCCATATTTTGCAGCTCTCTCTTGGTCAAATGCACGTTGCTCTTCGGCACTCATTGCATCGTATTTTGCTTTTAGTTCTGCGTCTGCTCGCGCACTTGCATCAATTCCTGCTTGAATTTGTTCGTCTGCGCCTTCAACATTTGCTTTAATCCATTCTGTTGCTTCACTGCCCATTATGTCCATGCCTTCAAATCCAGCAGCACTAAGTTCTCTAGCTTCATCTGGCGTTAAGAAAATATTCCCTCTAACAAAACTTCCTTCAAAACTAGCAGTAAAATCATCTGGATATGTACCTTGAATGTCAATGTTTTCGGCCATCTTCATCATCATGCTACGACTTGCTTCACCGCCAAACTTTTCAAGTTGAGCCAAATACATTTCTTCAGCATACTTCATCTTAAATTGTGATACATCCATATCTGCAAATGCACTTGCAACAGATTGATTTGCATCGCTAGCATTGTCGCCTAGCTCTTTTGCAAGTTTATCTTGTAGTTGACTAGTATCCACATCTCCTGATACTGTGTTAACACCACCTTCAACATCCGGAGTACCAAAGTCAATACCATCTGCAATTGCACCGACAATAGCACCGACTGCTGCTGTTTTAAGTGAATTACCAACTGCACTAGAAAGGTCTTTGCCTTGTAGTAAATCTTTACTTGCTCGAGATATAAAACCTGCAATAGCGCCTGCCATTGGTCCGGCAGCCATCGACGCAGCAACAGTTAGTACGGCAACAGCAATACTTGCTTTGCCAGGATTTTCTTTTGCCCAATCACTAACACCTTGTATTGCACTAACAACTTTAGAATCTTTAGAACCTATTTTAGTTTTTAGTTCTGCAAATTTAGCATCTGCGTTTTGAACAGGTCCAGACTTTTTAACAGCTTGACCAAGCTCTTTCATTTTTGTATTGATAAACTTAGCAGCGTCTGTGCCTTTGCCGATCATAGTTCTATTGCCGCCGGCAGCAGTAGCACCCTTTTCTACATCAGTAAATAGTTGACTGATTTGATCTGGTGTAAGTTGTGCTTCAGTAATATATTTTTCAATACTAGATACAAACGGGATAATAGTTGTTGTCTCGAGAAGTGTAAGACGAGGATCATTCCACGATTCAGTAATTAGTGTGCGTTTCATTATGCTACTCCTGCTTTCTTAGCAAGTTGTTTTCTTAGTGCTGCCTGTTGTTTAGGATTAAGTGCTGCAATACTCGACTTGATAGATTTGAGTTGAGGACTTGCTGGTGCAGCTTTATCACTAGATGCAGCTTTACCAGTAACACCACTTGCAAAACCCTTAGCAAAGTTTTTTATTCCAGAACCAACAGCTCTAGTTGCTTTACCAGCAGCAGTTCCTACTTCACCAGCAGTTAATTCATCTACCTGTTTGTCAACAGCAAATTCAGAGATCTTCATTTCGAGTATTCCTTAGTATCAATATAATGTATTTATTATTCTTTAGTGCTTAGTGTATTAACTTCGTTAATACAAGTTTTCGCTAACGCTCAAACTACTTACACTTCGTTTTGATTAAATGATTTATATATGAATAATCATTATCACAAAGTGATAATGTATAAGTTTCATGTAGATTGTTTCAGTCAGACGGAACCAGTTACGGTCCCATCTAATCTCAAAATGCGCTTCATGTGAGTCTGCACCAGCCGAGACATTGGAAGTAGGTAATTGTTTATACACAAAGTACAATGGGCTCTGACCTTTCCCAACCTACGTCGACATCGCTGTTTCCAGCTACCTCTCGCTTCGTTCCTATTGCTAAAGAGTTTTTATGTACTGTGTTTGTGTTTTTCGACTGCCAACAATCAATCTATACCAACCAGTGAGCCCAATTTGTTTGATGGCTTCCTACCTCTGGGTAGTCAATCAGTATGTTACGTGTGCAGGTATCACCCTAGCCTTTTCCACAGCGGTATTTTCGATCTGGCCCGCTAACCTTATGTGTTGGATTGTTTTGCCTGGATGTGATGTTCTAGCAATGCCTGTTTGAGTTTGTCTGATCCGCCTACTCTAACATTAATGATACCGTTGTAGTATTCATCTGTTTCAAGTACCCGCCGATCAAATTGTTCTCTTGCCTCTATATATGACATTTCGCCTCTGCCTTTACAAAGATATAATATTTCTCTTGTAAAGTGTTCTTCGCCTAGTGCTGCTACATCTGCGTTTAGTCTGTCTGAACTACCATAGTATGTTCTCCAGTCGCTTTCTTTGTAGCCGCGTCTTTTATTTTTTTTGCCTTTTAGAGGTGGCTTAGTGGTTTTAAATTTTGCTAGTTTCTTGCCTACGTATTTTTGGCCTGTGGTCTTGTTAGTGATAAGGTAAACAAATCCTTCATACTCATCTGGTATTGTGTCAATTGTTTCACCTCGGTAAGTCCACTGCATCAGTTACTTACCAGTGCCTAAGTTGTTATTTGTCTTTTCTGGTTTGCCTTGTTGTGTTATGATGAACGTGTATTTCATCTGCACGTTCTTTTGCTAATGCACGAATATCGCGCAAGCACTTTCGTACTGCGCGATGTGTTCTTACACTATTTCTTTTTATAAACTTTTCGTTTGCTTCGAAATATGCAAGATATGCTTTTACTAGCAAATCATGTGCGTCATCTTCTATCATTCTACAACCTCTAAATCGTTTGCATAGCTTGTAAATCCATTTTCCTTTACAACTCGCAACACATGATTAACACGACCAATCAGTTCGTCTTTGTGTGAGATAAGATAAATGTTCTTGCTACGCTCTCTAGCCATCTTCTTGAGGACACTCAAACTATTTTCTACACCAGCAGTGTCCATGCCGCTATCAATAAGCTCATCGATAAACAACAAGTTGATATTTTGATACAAGCTTTCCCAAACATCACGGAATGCAAAGCTTAATCCTAAGATAAGTCTGTTGCGCTCTCCTCGACTCAAGTTATCGAAGTCTAGATCCTGACCTAGTTGTGTAATTTCAACATTTAAATCGTTTTGGAACAATACTTGATGCGGTAATCCTAGTTTGTCGAGATAATATGTAAGTCTGTTGTTTAGATATGCTAGGTTCTGGTCAATAATCTTCTTGCGAATGAAACTGTCTTTGTTCGTAAGCAGCTTTAGCAAGAACTCTTGATGTTCTTTGTAACTTGTAAGTTCGTTAACACTGTTCCAGTCGATTTGCTGAATAGCAGATTCGTTTAATTCTGTAATCTGTGCAGCATAAGGATCAGTTTCAACTTTTTTGTCTTCAAGTGCTTTCTTTAGATTGTCTACATTGCTTCTATGCTCGTATGCTTCTTTAGCACTGTCATAAAATGTTGTAGGCTTACCATTGATGTCACCAATTTCTTCAAGTGCTTTCATTACATCAGTAAGTTTGCCTGCAACTTCTGTTTGATATACTAGTGCATCAGCAAGTTCTTTGCCTTTGCGTTCTGCAATCTCTGCTTTCTTGTCTGCATGCAGTTCTTGACCACATGTGTAACAGGTTGCATCTTCAAGATCTGCAATGTCTTTCTCTGCTTTGGTTACACTTTTGTCGGCACGTTGTAGTGCAGGCTCAAGTGTGCTTAGTTCTTTCTTAAGAGCAAGGATAGCATTGTTGTGTTCAGTCCAGTTTGCTAATTTTTCATGCGACTCTAGTTCAGCTTCAATGTCCAGCTTCTCTAATTCTTCAATAGCACTTGCTAAACTGTCTTGGTCTTGTTTGTTCTTAGCAATCCAAGCACGTTGAGTGCGCTTTAATCCTTCAATACTGCCTTCAATCTTCTCATTAGCAGTTTGAATAGCATTAATCTTTAGTGTTTCTTCTGTAATAGCATCTTTTGTTTGACGAACTTGTTCTTTAAGTGCATCAGCCTTCTCAGAAAGGATAGTAATACCCAACAACTGTTCAATAATCTGTCTTTGATCATTAACACGCATGCTCAAGAACGGTTCTGTGTAGGTATTCAGAGCAACAACGTGTTTAAACATGTCGTGACTCATACCTAATAGTGTGTTTACATCGTCCTGCGTCTGTCTACTGTCGCCTTGTGACTCGTCTACTAGTTTTTCTTGATCATTCATGTAGAATTTAAAGATATTAGGCGAACGACCTCTTTCAATACGGTATTCGTTATTATCTTTTTCAAAAGTAAGCGTCACCAACATTCCTTTTGAATTAGTTTTGTTAATCAAGTTGTTCTTTTTAATGTTTGTAAGTGCATTGCCATACAAAGCATAGCTTAGTGCGTTGATAATAGTAGTCTTACCAGTACCGTTACGTGAACCACTGTCGTCTCCGCCTTGATCTAGGTTCTCACCTAGTACAAGTGTTAGCTGTTCGTGGTCAAAGTCTACTGCTTGAGTCTGATTGCCCACACTCATAAAGTTTTTGACTGTTAAATCTTTGATCTTAATCATATTACGATTCTAATCCATTATAAATTTGCAACAACATACTTTTATCATAGTTGTTGGTGTCTAGTTCTGCAATTTCGTTACTCACAATTTGATCTACACTTTCAAATTGTGCAATATCAAGCTCTGTACTAATTTCTTCCAGTTGTTTTTGCGGAATGAGTGTAATTTCACGACAACCGTATTGATTAATAAACGTTTCTTTAATAAAACTAGCTTCTTCATAGCTGATAGGCAAGTCAAGTGTCACACGCAAGTACATTTTACTCTTTATAATAGTATCTGCATTGTCAATCAGTTCACTTAGCTTAACTGTGCGGTACTTAGGACAATTGGGCCAATTGATGTACTCGGGTTCTAGGTTATTTTCCTTGTCAAGTATCATCATACCGCGATCATCATCGCCTACATCAGCATAATTGTGCGGAAACGCATTGCCAATGTAGTGAATAGCACCTTGCTTCTGACGTTTGTGAAAGTGTCCACTGAATACATAGTCTTGATGCTTAAAATGTTCAGGTTTTAAGTCACCGTGATCAGGCATACGCACTAGGGCATTCATATAAAAGCTAGGAAGTTCAAAGTGACCAAACAAATACTTTGTTTTGATGTCACTCATCTTCTTCCACTCGTCGCCTACTAGCCAAGGTACTAGTGCAACGTCATCTTCAATAAGAATCTCGTCTACAAACGTAATACCCGGAATGTGTTTAGCAAATGCAGTTGAGTTGACGTCACGTTTGTCTTTGTAATACAAATCGTGGTTGCCATCAAAGAAGTAAAACTTCTCAAATGCTTTGCCTAGCTTTTCCATACTACGAATTGTTGCATCCATAGTAGTTAAGTTTAGTGAATTACGATTGTGATGCCAGTCTCCGCAGAAAATGCCGGTCTCGCAACCAGCAGCTTGTGCTTGTTCTATGTACCAATCGATAAATTCTTCGCAATCTTCGTTGTGAACACGACTATTGCCCTTTAGACCAAAATGGATGTCCGTAAACACCGCAGCTTTTTTAAACAAAGAGTATCCTCCATATATACTTGTTAAAGTATATAACAAAAATTAACAGTAGTCAACCTATTTTTTGGAATTTGTATACGCAGTTGGTGAAGCATCTTCATTCCGCTTAACACTTGCTTCCCATTCGCCTTGATTTTGTCTTGTGTAGCTCGGCGATAGATCATTCATTTCTAGAATATCGTCTCTAATGTTTTGATTGCGCTTTTCTATGTTGATAACACGCACAAAACTGTTAGTAACGGCGGCTGTATAGTATGCAAATGGATTATCTGACTTAGATTCGTCAAACTGCAACCCAATCTGCGCCAATTGCAGTATTGCTTGTCCTTTCATCTCGTCATTGTAAGTATATCCGCGAACATTGCCACGAGTTGCATATCTATCTACGAGTTTTAACCACATCATAGCAAGTTTGTCAGTTGCTTTACCGTGTTGATGACTAAAATGTCCGTTGTCCATACCGCCTACCCAGTGGCTTTTTCCAACAAGAACAATTTCACCGTCTTCGTTATACTTGTAATGATGAAACGGAGGAAACGGAAGTTTAACTCGAGTGTCTGCTACTGTCTTTGGGTTCTTTTTACGTCCCGGCTCTTCAGGAATATGATCAAACGTCATTACACGGAAGATTAATTCTTCTTTAGTAATTTCTGTAGGTTTTGTTTCGCATTCTGCTTGTTTAACTTTGTGTCCTAACCCTTTTCTGCGCTCGTATTCAGCAGATGATAGCTTTTTTGCTTTGTTACGCTTCGCCTCTGCAACAGTTAATCGATTAATTTTATCTACACTTGGCAGAATAATGTCGTAATCTGCATATTCAGGTGCAAGATAACTGTTGAACTTATTTTTTGATTTGTGTATTTCTTTTAATATATCTTTATTGTTTAGATAATTTTTAGGTCTCATTGACATCTCCGGTTATGTTATACTTATTATAATATACATACTTAATTTTGTCAACTAAATAGTATTGTAGGAGATAAATTAAATATGCCATTTAAAATTAATTTCGATTCGAGCAATTTTGTCAGCAGTATTGTAAATGATGCAAAAGGTGCTGTCAAAGGCGCCATCGGCGAAACTATCAACAATAAGTTAGGTAGTTTAGGACCTCTTGGTAAACTTGCTGCAAATTTCATTAATGAAACTGGCGGATTCGGATCATCTATTAATAATAGAACTATTTCTAGAGCAGTTATTTCGCCTAATAATAGTGTTTCCGATCCAAGCGACTGGAGAGTAAGTATAGAAGTTCCTTCTGTGATATTAGATGAAGGTGATATACTAGCACCTCTAAGAGAATCAAGTGGATCGAGTGCGTTTAACACAGGAAACAGAATGATATTTCCATTCAATCCTACAGTACTATTAAGTCACAGTGCAAATTATAGCCAAATACAACCTACACATACTAACTATCCCTATAATGCATATGAAAATAGTCAAGTTGATGCAATTACTATTACAGGTGAATTTTATCAAGAAAATGAAAACGATGCAAAATATTGGATTGCTTGTTTGCACTTTTTAAGAACAGCAACCAAAATGTTTTACGGTAATAGTACTCCGCTAGGTAATCCACCAGTGGTTTGTAGACTAAACGGTTACGGTAAACATGTATTGAATGATATTCCTGTTGTAATTACAAACTTTACAACAGACTTGCCAGTAGATGTAGATTATATACAATGTACTGTAAATGGAATGGTAAACTATGTACCAACACAGAGTGCGATAACAGTCACACTACAACCTCAGTACGCAAGACGTTCGCAAGCAGGATTTAATTTAAATGAATTCGCAGGCGGCGGCCATGTTAACGGTCCGGAAGGATTTGTATAATGAAAAACACCAGTTTAAGTCAGTACGCAAGAACGCCTATTAATGAAAACGGATACTTAGATGTTTTATCGCCGCGTCCTGTTCCTATTAATAGAGAAGATATTCTTTTTGAAATAACATCAGAATATACATATCGCCCAGATTTATTAGCACACATTACTTACGGTAAAAAAGAATTGTGGTGGGTATTTGCACAGAGAAACTTGGACGTTCTAAAGGATCCTGTATTTGATTTTGTAGCAGGAACAAAAATTTATCTACCCGATCCAACAGCACTGCGCAATACTTTAGGATTCTAAAATGGCAATTAACCTAGGTGCATCTTTAAAAAGTAGTTTAAAATCTTCTGTGGTAAGCAGTGTTAGTCAGCGTATTGGATCTGCTGTTCCTGGAGTAGGCGGTCAGTTAATTAATACAGCATTAAGTGGTGGCGATGTAAAAGGTGCTTTATTAGGTGCAGCAACTAGCAAACTCGGCGGAGCATTTGGCGGAGATCTTTTCGGAGGAATTCAAAACAAACTAGGTGGCCTGATTGCTAATGCAGAAGAACTAACAGGATTAGCAAACAATCCTTTAAAAATTGTAGAAAGAGGTATAGCAGATTTAGCTGGACTTACAGGCGAAGAATATGCATTAACACTATCACAATATAGAGAACTATCCGAACGCAGTGCATATACTGAGTTTGCAGACAGGGGAAACAGAGCTCCATATGCAGGAGACGACACTTCTGCTAGTAGAATACCTAATCCGTTAAGAAATCACAACGGATTTAATTATTCAATTACACTAGGTGTACTCAGTGCATCTGAATATAACAATCCAGAAAGTTATAGAAGTTCTGGAGGATTTACCAATTATATTATACAATCGTCTGGCGGAAACTTAGATAAACGTGTTCAGGTATTTGATGAAACTGGTGCCGGAAACAGTGATCATGCAGAATACTATATAGACGATTTTGAGATGGATGCAGTTGTTGCTCCTAATCCTAATACACGGGTTTCTCTTGGAACTTCATTAAGATTCACAGTAACTGAGCCATATAGTATGGGCAATTTTATACAAGCTATAATCACAGCAGCGGCTGCTGCTGGATACAGTAGTTATACTAACGCTCCTTTTTGCATAAGAATTGATTTTAACGGTTGGAATTTAGATGGCACAACTGATTCTAATAACCTTCAACGTCCTATTTTTATACCTATAAAATTTGTTAATATGGATTTTAATGTAAGCGGGCAAGGAAGTAAGTATGAAGTTAAAGCAATTCCCATGAGTGAATCAGGACTTGCAGACGATGTCAATACAATTAACACACAAATAAGATCTAACGGAACACTTCTGCATCAAGTGCTTGAAACTAACGATAATTCATTAACAAATGCAATCAACGGCCAGATAGAAAGTTTAGAACAATCTAGTGCTCTTTCAAAATTTGACAGGTATGTAATATGTTTCCCAAAAAACCCAACTTCTTTAGTTGATGCACTCAAAACAGGAAGAATAGACGAAAGTGCATTTACTACTTCGCCAGAAGAACAAGAAGCACAGCGTACAGGTGCAGGAGCAAATAACCCAAGACTTCGATCTTCGTTTAATCCTAAAATTGTAACTATACAACAATCTACAGACACATATGCTGTATTAAAATCGTTTGCTGAAAACACTGATTTAATGAATGAAATTGGTTTAAGTCCTCTCAACGAAGACACTAATGCTCCTGGCAACACGAGCGAAGCAGAAGCAGGAGCGGTAGTTAATCCTGATACTAATTTAGTTGACACTACTTCTGTTGCTGCACAGCCTGCAACAGTGTCGAGAGACTTTCAGTTTAGTCAAGGCGAACAAATTACTAGTATTATTGAACGAATGGTACTGCAATCTAAATATGCAGCCGAACGTTCCACTGAAGGTGCAACTAATGGTTTAAACAAATGGTTTAGAATTGATACACAGGTGTTTATTGATGACAGTGATAGTACAGAAAAACAGGTCGGCCGCAAGCCAAAGGTTTATGTGTATAGTATTGTTCCTTATGAAGTTGATGAAGCAGTTACAATGTCTCCAAATTCTGCTCCTGCAAACACCAAAGGACTAAGAGAATCTGCTATAAAAGAATACAACTATATCTATACTGGAAAAAATGAAGATGTGTTAAATTTTGATATTAACTTTAATAATGCATTTTTAATGACAGCAACTTCAGACTTTGGTATGGGCGCAGGGTCTATTATGGATGTAGATGCCGGCAAAACAGCATCTACTCAAGATAATACTCCAAGCGGCGCCTCTGCAAAAAAAGATAGTGATAGAAAAACCAATGACGAAGCACAGCCGGCAGTAGCGTTAAAAAATAGACTAGCAGATCCAGTAGGCACTCTTAGTAATGATGTACGTCGTCAGATTGCTGAACACTTTCACGACAGAATTACAAATATGAATGTTGATATGGTAACTGCTGAAATGGAAATTATGGGAGATCCATTCTTTCTTCCACAACAAACTGGTAATTATACCGCACCAAATAGTGGACGTCCAGGACTGTCACAAGATGGAACTATGGAGTATACTCAAGGTCCTGTAATTTGTGTGGTTAATTTTAAAACTCCTTTCGACTATCAAGTTACAGGTGCAACTATGGAAATGCCGCAGGCTGTTCCAGGATTCAGTGGGTTATTTCAAATATGGGCAGTGACTAATAATTTTAGTGGCGGCAAATTTACTCAAACTCTTAAAATGATCAGACGTCGAGGTCAAGATGACGAGGCATCTACAGGGAACAATAATCTAATACAAGTTGATAATGCCGCAGCCCTTGCTAACCAAACTACAAAATCAGATGGCACAGTAGGACAAAGCGGACAACCTAGTACAGATTGTATGCCTACTCCGTCCAAAGACGATATTAGAAATTTAATGCCGGCAGTTCCACAAGATGTAGCAGCAAAGTTAACAGCTCCGCTTGCTAATCTTGAAGAACAAGTTGCTGGAGTAGGAAGTCAATTTACACAAGCGATAGAAGGTGCAGATGTTGGTGTTGCTAAATTAACGGATTTAACAAAAGTTATACCAGGACTTGATGCATTTGGAGGTGCAGGCGCAGATCTAAAAGGAGCTTTAGGTGATGCACAATCTGCTCTAGGCAGTCTTGAAAGTCAAGCCAGAGCCGCAGCAAATCAAGCACAATCAGCAGTAAATAATGCTGCAAATCAAGGAATTGCAGCAGCTACTGGTGCAGCAAAATCTAAAATTAAAAGTTTATTAGGATAAAATAATGGCAGATGAAGACGACGGCGGTTTACCAGAAGAAGCAAGAAATATTTTAGATCAAGAAAGTTCGGTTGAAGTTAGTCCAACAACGCCTTGGAGAAATAGCCTCGGACAACTTTGTTTTCAAAATGTTGACGATTTGTATGAACATGCCGGCCAAATATTTTTAAGAAAAGGAGAGTCTGGATTAGTTATAGTAATCGATAATGAAGGCGAAGATATACCCTATCCTGCTAACAAAAATTACTGGGTAATACGATATGTAGACATGGGCGAGTGGGATACTCGCAATAATACAACAGATATAATGCCACTAATTGACCATTACTCTGCATTACGCCACGATTTTGGCAGTCGTTGGGGCAAAGAGTACGACCAATTTACACGAATGCCTGAAGGCGGAATAAGAGTAGACAGATTTGAAGGTCTTCCTGTATATGTTCCTGACCCCGCACGAGATGACAGTAGGCCAGAAACACAATCAGAAGCTACGACTAGTGCAACAACAGGAAATACTACTGTAACTACTACAACTGCTAAACCAGGTGCTGCGGGTGTAGTTACAGAAAGTGAGACTATACCCGGAGAACTTAGTAGTAGATTTGATTCTAAAGGTGCCGCTCCGATTACACAACCTGCATCTCCTACAGGCGAAGTTACTAGTAGGTTTGATTCTAAAGGTGATACTCCTATACCACTAACATCGTCTGCTTCTGCGTCTGTAACTCCTGGACCAACAACGCCATCGTCAACTACTTCGTCTTCAGCAAGTTCATCTGCCGGTGCAACAGCAACTCGTCTTTCTCCTAACGTAAGTACAGGAGTTGATCCATGCCTGCCTAACAATCCTCCAGTTACTAATGCAGATGGAAGTGGTGCAACACCGCCATCAAATATGCCTTATGATGATGCAATTATAAGACAAGCAAGAGCAGCAGCCGCATCACCAGCGTCAGTAATTCCTGGCATTGGAGGCGGTAGAGGTAACGGCGCAGCAGAAGTAGCAAGACGACAAGCCGATGCTACTTCCACAGCACCTACTACAGTAACTCAAGAACCGTCTACGCCTACAGCAGGGCAGTCAACAACACCGACTAACAGTAGGCCAAACGTATATATATACGAGCCACTAGAAGGAGGATTTGACAGATACGATTTTAATAGTGGTAAAAAAGTTTTTACACCTAATTCAGGCGGCCCTAGTATGAATGTATCAGGAACGTCAGTTGCTCCTGATTCCACTCCAGTAACTCCTGTTGATGGTGGCATTCCTGTTGGCACAACTACTGCTGCAACAGGAAGTTTATTAAAGCAACGACAGGCAGCATTAAGCGGAGGCGCAGGCTAATAAATGGCAAACGGAAATTACACAAGAACAGCAAGTACACTAAGAACAGGATTTAAAGACAGCGGCCCGTATGAAGCTATAGTTGTTAATAATTTTGATACTAGGTACATGGGCGGCTTAGTTGTTGAATTACTAAAATATACAAGTGCAGGCGGGTCACCGGAACGTACAGGACAGTTATTAAACGTAAGGTATTTAAGTCCGTTTTATGGTGTTACGCCAAATGCTGCACTTACTGCCAATGATGGATACGAACACACACAAAAATCATACGGCATGTGGATGGTGCCGCCGGACGTAGGCACAAAAGTTCTAGTAATGTTTGCAGAAGGTAATGCAAACTTTGGTTACTGGATCGGATGCATTCCTGCAGATTACATGAACTTTATGGTTCCCGACGGCAAAGCATCGACTGAGAATACTACAGGAATAACTCCTCCTCCCTTAAAAGGCAGAAAACTCCCAGTAGGCGAATACAACAAATCGATCGAAACAGGATCAAGAGTAGACCCTACTTTGTTTGCAAAACCATACAACAAAGACTTTGCAGAATCTTTAGAAATACAAGGTCTGCTTAATGATGAAGTACGTGGAACAACTACAAGTAGCTCTCGTCGTGAAATGCCAAGTGCAGTATTTGGCATTAGCACACCCGGACCTAAAGATCGAAGAGACGGACATCCAACAGTTGAAATTGGAACAGTAGGAAATAAGGTTGTTGTCCCGTCCAATAGATTAGGCGGCAGTGCATTTGTTATGGATGACGGCGACGAAAGATTTGTTCGTACAACCCATGCAGAAGATGGCCCGCCTGTTTATAAAAACAAAGGCAATAACGAATCCGGCGGCGATAGAACTATACCACAAAATGAATTAATGCGTTTTAGAACTAGAACTGGTCATCAAATACTAATGCATAATTCAGAAGATTTAATTTACATTGGAAATGCTCGTGGATCTACATGGATCGAAATGACCAGTGATGGCAAAATTGATATTCATGCACAAGACAGTGTTAGTATCATGACGGAAAATGATCTTAACATTACTGCTGAACGCGATATTAATATGGAAGCAGGCAGAAATGTTAATATTAAAGCGTCAGGACGCAACACCAAAGGTGGAGAAACTGGCAGAGTTCAAATTGAATCTAAAAACAATTTTAATTTACATGTTGGCAAAGACAGTAAAATTACTGTAGGACAAAGTCAGCATATAAAAGTAAAAGATACGCAACATATCGAAACTGGAAAAACGTTACATCTTAAAACAGGACAAGATAATAGACTTACTGCTGGCGCAAACACGTTTATTAACAGTGCAAAAGAACATAGAGAAACAGCAACTTATGTTCATATGAATGGCCCTAACGCACCTACAGCAAATCCGGCAAAAGCAGTACAACCGCTGAGTACACACACATTGCCACGTGTGCGACCAGGCGGAGTTATTAGCCCATACGAAACTATACTTACAAGATCTCCTCAACACGAGCCTTGGCCTCACCATGAAAACATGGATCCGATGTCATTTAAGAAAATACAAACAGATAGAGAACAGCCTGGTGGATTGCCATCAGCTGATCGTATAGTTACACCAGATACGTTTGATAAAAACTTACAAGGACGCACAAGCAGTGCGTATGTAACGAACAGTGGAGGCAATGTTAGTACTGGAGTACAAAGTAGAGTAAGTGGCAATGGGCAAGCATCTGTCCCTCCAGGAAATTATAATAGTACTCATACATTTGATTTTAATATTGGCGCACTAAGTGAAAAATACGAATCTAAAGGCGATCCGGGAATTATCGGCTGGGATAGCACAGGCGGCTGGAGCTACGGAAAATATCAACTTGCAGCAAATACAGGTGCATTAAATGAATTCCATTCTTGGCTTGCAACAGCACATCCTGATTTAGAATCGCAGTTAGCAGCAGCAGGCGGAGCAGCAGCAGGAAGAGCCGGAACAGATGCATATAAAGCAGCATGGGCACAGGCAATGGGAACCGCAGAAGGCGGCAATGCACAGAGTGAATATACTGCAATTCAATATTTTACTCCTGCAAATAGATTAATTAATAAAGCAACTGGACTTGATTCTACAACAAGAGCTAGAACAGTACAGCAAGCAGTATTTTCAACATCGATACAACATGGGCCAGGCGGCGCAAGAAATGTATTCCGTGGTGCGTTGTCAAGTTTAGGTTACCCGCCAAATGAAATAACTGCAACAACGCCTACTGATGCTGCCTTGCTTAGAGCAATATATGCTGAACGCAGAGCAGAAAACGGAAGCAAATATTTTCGAAGTAGTACTGCTGCAATTCGTCAATCTGTTGTTAACAGATTCCATAACGAAGAAGCAGATGCACTTAAAAGTTTAGAACAAGAAATTGCAGCAGCTAATGCCAATCCACCAACTTCTGAACCGACAGATAATAGTGCTGCTACGTCGACAGTAAGAACTTCTGCTACGCCAGAATAGGGTATAATAAAGGGTAAATATAGTATGAGCCAATTAGAAAAAAACTTATACAAGCGTGTAACTGTTAATACTGCATTACAAACAGCGTCTACTGGTAGAAAATATAGAGGATTTTCTACAGTTGCAGATGCTAAAAGTTTTAGTATATATGATTATGAACTAATTAAACAAGATCTAATCAATCACTTTCACATACGCCAAACTGAAAAACTAAGTGATCCTACATTTGGCACAATCATTTGGGATATTTTATACGAACCTTTTACAATTGAAGTTCAAGAAGCAATCATTGAAGATGTTACTCGTATTATAAACTATGATCCTAGAATAAAAGCAGAAGACATTTTAATTGACACTTATGAACAAGGTATACAGATTGACTGTAAAATAACAGTCTTACCGTTCGGTATAACAGATCAATTACGTTTTAAATTTGATAAAGAAAACGGTTTGCTTTAACAAATAATTAAATACGCACTTTTTCTTATAAGATAAATATTATCAGTAAACAAGGAAACGTACATGTCTGCAAATGATAGGCAGTCAAGGCTATTAGTAGCTGAGGACTGGAAGAGAATTTACCAAAGTTTTAGAAACGCTGATTTCCAGAGCTACGATTTTGATAATCTAAGACGCACAATGATTAACTATCTGCGTCAAAACTACCCAGAAGATTTTAACGATTACATTGAGTCAAGTGAATATCTTGCATTGATTGATATGATTGCTTTCCTTGGGCAAAACTTATCATTCCGCATTGACTTGAATGCTAGAGAAAACTTCCTTGAAACAGCAGAACGCAGAGAAAGCGTACTACGTCTTGCACGTATGCTGTCCTACAATCCACGCAGAAATCAAGCAGCAAACGGTTTACTAAAATTTGACACAATTAAAACAACTGAAAATATTTTAGATTCAAACGGTCTAAACTTATCAGGTATTACGATCAAATGGAATGATCAAACTAACTCAAACTACTTTGAGCAGTTTGTCAAAATTATGAATTCAGCATTGCCGCTGTCTAACTCAATTGGCAATCCTTTAAAGACATCATTAATTGCAGATGTTCAGACACAAAAATATCGATTCAACGCTACAAATACAGGACAGGCAATATACCCGTTTACTAAACGAATCGAAGGTGTAAGTACTCGATTTGAAATTGTAAGTACTGACATATCAGAAGATTCTATTTTAGAAGAAGCTCCGCTTCCTGGTAATAGTCCTGCATTTCTTTTCCGAGATGACGGCCAAGGAGCAGGAAGTAATAATACAGGGTTCTTTATGCATTTCCGTCAAGGCAAGCTTGAGACAGGAAATTTTTCAGTAAGTAATCCTACTCCTAACCAAGCTGTACAAATTGATGTAGAAAATATTAACGATTCGGACGTCTGGTTATTTGCAGTAAACAGTGCTGGAATAGAAAGCAATCAATGGACGAAAATTGACTCAACTGAAGGCAATAACGTTATCTATAATAGTTTGTTTAATCAGACTAGAGATGTGTTTGCTGTAACCACTCGCATCGGCGACAGAATTAATTTAGTATTCAGTGACGGCGTTTTTGGAAATCTGCCAACTGGTAATTTTAGATCTTATTATAGAACTAGTAATAACTTACGAAGTGTAATAACCCCGGGTGCTATCAACACGTTAACAATAGACATACCTTACCAGTCAAGAAACGGTTCGTTGCATACTCTTACTGTTGGGCTTAAATTAAATTATACCATTAATAATGGCACTGCATCAGAAACTAATACAGAAATTAAACAAAATGCACCTACTACGTATTACACACAAAACCGTTTGATTACAGGTGAAGATTATAATATTGGACCTCTTGCAATCAGCCAAGATATTATTAAAACCAAAAGTTCAAATAGAATCAGTAGCGGAATTAGTCGATTTTTTGATCTAAAAGATGCCAGCGGCAAATATTCTAATACAAGTTTGTTTTCAGATGATGGTGTAATTTACAAAGAAGAATTTATAGAAAAACAGTCATTTACATTTTCAACACAAACAGATATCGAGGGAGTTATATATAACACAATCGAAGGAATTTTAGGCAATGTTAATTCTCAAAATTTTTATCTTGCAAAATACCCTAAAATTATTGTTAGTGATCTTACAGCATCGTGGTTACAATCAAGTGTAAGCACAAATCAGACCAATGGATTATTTCGTGATATAGACGAAAACCCTTACACAGTGGGGTCTTTCACTGCTAACAGTTTGCGACTATTGGAATCAGGCGCCATGCTAAAATTTGTTGCACCTGAAGGAAAACACTTTATGCCCGATGGCACATTAATGAACGATTCCGAAGTTGGAGACCATTTAGGCAAAGTTGATTATAAATGGGTTAAAGTAATTTCTGTATCAGGAAACGGCACAGAACTAGACGAAGATGGCATTGCTCCGATAGTATTAAATGATATTATTCCAACTGGCGCACTATTGGAACAAATTATTCCTAATTTTTCTCGAACACTAATTAACGATATCAAAACACAATTAATTGATCAAGTATTCGAATATAAAGATTTTGCTTTGCGTTATGATCAATATGATAGACAGTGGAAGATTGTACTAGCAGAAGATATTAATACTCTTAGTAAATTTGCTACAGGTAAAGCAGGCGACATTACTGGCGAAAACCTCGATGCAAGCTGGATGTTGTACTTTAAAACAGATGGCGAAAAATATACTATTACACATCGTAATTTACGATACGTAATGGAAAGTGCTGATGAAATTAGATTCTTCTTTGACGCAGCTGATAAGATTTACGATCCTAGCACAGGTCAAATAGTAAGAGATAAAATCGATATTTTAAATATTAATAGAAAACCTGGAGAAATAACACCGTTTACCAGAGATTTTAACTGGACAATTACTGATGCATATAGAGATGCCGAAGGATACTTAGATAGCCGTAAGATACAAGTTCAATTTATTGATTTGGATGATGACGGCGTAATTGATGATCCTGATATTTTTGAACAAATTGTAGGTGAGGAAAATACAGAAATTTCTACAGCAGATAAGATAGTATTTCAAAAAAAATATACAACTACTGATGGTGTAGAAGATTTTAAATATTTTGCAAATGCAAATTCTGAAATTATTGTAGTGCAAAACGAATCAGCAATTGCTCCTTACAGTAGCAGACTAGAAGGACAAATTTTTTATCTTATTGATGAAGGTGTATTTAGAAAGCTAAACAAGGAATTAAACAATACAGTTCTTAATACTGATTATAAAGCATACTTTGGCAGAGCAGGTCTAAAATTCCACTACATTCATGTTGCAGATAGCGGTTATAGAATTGATCCAAGTGCAAGTAATATTATTGATACTTACATACTTTCAAAAACTTATGATACACAAGTTAAACAGTATATCTCGGGTATAATAACTTCTAAACCTAAGCCTCCTAGTAATGATGAATTGTTTAGAAGTTATGGCGGCGAAATTAATAAAATTAAATCAATTAGTGATGAAATAATTTATCATCCAGCAAAATACAAAATTTTATTTGGAGATAAAGCTTCTCCAGACTTGCAGGTTAAATTTAAAATTGTTAAAAATCCTAATTTAGTTGTCAACGATAATGAACTTAAATCAGAAATTATTGAGTCAATTAATAAGTTTTTTGATATTGAAAATTGGGATTTTGGCGAGACATTTTACTTTCAAGAACTTAGTGCCTATATTATGAACGAGCTATCTCCAAAACTGGTAAGTATACTAATAGTTCCTAGACAGACTACACAAAGTTTTGGTAGTTTGTTTGAAATAAAAAGTGAACCAGATGAAGTGTTTGCAAGTGCAGCAAAAGTAACGGATATTGAAACAATAGACCAATTAACAGCTACAAATTTACAAGCCAGTGGCACAATAATTAATAGTGTTGCTTCCAGTACAACAGCAGGAATAACAAGTGAAATGTCAAAAGCAACTAATACCAACACAAATACAACAGGCGGAGGCTATAGTTACTAATGGCTAAAAATGATCAAAACGAAAGCGCACTTCCAGTTCCAGGACAAAATAATAAAATCACGGCAAGTGATTTTTTACCTAAGTTTTTTAGAACACAAGCTAACAAAAAGTTTTTACAAGGCACATTAGATCAATTAATACAACCAGGCGTTGCCGAAAAAATTAACGGGTATTACGGTAGGAAAACTGCTAAGTCATTTAAGGCTGCGGACAATTACGTTGATGATGTCACCAATAATAGAACTAACTATCAATTAGAACCTGCAACAGTTATTAAAGATTTATATGACAATGTAACTTTTTATAAAGATTACAACGATTATATTGGGCAACTGAATGTATTCGGAGCTAATGTAGAAAATCACAGTCGTTTAAACAGTCAAGAAACATATGCATGGAACCCAAATATTGATTGGGATAAATTTGTAAACTTCCGTGAATATTATTGGCTACCAAACGGCCCAATTAGTATTTCTGTACAAGGTCAAAGCAGAGAAATAGTAAGTACGTACACAGTTACTACTGAAGATCAGGGCGATAATATTTCTTATGTGTTTAATGATGGACTAACACGAAATCCTAATTTAAAACTATATCGAGGACAAACATACCGTTTTGAAATTGATGCTCCCGGACATCCAATGGCTATTGCAATTAGTAGAACATTTACACCTGGCACTGCTATATTAACAGCAGGCACAGAAGGGTTGCGAGGCGACGGTCTATTTGGTGCATCACTATATGGTAATGAATACGACCAAGGAGATTTTATTATACTTCCTAGTGGAGGTAGCGTAACATTTGAAGATGACGAAAACGTATCTACACTTTATCCTGATGGCATACGTAAATTAGGTGAAGAAGGCGAAGAAGTTGCTATTGCTTATATTGAAAAAGGTACTATAGAATTCACAATACCAGTCAATGCTCCTGACAAATTGTATTACATTAGTAAAAATGCAGTTGATACTAGTGGCCAAATTAGAATTTACGATGTTGAAGAAAACACATTCTTAAATGTTGAAGAAGAAATTTTAGGTAAAAAGACATATACAAGTTCTAATAATGTTAGCCTGTCTAACGGTATGAAAATTAAGTTTCAAGGCGATGTAACTCCGGAAATTTATGCAAATAGTGATTGGTATGTTGAAGGCGTCGGCGACAAAATTAAGTTAATACGAGACTTAGATTTAATAATTCCAGCAGCATACAGTGATAACAAACAGATAGCGTTTGACTCTGATAACTTTGATACATTACCGTTTTCTGATGCTAGCTCTTATGCTACTGAAAAAGACTATGTTGTTATCAACCGTGCAACGCCTGATAGAAATGCATGGAGTCGTTACAATAGATGGCATCATAAAGATGTAATTTTAAAAAGTTTTGAATTTAATAATTTGCCTAGAAATGTTGACGAATTGGCTCGTGCTAAACGTCCTATCATCGAATTTGAAGCAGGATTAAAACTAGAGAATTTTGGTGCAATTGCTAAAAAAGACATTGACTTAATTGATACGTTTACAACTGATGTATTTTCTACTATCGAAGGAAAAATTGGTTATAATATCGATGGCATTAATCTAGCAGAAAATATGCGCATTTTGTTTACAGCAGATACAGATATTTTAGTAAACGGAAAAATTTATCAAGTTAAATTTATTAATATTGGAAATAATAGACAAATTAGTTTAATTGAAACTGAAGATACTATGCCAATTGATCTTGAAACTGTATTAGTTACACAAGGTGTAAAAAACGCAGGCAAAAGTTATCATTATCATAAAGGTCAATGGCTTGCTGCTCAAGAAAAAACAGAAACTAACCAGTCGCCTATGTTTGATGTATGTGATGTAAATGGTAATAGTTTCAATGACGAAACATACTACGGGTCGTCGACGTTTAAAGGCACTAAGCTGTTTTCATATGCACAAGGCGATGGCATCGATGATACTGAATTAGGATTTCCTTTAAGTTATAAGTCAATTGATAATTCAGGCGATATTACGTTTGATTTTAATTTATTAAACGATACTTTTACATATCAAACAGATACTGAACTATTAACTCAAAAAATAGACAGCGGATATTTGAAAAAATATACTTCTCTTACTAATTTTACTTATGAAAATGGCTTTAGTCGAACTCCAACTATTAGCAAACAAAAAGTTATAAGAGAATATGCTGCTACTACTGTGCAGACTAACGATTTTGAAATCGACGTCTATGAAAATTCAAGCAGTATTAGTGATTTAAAAACTGTTGTTTACGTTAATCATAAGTTACAATTACTTGATGATGATTATATAATTGATAAATCTTCTTCAAATGCAATTATTAAGTTTGTAAAAGATTTGATAGCCGACGATATTATTAAAATTAAAACAACTTCAAACAGTATTAAAAATAATAATGGATATTATGAATTTCCTTATAATTTAGAACGCAATCCATTAAATGATGACGTTAATCAATTTACTTTAGGCGAAGTAATCGATCATGTTGATAGTATGCTAGAAGATGTGCCCGGATATACAGGCACATATTTAGGATCTAGTAACCTCCGTGATTTAGGAGATTTAGATCGTTACGGTAAGAGGTTTGTCAAACATAGTGGTCCGATCAATTTGCCGCTGTATCATATAACTAATAAAAATTATAATATTATTAAAGCTTTGCAGTATTCTAAAAAAGAATATTCAAGATTTAAAAAGACGTTTATTGATGTTGCAACAACACTAGGATTTGATGGTCTTACTAAAGAGCACGTTGACAAAATTTTAAAAGAAATTAATGCAGGAAAACTAAAATCTCAACCATTTTACTTTTCTGATATGATTCCTTTTGGATCATCTAACAAGATTGAATACACTGTTTTAGATTCTAGAGTAACAGATTACCCGTTAAGTACTAATTTTAATTTAAGTAAATTGAGTGTTAAAAGTGTAATAGTTTACTTAAACAATGTCCAGCTAACTTACAATAAAGATTATAATTTTGATATACCTGGTTATATTTCAATCGATGCAGGCCAAACTGAAAATGACTTAATTGAAATATTCGAATATGAAAATTCTGACGGTAGTTTTATTCCTCCGACTCCCACAAAATTAGGTCTATACCCAAAGTATTATCCCGAGTTAACAATTGACGATACTGTACTTGCAGAAGAACCAGTTTCTTCTGGTCCTTTCAAAATTTACGGAGAAGACGAGTCAACTGGAAAAAGAGGGTGGTTTTACCCTGTTTATACAACTAAAAGTGCAGCAGGTTTGGCTAACTTGTCTAAATCTTATTCCTTTGTAGGAATGAACAAGCTATTTTATATACCTACATTAGATGCAACTATTGCTGGAAACGATAATATTGAAATTACCGAGTACCCAATTGGAGTTGCATTTATTAGAGGTCACGATGGCAGTTATATTAGAGCATATAAAGACTTTAGAGATGAATTATTATTAGAGTTTGAAAAAAGAATATTCAATAACATTAAAGCAGAATATTCAACTGATAGATTAGACATTAACGAGTTTATTGGCGGCGATTTTAGAACCAATGAATTTACAAAAACAGAAATTGATAACACACTATTAAGTGAATTTCATAAGTGGTTACAAAATAACCTAAATAATCAAACTTATACTGAAAATACTTTTTATAATAGAAATAATAATTGGACTTTTAATTATTCATCTACGTCGTCACCCAACAACAATGCCAATCCAGGTTTTTGGCGGGGCGTTTTTGTAAGATTATTTGATACTGATAGGCCTCACAGTCACCCTTGGGAAATGCTAGGATTAACATCTAAGCCTGATTGGTGGAATGAAGTATACGGGCCTGCTCCTTATACAGGAGATAATTTAGTTTTATGGAAGGATCTAGAAGAAGGTCGTATTTCAGACCCTAAAAATACACGTATTGATCTAAAGTATTCTCGTCCCGGGTTAACTAGTTTTATTCCTGTTAATAGTAATGGTAAACTATTATCGCCATTAGATATCGGCATTGCTGAAAACTTTAACATAAGAAATGCAACCAATAACTTTAAATTTGGCGATTATTCACCTGTTGAAAATGCGTGGCGTCGAAGCGCTGAATATCCGTTTTCTGTACTAGCAGCACTATTATTAAATAAACCTGCAAAAACAATGAGTTTAGGGTTTGATATTTCTAGAATTTCTAAAAATTTAACAAATCAATGGACAGACATTGAAACAAACAAGCCGATTGTTATTAAAGATTTAAAACTACCGAACACTATTCAATCAGAAACTAGAACTATGACTTCTGGTTTGGTAAATTATATCTATAACTTAGTAGCTAGTGATATACTTACAGTGTATCAAGATTATGCAGATGACCTTGCTTCAATAACCAATCAGATTGGAATTAAAATTGCAGGATTTACTAGCAAAGAAAAATTTAATTTAATATTAGATAGCAGATCTCCGACACAAAATCTTACACAAGACGGTATATTTGTACCTCAAGAAAATTATCAAGTATTTTTAAATACCAGCAGCCCTTCTGAGTTGGCAATTTATAGTGGGGTAATTGTAGAAAGAGCTGAAATAGGATATGTGTTACGAGGTTACAATTTAGAAAAGCCTTACTTTGAGTATTACAGTCCGCAACAAGGATCGTCAAAATCAGTTGTAACTGTAGGCGGAATATCAGAGAAAACTGTTTCTTGGAATCCTAATACTTCTTTTATAAGTGGAGAAGTAATACTACATAATAATTCTTATTATCGAGTTATTGACTCTTTTACTAGCAGCAACACATTTGATACTAACAATATTATTAAGTTGCCACAACTTCCTTTAACAGGTGGCAGAACAGCAGAATTTAAGAAAAACTTTAAAACTACAAAACTTGACCGATTGCAATACGGAAGTAAACTTAATTCAGCCCAAGAAGTAGTTGACTTTTTATTAGGTTATAGTTTAAGACAACAAGAAATTGGATTTAGGTTTGAAAATGTAATTGATGGGTCCAATACAGTTGAAAACTGGAGCCAAAGTGCAAAAGAGTTTTTATTCTGGACAACACAAGGATGGGCAGAAAAATCTCTTATTTCGTTAAGTCCTGCTTCAAATTTAATAGAATTTAACAAAGATTATTACATTGTAGACAACATTAAAGATGATTTCTACGGATATAATATTTTTAAAGCCGATGGATTATTTTTAGATTCAGAATTTAATAGTGTACTACGAGATCAAAACAGTTTTGGAATAGAAACAGTCGGAACCGAAGAAGGACTATATCATGTATCGTTACCTTTGGTACAAAAAGAGCATGTTGTACTAATAGACAACACAACTGATTTTAACGATACAATATATAATCCAGCAACTGGATATAGACAAGATAGAATACGTGTTAACGGATATAGATCAGACAACTGGAACGGCGGCCTTAACATTCCTGGGTTTGTGTATGACGATGCAAAATTTACAGACTGGACACAATGGAAAGATTATATTATTGGAGATATTGTAAAATACAAACAATATTATTATGTAGCAACTTCTAATGTATCTGGTTCACAAACATTTAATAATAATCTGTGGTATAGACTTAGTGAAAAGCCTGAATCACAATTAATGACTAACTTTGATTATAGAGTTACACAATTTACAGATTTCTATGATTTAGATTCAGACAGCTTTGATATTGACCAGCAACGTGCTGCACAAAACTTGATAGGCTATCAAAAGCGTCAGTACCTTTCTAACATTATTAATGATGATGTAAGCCAGTTTAAATTCTACAGAGGTGCAATTGCAGACAAAGGCACAATGAATGTGTTTACTAAATTGTTTGATGCACTTGGCAATACTGCTGATAACTTAGAGTTTTATGAAGAATGGGCAATTCAAGTTGGACGTTATGGCGCAGTTGATGATGTGCAGCAGGTTGAGTACAACTTACAACAAGACAAAATGCAAGAGTCACCTCAAGCAGTTGAGCTTGTAAGCACATTGCCTGCAACTAACTTTGATAAGATCTACAGAATTTTACCAAACGAAGTATTTGACAAACCTGCAGATTATGATCACGCACCGTTACCTACTAAAACCATAGCCAGTGAATATATTAGAACATCTGGGTATACAAACGAAAACGATGTTGATTTTATTGTAGGAAGTTTGACTGATCTAGCAGCAGTTGACACTAATCAAATCAGCTTAGGTGATACAATTTGGATAACTGATACAGACAATAAAAATTGGACAGTTATGCAATTAATTAATCCAAATGTAAATGTGCTAAGTTTAGATTCTGATATAACTGAAATAGCAGAAAACGGTTTGCGATTAGTAGAATTAACATTAGACAAATGGGCAAATGAATTATTTTCTGTTAACGATTATCTTGGAATTCGTGGAGCAGCTCAGTATTCAGTAAATGGGTTATATGAAATCGATAGTATTAATTTAAATACAGTCCGTATAAGAGTTCCATTAGACAATGACATCTCAAATTTTGAAGATGAAAAGTTTACGGCATCGACACTTAGAACTATCCGAGTTGATGATTTATCAGAAATCAACAACGCAATAAATCAGGATTTATATAATAAACAAAGACTGTGGGTAGATACGTATAAAACCGAATGGGCTGTATTAGAAAATAATTCAGTTTATTTAAATTCGCAAGCAATAGTAAATCCATCAGAGTACGACAGTACAGATCAAGGGTTTAGTGATAGTGTTGCAATAACAAAAAACAATAACAATGTTTTTGTATCCGCACCAAACGACGCTAACGGCAAAGTGTCTGTTTATAGAAGAACACGTGAGCAGTCAAACTTATTGTTAGATCAAGAAATTGTTATAGATAATGATGATTTATTCACTCGAAATGATAGCGACTTTGGAAAAAGTATTGCTGTATCACCTGACGGAGAATACTTGGTTGTAGGAATTCCGCAAGCTAGTGATGTTAATACTCGATTAGCATATAAAACTGATGCAGTAACTAATGAAAGTACGTTCGACTTCCAGCCAGACGCAACTTATATTAAAAACGACATTGTACGTTATAGAGAGAGCTTATGGAAAGTTAATAGAGAAGTACTACCAGAAATTGCTAGTCAGCCTTTTAGTACATTTGACACTTATGTAAATATTGCAAGTTCTGCTGATGCAGATAGTACAACGTTAAATCTACTAGTTGCCGGCGATCCTGGGCTAGAAAACAACACTGTTAACCACTTGCTAGTTCGTGCTCCTAAAGATATGTATCTTGGCACTTCAGCTGGAGATACAATTAATCTTTTTTGGAATAGACGTAGTTACACTTATCCTACATTAGACAACTATATTCCTTTTGATGGGTTATTAGATACGCCTCAAAACGTATTTGCAGATTATTTGTCCCAAGACCATGTAATTGTTGAAAAAATTGATCACGTATTCTTTGTCGAAACATTTATATCTTTACCCCTAGTAGGATCTATTGTAACAACAGACACAGGAAGTGCAGAAGTTGCATATGTTGGAACTCGTCGAGACAGTGCTGTAATTTATGTTAAAGATACAAATGGTGTATTTGATGTTACAGGAGAATTGTTCATTAATGAACTGGATTTCGTAGGCTTTTATACAGAAGAAGATACGTATAGTACAACAGATGCAGTCGGCGGATTTTGGTTTATTAATACAAGTTTTTCTTACTCCAATAACGGTGTCTATTATGATACAGGCAGGGGTCTAGTATATGCAGATGTTAAGCTACAAGGATCATCACGCGAATTAAATCCATACTATAATATCCAAAACACCGTTGGTACTATTGGAACATTTGTAACTGAAAAAAATCGTGCAAGTTATATTGAACAACTATCATACAGGGGTGATCCGTCTGGTTTTGACGGACAGGATGGAGTTGAACGAAATATTCTTAGTAATAAATGGGTAGCTAGAGTAGGAAAAACATTTAGTGATACTTCGACAATCGGCGACACAACAGAATTTAGACTATATAATCTTGACAATAGAATTATCGACGTTGCATCTGCAGGATTTTCATATGATATCTTAAACAAGCAACAAACAATTGTTGATATTTGGGACGGTTATATTGATTTCGACTTAACTGAATTTGATTTCTCAGGATTTGCATTTGAGCCACAAGTTGGAGATGTAATTGAAGATGTGCAAACACCGCGTGACGGTCAAGGTGGCCTAGCATTAACTACAATTACTACAAGTAGTGCCGAAGTAGTGTTTTTAAAACGTAATTTTAACAGTGTTAGAGTTTACCTAAAAGTGCTAACAGGAGAATGGCTAGAACAATCTAATATTGGTCGCTATCAAATACGTAGAACAGCAAATACTGCACTGCGCGGCGTAACTGATGTTGATCGTACAATTGGAACAGTATCAGATATAAACAATAATATTATATTAGGAAATCAAATAGTTGGAAAATTACTAGTATTTGAAAACACTAGTGATTTTAATATAGTTGATAATCCGAGTATACTTGATGAAGAATACTGGTTCTTTGACGAAACTACAGAATCTGGAATACAGAGACTATCTAATCCTCCGTATAGTTTAAATAAAGACTATACACAAATTTATCACATTCCTGCTGATAAATTTGGAACAAGTCCTGCACTAACAAATGAAGGCGCTGTTGCAATTTATAGAAAATTGCCTGACGGTAGTTATAGATTCCAAAATCTATTTGTTTCTGAATACAGAGCTCCGAATAGATATTTTGGCTCCAAAGTTTCTATTACACAAACAGGAAACTATTACACGTTATTAGTAGGCAGTGACAGTATTGCTGATATAGGCCCGGACAATCTTAGAAGAACGCATCCTGGTGCAATCGAAATTTTCCGTCATGGTACTAAGTCTACAGATAGCTTTAAAGGCGAATATAAATTAACCTCTTATCAAATCGGCGACATTGTAATATATAGGGATGATTACTATATTTGCCGCAAAGCAACTAGCAACGCACAAAATGTTATACTAGATCCGATTTATTGGGATAAAATTAGTTGGAAACACGGAAAAGATTCTAATTATCGTGGTGAATTTGATAATACATATTCTTACAGATTGGGTAGTATTGTTTCAAGAAACAATAAACTTTGGAAAGCACTAACAAACATATCAATAGGAGCCACTGAGCCTTCCGATACAAATGATTTATGGGAGTCAATAAGTACAAATATTGATTATTTAGGTTACTTGCCAAACTTAACATCCACTAGATTTTATAATGAAGAAGTCTTTGATCCGATTGACAATTTAATCGAGTTTAGTAAAAGTTTTAGCATAAGCGAAGATTCGCAAGTATTAGTTGTAACTACTAAGCAAGTACAAACAGATAGTACAACAGACACCAAAATAGCAATTTATCGTGCAGTTGGTGATCAGTTCCAAATAGACCAAATAATATCTGCTCCTGATAATGTCACAGGCTGGGCAGACAAAGTTGCAATAAATCCTGCGGGAACACAGATTGCAATTAGTTCAATGTTAGTAGATACTAATAAAATTAATCAAGGTGTTGTATATGTCTACACACAAACGGACGGTGTATTTGTACTGACACAAACACTAACACCGCCTAACAACGAAGAAAGCGAAGGCTTTGGATTTGGATTAGATTTTGGCGCAGACAACTTGGTAGTGTCGAGTTTAAACGGCGATCAAACAATTCCAACTACGTTTGACGTTGCAGTATATGCTGACACTGAAGAAACCGCAACTACGTTTGATAACGAATTTACAAACTTTAGAAACATTAAACTAGACAAAGGTGTTGTTTACGTTTACGAAACTGTTAACGAAAACTTAATATACTCAGAGCAGTTTGTATACCCACTAACACAAACAACATTCGGCGAAAACGTTTATGCTAACGGCAACCACGTTTACATCGGAATGCCAGACCAAGTAAGCAACGAAAATAAAGGAACATTACTCGACTTTAGAAAAAATGCAAATACATTTGCATGGAACGTTATAAGTGAAGGAATAACTCCAGTAGATGTAGATAACATTAGAGGAGCATTTTTATATAACAAGCGTGAGAATAAACTTGTAAGTTATATTGATTATATTGATCCAGTACAAGGAAAAATAGCAGGCCCAGCAGATCAAGAAATTACATTTAAAACTTCTTTCGATCCAGCAGTATATAATACAGGAAATACATCGGACAGTTCAGTTGATCCAAACAGAGCTTGGACAGATAAACATACAGGACAAGTTTGGTGGAATATTGGAACTGCTAAATTTACACATGCGTATCAAGGATCTACAACATTCCAAAAAAATAATTGGAATAAGCTAGTGCCTGGATCAAGAATTGACGTTTATGAATGGGTTGAAAGTAATTATATTCCTAGTATCTGGGATAGTATTGCAGATACACCTAGTGGAATTGTATCTAAAATTAGCGGAACAAGTTTGTTTGGCGATACTAGATATTCTACCAAAATTATATACGATGAAGTAAGCAAAACATTTAGCAACAAATATTACTTCTGGGTAGTTAACAAAGTTACTGTTCCTGTAATGGAAAACAGAAGGTTAAGCATTAGAGATATTGCTGCTCTTATAGAAAATCCAAGAACTCAAGGATATCCATTCTTGAGTCTACTTTCTAACAATAAGTTTGTGCTTAACAATTTTGATACATTTGTCGACAACGACGACTTAGTACTAAACATTAAATATTCAACGGGTCCAAAGAAAACTCAAAATGTTCATAGTCAATACAAATTAATATCAGATGGATTAAAGACAAGCAAACCTGATCCTGATATCGAGCGCAAATGGTTTGATAGTTTAATTGGTTTTGACGACAACAACAGAATTGTACCAGATCCTACTATTACTGTTAAAAATCGTTACGGCGTACAAAATCGTCCAAGACAGAGCATGTTTGTTAACCGCTTTGAAGCACTAAAGCAGACAATTGAAAGAATAAACCTAAAATTGTTAGAAACTTTAGTAGTTGACGAATACGACATATCTGCACTAACACAGCTAGATGCAGCGCCTACAGAAATTTCTAGAGAGTACGACTTAACAATTGATACATTCTCAGAACTTGCATTTGTAAGTACAAATAAAATTGTTCCTGCAATACTAACACCTGTAGTAATTAATGGTCGTATTTCTAGAATTAATATCACAGATCCTGGCAGAGGCTACAAAGTTGCTCCTAGTTTCAAAGTTAATGGCACTGGTTCAAACGTTGATTTCGATATTGAAATTAATAATTTAGGACAAATAATCGATGTGCAACTTACTAATACAGGAGAAGGTTATAATAGTAATACTACAATAACTGTTCGCCCATTTACAGTATTAGTAAATGCAGATGAAACTATACAAGACAAGTGGGCGTTGTACTCGTGGGACGGTAAGGAATGGTATAGAAGAAAATTACAAAGTTATAATGTAGAATCTTATTGGAGATATACAGATTGGTTTGCAGACGGATATAATCAATTTACTAATATTAATGATATAATTCAAGGGTCTTATGAACTGCCTAGTCTACAAAATAATATTGGCGATATTGTCAAAATTGAAACAGTAGGTAGCGGCGGCTGGCTATTGTTGCAAAAAATAGATGATCAAGATAGTGAAGATTATACAATTAACTACGATGTTATTGGCAGACAAAACGGTACAATACAATTTAATGATACCTTGTATGACTATGGTAAAAACACTGTAGGTTTTGACAACAGAAGTTTTGATAGTAATTTTTATGATAATACTCCTAGTATAGAAATAAGAATCATACTTGAAACTATTAGAGATAATATTTTTGTTGGAGATTTAGAAACAGAGTATAATCAATTATTTATAGCTGCATTACGTTATGTAATGGCAGAGCAGCAATCTGTAGATTGGATGTTTAAAACTAGTTTTGTAAAAGCAACACATAACAGAGAATCGTTGAGTAAGCAAGACATAACATTTAATAATGATAATTTACAAAGCTATCAAGATTTTGTAGAAGAATTTAAACCGTATTCGACAAAGATTAGAGAGTTTGTTAGCGAATATAATGCTATTGATCCTACAAATAGCAGTATTAGTGACTTTGATCTTTCTCCAGTATACAATAAAACTTCTAAAACAATCGAAGCTAGTAACGCAAAAATAGTTAACGGTGAAATAGTTGATGAAAATTTAGATACTACAACGTACCCTCGCAAACATTGGAAAGACAATATCGGCTATCAAATAACAGAAATCAAAATCGGAGACGGTGGCTCAGGATTTACATTTGAACCGATTATTACATTAGTAGGCGGAGGCGGCACCGGAGCAACTGCTAAAGCGTATTTAGGTTATGGATCTATAACTAGTATCAAAATAACCAATCCAGGAACCGGATATACTACTGCACCAACTGTTGTAATTTCTGGCTCACAGTTAGAAACTGGAACACCTGCAAGAGCAACAGCAGTGTTAGGTAATGGATTGGTAAGAAGTCCTCTTGTTAAAATTAAATTCGATAGAACAAGTGGAACATTTACATTTGACACTCTTGCTAAAACAGAAACATTCACAGGTACTGGATTCGAAAATAGATTCTTCCTCGAATGGCCAATGGATCTTAGTAACACGAAAATTAAGGTATATGTGGATAATATTTTACAACTACGTAGCAAATATACATACGAAAATATTGAAAATACTGATAAATCTTATGCTAGAGAACAGGGTAAAGTACTATTTACAACTCCTCCAAAATTAAATTCAGTAATTCGTATCGAATATGTTATTCCGTTGAGTATGCTAAGTGCAGAAGACAGAATTAAATTTGCGTACACTCCGATTGCAGGAATGTACGGCAATGACTTAGCACAACTGATGTCTGGTGTTGATTACGGTGGCGTTGAAGTGCGTAGCTTTGATTTTTCGAGCCCAAGCGGGTTTGACAGTCAGCCTTGGTACACTGATAATTGGGACGAGTTTGATGACACTTTTGAAGACGAAGTGTTTACAGCAGACGGATCGACAATTGCAGTACAACTTAGCGAACCTTTAGAAGATGGCGTTGTTTATAACCTTTACAAGAACGGTGTAAGAATTGACGATCCAAATTATGATGAAGGAACACCAACAAACGTATATGCTATCACAAACAGTATTACAGGCGACGGCACTACTGACGTTGTATATGTACAGGATCTTGGCATAAGCTTGTTAGACGGCGATGTTTTTGTAGTAAGAAAAACAACCAGCGACGGCAGTGTTATACCTGATCTAGAAAGTTACGATACAGCACTTACAGGCGGCGACTTAGCTTATACATCAGCACGTGGTATTGCAGCAGAAGAAATTATTGTAGATGGTGATGGATTTGTTACACCTACTACAAGCAGCGGTCCTGAAGAAGTTGTTCCAGGACAAATTCTTGACACACTAGATATTAAAGTTTACACAAGAGACAGTGAAGGTCAAGGCGTTATCAACAGTCAGAGCTACATTATGGATAGCACACTAACTTATGATTTAGGTGTTATTCCGAATAGCAGCAATGCAGTGATTGTAAAAGTTGCAGATGTTATACTTCCGCAGACTGATTATACTATTGATTGGAGTGCAAACACTGTAACACTTGATAGTGCAACAGTCGGAGCAGAACTGAATATTGTAACAGTATCTCAAGGCACACAAAATTTGTTAGACTTTGGAAAATTACTAGGCGACGGATCGACTACTGAATTTGAGACAACAGTCGACTGGGAAGATGGAGCAAGTGTGTATGCAAGTATTAACGGTGTACAACAAACAGTTGCAGCATTTGCATCAGAAACAACACCTAAAACTGTTATCAGATTTGAAGAAGTTGTTGCCGACGGTGCTGTAATTAATTACACAGTATTCTCAGCAGATGAGCAAGTTAATTATAGTCAAATTACCAAAGACACCTTTACAGGTGACGGTGTAACCAATGAGTTCAACTTATCAAATGCTCCTCTTTACGCAATTCCATCAGAACACAACGTTCTGGTTAAAGTTGATAACTTAATTTTAAATGCAGGATACAATGTCAAATATACAATACCTCAAAATAGTCAGCGTGAATACCCGTTTGAGATATTCCAAATGCCACAGGGTAGTTTAGATGTTCAAGATGTTAAGGTATTTTTAAACGGATCAGAACTATCAACACCATTAGACTGGCGTTTTGAAATTGCAAATAGTAATATTACACTTTCTGATGATATTGGCTCACCAGGAGATACACTAGAAATGTATGTAATTACTGATGGAGATTATAGAATAAATGGATCTACTATTACATTAGACGATGTTCCTGCTGACAATTCAACGATTGAAATAATTCAATTTACTAATCATAATTTATTAGGAATTGAACGTATTAATTATGATGTTGTATCGAGAACTACGTTGATTCCAGAAGATGTAGATTACATCACTTATAATAGACTGACAGTTGGAGAAATTACACTAAGATCGCCTGCAATTGATGCACAGTATGTCTGGGTTGCTGTAAATGGTGAACTATTATCGCCTAGCGTTGATTATTATATTACAGACGATAAATTAAAATTACAATTAGTTAGGCGTCCGGATGCAGATGCTGTTATAGACGTTATTCACTTTACATCTGCAGCAAGCAAGCCTAAGTTTGCTTACCGACAGTTTAAAGATATGCTTAATAGAACACATTTCAAACGTTTAGAAAAATCAACTGCTAAACTAGCACAGGCACTAAATTATTATGATTTAAGAATTGAGTTAGATAATGCATTTAATTTATCAGAACCAAATAAAAGTCGAAATTTGCCAGGCGTAATCTTTATCGAAGGTGAGCGTATTGAATATTTTGTTAAAGAAGAAAATACATTACGTCAACTTCGTAGAGGAACATTGGGGACAGGAGTCAAAGATACATATGATGTAAATACCGATGTGTTTGACCAAAATATAGGCAAAACTGTTCCATATAAAGATCAAACATTGGTATCTAACACTACAGCAGACGGACTAACAACTACTTTTGAAGTTAGTTACCCAGTATCGTCAATTAACGAAATTGAAGTGTTTGTTGCAGGAACACGTATGCGTAAGACACCATTAGATGTCTTTGATTACACCGCAGCACTAGATAGTCCAGAAGGCGATACAACAATAGTAGCAGACTTTACGTTTGATGCAGATACAAACGAAATTACTCTAGCTACTGCTCCTGCACAAGATACAAGAGTAACAGTTGTTAAAAAAGTTGGCCGAGCCTGGACAGATGACGGCGTATCATTAAGTGATTCAGAAAATTCAATTGCAAGGTTCTTACGTGCAGGAACAAGTGCGCTGCCTGAATAAATACAGTATAGGAAAAAATTAAATGAGCGATAACATGCAAGACACAAATGGAGTATTGGTTCAGGGACATATCAAAATATTCGATCCCGAGTCACAAAAAGTATATATTGACAAGCGCAATGCAATTCATTATGAAAATATGAGTCTTGCACTTGCAGAGAGTTTAAGTAATGCTGGGCAAGGATTTATATATGAAATGAGTTTTGGCAACGGCGGCACAAGTGTTGACCCAACAGGTATTATTACATACCTAACACCTAACAGCACAGGCACAAATGCAAGTCTATACAACCAAACCTATACCAAAGTTGTTGATGATAGAAGTGTGAATAATACTGATCCTGCACGTAATAAATTAGAAACACGTCATGTAAGTGGTACTAACTATACTGATATTGTTGTAAGTTGTTTGTTAGATTACGGAGAGCCAAATGGACAAGATGCATTTGATACTGCAAGTGCAACCGACAGTCCGTATGTATTTGACGAATTAGGATTGCGCAGTTATAGTACAAGCGGTACAGGCAGATTAATTACTCATGTTATTTTCCATCCAGTACAAAAGTCACTCAACAGATTAATTCAGATTGATTACACAGTGCGTGTACAAAGTTTAGCAGGTTAAGGAGTAAATTATGCCATATACAATAAGTTACACTGACACTGTTAATAAAGGTACAATCAATGTCCAAGATAACACGCTTAATAACGAAACAACATTAAAATTTCCAGGTCGTGGCACAACAGCATACGGTCAAGCAGTAAACGAAAATTTCTTACATTTATTAGAAAACTTTGCAAATACTACAGCTCCTGAACGTCCTGTAGAAGGGCAGCTTTGGTATGATTCGACAGACGGAGTGGATCAACTTAAAGTTTATGACGGAACTAATTGGGTTGCAAGCGGCGGCCTTAAAAAAGCAAGTTCTGCACCAGCAGTTGCAAATTCAAGTGCTGGAGATTTGTGGGTTAATACAGATAGTCAACAACTATATTTGTTTACAGGTAGCGCATGGGTACTAGTAGGCCCAGACTTTAGTGACGGACTTTTAACTGGAGCCCAAGCAGATGCACTAGTAGGTATTGATGACGTAACCTATAACGTATTAACAATTAAGGTTGAAGATCAGCCTGTAATTATTATCAGTAGTCAAAGTTTTATACCTAAAATTGCAATCAAGGGATTTAGAACAGGCATAAATCCTGGCATGAATATTGCAGACGAGGCTATTGTAAACTTACAGCCGTTAAAATATTACGGAACTGCTGAAAAAGCCGAAGCATTGGTTGTTGGTAGTACAACTATTGCAGCTAGTAATTTTTTAAGAGGAAATGCAGCAAGTAGTACAGATTACCAACTAAGTGTTAAAAGTAATGATGGTATTAAAGTTGGCACAGGCGGACAATTAAGTTTAGGTATCGATGGCGAGACTGGTGTTATTCAGCACAACACTAGTGGTTCGAGTATTGATATTAGAATGAGAAACGGAAACCTAACACCAACTGTTATGAGTATTACAGGCGACGGTAATGTAGGTTTCAACAATAGTGCTCCAGAAGAAGCAATAGATGTTAAAGGTAATATTAAAATATCTCCCAAAACTGGCGAAGCAGAAACAGGAGTATTAACTCTTACTAGCACTGAAAACACTACAGCTATTAGTGATGGTAGTCTAGTAACATCGGGCGGAGTAGGCATCAGTCAAAACTTAGTTGTAGGCGGCGACATTCTGATGAAGGGTAACGGTGACCTTGCGGCAGGCACATTACAAACAGGTAATATTGCTCCAGATCAAAATGCATCAAGGAGTATTGGTACAGCAATTAACAAATACGAACAAATACATGCTACTACATTCTTCGGAAACATTCAAGGCAACGTAAGTGGCACAGTTAGTGGACGAGCAGGTAGTGCAGATAGACTAGCTAGTGCTACTACATTTGCACTAAGTGGTGACGTAGAACCAAACAGCTTTGAATTTGATGGACAAACTGGTGGTAGTACAAAAACCTTCGCAGTAAGTATTGCAAATAGTTTTATTAGTAATAAAGATGTTACTTACGATGCAGGAAATGCAGACGAATTGTTATTAAACGTAACTACTGGAACAACTGGTGTTTATAGAATTACCAAACGCAACTTCTTAAAAACAATTCCGCTTGTACCAGCCGGTGCGATGATGCCGTTCGGCGGAGAAGAAGCGCCAGACGGATGGTTGCTCTGTGATGGCCAAGAAGTTAATAAATCAGATTATAATGAATTATGGATAGCAATAGGACACAACTTTAAAGATGCTAGTTTAGTAAGCGATAATGGTGTTGCTAAATTTACGTTGCCTGACTTTAGAGGTAGATTTGCATTAGGTCTTGACAATATGGGCGGCCCAGCTGCTAACCGTGTTACAGACATTGCTGCTGATGCTATTGGCGGAAATGCTGGAACAGAAACAAAAACAATTACAACAGATAATTTACCAGAACACGAACACGATTTAGAAGGTGCTAGCGGAACACAGTTTTACGGAGTTAGAGTAGGAGCAGGCGAACCTGTTGACGATAATGCAATATCTCTGCCGATAGAACCAGGGTTGGGCGGTACACAAGGTATTGCAAGCAGCGGCGGAATAAAAACAGACACTACGTTAGGCACTCCGATCGATGTAATGAATCCCTTCTTAGCAGTCAATTACATTATATATACCGGAGAATAAAATGAGCTATCAATTAAATAAGACAGACGGCACACTGCTAACAGACCTAATTGATGGACAAATAGATACTACTAGTACTAATTTAGTATTAGTTGGTAGAAATTATTCAGGTTACGGCGAATATTTTAACGAAAACTTTATTAAGCTATTAGAAAATTTCTCAAATACTGCTGCACCTAGCAATCCGATCACTGGACAGCTTTGGTGGGATAGCAATGAACAGCGTTTGAAAGTTTATGACGGCACTGTATGGAAGTCCAGTGGCGGACCAATTGTACAAAATACTCGTCCACAAATGGTTGCAGGCGACTTGTGGATTGACAACCTAAACAATCAGGTGTATGCATTTGACGGCACGGACTTAATGTTAATGGGTCCACAGTATACAGAGTCTCAAGGAAAGAGCGGATTTGAAGTTGGTAGTATTCTTGACTCCCAGAGCCGTTCGAGAACAGTGGTATACCTATATGTAGCCGGCACACTATCAGCAGTTATTAGTAATATTGAATTTACACCTCAATATGCACAGCGTATTTTAGGTCTAGTCACAGATGCAAATCCAAATGGAATTATCAAATCTGGGTATAATATTATTGACACTGATAATTTTAAATATAGAGGAATTGCAGATTCTGCAAACGCACTTGTAACAGCAGGCGGTATAGTTAGAACAGCTGATAGTTTCCTTCCATCTACAGCAAACGGTATTACAACAGGTACACTAACAATTCAAAACTCAGGTGGTTTAACAATTGGATTGTCACAAAACAACGTACAGAAAGTTGTTGGACCTCGCTTTTATATTGAAAACCAGCTTACTGATCACGATTTAAGTCTGCGTGTTAAGTCTACTGAGTTCGGCGCAATTTCAGTAGATGCAATTTATATTGATGCAAGCACTGCACGAGTAGGTATATTTACAACTGACAGGCTACCGGAATACACACTTGATGTAGAAGGCGACTTAAGAGTAACAGGCGACTTAATTGTCGAAGGCGACAGAGTTGCATTAGATGTGCAAACACTGAGAGTTGAAGATAAAATTATCGAAATTGGTGTGCTAAATGATAGTACAGAACTTACTGATGCACAAGCCGACAGTTCGGGTATACAAGTTAATAGTAGTAATGGCAGTAAGGATATACTTTGGAAAGTTGCTACTAACTCGTTTACTTCAAATGTAAACTTTGATTTATTGAATAGTACTTCTACTTACAAAATTGGCGGAGTTGACAAACTAACAAATGATACGTTAGTTAATGTTACTAAAGCGTTAGATCTAGATCAAATTGGCACGTTAACTGTATTGCAAGTTGACGAAATTAACATCAACGGCAAAATAATTAGCTCTACGAATGATATGGCTATCACTTCAACAAACGGCATTGCAATTACAGCAGGCGCTGATATCAATATTACAGATAATCAAAGCATTACTGGGGTTGCTAAAGCAATAAGTTCTAGAAAAGCAGCAGAGCTTGCCGTAGACGAATCAGTAAGTAATACTGTAACTACAAAAGAATACGTAGATGAAGAAATTGTAACTGAAGCAATTGCATTTAGTATGGATATTACTGGTTTAGGTACTGGCGCAGTATTAGAATCAACTGTATCTTCTTACTTAAATGATTTATATCCTGCTATTTCGCTTAATACAAATAAAATTGCTAGGATACATACAACTTCATATGCTGGAGCAACTGTTGAAGGTGTTGATGTTGAGAGTGCAAAAGTCATAAGTTATATTGATGTCGACAGCAACGGCACACAAAACGAATCAGTTGTTCAGGATGTGGTGTTTGACGCAGAAGGCGCAAGCGGTAATGTTATTCTAACTCCTGCTAGAACAATGATGACATACAAATCTAGCGGCACTGCTTGGGAACACCAGTCAACTCTGGTGTATTCGTAAAAACGATAAATAATACTAATAGCACTAGGGGTTACATAAATGGCATATGCAATAGACAGATATAATAACACACTGTTAACTACAGTGGAAGATGGTACAGTTGATCAAACAACTGACCTTAAATTCATCGGTAAAAACTACGCAGGGTACGGTGAAATTCAAAACGAAAACTTCTTGTTTTTGTTAGAAAACTTTAGCGGAGCAAATCAGCCAAGTAGACCGATTAGCGGTCAGGTATGGTTTGACAGTGGCACAAGCAAACTAAAGTTTTATGATGGTACACAATGGCGTACAACAGGCGGAGCAGAAGTAGGTGCAACAGAACCAACAGGATTAGCCACTGCTGATTTTTGGTGGGATAATGGCAATGATCAACTTTATGTGTATAACGGTACAAACTTTGTACTTATAGGACCACAGAACGCAGGTGAAGGCGTAACCCAAATGCAAAGCCTTGAAGTTCTTGATTCTACAAGTGCTACTAGAGGATTGATATCTAGTGTTATTGAAGACGAAACAATTTTTGTTATTAGTCCTACACAGTTTGATCTAAATGCAAGTGAAACTGCATTAATTGCACAAGGATTCGATAGAATTAACAAAGGTATTACACTGCGTAATACTAAACTAGCAACAGCTGGTGTTACTACTGGAGAAGACAGATTCCATGGAACAGCAACAAACGCTGAAAAGCTCGGCGGATTTACAGCAGATAACTATGTTAAAACTGGAGTAGGCAATACAGTATTTACTAGTGCAGTTGAATTTCCAGACGAAGGAGCGTTAATTGGTGAATCGAACGATTTCCAAGTTAAAATAGATACTAATGGATTTGATGGCATAATCCAAAATATTACTAACAATGGTGTAATTAAATTAAAAGTTACCAGTGGCGCAGGTGTACTAACACATGTTGCCACAGTTACATCAACTGGATTTGTACCAGCAGCAGACAACACATTTACATTAGGCAGTGCTAGCCTAGGATGGTCAAATGTTTATGCTGCTAACTTTACAGGCGAAGCAACTAAAGCTGCTACACTAAGAGTGGGTAGCGATTTCCGTAGTGCAAGTTCGAGCGCAACTAATAATACAGTAGCAGTTAGAGATGCAACAGGAAACATAGCAGCAAACTTATTCCAAGGTGTTGCAACACAAGCACGTTATGCTGACCTTGCAGAAAAGTATTCAACAGGCGAAGAACTAGCGCCAGGTACAGTAGTTACAGTGTGCGCACACGAAGATCACGAAGTTGAAGCAGCAAGTGTAGGCGCAATTGCAATTGGTGTTGTATCAACGGATCCAGCTGTAATGATGAACAGTGAAGCAGAAGGTCAATACATTGGTCTTAAAGGGCGCTTACCAGTTCGCATTATAGGTGCAGTTAAGAAAGGGCAAGCAGTTTATGTCAACGCTAATGGTTGTGCAAGCACAGAAATTAACGGCGGCAGTTTAGTTGGTGTTGCATTAGAAAGCAACAGCGATGAGGGCGAAAAACTAGTAGAATGTGTACTAAAAGTTTAAGGAATCATCATGGCAGATATTACAGCAGCACGAATTAACAACTTGCAATCAAGCATTGCACTTATATTAGGCAATGGCTCCGGACAAAACGGATACGGACAAGTAGTTACTAGTGTTCCAGTTTCTAATACAGGTGATGTAGTTGAAGCAGCGGATATGAATGCCATTTATACTGACATTCTTAAAGCAAGAGTACACCAAGTAGGTCCTGGCGATATTGGAATTGCTGAAGTTTTACAAAATTTAAATATTGTTGCTGAAAATACAAGTTCTTTTATAGATAATGATGGCGTAACATCAATTGATCCAGACGGTATTAAAAAAGGAATTGTAGATTTTGAAAATTTAATGACACAGGTGCAAGCAGATAAAGCATTGATACATCCTAGTCAAGCTGCTTTAGAACCTGGTATATCTAATGTAAGATCAAGTTCTTGGAACGGGTTAATAGTACACGAAATTCAAGTTACTTTCTCTTCTGCATCTGCTAGACGATTCTTTTTTAACACAGGCGGAGAAATTAGATTAAGTGCTAATAACACTAGCGCAAGTACTCCTAAAGGTCTAGATTGGAGCCAGTTATGTTCTCAAGTAGGAACAATTAAATTTGGTTCAGACTCTACAACTTCAACAACAGGCGGCGGCACATCAATTGGCAACTATAGTTTAACAGCCTCGTATCAAGATATATATCAAAAAATAGGATCAGGCACATATAGTGCAATATACGCAGGCAATATTTACACTGTTAAAGCACGTTCGGATATCGATACACGTATTATTTTTAGAGTTGAGTTCAATGATGTAGTGTTTGATAACAACATTGACAATAATGTTGACGGCAGACTAGAAAGTGTACTACAACATTACCGTGCTAACGGTGACGTAACAGTTCCTGCTCCTGCATATTTTAATAGTCAGACATTGACATAATCAGCATTTAATTTTCTAAATATTTTTTAAATAAATATACTTAACAGTAAAGAGATAATTGATGCCAACAACAATATTAGCCAGTAGATATAATACTCTCCGAGATAATGTAAATTTAATTCTAGGTGAATCTAATACTGCCTCTCCTGAGTTTGGTTACGGGCAATTATTCAGCACTAATAGCGTAGTTGGTACACGTTCGGTAACTTCTCCAGCCGATGCTGATAAAATTACTGCTCAAGATTATGAAGATTTATATATTGACTTAGTAAGAACTAGATTCCACCAAGTGGGCGCCGCCGTTACAATTGATGAATTTGTAATTGGAGATTACGACACAAACTTGGCAAACGCTGACAAAATTGAAGAAGCGTATGTACAAGGGTTAGAATCTTTAGCAACTAATATTAATACAGATAAATTAATTGTAGATCCTAATAATTTAACAATTGCAGCAGTCTCAGCAGCATCCAGCACACGCCCAGATACAACTACCTGGGTTAGTGCTATTTCTCACATTTTTACAATAACATTTAATACTGCTATTGAACGCAGACACTTTTTCAATGCCGGAGGCCAAATTAGAATTAGTGCTAATGTAGGTTATACAGGAAGTCAAGCTAAAACAGTTGATTGGCAATCGATATTAAATGCAATGGGTTCGACGAGCTTTAAGGCAACAGAAACTATTAATAATGCAGGAATTGGTACTGGATCAAATCTTGGAAATTATGATCTAACATCAAGTTATCAGTTGTTGTATTCTAGAACAGGCGGAGCAGTGTATGCTAGAAATAGATATAATATATACGCTGCTGAATATGCCACAGGAGATGATACGTCTGCTATACAATTTAAAGTAGAATTTGTAGATGGTGCGCCAAATGATCCTACTTATGGCATCGACGAACCGGTATTTGGAACATTTAATAGTGTTGTAGAAACAGCGACTCCTGATAGCCAAGTAACAATCAATGGTGTATTACACGATGCAGTTGTGATTGATAATGTACCTGTAGGTACTACTATACGTACCCTTTCTTAACCAAACTCCACTTGACAAATCCTAAAACTTAATATATACTAGTAACAATAAACTAGGAGTTTAACTATGGACGAACGTTTAGAAAAAGCACTAGACTTTTCTAATTATATGCTAACCCTCAATAATCAAAAAAGACTGTTAGCAGAAAAATATCAAGAAGAATTAATTCATTTTTACAAAGGATCACAGTTTACGCTTACTCGTGAACTAATTACCTTTGTAAGTGCAATGGTATCTGCTGATCAAGACGAAGTTGTAATTACTGATGACAATAATATTCCGTGTATGATTGAAAATCTTGAAGAATTTTATGGCGAAATTATAAACAAATACACTGTAGCATCTAACAGCTATTATACTGCATATGCTAAACTTAAAAAGAATAGAAGTGTAGAGAAACTAGTCAATTATGAGTAAAGGTGTATTTTTAATTGCACGAAATAATGGACATATTGACTATGTTAAACAAGCAGTATTTCTTGCAAAGCGTATAAAAAAATATTTAGATATTCCGGTAACAGTTGCTACTGATAGTGCTGAATATCTAACCACAACATTCGGCACTGATGACTTTGATAATATTATCGAATTAGAGTATACCAGCGCATCTAATATGCGATATTTTTTCGACGGCGGCTTGACTAAAAAAACAGCTAACTTTAAAAATAATAATCGTGCAAGTGTATATGACCTTACGCCATATGACGAAACTCTATTAATGGATACAGATTATATTGTATCAAACAGTTTGTTGAAAGATTGTTTTAATTCTACCTCAGATTTTTTAATTTATAAAAACTCCAGCGATATTGCAAAAGTTAGAGACGAAACTGAATTTGATAAAATAAGTGATCCTAGTGTCGACTTTTACTGGGCTACTGTTGTGTTTTTTAGAAAAACAGAAATAAACAAAGTGTTTTTTGATCTTGTTGCTCATATAGAGCAAGAATGGAATCATTATAGAAGGGCATATCAAATTACTTCTAGTTTGTTTAGGAATGATTTTGCATTTAGTATCGCTATACATATGTTAAATGGCTTTACAAAGGGAGATTTTGCACAACAACTACCAGGAACTATGTTGTATACTACAGATAAAGACATTTTGTGGAAACTTGTAGATGATGAAATGCTGTTTTTAGTAGAAAAGGAAGACTATCTTGGAGAATACACAGCATTAAAAACACAAGGACAAACAATTCATGTCATGAATAAAATTAGTCTTAATAGAATTATCGATAAGGAGTTCACTGGTGAGTAAAGGTATAATGGTTCTTGCGCAAAATAATGAAATAGACAACTACGTTGAACAAGCATCATTATTAGCAATGAGTTTACGAGCGCATAATGATACTCCTATTAGTTTAGTAACAAATAATATTGTGCCAGAAGAATATCAAAAACTCTTTGATAAAATTATTCCTATTCCGTTTAACGATGCAGCCAAAGACACTGACTGGAAAATTGAAAATAGATGGAAATTATATCATGCTAGTCCGTATGACGAAACAATTGTAATGGATACAGATATGTTAGTGTTACAAAACATTGACATGTGGTGGAAGTTTTTGTCTAATTATGAAATGTTTTTTGTTAGCAATGTACTAAATTATAGAGGCGAAGCAGCAGATACTAGTTACTATAGAAAAACATTTATAGAAAACAATTTACCAAACTTGTTTAGCGGATTTCATTATTTTAAGAAATGCAAATTTGCACAAGAGTTTTATGCTTGGTTAGAACTAATAGTAAACAATTGGCAAGCGTTTTACGAACAACATTTAGTGGCTACATCTCGCCCTACACATCTAAGTATTGATGTATGTGCTGCTATCGTTACTAGTATACTAGATTGTGAAGATGCAATTACAAATAAAATTGCTAAGTTTCCTAATTTTACACATATGAAACCTTACTGCCAAGGATGGAATGAAATACAATCTAGCTGGCAAGATCGTGTAGGTGTGTATATTTCTAAAGATGGTAGTATAAAAATAGGCAATTATGCACAAACAGGAATTCTGCACTATACTGAAAATGACTTCGTAACAAAATCGCCTGCAATAGAAAGATACAGGAGTCTAACAAATGTCTGATTTACAAAATTTAATTAAAAGAATACAAGTTAGCAGTGATAGGACAAAATCCTATGTCTATTATGACAGCGATAACGGAAAAATATACAAAATTAGCAGTAAGAATATTCCTGATGAAGAGTACAAGATTTTTCCTATTGATACGAACGAAGTTCAGTCTATACTTACTGGCGAACGCCGTACAGATGAGTATGCTATTTTTTATGATGTCAGTGTTAAAGAAATAAGACTAAAAGAAGTAGCATACGACGACTCTCATCGAACAGCTGATACAATGTGTTATCAATTGCCTGTAATTAAGCATACACATGATGAGCATTTTTCTATAGAAAAAGTTTACGATGGTGTTGACATTTATATGTATAACGATAATCATAGTTATAGTAAAAACCAGTGTGTTTGGTTTAAAGATAATGTTTATAAATTAAAGACAGATCTAGTTCCTTCTGAGGTATTTGACAAAGATGAACATATTCTTTTTGTAGAGGACGTACTAATAACTTCGTTGCCTACACAAACCCATTCAGCAGAAAAACTAACCATGATTCCAGAATACGTGGGTATACACGTAGATGTTTGGTATAAGGAATTATCTCATTTGTCAGGACAGCATGTTTGGATTAACGGAGTAGTTTATAGACTCTTAGAAGATCAACCAGCATATACTGAATTTACTATGGATAATGCAGAAATTGTTGTTAGCAATGTAAAATTATATTCAGATGCAAATAAAAAACTTCCGGTAGTTAAAACTATTACTCCTGGAGACGTTGTACTTAACGATAACAGTATATACAGCATACAACTTGTAATGCAGGATTTTAGTAAAGATAAAACAAGTATCTTTTTCTATTCTAATCCTACTACACTTTTGTATTATGTTGATGATATGTGTGCAGAAGTTGATTTAGTTGACTTAACTGAAAAAATTACATATCGAGATATACAATTAGACTTGCATATGCCGGTAAATTTAAAAAATGGACAAATTATTCTATCAGGAAAACAACTTCATCAAGTACAAGTTGATAAAGAATACGACATAATTATTCAACAAAACACTTTTGGAAATTATTGGAGTATTTTATTAAATCCACATACTAAAAAATTCCTATTAACTAGTGGATATAAACCTACGGAAGTATTATATTTTAGTGTAACATCAAAATATGATCCAAATGTACTTTTTAGAAGTCTAGAATTTACTGTTGGAGAATTATTATCAGATAGTCTAACGGCAATTCCGTTCATATTCGAGTCTGAAAGTAGTGATACTGATGTAAGTATATACACAGCAAAATATTTTGAAAGTTATGCTCATGAGATTATATAATGGCAAAATTTAAACCAATTGACTACGATATTATCTATCTTAGTTATGACGAACCTAATGCAGAAAAAAACTACGCTGACTTGTGTAAAAAAGTTCCGTGGGCTAAACGTGTACACGGTGTAGAAGGCTCAGACGCCGCACACAAAGCTTGTGCAGAACTAAGCGAGACAGATAGATTTATTACAGTAGACGGTGACAACCGTATACGTGAAGATTTTTTAAATCAAGAAATTGACTTCGATGAACATGCAGATTTGAAAAATACTGTTATCAGCTGGTGCGGCCGTAATGAGATTAATGGACTAATGTACGGCAACGGCGGACTTAAATGTTGGCCTCGTGAGTATGTATTGAATATGAAAACACATGAAAATGCAGACCCTGATAATGCACATGCTCAAGTAGACTTTTGCTGGGATGCACAATACATTCAAATGAATAGTTGTTATTCTGACGTGTACAACAACGAAACTCCTGCACAAGCATGGAGAGCAGGTTTTAGAGAAGGTGTTAAACTTGCAACTGATCGCGGCGTAAGAATTTCAAAAGAAGAACTAAAGAATAATCACTGGCGTTGCTTGCACTGGCTATACATATGGAGTATGATAGGCAAAGATGTAGAAAACGGTGACTGGGCAATACTTGGAACACGAGCAGGATTGTATATGACAATGTGTACAGACTGGGATTACGTGCAAGTACGTGACTTTGAATACTTGAACGATTTATGGAAAGTGTCGTTTGAATCAATTGAAGATGTCGATTATGAAATTGAAGAATACGGTATTAAGTTAATCAGTCAACTAGATATACCTATCGCAGAACAACCATTAGATGCACAGCAAAGTAAATTTTTTAAAGCAGTGTACCAGCATCCGTCAAGAACTGACAATCAAAGGTTTATAGAAAAACTATGAGTAATGAAACTGACAGAATAACACAAACTAAAGAGATTACAAATAAGATTAGTCCTACTTTCTGTTTAGCAAAGTGGCATCATACTACAATTTATTTGCATACTGGTGACACACATAGTTGTTATCATCCAGCACCTCATCATATACCTCTTGAAGAAATTGAAAAGGATCCTTCTGCACTTCATAATACGATAGAAAAGAAAAAAGAACGTGCTTTAATGCTGGTAGGCGAAAAGCCCAAAGGCTGTCAATACTGCTGGAATGTTGAAGGTCTTAGTGATACACATATTAGTGATAGGCACGAACGTAATGCAGGCATTTATAATCAGCATAGATTAGAAGAAATTGTTAATAGTCCTTGGGATTTTAATATTAATCCTGAATATATTGAATTGGCGTTTAGTAACGAATGTAATTTTAAATGTGGATACTGTCATCCTATGGCAAGTAGTTCGTATGATGCAGAAATAAAAAAACACGGGCCAATGCCAGTTAAAAATCATACATTAAATGTTGACTGGTTTAAACCATATGCTGAAGAAGAAAATCCGTATATTGCTGCTTGGTGGAAATGGTGGCCAGAAGTTAGTAAAACACTAAACATTTTACGTCTCACCGGCGGCGAACCTTTGATGCACCGTAGTACTTGGAGACTATTTGACCTTTTACAAGAAGAAGCAAAGCCTAAATTAGAATTAAATTTAAATAGCAATCTAGGTGTTAAGCCAGCACTTGTAGAAAAACTAGCAACAAATGTAAAAAGCCTAGTGGAAAATAAAAAGATTAAAAACTTTAAATTATTTTCAAGTTTAGACTCTTGGGGCAAAAAAGCCGAATATATTCGTACTGGACTTAAAACAGAGTTGTGGGAACAAAATTTAGAAACCTATATAGCAACTACAAATGCACCTGTTAGTATTATGTGTACATTTAATATTTTAAGTGTGACTTCGTTTACAGATTTTTTACAAAAGATTTTAGACTGGCGAACAAAATATCAACCAACAATGAATCCAGGAGGATATGGCCGGCGCATTAGATTTGACACACCGTATTTAAAAGAACCTTTACAGTATGATATGATGATTTTACCAAAAGAAGAATTTTTGCCGTATTTTGATAAAATTTTACAATTTATTAACGATAACAAAGACGATTACGATCCGACCAAATTTACAGAGTTAGAATATCAAAAGTTTCGTCGAGTTCGAGATTACTTTGCAACAGCTAATTATGACGAAACCCGAGTACAAGAAGGTCGTGCAGATTTTTATAATTGGTTTACAGAGATGGATCGTAGAAGAAATACAAACTTTTTAGAAACTTTTCCTGAAATGGATAATTTTTGGAATCATTGTAAGTCTTTAGCAAGTGAACAAAATTTAGGAAAACTATGAAAATTTTTATAACAGGCATTGCAGGATTTCTAGGAAGTCATTTAGCAGATCGTATGATAGAACTTGGTCACGAAGTATCTGGCAACGATACACTGATTGGCGGTTATGAGGATAATGTACATCACAAAGCTACTTTGTACAAAGTAGATTGTTGCGACAGAGAACGCATGGCAGATATAATGAAAGATATAGATATTGTTATACACACTGCTGCAACTGCTCATGAAGGTCTAAGTGTAGTAAGCCCAGATTTTATTACTAAGAATATATTTCAAGCAACGGTATCTACAATTAGTGCAGCACTTGAAAACAAGGTAAAACGTTTTGTATACTGTACTAGTATGGCACGTTACGGAAATCAACAGATTCCGTTTGTTGAAACACAGACACCTGCCCCAGTTGATCCTTACGGCATTGCTAAAGTAGCAGGCGAACAAGTACTGACTACGCTAAGTGAAGTACACGGTATGGAATGGAATATTGCTGTGCCGCACAACATTGTTGGACCAAGGCAGCGTTATGATGATCCATTCCGAAATGTAATGAGTATTATGATCAATAGAAATTTACAAGGCAATCCTGCTATTATATACGGCGATGGCGAACAAACACGATGCTTTAGTTACATTGATGACTGTATTCAGTGTCTTGAAAAACTCGCATTAGATAAAAATATATCAAGCCAAATAGTAAATATTGGACCAGATGAAGGAACAATAAATATCAAAAATTTAGCAAAACTAGTAGCCAATAAAACAGGTTGTAATTTAGATCCTATACATGTCGATGACCGTCCTCAAGAAGTTAAACATGCAATGTGTAGTGCAGATAAAGCTCGCAAGTTATTAAATTATAAAACAACTACCAATTTAGAAACAGCAGTTGAATATACTGTTGACTATATTAAAAAACGAGGCACAAAGCCGTTTGACTACACATTTCCACTAGAGATTGTAAATTACAAAACTCCAAAAACATGGACGGATCGGTTAATTTAAATGCATTTTTTATTCGAATCTATAGGCACGCACGGATTATTTACAAATTTTATTAAATGCCGTGATAAAAATCTATCCGGAATACGTAGATTTACTCCTAGTCCTATCGTAATTGATTATCATCAGCGTCGAGGACAACAAGAACACGGATACCACACATTCTCTACAACTCGAGAAAAAAATCAGAAACATATTATTGCAACTGGTGTAGCCCATGCCCCGTGGGATTGGTGCGGTCCAGACGATACTGGGTTAGGTCTTGATAAAGAAAATCCTAATAGAGTTACTTTATTTGGACACCTAAGTAAAAAACAACGTAAATCATTAAGCCGAAAAAATGCATACTTACTAATAGATCAGTGTCATGAAGGGTATCAAACCGAATGGCTTTGGGCATGGTTTCACAATAATCTTGAAAAGTATAGAATACCTCCTACGCAAATTATATATGTTACTGGCAATTTAGATAGTAGAGATCAATATAATAACTGGGCTAAAGATCGACTTCCAGATAATAAAATTTTTGTAGTTCCTTATCCACATTTTGAAACTTCGATTGCAAACATTTTATCCCATGCTGCAACTGATACATATCCAAATTTTGAACAACAATTAACGTATAAAGAAACTAACTTGTCTACCATAAAAACATATAGTGCATTACAGAAGCGCCCAAGAGCTCATCGTGCTTGGTTTTTTAAGCATCTATCAGATGCTGGATTATTAGACTGTGGAATAAACAGTATGAATGTCTTTAAATTGAATCAGTCTTACTACGAAGACAAAACAATGACAGAAAGCGACTATTCTAATATAATTGGTAAATTACCGTTACTACCTCCGAACAACTCAGGATTAAAAAAATTTGCCGATCACGATTGCGGAAACTATTTGACTATGTTTAACGAACAAATAATGTTAGACACCTGGGTTACAGTTGTTAGCGAAGCATCGTTTGGAGACAGTGAGCACGAATGTTTTCTTAGTGAAAAAACATTTAAACCTATAGCATGCTGTCATCCTTTTATAATAGCTGGAAACAAAGGATCTTTATCTAGATTGCGTGAATTAGGCTATAAAACATTTAGTCCCTTTATCGATGAAAGTTATGATAAATTAAGTACTTGGCCACGTATGCAAGCAATTACTAATGAAATTTCTAGAATAAACAGTATGTCTGTTGATGATAAATTAGAATGGTTTCGAGGCTTAGAAGATATTTTAAATCATAATTATAACATTTTAAAGTCTAGGACTAATAAACATCCTTCACCGTATTTAAAAGTTATAGAAGATTATGTCGATAAGGAAACATAATGTATAAATCGCAAGTTACTAGAATAAACAAAGATTTAAAAAATACTAAAAGGGCCATTATTGCAATTGGGTGTTCCTTTGTACAAGGCCAAGGCGCATTTGATGATGAGCTATATGAAAATTTTAAATGGAAGTATACTGAAGGACTTCCACTTGTTATAGATGCATCTTCAAAAGAGCGTAAAAGAATATCAAAAAATTATCAAGGTGTTTCCAATTCAATGCATGGAATGGATTTTACTATGATGGAATACAAAAATGCCTTTGTTAGTGTTTTGTGCAACAAGTATTTTAACGGAAAATATACTCCAATTAATCTAGGACTTCGAGGATGTGGCAATAGAGCGTCAATCAAAGAATTATATATGTATCCTGAAATTAACTATAACGAATTAAAAGAAATTATAGTGCTATATATGCCTAGCGGTCTTGAAAGATTTGATTTTGTTAATGATGTAGCAGTTGACCATTTTAATTGGAAATGCATGTGGCCCCATTATAAAGATATGGAAGAGAGTCCGCGTAAAACGCTATGGGAAGGGTATGCTAAAACTCTGTCAAGTGATAAATTTGAGGTAATAGAACAACTTGCCCATGTGCAAGAACTAATGTCTTGGTGTAAGTCTAAAAAGGCAAAATTAATAATTACACCGGGTTTTGATAGAAGATACGACAAGGACTATTTTCGAGAATGTTTATCAAAAGAAGTAACAAGAAAAGATGAGTTATTTGTAAAATCTACCAAGCCTATCCTAAGCAAGTCTGCATCAGATAAAACAAATTTGTTGGAGTTATTTCCATGGAACAACATGTTTAAACCTGACGGACACACTACATTTGCTGACTTAGTTATTGCTCAAGAAGATAAGTTAGATGATAAACATGATCATTATTTTCAGTTTTTAGGAAAAGGTTCATATAACGGATGGATGACACCGTGTTCGCATCCTAGTCAGAAAGGACATGACTTATTTGCAAAACACTTATATAACTATATAAACAATATTTAAAGGCTAATATGAGTAAAAAAAATAAAAAAATGATGGCAAGATTTCGTTCGGTCACTCAAAGCCAAAATACGAATGAAAAATCTAATAAATCACCTCCTTTATTTGATGATAAACAGATAGATGACAATTTTCCATTGTATCTAACGGATACAGAGCACCCTTTCGGAATAAATCCAGTCGGCACATTTAATAAAATTGATTCTCCAGAAGTTTCTGGAAAATATCTATGGTTGCAAGGAGACGACGAAAATAGATTTAACAGTAGTAAAAGAAAAAAAGGTAAAGATTGGAAATATCTAACAAAAGAGGTTACATATACAGTTAATAGTTCAGGTTTCCGTACTCTAGAATGGGATCAAATTGATTGGAAAAACTCTATTGTATTATTAGGTTGTTCTTGTACATACGGCATTGGCCTATCGGACGACGAGACAATATCATTTCATTTAGAACGACTATCCGGGCGCCCAGTAATTAATTTAGGAGTTCCAGGAGGTTCGAATAGTTTAATTTTATATAATTCTACAAAAATATTGGAAAGCTTTGAAACACCATACGCAGTAGCTACTATTTGGACTCCTACGGATAGATTTGAATTTTTTTCAAAGATCGGCAGACACAAATCTGGGCCTTGGGACGGACGACACAAAGCTCCTCACACGAGTCAAGAAACTGACGTTAGTAAATTATGGCAACTTACATATGCAGATCCTTCCCACGAAATAGGCCTTACTTATAATCAAGGATTAATTGGAAAGTGGTTATGGAAAGAACGCAGCAAGTATTCTAGTATATCCTTTTTTTATTCTACTGCCCAAATCCTAAATGCCGAAAAACACTTTAAGATTGATAAAACTGCAAGAGATCTACAACACCCGGGCGAAGTTATCAGTATAGAAGTTGCAGAATATTTACATGAGAGATTTAAATGAGTAATTATAATGATGCTGCTGATGTAGCAGAATCCCAATTAAAACGTATTTCGTCAAGCATGTGCTATGCAAAATGGGCACAGATGTCCATGCACTTGACCAACGGCACAACACATAGTTGTTATCATCCTCCCTTGCATAAAATTGATGCGGAAGAAATTAAAGAAAATCCAAGTGCTCTACATAATACAAAACAAAAGAAACAAGAACGCAAAGAGATGCTCGCAGGTAAACGTCCTGAAGGATGTAATTACTGTTGGAAAATTGAAGATCAAGGCGGACGCAGTGATAGAATTTATCGCAGCGGCGAGCAATGGGCACAAAATTCTAAAACGGATGTTTTTGAAGCATTAGATACCGGAGATATAACTCCGCGTTACGTAGAAGTAAACTTTAATCAAGCATGTAATCTTAAATGTTCATATTGTAGTCCGCACCTTAGCACAGCATGGGAAGAAGAAATCAACAAGTTCGGATCTTATAGTATTATAAATGACAAAGGCGAAAAGGCAGAACATAATAATACCGAGTATCTAGCAAAAGATGGATTAATGCCACTAAAAGTTCCGCAAGCCGATAATCCCTATGTAACAGCATTTTGGAAATGGTGGCCGGAGTTATACAAAAAACTTGAAGTATTTCGTATCACAGGCGGAGAGCCGCTAATGGACGTTAATACATTTAAAGTATTGGATTATATCTACGAAAATCCTAACGCATGGTTAGAGGTTAGCGTAACCAGTAACTTTTCACCTCCAAAATCTGAATTAATGGACAAATTTATTACCAAGTTGAAGAAACTAGAAGAAATACAAATATGGAAAGACGACGAACGTTTTAATCCTGGCTCAGGTAACAACTGGTATGTTAACATGGCATTAAAAAATGTCGCAGTATTTGTTAGTGTTGACAGTGTAGAAGAACAAGCCGAATATATCAGAACAGGATTAGATTACAGTGCAATGCAAAGTAATGTAGATAGATTTTTAGCAGAAACCAATAATACAACAATGACATTTATCAATACATTCAACGCATTGAGTGTTCCTAAATTTAAAAGCTTTTTAGAATATATACTTTCTCTAAGAGCCGAGTACAGTAAAGGCAATCAAGGAACAAAATATATTCCTATATATGATCAGTACAATACACATGACGACTACGAAATCCACCCAAGGCAGCGAATTTGGTTTGATATTCCGTTACTAAGAAATCCAGCATGGCAAGCAATACAAATACTACCTAAAGAGTTTGATCATTATTTAGAAGATGCAATTGAATTTATGAAAGCAAATGCAAATACTGACGATTTTGTAGGCTTTTATGACTTTGAAATTAAAAAAGCAGAACGCAATCTAGCAGTATTAAAAGCACGTCACTTGAATAACGATGAAGCAGTTGAAAGAAATCGTTATAACCTAGTTAAATATTTTGATCAGCATGATGCCCGTAGAAACACTAATTTCTGCGAAACATTTCCAGAATTTGCTGAACTATATAATCGATACTCTTCTTGACATTTATTAAACACGGTGTTACAATAATACAATGTACGATATAGTCTTTATTAGTTACCAAGAGCCTTCTGCAGATGAAAACTATGCTGCACTAAAGGCACGATTTCCTATGGCTAAACGTGTACACGGAGTTAAAGGAATACATCAAGCACACATAAAGGCAGCAAAGAAATGCTTTACTAAGATGTTTTGGATAGTCGACGGCGATGCAATTATTAAAAATACATTTAATTTTGATTATGTTGTCCCGGACCATCAATTAGATCATGTACATGTATGGAGAGCAAATAATCCTATTAATGGATTAGAATATGGCTATGGAGGAGTAAAGTTATTTCCCCGCAAACTTACAATAGAAATGGATACAAGTAAGGCGGATATGACTACAAGCATAAGTGAACATTTTATTGCTATGGATGAAGTTGCAAATACTACAGCATTTAACACAAGTCCATTTGAAACATGGCGTAGTGCATTTAGAGAATGTGCCAAACTAAGTAGTAAAACAATTACAAGACAAAACAACGAAGAAACCGAAAAGAGACTCGATACGTGGTGTACAAAAGTCTCTGAGAAACGCTACGGCAATTACGCTCTTGCTGGTGCTAATGCTGGTAGGAAGTTTGGGATTTCTAATAAGAGTGACATTAGCCTTATAAACAATTTTGAGTGGTTGCATGAACAATTTTCAAAACATACCATTTAAAGATATAACAAGCTTTGGTCAAAAGACTCTATTAAATACAAACTTGTTTACAGTGTCTTGGATACTTGCAAGATTTTGTAATTACAACTGTAGCTACTGCTGGCCCTATGCTCGCAGCAGCACTCCTGACCATCAAGATTTAGAAGTTTACACTCGTACAATAGATGAAATAAAACGTCAGGCCCGTGCAAATGGTTTTAAAGATTTTCACTTTAGTTTTAGCGGCGGCGAACCCACAGCTTATAAATACTTTGGGAAGGTTATAGACCATTATTGCAGTGATGCAACTCCCGAGTACCAGAGTATCCACATGACGACCAATCTCAGCCCAGGAAGCAAATGGTGGAACAAATGGATAGAAACTACGAGCAGTTTGCAACGTAGAAGTATTACAGCAAGCTATCATTCAGAGTTTGCTAACGAGCAAGAGTTTGGAGACAAATGTCTTCAACTTATGAAAGCAGGTGTATATGTTACAATCAATCAAGTCATGGTGCCAGAAATGTTTGACGAACTTTATCAACGTCTTGAACGATTTGCCTCCAGAGGTATTAATGTCACTCTCAAGCCCCAATCCGACCCTACTGCCTCCTACGTTGTACACGGATACACAGATGAACAAGTACACAAAATGCAAACAGGATTCCCGCAAACGATCCCAGAAGCATTTAAAGGAATAATACCTTTACTACAAGTAGAATTGCAAGACACAGGCGGAAATACCTACTACATAGATCAAGCAGAACGATTTAATGCGTTTGGTTTTAACAAGTTCGAGGGCTGGGAATGTAATGCAGGCTATCAAGGATGCGTTATAAGAGAGAACGAAGTAAAGCGCAGCTACAGTTGTCATGACGAAGCTTTAGGCACGTTAGACGGCGGTTTTACGCTGTTTAAGACACCAAAGAAATGCGTTACACCTAGTTGTGTAAGCAGTGCAGATAGTAAAATACCAAAGAGGAAAATATGAAAATATTAATAGCAGGTTATGGGTTCGTTGGCAAAGCACATTACGAAGTTCTAAAGTTTAAACACGATGTTGTAATCAATGACCCGGCATTAGGGTATACTAATTCTTACGACGATGTTGATGCAGTAATTGTCTGTGTAAGCACACCACCGCGACCAGACGGCAGTTGTCACATGGACAATGTGTACGAAGTAATCGAAGCAGCACCAGATGTGCCCGTACTAATCAAAAGCACAATTTCTGTAGAAGGCTGGGATATGCTAGTAGATGCGTTTCCTGATCGTATGCTAAACTTCTCCCCAGAGTTCCTACGTGCAGCAAGTGCAGTAGAAGATCTACAGAACATGCGTTTAATGCTCATAGGCGGAACCAATACCTGCTTTTGGAAAGATGTGTTCGAAGTGAACATTGAAATTGCAGAGCCTCGTGAACTTATCTTAGCCAAGTATGCTCGCAATAGTTTTCTTGCACTTAAAGTTGCATACTTCAATCAACTGTATGATTTGTGCGATGCACTTGATGTAGAGTATTCAGCAGTTGCGCACTATACAAGCATGGACGAACGCATTGGCGACAGTCATACATTCATTACAGATGAACGTGGCTTTGGTGGACATTGCTTTCCTAAAGATACAAATGCAATCATAAAAACAGCCCACCGCAATAACGTTGAGCTGAGTATCTTACGTGAAGCAATTGAATACAATAAAAAGGTTCGAAATGAGAGTTGATATACAAGATGTACTATTTTGGATGGATGCAATTCGCAACAGCAATGACCGATATCGTACACTTGAAAGTTTTTGGAAAGGACAAGTCAACAGCAAAGTATGGCTTGCTGATGCTCTACGTGTAAACTATGCAGACGACGATGCTCGCATTGTAATTTACGGTGGTTGGAATGGTGTGCTTGCAAGTATACTTTTTAACAGCAGCCTTAGTATAGAACATATCACAAGCGTAGATATTGATGAAGACTGTCAAGAAACTGCATACACTGTTAATAAAAATTATGAAATAGCAGGAAGATTTGATGCAGTAACAGCAGACATGTGTACCTATACAGAACCTGCTAACATTGTTATTAACACAAGTTGCGAACACATTACACAAGAACAATATGAGCAGTGGCTAAACAATCAGCCAGACAATGCACTATTTGTAGTACAAAGCAATAACTATTTTGAACTAGACGAGCATATTCGTTGTGCAACAGACTTAGACGATTTTATGCGCATGAGTGGTATTAAGCCTTACTGGCGCGGCGAATTTGAAACATCTAAATACACACGGTATATGATTATAGGCAAAAAGAAAAATGTTTAAATTTAATGAATTGAAAAATATACATCTTGAAATAACTAATAGATGTCAGGCAAGTTGTCCTATGTGTAGTAGAAATTATCATGGCGGACTAGAAAACCCACTTATTAAAAATACTGACTGGACTATAGAAGATTTTAAAAAAATTCTAACTAAAGAAATTTTACATCAACTTGAAGGATTTTATTTTTGTGGCAATTTTGGCGACCCTATTATTAATAATAATTTGATAGATATGTGTCAGTATAGTAAAGGCGTTAATCCAAATCTAAATATTAGAATACACACAAACGGAAGCGCACGAACGTCTTCGTGGTGGACACAGCTTGCTAAATCACTGCCTAAATGTCATAAAGTTATATTTGCAATCGACGGACTAGAAGATACACATAGTCTCTACCGTATAGGTACAAATTACAATACAATAATAAAAAATGCCCAGGCATTTATTGCTGCCGGCGGCATAGCAGAATGGGCATTTATCAAATTTAAACACAACGAGCATCAAGTAAATGAAGCAGCTAGTCGCGCCAAAGAATTAGGATTTGCAAATTTTACACAAAAAGATAGTGCAAGATTTGTTGCTTCGTCTAACTTTGAAGTATTAGATAAAACAGGACAACTTGAATATTATTTAGAACCGCCAACAGGAAGCAATCTGACTCTAATAACTCAAGAAACAATCGATAATTATAAACATATAGTCGATACTAGTGAAATAGATTGCTTTGTACAAAAAACAAAAGAAATTTATATAACCGCACAAAGAAACATTATGCCTTGTTGCTTTTTAGCAAGTACTCCATATAATTATATACATCCTAATGATTTAGCTAAAGATATTAGACAAAAGATGAAATCACAGTACTCTAGTCTTATTAAAGATTTAGGAAATACTAATGCGCTTGATTATTCTATAAAAGATATAATAGATTCTAATTCTTGGCAAACAGTTTGGTACAAATACTGGAACACACATAAATTAATTACTTGTGCAAGAACCTGCGGAGTAAACAAACTTAGTAAGCCTAAAGATCAGTTTGTGCAAGGAGAAAGATTAGATGTCTAAATACTGGTATGCAAGCGCCGACACAAGACTTGGTAAGTTTCAGCGCGACTTAGAAACTAAATCAAGTTGTACCTTTTGTGTGCTTCCTTGGATACACTTGGCAACACGCCCTAATGGCGATATGCGACTTTGCTGTACTGCAAATGCCAGCGGCGCAGGTGATAATCATACGGTTGGATTGATTAAAAACAATGACGGTAGTAACGCTAACTTTGGTAAGGTAACTCCTATGGAAGCATGGAATAGTAACTTTATGAAAAACGTTCGTACTACCATGCTTGAAGGCAACATACCTGCTAGTTGCACAGGTTGCTTTGATGAAGAAGCGCAAGGTATTGTTAGTAAACGTATTTGGGAAACTGCTACGTGGATGAATGACGAAGGTATTGATGTAGAAGAACTTATTGCGCAAACAGCAGAAGATGGCACAGTACCTGAACAATTGCAATACCTAGACTTACGATTAGGACATACTTGTAATATTAAATGTGTTATGTGTAGTCCGCATGATAGCTCAAAGTGGGTAGCAGATTGGAAAAAACTAGTCCCGCAATTAGAAAATGAATCTGTAAAGCAACAGATGACATGGGACAAAAAAGAATTTAACAACAAGTGGCACGAAAAAGAATCATTTTGGAAAGAGTTATATGCACAAGTTCCTAACCTAAAACAAGTTTATTTTGCAGGCGGAGAACCTTTAATGATTAAAGAACATAAAATGTTTATTGAAGAAATCATTAGGCAAGGTTATCAAGACAATGTATTGTTACGTTATAATTCAAATGGTATTCTTGTAGACGACGAACTGATCGAATTATGGAGTAAATTTCGCAAAGTTAAATTTGCTGTTAGTGTTGATGCAAGTTTTGAACGCGATGATTATATACGCTTCCCTGGAAAGTTTGAAGAAGTTGAGCGCACTTTGCATATGCTAGACAATACTCCTGATAATATACATGTTAGTATGGCAACAGCAGTACAGATATTCAACATCAAACATATACCGGACTTTATAAAGTGGAAAGTAAACAGCAAATTTAAGAAAATGAATGTTGGATTAATAAATGGAGTAACAATGGGCGGCGGATTAGTCAATGCACACTTAGTACACATACCTACATTCCTTAACATTACAATCTTGCCTGAAGCAGACAAGCAAGATGTACGTGAGCGTTTTGCAGAACTTAAAACATGGTTATGGGATAACTATACACAAGAAGATGAATTTTGGATACATAATCCTAAAGGCTGGCGACAGTGGGAAGGGCTATTAAAACATATGGATAGTCGAGACAACAGTCACTTATTACCAGGATTTAAAGAGTATGTAAACAAGTTAGATGCAATTCGTAGATTAGACGCTACAACTATATTTCCAGAATTGGCACATTTACTATGAAGGAAATTATTAAAATAAAAACAATGGAACCTAACAATAGGCTGCGTATAGAATATATGGTAGGAAATTATTGCAATTTTAAATGTACATACTGCGGTCCATATGCAAACGGCGGCGACACTAGATGGCCAAAAGATTACAATGCGCTAATGAAAAACTTTAAACATTTACTAGACTTTTATACACGCAACGGTAGGAATAAGTTTGAAGTTAACTTGCTAGGCGGCGAACCAACATTATGGCCAAAAGTTGCTGACTTTGCAAGAGACTTAAAGGCGTTATATAATGTAAAAGTTACTATTACTACTAACGGCAGCAGGACAATTCGATGGTGGGAGAAAAATGCTACAGCATTTGACAAAGTGTTGTTTAGTTATCATCCCGGGCAAGCAAATCTAACTCATTATATAAATGTAATTGATAATGTTTATAATCAAAGAGTTGCAGTAAACACGTTAGTAATGATGGATCCTACACAATGGGATGCTTGTCTAGATGCAATCGAACTCATGAAACAAAGCAAATATCCTTGGTTCATTTGTGCTGCGGAAATTCATCCACCGAAGTACACGCTCGATCAAAGAAAAATATTTAAAAAACATGTAAAACGCAACCCCCCGTTACATAGACTTATAAAAGACGAATACGAAAATATACTAAAAGGCAAACCGCAAATAATATTTGACGACGGGACTAAGAAACGAGTAGAACGCAACTATCTTTCGACAAACGACCTAAATCGATTTGAAGGATGGATGTGTAATATTGGACTTGAGAATATTAATATACAAAAGTCAGGGCAAATAACCGGCGTTTGTGGAAATCTAGTATACGGAGAAGATAAGCTGTATAATCTTTATGATACTGATTTTGTTACTAAATTTAATCCTAAATTAATTCCTAGTGTCTGTACTAAGAAACACTGTTGGTGTCAACCTGAGCAACTAATGACTAAGTGGAAACTTTAGTTAATGGAATGTCGGCTGCACACGTACACCACTTGCGTGTGCAATTAACAGGAGCAACAGGTGATTCAAACGTGCCATTATAAATATTGCCTAAACTTCCGCCTACTCTACATGTAGCACGATGTACTTCACCGTCCCAATTGATCATAAGACTTTCTAGTCCAGCATTACACTTCCATCCTTCGAATTGATTAATTTTATGTTTGATAATGTCACTTGCATGAAGCATATCTTTACCATCTATAACACAGTTTGCCTTTACAGTTGCAGTTTTACTTAGTACCCATTCTAAATCTTTTTCTTTATAGCGCATGTCGTCGAACCATTCTCGATCATCTGCTTCGGTCCAGCGTATACGCCTGCACACATATGGAATATTATGACCTTCTAAAAGAATAGCAGCGGCTCTTACTGCATCCATGTGTCCGTGATGCGCCATTAGATTAACTTGATATAGAGTAGGCATACCTTCCATGTCTAATAGCTGGCTATATCTAACAATATTTTCTGCTGCTCGTTGACTGTGCTCATTGTCAAAATGCAAACTGAACACCCATTGATTTACTGGTTGTTTGATGTACCATTCTGCACTACGTAAACCATTAGTAGTAACACTTAGCCATTCTAATCTTGCTCTAGCACATTCCAATATATCATTAATTTTAGGATGTACAGTAGGCTCGCCACCTGTTAAACTCATACGTATTGGTTTACCAATTTTTTCTAATTCGTATATAGTATTAACCATAACATCTAAATCAGTGTGTGGACTAAAGTTATCGTGTATTTCTGCAGGACAGTAAGCGCAATCTAGATTACAACGTTTGCCTATATTCCATTCAACGTGTATGCTGTTTTGATGTCCCCAACGACTCTCTACTTTAAACATACAGTTTAAACTCTGGATTTGCTGCAAGAAAGTCTTGATTACGAGTCTTGTCTAACGCACGATTGAAATTTATGCAGTCTTGCCAATGTGTATTATGCATGCACTTTGCTTCTAAAAAATTAATATTATCTTGTATCTGTTGTAATGTTACTGTTTCTAATAGTTTATGCTGTTTAACCATTGGGTATGTTAATACTGATGTTTTCATTTCTTCTAATTGTGCTATTATTTTTTTCTTTAGATCAGGAGGTAATACCTGCGCACTTAATGCCATGGGGTAAGTTACCCGATGAGAATAAAATACAATGCCCAGATTGTTAATAAAGTAATCGATAACATTACAAATCTGCATAATATTGTTTGCTTGTACAGTAAACGCACCTACCACACGACTTACATTAGGAAAGCTTTTAAAAACTTCGATGTTAGCTTCTATTTCGCTAAACTTACCATTGCCTCTAATGTACTCGTAGACATCGTGTAACCCGTCTATGCTTACGTTTACAGCAATTCTTTTAAACTTGGGCCAGTAGTCGTGTATAGTACGTCCACCCTTAATGCCTAGCGTAGTACCGTTTGTAGCGTACTTTAATTCTATCTGATCACCGTACTCTGCTAGCTTGTCTAGTATTTTGTAATGATAGGGATCCATTAAAGGTTCCCCGCCAGCAAACTCTACACGTCTAAAAAACGGCAATAGCTTTTCAAACGATTCCCACCAGTTGTCACTGTTATCAAATGGTCCGATGTATTGTCCAGGTTTGGTAGTAAGATTGTCTACAATAGGAATAAGAATGTTGTTTTCTTTTTCGTAGAACGGTTTTACTTCTTCCCAGTCCTTCCAACTAGTACTGTCCAGTGGATTACACATACGACATTTCAAGTTGCATAAGTTGTTTAATTTAATTTCCATAGTAGGAAGCTCGAACGGCATAGTGTAATCGTCTTCTAGTGCGTCTAGTGCGTCTGGGTATAAGTTGACCCTAGCTTCGGGTATAACACCTGCTGTATGACGCTGTCGTAAGCTCTGTACCCCCTGATCTTCAAGGTCAAAGCAGGGCTTGCACACATCTGGGCGTTCGTCATTTAGTACTTGCCTGCGCACTTCACGCATTGCATCACCGTTCCAAACTTCTTCTAATGTTTCATTTTGTATGAACCCAATGGGTTGACTACGACAGCAAACTTTAATCGCGCCGTCTTCTCTTGTAGCTAATCCTGTAAAAGGATGCATACAGAATGTACAACTATTTGACTTGTTCAATAGCCCACTCTCTTTCCTTACACCAAAAACATTCATTGCATATAGGAACAAATTGCCTAGGTGTGTATGTTGTATAATCTAACTCTGCAAATTCTCCTTCGCAGCTACGTGTTAAATTTAATAAATCTTCTATGTTGTTATCATAGTATTGTTTAATGATCCAGTCTTTAGTAGTATACACGAAAGGATGACAAATGTCAACTCCCATATGTGTAGTGTGTAATGGCAACACACCTTCGTTACGTTCTGCTAATGCACCTGGAATATCTATGTCTGGATTTTTGTTAACACCTGCAAACCACGCATCCAACTTATGTGTATGTGCAATAAACTCGTTATGTGCTCTAAGTATAATTCTGTTACCTGGTTTTGTTTTTTCGTACTCGTCTGTAATATACGTTGTATGCGGTTCTTCCATTTCGGGCGGAATAAACCCTTCTATGTGCTCTATACGATTATCAAAACGATTACGGAACCATTCTACTACTTCCTGTGCAATATAACGTTGCCACGGCCTAGTTTTCCATAAGCGTATTTGTGTAGTAAAATATATGTCGGCATTGGTTTGTGACAATACAAGATATGCAAGCAATGCACTATCAGCACCCCCGCTTAAACTAATGCCTATACGCTTCCATTTTTTATCTATAGTTAGATTCATAATGATATTTACCAAGAAATATGCGTAGTTAACTTAGTCTTGGTAAATATGCATATGCTTGTTAAAACACCATATACTGCATCTATTGATGACATGCCATTACTTGAAAAAGGAAAGCACGATTTAACAGCACCTTCTGGAGACTTTTTTTATGATCCTTGGGTATTATTAGAAGAATATAAAAACACAGTGTGGGAAAGTATTTGGAATAGCCTTCCTATTGACACTGGACAAGCAAGAATTATTGTAATGGAGTCGCCTAGTTGTTACACACAACATGCTGACATCGACGATAGGTATCATTTAAATTTGTCAGGAGATCAAGACTACCTTATTGATCTTGATAATCAACAAATGCATAAACTTGTAAAAGACGGAGTATGGTACGAAATGGATGCAGGAAGATTGCACACTGCAATTAGTGTAGGCGAGCATACTCGGATGCAGCTAGTAGTTCGAAAATTATTAACACGCAATGTATTAAATGATTCTGTGTCTGTAAAAATAACAGCCGGCGGCAGCAATCCTAGGTATAGTTTTGATAATACTATGAGTGTTTGGTTAAACCGTGCGTCTAAAAATAAAACTATAAGTAATTTTAAACAATCTGAAACATCGGTTTATTTTGATGTAGAACAGTCATCGTTAGAAGAATTAAAATCTATAGTTCCTAACGAATTTAAATTTGAGAGCAATATATGAATAATGTAATATTCTTTTCACTTACTGGTAAACGATGGGAGAGATCCATATGGCCTCATCGAGTTGCTACGTATTTAAGGATGCACGACTGGGATGCAGAAGTAGTAGACTTTACTGCATTTTGGAAACTAGAAGAATTACAAGAATTTGTACGTTCTCGTGCATCGTCGAGTACTGTTATGTTTTGTTTTGGAACTGCATTTTTAAATCCATGGAGCCCGTTTTTAAATGAATTTATTGCTTGGTTAAAAAAAGAATATCCTGATATACCTGTTGTAGTAGGAGGACAAAATGCTCTTGTTACTCCGGCTGAGAACGTTGACTATTGGGTAGACAGTTACGGAGAAAATGCAGTATTAGCTTTATGCAGACATTTAATTGGCACTTTAGGTGCGCCTTTAAAAACTGATACAGTTATTACCGATAAACGTGTTATTAGAGGATTGCATCATTATCCTTCTACGCCATTAGACAGCTACTTAACTGATTACGAAGCTAGAGATTTTATAAAACCTTATGAAATGCCGCAAATTGAAACTGCACGAGGATGTATGTTTAATTGCAGCTATTGTAATTTTCCATTGTTAGGTCAAGCTAAAGATGTTAGTGTAAGCAAAGAAGAGTTTAAGCGTCAGCTACAGACTGGATATGAAAAATGGGGAATTAAAAACTGGCGAGTTATGGACGAAACGTTTAATGATCGTCCGTCAAAATTACAAAAATATGCTGAAGCAGTAGACGAGTTAAATTATAATCCTTGGATGTGCGGGTTTGCCCGCGGAGATTTAGTTGTTAAACACAAAGAGCACTGGGATACTTACATTAGATTAGGCTTTCTTGGGCATAGCATGGGTCTTGAAACATTCAATCAAGAAGCAGGAAAGCTTGTGCGTAAAGGCATGGACCCCGATCAAGTAAAAGAAGGTCTATTAGAATTTCAAGCATACACAGATATACATGCTCCTAAAAGGTATCGAGCAAATATACAACTTATCTGCGGCATTCCCGGAGAAACAAAAGAGTCATGGTACGATTCAGTTAATTGGTTAAACACTAAATGGAATAGACAAAGTGCAAGTGCTCACATATTAGAAATTGGTGATTATGATCTAAGTCTTACTAATCAAAGTAGATTTACAAAGCAACTAACTGATAACGGACTTGTAAAATTAGAAGCACGACAAAACGAAGGTTACAATGTATACAAAGATAAAAATAACAATGTAGTATTCCAGTCTACTACTCCTCGAGGAGGCGGCGTTGGCAGCACTAGAAACGATATTGTTATTTGGGATCACGACACTATGAATTGGTATGAAGCAGAAAGTTTAGTTCAAGAGTTTTATTCAGATAACGGCTTTACTGGACTTCGAGGCTGCAATCCATTCTTATCAGATAGATTATTTGTTCTAACAGAAGCAGAACGATATGAAGATATTTACGATATAAATATGTCACAAACAGATACTAACGATCCTAAGTTTAAAACTTTTGTACAAAATTATATTAATAAAAAACTAAGTTGGTCAACTAGTAATTAATATCCGATTATGTGAAACATAAACTTTGGAGTCATACCTGCATTAATGCCACTGTGCCACTCGTTATGATTATTCCAACGAAATATTGATCCTTGAACACAGTCGTACAAATAATCTTCCCCTAGCATAAAAATATGTCCGGGAGTTTTATCTCCCATCATAATACTGTAGCGTTTAATCTCACCATACTTTAAATATTCCTGTTCATTATCATCGACGTCCCAATGCCACGGAGCATAGTATCCGGGATCAACTCTGCTAATCCAAGCGCGATGCACACCTTTTAATCGTAAATAAAATGCAACATCATCGACAAACTCCTGTGAGAACTCTCCTCCAGGATAGTAGTTTGTCCACTTCATAGCAGAAGAATTAAAATTAGCTTCTTTCCAAATAGCATGTATTTTTCCATAGTCGCTATTATCTAAGTTCCAGCGGCTTGGCTCAGTGGTAACATCTGAGCCTTGTTTGTCCTTTAATGATTCGGTTAATTCTTTTAAATTTATGCGTCTATATGCATTTAGAAACGCACAACTTTTTAAAGTTAGTAATCTTCTGTCGTAGGCTGCGCCAGGATTATCCATTATATGATTCCTATCATGTCTAATACTTCTTGCTTATATTCTATTAGAACACTAATAATTATTATAGTTATTTCTCCTTGACTATTGTTTTGAAATTCAGCAGGGTATTTTGTTGTATCTAATAAGTATACGTTGCCTTCTTCTAGTACAACGGTTTGAATATTTTCTTGATGACTAATTATACAAACTTTGTCGTTGGTTATAATAGGAATTACAATAGTAACATGGTCTCGGTTATGAGAATGCCATTTTCCTAATTTTTGGTTAGGCGGATAATTAAATAAAAATGACCGATACGGCTGTTTTAATAAATTTTTTAATCTCTTAAAGAATCCAAATACCATTGGAGTATCTTTAAAATATTCAGGACCTTCGTCATGCGGGTCTAAATCAGGGTGATACGGAAATGTAGGATCGTTGTATATTGTTTGTAGTCCCCAGCCATTAACACTATCAATTGTATTTTTAGCATCAATAAATGTCGGTTGATTATGATGTTTCAAATAATCCCAGTGTAAATAATTAAAGTCTGTTTTTAATATATTAAAATATTCAACAGCGTCATCTATATTATATTTTAAATTTAACTTATGTATCATAAACATACTTATCGATTGTAAATGTATGATAAGTATGTTTATGAATACAAGTAATTGGAATTATTATTACAAAAGAACAGCTGATGCTGTAACGGCGTCATCTAATATGTTATACACAGCTCTGATGAATCCAAATAAAGATATTTTATGCAAACACTATTGTATTAACGAAGATTATCAAGGCTCTCAGCCTGGAATGACACAAGAGATAATAGATTTCTTTTTTGAAAGAGAAGTACGTTTTTTAGAAGAGCTACAACATTTAAGCTGCACTCCTAAACTTTTAGAAATTGATCGTGCTAATAATAAAGTTTTTATAGAATGGAACACAGAAACATTATCGCAAATAATATTTGATCCATCTAGGTCAATTGATAAAGAAATTCCTGATTGGAAGGATCGATTGTATGGTGTTGTAAAAGAATTTAAAAATAGTAAACATTATAAATTAGCACTCTATCCACATTGTTTCTTTATAAACAAAGACGGTATTTTAAAAATTATTGATTATTACTCAGTTGTGCCGCATGACGATTATTTTATTGAAAGAAAATCAATTGCAGGCATGATTGGAGACGAAGGTTCTTATAGATTTGATCAGTCAGAAGCTGACGGCGTAATTGATCTCAGAAATTTCTTTAATCTTACAATGAATGTACACTTGCCGAAGTGTTGGCCTGACTGTCCATTCCCAGAGATTTTTAATAAATTATATTAATCGTGTAATGTAATTTGTAATGTAAGTCTTGGATTGTAACCTATGTTAGCAGGCCCATGTATGCACTCAGGATCACTCCATTCGTATAAATCGCCTGCCTTATAGTTGGACAGCATTTTGTCATCATACGCAAATATATGACCAGGTTCCCAATCTTGTAAGAACATAGTATATCTTACAAAATTAGTAAGCTCGGTTAAATGCGGATCGACATGCATTGCTTGAAATTCCCCAGGATATAGTTTTACAAACCACCAAAACTGATATTCTCTAGTATCTGGTAAATCAGGATACACAAAGTTGTATCCTTCCATTTCAGGAGATCCTGCGTTAAGCTGATGGAAGAAACACTTATTATTTGAGTATCCTGGTCTTGCCATTTCTCTAAACTTTTCTAATGTTTCATTGCCTGTCCAGCGATCAGGTTGCCATACTGGAGTCTTCTCGCCTTGTTTACTGTTTAACATTTCTATAATGTTATTATCATTAATCCAATCTGCGTAATTGCCTATATAATTCATTGCAGATCATAAGAGCTAAAACATGCAATCATTCTTGTGCTCCATCCTATATTACATGCACCGTGCAGTGCTTTACTATCGTCATATACAAATAAGTCTCCTTTTTTGTATCCTGTTGCAAGTTTATCTTCATAGATAAACACATGCCCTGGTTCGTAGTCTTGTAATGCCATCCAATAGCGTTTGCTATTTTTCTCTATAAGAGCATGCGGATCTTTATGCATTGGCATTTTATCACCTGGATTCATTTTTATAAACCACCACAAAAACTCACCATCCAACGGAATAGGCGACTTAACATCAAACGGAAACGTATCGGGCTCGTAAATATACCAATACGTTTGTGTTAAATCGTATCCGTGTTCTGCTGCTTTTCTAAATTCTTCACTGTCAGGATTTCTGCCACCTCCAGGTCGACATGTGCCATCGTTATCTTTTATAAAGTCGATCCATTCTGGTTGTATCCAGTCTGCGTAATTGCCTAAATATTTCATATTAAATCTTGAAACTCCATAAGATCTTCAAAACTAACATTTTCATCCATCATTGTGTCTCCACACCTAATCACTATTACTATTCTATTTTCGTTCATACTATTTTCAACGCCATGATACCAGTCAGCTCTCATTAAAGTAATCCTGTCGACGGTAGTACTTGCAATAGGCTGTAAAACAATTTCTTCCTTAATAAAATTAATTGTGTATCCATTATAAGGCGGCTGCTCATTTGCACAAAATTTAGACCAAATATATTCTTCTTTAATATCCTTATGATCATACCAATGTGTTACAGACTCTTCATAATTTTTTATCGGTATAGTAATAACAACTTTTTGATGTAACTCGTTGTTCCCGTCTAAATGAATGTTAAAGTTACTCACAGGCGGAACAATCAAAATATTAGTATATTGTAAAGGCAGTTTTAATCTCGGAAGTAAAAACCCGCTAAGAGTTGGAAAATCTTTTATACCTACTGAGTGGCAATATTCTGATGTCGCTGTCTCGTCAAAAACATTATCGGGATATTTGTTAATATATTCTAATAACTCTTTTTGAATTAATGGTAGTTCTGGAACATTTAATTTTTGATACATTTTCATATTAATAACTCTCTATATTGTTAATGCCAAGCGTTTTACGAAACTCTTCTGTAAACTCACCGTCAATGCGTAATGCATAACTTTGTTCCATAATGCGCTCTCCGCCGTGCCAGTCTTGATCGTTCCACCAAGCAGCTCTAGTATTTAAGTATGTTTTATTCTTAGTTTTAGGATCCCATATATAAAATGATTTTTTAGTGTTAGGACGAATATGTATAAACTCGTTTTTATGTGGAAAGCTTTCGTTCATACCATTCTTAGCATCCAAATCTCTGTGTTCGAATGGAATACCGTCTGCATCGCAATGGAAGAAAATAACTCTGCCAATATGTTTAAATATCTTTTGATCGATTAAATCTTCAACCCATTTGACTGTTTCAGGAAAATACCTTGCTTCTTCGGTTAATGTTCTTTCAGCAGTTCTGTCATCCCAACTACCTTCCTCCCATAAGAAATAATAAATGTAAGGATCGTATGCACCCATTGCCATTTTTAGAAAACGAGTAAAGATATTACGCTGTTTATAATCACTAAAGTCTTGAGGCATAATTTTTGCACCAGCTTGTTTAATTGGATCATCATCAGGCAACTGTTGCCATTCCTGTAGTGCTTGGTATATAGGTTTCCAATTATGAATATAGCTCATATTTTCAAATGTAAATCCAGGAGTCATCCAAGTTGCTTCTTTTGCATATTCTCTTGCTAGAGCGAAGCCTGTTACAATCTCAGGCTGTAACTTTTCAAATCCTTCCATATCGATATATTGTTCCATATCAAAATACGGTGTTCCGTTAATTCCTCTATTTGCCATAATTGTCTATCCATTCCTTTGGTATTGTATCTAGTAGTGGGAGTCTTTTATTAATTGCGCCGTCTCTAAGTAACACTTGGTGTACTAGCGGACTCGGAGGCTGCCCAGGTAATATATCTGCAATTGCTTCTGTTTGTACTTCGCTCAAGTCTAGTGTTTCTGCACTAGGCCACTGTATAATTTTAGTAGCTAGGCCGTTGATCCTTACTGGATAATGTGCTCTATTGCCTGATTCTGGCTCTCTTTCAAAAGTATATCCTTTAGATTTACAAATTTCTTCTGTAGCATTAAGCAAATCACTTAAAAACACTTGTTCGTTATCTTCCGGAGACCTTCCGATATCTACGCCACATCGAATTCTAAACTGACTGCAATACTTATTATCAAACCCAATAAGTTCGTCTATGCAGTCTTCTAGTTGTGTAAGATTTAGTAAGGTATAAGAAATATTTTTAATTGGAAGTTTATACTTCATCATATTTTCTATACCTTGCATCTGTTTTCTTCGCACTACAGGACCTTGGTAGTCTGTATGATTTAAGCCAATAGTCCACATTAAATTATCGATACCTTCAAACTTTCTTGCATAATCTTCCTTATGCATATTAACACCGTTAGTTAATACCATTACAGTTCGCTTCTTGCCGGGGAGAGTGTGTATGCGATTGATAATTTCAGGCAAGTCTTGTCTTACTGTAGGTTCAGCACCAACAAGCGCAACAGGATAGCCGTCATCGGGCCAAGATTGAATTTTGTTAAGCATAGTATCAATTGCTGGATCGGTGGATTTGTTATCGGGCATTTGATAGCAATGCGGACAAGTTAAATTACATCTATTAGTAATTTCAATAAAATAACTTTGTAGGGCATGTCTACGGTAAACATAATTGTTATAAAAATCTGCATCTGGTTCTACTAGATGTGTTGATTCTCCGTGTTCCGGACACGTTTTAGTTAACCATATACTTCCGTCTCTTTCAAATCTAGTTGCCGAAACGTGTCTATAACAATGGTGACATATCGACAATGTATTTTTAATATTATTCATCGATATTTCTCTGGCAATGTATCAAACAACGGTTTTCTTTCGTTAACTGCTCTATCTCTCAATATAACTTGATGTAATAGTGGACTTTTTGGTTTTCCTGGAACTACAGTGGCCCAAGATTCAGAATACACTTCTTCAAAATCTATAGTTTTAACATCGCACCATTTTATAAACCTGTGCGTAATACCGTTTATTTTTACTAAGAAATGAGTGCGATTGCCGTGCGTTTCATTTACTTCCCACTCCCATCCCTTTTTCTTACATAGTGCCTCTGCTGCTTTAACTAACTCTGACAAGTAATGTTCTGGTTCGTCTTCGTCTGGAGTGCGCCCAATTTCAACACCTAGTTGTATTCTTGCATCGCTACATACTCCTTTACGATCCCATTCTTGTATTTCTTCTAATACGTCATCTAATTGATCCATAGTTCCTAAAGTGTAAGTAAAGTTCTTAATAGTGAGGCCTAGTTCAATGCAGTTATCGATTCCCACTTGTTGTTTTTTTCTAATAACGCCGCCATTATAATCAGGATGGTTGAGCCCAATAGTCCAAGTTAACCCTTCTATCCCAACAAATTTTTCTGCATATGCTCGCTTGCCTAAGTTTATTCCGTTAGTTACAACCATTAACCACCGAGGCTGTTCTGTTAGCGACTGTATATTCTTTACAATATCTGCTAGGTCTTTACGTGTTGTAGGCTCTGCTCCTACTAACGCAATAGCCATATCATCCGGTAGTTTTTTAGTTTGTTCTATTATTGAAGCAACAGTAGGATCTATTGATAAATTATCCGGCATCTGATAACAATGCGGACAGTCTAAATTGCAACGGTTAGTTATTTCAAACCAAAACGTATTAGGCTTTCTGCGTTCGTACTTAAAATTAAGATAAAAATCTGCGTCTATTTCTACCAAGCATTCGTGATAACCGTGTTCGGGACACGTTTTTCCTAGCCATATTTGATTATCTTTTTCAAATCTAACAGCAGGAATATGTCGATAACAGTGTTCGCACATTGATAGTGTGTCTAATAGTGTATTCATTAAGTACTCACATTTTAATTATATGCTACTATTTACCTATAAATAACACTGAGGAATATCATTATGGACTATGAATATTATTGGAACAACGTACCAGGTATTGGATTGTGTAGAAACAACTTAATTTACACAAGTTTAGCTGATAAAGATTTAACAACATTTGTGCAATGGTATTATAATGACGGCGAGTATCATAAAGGACAAAATCAAGTAGTCGATCCTGCACTAATGGAAGAAAAATTTAAAAGAGAAGTTAAATATCTCTCATTAATGGCAGAAAAATTTCCAAACTTAGTTCCTGAGTTTGAATTAGATACAGAAAATAAAAAAATCTTTTTAAGTATAGACGGAAAAGACTTTTGGAATAGTGCAGGCTGCTTAACAGAAAATTACGATAGTGTATTACCAGATTGGCAAGATCAAATGCTTGAAATAATTAAAGCACATAAAAGTTTAGGGTTTCACAAGTATAGTATGCATCCTAGCAGTTATTTTATTGTTGACGGCAAATTAAAAAGTATGAATTACTTTTTTACATATCATGAGGATGAGCCTTGTGTAAGTATTGCAGAAGTTGAAAGTCATATATACAGTACACGTCAAGCCGAAATGCGCAAACATTTAGAAAGTTTAGGCATAGAGTGGAATACACCGCAGCCTTGGGCAGTAATGGACAAACTATGTTGGAACAGTTTTAGAACAAATTATCCAGCTGATTTTATAGAGAACGCACTTAATGTATAATATTATACCTTGGTCAGAAGACTTAGATTTAGAAGATTTTTATAAAAACGCAGAAGCCCGAGGTTTTGAAAATAATGCATCGCAGCATATGCTTGTAGATTGTTTTCATAAAGAAGCTAAATGGCAAACTTGGATTTTATATTATAATAATGAAGCAATAGGTAGTGTAGCAGCACATACATTCGACGATGTAATGGGCCCTAATACATTTAGGGTTGCTGCTAGAACATGCGTGTTTACAGATAAATTACCGCTAGTCAGTTTACGAACACGTAATCAGATTGTCACACATCAACATGCCACTGGACAATTTTTAATTCCTGCTTGTTTAGAATGGCTTCCAGAAGGCGCCAGGGCATTTATAACCTCTAATGAAAACGAAGCAGGTACACAGCGTATAGTACACAGAGTATTTGCTCCTGCTATGGAAAAGACAGGGCAAATGAAACGTATAAAAGATGTGTTTTATAGAGGCACCAATCAAACAGTGTGGGAAATTTTCCCAGACAAATTTTTTGAAGAATTAAACAAACATCCTAGATGGTAAAGTGAGGTAAGTTGTGCAAGAAAGTGCAGAAGAGTTTTTAAAACAGCTAAAGATAGATTTACATCAGCATATAGATGCTTTTAAAGAAAAAACTCGATCTTTTAAAATAGGTCATATAGAAGATATTGATAAGTTTTTTGACGAATACTTAGGTAAACTATTTGATAGTAAAACTGATCAAAGAATTTTTGATTCTATTAAAACTTTACGGTTTCTTGAACCGCATCATGTAGATGGCTGTAAAGCAATTCTCGACCGTATGAGTTTACTAGGACAAATGCCAAAAAATGCTGTAGTAGCAGAGATAGGTGTTGATAGAGGTCGTTTTGCAGAACGTATATACGAGGTTACACAACCACAAAAGTTACATCTTATTGATATTTTTCAATTCGATTATCAATTAAATTCAGTGAACAGTATACTAGGTAAAAAAGAAAACATAGAAATACATCAAATAGACTCTGCAGAAGCAGGAAATTTGTTTAATGACGAGTATTTTGATTGGATCTATATAGATACTACTCACACGTATGAAAGAACCAAAGCAGAACTAAATTCATTTGCAGATAAAATAAAACCAGGCGGATTCATCTCAGGTCATGACTACTTTCAGGTTGGTGTATCAAATGGGTTTTCATACGGAGTAATGAGTGCAGTACACGAATTTGTTGTAATTAACAATTGGAAACTATATGCTGTTACGCTAGAACCTTTAGAAAATCAAAGTTTTGTTATACAAAAGCCGGATAATCAAAAGTAGCTCGATGCACAATTCTATCCTGCATTTTACTAAACTCCAGTCTTCGATGTACTCCTAACCATTGATCACTTAGTGAAACATCACCGTCTTTCCACTGATGTGTATAGCAATATTTGTCTTGTGTGATAAAATCAAATAAAGGTTCTGCTATCTCTAAACTTTCTTCTCTAGTCATTCCTTCAAATCGTTCAAACTGATGCAAGCTTAAAAATAATCCTGTTTTTCCTGCATAGTTAGTTTGTATTAGCGGAGTAGGAACGTTATTGTATATAGATCTATTTTTAAAGTTTTCGTCTGTTCGTGCTACGCTATGATTAACATTGCCAAACGTTATACACTTTAAATCTTTTATTTTTTCTTTTGTATCAGAGTCTAAGTCAGCATATGCAAGCAAAGTATTATTCCATACTGTTGTACTGCCTTCCATACCTTGTTCGCCATACAACCAAGCAACACTAGACCCCAATCTAGCATGTGGACTTTCGTTGTGCCATAACATTTCTTCTTTGTGTCCTGCTATACTATTTTCAGACACGAGTCCTATATATCCTTCAGCGTCTAGAGCACTGCGCTCAAAGTTTGGACTATCAGGTGTAAACAGCACATACGGGTTAGGAAAAGACTTTACAATTTCAGCTTCTCGTTCTATTGTAAGCTTTTGACTAGGTATTTTAACGCAAGTATGAATGGCACATAGCTTAACTAACTCTAATAAGTCGTTATCGGATGCAGTCATTAAATCTAAATCAACAGTAGCTATCCAATTATTCATGAGTATATCCTAACGTAGGTATTAAGTCCCATACTTGATCTCCGATATTATCTTTAGTCTTTTTAAATTCATCAACAAAACGAAATACATTATCAACAGGTAGAGATTTTAAGATGTCTAATTTAGCATTCCACCATTTAGTATCTAGTAGCATTTCTTTTACATCATCAGGAAATCTATCTCTAATAGGAACACAAGGTGTTCCTCCTGCAACTACATACGGCGGAATATCTCGAGATACAACTGAATTAGCAGCAATAACACTTCCAGTGCCAATAGTAACACCTGGCATTATAATAATGTTGTCTCCGAGAAAAACATCATTGCCTATAATTACTGGCTTGCTATTCATTTCTTTTACATCAGTTTGATCTCTTCTAATATTTAATCGAGCAAGTTCGTCGTCAGAATAATTTGACTTCTTTGCCATAATTGTGTCAGAATTAATACTAACGCCAGTGATATTGTGCATCCCAGCAGCAACAGTACAACGTCTGCCTAGTCCACTATGTCTTCCCATAAAAATATTAGATCGCATGTAGCCACCGTCTCGTATACTTGAATACGCTCCTATAAATATTCTGTTAGGAGAATCTTGAAAGTTGGGAACATGAATCATAGACCCTTTTTCAAATAGTGTATCATTTAAATAGTCTAGATTGTTATATCTTATATTATAATCACTAAGAGTGCTGTTAGTTACCATAACATCTGATACTAACGTGCTGTTAAGAAACTGTTGTAACTTATCTTCTATATAGTTCATAATGCTATTTATATGCCAGACTAACATGATAAATATCGTTATGGATTGGAACAATATTAAAGCAGCAGCAGTTAATATCGATGTCGATACTAAACAGCTAACACAAGAATTAGAGTCTATCCCAAAAGAGTTATGGGATAGCGGAGTAGATCATGAATCTAATACTTCCTGGAATACAATTTGGATACGTACAAATGACGTTGCAGAATTTCCTGATTTTAAACTAGCAAAAAGCATTTCGCACTCAGAGTGGAAGTGGAGAGATGATTTAACTATACCTTATATAAAATCTTTAGTAGAATCTTTACCTATTAAAACAGTAGGAATGATCCGCGCATTTATTTTAACTGGGCCATTGCCTATACATGTTGACAGTAATGAGTCTACGCCTACGAATCTTGATTATAATTTAGCATTAACTATAGCATCTAAATTAGAAGTACCTATGACAATGCCAGACGATGTTCAAGTTAAAGAAAAGAATGTATTTTTTAACGATAGTATTCCTCACGGGTTTCCTAATGCAACAGGTACACAAATGAGTATAAGAGTCTTTGGAGATTTTGAGTACGATAAATTTGAATTGGACACAGTGTATGAATAACCTAGAATATTTAGATCATCTTTCTACTATTCCTGACGAGTTAGTAGACGATATTCTAACCACAGTAGAAATTGGCGAACGTTACAGTTCAAAAGGCAATACAGAAGCATCTAGCTATAAACATTTTGCTAGTATTAATGCTAGTGATAAACTAAAAGAATTTACAAACAGTCTGTTTAATTTTAAACACGATGCACACATTTTTGTTTTATCTGATCACATTCCGCCACACATAGATAATCTTGAAGTAAGAGACGTTGCGTTTAACTACGTTATTAAATCAGGCGACGGCGTGACTAGATTTCATACAGATAAAACAGATGATACTATTTACGAAGAACATACTATCGATGTAGGACGTTGGCATCGACTAAATGTAGCTAACTTCCATAGTGTTACTATTCCGAATCCGCCTAGAATAGTATTAACTATGTCAACACTTAAAAGACGTTTATGAAAAAAGTAACGATTGTAGGGGGTGGTACCGCCGGATGGTTTGCTGCTGCATGGCTAGCAAAATATCATCCTAATTTAATAATTACATTGATAGAATCTCCAAACATACCTAAGATAGGAGTTGGAGAAACTGTTACACCTCACGTAGCACAGTTTTTTAAACAGCTGGGCATTGACGATAAAGTTTGGATGAAGGAAACAGGAGCAATCTACAAATTCGGCAACAAGTTTGTAGATTGGAATTCAAAAGAAAATAAGATTGAATATTCGAGTTTCAACTATCCAAGAGATATTACTAGATTAAATACAGCCGAGTCAGATGTATCTGAATTGTTTTTAGGGAAAGATAAGATCAGCACATCTGATGTTCTTATGCATCTTCTATCTAATGAAAAACTAGATAAGTTTGACAAGTATTTTAATACACAATATCATTATATGAACAACAATGTTATGCCGTATAAAACCGGCGAATATACACTAAGTCCGTTATATAGTTGGAGCCAGCATATAAACGCAGAAAAAGCAGCAAGCTTTATCAAAGACAAACATGCAATACCAAGCGGTGTAATACATGTGTTAGGCGAAGTTAAAGATGTTGTAGCAGAAGGAGATACTATTAAATCTCTAATACTAGCAGATGATACTACACAGTCTGCCGACTTCTTTATCGATGCTACAGGATTTAGGCGTGTGCTTGCAACAAAATTAGGTTGGAAGTATAAAGAATATGCAGACTATCCTATAAGGAAAACTTGGGTATGCCAGCGTTCCTATGGTGATCCTACTACTGAACTTGTTAACCATACTCAAAGTATAGCTGAGCCGTTTGGCTGGCGATTTAAAGTATGCTTGTATCACAGGATGGGAACTGGTTATAGTTTTAGTCCATCGCATGTATCAGATGAAGCAGTATTAGAATATTTTAAAGAACGCACAGATAACAGAATGATGGAACCTAGATTAATTTCATGGACCCCGGGCAGAATTGAAACCCCTGCGAAAGGTAACGTTGCATTAATTGGTCTAAGTATTGGATTCGTCGAAGCTTTAGAAGCTACATCATTATTAGTAGTTACAGAATCAATTAAAACTATAAGTGATGTGCTTGCAGGAGAAAAATCATTATCGAGTTATAATGATAAAATCACAGGTCTATTAGATAACATCTATGATTTTATTATTGTTCACTACACCCTTAGCAATAGAGATGATACTGATTTTTGGAAAGATATGCAAGAGATAGGACGCAAAGACAACCACTTAGAAATGATTAAAGATAAATTTGAACAACTTAAATTCGGACAGTCCTCAGGCTTTCCTGACTTCTTGTGGGGACAGGTTGCTAAAGCATGGGGTGTAGACTTGTCTACATGGAACAGAACTGATATTGATGACGATAACGTTAACCGCACATATGATTATTTTATAAGTGAATTTAACAAACATCAGCAGATAAGTGCAGGTTGCGAGAATACGTATCAGTGGTTAAAGAAGAATATATACAATTAAATATTCTTCCATGTACTGTTAATAGAATTACTAAGTTTTCTTTTTAAAAATTTTTTAGATTGTACATCAAAAATATCGCCTGTAGCAAATCCATTAATAATACATTCGCCGTCGTCTAAAAAGTCTACATCGTAACCTTCTTTTGGTTCAAAATCAAATTCTTCAGAGTTATAACCTATAAACACCGGCGGCGGCATTTCTGTCATCCCGTACCAATTAGCAACAGTTTGCACACCTTTGCTTTTAAAGTCGTCTATCATTTCTTGAGGAACTGGTCCGCTTCCAGTAACCATGTAACGAACACTAGACATATTGAGATTGTTCCAGCTATCTACTTCTTTAAGCAATTCCCAGTGTCTAGGAATGAGAGCAATGTAAGTAGGCTGTGTTTCTTTAAATAATTTAATATAATAATTAGCTTCAAATTTAGCACTTACAAGCGTTGCATTAGCCCTGTAAGCAGGCATAGCAGTTATGGTATAGTGTGCAATAGTATTAGCAGGAAAGACGTCTAAGACTATGTCGTTGCTTGTAAGACCTATTTCTTTAATACTACGATCTATAGCAGTATTTAGATCTCTCCAAGTATGATTAACAGTCTTGGGTGCTTTTGTTGTTCCGGAAGTTAATAAAGTTAATGACATAATAATATATATGCAGTCAAAAAAAATACCAGCTCTAAAACTGGCATTTTATTTTAATATTTTAAGCTATTAGTTTAAGTTAACCCAGGCGCTACCGTCGTAACCTTGGAACTTAGCAATGTCAGTTACAAATACCATCATACCTGCTGTCGGAGTTGTAATAGCTGCATCACGTGCAGCAGCATCAGCATATACTCCAGGAGTAATGGCACCTGGTGATTTAAACTGACCACTGCCATAAAAGTCGAAACTAGAAGTATTAGTACCACCGCCACTAACAAGCATAGATGTAAGAGAATTGGGACTTGTGTCAGTTATCACAGCATCAGCCATCAAGCGAGCAGCCAATATAGTTGTTGATTTACCGATACCGGCAGCAGCGTCATAACCAGATATCTTCCAACCACCTACTATATCGCCTGGAGCTACTGATTCTGGAGTTAAAAATGTTCCTTTAATAGATAGATATTCTGTATAAGGAAAGCCGCCGGGATTGCCATCTGTAATTGCTGAAATCCGCACTGGAGTTCTATCAACATTTTGCAAAACAATCGGGGTATTGATCGAACTATTAAGTAGATTTGTATTTACTGAGTCCGCAGTAATAGTATTGGTTGTACCGTCTACTATTAGTGAACTGTCTTCACTAAACACACTACCACTTAAATCACCTTGAAGGTCGCCGATAACATTCCCAAAAACATTCCCAAAAACATCACCATTTAAATTACCCGTAACATCACCAGTTAAATTACCCGTAACATCACCATCAACATCACCTAAAACATCTCCGACTAATGTACCACTTAGTGTATTATTGTCTGTATTAACAAGAATTGTACTATCGTCTCCGATAATATTAATTCGCCAGTTTGCATCTTCTGCAAAGGTTTCTCTTAAGGGTTGATTGGTAAAGTTTCCAGCAGAATCGAGTACTAAAAAATCGCCTGTGTTTCTTGTATTAATGTCAATGAACACATCTTCTAAATCGTCTAGGCCAAAGTCTGAAAGTCCAGGGATCTCGGCAGCTTCCCATCTATTGGTTCCTGAATTAAATACTAGTGCATCACCATTTTCTGCATTGGTAAGATCTGTATCTATCAGCCCGTCTAGTGTAGCGGAGCCGCTGCCAGCGCCGCCTGTAACGAGCGTCCCGCCAACTGTACTACCGTCTCCTACATAAAGAACTTTAGTATCAGTGGTGTAGATTAATTCACCCTGTGCGGGTGTTATTTGCAAGCGTTCTGCATCTGTGCCGCGTCTTAGACGTAATGCCATGTATATACTCCTAGAATATCTATTATTAGTATTTATACATTTTTAAAGATATCCTGAAATCTATTTCCTTTTCTTCATGAAACTTTTGGTTCGATTTTTAATATCTTTTACTATTTTAGAAGTATGTAAGCGAAAGTCAACATGTTCAATTTCGTCATTGTATTGTTCTAAAAACGCTTCAAGGCTTTCCTCTAATGGGGAAACATCGTTGTTAGATTGACTATCCATATCTATTTGCCAAACCTTACCGTCATGAAAGTATACGTATATATTATTGATATACTCTATCGGTATTGCAGTAATTTCAACATCTTTAAATATTTCAGGCCAATGTTTGATTACTTCTTCAGGAAGTTTATTTTTAGGCACTTTGCGAAGTCTTCTTTGTAGATGCTTTCTTTTTAGTTGGGACTAATTCTTCAGCCTGTCTGCGCAGTTCAGCAGCTTCTTTGCTTAACCGATCTGCATCGCTACGGTATTTTTTAGCAAGTGCTTCGTCGCTAATTACTCCATCTTCTGCAACAGGTTGTACAATTTCTGCTGCCATTTGATCAGCAGTAATTGTAGGCTCTGCATTAGCAGGCTGTACTGTTTGTCCGTCCGGGCCTTTAACAGCCAAATCAGCAACAGTTACGCCTTTTTGTTGTGCAATAACTTCATTGAGTTCGCTCAGTTTAATAGAAGTATTCTGATTAGGAATCATTTCAATCTCAGAAGTTTTTGCCTTAACCATTTTACCAGTTGTATGGAAACGTGCAAGCATGTTACTACCATCGGATAGTTGTGTACGCATCATAACAGTTGCCAAGTCATCTGCTTCTTGTCCTGCGGGAGATTCGACAAGTTGAATAAGTGCATCGTGATCACCTGCTTCTAAATTTTCTGTCGTTACTACAACACAATGATCTGGATCACCAGGAAGTACTTTGTATGCAACAATTACTCGTCTTTGATTATTAGCCATCCGGCCCACGTGTTTTAACATATTATGCTCCTTGTGCAGGCTGTTGTTGTGCAACTGCACCTAAAAATGCTTCTAATTTACTATAGGTTTGACCAACTGTCATCATTTCATTTGGCTTAAATGCACCACGTTGGCTTGCAACATCAATAATGCTCTTTAGTGCTTGTAGATCTTGTACAGTTAGATCAGGACCTTGTGCTTCACTTGTTTCAGGTGTTTCTGCAACTTGTGCTTCAACGGTTGTATCTTCGCTCATAATTATCTCCTTGTTATATTATATATGCGCAGTTTATTTATTTGTACTTTAAATGTGGACAAGCCAACATGAAATAACTCATGTCCTTTGTCTCTTCAAATCCAACAGTTAGTACTTGTGCTAATTTGTTGTCACTGTCAAGTGATACATTCTTGCCTACATAAAATCTATTTTTTAGGTGTTGTTTGATCCATTTGATCAGACTGTCTTCTAAATTATATTTCATAGGTAAATTAACGTACTCAAAGTGAGGCGGAGCAGACTTTACTTGCCTCACTTCAAATACATTTAATGGATTTATCTTTTTATTCTTAATCATGCCGCTGCATCGTAGTGTACAGTTGTACCAAACGGTCCTTCTAAATTCTTGTCACGGTTGCTGTGGATAAGAAATACTGTATCGCAGTAGTCTGGGTCGCCCCAGCTATCCCAAGCATAGCCGTCTGTAAACATAATGAGCTTCTTAGGAACATAATCCTGCTCTTTCATATACTTCCAATTTGCCATAAAGTCAGTGCCGCCACCGCCCATTAGCTGGTAGTCCAACAGGTCTTTACCGTCATTAGCTTCAAAGTCTTCTTCGTTGTAAACATCTGTGTCAAAGCACCATACTTTAATGTTGTAGTCTGGAAATTCTTCCATAATACCTTTGACTTCGCCTAAAAAGTCTTTGCCTTGTATTTCACCAATTGACCCACTCATGTCAATGCAAACTGCAATATCAATGGTATCTTCAAAGTCCATGCTGGGCAATATAGCACCGCTCATTTGACCTTTGCGGCTCGGACGAGTAAATGTATAATCGCTTCTAATTGTGCTTTGTACAGACTGGCGAATAATCTCACGCCAGTTCATCTTGGGTTCAGTAAGCTCTTTGATAATGCGCTGTACAGCACCTGGAACATTGCCAGCGCCAGCACTCTGTGCCGCACTAATCATATTCTCTTTGATCTCATCCTTGATCTGCTTCATATCTTCTTTAGAGTACTTGGGCTTGCTTTTGCTTGTAGCATTACCGTTGCCGTCTTCGTCTACATCACCATCTGAACTGCCTTCGTCACCTTCATCCATGTCAAGGTGTTCGTCTAACATTTCGCCAAGTTGTTTTAAGTATTCTTCACCGTTCTTTTTAGCCTCTTCAAATACGTCATCGTATACTTCTTCTGAAGTCCAACCTTCGTACTTAAAGTCTTGGTAGCAACTAACAATGCTCGGAATTGCACCAATACGATCACGCACAAGTGTATTGTTTACAATATAGTCTGCGCTGATGTTGTAGATCATAGGATTGCGATCTTCTCGACGTCCCAAGTGATCAAACACCATGTGTAGGATTTCGTGTGCAACAACGAACTCAATTTCTTTATTGTTCATTGCATTAAAGAATTGTGTGTTGTAGTATAGGTTGCGACCATCTACAGCCGCAGTAGGAAGCCAGTCATCGGCAGCAATAATTTTTAAACGTGTTGCCATATTGCCAAAGAAAGGATGACGCAGTAGCAAACCAATACGTGCAGTAATAATACGATCCATAACTTCTACACGCATTGTTTCTAATGCTTCGGGTGTAATGTCAGGATCTGGAGTAAAGTTTTTTAGTTTACTTGCTGTATCTTTAGTGCTCATATCATTGCCCTTTATCTAACTTATACATATATTATAGCATCAGTAGTGTATATGTCAACCATTATTTAAATCAAAAGGAAAGAACAAGCTCAAAAGAACTCGTTCTTTCTGTTCTTTAGGCAGCGTTTGCAGCCTTAATATATTTGCCATAACGGTCGTGGAACTCATCAAAGCACTCTACTTCGTCTGGGTCAATTGGCAAGCCGTATTGTGTTAGTGCAAGCTTAATGCCCATAACAACAAGCTCAGTGTCAAAGTTATCCATTGAAAAGCGCAAGAAGTTGTTCACTTTGTCATCAAACTTCTTATCACCTGCGTCACAGGACTCTTTAAGTTCGTAGCACAAAGACACTGTCAAAGAGTACATAGCACTAATTTCTTTAGTTTTCAACTCTTTTACTTTGCCTGTTAATATGTCAGTAGGATTAGGCATGTTAGCAGCTACCTTGCGGTGAGCCATAAACTTGACAGCCAAGCCTTCACCTACTGCACCTGCTACAAGATCTGTAGTGGTGTTTTCGTCCAACTCGTCTTCCAACAACTCACTTACAAATGACCACGAACGAGGTGTTGCAAACGAACGTGATGAGCTCCTAGGGTCAAAGTCATACAAGTCTTTCTTAGCAAAAGTCAAGTAGCCTACAACATCTGTGTGCTCATTGTTAGCAACTGCCCAGTTGAACCAATCATCAAAGTTAACAGCAAGTTCCAAGTGAATAAAGCGGTTAGCCAACGGAGCAGGCATACGATATGTAACACCTTTGTCTGCTTCACGGTTGCCTGCCGCAACAACTGAAACATTGTCTGGCAACTTGTAAGTACCTACACGACGGTTAAGAATAAGCTGATATGCTGCTGCCTGTACACTTGGCGCTGCTGAGTTCATCTCATCCAAAAACAGTGTGATATGGTCATACTGTGCTGCAAACTCTTCTGAAGGAAGTTCGTTAGGCGCACCCCATACCATTGTACCTGAGTTGCTGTCAAAGTACGGAATACCTTTGATGTCTGTAGGCTCCCAAAGACTCAAACGAATGTCAATGAGATGTGAGTTTGAAAATGTGTCGTTAACTTGACGTACAATATCACTCTTACCAATACCTGGAGGACCCCATAAGAAGATAGGACGTTGCTTTTTAAGCGCATGTTTGATGCTGTTTTTTGCGCCGTTTGGGCTAACTGTGCGTGTTGAAGTATCCATTGTGTATTCCCTCTTTGTTTACATCAGCGTGTTTATTTAAACTATACATATATAATAACATATCTACAGGATTTGTCAACTGTTTTCTAAAAAAAGAACTTGTTAATTATCAATAACTTAGGATTTTTTTTGTCTATTAACCGCTTTGGTTAGACCATATTTGCGTAAATCGCCACTGAAAAGAGTAAGCTCAACTGCTTTCTTTTCGTTCGTTACTACAATACTTCTATTTGTAAGATAGTAAGGACAGTCAATAAACTTGTCAAGATGTATGATCACTTGAGTAGATAATGGTACATCTCTTGGATATGGTATGTCATATGTTGTCAAGTTTATTTCTGTTAATATATCAAAACCAGCTTCTGTAAGACGCAGACCACCTTCGTCCTTTTCTCTATTGTTCTTCCACCATAGAGGCATGTACTCTTTTACTGAAGCTGGATTTGTACTTTTTCCAAGCTCTTTCAAAAAGAGTCTGGTATATGTTTCTTTCCAGTTCATTCTTCTGTAACTAACTCGCCAGTGGTAAGTTTATAAACTGCAAAATCTTCGCATTTAAACATTTCGTTTAGTTTTTTAGCAAGATTGTGTGCATGACCTGGATTACTAAAGCTTGTTTTCTTATACTTTGGACCTGGATAGTTAGTTAACGCATTTGCACTCTTAAGGTTAAATGCCGCTTCTTTATAGAATACAGCCCAGATAGCTTCTGCTTCTAAAACTTGCTCACTTTTGTACGTTTTATTATTAATGTTCTCTAATAGTACATTAGGCTTTGGTCTGCTCATATGCATAATCCTTTTAATTAACTACGCATATATTTATCTCTTTTAAAAGTTATCTACGTATATTAAAACTTAGATCCACCATCTAAATTAATTTCAATAGTTTCGTCGCCATTGCCTTTAGATTCTGCAACAAGCTTTTCTAAGTCTCCGTGTAGTCTGCTCATAACAGCACCTAATGTAAATGCTAATGTTTTAGCAGTAGCGATATCAAGTTTAACTTCTCTTGCACGACTTTGTTCAGCAGCCTTTACAGCATTTAAAAACTGCTGTAGCGGAATAGTGTTTAATGGTTCAAGATTTTGCACGGCGTAGTTCCTCACGCATTTCTATTTCTGTCTTAAACGGCCCTTTACTTTCGTAACGATCCAATGTGATTAGCTTAGGACAAAAACTTTTAGTCCATGATTTTTCAAATCGGATAATGTAGTATCCTGCACAATAAACACTTTTACTTTTGTCACTTTTAGTAAAAAGTGGAAGTTTACGTTTTATGTCATACATGGTATTATATGGCTTAACACTAGTTGGCAGACCGTGTACAACGAATTTTTCTTTAGAAATTTCTGCTACAGTATCTGCATCGCTCCATACAATATCTGTACCAAATCGTTTTTTCATTTGTCGTTTATTATCAAAGAAACATGTTTCAATATGATTAGAAAACATATATCTATCATCGTTCCATGATAATGTTCCGATACGTTTTTCGTCTTGTTCTACAATCCAAAACTTATCTTTTAATACTGGTTTCGCTTTTAGTGTCATTTAGGGTACCTCGCTTGTAATGCTTGTGCATATTGTTGTGCCTGATCTGCAATACGTTGCATATCCCACTTAGCACAGAACTTCATAAGACGCATGCCAACTTGTGTAACGTTTTTAGGTTCAACTTCTGCAATAGTGTTGTCAATTATCTCTCTAATGTCTTCAGGTTGTGCAGTTAGATCACATAGCACGACATTACGATTGTAATCATCTAACACACGATGCTCATCGCCGTTGTGATCAGTCCAACGTTGTAGCATCATGTTATTCCAGTTAAATCCTTTAGTGCCTTTGTCTTCGTATGCTTCGATCAATCCGACTTTGTTCTTAGTACCTTTCTTGCGCACACCTGGATAAGCACTGAACACGTTATCACTTGTGTCGCCACGCATACACTTTTCAAACAACATAAAGTCGGGCTCAGGTGCAGGCTTTGCTTCTTTAGTTTTCTTGTCGATTACAGGCTTGCCTTTGTCGTCAAAGTAGCCTTCGTGTGTAATTGTAACATTACTTACTCCGTTATACTGACGTACATTAGGAGCAATAAGTTGTGCAAAGTCACCATCTGTAGAGATAATAACATGATTGTCATTGGGGTGTGATTGTACCCAACCTGCAATAAGATCATCTGCTTCGAGTTGCGGATGCCGCATAACAGTACAGTTAGTTTTCTCACTTACAAAGTCTTTGAACTCATCAAACAACTCCCAAAACACAGTGTCTTCTTCTTGTTGTTGCGGAGTAAGTGCATCGCGAGCTACTTGTCTGTTGCGCTTATAGGGTTCATAATAGTCTTTACGCCAGCTACGACCTTCTAAACAGAATACAACATGATCTGCATTAAAGTCAGTCCAAGCCTTTTTAACACTGTTAAGTGTAATATGAATTGCCATACCTGCTTTTGTATCAATGTCGCCACGTACAACGTGTCGAGCTCTAAAGAACGTGTTAGCAGTGTCTACTAGTACATAAGTTGCCATTGTATTGCCTTATATTGTTTTATTTTAAATATAGTATAACATCCTTGTGTACAGTTGTCAACTAACTTCTGACTTGCCTTTAGAGATAGGAACTACGTTAATATAGCCCGCGCCACGATTAGTATCTTGTCCTTCTTCGTCGAGCATATTATATACAATGTCACGGAACCAGCGATCTACAATTTCTTCTTCTGGATCGTTAGCTACACCGTAGCCTTCTTGGACTAATTGTGCGATAAAGAACTCGTTCCAGTCCAGCTCAAAGAAGCCATTACGCACATTCTCTTCATTAACTTTAACATCAATTACATTTACCCACGGTTCTTTTTTGCGTGTGTGATATTCTTTAGGATCACGCTGTTTTAGAATCTCTAGTTCTTTTTGTTCAACTTCTGCCTTTTCAGCAGCAAGTGCTTGTTCTTTAGCAGTAATACCTGTTATATCTTTCAAGAACTTTTTCATATTTGTTTCCTTATAGTTTCGTACTGTTCTTCAGTAATGACTTTATTGCGCAATATTTTTAACGCCTCGTCATCAAGTCCCCCAGGCATTTCCGAATAAGCTAATGTGGAGTCGGGGAGTGAATCGCCATCCTTTTTCCATACAGATGTTAGCAACTTCTTGTACATTGAGGTTATACTCTTCCGAACGTCCGCCCATCGGCATAAGGTACACAGGGCAGTCCACACCCGCATCGCGATAGGCTTGCACAGCTCTACCAGCTTCATCAATATCTGCACGATCAGCAACAACAAATTTAAAATAAGTATCACTACCGTCCACATCAAAATATTGGCGAGCAATATCGGGCCTAATAGCGTCCTCCCAAGATTCTCCACTAACGGATAGCTTAGGTGAGCAACTGAAGGTAAAAGTAAGTCTTGTGTGGCCATTGATGTACTTGTAGAAATCTTCGTGTAAGCGTTGCGTAGTGTTTGTTTCAATTGTGACATTTTTTAAATCCTTCATACGTGGGTGCTCGAACAAGTCAACATACAGTCGTTGCCACGCCAACAACGGTTCTCCGCCTGTTAAAATCAAGTGGATGTCTTGTCCGTTATCCATAGTCCATTTACCTTCTGGCAGCAAACTAAGCAAGTGATCAACCACTTCGTCTACTTCTGCTAACTTGTTGAAGTCTTTAAACTCTGGATAAATGCTTGCATATGTATCACAGCCTGTGTGAATAATAGGCAAGTCTTCGAATGTTTTGGTCTTAGCAATAATGCCGTCGTCCAGCAATGCTTTTACTTCTTCATTATATCGTTGTCCGTTTGCATGTTTCTCTGCACGACTAGGTTCGCCTTTGCCCAGTCCAAAGTTCATGCAACGAAAGTTACAACCAAATGTACGTAGGAATACACTGGGTACTCCTACAAACTTACCTTCACCTTGTACGCTGTAAAATGCTTCTGAATACCTTAGTTTCATAGCGGTAGCCTTCCTGTATAAAGTTCAATTCCTAGACTAATCATGCCCAATACAAATACCACCACAATAAAAACTTGTGCCATACGCACTGCAATATAATCACCCATTAGCAACTAAACTCCTGTTGTAGTTTAATGTTGTCAAAGAACTCTTTTTTTGTGCCTGCATCTTCTTTAAACGCACCTTTGAGTACAGTTGTTTGTGTAAGACTGCTGTGTGCCATAATGCCACGATTTTCACAACAGCCATGTGTAGCTTGAATGTAAACACCCAAGTGTTCTGCACCTGTTGAATAAGCAATCTCGCGAGCAATATCATTTGCAAGTTCTTCTTGCAGTGTACCACGTCGAGCGCACCACTGTGCAATACGTGTGTACTTGCTAAGTCCAATAAGTTTGTCTGCTGCAATAATACCAATGTACGCTACGCCGCTTACTGGCTGGTGGTGATGACTACACATACTTTTAAGTTCTGAGCGTACCACAAGCATACCTTCATAGCGATCTTCTGAATCATTAGGAAATGCAGTTGCATCTGGACGATAGTCGTAACGTCCTGCCATAATTTCATTAAAGTACATTTTGGCCAGTCGACGTGCTGTGCCTTGGCTATTAGGATCAGTATGTCGATCAATAATCAGTGTGTCTAGTACAGTTTCAAAAGCTTCTGTAGCTTCGTCAATCAGTTGTTCTTTGTCGCCGTCTTGTAGCAAGCGAGCAATGTTATCGCCTGCCCAGTAACGCTTGTCTGCGTTCTTACAGCGTTCGATAATTTCTTCGTGTTTTTTCATTTGTTTCTCCGAGTTATTGACGAGGATGTCATAAAATATGGTACACTCATATTATAAGTATACCATATATTTAGGCTTTTGTCAAGTATATTATACAAAAAACTTTTCAAGCATTTCGATACGATCATTAGCAGTTGCCATTGTGTCAAGTTCTGTTTGAATAGCTTCTACAATATCTGAGTGTTCGCCGATACCAACACTTTGATTCATATATACCATAATGTTAGTCTTTGCTCTTTCGAGCTCTCCTTCAGCATGCATACGTGCTGCTTTTACTAATTGTTCTTTCAAATCCATATTCCTTTCCTATGTTATGATTTGTTATTGTCCGACGTTTTCCCAAGGATAAACTAGCCAAACATCTTCTTCTGCTTTGTTAATTTCGTGTACAGTATAGTCTACTGTTCCGTCAAAGTCACTTGCTAAATTATCTGTTAATGTTGCGAAGCGAACATTACTATGCCAAATTTTCTCCCACTTAGGATCATTAGGCAAACAACTACTCTGCCAATCCTGTTTGATCCAGTTGAACGTGGCACCGGTATCGTTGATATCATCTACAATCAAAATCTTTTTTTCTAATGGGCCGCCAGTAACTTTTAATGCATCTTCTGCTACATAGCCAACTGCATCTTCGCTCATCCAAAGATTACTTTCAGGACCCTGTTCGTCATCACGCAAACTAACCTTCAGTGCTTCACAACGGATGTCCAGCATGTTGCTAAGGATAGTGGCAGGAATGTTGCCACCACGTGTAATGCCTACAATGTAGTCAGGACGCCACGCATCTTTGTACATCTGTAGTGCAATGTTAGTACAAGCGTTCTCAACGTCTTGCCAGCTGTAGTAATGTTTTTTAATCATTTGCCCGCCTTTGCATCTTTTTCTGCTTTAGTTAATTTATTGTTCCATTGATTGTTACTAATGCCAAGTTCACTGGGCATAGCTTTAGTTTCGCCCTTAGTAACAGTACCGCCTTTAGCAAGGAACTCTGCTTTCATGCGTTCTAGTTCTTCGTCTTTGGGTTTCGCATCGTGGTTCATGCTCATAGGCTGTCGTCCTCTTGTTTGCCTTTGTAATCTTGTTCTACCAGTTTATACACTGTTTGAAAGTTTTCATATGCTTTTGCAAGTGCTGGATATTCTTGACACATTTTATTAACAGTTTCAACATCGGGCAAGGTGTCTTGCCACAGTGTTGGCGAAATGTTAATAGTATCCCAATCAAATGTGATGTTATCATCTGAGAGTATACTAGAGATATCTATAGTAGATGTAGTAATATCTCCTACAGATACCCAACTACTGTCCATATCAGTTGTACCTGTGATAGTAATTGTATCTGTAGTTCCGTTCATATTAGACAAATCAATTGTATATTCATTGTCATCCTTTGATTGCGTCATACAATGCTGCTCCGCTAAAAAATTCTTTGTTTAGTTTTGTGCGTTGCTTTTCAAGACTCACAAGATAATCATCATAGTTTTCCATGTAGTCACGAATCTTAGCAACAAGCTCACCGCGATGCTGACGATATGCGCTGTAGTCTTCTGTCCATTTGCTAGGATATGTAAACTCAGGCACAGCCATTTCACTGTAGCTCAGTCTATCAGGCACCATAGGAATAGCATCTACAAGCGCACCTTCATACCAACTGATACCAAGTGTTTCTTGCAGATTAGCTGAAAACACCATTTTAGCTTCACCTAACAAGTTGTGATACTCATTCTTTGTAAGTTCACGCTCTTGACAAACTATAAACTCATATTCAGGAAGTTGTTCTGCTAAGTCACGGAATATGTCAACTTGCTTCTCTGGCGCTACACGATGTGGGAACAAGATAAGGTTGCGTTTGTCCATTCCTTTGTAACTAGTAAGACTATCTTTAAGATACTCCATAGGCCAGCCTACACGAGAAATACGTTCTTCTTCGCCGTTAAGTGCTTCTTGCACCATGTCTTCTACAAACGGATCATCGGCAAACAATGTGCGTACAAACATTTCAATATGAAAGTCTGTAGCAAAAAAGTTATCGTCGTATGTATAGTACATGCTCTTTTCAGCATGTCTTACCCAAGGAGCATCTCCTATGAGACGACCCAGGAAATCATGAGGATCATAACTACCAGCATGCCAAAGACCACCGATTCCAATGTCGATCCCAAGGAGTTCAGCCATGTAACGCAACTGGATAACAGTTGGG
>Ga0209654_1000015_pt1 | contig 217974 bp, 208 predicted proteins | sample SaaInl1SG_22_DNA_FD_184646 | JGI IMG/M metagenome (GOLD analysis project Ga0209654, IMG submission 184646) | Marine microbial communities from expanding oxygen minimum zones in the Saanich Inlet - ESP_161SG_22_DNA (SPAdes) (version 2) | ecosystem: Environmental > Aquatic > Marine > Intertidal... | reverse complement strand
GTAGGCATCGGTGGGGTTTTGGAACCCTTGCAAGCTGCCCCTGTCATTATAGAGGACAATGCCTTTATTGGCTCGCGCTGTATTGTAGTTGAGGGTGTCCGTGTAGAAGAAGAAGCGGTTTTAGGAGCCAATGTGGTACTAACAGGTTCTACCAAAATTATTGACGTTACAGGGGATACTCCTGTTGAGCTCAAAGGTCGTGTTCCCGCGCGTTCGGTTGTTATCCCGGGCAGCTACACAAAAACTTTTGCTGCGGGGGACTATCAAGTGCCCTGTGCATTGATTATTGGAAAACGCAAAGAAAGCACCAACAAAAAAACCTCTCTTAACGATGCGCTCAGAGAGCATAACGTTGCGGTGTAAGAAAGTATGATTAGTGTTATCATTTCACATTATAACAATGTTGCAAATCTTGCACTACTTCTGGATGCACTTACAAAACAAAGTGTTACAGGTTTTGAGGTAATTGTTTCTGAAGATGGTGAAGATGCTAAAACCAAAGCCTTTTTGGCTGCTCAAAACTATTCATTTCCACTACAACATACTACCCAAGAAGACAAAGGCTTTCGAAAAAACAGAATTCTGAACACCTCTGTCCAAGCTGCAAAGGGCAGTTTTTTGGTATTTATAGACGGTGATTGTATTCCGCACAAGCATTTTGTTAGGGCGTATCAAAAAGTGCAAAACAGCAACAAGATTTGCTATGGACGGCGTGTTATGCTATCCGAAAAATTAACAGCACAGCTAAGAGAAAAAAAGCAATTTAACGGCTTATCACTATTGGATTTATTTTTAAGCGGGACAACAGCATTAAAAGAAGGGGTTTACAGTCCTTTTTTACCACTTAATTTTAAAGAGCGGGGGTTAATAGGATGCAATTGGGGCATAAAAAAAGACCTATTGCTAGAAATAAATGGATTTGATCAAGATTATATCCACGCAGCATTAGGTGAAGACGATGATGTCGAATGGCGTTTGGCTGGAATTGGCACAAGAAAACATTCCATGAAAAATAAAGCAATCGTTTACCACTTATTCCATAAAAGAACCTATACTCACAAGGAGACCATGGTCAACCATGAAATATTTAACGAACGTAAACGCACCAACCAATTTATCTGTAAGAACGGCATCAAACAACTTTGAGTTACTTTTTCGCCAAATTATAATTTTTGTAGCCCAGGTCAATTCCCAAATATTTCCGTAAAAAATGCTTGAAGCGTTTTTTGAATGAAGGGTTATTCATGGAAATATCGTAATCAAACTCCCAATTAAGGCGATCGATACGAGGCTGAATTATTTGAGGGTGTGCAGATTCAAATCGCTTTAGTGCACTAACATGTTCCAAAAAATCAAATGTATCACCAGGGAAGGTTTGCTCAATCCAAGCATCGTCGTGATAAAATTTACTGGAGTTTTTAAATTTTTCCTGCAATATCTTTGGGGGCTTTACATATCCATAATGATATACCGTTGCGTCAATTTGTGCGACACGTAATTTTTTATTATCCCCTTTTCTGAAACCTTGCGCATCTTTATACGAATACACTTCAGGGTTGTATTTTATGATTCGTATTTCTTTGGGATACCAAACATCTGAGTCAGCAACATAGCTATATGATCCATAAAAATGAAGGTAATGAAACAAAAGCCCTTCAATTTTTGGGTTATTTTGATAGGCTTCCATGGCAGACCGAATAACCGTATAGTCTTTTTCGTGAAACACCTCGTCTCCTTGGATATAGATAGCCCAATCTGTATTTTTGGGTAAAGCACTCAAAGCTTTGTTCGTTTCAACTGCTAACACCTGACCGCCTTCACGTAGGGTCTCATCCCATTCTGTTTCAATAATCACAATTTTTTTTGGATCAATCGACTTAATTAACCCTAAGGTATCATCATCAGATTTACCCACAGCGATATAAAATTTATTGCACAATGGAAGTACTGATTTTATAGACTCCACTACAGGAAAATCATATTTTATAGCGTTTTTTATAAATGAAAAACCTACAACATTCATGGTTATTTTGTTGATTTCGAGTGTAATTGCTTAAGCTTTGCATACTTAAGCAGGGTGTAATACGAAGACATTAGGGCTAACAATAGACCGTGATACCCGTCCATAAACCCTAACTGCAAAATGTACTTTTTCACAAAGTTGAATTTCATTGAAAAAATCATTTTAACCCAACTTACCTGCTTGTTTCGCGCATACATTTGTTGTGCAGCAATTTCGGTAAAGTGATTGATTTTTTGAACGTGCCATTGCAATGTCGGGTAGGAATAATGCAGTATATCTCCCTTGAGGTGAACAACCTTTTCAGGCGTAGGAAATAGCACCTCATGAACCGTACCCAGCCATTGTGCTTTCTCTTTTTGCCAAAGCCTAATTTTAGTGTCTGGATACCACCCGGAATAGTTAATCCACTTTCCTAAGTAATTTGTTTTCCTATTCATGGAAAAAAACGCATCTGATGAAGTGCTTTTGGCAGCTTGTATAGACGATTTAAGCTCATCGGAAACCGCTTCATCTGCATCAATGGAAAACACAAGAGGAAAATTTGCATGAGCCAGCGCAACATTCTTTTGCGCTGCAAAATCTACAAACTTATTTTGAACAAATCGAACATTATGGCGTTTACAAATAGCAGGTGTTTCGTCTACAGAAAAATCATCAATAACAATAATTTCATCTGAAAAATCAAGTACAGAAAGCAAACACCTTTCAATATTGGCGGCTTCGTTTTTTGTAATTATAACAGTACTTAGCTTATTGCTCAAAATCATCAATTGCTGTTTGCTAAGATACACTATTACGAAGTCATGGCAATCTAGTCAAATTGGAGTAATTTTGTCCTATGCGAATAGGATATGATGCAAAGCGTCTTTTTCATAATACCAGTGGCTTAGGAAATTACAGTCGCGATTTGGTTCGTATTCTAGCAACCTCCTTTTCCAAGAACGACTATTTCCTATATAACCCAAAAAAGGCGACACTCAACCGTTGGAAACCTTTGGCAAATACGTTCGAAAAGCAACCTAAGGGGATTTGGCGAAGCTTCCCTGCACTCTGGCGCCAAGCACCCATTGTAGGTCAACTCAAAAAAGACAGCATTGATTTGTATCACGGGCTTAGCGGTGAACTCCCAAAAGGGTTAAAAACACCCTCGGTGGTTACCGTTCACGATTTGATTTATTACCGCTACCCAAAACTGTATAACCCTATTGATGTGTTTATCCACAAACGCAAAGTGAATCATGCCGTACGCGTTGCCACAAAAGTGGTTGCCATCAGTGAGCAAACCAAAGCAGATTTGATTCAATTTACGGGTATTGCTGAATCAAAAATTAAGGTCATTTACCAAGGATGCCATCCCATTTTTAAGACCGTTTTGTCGGAAGATGAAAAGGACAACATTCGAAAGAAATATCAATTGCCCAAAAAATTTGTACTTTTTGTAGGCACACTAGAGGATCGAAAAAATGCGTTGTCCATTGCTAAAGCGTTAAAAAATACAACACGGCAGATGGTGTTTGTAGGAAAAGTAAAAGCGCATGGCGAAAAACTAAAAGCGTTTGTGAAGGAAAACAAGATGCAAGATCGTGTTGTTTTTATTGAAAATGTCAGTGTTAAAGAATTGGCAGGTGTGTACCAATGTGCCACGGTATTTTGTTATCCTTCCTTTTTTGAGGGGTTTGGTATCCCAATAATTGAAGCCCTTTACAGCGGCGTCCCGGTGATTACCACAAAAGGCGGCTGCTTTTCAGAAGCTGGGGGACCTAACAGTATATATGTAGACCCCTATGATGAAAAATCCATTCAGGATGCTGTTCAAACCCTTTTTTCTGAGACATCCAGTGAGCGAAACAAACGGATTATGAAAGGAAAAGAATATGTACAAAAGTTTAATGATGAGGTGTTAGCAGGACAATGGAATACACTGTATAAATCTATTGCGCATGTCTAAAACCATCTGTTTTTTTAACACGGCAATTCCATGGGGAGGGGGCGAAAAATGGCATTACGAAACAGCCTTATTTATGCACAAACAAGGGCATCAGGTTGTAGTTGTTTGTCACAAAAAGAGTTCACTTTATCTAAAACTAAAGGAGTCAGGAATTAAATCATTTCACATTAGTGCTGGTAACATCAGCTTTTTGAATCCCTTTAAACTCTTAAAGCTCGTTTCTTTTTTCAAAAAAAATAATGTCGGTGTTGTAATTCTTAATTTATCTAGAGATGTTAAACTTGGTGGTTTGGCAGCACTAATCGCAAAAACAACGCGTAAAATATATTTTAAAGGAAGTGCAAACCCCGTACAAAACTCTGTATCAAACAAACTTATCTACAAATATATTATCGATGAAATACTGGTAAACTCTAAGGCTACAAAAGCTTGTGTTTTTGAAAATAATCCAATGCTTTTTCATGAGAATTACATTAAGACAATTCCCCACGGCGTAGACATAAATGCTCTAGAGCAAAATGAATTTACGCCATACTACAAAAAGAAAGATGATGAGTTAGTCTTGGTGAGTTTGGGTAGACTAGAAAAAGAAAAAAACCACACTTTTTTGGTTGATGTTGCCCTACAATTAAGGCAAAAAGGGGTAAACTTTAAACTTATAATAGGTGGTGATGGAAGTCTTATGGGGCATCTAAAAGCAAGAGTTAAAGATAATCATCTAGAAGATTTCGTACTGTTTGTAGGTTTTGTCAAAAACCCTAAAGACCTTTACAAAAGCGGCGATATATTCTTGCTCCCATCACTGTATGAAGGCTTTGGTTTTGTTATTGTTGAAGCCGCTTTGTGCAAAGTCCCAACAATTGCGTTTGACAACAGTAGCAAGCCTGAAGTCGTAAAGCATAATAATACAGGGATTTTAACAAAGGATAATGATTTGCAAGAATTCTGTGATGTCATCATGGATTTGAACACGCATCGTACTAAAATTCATCAAATGGGCGAGCATGCATATGCTTTTGCTAAAAAAACGTTTTCATTAGACCACCTAAATAAAAAAGTTGAAAATTATCTCATTAATGGATTTGATGAACGTGTTTCAGCACTCATAACAACACATAACGAAGAAAAAAACATAGAAAAATGCATTAGATCGGTTTCGTGGGCAGATGAAATTTTAGTCATTGATTCGTTTAGTTCAGACAATACGGTTTCAATATGTGAAAAATTAGGTGTCAACGTTTTGCAACGTAAGTACAACTACGCTGCAGACCAAAAAAACTGGGCAATCCCACAAGCAACACACCCGTGGATTGTTCTTTTGGATGCAGATGAAACCGCTGATTCAGCTTTAGAGGAAGAGGTAAGAAACATCTTAAAAACAAGACCGAAATTTACCGCGTATTGGATTTACAGAAAAAACTATTTTCTTGGAAAAAAAGTGCGGTTTTGCGGTTGGCAAAACGATCGCGTAGTACGGTTTTTTCATCGAGATTTGCACAGATATCAAGACAAAATGGTTCATGAAGAAATTACAGCATCATCTCCCTTTGGCATATTAAAAAGTAAAATCACACATCATACCACTACAAATCTTGAGAGATACACCCAAAAAATTGAGCGTTATGCCCACTACGCCGCGCAAGAATTTTTACAAAAAAACAAACGTATCACCGCCTTTGATTTGTATGTAAAACCTGCTTTTAAATTCCTTAACTCCTATATTTTTAGAGGGGGTATTTTAGACGGAAAAATAGGTTGGATTATCTGCAAATTAAGAACCAGAGAAACCTGGCTTAAAGCAAAAATTGCATTGGAACATAAAAAATGATGGCTGAAATCAAAAAATACACAAAAGCACTTTACTCAGGTAAATCACTCCTCTACCCTGCCGATACCATTTGGGGACTAGGTTGTGATGCCACCAACCAAGAGGCGGTAAATGCCCTTTTTGCACTCAAAAAGCGACCTCTAGAAAAACCACTAATTGCCCTCGTGGACTCTGTAGAAATGTTGTCAAAATATGTGGCAAATCTTCCTGAAAACATCGAAGAATTGCTACAAAGTGACCGACCCACCACACTCGTTTATCCACAAGGGAAAGGGCTTGCCAACGGCGTTATCAGTCAAAACGGAAGTGTAGCCATAAGAATTCCTAAACCCTGTTTTGCACTAGATTTAATTTCGGCATTTGGGAAACCGCTTGTAAGTACCTCGGCAAACCTTAGCGGAAAACCCATTCCGGCTGCCTACAGCGAAATAGACCCTTATATTTTGGCGCATGTCGACGAAATAGTACCTTTGGAAAAAGACAGAATAGCAAGTATTCCGTCAAGAGTATTACTCCTTAATCCCGACGGAACTTTGAAGCCATTGCGATGAACATTAGCGAAAAACGTATCGAAGAAGCCCTTGCCCATGAGGTGTTCGGCTATATCCAAAAAGCTGCAGATGCCTTGGGCGTAGACACCTATGTTATTGGCGGTTTTGTACGGGATATTTTTTTGAATCGTGGCGTAGGAACAGATATTGATGTTGTTGCTGTGGGAAGCGGCATTGCCTTAGCCAAAAAAGTAGCGGAATTACTTCCAGGCAAAAATCAAATTCAGGTCTTTAAAACCTATGGTACCGCCATGATAAAATGGGGCGATATCCAACTTGAATTTGTAGGTGCACGAAAAGAAAGCTATGCCGAGGATAGTCGAAATCCCGTCGTTGAAAATGGCACACTTGAAGACGATCAAAACCGCCGTGATTTTACCATCAATGCCTTGGCGCTTTGCCTAAACGCTAAACATTTTGGGGTGCTTCTAGACCCCTTTAACGGCATTCAGGATTTGAACGATGGCATTATACGTACTCCACTAGACCCGGACATCACCTATTCCGATGATCCGTTACGGATGTTACGCGCCATTCGGTTTGCCAACCAATTGGACTTTACCATTGCACAAAAATCATTTGACTCCATTACAAAAAACCACAAGCGGATTGACATCCTCTCAAAAGAACGTATTGTAGAGGAATTACACAAAATTCTCGCATGTCCAAAACCCTCAACAGGCTTTTTATTGCTCGAAAAAACAGGGCTTTTAGAGCGCATATTACCCGAACTCATTGCCCTAAAAGGCATAGACGAGGTGGAGGGGCAACGCCACAAAGACAATTTTTATCACACGCTGGAGGTCGTTGATAACATTTGTTCGTATTCCGAAAACTTATGGCTGCGTTGGGCAGCCTTGTTGCACGATATTGGCAAAGCACCCACCAAAAAATTTGACAAAAAAGTAGGCTGGACGTTTCACGCACACGAGTTTGTAGGTGCCAAAATGGTATACAAACTTTTCAAAAGGTTAAAAATGCCCCTCAACGAAAAAATGAAGTATGTACAAAAGTTGGTGTACATGAGTTCCAGGCCCATTGTTATTGCGCAAGACGACATAACCGATTCCGCCGTGCGTCGGTTGGTTTTTGATGCCGGCGACCTACTCGACGATTTACTTTTACTCTGTAAAGCAGACATTACCACCAAAAATCCGAAGCGTTTTTCCCGCTATCATAAAAACTTTGAAATCGTAAAACAAAAGGTAGTAGAAGTTGAGGAGAGGGATCACATTCGTAACTTTCAACCGCCTGTTACAGGAGAAGAAATCATGCGTATTTTTGCATTGAAACCGTGTAGGCAAGTGGGCGAAATTAAGGAAGCTATTAAAGAAGCTATTCTCGAGGGAGAAATCCCCAACGACTACGATACCGCTCACGCATTTATGTTAACCAAAGCAAAATCGATGGGGCTTACCCCTGCCTAAGTATGTACAAAAACCTACAACGCTGGACACGCATTTCACTTATTATCATTTACTTGGTAATAGCTGCTGGCGCTACGGTACGTATGACGGGAAGCGGTATGGGCTGCCCAGATTGGCCCAAATGTTTTGGCTATTACATCCCTCCTACTCATGCCGAACAACTGGCGTGGAAACCAAACACCGATTTTAAAAAAGGAAATGTCATCATTGACCAAGACCGCTTGTTGGTTGCCACGACAACTTTTACCTCCACAAACTCTTTTAACCCCGAATTTTGGGAACCCTACACCAAACACGATTACGCCCATTTTAACGCCACCCACACTTGGATTGAATTTATCAACCGATTGTTAGGAGCACTCTCAGGGTTGTCCATTTTAATTTTGTTTGGATACAGTCTAAAATGGTGGCGCAAAAAACCCATTATTTTTATCTTTTCGTTGCTTTCGCTTTTAGGAATTTTATTTCAGGCGTGGTTGGGAAAAACAGTGGTGGATTCCAACTTGCTGCCGTTAAAAATATCACTACATATGCTTATGGCGTTGTTACTCGTTGGGTTTTTATTGGTCATCCGCGTAGCCTCTAAATCCTTTGGATTGAGCAGATTACCGTCAAAAAAAATACGCGTCTTGCTGTATAGCACCTTTGCCATGACCCTTATCCAAGTGGTGTTGGGCATACAAGTCCGCCAGTATGTAGATGTGCAAATTGACCGGTGGGGATACGATTTACCACAGTTTTGGTTGGCTGCACCCGAGCTTGCTTTTTATGTCCATAGAAGCCTGTCGTTATTGGTCATTGCAGCGAATATCTTGTTGTTTATTTGGGTAATAAAAGACAACATAGAACGCATTTTTATTAAACGTATTATGTGGCTCGTGGGCGGAGAAGTAGCCCTTGGTATTGCTATGTATTATTTCGATTTCCCCTTTGCCTCCCAACCCTTACATTTGGTTCTCGCTACGCTGTTATTCGGTGTTCAGTTATATTGGATTTTACGCATCAATTTACATCGTTATGATTTATCACTTTAGACTTATTTTAGACACCAAAGAGGATGTTTTCCGAGATATTGCATTGGAAGAAGACGCCACTTTTGAAGATTTTCACAATGTCATTACGCAAGCATTTGGGTTTGGCGGATCCGAAATGGCAGTGTTCTACGAAAGCGATGACGATTGGCAACAAGGCGACTCCATTTCGCTGTTTGATATGGGGGAAGAAGACACGCGCCGCATGAGTGATACACCCCTAAATGCTGTGTTTCCACACATTGAAAAAATGCTTTACATCTACGACTTTTTAAACTTGTGGACGTTTTTTGTTGAATTGATTGAAACCGACGAGCCCAAACCCGGCAACACCTACCCGATGCTTCTTTTTTCGCATGGCGAAGTTCCCGAAGAAGCACCCGAAAAATCGTTTACTGCTGAAAAAGACGAATGGAGCGAAAGCGATTTTGAAGAAAACGGTCTTGACGACCCTTACGAAGACCCCGAAGACGACTGGTACTAACGGTTAACGCGAAGCATTTCGTGGTTTTTATAGTTGCGCTTTACAAAGTGAAATGCTGCACGTAAAATCTCGCCCATCGATTTGCTTTTTTTAAAGGACGGCTCCTTGGCAAGCTCGTACACCTCTTGGCGTAATTGCGCTATTTTTTCAGGGGTAGATATGTGGTCATTCAGCATACACTTTAGCAGGTGTGTTAGGCGAGTCTCATTCCCTAAAATTCGGCGAGCAATTGTGGCACGTTCTTCAATTTTATATTGGTCAACAGAAGTTTTTGCTAGGTGATTTTTCACCAAATCTACCATGGGCAAGTTTTCCTTAAAAAATTGAGGCCGATATACTTTTAACCTACCCTCGTAGCATTGTTGATCAAAATCTATAGCACGTATTTTATAAATAACCTTATCAAAATCGTGAATAGGTACAATCACATAATTGTAGGCACGCATATCGCCCAGCAGACGAATCATGCAACGCTCATTAAATTTTACAAACGATTTCGCAATTTGACTGCGTTCTGCATTGGTGCATTTTGGCAAAAAATCTTTGATGAACTCATCCCCGGGAATACCAGCAATATGTTCTTCAATGAGCGTATTCTTATACACCAAAAAATTCAAATTGTTTGGCGATAACATATGTTCTAACTCCAATCCGTAAATCCGAGAAGCATCCGCTTTTTTGACATAGAAATAAATGAAATTGTCATTAAGCGTATTTCGGATTTTCACACGAAAGGGCTTCGAATTTCCGAAAGTACAATAGTCAATACAATCCACATTAAGAAAGGGAATCGTCATCGCACTTCCATCAGAGTGCAATAAAGCATACACCCGTTTGAGCTGCTCATCAATTTCTTTTCTATCGCTATCCGAATAAAACACCCGTACCCAAAGGCTGTCTTGATCGTGTTTGTTCATCACGGCAACAGAACCCGAAAAGCGTAGCAAATCATCGTAAAAAATGGGAATTTCCAACAAGCGCGAATACACCTCCAAATAATCCGTCAAAAAAGGACTTACCGGATAGGTCGGTTTTTTTTTCGAAATTAGCGTATCGCTCATGCCTCAAAGGTAGGACTTTGTGTAACAAAAAATAACCGTGAGCGTTATTAGAACAATGAACACCATTTTAAACGTAACCGACCTTAGCAAAAATTTTGGGCGTCTAACCGCCGTTGATACACTTTCGTTCCGCATTGAAAAAGGAAATGTATACGGCATTTTAGGACCCAACGGTAGCGGAAAATCCACCACTTTGGGAATGATTCTAAATGTTGTCAATCCCACATCAGGAACATTTTCTTGGTTTGATGGTACAGAAAACACGCATCAAGCACTAAAACGCGTGGGGGCAATTATTGAGCGACCTAATTTTTATCCGTACATGACCGCTGCGCAAAACTTGCGATTGGTGTGTAGGATTAAAGAAGTTCCTCAAGCTAAAATTGACGAAAAACTCGCTTTAGTTGACCTGTTGGATCGCAAAAATGATAAATTTAAAACCTACTCGTTAGGAATGAAGCAACGCCTTGCGATTGCCTCTGCCTTGCTGAACGACCCCGAAATCCTAATTCTAGACGAACCCACCAACGGGCTAGACCCACAAGGGATTGCGCAAGTGAGGGGTATCATCCAAAAAATTGCAACGCAAGGGACGACCATTTTATTGGCATCCCACTTGTTAGACGAGGTCGAAAAAGTATGCTCTCACGTGTTGGTGTTGCAAAAAGGAAAGCAAATTTATTTTGGAAAAGTAACCGCACTAACCACCGACCACGGCTATTTTGAGCTTAATGCTACAGATATTGAAGCGTTGCAAAGCACCCTAAATGCCATGCAAAGCATTGAAACTACCGAACTACGAGGCGGGTATATACTTGCCTATCCCAACACCGAATTGTCAGCGGCAGCATTGAGCAAATCCCTTGCTGCAGAAGGCATTGTGCTGACCCATTTGGCACAAAAACACAAAAGCTTGGAAGAGCAATTCTTAACCCTTACCCAAAACCAACAGGCATGAAACGATTGTTTTTGATTGAGTTTGATAAGCTACGTGCCAACCGTTCGAGTCGAATTCTTATTGGGGCATATTTTATATTGCTTACTTCTATTGCTCTTATTGCTGCCATAAAATTTGACATCGGTCCTATCAAGTTTCACCTTGCCGAGCAGGGCATTTTTAACTTTCCCTATATCTGGCATTTTAATGCGTTTATAGGAGCGTGGTTTAAAATCTTTTTAGCGGTGGTTATTGTTTCCATGACCGCCAACGAATACAGCAATAAAACGCTAAAGCAAAATCTTATTGACGGACTTAGCAAACGTGAATTCCTACATTCCAAATGGGTGATGATTTTTGCTTTTGCAGGGATTTCTACACTCTTTATTTTTGTAGTATCCCTCATTTTGGGGTTGATGTATTCCAACTACACGGAGATTTCCATCATCCTAAAAGACTTTGAATACCTGTTGGCGTATTTTGTTAAGCACGTAGTGTTTTTTGCGTTTTGTTTGTTTTTGGGCACTGCCATAAAACGCTCCGCTTTTGCATTGGGTTTTTTGGGGGTATGGCAAATGTTCGAAGGCTTTTGCTATGGCATGCTAAAATGGAAATCCCCTTCTTGGGTAGACGCCGAACAAGTCTTTAGACTTTTTCCGCTAAACGCCATGAGCAATCTTATCCCTGAACCATTTACACGCCTCTCGGCAGTACGCAACCTTGCAAGTCAAGTGGAAGTAGAGGTAATTAAAAATACCAATGTCCAATTTTGGGATATCGTTATTGTGCTCGTTTGGACATTTATTTTTTATTCCCTCACCTATCGATTACTTAAACGCCGTGACCTCTAAGTTTTTGCTATTTTTGGCATGCTATGGAGTTCGAACTTGTTTCTGATTTTAAACCCACCGGTGATCAGCCGGAAGCCATTCGCCAATTGGCTATGGGACTTGCCGAACAGGACAAGTTTCAAACGCTTTTGGGTGTAACTGGTTCGGGGAAAACCTTTACCGTTGCTAACGTCATTGCCGAAACGAGACGCCCCACCCTCGTCTTGGCGCACAACAAAACCCTAGCCGCACAGCTTTATGCTGAATTCAAACAGTTTTTTCCTAATAACGCCGTGGAGTATTTCGTATCCTATTACGATTATTACCAACCTGAGGCCTATATTCCCACTACGGGTACCTACATCGAAAAAGATTTATCTATTAACGATGAGATTGAAAAGTTACGGTTAAGTACCACCTCATCGTTGCTTTCGGGGCGTAGGGATATCATCGTTGTAGCTTCAGTGTCCTGCTTGTACGGCATCGGAAATCCCGTCGAGTTTAAAAAGAATGTGATTTCCATTCACGTTGACCAAATCATTCCCCGCACAAAATTGCTACATCAATTGGTGCAAAGCCTGTATGCGCGCACTACCGCTGATTTTTTACACGGGAATTTCCGCGTTAACGGAGATGTGGTAGATGTGTTTCCAAGCTATGCTGATCATGCGTTTAAAATTCACTTTTTTGGAGATGAAATCGAAGCGATTGAAGTGTTTGATCCCCTTACGGGAACAATAAAAGAAAACTTTGAGCAACTCACCATTTACCCCGCCAATATGTTTGCAACTTCTCCCGAAGTGCTGCAAAATGCCATTCATCAAATTCAAGACGACCTCACGGCACAAGTGGACTATTTTAAAGAAATCGGGAAGCATCTGGAAGCCAAACGTTTAGAAGAGCGTACCAATTTTGATTTGGAAATGATTCGGGAGTTGGGCTACTGCTCGGGTATCGAAAATTATTCACGCTACATTGACGGACGTGCGCCTGGCACACGCCCTTTTTGTTTGTTGGATTATTTCCCAGACGATTATTTGATGGTCGTGGATGAAAGCCACGTAACCCTTTCGCAAGTACACGCCATGTATGGCGGTGACCGCAGCCGAAAAGAAAATTTGGTAGAATACGGCTTTCGACTGCCTGCTGCCATGGACAACCGCCCGTTGAAATACGAAGAGTTTGAGCAATTGCAACGGCAAGTTATTTATGTAAGTGCTACACCTTCAGATTATGAATTGGAGCAAACCGAAGGCGTTTATGTCGAGCAAGTTATTCGCCCCACGGGCTTACTCGACCCACTTATTGAAGTCCGTCCCAGCCTAAATCAAATCGATGATTTGGTGGAAGAGATTCAGCTTCGTGCCGAAAAAGACGAACGTGTTTTGGTGACTACCCTTACCAAACGCATGGCGGAAGAATTAACCAAATACCTTTCCCGCATTGCGATTCGATGTCGGTACATTCACAGTGATATCGACACCCTGGAGCGTGTTGAAATCATGCACGATTTGCGAAAAGGAATGTTTGATGTACTGATAGGCGTAAACCTGTTGCGTGAGGGATTGGACCTCCCCGAAGTATCGCTAGTGGCTATTTTGGATGCCGATAAAGAAGGCTTTTTGCGTTCCGCGCGATCGCTAACGCAAACCGTGGGGCGTGCTGCCCGAAACCTAAACGGTATGGCGATTATGTATGCGGATACCATTACCAAAAGCATGCAAAAAACCATCGACGAAACGCAGTACCGTCGTGCCAAACAAATGGCGTATAACGAGCGAAACAACATTACCCCACAAGCACTTAACAAAGCCCTTGACGAAACCTTTAATCGTGGCAATAAGACGCCAACAATGCCGACTTCCGATAAGGAAGATATCGCCTATTTATCGAAGGATACACTGCAAGCTAAGGTGCGTGAGGCACGAAAAAATATGGAAAAAGCCGCCATGGATATGGATTTTATCCAGGCGGCTCATTTTAGAGATGAAATTGAACGTATACAAAACCAACTTAAAACGTTGGCGTAGCGCACATGACTACTTACTTAATTTCTATCTGTTTTTTAGGTTCAGGAATGGCTTCTTGAAGTTTGGGCAACGAAATGTTCAAAATCCCGTTGTCATACTTCGCCTTAATCCCTGCGGTATCAACAGTATCGGGCAGTCTGAAACTGCGTTGAAAACTGTCGTATGTAAACTCACGACGCGTATATTGTTCCGCATTGGTAGTATCCTCGTGCTTCGACTCGCTCGAAATGGTCAAGACGTGATCGTCTAACGCTACGTTAAAGTCTTTGCGTGTTTTTCCGGGTGCCGCCAAGGCAAGTTCAAAAGCAGTATCCGTTTCTGTGATATTCACAGAGGGGACATGCGAACGCTGTGTGCTTGTGGTTAATGGAAACGACGTTCCAAAAAATTCATCCAATAAAGATGGAAACCAAGGGTTTGTATTTCTACGTACTAAATTCATGATGTTAGGTTTTAAATGTTATACACCTAACCCATGGCAATTTGTATACCGATTGAAATATACTGTCAATACGTCAGTTAACTCACAGATTTAACTGACAAGTTGTCAATTATCGGAGTACGGCTTGTACTTTATCCGCTGCTTCTTGGAACAGAATGGCACTTTCTACTTGAAGCCCTGAATCGTCAATAAGCTTTTTGGCAATGTCGGCATTCGTTCCTTGTAGGCGAACAATAATAGGCACCTTAATGGCATCGCCCATGTTTTTATAGGCATCCACAATTCCTTGTGCAACACGATCACAACGCACGATTCCCCCAAAAATATTGATAAGAATTGCCTTTACTTTAGGATCTTGAAGGATAATGCGAAAAGCAGCCTCTACACGCGCAGCGTCAGCAGTTCCCCCAACATCTAAGAAGTTGGCAGGATCCCCACCGGCTTGTTTAATCAAATCCATGGTTGCCATTGCCAATCCGGCACCGTTTACCATACAGCCTACATTTCCGTCAAGCGCTACATAGTTTAGCCCTACTTCGCGCGCAGCAACATCGGTTGGATTTTCTTCACGCACATCACGCATGGCAGCAAAATCTGGATGACGGAACAAAGCGTTATCGTCTAAGGTTACTTTAGCATCTACCGCAATGATTTTATCATCCGACGTTTTTAGCACAGGATTAATTTCAAATAAGGCGGCATCAGCACCCACATAGGCGTTGTATAAAGCAGCCACAAACTTGACCATGCCTTTAAACGCAGTGCCTGATAGTCCAAGGTTAAACGCAACCTTACGCGCCTGAAACGGCAACAACCCAACAGTCGGGTCAATTTCTTCTGTAAAAATAAGCTCTGGCGTTTGCTCGGCTACCGTTTCAATATCCATACCGCCCTCAGTAGAATACATGATCATGTTGCGTCCTGTGGCACGGTTGAGCAATACCGAAATATAAAATTCTTTAGGCTCTGAATCGCCTGGGTAGTACACATCTTCAGCAACCAAGACTTGATGCACTTTTTTACCCTCTGCAGTAGTTTGTGGTGTTACCAACTGCATCCCAATGATAGCATCAGAAATTTGCTCCACTTCCTCAAGCGATTTGGCAAGTTTCACCCCACCGCCTTTTCCGCGACCACCAGCATGCACTTGTGCTTTAATCACATGCCAACCTGTTCCCGTTTCTTCGGTAAGTTGTTTGGCAGCAGTTACTGCCTCGGCAGGAGTTGTGGCAACAATACCCCGCTGAATGCCCACACCAAATTGTGCTAAAATCTCTTTTCCTTGATATTCGTGTACGTTCATCAGATTATTTTAAGGTGCAAAAATAGGCAATCAAAAGAGCTTCTGTAAGGAAAATTTAAAATTAGATTTGTTGCATTTATAACAATATGTTTTATTTTTAATATATTTTAAGTTCTTTGGGGAATCAAAGCATTCAAAAAACTACATTTGCGCAAAACTATTGCCATGCAACACCGTGATTTAGTACAGATTTGCGAGGAGTTCGGAAGCCCAATTTATGTGTATGATGCCCATGTCATGGAGCAACAATATAACAGGCTCACCAATGCGTTTAGTGCCGTACCCCAACTGCGCATAAACTATGCCGTAAAAGCACTTTCAAACCTGAGCGTACTCAAATGGATACATCAATTGGGTGCAGGGCTCGACACGGTTTCTGCACAAGAGGTACAACTTGGTCTAGAAGCGGGCGTGTCACCCAAAGATATTATTTATACGCCTAACGGCGTTTCGCTTTCTGAAATTGAAGAAGTGGCACAAATGGGCGTACAAATCAACATTGACAACCTTGACGTGTTGGAACAATTTGGTACCGCACACCCAAGCGTACCCGTTTGTATTCGTATCAATCCGCACATAATGGCGGGGGGTAATGCCAATATTTCTGTTGGGCATATCGATTCCAAATTTGGGATTAGCATCCACCAACTGCCTCATCTGTTGCGTATAGTAGAAAATACAGGGATGCACATTAACGGCGTACACATGCACACAGGAAGCGATATTTTGGATATTGGTGTGTTTTTGCATGCTGCCGAAATTTTGTTTGATACCGCACGTGCATTTAAGGACTTGGAATTTTTGGATTTTGGTAGCGGATTTAAAGTACCTTACAAACCTGGAGACAACGAAACCAACATAGAAGAGCTGGGCGAAAAACTCAGCGAACGCTTTAATGCGTTTTGCGCAGACTATGGCAAAGATCTGGTCTTGGCCTTTGAGCCTGGAAAGTTTTTGGTGAGTCAGGCGGGGTATTTTTTAACGCAAGTGAATTCCGTAAAACAAACCACCTCCACCGTTTTTGCACAAGTAAACAGTGGGTTTAACCACCTGATCCGTCCAATGCTTTACGGAGCGCAACACCGCATTGAAAACATTTCTAACCCCGAAGGACGCGAGCGTTTTTACTCTGTTGTAGGGTATATTTGTGAAACCGACACCTTTGCAAACAACCGCAAAATTGCCGAAATCAGTGAAGGCGATGTACTGTGTTTCCATAACGCTGGTGCCTACTGCTTTACCATGGCAAGCAACTACAACTCACGCTACCGCCCTGCCGAAGTGCTTTGGCACGAAGGTAAAGCACACCTAATACGTAAGGCAGAAACCTTTACCGACCTGATTAAAAACCAAGTGGTGATGGAGTTTGATGCGGTAAACGCGTAGTTTGTAACTTTTATTAGCCTCTCTGGTGCAAACCCGCCTGGCGGAAAGACAGTCGCGCGCCAGTGGGGAACAAAAAAAAAAGCCAACCTTGCGGTTGGCTTGTTATCAGTTCTGCTGTTTTTTAAACTTTTCAAAGTCGTTTTCTTCCAACACTTTGGGCCAAGTATTGTTGTCTTTGTTAATATCTGCGGTGGCGTTATCAGGATCAACCAACACCCCCACAAGTTCTTTGTCTGTAGCAATATATTTACTTACGGTTTGATCGCTTTTGCGCCACACTTGCGCCGGATAGGTTTTGCGCTCTTTAGTGCCGTCGGCATAGCTGTATTCAACAATTAGTGGCATGGGAATGCCACCGGGCTTTTCAAATACAACCTCGTAAAATTTCTTTGGCTCCTTACGGTTCTTTAATTCCTGTGGGGTAAGGTTCTCCAAGCTGCGTTGGTAATACAAGGAGAAATAACGTTTGTCATCACCCAATTTCTTAAGGTCTTTAACATCGGTCACTCCAATATCCACCACCTCGGTAGTAAAAAACCATCCGCGCCAAAACCAATCCAAGTCAAAGGCAGAAGCATCTTCCATAGTACGGAAAAAGTCTTCAGGTGTAGGGTGCTTAAACATCCAACGTTGGGAGAATGTCTTGAAGGCGTGATCAAACAAGTCGCGCCCCATAACCGTTTCACGCAAAATATTTAAGGCCGTGGCGGGTTTGCTGTAGGCATTGGGTCCCAGTTGGTATACGTTTTCTGGATTTGACATGATAGGCGCAATAAAATCTTGGTCGCCTGCCATATAGCGGACAATGTTTTGCGGATCCATATCGTCTGAAGGATAATGATCCAAACCAGGGATAGCATCGGGGTGTGCTTTGCCAAAGTCTTGTTCGGCAATGATTTGCACAAAGCTGTTAAGTCCCTCATCCATCCAGCCCCATTGGCGCTCGTCTGAATTCACAATCATGGGGAAAAAGTTGTGTCCCACTTCATGAATAATCACCCCAATCATACCAAACTTGGTGCGGTCACTGTAGTAACCGCTTTCATCGGGTCGTCCAAAGTTGAAACAAATCATAGGGTATTCCATACCCACATCGTCAGCATGTACGGAAACCGCTTTGTGATAAGGATAGTCAAAAGTCATGTTAGAGTAGGATTTTAGCGCACTTGCCACTGTCTTGGTTGACCATTGCTCCCAAAGTGGATTTCCTTCTTTAGGATACACCGAAACCGCCATCACATCCTTGCCGTTGATGTCCACATTCATCATATCCACAATAAACTTACGCGATGAAGCAAAGGCGAAATCGCGCACATTTTTTGCCGTGAAATGCCAGGTTTTTGTTCCTGTAGGCGTGTTTTTTTCGTTGGCTTCGGCTTCTTCTTGGGTTACAATAAACACAGGTTCATCATACGATTTTTGCGCTTGCTTAAAACGCTTCATCATTTCTGAAGAATACACCGCCTTGCGGTTTTCCAAAACTCCGGTAGCCTCAACAATATGGTCGTTGGGAACCGTAATTTTTACGTCGTAATTCCCAAAGGGAAGGGCAAACTCTCCATTGCCCCAAAACTGTTGGTTTTGCCAACCCTCAACGTCGTTATACACCGCCATACGAGGGAAAAATTGTGCAATAAAATACGCGTAGTTATCATCTTTCGCAAAATACTCATAGCCCGAACGCGCATCCCAAAACTGACGGTTGGGAATGTTGTAGTGCCACTTTAGGCGAAACGACATAGAAGTACCCGAAGCCAAAGGGGTTGGTAAATCTATGCGCATCATGGTTTGATGAACGGTGTAAGGTAAATCGACACCCGAGGTCGTTTGTAGCGCATCGATTTTAAAGCCTCCGTCAAACTTTTCGTTGAGCATAAATTCGTTTACAAATCCTGGGGCAACAGAGCGTTGAGTGCCGTAATAATTGCTACCGTTATTCAATCGGTCAAAAGACTGCCCATCGCGAGCACGCACATTTTGGTCGAGTTGCAACCATAAATACGTGAGTGTTTCTGGCGAGTTGTTGGTGTAGGTCACCGTTTGATCGCCAAACAGTTGTTGGGTTTCATCGTTGAGTACAAGTTCCATGTTGTAATCCGCTTGCTGCTGATAGTATTCTGGACCTGGTGCCCCCGAGGCGGTGCGGTATACATTTGGCGTTGCCAATTCGTTATAAAGTTGTCTAAACTTGTTTTGGTTTGTGTGCCCTTGCGGTGTTTCTTGGGCATAAGAAGCTGTAAACAAAACAGTCAGAAAAGCGGTGAGTATTTGAGAGTACTTCATTTTCAAAGGATTTTTGTTAAAGATATTGGTTTGTAGGAAAATTAAAAACGATACTGGGCAAAATTTTGGTCTTTGCTGTGCAAAAAACTCTTTTTATGTGTTGGAGTTGAGAGGGTTACAATATTTTTTTGATCTGGGAAAACAGCAAACAAAAAGGCATTTGACCATTCCAACACCTCCACCTTTGGCACACTATCAAAGGAAGCATAAACATGTGTTTGGTCTTGTTTGTATTCCCAACCCACAAACGAAAAAGTCGTGGTTTCGGGAAGCCCATACACCACAAAATGTGTTTTAAAATAATCTCCCAAAAGGCTGTCCAGAATTTCTTTGGGGTTATTGTCGGGGTCTAATTTTATTTCCCTTTTTGCATGCTTGGAAAGCGCAGCCGAAAAATCATCGGTAAACACCCGCGACACCAGTTGCAATTGGTGCTTTTCGGGCTTGTAAAACATATTGGTGGTGCTCACATAATATTTGTGAGGTGTGGTTGCCAAAAGGGCAAAACCCAACAAAAGCCAAAGCGCACGCATCAGTTTTGTTTGTTGAATTTTTGACTTGTCTTCACTAGAAAATCCATGATTTCAAAATCCGATTTTTCCTCTAGCAATTCTTTGGTTTTAATTTCGCCATCGCAATACACCAAAAACAAACCAATCTTATCTTTTGCTATACCTAACTGCTCTGTAAAAAAGGCATCGTCAAAAAGCTGCCGAATCACCTCACTAGGTTGCAATGCGTAGGTTTTTTCTTTGACTTTGTCCTTGTTTTCCACCAATCGATACAAGGCCTTAAACACATTCACAAAATTGACTCCGTTGTACAATTGCCCCTCACGCATCAGTGTATTTTCTACTCTTGTGGAGCGGTCGCGCTCATAGTCGTATTGTTTGAATTCATCGGCGCGAGCATCCAAAAACTTTTGGCGTTGTTCGGGGGTAACCACCACTTCGTCAAGTTCGGTAACTTTTTCAGTTACGTCAATCACGAGCCTGCCACGCTGTAAAATATCTTTTGTGATTTTGACTACTTTAATCTGGTATTGCAACGAAGTAAACACCAATTCGTCATCCATTTTAACCTCTATGGCAAATTCGCCATTATCGTCAGAAATCGTAGCTTTTTGGGTGGTGGAATTCACCACATTTGCTGCCACCACATTGGTGTTTTGGTACAGGATTTTTCCTCGAAGCCAAGAGCGGTAATCAGACTGCGCCATAGCCAAAGGCGCAAAAAAAAGGGCAATGAGTATATGTCTCATATAATAAAAATTGGGTTGGCTATGCACAAATATACAGGATTCCTACAAACGCTTTACAAAGTGAAAGCCTAGGTGTTCAAAACCTTCACGGGCATACAAACGGTGTGAGGCAATGTTTTCTTTATAGGCGTTAAGCTCCAGTGCCTCGTAGCCCTTGGCTTTTAGTTTTTCGCCTATCCACTGCATAAACTGCGAGCCCAATCCTTTTCCTTGATATTCGGGTTTGATGTAGAAGTGGTCTAACTCGCAACTTTTTCCCGAATAATGCCGGGTTTGGTACCACAACCCGCACAACCCAATCATTTCCGCGCCATCATAAAAACCTATGCAGTCGTATTCATGGGCAAACATGGCAACAAACCGCTGCTTGTGCACTTCATCTGCATATTTGTGCTTTGTGAAATCTTGCATGAGCGGTAGGATTTCGGGTATATTCGCTACTTTTAAAAATCGAAAGTCAACCTTCATAGTTTTTGCAACAAAACACAAACATACAACTAAAAGCCATCTGTACGAAAGACACCTATGTGGTGCGCCACCCCGTGTTGCGCAACGGATTGCCACTAGAAAGCTGCGCCTTTGATGTTGACGATGAACCAAACACCTTGCATTTGGGCGCATTTGCAAACGATACTCTTGTTGGGGTATTGACGTTGCTGCCCAAACCAGAAAGCGTACAACTTCGTGGCATGGCTGTTTTGGAACATTTTCAAGGACAAGGCATTGGCAAGCAACTCGTTGCCCATGCGGAACAGCACGTGCGCCAACAAAATATTTGCACGGTATGGATGAATGCGCGCCTGATTGCCGTACCTTTTTACGAAGCCTGTGGCTACCAAAAACAGGGCGACACCTTTGAACTGCCCTATGGAGGGACACACTATTATATGCTAAAAAACCTATGCGAGGAAGTCTAATTTTTGTTTTGATGTGTCAAATGGCAATGGGGCAAATCAATATCACGCACCTCATTGGGATAGATGAAAGCCACCTGACAACGCTAGAAACATACCAGCTGACACCCAACACCGCCGAGGCGTTTTGCGCCATGCAAACCGCTGCACTACAAGACGGCATCGATTTACAACTGGTTTCGGCATACCGTTCGTTTGCACGGCAACAACAGATTTTTGAGGACAAATACACCCGCTACACCGCTGAGGGACTGACACCCACGGCTGCCATTCAGCGTATTTTGGAGTACTCCACCATTCCCGGCACTTCGCGCCACCACTGGGGCACCGACATTGACATTACCGATGCCAACGCACCCAATCAAAAACGCCTATTGGTACCCGAAAAATTTCATGGCAACGGCCCTTTTGCGCCCTTGCACCAATGGATGCAAGCCAACGCCCACCGCTTTGGGTTTTATTTGGTGTATACCGATGATGCCTCCCGCACCGGATTTGCCTACGAGCCCTGGCACTACACCTTTTTGCCCGAGGCAAAAGCCTTTCTCGAACAATACGACCCAAACACCGCCTATGCCTTTTTTAAATCGGTTGGCGTAGCGGGAAGCGAGCACATTACCCGTGATTTTTGGAACGCGTACTATACCCAATTTGTGTTGGGGGTAAATCGGGAAGTATTGGGGAAATAGGTTTATTGGCTTAGAGGGGTAGCAAGACTGACGCGCACCAAAGGCGCTGTGGTATCGTTTTATTCCATTACAGAAAAGTCAGTCCAATTCTACGGTTTAGCCCTTGTTCAAAAATTCGAATTAAGGTCGAAAGTTGAATGTTGCCTTTCCCATTCTCAATTTTAGAGATATAACTTTTTTTAGTTCCGGCTTTCGCTGCAAGTTGTTCCTGTGTCATTTTTGCTTCTTTTCGAGCGGATTTCAGCATTTCGCTGACAATAAACATTTGGGCTCCTTCTTTGTATTTGTTTCGGCTTTCCGTTCCGATTTTTCCGTGTTCAAGCTCAATCAGTTCCTCAAAGTTCGTTATGTTCTTATATTTTTCCATTGCCTTTATTTTTTCTTGTTAAAATATTCGTTCATTGCTTACTTAAAAACTTCTAAAATCGGAGTTCGTTAATCGTTGTTCAGTGTTCAAATTCATCTACCCACGCCTTTCTTGCCGCCAAGCAGGTTTGCAACGCTTGACTAACCTTGTTTAAAAACAGGTACGCGTTGCAAACGCGCACCAGAGGGTACGTAGGCGCACCTGAGGGGGCTTTTTTCATTTTACTCTTAATATTTTAGCGTCAAAGTCAGCCATTAGATAAACTCGATCAAACTCTGATTCCATTTCATAATTTTCAAATTCGTTTAATTCATAAGAAACAGAAGAAAGTGAGCCAACTAAAAGAACTAACCATAATTCAGTCAATTTTTTTTTACTTGTTTTATACCCCAAAATTTTAGATTCTTTTTTTTCTATTTCTGATTTCAGACGTTCCCTTGTCAGGTATTTCCCTTGCCAATTTTTCTCTTTATATGAGAACGATACTTGGGAATGTCTTGTCGTTTTTATATTCGTTATTTTTTCAGGTAGTTCAAAGTCCGTTTCCAATCTTGTCCATTGCACATAATCTGCAATTTGTTCAGCTAATAAGGGCTTGTCCTTTTGGCTATAATTCCATTCGTCATTTTGTACCGAAATAGTTGCGTGAACATTGATATTGGGATATTTCTGTTCAAATATTTGTTCTGCATAATCCAGAAGTGTTTTAACTCTAAAATATCTTCGAGCATCTTCTGTTAGAATTTGAGTGTGTTCAAGTCCGATAAAATTGTCGTTTAGTTCAATAATAAAATCAGGGTTTGGTGGTTGCGGCTTGTCTACAATTCTAATGTCAGAATCAATTTTGCATGCAAACTTTCCAATTTGACAAACTTCTAGGGTTTCTTGCTTATTTAAGTCAAAATTGTCAAGTATTGGATTTATTACATTTCCCAATCCCGCCAACTCGTTTTTGAAGGCTTCTATTTGTTTTTTGAATTGTACTAAGTCGATTTTGAAGTTCATTTTTCAGCTTGCACACAACGGTCTCGGCTATGAGTAGTTGCGTGGGTTAGCGGTTAATTTAGCAAGTACACACCAAACTGAAAATCCTTGCGGATTTTCGGAAGTAAACTAGAACAAGCAATTACTTATAGGCATTGTTAGCAAATGTTTTTATTTCGATTTGTCTTTGAAATATCCAATTATTCTATCATTAATTTTAGATAATTCGTTTAATATATATTTTTGGTTTTCATTTATAGCTTTAATTTTCTCGACTTGTGTTTCGTTGATTTGTTTTACTTTTTCCACTTTGTCAAATTCTGCTTTTGCCAAATCTGCAAGCATTTTACTAATTTCGGTTATTCTTGTTTGTAAAAAATTAAAAATTATTAAACCAATATTAAAAGCAATAATTGTTGAAGTTAACTTGTTGTTTTCAACTTGATTATCAAGATTTAACCAAGTTATAATTATAATTGGTAAAAAATAATAAACAAAAAAAGCAAACAATTTGATAAATCCTTTCGCTTCTTCTTTCTCTTTGGTAATTGAGTCAATACCAAGTTTAACTACAACTACAAGAATTGTCAAGACTACTTTTGAAAAGTATGGGTTTTCTGTTATTTTATACATTTTGATTAAAATTAACCCCCCCTGGCGCGCGTCTGTGACGCGTGACTAACCTTGTTTAAAAAGGTACCTGTTATAGACGCGCACTAGATAGGATGTATCGTCCTAATCCCAAAAAAGCAAAAAATGAAAGGCGTAGGTTAGTTCAGTTTAAACAATTTTGGGGTTTTTGTTTACCGCTAAGTTAACAAAAAATCAATACCCCGCAGCATTGTGTTGGCAGTTGGGGTTTGTTTATCTTTGCAGCGCAATTTTACACCTATGAGCAAACGCGTACTTTTAATGATTTTAGACGGTTGGGGCATCTCCCCCGACCCTGCAGTTTCGGCAGTAGACCAAGCCAACACCCCGTTTATGGATAGCCTTTCCCAAACCGCTGTGCATAACGTGCTGCACACCGACGGCATGCACGTAGGGCTGCCCGAAGGACAAATGGGCAATAGCGAGGTAGGACACGTAAACCTCGGCGCGGGGCGCGTAGTCTATCAAGACCTAGCAAAAATCAATATGGCGGTGGCGCAAAACACCCTAAAAGACGAAGCCGTACTCAAGGAAGCCTTTGCCTATGCCAAAGCCAACGACAAAGTGGTGCATTTTGTAGGCTTGGTTTCGGATGGGGGTGTGCATGCACATATCAACCATTTGGAGGGCTTGCTCAAAGCGGCACACGAAGCCGAAGTACCCAAAAGCTATGTCCATGCCTTTACCGATGGGCGTGACGTTGACCCCAAATCGGGGATTGGCTTTTTGACCAAAGTGCAAGAGTGCTGTGCCACTACCAATGCGCATGTGGCAAGTGTGATTGGGCGGTATTTTGCCATGGATCGTGACCAACGTTGGGAGCGTGTCAAAAAAGCCTACGACTTACTCGTAAACGGCACGGGAGCACAAACCGACAACCTTATTGAGGCGATGCAAGCCAATTACGATGCCGGCACCACAGACGAGTTTATCGAACCTATCGTACTTCCTGAACATGGCGATTTTTCTAGTAGTCGCATCAAGGAGAACGATGTGGTCATCTTCTTTAATTTCCGCACCGACCGTGGGCGACAGCTTACGCAAGCGCTTAGCCAACAAGCCTTTCACGAGCAAAACATGCACCCGCTTTCGCTACACTATGTTACGCTGACCAATTATGACGATTCTTTTAAAGGAGTTAAGGTCGTTTACGACAAAGAAAACATTGAGCAAACGCTGGGCGAAGTCCTTGCCAATGCCGGAAAAACACAAATTCGCATTGCCGAAACCGAAAAATACCCACACGTTACTTTTTTCTTTAACGGCGGACGGGAAACCCCTTTCGAGGGCGAAGACCGCATCTTGTGTCCCTCGCCCAAAGTGGCAACATACGATTTGCAACCCGAAATGAGTGCCTTTGATATTCGTGATGCGATAGTGCCCAAACTCAACGCGCAAGCTGCCGATTTTGTATGTCTGAATTTTGCCAACCCCGACATGGTAGGGCATACGGGCGATATGGCAGCAGCCATCAAAGCCTGTGAAACCGTGGACAGCTGTACAGCAGATGTTGTAGCGGCTGCTCAAAAGGGTGGTTACTCCGTTATCATCATTGCCGACCACGGAAATTGCGACACCATGATCAACCCAGACGGCAGCCCAAATACGGCACACACCACCAATTTGGTACCTGTCTATTTGATTGACCCCGATGCAAAACGTATCAACGAGGGAGCACTTTGTGATATCGCACCAACGGTGCTTGCCCTTATGGGCGTTCCGCAACCTCCTCAGATGACCGCAAAATCACTACTTTAGCGTTAAAATCTGATGTACACGCCATGAGAACTTTGTGTGTTTTTCTTTTTGTTTGTTTGTGGAGTTGTTCCTCAGGTCAAGAATTATTGGGTCCTATTGAGTTAAAAGACTTAAAAAAAGCACCACACAACGAATGGTTTGATACAGAATACACCAATTACAACCCCTTTGCCAAAACCTTAGACCAAATTCAACCGCTGTTAAAAGATGTTGAAATTGAGGTATTTATGGGTACTTGGTGCGGAGACAGTCAACTGCAAGTGCCTGCGTTTTTTAGGATTTTAGACGAACTGGAATTTAAGGGAAAAACAACCCTTATTGCCGTGGATGAGGATAAAAAAACACCCTCGGGAAGTGCTGCTGCCAAAGGCATTACCAATGTGCCAACTTTTATTTTTTACAAAAACGGCACAGAAATCCACCGCATTGTAGAATCCCCCATAGATTTTTTGGAAGATGATATGCTTGCCATACTTAGTGGCGCAGCCTATAAACACACGTACGAAGACTAATGTCGTTACAAAAAACAGCCGAAGAAATAGAACTCATTCGCAACAGCGCCCTGTTGGTGTCTAAAACCTTGGGGATGTTGGCAAGTGAAATCAAACCCGGGGTAACCACCTTGGAACTCGACAAAAAAGCGGAAACCTTTATTCGTGACCACAACGCCATTCCGGGGTTTTTGGGATTGTATGATTTTCCCAACACGCTATGCGTTAGTCCAAACGAACAAGTGGTACACGGCATTCCAAACAACACGCCGCTGCAAGAAGGCGATATCCTGTCCATTGACTGTGGCGTATTGCAAAACGGCTATTACGGTGACCATGCTTACACCTTTGAAATTGGGGACATTGACCCTGAAACCAAGCGTCTGCTAGACCGTACAAAAGCCTCACTTTATAAGGGCATTGAAGCCTTTCACACGGGAAATCGTGTGGGGGATGTAGGCTACGCCATTCAGCAGTATGTTGAACAATTTGGCTATGGAGTGGTTCGTGAATTGGTAGGGCACGGATTGGGAACGACCATGCACGAAAAACCCGAAATGCCCAACTACGGCAAACGCGGTAAAGGAAAAGCCTTTTTGGAAGGTATGGTTGTGGCTATTGAGCCCATGATAAACCGTGGCACACACCGCATCAAACAGCTAAAAGACGGCTGGACTATACTCACCGCAGACGGAGCACCCAGTGCACATTTTGAGCATAATGTTGCCATTGTTGACGGCAAACCCGAACTGCTTTCGACTTTCCAATATGTATATGATGCTTTAGGCATTACATCGGACGAAGAAGAAGCCTTCAGAACGGTTCCCATTAGCGCATGAAAGCTTTTGCCAAGTGCATCCTAGGACTTTTCCCCAGAACTGCCCTACAGCGGCTGGCAAATGTGTTGCTTCCCTTTTTGGATATTTGGTATCGTGGGAATCGGTTCACAGATCCCATAAACGGCAAATCGTACCGTACATTTTTACCTTATGGCTATGTCAAGATTCGACCAAATGTATTGAGTCCTGGAACACTTTCGCTGGAACGGCATCGACTGATATGGTTGTTTTTGCAACGCGAAACCGACTTTTTTCAAACCCCCGCCAAAGTGTTGCACATGGCACCCGAAAAAGCCTTTCTCTCTCGACTGAAAAAGATGTCCCATTTGGACTATACCACTTGCGATTTGGAATCGCCACTTGCCGATATCAAAGCAGATATATGCGATTTGCCTTTTGCCGATGCCTCATTTGATTGGGTTTTATGCAATCACGTATTGGAACATATCCCCAACGACACCAAGGCCATGGAAGAGCTTTTTAGGGTGCTCAAACCCGGCGGAACGGCACTCTTGCAAGTGCCTCAAGATCCTATGCGAAAAGTTACTTTTGAAGACAACAGCGTCACAGACAAAGCGGAACGCACCAAAATTTTTGGGCAATACGACCATGTGAGAGTTTACGGCATGGACTACTTTGAAAAGCTGCGTAAAACAGGCTTTGAAGTAGTTGAATTGCAGTATGGAAAATCGCTAACCGCAGATGAACGTAAACGCTTTGCAGTAGTTGAAAACGAATATATTCCGTTATGCAAACGCCCTATTGAAGGGTAAAAGGAAACCCTTTTGTAGCCACCACACGCACCGAATCTTTTTCTGCCAACACCCATAGGGCTTCCACTTGAGGTAAAGAATCTACTAACGTTTTTCCCTTTTCGAAAGGCATTGCCATAAGCGCTGTGGCATAGGCATCGGCAAGCATGGTTGTTGGTGCCAACACCGAACTGCTTAGCACATCCGATTTTACCGTTTTTCCCGTTTTGGGATTTATGGTATGCACATACTTATTCCCCTGCGCATCGGTGCGGAATTTGCGGTAGTTGCCCGAGGAAGCTAATCCTTGATTTTGCAAAGGCAGCGTGGCAATATAATTGCGTGCCAATTCTTGTTTGGGGTGGTCAATGGCTACACGCCAAGGCTGCTGTTTTTCGGGGTGTATCCCCAAGGCATAAAGCTCGCCCCCCACTTCTACCAAAAAATGGGAATAGCCTAGGGATTTTAACATTTCAGCAAGAGCATCCACCGCATAGCCTTTGGCAATGGCGTTAAAGTCAAGGGAACTGTTTTTGTGTTCCTTTTGTAGTGTCCCATCATCCAACAACAAAACCTTTGAAAATCCAGTTAGGACAAGTAAACTATCAATCGCACTATCGTCAATTGTTGCAAGGGGTTTTGCGGGACCAAAGCCATAGGCGTTTACAAGTGCACCCACTGTGGGGTCAAAATAGCCATCGGTTTGTTTCCAAACCTGTTGCGCAGCACGAAAAACCTTACGGAAATCCGTGTCGGTTGGCACTTTCTCTCCCCTGTTTATTTTTGAAATAATGGAGTTGGGCCAATAGGTAGACATGGACTGATTCATGCGCAAAAACACGGCATCAATTGAATCAAGAACAGCCTCGTTTTGATGCGTATCGGCATACAAAATGGAGTAGGTTGTGCCTAAGGCTTCGCCTTGGGTGCGTTGCACCTTTGGCGTGGTTTGACAGCCCATAAAAAATAGGACAAATACAACCCAACTAAATTTCTTGTAATCCAGCATAATTAACGGCATAGGGTTCGTCTTTACAAAGCGGTTTTTCATAGTCTTCGGCATGGGCGAAGCCCACACCCGCAAAATAGGTTTTCGCTTTAAATTTTATGGCGTGTTCTTTAACCTCTTGCATCAGTTTCACATCATATTTTTTGGGATTATCGGGATAACACACATGGCGCACCACCACAAAATGCAATACCTTGTCTTTGGTGCACACAAACTGTGGATCTTTTTTAAATTCGCTGTTTACCGCCAAAAAGTCAAAGCCATCTTCCTCTAAGTTTTTGCCCACGGTGTTCATGGCGAGTTGATGGAGTTCTTTTTCGGAAAGCTTTTGCATGATACAAACCTAATAAAAAAAAGAGGCCGAAGCCTCTTTTTGTTTTATCCTCCAAAGTCGTCGAAGCGAACATTTTCGTCTGGAACACCAAAGTCCTCTGCCATTTTTTCAACGGCTTGATTCATCAGTGGCGGTCCACAGAAATACACTTCAATATCTTCGGGTGCTTCGTGTGAACTTAGATAGTTGTCAATAACCACTTGGTGTACAAAACCTACAAAGCCATCGCCTTCACCGTCCAAGCCGTCTTTAACTTTCCAGTTATCCTCTTCAAGGGGTTCAGAAAGCGCAATGTAGAATTTGAAATTCGGGAAATCACGCTCTAGCGCACGGAAGTGCTCGGTGTAGAACAATTCACGCTTAGAACGTCCTCCATACCAAAACGTTACTTTTCGACCTGTTTTTAGCGTACGGAACAGGTGGTATAAATGCGAACGCATTGGAGCCATTCCGGCACCACCGCCCACGTACATCATCTCTGCTTCAGAGTGATTGATAAAGAATTCCCCATAAGGTCCAGAAATGGTAACAGGATCACCGGATTTTAAAGAGAAAATATACGACGACGCTACACCTGGATTTACATCTGCCCAACCGTTTTTGGCACGGTCAAACGGAGGAGTAGCAATACGTACATTAAGCATAATTTCTTTGCCCTCGGCAGGGTAAGAGGCCATGGAATAGGCACGTTCTACCAACTCGGGATTTTTCATTTTTAAGTCCCATAACTTAAACTTGTCCCACTCCAATTTAAATTTATTTACATCTTCGGGGTGCTCTTCTGGGTGTGCAGAAATATCAATGTCTTTATAGTCTACCTCACAAGCAGGTACTTCAATTTGAATATATCCCCCAGCTTCGTAGTGCATCTCCTCAGGAATTTCTACCACAAATTCTTTAATAAAAGATGCCACATTCCAGTTACGTACAACCTTAGCTTCATATTTTTTGATACCGAACACTTCTTCAGGCACCTCAATAACCATGTCTTGCTTTACCTTTACTTGGCAGCCCAAACGCCAGCCCTCAGCAATTTCTTTGCGTGAAAAGTGCGGTGCTTCGGTGGGAAGAATTTCGCCTCCACCTTCTTTTACAATACACTTACACTGAATGCAAGTACCTCCACCACCACAAGCAGAAGGCAAAAAGATTTTGTTATCACCAAGGGTAGAAAGCAGCGTACTCCCTGAAGAAACCTCAACGTCCTTTTCACCGTTGATAAAAAGTTTTACGGGACCCGAAGGCATCAAGCGTGCCTTAACCCCCAACAACATTCCCACCAACAAAAAAGTGATGGCTAAGAAAACAACAATACTTGCAATAATAACGGTACTATCCATGGTTGTGATTATAATTTAATTCCCATAAAACTCATAAAGCCAATTGCCATAAGCCCTGTAATGATAAACGTAATGCCCAGTCCACGAAGTGGCGCAGGGACATTTGAATACGCAATTTTTTCTCTGATAGCAGCAATCGCTAAAATAGCTAGGAGCCACCCAATTCCAGAGCCAAATCCGTATACGGCAGACTCCCCGATAGAAGCAAAACTCTTTTGCTGCATAAATAATGATCCGCCCAAAATGGCGCAGTTTACCGCAATCAATGGCAAGAAAATACCCAAAGCACCGTAAAGCGCAGGGGCGAATTTTTCGACAATCATTTCTACCAATTGCACCATAGAAGCAATCACAGCAATAAACATAATAAAGCTCAAAAAGCTGAGGTCTATTTCGGCATACTCTGCGCCAAGCCAAGTCATTGCGCCAGGCTTTAGCAAGTAATTGTCTAGCAAATAGTTAATAGGAACCGTGATAGACAAAACAAAGATTACCGCAAGGCCCAAACCTACCGCTGTTTTTACGGTTTTGGATACCGCCAAATAGGAACACATCCCTAAGAAATAGGCGAAAATCATGTTCTCAATAAAGATGCTTTTTACAAAAAGATTAACGTAATCCATGGCTTAATTTTTTTCGATGAGTTTACGGTTACGTGCGCGTTGCACCCAAATGATAATACCTAGGGTAATAAGTGCCATGGGCGAAAGCAACATCAATCCGTTGTTTTCATAACCCATTTCGTACAGTGCATCAGGGATTACTTGATAGCCGTAGAGTTTCCCCGATCCCAAAAGTTCACGGAAAAAAGCTACCAAAATGAGCATAAATCCATAGCCGGCAGCGTTACCCACCCCGTCAAGGAATGATTTCCACACCCCGTTTCCAAGAGCAAATGCCTCGAGACGTCCCATCACGATACAGTTGGTGATAATCAGTCCAATAAAAATGGAGAGTTGCTTACTCACATCATAGGCAAAAGCCCGCAACACCTGGTCAACGAGGATTACCATGGAGGCAACCACAACAAGTTGCACGATAATTCGAATACGGTTTGGAATGGCATTTCGAAGAATAGAAACGATAACATTACTTGCCGCCATTACTGCCACTACCGAGAGGCTCATTACTATGGCAGGCTTAAGCTGCACGGTAATTGCCAAAGCCGAGCAAATTCCCAAAACCTGAACGGTAATAGGGTTATTGTCGTCTAGCGGGTCTTTGAGTAAGGCGCGGTTTTTCTTTGAAAAAAGTGGCTCGCGCGCTTTGGCTACAAAGAAAATGGCGGGTTTTTTGTTTGATTTTGGTTGTGACATAATTAGTTGTTGTATGCTAGGTCGTTCGCTTTTAGGTAAGGCAAATAATGCTGAAGACGCTCAACAATCATTGCCGAAACACCATCGCCGGTAATGGTTGCACCCGAAATGGCATCAACCTCGTGGTCGTCTTTATCCGTATCGTTAGGGTCGTTATTGGTTTTGGAAACATTGATTCCTACCAAATCTCCAGAAGTGTTAAAAATCTTCTCATCCACAAAACGATCCATAAACCATTGTTGGGTAATTTCTGCACCCAATCCGGCGGTTTCTCCCTTGTGGTCAAAAACGGCACCTTTAATGGTATTGCGGTCTTCGTTTAGCGCAATGTAGCCCCAAATAGCATCCCACAGTCCAGCACCACGAAGCGGAATAATATAATAAGTCGCTGCATCAACATTTGCCACATAGAGTGGAAAACGTTGGTCGTTGGCATCTTTCTTTAATTCAAAAGCGAGTTTGATATCCGAAAAGGCATCGACAGCTTCGTCTACAGTACCGTCGTTGCGCAACGCCAATTGCTCTACGATGTAGGTATTGAAAAGTTTCTCGGCACCTTCACGGTCTGTTTCAATCCCAATCGTGGAAAGAATGTTTTGCATTTTCTCTTTGCGGACATTTTCCGCTTGTAGGTCTTTTAGGGAGCTAGCGGTATAAGCCAACACCGAGGCGACTACCAAAACCATGGCAGCAGCAAAACCAAAAGTATATACGTTCGAATCTCTGTTCATGATGCAGGAGTTAATGATGCGTTAAGACGTTTTTTGCGTCGTTTGATGTTCCCTTCTACCACATAGTGATCAATGGTTGGCGCAAATACATTCATTAGTAAAATGGCTAGCATAACACCCTCTGGGTATGCCGGGTTAAATACGCGAATAAGGATACAGAAAATACCTACAAGAACGCCGTAAATCCATTTTCCTTTAGTGGTTTGAGCCGCCGAAACAGGGTCGGTTGCCATAAATACAACACCAAAGGCAAATCCGCCCACAATAAGGTGATTCATCCAGTTAAAAGACATCAGGGCATTAGCCCCCCAAAGGTTGAATAAAAAGGCAGTAGCCGCAGCACCGAGAACACCACCTACCATAATGCGCCAACTTCCAACTCCAGTAAGGATAAGAATAGCAGCACCAACCAGTACCCAAAGTGTAGATGTTTCGGCAATAGAACCCGGAATAGCGCCCACAAACATGTCAAACATAGAATAGCTAACATCGTTTCCAGCAGCTAGGCTTCCCAAAATGGTTTCTCCTGAAATACCATCCACATTACTTGCCTCAGAAACCCAAACTTTGTTTCCAGACATATAGGTTGGATAGGCAAAAAATGCAAAAGCACGTGCCGTAAGCGCAGGGTTGAGGATATTCATTCCCGTTCCGCCAAAAGCCTCCTTGGCAATCAATACCGCAAAAGCTACGGACAATCCTACCATCCAAAGTGGGATATCTACGGGCATAATCATTGGCACCAAAAGTCCGGTAACCAAATAGCCTTCGTTTACTTCGTGACCACGGTATACGGCAAAGGCAAATTCAATAGCAAGTCCAACCCCGTAAGACACCGCCACCATAGGCATAATTTTGAGTGCACCATGTAAGAGCGCATCCCAAAAAGTAAAGGCAATTCCAGATTGAATAAAGTACTGATATCCTGTGTTGTAAACCCCATAAATAAAGGCAGGCAACAAGGCAATAATTACCGTCACCATGGTGCGCTTTAGGTCTACTCCATCACGGATGTGTGCACCTTTGTGCGTAGTGTGATTGGGAACAAACAAAAACGTATCAAAAGCGTTTACTGCAGGAGCAAATCGCTCAAATTTTTGCCCTTTTCCAAAAGGTTTTTTTATCGCATCTAAACGTTCACGTAGTTTCATAAATATCTATTTAACCAACTTCTTTAATCATAACATCTAGCGCTTCGCGGATAATGGCTTGCGCTTCAATTTTAGAGGTACTGGCATAGTCCACCAAAGCAAAATCTTCGGGGGCAACTTCGTAAATACCAAGACCTTCCATTTTTTCAATATTCTGTGCCATACACTCTTTTAACAACTGCATTGGGAAAATATCCATAGGCAGTACCTGCTCCATTTCGCCGGTAACTACCAAGGCACGCTCCTCACCGTTCATATTGGTGTTAAGAGCATATTTGCGTTTTGGCATCAACCAAGACAAGGAAGTGCGGGACATACTGAAAATATTACTGCCCACAAAAGGCAACCATCCAAACATACGGTAGTGGTTTCCTTCAGCAAGAACCGAAAGGGTGTTGTTGTAAAAACCAAGATTACCGTCGGCGTGCGTGGTGCTTCCCGAAAGCACATCGCCATTGACGATACGCACCTGACCATTTGCGTTAATCCCCACGGCTTCAAGTAATGGAGCTACGGCTTCGCCGATACGTGATTTCAGGTAGGATGGTTTTTCTACCACAGGTCCTACAACCGCCACAGTTCTAGAGGGGTCAAAAGTACCCGTAGCCAAAAAACGACCGATGCGCGCCACATCTTCTGGATTGATAACCCATGCGGTTTCGCCGGCATTGATGGGGTCAATGTGATGGATTTGCACACCTACATTTCCAGCGGGGTGAATTCCTTTAACACGATGCATTTCCACCCCCTGAACAGAAGACAAAAAAGAGGTGTCGTCTGCTGCAACAGACAAATGCACTTTTGGTGCAAGTTTTGTCAAGGCATGAATACCATTTTGAAAATCTTCTTGCTGTGACTCCAACACAAAAGCAACATCGGCAGCCAAAGGAGCCGTAGTAAACCCTGAAATAAAAATCCCTTTGGGTGTTGTGTTGGGATTTGCCACAACGTCGTAAGGACGCTGCTTAATAAACGGCCAACAACCCGAAGCCAACAACAGCGATTTTAGCTCATCGGCAGCTAGTTTTTCTAGAGCAGTCACCTTGTGTTTGGTAGCCTTATCTTTTCCATCAGATGCAAATTCGATTTCCAGAATACGACGCTTAGCACCACGCACAATTTTTGTCAGTGTTCCGCTAACAGGTGAAACAAATTGAATTTCGGGATGCGCTTTTGAAAAGAATATCGGTTGCCCAAGGGAAACATTTTCGCCCTCTTTAACGATCATTTTGGGCACAACGCCATGAAAATCGTCTGGGTAAACGGTAAAAGTGTTCGAAGTTTTGTGGGTTGAATATACTTTAGAGGCATCCCCTTTTAGAGGGATATTTAAGCCTTTTTTAAGGGTTATGTCAGCGGACATAGAGTGGTTGTTTTTGCTGTGCAAATGTAAGGCATGGTATGTAAAAAGTAAAGCAATATCCAGTATAAATATTTAATTTTATAAACCGTTAATATGTTTGTTTAACTTTGGTACGTTATCCATTTTAGAGAAGAGCATTTTCACCTCTGAAAAACAAACTTAAAACCAAAACGCATTGAAAGGATTTCTTAAACAAAACATACTGCTTTTACTGTTGAGCACCAATGGGTTAGCGCAGTTTTTAACTGAATTTTCCCCACCTCAACACATCAAAACCGTAATGTTATATGCCAACGAACAATCCACATCGCTACCCATAGTTCCCCTAAATGGCACCATCACCCTGCATTTTGATGATTTAAACGCCGACGACAGCGTATACTACTACACGGTTGAGCGCGCCAATGCCTACTGGAAAAAAAGCGATTTGTTTAAACCCGATTATATGCAGGGATACGATGACGTACGCATACAGCAATACGACTACTCGCTGGGGACATTGGAAAGCTACATCCATTACACACTCCAACTTCCAAATTTGCAAACGCGCATTACCAAAAGCGGAAATTATTTTTTAAACATTTGGGACGAAGATCGCAATTTGGTTATCCAACGCAGGTTTATGGTCGTGGATGAAATCACATCTGTTGGCGTTCAAGTGAAACGGGCGCAAACCATTGAAGATATAGACACACACCAAAGCGTACATTTTAGGCTCTCTACAGAGGGATTAAACCTACGTGTTCCTGAAGAACAACTTGCTCTTTTTGTGGTCCAAAATCAGCAATGGCAAACGTGGCGACCAGCTGGAAATGCCACATACACCCTTGGAAACACGCTAGAGTTTACCTACAAACCCGAAACCCTTTTTGAAGCTGGCAACGAATATCACTTTTTTGAAACGCAAGATATTCGTGGCGGTGGTGGGAATGTTGCCTATGTGTTACGCGATAGCTTGTTTACCTCCATTTTGGCGCCCCAGTGGGTGCGTGCAGGGCGACCATACACCTATGCGCCAGATATCAATGGCGATTTCCGAATAAACACCTTTCAAGGTAGCAATCCGCAAACCGAATCGGATTACAGCAATGTGGTGTTTTCGCTATTTGCTGAAGATTTTTTGTTTGATGCAGACCATTTTGTGGTGGGCGATTTTAACCAACACATCATCAGCGATGAAAACAAACTTAAATTTAACGCTGAAACCCAACGTTTTGAAACCACAATTTTACTCAAACAAGGGATATACAACTATAAATTTGTAAGCAGAGACCTTGAGGGCAACGCCTATACCAATTTAATTTCGGGGAGCTATTGGCCTACCGAAAACACCTATTGGGTGCTTGTGTATTACCGCCCGCTAGGGGCACGTTGCGATGAACTTATTGTGGTGGGAAGTGCAAATGCAAAAGATATTGGGTTATAAAACTGCCATGAAAGCAGGTGATTTTAAGGAGCAAAAAATGTATTGAGAACTTGTTTTATGTAAATTTTTAATTCTCGATACTAATTTCACTCATTTTATTCGTGAAATTCACTCAAATTGACAAAATTTACTACCTTTATGCCTATGATTCAACAAGTAACGCAAGGGATTCGCATTTCAGTCGTTTCGTTTTTTGAGGGCACCTACTTCAAAAACTATCGGCTGCATTTTTCTTTTGGTTACCGTATTTCCATTTCCAATCAAGGAAAAGACATCGTGCAATTACAGTCTAGGCACTGGAAAATTTTTGATGCGCTAAAAGCCACTTCTATTGTTGATGGTGAAGGCGTTGTGGGAAAAAAACCGGTGATTAAACCCGGGCAAGTGTACACGTACCAATCGGGATGCTTATTGTCTTCACCGCTAGGTGCCATGCAGGGGCATTATAACATGATAAATCTCGCGACCACAAAAAAATTCAGAGCCTATATTCCCAAGTTTGAACTCAGTCCGCCTTTTGCATTAAACTAACTTTATGGTATGTCAAATTTCACATTTACCCCACCCAAAGCTGTAAATGAGCCTGTACTCAATTACCGCAAAGGAAGTCAAGAACGCAAAGAAGTACTTGCCACTTACAAAGAGATGTACAGCACACCCGTTAGTATTCCTCTCTACATTGGCGCAGAAAAAATCATGACCAAAACGCGGGCAAACATGTCCCCACCGCATGATCACAAACATTCTTTAGGCACCTATAGTTTGGCAGAAAAAAAACACGTTAACGATGCCATTGCTGCGGCTTTGACCGTAAAAAACGATTGGGAAAATACCGCATTTGAACACCGTGCTTCTGTTTTTTTAAAAGCCGCCGACCTTATTGCAGGACCTTATCGCGCCAAAATAAATGCCGCTACCATGTTGGCGCAATCCAAAAATATCTTTCAAGCTGAAATTGATGCTGCCTCTGAATTTGCCGATTTCTTACGGTTTAATGTAGCCTTTGCTGCGGATATTTATGCGCAACAACCTATTCAAGGGGAAGGGGTTGTAAACAGGCTAGAATACCGCGCACTCGAAGGTTTCGTGTATGCGGTTACCCCGTTTAATTTTACAGCTATAGCGGGCAATCTTTGTGCTGCGCCTGCCCTTATGGGAAATGTGGTGCTTTGGAAACCTAGCGACCACCAAATGTTTTCTGCAAAGGTCATCATGGATATTTTTGAAGAAGCCGGAGTTCCTGCAGGGGTTATCAATCTTGTGTCGGGCGATCCCATAATGATTTCGGATATTGCCTTAGCGCATCCAAACTTTGCTGGATTACATTTTACGGGCTCTACAGAAGTCTTTAAAAACTTGTGGCAACAGATTGGGAACAATCTTTCTACATATCAAAACTATCCCCGAATTGTGGGCGAAACCGGAGGGAAAGATTTTATTTTTGCGCATCACACCGCCGATGTCCCCACTGTGGTTACCGCCATCACCCGGGGTGGCTATGAATTTCAAGGACAAAAATGCTCTGCAGCATCACGGATTTATTTACCTAAATCCATAGCGGATGCGGTTCTTGAGGGTGTCATCGAAAACATCAACAGTTTTTCTATCGGCTCTCCCGAGGACATGAACAATTTTATAACCGCCGTAATTCACGAGCGGTCTTTTGACAAACTCGCAAGCTATATTGAGCAAGCCAAAAAAGATAAAGACGTAGCGGTTTTGGCAGGGGGAACCTATGACAAAAGCACCGGATATTTTGTCCATCCGACACTATTAAAAACCACAAATCCACATTACACCACCATGGAAACCGAGCTTTTTGGACCTGTGGTAACGGTTTATGTGTATGAAGATTTAGAATGGGAAGCCACGCTAGAATTGGTAAATACCACTTCGGAATATGGACTCACGGGAGCGATTATCGCACAAGACCGTATGTTTATTGAAAAAGCCTCTGCAAGATTGCGCCATGCCGCAGGGAATTTTTACATCAACGACAAACCCAGTGGTGCCGTGGTAGGACAACAACCTTTTGGAGGAAGTCGAGCTTCGGGAACAAACGACAAAGCCGGCTCGCCGTTAAACCTGTTGCGCTGGGTGTCGCCCCGGCTCATTAAGGAAACCCTTGTTCCGGCTACCAACTACCGCTATCCCTGTATGGATTAAAGCGGTACATGCACCACCTTTTTGGTTTCAAAAAAGGGGTCTTCAAAATAGTGTGATAGGCTATACGTCTCTGCCTTTGGGAAAGCGGCGAGCTCCTCTGTTAAATCGCCCCCTTTGAGGTATAAAATTCCGTTGGCACGTGAATGTTTGTGATTCGAACTTATTTTCTTCTCAACCCAAGGAACAAAACGCTCCATTCGGGTAACGGCACGACTCACCACAAAATCAAAAACGCCCTCAACATCTTCGGCGCGTTGGTGAAATGCATTTATGTTTTTTAGTTCAAGTGCCGTGGCAACTGCTCTAACCACTTTAATCTTTTTCCCGATAGAATCCACCAGCGTAAACTGCACTTCGGGGAACAATATCGCTAGGGGTATTCCGGGAAAACCGCCTCCAGTACCCACATCTAAAATTTTGGCACCCGTTTGAAAGGCTTGAATTTTTGCAATACCCAGCGAATGCAACACATGACGTGTGTAAAAGTGCTCCATATCGGTACGTGAAATGACATTAATGCGCTGATTCCAATCCGCATAAAGCGGCAGTAGGGCTTTAAATTGCTCCTTTTGATGGGGAGTGAGTTGCGGAAAATGATTAAAAATAGCTGATACCATAGAATATGTACAAAAATACGGAAGCTAATGATTAAAATCCTATGGGAATAAAAAAGCAGGGAGTATATTTGGCGAAAATTTTACACTATGAGTCATCCCTTGTCGGAACGCATTAAAAGTTTGCCTGCATCGGCTACCCTTGCCATGGCGGCAAAAGCACGAGAACTAAGAAACGAAGGCAAAGATATTATTGGGCTTAGTCTTGGTGAACCGGATTTTAACACCCCGGAATTTATCAAAGAAGCGGCTATTGAGGCCATCAACGCAGACTATAACGCCTACACCCCCGTAGACGGTTATGCGGAACTCAAAGAGGCCATCTGCACCAAATTTAAGCGCGACAACGGATTGGAATACGCCCCTAGCCAAATTGTGGTTTCTACAGGGGCAAAGCAATCTATTGCCAATGTGGTGCAAGTACTTGTAAATCCTGGCGACGATGTGTTGCTGGTAGCCCCCTATTGGGTAAGCTACTCGGCTATGGTAACCCTTGCCGAAGGCAACCCTATTGAAATTCGTTCAGGTATTGAAACCGATTTTAAAATCACTCCTGAGCAATTGGAGGCTGCCATTACACCCAAAACAAAATTGGTGATGCTCAATTCGCCCAACAATCCAAGTGGGTCTGTTTATTCAAAGGAAGAGTACGAAGCCCTTGCTGCTGTGTTGGAAAAGCATCCGAACATCTATGTGATGTCCGATGAAATTTATGAGCACATCAATTACGATGGCGTCATCCCTTTTAGCTTTGCTGCCATTCCGAGTATGTATGACCGCACCGTTACCGTAAACGGACTTGCTAAAGCCTTTGCTATGACGGGTTGGCGTATTGGCTATTTGGGGGGTCCAGAGTGGATTGCCAAAGCCTGTACCAAAATGCAAGGACAGGTAACCAGTGGCACAAACTGTATTGCGCAACGTGCAGCCATCACTGCCGTATTGGCACCTGTGAGTAAAATCAAATACATGGTAGATGAGTTTGATTTTCGCAGAAAACGCATCATTGATTTACTGCAAGACATTGAAGGTTTTGAAGTCAATATACCCAAAGGAGCGTTTTATGTGTTCCCTGATATCTCTTCGTTTTTTGGTAAAAAATTAAAAGGGAAATTGATTGAAAACGCATCGGATTTTGCGATGTTTTTATTGGAAGAAGCCCTAGTAGCTACCGTTACAGGTGATGCCTTTGGTTGTCCAAACAACATTCGTATTTCGTATGCGGCTTCGTTGGAAGAAATCGAAGAGGCGGTACGCCGTATTCGTGAAGTTGTAGCGTAATAAGCCGTTAATGGGGCACAGTTAATCGTTAATAGTACTTCTTTAAAAGTTAAAAGTAGGCTTCAGATTTAGTGCTTCCGCCAGTAGTAAGGCGTCAATAAAATAAGTACGGTAAAGAGTTCTAGCCTACCCAAAAGCATAAGCAACGCACTCCACCATTTGCCTAAAATAGGCAAGGAAGCAAAGGTATTTGTAGGATCTAATGCACCCAGTCCGGGTCCGATATTACCCAAACTTGTTGCAGAAACACCAATGGAAGTAGTGAAATCCAACCCTAATACACTAAAAACCCCTGCCCCAATAATAAACAGTATCATATAGAGGATAAAAAATGCCAACACATGATATACGATCGATTGCTCAATAGTTAACTTGTTTAGACGCACCATAAGAATAGCGTTAGGATGCAGTGCACGTTTAAACTCCAAAAAACCATTTTTGATAAGGATTAAATGGCGCATTACTTTTACCCCTCCAGCCGTTGATCCTGTTGAACCTCCCAAAAACATCAAGCCAAAAAACAACATGGTTACAAAAGGAGACCACGACGTAAAATCAGCCGTTACGAGTCCGGTAGTGGAGATAACAGCTACCACCTGAAACAAGGCGTGCCGAAACGATTGCTCCCAAACCGACCATGTGCTTGCCTGTGGCGAAACAAAAACCTCCTGTCGAAGAATAGAAGCCATTACTATGAGTACAAAAACCCCAATAAAACCCGCATACCAACGAAACTCCGTATCCGAAAAAACACGATTAAATTTTCCTTTTATGGCATAATACAACAACACAAAATTGCTCCCCGCCAAAAACATAAACAATACGGTAACATATTGAATTTGAGGGATATGATTCCAATATGCCATACTCGCATTTTTGGTCGAAAACCCTCCAGATGCCATGGTACTCATGCCGTGGTTAATGGCATCAAAAACAGGCATTCCAGAAAGGATAAGCAGCAAGGCATTTGCTGCGGTAAGCCCCACATAAATAAGCCATAATCTTTTGGCAGTATCACTAATTCTGGGGTGTAATTTATCACCGCCAATCACTGGGGCTTCGGCACTAAAAAGCTGCATCCCCCCAATGCCCAACAAGGGTAAAATAGCAATTGCCAACACGATAATTCCCATACCCCCCATCCAGTGTGTGAGTGAGCGCCACAAAACAATACTTTTGGGTAACGATTCAATATCGTTGATTATGGTTGCTCCCGTAGCGGTGTAGCCCGACATGGTTTCGAAAAAGGCATCGCTAACCGTAGAAACACTTCCTGAAAAAAGGTAAGGCAACATGCCAAAAACCACCATAGTAAGCCAGCCGAAAACGACAATCAAATAGCCCTCACGCTTTTTGATTTCTTTCTTGTGATTTCGTGTCAGTCCCATGGCAATTCCCCCAACAACAAGACACACCAAAAGTGCTTTTGCTAAGCCTAATGTAGCACCATCCTGCATAAAAAAACTACTGAGTGTAGCAATGCCCATAAACAAAGAATTGAACAGCAGCAACAGCCCTAAAATGTGTACGATAAGTTTGGAATTAAAACCTTTCATGGGTTACAAAAAAAGTTGCTCAACCCGTTTAATGGATTGTGGCAAACAACACACCAACACCAAATCGTCTTCTTGAATAACAAAATCGCCAAGTGCAATAACACCGGCACCATTGCGAATAACCCCGCCGATGGTTGCCATTTTTGGAAAATCTAAATCTCTGATGGCTTTACCGATAACTTTAGCTCCGGATTGCACCTTGAATTCCACAATTTCGGCATCCATATTGTTAAGTTTTGCCAAATCGACCACTTCTCCCCTTCTGATGTATCTGAAAATGGTATTTGCTGTGAGCATTTTCTTGTTGACAAGCGTGTCTACACCAATAGATTTGGTCAGCTCGAAATAGTCCATGTTTTCGATGAGCGCAATAATTTTTGGCACTTGTTTGGACTTTGCCATAAGGCAGGACATGATGTTGGTTTCGGCATCGTTGGTAACCCCCAAAAACGCATCCATTTCGTCGAGGTTTTCCTCAAGTAAAAGCTCCACATTTCGTCCGTCGCCGTGAATGATAAGTGTATCGGGTAAGCGTTCTGCCATTTCGATAGCGCGCTCTTTGTCTAACTCAATAAGTTTGACGTTAATCCCGCGTTGACAGAGGTCTTCAGCGGTTTTATAGCCCACACGACCTCCACCCAAAATCATCACATTTTTGATTTTGTTTTTGACCTCACCGGTAAGACTATACAATTCATTAACTCCTTGCGGAAGGGTAGTAAAATACACCTGATCGCCTTTTTGAAAACACGTATCTCCTCTAGGAATTAGTGTGGTTGTGGAGTCTGAACGTTTTATAGCGATAGGCATAAAATGCACCCCAGGAAACACAGCAGCCGCTTGGCGTACCGTTTTACCCACAAAAGGAGCATCGTCTTCCAGGGTAGTGCCCATCATAGTCAGTGCACCATCTTCAAATTCATGACTATTTTCAAAAGCAGATTGATGAATAAGAAGTTTGATTTCTTCAGCCGCAAGTTCCTCTGGAGAAACGAGTTCGTCAATGCCTAGCTTCTGAAAATCTACGTCTTCTTTATACTTTTCAAATTCGATATCTGTAACACGTGCAATGGTACGCTTACATCCCAACTGTTTGGCAAGAAGGCAACACATCAGATTGGTTGTTTCCGACGGCGTAACGGCAATCATCATATCGGCTTTGGCGACTTCCGCTTTTTTCAGCGTAGCCAAGGCAGATGGATCGCCCTTAACAGCACGAATATCAAGATTGTTATCTGCATAGCTCAGCGCTTCTTTGTCTGCGTCTATGAGCGTAATGTTTTGTGCTTCAAACGAAAGCAATTTGGCCAAGTGAAAGCCAATATCGCTGGCTCCGGCGATGGCAATGTTCATCTATACAAGAGATTATAGAGTGCAAATATAGGAAGTTTTGGTTCTGATGTATGGATTTTGCTTCTGCATATTATGGCTACATTTGCAACCTATGAGCAAAAACATCACTCCGTACAAAGATTCATCCCTATCCAAAAAGGAGCAAGTTACACTTATGTTCGATCGAATTGCCCAAAAATACGATGGACTAAACAGGGTCTTGTCTTTGGGGTTAGATAAAGGATGGCGTAAAAAAATGGTTTCGATGGTTCACGCACAAAACGCTGTGGATATTTTAGATGTAGCAACGGGGACCGGAGATGTGGCTATTGCAATGAGTAAAATACCCAATGTTAAAATTCACGCTGTAGACTTATCCACCCAAATGTTAGCGGTACAGGCACAACAATTGAAAAAACTAAATTTGAACGATCGAATAACCTTAGGGGTTGCCGATGCAGAAAAGTTACCTTTCAAGGAGGAATTTGATGCGGTTACCGTAGCTTTTGGAATTCGGAATTTTGCCAATCTCGAAAAGGGACTTGGCGAAATGTGTCGCGTGCTTCGCCCAAAGGGATGCTTGTATATTTTGGAAACCTCTAGACCCAAAAAATTCCCTATGCGGCAAGCGCATTTTGTGATGTCAAGAGTGTTAATCCCGCTTTTGGGCAAGATTTTTGCCGAGGACAAAAGCGCCTATGCCTATCTAGGAGAATCGGCAAGCCACTTCCCTGATGGTGAAATCATGTGCAATAAATTGCGTGAAATTGGGTTTTCTTCAGTAGAACACAAACCGCTTACGGGTGGCGTGGTGAGTTTGTACATCGCACAAAAATGAAACGACAAACAGCTTTATTTTTTTTCTTAATTATTTTGTCCTCAATTGTTTATGGGCAAGATAAAAATATAGAAAACTTAAAAACAGAAGACAAAAAACGTTTGCGTTTTGGGTACTATTTAGGCTTAAATTCGGTGGGTGCAAAAATGGAATACCTGCCAACAGCTTCTGGGCAATCGTTCCGATTGCTCGTAAAGCCTAAGGCAAGTTTTGATGTTGGTCTTTTGGCTGATGTACGCATTAACGAATTTTTAAATATCCGTTTTCATCCCGGAGTGGCGTTTGTAGAGCGTGAAATCAAATTTCCTTTTTCGGAGGAATCCCTTTCAAAACCGCTTATTGAACGTATAGTAAAGTCAAATTATGTGCGCTTTCCGTTGGGTATTAAACTCAACACTAGACGTATTCGTAACGCAAGACCCTTTATTATGGGAAGTATGTCGTACAACATTAATATTACAAGTGAGGAAACAAACCCCGAAGACAATACTTCGGGTACCTTTCGCATGCGGCGCAACATGTATGCGTGGGAGTTTGCCCTTGGAACCGATGTTTACCTTCCTTATTTTAAATTCACCCCTTCTATCCACGGGATATTTGCGCTCAACAACGAATTGGTGCCAGACAATGACCCTGACAGCCCCTTTACGCGTTATATTGATTCGATGAAAAGTCGAGGGGTTTTTCTACGCTTTACCTTTGAGTAGTTAGCCCCTTCGCTTAAGTTCACTCAAAATAATTCCTGTAGCCATTGCCGCATTTAGGCTTTCGGCAGCGGGGGCTCCGTAACTTGGAATCGCTATGTTTTTAGTGATAATAGATTTGACTTTGTTCGATATTCCTTGCCCTTCATTTCCGATAATCAAAACAGTATTCTTTGGAAGTTTTGTAGTATATAAATCCTCCCCATGCATGTCGGTTCCTACAGCAGCTAAATGATGTTCCGCTATAAAAAAAGGTAAATCGACATAGTGCACCCGCACTTTTGCCAACGATCCCATACTGGCCTGCACCACTTTAGGATTAAAACAATCTACTGTATCTTTTGAACAAATCAAGTGTGCCATATTAAACCAATCGCAAAGACGAATAATCGTACCCAAATTTCCCGGGTCACGAATACCGTCAAGTGCTAAATTTAATGCGCTAGGCTTAATATCCGCAGGTTGAGGAAGCTTAAACGCAGCCCAAAAAGAAGGAGGCGTACTAAGATTGCTCACCTTTTTCATTTCGGTTGGAGATACGATTTGGGAAGCAAAATCTTCATGTTTTTCCAGACTGAAGCAACGGTATAGCTCAAACCCATTTGCTAAAAATGTGACGATCGATTTCTTACCCTCAACAGCAAAAAGCCCGTATTGTTTACGGTATTTTTTTTGTCCTAATTGAACTAACTGCTTTAATTCGTTTTTGCTAACCATGTATTTGATGTATTTTTGAGCAATACAACTTATCTGTTGACCACACGATTTTCAAAAATACTAGGTTTTTGTGGGCTTTTTGCCATAACGGTTGGCTGTTCGGTAACGCAACGCCTTCCAAAAGATACTATTTTGCTTAAAAAAAGTGAGGTTTTAGTTGACAACAAAAAAGCCGCTGACTCGATAGAAAACATCATTCAACCCAAGCCAAACAAACGCTTTTTGGGTATCCCGTTCGGATTGCTCCTTTATCAAAGTGCCAATGATAGTGCGGGTGTTAATTTTGACAAGTGGCTCACCAAAAAACCCCATCGTAAAAAACGAATGGAGGCATTGTGGTCTGCAAAGCAGGTAGCAAAAATGAGAGACTACAAAACCGGTTTTCAAGTGTGGAAACAGCGTACAGGCGAACCGCCAGTACTCACAGACTCCATTGCGAGAACCCTAAACACACAAAAACTTAAAGCCTTTTTTTCTAACGAAGGCTACTTTAACGCTTCGGTGAAAACAAACACAAATGCACTAAACCGAAAAGCTCATGTCAGCTATGCAATTACACCAAATACAGCTTATTTTTTGGACAGTATTCAGGCCAATATCCAAAGTCCTGTATTGGATTCTATTTATTATGCTACTGTCGAAAAAAGTGCGCTTAGATCTGGTGAGAGATTTCGCACTATGGAATTTGAAAAAGAACGCAATCGGTTATTTCAGTTATTTCGAAATGCGGGTGTTTATACCTTTCAATTAAACTCCATTGATTTTAATGTAAGGATTGATTCTTCTGGAGTCGATTACCGACTTCCTGTACAACTCAACATTCGCAATTATATTGAAAACCAAGAAGGTACTGCCGTAGAGAAGGAGTATAAAATTTCAAAAATGAATGCGATTAAGGTGCTTATCGGAAAAGCCGGAAACACCGGAAATGAACCTTATGATTCTATTGGAACTTATGAGGACTTGGGACTTTACAGTCAGGGGAAAATGCGTTACAACAGCAAATTATTGCGTGAATCTATTTCGTTTAAAACCAACGAACCCTACAGCGATATTGCCCGAAGCACAACCTTAAAACAACTGACGCGTTTGCAAAGTTTTGACTATCCCACCATTCGCTATAATTATGCAGATGAGGAAGAAACGCTGCTAGATGCCTCTATTTATTTGATGCCAAAAGAACGGTACTCATTGGATTTTGGACTTGATATAACGCAATCAAATATCATTAAAAGAGGTATCGCCTTTAGTTCAGGGTTAAGTGCACTGAACGTATTTCGAGGTGCCGAGACCTTGGAATTTGGCGCACGAGGTTCTGTGGGTCGGTCTGCCGATGTTGCCATTACGGAATTTGCTTTTGATGTTCAACTTCGTGCACCACAGTTTTTACTTCCTTTTGGAAAAAAAATCAATCGACAAGAAATTGCCCCACAAACGATTATTCGGGTCGGATCAGGAACACAAAATAACATTGGGCTAGACAAACAAAACTTAACAGCTGCTATTCAATATCAGTGGAATCCAAAGAAAAACCGCCGTTGGACGTTTTCACTTGCCGATGTTGAATTTGTCAACAACAAAAACAAAGAGAATTATTTTGGGGTGTACACAAATGCCTACAGTGAACTGAATACGATTGCGAATGAAACCAACACAAATCCATCCTATTTGGTAAATGGAAAACTGCGCATTCCTCAAGGGGCTGCATCTTTTATTTCTGATGTTACCGCCGGCAACACTTCCCTAGCACCCACAGATACCGCATATAATAGAGTAAAACGCATAGAAGAACGCAGGGGGAGATTAACGCAAAACAACCTAATTTTTAGTTCAAGTTTGCAGTATTTCAATACTACAAAAAGTAGTGCTTTTGATAAAGAATTTACTCAGTTCAGAGCAAACCTTTCTTGGGCAGGCAATCTATTACAATCCCTGGGAAAACAGTTTGACTGGAAGCAAGAAAACGGGCAATACTTGTTGTTTGATGTACCCTTTAGTCAGTTTATAAAATTAGAAACAGACTTGATAAAACATTGGGAAATTACCGAAAATCAAGTTGTTGCGTTTCGTGCCTTTGTAGGAGCTGCCATTCCCCATGGCAATGCCGACAATATCCCATTTAATCGTTCATTTTTTGCGGGTGGCGCCTACGATAACCGCGCTTGGGAGGTATACCGATTGGGTCCAGGCTCAAGTAACACGGGCAATGAATTTAACGAAGCAAATCTAAAATTGGCATTTAATGCCGAATACCGATTTGATGTATTGGGCGCATTTAAGGGCGCACTGTTTATTGATGCTGGAAACATTTGGAATGTGGCAGATGATGTTGATGAATCGGCAAGAAGATTTGATGGTTTTCAAGATTTAGACGAACTTGCCGTGGGCACAGGTTTTGGGCTCCGATACGACTTCGGACTGTTTCTACTCCGCCTCGATATGGGCTTTAAAACCCATAATCCGGTATTGCGAAAAGGCGAACGCTGGAACTTTAATTATCAGGTTAAAAACGCAAATCCCACACTAGGAATAAATTATCCTTTTTAAAGCACACAATTGTTTGTTACTTTTGCAACGACCAAAAAAAAACAAACGTATGTCTCATTCCATAAAACCCGGCGTTGCTACCGGAAGTGAAGTTCAAGAAATTTTCAAATTAGCCAAAGCAAAACAATTTGCCCTTCCTGCGGTAAATGTGATTGGCTCAGATTCCATTAACGCTGTACTAGAAACGGCTGCTAAACTCAATGCCCCCGTAATTGTGCAGTTTTCTAATGGTGGAGCACAGTTTAATGCTGGCAAAGGTTTATCAAATGAAAACCAAAAAGCCGCTATTGCAGGTGCGGTTGCGGGCGCAAAGCACGTACATCAAATGGCAGAACTTTACGGTGTAAGCGTAATTCTACATACCGACCACGCCGCTAAAAAACTCCTTCCTTGGATTGATGGCTTATTGGACGCTAGTGAAAAACACTTTGCCGAAACGGGTAAATCGTTGTTTAGTTCACATATGATTGATCTTTCAGAAGAACCCCTTGAAGAAAATATCGAAATATGTAAAACATATTTGGAGCGCATGGCAAAAATGGACATGACACTTGAAATTGAGCTTGGTGTTACTGGTGGCGAAGAAGACGGCGTGGACAATTCCGACGTAGACAGTTCTAAATTATACACCCAACCTGAGGAAGTTGCCTATGCCTTTGAAGAGCTGTCAAAAGTAAGTCCTCGGTTTACCATTGCTGCGGCATTTGGAAACGTTCACGGCGTGTACAAGCCTGGAAACGTAGTGCTCACACCAAAAATATTGAAAAACTCTCAAGCCTTTGTGAGTGAGAAATATGGCGTTGATCCCAATACTATCGACTTTGTTTTCCACGGCGGGTCGGGCTCAACAGTTGAAGAAATTCGAGAAAGCATTGGGTATGGAGTTGTGAAGATGAACATCGATACCGATATGCAATATGCGTTTATGTCGGGTGTACGTGACTACATCCAAGACAAATCAGCGTATTTACAGCAGCAAATTGGTAATCCCGAGGGCGATGACGTACCAAACAAAAAATACTATGACCCACGTGTATGGTTACGCGAAGGGGAAAAAGCATTTATTGCGCGCCTAGAAAAAGCCTTTGAAGATTTGAACAACGTAAATACACTCTAGTTTTTCTAGGGTTTTATATCTTTGACAAAACACTTGACTTATGGCGTGGTTTAAACGTACCGAAAAGGGGATTCAAACCCAAACCCACGAAAAGAAAGACACCCCACAAGGATTGTGGTATAAGTCTCCCACTGGGAAGATTGTTGATACAGAGCAACTTGCCGAAAACTTTTATGTATCTCCTGAAGACGGATATCACGTAAGGATTGGCAGTAAAGAGTACTTCGAAATCATCTTTGATGATAACAAATTTAAGGAGCTAGATGCCAATCTTAAATCTAAAGACCCGTTAAAATTTGAGGACACTAAATCCTATAAAGACCGTATAAAAGCTGCACAAAAGAAAACCAAACTTAACGATGCCGTACGTTCGGCTGTTGGAAAGTCTAACGGAAACGAGCTTGTGGTCGCCTGTATGGATTTCAGTTTTATAGGCGGTTCGATGGGTTCTGTGGTAGGTGAAAAAATCTATCGTGCTGCAGATTATGCGTTACAACACAAAATTCCCTTTGTGATGATTTCAAAATCGGGAGGTGCGCGTATGATGGAAGCGGCACTATCCCTCATGCAAATGGCAAAAACATCTGCTAAACTTGCACAACTTGCCAATGCCAAAATTCCGTACATTTCATTGTGTACAGACCCCACAACAGGAGGAACAACAGCGTCGTTTGCCATGCTGGGAGATATCAATATCTCTGAACCTGGAGCACTCATTGGCTTTGCGGGTCCTCGTGTGGTTAAAGACACTACCGGGCAAGACCTTCCCGAAGGTTTTCAGACCGCAGAGTTTTTGCAAGAACACGGGTTCTTAGATTTTATATCACACCGCAAAGACCTAAAGCATAACATCAATTTGTACCTCGATTTGATTTTAAATCGACCGCTTTCCGCACAGGAGTAATTTCTTCCGATTATTATGCTATATTTGCAGCCGCTGAGATAGTCTCAGCGTTGCATAAAAATTATTTACAACAATATTGGCATGTCACTAACTAAAGAAGCGAAAGCAGAAATCTTCAAAAAGTACGGAAAGTCTGAAAAAGACACTGGAAGCACAGAAGGTCAAATTGCATTATTCACTAAGCGTATCAACGACCTAACAGGACACCTGAAAAAAAATCATAAAGATTACAACACAGAACGTTCGTTGGTAATGTTGGTAGGTAAACGAAGAAGTCTTTTAGACTATCTAAAAAATAAAAATATCGAGGGCTACCGTTCCTTAATCAAGGAATTGGGCATTCGAAAGTAAGCACATAAAAGCATCCGCATCATCCGGTTTTTCATAGGGGTATCTACGACCACAACACAACATCACAGATACTAACTTAAAATTGAAAACGTATGATACCCAATGTACATACTTCGACTATCGACTTAGGCGATGGTCGCACTATTACCCTAGAAACAGGCAAGCTTGCCAAACAAGCCGATGGTTCTGTTGTTGTCCGTAGCGGCAACTGCATGCTATTGGCAACCGTAGTTTCGGCGCGTCAAGCTTCCGATGTAGACTTTCTACCCCTAACGGTAGATTACCGCGAAAAATTTGCTGCCGCAGGACGATTCCCTGGTGGCTTTTTTAAGCGTGAAGCCAGACCCAGTAACGAAGAAATTCTTACCATGCGATTGGTGGACCGCGTATTGCGTCCGTTGTTTCCAAAAGATTATCACGCCGAAACACAAGTGATGATTCAACTTATGTCGCATGACGATAATGTTATGCCCGACGCGTTAGCTGGATTGGCGGCATCCGCGGTCATTCAACTCTCTGACATCCCATTTGAATATCCAATTTCGGAAGTTCGTGTAGGGCAAATTGACGGGCGTTTTATTGTAAACCCTAGCCGTGAACAACTTCAAGAATCCAATGTTGACATCATGATTGGTGCCAGCGAAGATTCTGTATGTATGGTTGAGGGAGAATTTGATGAAGTTTCCGAAGAAGTTATGGCAGATGCCATCCGCTTTGGACACGACGCCATCAAAAAGCAAATTGCTGCGCAAATTGAATTGGCAGAAGCCGTTGGTAAAAAGCAAACGCGCCAATATGAAGCAGAAGACCATGACGAAGAGTTGCAGCAAAAAGTACACGATTTTGCATACCAAAAATGCTATGATATTGCTAAAAAAGGTAGTTCAAAGCAAGAACGTAGCGAAGCGTTTGGCGAAGTAAAAGAAGCCCTTTTAGAAACTTTTTCGGAAGAAGAATTGGAAGAAAAAGGCAAGCTTATTGGCAAATACTTTGGTAAAGCACAAAAAGAAGCCGTTCGTGAATTGGTACTTGCCGAAGGCATTCGCCTAGACGGAAGAAAAACAACCGACATTCGTCCAATTTGGTGTGAGGTAGATTATTTACCCTCAACACACGGTTCGTCTGTTTTTACCCGTGGTGAAACACAAGCACTAGCAACGGTTACTTTAGGTACTTCCAGAGAAGCAAATGTGATTGACTTACCCACAGAGCAAGGCGAAGAACGCTTTTATTTGCACTATAACTTCCCACCCTTCTGTACGGGTGAAGCACGTCCACTGCGTGGCACTTCGCGCCGAGAAGTAGGACACGGAAACTTGGCGCAACGTGCACTCAAAAAAGTGGTGCCTGACGATTGCCCTTACACCGTGCGTGTAGTTTCAGAAGTGTTGGAATCTAACGGTTCATCTTCAATGGCTACCGTTTGTGCTGGAACAATGGCACTTATGGATGCTGGGGTACAAATTTCAAGTCCCGTTTCGGGAATTGCCATGGGACTTATCTCTGACGGAGAGCGCTTTGCAGTACTTTCAGATATTTTAGGTGATGAAGATCACCTTGGGGATATGGACTTTAAGGTTACTGGAACTGAAAACGGAATTACAGCTTGTCAAATGGATATCAAAATCAAAGGGCTTTCCTATGACATTTTGATTCAAGCCTTAAAACAAGCACGTGATGGTCGTTTACATATCCTAAGTAAATTGACTGACACCATTGCAACTCCTGCAGCCGATGTGAAAGATCATGCGCCTAAAATGGTTATGCGTACCGTTCCTAACGAATATATTGGTGCCATTATCGGAAGTGGTGGTAAGGTTATTCAAGAATTGCAAAAAGAAACCAATACTACAATTGTAATCAATGAAGATCCCAATACTGGCGAAGGTATTGTAGAGATTTTAGGTACCGGTGCCGAAGGTATCGACCAAGTACTTGCACGTATAGATGCGCTTATGTTTAAGCCAGAAGTAGGTGAAGTATACGAAGTTCAAGTAATTAAAATCTTAGAGTTTGGTGCTGTGGTAGAATACACCGATGCGCCTGGAAATGAGGTACTGCTTCACGTAAGTGAATTGGCTTGGGAACGCACCGAAAACGTAACCGATGTGGTTAACATGGGTGATGTATTTGAAGTGAAATACTTTGGCGTTGACCAACGTACCAAAAAGGAGAAAGTGTCTCGAAAAGCACTTTTGGAAAAACCCGAAGGCTATGTGGAGCGTAAACCACGCCCGGGAGGTGGAGACCGAAGAAGAAACGGCGGTCAAGACAGAAGACCAAGACGCGATTAAATTCGTAAACTATGAAAACAAAAACCGCTAGAAAAAAATCTAGCGGTTTTTTTGGTTTTACTGTAACCTTTTGGGAGGAATCTGCGTATAACATATATCCTTCACACAATCAAAGTTGCATGAGACAGTTAAAAATTACGAAGCAGGTAACCAATCGTGAAACCGCTTCCTTAGACAAATACCTTCAAGAAATTGGAAAAGTTGACCTGATTACCGCCGAAATGGAGGTGGAATTGGCGCAACGCATCAAGGCAGGCGATCAAGTTGCTTTGGAAAAACTTACCAAAGCAAACCTGCGTTTTGTAGTTTCGGTTGCTAAGCAATATCAAAATCAAGGGCTTACCCTTCCTGACCTTATCAACGAAGGAAACTTAGGGCTTATTAAAGCGGCTAAACGCTTTGATGAAACTCGTGGATTTAAGTTTATTTCCTATGCCGTTTGGTGGATTCGCCAATCTATTTTGCAAGCACTGGCAGAGCAATCAAGAATCGTTCGGTTACCATTAAATAAGATTGGTTCTATAAACAAGATCAACAAAATGTATGCTTTTTTGGAGCAAGCACACGAACGTGTTCCCTCTGCAGAAGAGATTGCTAAAGAACTTGACATGACGGTTTCTGACGTAAAGGAATCGATGAAAAACTCTGGACGTCACGTATCCATGGATGCGCCACTTGTTGAAGGAGAGGATTCAAACCTCTATGACGTTCTTCGAAGCGGGGAGTCGCCTAATCCCGACAGAACTTTGATGCACGAGTCGTTACGCACCGAAATTGAGCGTGCACTTGAAACATTAACCCCACGTGAAGCCGATGTGGTGCGCCTTTATTTTGGATTAGGCAATCAACACCCGATGACCCTTGAAGAAATTGGAGAAACATTTGATTTGACACGTGAGCGTGTGCGTCAAATTAAAGAAAAAGCTATTCGTAGGCTAAAGCATACTTCTAGAAGTAAAATCCTAAAAACCTATTTGGGCTAATGGGAGACGTTAAAATTGCACCTTCGATGTTGGCAGCAGATTTTGCCAATTTGGAACGTGATGTGAAAATGGTAAACCAAAGCCAAGCGGATTGGTTTCATATGGACATCATGGACGGCGTATTTGTTCCCAATATTTCGTTTGGAATGCCCGTGTTAAAAGCCATGGCACAACACGCCCAAAAACCTTTGGATGTGCACTTGATGATTGTTGACCCCGACCGCTACATTCAAACTTTTGCAGATTTGGGTGCTGCTGTACTTACCGTTCATGCCGAAGCTTGTACACACCTTCACCGCACAGTACAAGCTATAAAAGCTGCGGGCATGCAAGCTGGCGTAGCACTAAATCCACATACTTCCATATCGGTATTGGAAGACATTATTTCGGACTTAGATTTGGTTTGCGTCATGAGCGTAAATCCAGGGTTTGGCGGGCAAAAATTTATAGAAAATACTTACGATAAAGTACGTCGATTACGTGCGCTTTCCAACGCCAAAAAAGCAGCTGTACGAATTGAAATTGATGGTGGTGTAACTTCAAAAAATGCTGCTGAACTTGTACAGGCTGGAGCTGATGTTTTAGTAGCAGGTAGTTTTGTGTTTTCTGCTGAAAATCCTACCCAAACAATTAAAGACTTGCATCGTATTGCGAATGCATAATTCATAGGTAAAGATTTATTTTCTTACTTTTAGGAAATCAAATCTTTATTATGAAAACTTTACAATACGTCTTTCTTGTAATAACCGTTTTATTTTTTGGGTGTAAAACCAACGTGCTAACGGGTAAGAAAACACTTAATTTTTTTGGAAACAATCAATTGTTTGCCATGTCGTTGCAGCAATACCAATCCTTTTTAGATGAAAATGAGGTGGTAACCAACACCAAAGAAGCCGATTTGGTGAAAGATATTGGGAAAGATATTGCGCGCGCAGCGCAAATTTATTTTAACTACAAAGGGCAACCCAATATGTTGGATGGCTACAATTGGGAATACAATTTGGTCAACAGCGACCAAGTAAACGCATGGTGTATGCCCGGAGGTAAAATTGTGTTTTATACCGGAATTATGCCCATTGCAGACAATCCGGATGGCATAGCTGCCATTATGGGGCACGAAGTGGCACACGCCCTTGCCGACCATGGCGCTCAGCGCATGAGCCTTGGCATTGTTCAACAAGTTGGAGGTATTGTTACCGCTGAAGCCACCAAAAATCAAGATGCGCGAAAGCGACAACAAATTATGATGGCGTATGGCGTTGGCACCACTTTAGGGGGTATGCTCCCTTTTAGTCGTAAGCATGAGTCTGAGGCTGATAAAATCGGGTTAGAACTTATGACTATTGCTGGTTATAATCCGGAGGAAGCACCAGAGCTTTGGAAGCGCATGAAGGCGCAATCCAAAGGAGGAACCCCCGAATTTCTGAGTACCCACCCCAGCGAAGAACGTCGTATTGCCAACCTAAAAAGTTGGATTCCTGGAGCAAGAGCTTTGGCAGATGAAATTAAAATTACTTCAAGTACAAACTAATAAAAATGAAATTATTATGAGAACGCTAGTTTTATGTTTTACTACCCTATTGATTGCTGGGTGTAATCAACCCACGCACGAAGCGCAACTCCACGAGCTGATGGAGTCCTACCACGAGAAATCGTTAGAAATGAACCCGCTAAATGCAACCTTTCAGGGCGATGTTCGCTACAACGATTACCTGCCCAATTACCTTTCAGATGAGGTGATGGCGGAGCAAAAAGCATTTTATACCGAGACGCTCGATGCGCTAAATGCCATTGATGGCAAAAAACTAAATGAAAAGGATAAGCTGAGTAAAAAAATTCTGCGCTGGGAATGCGAAACCGCTTTGATGGGCATGGAATTTCCGTCAGAACTGCTACCGATAGACCAAATGTGGAGTTTACAGCTTACTATGGGGCAATTGGCTGCCGGGTCAAGTGCCCAACCCTTTAAGACTGTTGAAGATTACACAAACTGGCTTTCTAGAGTAGACGATTATGTGGCATGGCTGGCAAGTGCTAAGTTGCGTATGAAGGAAGGAATTGCTCAGGAAGTGGTGCTACCAAAATCGTTGATTCGAAAAGTGGTGCCCCAACTAAAAGCCATCACTGAACCCGATTTGGACAAAAATATTTTTTACACGCCTGCCAAAAATTTTCCCAAAGAATTTACAGCAACGCAAAAAGACAGCCTTTCAGCAGCCTATGCGAATATGGTAACGAACAAAATTATTCCTGCCTATCAAGCCTTGGCAGATTTTATGGAAACCACCTATTTGGAAGCAGGACGCAACAGTAGCGGTTTTGGCGCCTATTTGTTTGGAGAAGACTATTACGACTATGCGATTCGGTTGTACACCACAACGGATATGACTGCCGATGAAATTCATAATCTTGGGTTGTCTGAAGTGGCGCGTTTGCGCAGCGAAATGGAGCGCATCAAAGAGCAAGTGGGCTTTTCAGGAGATTTGAATGCCTTTTTTGAGCATGTGCGTACATTACCAAAGATGATGCCCTTTGAAGACCCTCAGCAGGTTATTGATAACTTTAACGCCATTCATGAGAAAATGAAAGCCAAAGTGGATGCGCTGTTTGAATTGCAACCCAAAACGCCATTTGAAGTACGCAGAGTGGAGGCGTTTCGAGAAAAATCTGCTGCTGCACATTACAATCCGGGCTCGCTAGACGGCACTCGTCCGGGCGTGTTTTATGTCCCCATTCCAAATGTAAAAGCATACAATATTTTCTCTGACGAGGATTTGTTTTTGCATGAGGCCATTCCGGGGCATCACTTTCAAATTTCGTTGCAACAAGAAAACACCAACCTCCCCGATTTTAGAAAAACGCTTTGGTACAGTGCCTACGGCGAGGGCTGGGCGTTGTATTGCGAATCGTTGGGACCAGAACTTGGGTTGTATGACGACCCTTACCAATATTTTGGAATGCTCAGTGCTGAAATGCACCGCGCCATTAGATTGGTGGTTGACACAGGAATTCACACCAAAGGCTGGACGCGTGAACAAGCCATTGCCTATTCGTTGGCAAACGAAGCCGAACCCGAATATGCCATTATTTCTGAAATTGAGCGTTATATGGCAAATCCCGGGCAGGCGTTGTCGTACAAAATTGGGCAGCTAAAAATTAGGGAATTACGTGCCCTAGCGGAACAAGAACTTGGCGATGCGTTTGATATCAGAGCCTTTCACCGCATTGTGTTGGAATCTGGGTGTATTCCATTGGCGCTACTGGAAGATAAAGTTAACGCTTGGATAACAGATATACAAAAATCCTAAATGATGTGCTAATAGGGATTTTTACAGCTTATGATTGGTAAAATTCCCATTTTGGGAATTTATCTATCTTTGTAACGAAATTGTTTTGAGAATACTGGTCAAACGTACATTGCGAGAGTTTTGGGAAAAACACCCGGAAAGCGAGCAGCAATTACTAGCTTGGTATAGCGAAGCATTAAAAGCCACGTGGCACACTCCAAATGACATTAAAGCTATGTATGCATCGGCGAGTATTTTAAAAAACAGTAGAGTGGTATTTAATATCTGTGGGAATAAATATCGCTTGGTTGTAGAAATTAATTACAACAGAAAATGGATTTTTATTCGATTTATTGGAACACATAAATCATACGATAAAATTGATGTAGACACCGTATAAGATGAATATAAAAGTAATTAAGTCAGAATCGGATTATCAAAATGCAATAAAACGGATGGAAAAGATTTTTCATGCTGAAGAAAACACACCCGAGGGTGATGAAGCAGAAGTGTTGAGTATTTTGATAGAAAAGTATGAAGATGAGCACTTTGCCATTGGCATGCCCGACCCTATTGAGGCTATTAAATTTCGTATGGAACAAATGAACATGAACCAAAAAGATTTGTCGCAAATCATTGGTTTTGCGGGCAGAACAAGTGAAGTATTAAACAAAAAAAGAAAACTAACGCTTGCAATGGTTCGAAAACTAAGTACGCACCTTAACGTACCCACAGAGGTTTTGGTACAAGAATATTAATACTGATGTAACAACCGAATCCGTATTTTAGCATCCAGAAACAACACACCATGATTTTAGTTACGGGAGGTTTAGGGTTTATCGGTTCGCACACTGTGGTTGCCCTACAAGAAAAGGGGCATAATGTGCTTATTGTTGACGATTTGTCCAATTCCTCTATTGAGGTGCTAGACGGCATAGAAGCAGCAAGTGGCATTCGTCCAGCATTTACAGAACTCAACTTACAAGATGCCACAGCATTGGCTTCGCTTTTTGAAAAACACACCATTACGGGCATAATCCACTTTGCCGCCTTTAAGGCAGTGGGCGAAAGCGTACAAAAGCCTGTTGCCTATTACCAAAACAATTTGGGTTCATTGCTAAATTTACTAGCAGAAGTAGAAAAAGCCGAAACGCCCATTCCGTTTATTTTTAGCTCGTCTTGCACCGTTTATGGCGAAGCCGAAGAATTGCCCATAACCGAAAATGCACCCGTACAGCCTGCCATATCACCTTATGGAAACACCAAGCAAATTGGCGAAGAAATTTTGTTGGATACCGTAAACGCCATTCCTAATTTTAGGGTGATTGCGTTGCGTTACTTTAACCCTATTGGGGCGCATTCGTCTATTGCCATTGGCGAATTACCTCTTGGCAAACCACAAAATTTGGTCCCCTTTATTACGCAAACCGCCGCTGGGCTATATCCAAAACTTACTGTTTTTGGGAACGACTACCCCACTACCGATGGCACCAATGTCCGCGACTATATCCATGTAGTAGATTTGGCAGAAGCGCACGTGGTGGCACTGGAGCGTATTTTAGAAGGCAAAAGCAAACACGCCTACGAGGTATTTAATTTGGGCACTGGTAAAGGCAGTAGCGTACTTGAGGTTATTCAAAGCTTTGAGCGGGTTTCAGGCGAGAAATTGCCTTACGAAATTGGTGCACGTCGTGAAGGCGATGTGGTAGCTGCTTATGCAGATACCACAAAAGCCAACAACGTTTTAGGGTGGAAAACCCAACGCAGTCTAGACGAAGCCGTAGCTTCGGCTTGGGCGTGGGAAAAGAAAATTAGAAATCTTTAAATAAACGAAACTTCCCCGGAAGCCACATCGTACATTGCTGCAACAACCTGAATCTCTCCGTTTGCTATCATTTCATTTAAAACAGGACTGTCTTGCTTTAATTTAGCAATCGTAAGGTGGACGTTTTGAACGGCTACTTGATTAACAAAGTCAATGTTGTTTGAGCTGCGATCAACGCCTTCTTCTGTTTTTACACGCTCCAATGCAGGTTTGATTTTATCCAACATAGCCGTTAGGTTACCCAATTCTGCATGGTCACATGCCCCTTTTACCGCACCACAAGAGGTATGCCCCATAATGACAATAAGTTTTGAACCAGCAATTTTACAGGCAAATTCCAAACTTCCTAATATATCTTCATTGACAAAATTTCCAGCTATACGCGCATTGAAAATATCGCCAATTCCCTGATCAAAAACAATTTCGGTTGGAATCCTGGAGTCAATACAACTTACTACTGCAGCAAATGGATATTGACCTGAAGTGGTTAATTCAATCTGCTTATCATAGGAACGAGAGACGGTTGCCTTGTCTAAAAAACGTTTGTTTCCATCCTTTAACAACTGTAGCGCTATTTCAGGAGTTACAGCCGCTTGCGATTCTTTTGTATGGGTTTTGTTTTTCAATAAATTTTCCATATAATTTTTTAAAATTATTTTAAAGTGTTTTATACGCTGCTTGCTTTGGCGTGTTTTTGAAGAAATCTAAATAACTGGGAATGTTCTCTGCCACACCTCGCTCAGATACGAGTTTTATGGTAATATTTCTGAGTTTTGCCTTATAAGAGAAATCATCTAGAATTTCAATAATATCATTATCCAGATAATGCGTATTTCGAACATCAAGTTCCAAAAATGAGTTTTCAGGTAAGTTGTCCAATTCCTTTAGAATGGCACCTTTATGAAAAAACGTAACTTGCTCGGCTAAGGTCATTTTTATCTTGCCGTCATTTACATCATCTCCTTCAATATGTAGAAAATGTGAATTCTGGTAGCTTTTAATCAGCACCACAGCAACTCCTACCATTAATCCCAAACCAAGACCTATAAGTAAGTCTATAAAAATAATTCCCAATACGGTGGTGATAAAAGGCACAAATTGTTTCCACCCAAGTTTATACATGGTTTTGAAAAGTGCTGGTTTTGCGAGCTTATATCCTACGATAAAGAGAATGGCAGCCAAAACAGAAAGTGGAATCATATTTAGTAAACGAGGGATTAAGATGACAGACACCAATAATAATATCCCATGGATAATGGCAGACATTTTGGTTTTGTTTGCCGACTGAATATTCGCAGAGCTTCGAACAATAACCTGCGTAATGGGAAGTCCACCAATCAAACCAGAAAGAATATTTCCTGTACCCTGAGCAAATAACTCCCTATTTGTTGGTGTTACGCGCTTCTCAGGGTCTAATTTATCTGTTGCCTCAACACACAATAGTGTTTCTAGGCTAGCCACAATTGCAATGGTAAAAGCCACAACCCATATTTGAGGGTTGGTAATTGCACCAAAATTCGGAAAGCTAAACTGCGATAAGAAAGAGGAAGTGTCTTCTGGTACTGGTACAGCTACCAATTGATTTACGTTAAAATTAAGTACGGCATTGTTTTTATTAATTGCATAAAATATAATCCCTGCAATTACAGCAACGAGTGGCCCTTGAATTAATTGAAAAATCTTTGCCTTTTTCGCAAGCACTGAACTCCACAAAATGAGAATACCAAGAGAAATAAGTGCAATAACTGTTGGTCCAAGACTAATAAAGTTTATACTATTTAGAATTTGAGAAAATGTATTTTCCCCATCAATTTGCATAAAAGCGAAGTCTCCTTCCACAGTGGCATCATAACCAAAAAAGTGGGGTATTTGTTTAAGAATGATAATGATTCCAATACCTGTCAGCATTCCCTTAATAACAGAAGAAGGGAAATAATAACCAATAATCCCTGCTCTGAAAACACCCAACAGCACCTGGATTACGCCACCAAGGACAACAGCAAGTAGGAAGTTTTGAAAACCTCCAAGGGTTGTGATAGCAGCTAACACTATGGCAGCCAATCCAGCTGCCGGACCACTAACACCTACTTCAGAGCCACTAATTGCTCCCACAACAATACCACCAATAATACCAGCTATTAAACCAGAAAATAGTGGTGCGCCACTGGCAAGAGCTATACCTAAACATAAAGGAATTGCCACAAAAAACACTACAATACTTGCAGGGATATCACTTTTTAGATGACTGAAATAATTTTTCATTTAATTAAATTTAAACAAATATATAAAAAGTTAGTATTACTAACAACCGTGTTAGTTATATCTTTTAAATGGCGTGTACACTTAAAATATTTTTAAGTAATGTCATGTTTTATTATTTTTGCAAACATGTTTGTTATCACTAATTTTTCAATACCAACAGGGTTGTCCCTCAGAAACCCTTTGCAAAGTGAATTGGGTAAAAGCATACTTACCCATAGCGTTATTTTATTGGATGAGATTGGTTTTGAATCATTTACATTCAAAAAACTGGCAGAAAAAATGGGATCAAACGAAACATCTCTGTACCGATATTTCGAAAACAAACATTATTTACTACTCTATTTGGTAGTCTGGTATTGGAACTGGGTAATTTATTTGATTGAGTATAACACCAAAAACATCACAGATCCCAACCTAAAATTAGACCTAATCATAGATAATTTTGTAGATGCCACAAGGGAAAACCCCTCTGTAGAGTTTATCAACGAAAAAATATTGCATCGGGTAATGATATCCGAATCATCAAAATCCTATCACACCAAAAATATTGATGATGAAAACAAACAAGGATTCTACAAAAGCTATAAAACCCTTATTGAAAAAGTAGCTGATGTAATCCTTGAAATAGACCCAAAATTCCCCTACCCACATTCATTTGCCAATACTTTATTTGAAATGGCTAATAATGAGATATTCTTCGCAGAACACCTTCCCCGATTAACAGATGTTCATGTAAAAAATGAAGATTATAGCGAGGTCAATAAACTTTTGAAGTACTACAAATCCAAAATGCTAGGGGTGCTTTAAAGATTTAGAAAAAACACTTCCTCCTACTCACAAAGCTCCGCTTTGAAAATAGTCCAAACAAAAAAACGCTCAAGCAAGCTTGGCGTTTTTTCTTATTGTACTATTTATTCGTGACCCAGGGAGGATTCGAACCCCCAACCCTCAGAGCCGAAATCTGATATTCTATCCAGTTGAACTACTGGGCCAATGGGTTGCAAAAATACGTTTTTAAGACATTACGCCAATTTTTGACGGACGATAGTAGATATGATTTTACCATCAGCCTTTCCTGCCATTTGCTTAGAAGCCATTCCCATAACCTTACCCATGTCTTTCATGCCTTCAGCGTTGGTTTGCGAAATAATCGTATCTACAATTTTTCCAATAGCAGCTTCGTCAAGTTGTTCGGGCAAAAACTGTTCAATGACTTTTATTTGTGCTTCTTCAGGCTCGGCAAGGTCTACCCTACCCTGCTGACGAAAAATTTCTGCACTGTCTTTGCGCTGCTTTACCAATTTTTGCACCAGCTTAATCTCGTCGTCTGCCGTGAGGTCTTTTGCCCCGACTTGTGTTTGTGTCAATAATAGTGCAGATTTTATCGCACGTAACGATTCCAATGCCACAGCGTCTTTGGCTTTCATAGCTGCTTTTAACTGTTCGGTAACTTGTTCTTGTAAGCTCATATTAGTCAACGTTATCGTGTAAGAAAGAATTATTGGTGCGGAATTGCAGCGCGTCTTTGCTATCTAAACTTAAAGAAGTTCGAGAGGTGTTTGCGCTATCATCGGGATGGGACAATTCCACCTCTTGACGCTTGTATGCAGGCTCTTTCTCCATGTCTTCAACTCTCGTATTTTGATTAAAACGGTAGTTAAACTGCTTTAGTTTTTGTTTACGCTCTTCGGTTCTTCGTGCCAACCCTTCTTCAATAGTGCAATCGATTGGCGAAAAAGGTTTATCCGTTTCGGCAGGAGATTCCTCTTTTACAGAAACTTCCGCTTTGCGTGCTACGGGAGTAGGTACTTCTTCCTCTTCCATTTCCAAAACAAAGCGCTTGATTTCACCTTCAGTAGATGCGTTTGCAACAGGTTGACTATCTTCTTCTAGCTGAAACAGTACTGCAGGTGCAGCTTTTGGTGCAACCTCAGGCGCGCTAAGAGGCGCATCTAGAGGCGATGTAGTTTGTGGCTGTGGCACAACCACCTCGGCATCTATCACTTCAATATCATTTACCGAGGGGGTTACATCGTGGATGGTAAATGAGCTTGCAGGGGTTTCTACAACATCTTTAGGTGTCTGTACCGTCTCAAATGAGGTTTTAATTTCACGTACGTTTTCAGTGGTAGGCACATATCCAGCAAAAGGGATTTCATCAACAGACTGTGTTGTCTCAACTGAATGTGACGGTACAACCTCGGGGTCAAAAAGTGGAATTTGACCCACAGATAAATCATGGGTTACTTTTTGATCGTCATCATCCAAAGAGTGTATGATTTTTTGCGGATCGGCATGTACGATTTCTTGTTGCATATCGGGGGCAAATCCCGTTGCAATTAGGGTAACCGAAATCGCATTGTCTAGGGTTTCATCCTCGCCAATCCCCATAATGATATTGGTGCTGTTCCCAGCTTCCTTCTGAATATACTCATTGATGGCACTAATCTCATCAATGGTAACCTCATCACTACCCGATACAATAAGCAGCAACACATTTTTGGCACCCAAAATTTTGTTGTCGTTTAAGAGCGGTGAATCTAGTGCTTGCACAATAGCCTCGTGCGCACGATGACTTCCTGAAGCCGTACCCGAGCCCATAATGGCAGTACCGCTATTCGCCAGTACGGTTTTGGCATCGCGTAAATCAATATTCTGTGTGTAGTGATTTGTAATAACCTCCGCAATACCACGAGAGGCTTTCGCCAAGACTTCATCGGCTTTGGCAAAACCCTGTTTAAAGCCCAAATCGCCATACACCTCACGCAGTTTGTTGTTGTTGATTACAATAAGCGAATCTACATGTTTACGCAAATTGTTAAGCCCTTGCTGCGCCTGATCGTTTCGTGTTTTTCCCTCAAATTGAAATGGCATGGTAACAATTCCCACAGTCAAAATACCGAGTTCTTGGGCAAGTTTTGCAATAACAGGTGCTGCTCCGGTACCGGTTCCTCCGCCCATTCCGGCAGTAATAAAAACCATTTTGGTATTTACATGAATCGCCTCTGAAATTTGATCCAAACTTTCGATGGCAGATTGTGCACCAACCTCAGGATCAGCACCTGCGCCCAATCCCTCAGTGAGTGAAACACCAAGTTGAATTTTATTCGGTACAGGGCTGTTTTCAAGGGCTTGTGCATCGGTGTTGCAAACCATAAAATCAACGCCATTAATCCCTTGTTGATACATGTAATTTAAAGCATTGCTGCCGCCACCACCAACGCCAATTACTTTTATGACATTGCTTCTGTTTTTGGGCAAATCGAAAGAGATATTATCAAATGAATCCATAAAATTTTATTCTGCGCTTTCTAAAAATGTTTTTAATCGTTCTGTAAATCGGTCAATGACTGAGGTACGCTTTTCTTGCTTTGGCGCATGTTCCTCCTGCTCGCCCTGAGGTTCGGTTTCAGCAACCTCATCAGTACTGTCTAAATGTTTGAGTTGATTTTCTGCAGCGTTCATCACCAAGCCTACTGCGGTAGCAAAAAGCGGACTTGCCGTTGCGGCATCCGTATCTCCAGCTAGGTGTTCGTTTGGATATCCAATCCGCGTATCCATTCCCGTGATATATTCCACCAACTGTTTTAAGTGCTTGAGTTGGCTTCCTCCTCCAGTCAAGACAATACCAGCAATCAATTTTTTCTTCTGTTCCTCGTGTCCGTAATTTTTGATTTCAGCATAGGCTTGCTCAATGATTTCTTGCACACGAGCGTGAATAATTTTAGATAGATTTTTTAATGTAATTTCTTTTGGATCGCGGCCGCGAAGCCCCGGAATAGACACAATTTCATTGTCTTTGTTTTCGCCCGGCCAGGCCGATCCAAACTTAATCTTCAACAATTCGGCTTGCTTTTCAATAATCGAACACCCTTCTTTGATGTCTTCTGTAATCACATTGCCACCAAACGGAATTACCGCCGTATGACGAATAATGCCATCTTTGAAAATAGCCAGATCTGTAGTGCCGCCCCCAATGTCAATGAGTGCCACGCCAGCTTCTTTTTCTTCTTGACTGAGCACCGCATCGGCAGAAGCAAGGGGCTCAAGGGTAATACCACCAAAATCCAATCCGGCAGATTTTACACAGCGCATAATGTTGCGAATGGAGGACACCTGCCCCACAACCACATGAAAATTGGCTTCCAAACGGCCACCATACATCCCAATAGGTTCCTTGATTTCGGCTTGCCCATCAACCTTATACTCTTGTGGAAGTACGTGTATGATTTCCTCACCCGGCAGCATCACCAATTTAAATACTTGATTTTTAAGCCGTTCAATATCCGCTTCGTCAATAACTTCATCGGCATTGGCGCGAGTAATGTAGTCGCTGTGCTGGAGGCTACGGATGTGCTGCCCTGCAATACCCACAACAACGCTCTCAATTTTTTTCCCCGAAATGGCTTCTGCTTCTTGGGCTGCCGCCTGTATCGATTGTATGGTTTGGGTAATGTTGTTTACCACTCCCCTGTGAACGCCTTGGCTTTTTGACTTTCCAACCCCAATAATTTCGAGTTTATTATACTCATTTTTGGTTCCGAGCATGGTTACGATTTTCGTAGTTCCAATGTCTAATCCGACGGCTATTTTTTCTTGTTCCATAGCATATTTATTTTGAACAAACGACTTGTCCGTGAAACGAAAGGTTTACTTTTTTGTAGGTTTTTATAATTGCACTATCGCGCATTTTTGCGTAAAATGCTTTGTAATTATGTAGCTTCTGCCCAATGCGATTTGTGTCCCCCAAAACAATTTGATAGGACTCTTCGCGCGGTTCCATGGCAAGCCCCTCTGAAATCCACTCGTAAGCCACAATGTGCTGCAACATAAACGTGTCTGAAGAAATTTTTTCCAAGGCATCAACTAGCAAAGGACGCTGCGTTTCGGTAGGATTCCCATAAAAAACGGGGACTGCAACAGACTGGTTTTTGGAAAGCGGAAAGGCTTCTCCACTTGCATCTAGGTAATAACTGTTGCTGCCTTCTATGCGCACTATTGGTAATTTGGTTGTTATTTGAACACCAACACGTCCATCAATATCCACAAAAGTTTGGGCGTCTTCTACCCAAGGGTTTTGGTTAAGTGTGTGTTCAATGTTTCTCAAATTTAGACCACTTTTTAATGCAGATACGCTATCGTGCAAAGCAAGTTTCAACAACTTATTAACGGAGTCTTGCGCTACGAATTGCGGGCGGCTTTCCTCCCAAAAAATTCGATCTAACACAACGGAACGCAACCCGTTTCGTTGGTGCATAAACACACTTAAGACCACCATACCCACAAACAAAAACGCTGCTAAAATCATCTTATTCATGGCATTGATTTTTAAGGGTTTGTGCCACATTTTGAACCTCAAATGCAATGTCTCCAGCACCCAATATCGCAACCACCTCGGCAGTAGAATTAGCCACTTTTTGGGGCAACTGCGCTTTGGAAATTAGCTTAGTGTTGGGGTGGTTTTTAGCAATCAACAAATGGCTTGTTACGCCTGTAATAGGAAGTTCGCGGGCAGGGTAAATATCCAAAAGCAGTACTTCATCAAAGCGTGCAAGCGCCTTTGTAAAGCCCTCAGCAAAATCTTTTGTGCGCGAAAACAAATGCGGCTGGAATACTCCCAATTTTCGTTTTCCAGGGTAGAATTCTTCTAAAGCATCTACCACAGCATTAACTTCTGTGGGATGATGCGCATAATCATCAATGAGGACTTTTGGCGCAGTTAAGCGAATGCTAAAACGCCTGTCAATTCCCTTAAACGTTGCTAAACCTTCTTTAAGATCGCTTGGGTTACAACTCACTTCAAGTGCCAAAGCAAGTGCGGCGGCGGCGTTCATTAAATTGTGTTGACCAGGATAGGGCAATTTTAAATCTGAAACCAAGCCTTTAGGTGTGTCAAAATCAAAGACATAATACCCTTGTTCGGATTTTAAATTAACAACACTATAGTTGCCTTCGCCGAGCCCAAATGTATTCCCAGTAACTAAAAGCCCATGACGAATAAACCTTTTTTCAGGAGCTACTTTACTAGCAAATGCCGTAAAGGTTTTTTCAATTTCTTCTGAGGTTCCGTAAATATCCAAATGATCGGCATCCATGGAAGTAAGGGCTAGTGCCGTTGGCGTAAGATGCGTAAAAGAACGGTCGAATTCATCCGCCTCGACCACCATAACCTCTTGTCCCTCCAACAAAAAATTACTACCAATATTTTCGGCAATACCCCCCAAAAAAGCTGTGATTTTTTTGCCGCTTGTGCGCAGCAAATGCATGAGCAATGAAGTTGTTGTGGTTTTACCATGTGTGCCCGCTACTGCCAAACAGGGCATCGTGGCACTGATTTCCCCAATGATTTCGGCGCGTTTTTGAAGTGTAAATCCCCCCGAAGTAAAAAATGCCAATAAAGGAGAAGTTGCTGGAATAGCAGGGGTGTAAATAACTTTGGTCGTTTGCGAATTAGTAAAGGTTTCCGGAATTTGGCTTGGGTCTTCGATATCTGTAACATGTGCGCCCATAGCTACCAACTTTTCCGTTAGTGGGGTTAGGGTTCTGTCGTAGCCTGCCACGGGATGCCCCTGAGCCAAAAAGTACTGCGCCACCCCAGACATACCAATGCCACCAATACCCACAAAATAGACCGGTACTTTATTCATGAGCGATCAGTTGAGTTAGTATTTTCACAATTTGTTTGGTCGCATTGGGACGCGCAAAAGCTTTGATGTTTTGGGAAAGGCTATTCCGCAAACTTTCATCTTGAATAAGCGTGTGCAACACCCCCCAAAAGGTATCGTCGGCTTGGCGCTCGACTACCATTTTGGCGGCTTGCTTGTCTACCAAAGCCTGTGCGTTTTTTTCTTGATGGTTTTCGGCAACATTTGGCGAGGGAATAAAAATTGTAGGCTTTCCAACCAAACACAGTTCTGAAATTGCCAGAGCCCCTGCGCGCGACACCACAAGGTCTGCCGCAGCATAGGCTGCAGGCATATTATCAATAAATGGGACCACGCGAATATTTGCAGTTTCTAGGTGCTGGTAGTCAGCAGCGTATAGGCTTCCGCATTGCCAAATAACTTGAATATTTTGTTGGGTAATATCTTTCAAATGTGCACAGACAAGTTCGTTTATTTTGCGTGCCCCTAAACTTCCCCCCAAAACCAAAAGCGTAAAGGCATTTGAGGAAACCTCCATAAGCTTACAAGCTTCGGCTTTAGAAATGGGGTCTTGCAGCACCGCCCTGACAGGATTCCCCGTGATGTATGTTTTCGCCTTTGGGAAATATTTTTGTGCAGCTTCGCTTCCCAAACATATGGCCGCGGCACGAGAAGCAAGACGTTTGTTTGTTATTCCGGGGTAGGCATTTTGCTCTTGCAAAAGCGATGGAATACCCAAGAGTGAAGCCACAAAAACAAGAGGCCCACTAGCAAAACCGCCAGTACCCACAACCAAGTCGGGACGAAAACGCGCCACAATAAAAAAAGCTTGAAACAGACTCCAAATAAGCTTTAATGGGAAGAGCAGGTTTCGCAACATATTCTTCCTGTCAAAGCCCGAAATCCACAAGCCCTTAATGCGATATCCCGCTTTGGGAATACGCTGCATTTCCATACGATTATACGCCCCAACAAACAAGAGCGATGCCTGTGGAAATTGCGATTTTAGTTCGTCTGCAATAGCCAATGCCGGGAAAATATGACCTCCCGTACCACCTCCAGAAATAATCAGTTTAGGATTCATGGCTAAATTCATTTAAAGGATTCATGGACGACTCATCTGGTGTTACCTTACGGTTTGCACTGACACTCAAAATAACACCAACCGCCAAAAAGGTCATCCAAATTGAAGTACCTCCACTACTAATCAGCGGAAGCGGTTGCCCTGTAACAGGCAATAGCGAAACCGCCACACCCATGTTGATAAAGGCTTGCGTAACAATCGGCAATCCCATGGCTAGAATAAGCAACTGCCCAAAAAAACTTTCAGATTTGTTGGCATTGATTAAAATTCTAAAGAGCAGCAATACGAACAAAAACAATAAGGACAACGCCCCAAGCATTCCGTATTCTTCCGCAATAATGGCATAAATAAAATCAGATGAACTTTGTGGCAAAATATTTTTCATCATGCTTTTTCCTGCGCCTATACCCACAAATCCGCCTACAGCAACCGCAGCTTTGGCACGCTCAATTTGATAATCGGTAGTGTTATTCCCATCACCAGAAAAACTTTCCAAACGGCTCATCCAAGTATCCACTCGATTGGGAAAGGCATCGGGATAGGCTTTTGCTAACAACACAAAAAGGACTAGTAAAAGCATGGCTACGCCCAACATCCCCATGAGGTATTTAAACGAATATCCCCCCAAAAAAGCCACAACAGCCACCAAAAAAAGCATCAATAATGCCGTAGATAAATTCGCGGGTAATATCAATCCAACAACAATAAAAACAGGTACCCAAAGTGGTAAAAGGCTTTCTACAAAACGGATGCTTTGTTCTTTTTTAGCAGCAAAATAATCGGCGACATATGCCAATAACACCACTGTGGCAAGCGTAGAGGTTTGAAACGAAACCCCTATAACGGGAATATTCAACCAACGACTTGCATTTGCCCCATCAATGGTAGTGCCTTGCAAAGATGTTATGGCTAGTAAAATCACCACAATAGGCATACCAATTTTTGCCAAACCCGAAAAATATCGGAATGGAATAAGGTGTATAGAATACATAATTACCCAGCCCACACAAACAATAGCAACATGCTTTAGCAAGTGACCAAAAACGGAACCAGAACCTACCACATAAACCAGATTAGAGCTTGCACTGTATACGGGCAAAAAGGAAAAAACAGAGAGTAACACCACTATTCCCCAAATGGATTTATCACCTTGTAAGTACTGACTTATTTTCACGTTTATAATTTTCTTACAGCTGCTTTAAATTGATCTCCACGGTCTTCGTAATTGGCAAACAAATCAAAGCTTGCACAGGCAGGTGACAACAACACAGCATCCCCTTTGTTTGCAAGTTTATAGGCTGCCTTAACCGCATTTTCCATGTGTTGGGTTTCAACCAAAACGTCCACCACGGGCGAAAACACATCCATGATTTTTTGATTATCGACACCCAAACAAACAATGGCTTTTACTTTTTGATGCACCAACGGCAACAGGCTCGTATAATCGTTGCCCTTATCTACACCTCCTACAATCCAAACGGTGGGTTTGATCATGCTTTCAAGGGCGAAAAACGTTGCGTTTACATTGGTCGCTTTAGAGTCGTTTATATATTCCACTTTTAGGATATTAACCACGTGCTCTAGTCGGTGCGCTGCCCCTTGAAAAGTTTGTAGACTGGCTTGAATATCTTGATTGCTCAACTGAAAAAGCTGTGCTATGGTTGCAGCAGCCATGGCGTTTTTGGCGTTGTGTTGTCCGCGAAGCGCCGGATTATTTAGGGTAAACATAGGCGTTGAATTTATAGTTGTATACGGATGCTGTTGTGCATTTACCTCAATATTTGAAATACCCGATAAGATGGTTTTATCATCAGCTTCGTACAAAAAATGATCGTTTTTGGATTGATTTTTCAGCAGGTTAAACTTTGCCGCACAATAGTCTTCAAAAGAATTGTTGTATCGGTCCAAATGATCGGGAGTGAGATTGGTAATAACCGCAATGTGCGGATGGAATTTTTGGATGTGTTCCAACTGAAAACTGCTAATTTCCAACACATACACTTCGTGTTGATCTTCAACAACCGCCTTGGCAAAGCTGTTGCCGATATTTCCAGCCAAGCCAGCATCAATACCACCTTCGGTAAGCAAATGATGTGTAAGCATTGCCGTAGTGGTTTTGCCGTTACTTCCTGTAATACCAATAAGTGTGGCATCGGTGTAATTACTGGCAAATTCTATTTCTGAAACAATGGGAATCTCAGCCTTTTCAATAGCTACAATAACAGGCACATCGTTAGGGATACCCGGGCTTTTAACTACCAATTGTGCGGCAAGGATTTGATCCATATTATGTCCGCCTTCTTCCCACAAAATACCGGCATCATCAAATGCTTTTTTTGCCGCTAGTGACAGCGTTCCAGCGTCAGAAACGAGAACATCCCATTGGTTGCGCTGTGCAAGTACTGCCGCACCAATTCCGCTTTCGCCACCACCAAGTACAATCAATTTTTTCATTATCTGACTTTAAGGGTTACAAGGCTTATGATGGCAAGCATAATGGCTACAATCCAAAAGCGACTCACAATTTTACTCTCATGGTACCCCAATTTTTGGTAGTGATGATGCAAAGGCGCCATCTTGAAAATGCGCTTCCCTTCACCAAATTTCTTTTTGGTGTATTTGAAGTATGCCACTTGAAGCACTACCGATAGGTTTTCAACAAGAAAAACACCACACAAAACAGGGATGAGCAATTCTTTTCGTACAACAAGTGCCAACACGGCTATGATTCCTCCAATGGTGAGGCTTCCCGTATCGCCCATAAACACCTGAGCCGGATAGGCGTTATACCAAAGAAAACCAACCAAAGCCCCCACAAAAGCCGCTACAAAAATGACGACTTCACTTACCTGAGGGATATACATCACGTTAAGATAATCGGCAAAAATGATGTTTCCAGAAACCCAAGCGAAAAGTCCAAGCGTAAGCACCGAAATGGAAGCTGTTCCGGCCGCCAAACCGTCTATGCCATCGGTGAGGTTTGCGCCATTTGAAACCGCAGCTATGATGAATATTACCGCTGGAATAAAGATGAGCCAAGCGTAATCGGCAGCACCATCTCCCGCCCAAGAGATAAGATCACTGTAATCAAATTCGTTGTTTTTCAGTAGTGGAATAGTTGTTTTCGTTGATTTTTCTTCTTGCAAAAAAGTACCTTCAATGCTAGCCTGTTGTTTTGTGGTAACCTCGGGGTGAAAATAAAGCGTTACACCCACAAGCAGTCCAAGACTAATTTGCCCTACAATTTTAAATCGTCCTTTTAATCCAGCTTTGTCCTTTTTCTTTATTTTAAGGTAATCGTCTACAAAACCAATGAGTCCCATCCATACCGTGGTGATAATAAGCAAAATGATGTAAATGTTGTGAAGTTTTGTAAGAAGCAACACCGGAATCAGTGTCCCTAAAATAATCATCAGACCACCCATAGTTGGCGTGCCCGCTTTTTCTTGCTGCCCTTCAAGACCTAAATCGCGAATGGTTTCGCCCATTTGATAACGCTGAAGTATGGCAATAATACGCTTACCCAAAACCGCCGTAACCAACAATGAAAAAATAATGGCAACCGCAGCCCTAAACGAAAGGTACCCAAACAGAGATGCCCCAGGAAACTGATAGGTTTTTTCTAAATATTCAAACAGATAGTACAACATTATTTCTTGGTTTGAAGGTGTTGGTTGAGTTCTTCCATGTCGTCAAAGGGCAGTCGGGTTCCGTTTTGCTCTTGATAGGTTTCGTGTCCTTTGCCCGCAACAAGAATGATATCTTTTTCCTTTGCCATGGCACATGCGGTTTTTATAGCTTGAGCACGGTCAAGAATCGTGATATACTTGTGATTTGCCTCCATTGGAACTCCCTTTAGCATATCGTTTACAATTTCGCTGGGATCTTCATTGCGCGGATTATCGGATGTAAAAATGGTCAAGTCGCTTTTTTCTACGGCGGTTTTTGCCATAAGCGGACGCTTGGCTTTATCGCGATTACCGCCACAACCCACAACCGTGATAACGGTTTCATTTCTGGTTCTAAGCGCAGAAATGGTGTCCAAAACTTTGTTGAGTGCATCTGGGGTATGGGCATAATCCACAATGGCTGTAATATGATTAGTCGTTAGTGTTTGGAAACGTCCTGCCGCACCTTTCAATGCGCTCAATATCGGGAGGAGCTCTGTTTTTTCTACGCCCAACAGCATTCCAATAGCATAGACACAAACAAAATTTGCTGCATTAAATGCACCTACCAATGGAGTCCAAACTTCATTGTGTTGGAGTTTTAAAAGCATGCCTGAAAAACTTTCTTCTAGAACTTTTACATGAAAATCGGCAACGCTTTTCATCCCAAAAAAGTATTTTTCAGCTTTCGTGTTCTGTAACATAAATCTGCCGTTTTTATCATCGGCATTCGAAAGTGCAAAGGCCTCTTTTGAAAGTCCGTCTAAGAAAATTTTTTTGGTGTCTCTATAGGTTTTAAAGTCTTTGTGATAATCTAAATGATCGTGCGAAAGATTGGTGAAAACACCACCCGCAAACTGGAGCGCCGTAATGCGATCTTGGTCTATACCGTGCGAAGAAACCTCCATAAAACAATGGGTTATTCCCGCATCTACCATCTGACGCAAAGTTTTATTTGTAGTAATTACATCAGGGGTGGTATGCGTGCTTGGCAATACCGCTTCTCCAATGCGAATTTCTACAGTGGATAACAATCCTGTAGGGTAGCCCAACTGCTGAAACAACTGATACGCCATGGTAGCCACAGATGTTTTCCCATTGGTTCCGGTAATACCCACCAGCTTAAGCTGAGTACTTGGCGAGTTGTACCACAAGTCTGCCACCACCGCCAATGCGTGTCGGGTGTTGGTACAAGAAACATGGGTAATGTTTGGGTCTAATGTCTCAGGGAAGTCTTCACAGAGAATTGCTACTGCCCCATTTCTGATGGCATCGGGGATGTGTTTGTGCCCGTCGTGAACAGCTCCTTTGATGGCAACAAACAAGGTTCCTTTTTTCACTTCACGCGAATCAAAAGTAATCGTATGGATTTGCACATGCGTACTCCCCGAAACGGATTGCAACGGCACACCAAACAATATGTCTTTTAAAAGCTTCACGAGAGTGTAAGGATTATGGTTTGTTGTTTGTTTAAGGCTGCACCCGGCTTTTGCGATTGACGCAAAACCTTGCCTTTGCCCTTAAGTTGTACTTCAATCCCTAAATTTTCGAGCATAGCAACGGCTTCCATGGCGGGCCACCCACGCACATCAGGCATTCGCCCCAATTCGACCTCATCAGTTTCAGGTAATATTTCTTTTTCTGGAGACAAATCTGCGATAGCACTAAGGTTTAAAGTTGTGTTTTTAGGGATATCATGAATTACAGCTTCCGCAATTTTTTTAACCACCGGTGCAGCTACCACATTGCCGTAATACCCAATTCTTTTGTTGGGTTTATGCACCACCACAATACACGAATAGGTTGGATTATATGCCGGGAAATAGCCCACAAAACTGGACACATACTGCATGTTGTCTGTGGTATAATCTATCTGACACGTACCTGTTTTGCCTGCTATGGCTAGGGTTTTATCATATATATTGCGTGCTGTACCCCATTTATTTTTCACTACACCCTCCATGAGTTTTTGAAGTTTTCCTAAGGTCTCGTCAGAGCAAATAGCAGGATTTATTACCTTTTTTGGAAAAGCTTTCACTACCGATCCATCTAGGGTACGTACCGATGAAACAAACCGTGGAAGCACAAGCTCGCCGCCATTTGCAATCGCGTTATAATAACTAAGGGTTTGCAGCGGAGTTAGCGAAACCCCATACCCAAATGCCATCCAAGGCAAATTCAATCCGTTCCAATCGGGATCTTTTGGATGTGGAATTTTAGGAGTGCCCTCGCCCGAAATCGACAAGCCCAACGGCTTGTCCAATCCCAGTGCCAATAGCCTGTTGGTAAACTGCGAAGGATTGTCTTTATAGTTTTCATAAATAAGTTTTACAATGCCCGTATTTGAAGAACGCTCAAACACCTGACTTGCAGGGATAACACCATAGCCTCCCCTTTTAGAATCACGCACATGGTATTTGCCATAAAACGTGAGTTTACCGTTTTCGGTATCCACCATAGTCGTGGTGTCTATAACTTTGTCCTCAAGGGCTGCCATAAGGGCAAATAATTTAAATGTAGAGCCGGGTTCGTGTGCCTCTCCAACGGCGTAATTTAGGCGTTCAAAATATTTACCCTCTTTTGTTCTACCTAAATTGGAAATGGCCTTCACCGCTCCGGTTTTGGTTTCCATTACCACAACCGTTCCGTGTTCGGCTTCATATTTTTCCAATGCGCCAAGCAATGCATGATGTGCCACGTCTTGCAAGTTGATATCCAATGTTGTCCAAACATCCAAGCCATCTACAGGTTCTTGCTGATATTCGTTGGTGATGGGCTTCCACTGCCCACTGGCAATGCGCTGCCGCAATTGCCTTCCAGGCTCGCCTCTCAGCGTAGGTCCATAAGCTCCCTCAAGACCTACTTTCACAAAAGTGCCATTCGGATTTTTTTGCTCATACCCAATGGTGCGTTCGGCTATTTTTCCAAGCGGCAAATCACGAACAAACTGTCGTTCCACAATACATCCGCCACGCACACCGCCTAAATTGAACATGGGAAACTGCCGAATACGCTGGTATTCTGGGTAGGACAACCGACGGGCAATAAGTTGATAACGGCTTTTTTTGGCACGGGCACTGCGCAGCATTTTAGCGTAATGGGCACTGGATTTCCCAAACATTGCCGACAACGAATCACTTAAAGCTCCAACATATTGCTGAAATACTCTGTTGCTAACGGTAACAGCATCAAAATGAATACTGTATTTTGAAACCGAAGTTGCCAAAAGACTACCGTCTTGAGCATAGATATTTCCACGAACTGGTAACACCTCAACGTTTTTTACACTTCGTTTTTCGGCAAATTCACGGTATTTGTCACCTTGCGTGAGCTGCAAAGACACCAACCGATAGCCCACACTCATCCCTAGCACAAAAAGCACAAAAACAACCAAATAGCTGCGCGACATCATGTTGTTCTGTTTATTCATCTGCTTGAACGATTATTTTTACAGCTGCCTTGTCGGGTGGAAAAACTCCTTGAGCCTGAAGAGATGCGGCCAGTTGGGTTTCCATACGCTTGTGCATCACCTGCTCGCGAACAGCCACAAATTCACTTCTTACGGATTGCAGTTCTTTATTTGCCTTAGCTATCTGCATAACCTTTTGATCCACTTTATGAGATGCCGTAATCATCAACCCCGCCAAAAAGAAGACAAACAGGATAAATCGCCAGTTTTTGGAGGCACCTTCTTGCACCAAAAATGTTCCCTTTAGCAATTTTAAAAGCCCTGATTTCATATCCTTTCCGCTACACGTAATTTTGCGCTTCGTGCTCTGTTGTTATGATTAATTTCTTCTTGTGTTGGCACTTGAAGTCCACCACACTTTTTAAAACTTCTTTCTGGATTTCCAAAAGCATCTTTTACAGGTTCGCTCTCGAAATTCCCGTTTTGGATAAAGCGTTTTACCAATCGGTCTTCGATAGAATGATAGCTGATAACACTCAACCGCCCCCCTACTTTTAGTACATCTTTGCATTGCACTAAAAAATCTTGCAATACCGAAACTTCTTTGTTGACCTCCATGCGCAATGCCTGATAGATTTTAGCAAGCACTTTGTTTTCGTTTCCGCGAGGCAAAAAATCTGAAAGCAACGCATTCAACTGTTCCGTTGTTTCTATTTCCGTAGGTCGATTTTGAGAAATGTACTGGGCAATAGCGCGTGCATTGCGCAACTCACCATAATTGAAAAATACAGCTGCCAGCTCAGCAACACCATAGCCATTCACTACATCTTTAGCAGAAAGCTCCTGCTGCTGATTCATACGCATATCCAAGGGCCCATCAAAACGAATGGAAAAGCCTCTTTTTGGAGTGTCAAACTGATGAGAAGACACACCTAAATCGGCAAGAATGCCATCAACAGCTTCTATGTTGTGAAAACGAAGAAACCGTTTTAAATGCTTGAAATTTTGAGGTATCAACGTAAAGCGTGGGTCGTCAATGCTATTTTGTTGCGCATCCTCATCCTGATCAAATGCAAACAACAAACTCTTATCGTCAAGTTGACTTAAAATTTCTCTGGAGTGACCGCCGCCGCCAAACGTTGCATCCACATAAACCGAAGCGGGTTTGATTTGCAACCCAGCAACAGATTCGGACAGCAACACCGGCTTATGATACATCATCTCCATCATCTCCCATTACTTCTTCTGCCAAGGCAGCAAAATCTACAGCTGCCTCATCAATAGCTTTTTCATACTGTGCGGCATCCCAAATCTCAATGATATTAACCGCAGCAGACAGCACTACTTGTTTTTCTATTTGTGCAATACGCGCTAAATCACGAGGAATCTGGAGCCTATCGGTAGCATCAAGCTCAACAACTTTTACCCCTGCTGTAAAACGTCGAATAAAGTCGTTATTCTTCTTTTTAAACCTGTTAAGCTTATTGACTTTTTCCATGAGTATATTCCACTCCTCTAGGGAATACAACTCCAAACAGGGTTGAAATACGGCACGTTTTACCACAAAAGCCTGATTGCGCGCAGCCGCCAATTGCTTTGCCAAAGCAGCTGGAATCTTCACTCTTCCTTTAGGGTCGGCTTTACACAGGTATGTCCCTATTAAATGTGACATGATTTTTTTGTCAATGAGTCAAAATTAATTAATTTTTACCACTTTTTACCACTTTTTACCACATTGTTAATAAGTTTTACCACATCTCATACATTAGTTTTATATTACTGAAAATCAACATAGTATTAGAAAAATCTGCTGTTTTAACACCCAAACTATTGACCGTTTTACAATTTGAGTGATATTGAAATATTCGATTCTAAGTGGATGAGAATTACTTATATTTGCGTTTCATTAAAAGCACATGCACGATTCACTTAAGGAGTCTGGACGCTATAGATATTTTGAAAAAGGGGAAGGCGTCCCATTAATAATCTTACACGGTTTAATGGGCGGTTTAAGCAACTTTGACGGGGTAGCAAATCACTTTCCTGCGTTAGGTTATAAGGTTATTATTCCTGAACTTCCACTCTACGATTTGCCCTTGCTAAAAACGAACGTAAAACAGTTTGCGCTTTATTTAAAAGATTTTATCACGCATTTGGGTGAGGAAAAAGTGGTGCTCATTGGAAATTCATTAGGCGGACATATTGGCTTATTACACACCAAGCTCTTTCCCGAAAAGGTTAAGGGACTTGTAATTACAGGCAGTTCTGGTTTGTATGAAAATGCTATGGGTGAAAGTTACCCCAAACGTGAAGATTACGAATACATCAAGAAAAAAACACAAGATGTTTTTTATGACCCAGCAATAGCTACAAAAGAGGTGGTAGATGATGTTTTTGAAACCGTAAATGACCGTAAAAAACTTATCAAAATTTTGACTATTGCCAAAAGTGCGATTCGTCACAATATGGCAAAGGAACTTCCCAATATTACTACCCCTACAGGGATTATTTGGGGAAAACAAGATGCGGTAACGCCACCCAATGTAGGAGAGGAGTTTCACAAATTGTTGCCTAACTCTACACTATACTGGATCGACAAATGTGGGCACGCACCCATGATGGAACATCCGGCGTTGTTTAACGAATATCTCACGGGCTGGCTCAGCGAAAATAATATGTAACATGCGCATCAAGAACGCTAGGTTTGTGGTGAGCAATGCTAAAGTGGCGCAATGTCCCAACACGGCTATTCCTGAATTTGCGTTTATAGGACGCTCTAATGTAGGTAAGTCTTCCTTGATAAACATGCTCACAGGAAGAAAGCAACTTGCCAAAACGTCTGGAAAACCAGGAAAAACACAACTTATCAATCATTTTTTAATCAACGAAAAATGGCACTTAGTAGACCTGCCGGGCTATGGCTATGCACGCGTTTCGAAAAAAGATAAAAAAGAATTTCAACGCTACATTACAGATTATTTTTTGGCACGTGAACAACTCGTTACTGCTTTTGTTCTTATTGATATTCGACACGAACCCCAAAAGATTGATCTTGATTTTATGGAATGGATGGGCTCAAATCAAATTCCCTTCTCCATAATTTTTACCAAGGCGGATAAACTCGCTGAGCGCACTATTGAACCAACAGCAAACGCATACCTCAACACACTTCTGGAAGGCGCATGGGAACAAACACCGCCTCATTTTATCACCTCATCGTCTTCAGGGATGGGAAAAGAAGGGGTGCTGAATTTTATCGGGGAGCTACTTTAATTCGATTTTTTAACTTCTTTTAGCTTCCGTTCTTCGGCAAAGAAATCACAAAACTGCTGCATCGCTTCCGCCATTTGAGCATCTTCAGTGGCTCGCAAATAGGATTCACGTATACCTAAAAGTGTTTGATGTACAAATACTTGCATTTGATCTACCGGCATTTCCTTAGTCCATAAATCAATGCGGGCGCTCTCTTGATTTTCTTTATCCCAAGTGCTTAAGAAAAAAGCTTCCGTAGGTTGCTGTTTTACTCCACCGTCGGGCGCAGACCAATGCATGTTTTCAGGGGTTTGATTTTCATCTAAAGTCACCTCTAGGGTAATGGCTGTTTTTCGTTGCATGTTATGGATTATATCTCGATTTTTTTAATAGTTCTTGAGCATCTGTTTTCAGTATTTGCTGAAGGCTCGCTCCCGTGCGTTTTTGATAGGCTTGCACAATACGATAGCCAACCCACTGCCCTATCCTGCCAGGTGAATTTGCGTCAAGCGTCGTGTAAAATTTTGAATATGGACCCGGAGTTAAAAAACGAAAACGCAGGTTCTCATCTGTAGAAAACAAAAGCTCATTATCCACAAAATACCGCCAAACCGTTTCTTCGTGATCCACCGCCCAATCCCATTGCTCTTGCGTATATTGAATGTGATAGTTTTGCGGAATATCAGGAGCAAAATAGTCGTGAAGCAACAAGCGTTTCCCATGCGCAATGCATCGCGCCAAAAAAGTTCTCTCCCTTGGTTGTAGCACAAATCTCGAAGCAAGTGCATCAATGATTTCTGCTTCTAAATGAGTGTGGGTTAATTTGTTTTTAATGTACTGTGGAATACCCTCATAAAGAGGGTGATTTTCGCCTAGGTAGGTATCTATAGAAATCAACAACAAACTATCTGCATCTACGGCCCGTAACGAATAATCAACATCTGTGAGCAATGTAATGGTTTTTTTGGGTAGGTTTTCCTTAGGAAAATAGTAGTTCACATGCTGCAAAACCCGCTCAACCCGTTGGGGTATATTTTTGTCAAAAAGGGGTTTTGTTGCACCATATAGGGCTTGTTGCAAGGAATCTGTTCGTTTTTCAATCCAAACATTGTCAGGAGTTTGAGTGGGAAAAAAATAGGGGAATTGCACCTTTATCTCACCCAAAGGCGTATCCAAATCACCATAAAAAAGAGCCTCAAACTGAATAAATTCTTGGGCTACTTCAGGGAGATCTTCTGGTTTTGGATTTGAAGAAGGTATACAGCTAACAACACAAAAAAACACTGCCACTAGCAAGGCTTTTGGTTGCCAAAAAAATGCGTTAATTTTACCCGACATATCCACTTCCATCACGGGTGTAAAGATACGAATGCTATGAAAAACAACGAAGTAATTGAACACATCACTCAATGGCTATTGGCTTACGCCGATGAAAACAATATAAAGGGGTTTGTTGTGGGTGTTTCCGGCGGAATCGACTCTGCACTCACATCAACATTATGCGCCAAAACGGGATTACCTACCCTTTGTTTGGAAATGCCAATCAAACAACAACAAAATCAAGTTGATAGGGCACAGGAACACATTGCGTGGCTCACAAAAAACTACCCAAATGCTTCGGGAAAAACCATCAATCTAAACAGTGTTTTTACCACTTTTAGAGCAGTAACAAGTCAAGAAGACACGAGTGATGCTGCACTATTGTCTCTTGCAAACAGCCGTTCAAGACTTCGTATGGTAACCCTCTACTACTTTGCCGCACGTTACCGATATTTGGTCGCAGGTACCGGTAATAAAGTAGAAGATTTTGGCGTGGGCTTTTACACCAAATATGGAGATGGAGGTGTAGACGTAAGCCCCATCGCCGATTTGATGAAATCCGAAGTGCGTGCGCTTGCCAAAACACTAGGGGTTAACGATGCTATTTTGCAAGCACCTCCAACAGACGGTCTTTGGGATGATGACCGAAACGATGAGTCGCAGTTGGGGGCAACCTACGAACAATTGGAATGGGCCATGGAACAACACCAATTGGGCAAAACCCACAAAGATTTTGAAGGTGAAAAAGCACGAGTCATGCAGGTTTTTTCCCGTCATCATAATGCCAACAAACACAAGATGAGACCTATTCCTGTTTGTGAAATCCCTCAAGCCTTAAGATAAACTTTTTAAGTAAATTCGATTGATTGTGTATTCTTTACAATAAGAAACCACTTTTTTTATACTTTTATTGACAACAATCAAGACAGATGATACGTGTTTTTGTGGCTGATCCACACCCCATTATTCACAAAGGAGTTAAAGCGGTATTCCGTAATTCTTCAGAAATAAGCATTGTAGGAAAAGGACATCACTACCGAGACTTAGTTGATTTTTTACGCTCAAAAAAAGCAACAGTAGTCCTACTAGAACTCGAGTTACCAGGCTTTGAAGGCATTCATATCATTCAAGATTTAAAAAAACAATATCCTGATGTGCGATTTTTAATGTTTAGTGTATTGAACGAAGAACTTTACGCAATAAGTGCACTTAAAGCCGGCGCCTCGGGGTATTTATGCAAAACCAGTCCGCTTGGAAACCTAAGGGAAGCTATATTAAAGATAAGCACAGGCGGGGTTTATATTACAAATGAACTTGCGCAAATCATTGCTTTTAACGAAACGGGGCAGAATCCAGCAGAAATCTTAAAAAAACTCTCCCAGCGCGAAGTTCAAGTGCTTCGAATGCTCGTGAATGGAAAACAGAATAAAGAAATTGCTATGTTGCTCAATATCAACCCAAAAACCGTAAGCACTTATCGTCTTAGGGTAATGAAAAAATTAGCGTCCAAAACACTTGTGGATCTGATCCGAAAAACTCAGCATATTGATTTAGACTTGTATTAAACCACGCGATTTAGCCTGTTACTGAGTAAAATTTTTAGTTTGTGATATTGTACAATTTCCTCTAGAAGATTGGCATGATGCGCCTCGTGATTTTTTTCCGTTTGGGATTGAAGTGTAGATACTTTTTCATCAATGAGTTGACACCTAAAACGAAGCATGGTTTCTAGAATCCAATGCGGCAACGCCTTAGACTTCTCCATGACAAATATATTTTTCCGTTCCCAGTCGTGGAGCGTATATTGTTCGTCTTGCAGTAATAAACTTGACACTTCATTAGCAAGCTCAGCAGACAATCCAGAAACAAAAGTGTCTACCGAAATAGCGCCCTTATCGTTTAGTTCTTGTAAAATTTTGGGGTAAAGAAGTTTAAACGATTGGGTGGTAAAATCGATTTCATCTTGTTGTAAATCCAGATAAATCTTCTCAAAAACACGCTTGGTAACCTTTGAGGGTATCGTTTTTAAGTCTCCCGTTTTTTCGTCAACCTCCAACATAGGCTCCTCAAAAGTAACTTCCTCTTGCCCGTGTTGCAGCAAAATTTTGATGATATTCTTTTCCAACTCAAAGCGTGTATTAACTTGAGGAGTGTTGGCAGGAACAACTGCCATGGGTTGCTTTGGTTGAAATTGCTGGGCTTTTGCAGGTTTTTTTTGGGTTACTTGGGCAAGGGTTGCAAAAAGAACTTCTTCGCTAACCCCCATGAGCATAGCACACGAACGCACATACACCTCCTGTTTGATTGGATCGGGAATTTTGGCGATGCTTTGTACCATTTCTCGTATGGTCTCTGCTTTTTTTATGGGGTCTTGTGCCGCTTCGTCAACGAGTAAGGCTGCCTTAAACTGAATAAAATCTTTGGCATTTTCAACCAAAAATTGCTCCATTTCATCCTTATCGTGTGCTCTGGCAAAACTGTCGGGGTCTTCACCTTCGGGGAATGAACACACACGCACATTCATACCCGCTTCCAAAATCAAATCGACGCCCCTAAGCGAAGCACGTAATCCCGCAGCGTCACCATCAAACAAAACCGTAATGTTTGGCGTAAGTCTACGAATGAGGCGAATCTGCTCAGGGGTTAGTGCCGTTCCCGAAGAAGACACCACATTTTTTACCCCCCTCTGGTGCATCTGAATCACATCTGTATAGCCTTCCACCAAATAACAATTGTCCGCTTTGGCGATGCTTTGCTTAGATTGATACAGCCCGTAAAGCACCTTGCTCTTGTTATAAATCTCACTCTCGGGTGAGTTCATGTATTTGGCTGCCTTTTTGTCTTGGGTAAGAATACGCCCTCCAAAGCCCAATACACGCCCCGACATACTGTGAATAGGAAACATCACCCGACCTTTAAAACGATCAAATTTCTTGTCTTCCTTTACAATGGTTAGTCCTGTTTTTTCTAAAAAATCCAACTGATAGCCCGCCTTTACAGCAGCATCTGTAAGTGCCCCCCATTGGTCTGGGGAATAGCCCAATTGAAAATCACGAATGGTTTGATCTGTAAACCCACGTTCCCGAAAATAACTCAACCCAATCGCCTTGCCTGGTGTGGTCTCCCAAAGTGCTTCTTGAAAAAAGGTATTCGCATAAGCACTGACCAAATACATGCTTTCGCGTGCGCTAGCAGCCTCTTTTTGGGCGTCGTTTTGCTCGGTTTCCGCTATTTCAATATTGTACTTTTTGGCTAGATAACGAATGGCTTCTGGATATGAGAAGTGTTCGTGCTCCATCAAAAAGGCAACCACATTACCCCCTTTTCCGCTCGAAAAGTCTTTCCAAATTTGCTTTACGGGTGACACCATAAAACTGGGGGTACGCTCATCGGAAAAAGGACTCAATCCTTTAAAATTGGATCCCGATTTTTTTAGCTGTACAAAATCCCCGATAACCTCCTCAAGGCGGGCGGTTTCAAAAACAGCATCTATGGTAGATTTTTGGATCACAACTAAAAATAAGCCCTAAAATACGGATTTTGTTATTTCTTCCGATCAATAACGTAGCGCACCATTTCTTCTAGGGCATCACGAAATTCGTTTTGAGGAAAAGCATGTAACTGCTTTATTGCTTTGTCTTTATAAGCGTGCATTTGCGCAATGGCATAATCAAGTCCGCCACGTTCTTTTACAAATGCAATTACTTGCTTTACACGTTTGTTGTCTTTGTTGTGATGGCGTACCGATTGTAGCAACCACTTTTTTTCTTTAGCAGTACAGGTATTTAACACATGAATAAGCGGTAGCGTCATCTTCTTTTCACGAATATCAATTCCCGTTGGCTTTCCAATTTTCTTGGCTCCATAGTCAAACAAATCATCTTTGATTTGAAATGCAATTCCTATATTTTCGCCAAATGCACGCATTTGCTCAACAACTTCATCGGCAGCGTGAACGGAAGTAGCCCCCAAAGCACAACAACTCGCAATAAGGGTTGCCGTTTTTTGACGAATGATTTCATAATAAACCGATTCATCAATATCCAAACGGCGGGTTTTTTCAATCTGCAGCAGTTCGCCCTCACTCATTTCGCGCACAGCAACAGATATAATTTCAAGTAAATCAAAATCTTTATGATCGATGCAAAGCAACAAGCCTTTTGAGAGTAAATAGTCCCCAACCAAAACCGCAATTTTGTTTTTCCATAGCGCATTAATGGAAAAAAAACCACGACGCTGATAGCTTTCATCCACCACATCGTCATGAACAAGCGTAGCGGTATGAATCAGCTCAATAACCGAAGCCGCACGGTAGCTGCGTTCGTTTACTTCATTTTTGCCCAACATTTTTGCCACCAAAAAAACAAACATGGGACGCATTTGCTTTCCTTTTCGGTTCACAATATAGTATGTGATGCGATTCAGCAGCGCCACATGAGAACGCATAGACGCAGAGAACTTTTCTTCAAAAAGTTCCATCTCTTTGGTTATAGGCTGTTTGAGTTGCGCTACAATTTTCATTGGGGCATAAAGATACGCTTTCGTGCGTTAGCAAAAGCTAATTTACTGATTTTGAATTATGAAGTGGATTTATTTGCCAATTGACCGCAGGCCGCATCAATATCTTTACCTCTAGAACGACGAATGGTAACAGGGATGTGGTGTGTGCTCAAGGCTTCCACATAACGGTCAATAGCAACATCGTCAGCTTGTGCAAAGTCCTCATTTCCAACGGGGTTATATTCAATCAAATTTACCTTTGAGGGCGTGTGTTTGCAAAAACGCACCAATGCCAACACCTCCTCGGAAGTGTCGTTTATGCCCTTCCACACCACATATTCATAAGTAACCCGTTCCTTCGTTTTGGCATACCAATACTGTATGGCTTCTTGCAAAATGGTTAGCGGAAAATTTTTAGTAAATGGCATGATGACATTTCGGGTTTCTTCAACGGCACTATGCAACGAAACAGCGAGTTTGAATTTCGGATGCTCGTCAGCCATTTTCATTATCATTTTGGGGATTCCAGAAGTAGAAACGGTAATGCGTTTTGGCGACATTCCCATACCCTCGGGGCTTGTAATTTTAGCAATGGCCGCCATAACGTTAGGGTAATTCATCATGGGCTCGCCCATTCCCATAAAAACAATATTAGACAACGGACGGTTAAAGTGCTCAGTGCTTTGGCGATTTAGCGTAGCTACTTGATCAAAAATTTCATCAGGATTAAGGTTTCGCATACGCTTTAGTTGTGCCGTGGCACAAAACGTACAGTCCAAACTGCATCCCACTTGACTGGAAACACAGGCTGTGCTTCGTGTTTCTGTAGGGATCAGAACTGACTCTACAATTTTGCCGTCGTGCAGGCGCACTGCATTCTTCAAAGTGCCGTCGTTGCTTTGTTGTACTTGGGCAATATCGGTATGATTAATAGTGAAATGCTCGGCAAGCAACGCCCGGTGTTCCTTTGACAAATTTGTCATTTGATCAAAGTTTATAGCAGCTTTTTGCCAAAGCCACTCATATACCTGATTCCCACGAAATGCAGGCAGCCCGTGTTCCACAAAAAAAGAACGAAGTTCCTCCTTGGTGCGTCGGCGGATATCTTTCCGAACCCCGCTCATATAATATTATAAAATTAGCATCGCATCTCCATAGGAATAGAAGCGATACTTTCGGCTTACCGCCTCATCGTAGGCGCGTTTCATAAAATCGTGCCCAGCAAAAGCAGAAACCATCATCAATAGCGTTGACTTTGGCAAGTGGAAATTCGTTACCATAGCATCCGCGATTTTGAAGTCATAGGGAGGGAAAATAAACTTATGCGTCCATCCCTGATATGGATTCAACAAATCACTTGAAGAAACCGAGGTCTCCAAGGCACGCATGGAGGTTGTACCAATAGCACACACACGATTTCCAGATGACTTTGCTTTGTTTACAAGCCCAGCAGCGTGCTCATCAATGACAAGTTCTTCAGAGTCCATTTTGTGTTTCGATAAATCTTCAACCTCAACAGGGTTGAAAGTTCCCAAACCAACATGCAACGTAATTTCTGCCAGGTCAATTCCTTTAATCTCAAGGCGTTTCAACACGTGCTTTGAAAAGTGAAGTCCTGCCGTTGGTGCTGCCACAGCACCCTCGTGTTTCGCATAAATGGTTTGATAACGCTCACGATCAAAATCTTCCTCGGGACGCTTGATGTATTTGGGAAGTGGGGTTTGTCCCAATTCCTTAAGCTTCGCCCTGAATTCATCATAGCTCCCATCAAACAAAAAACGGAGGGTCCTCCCTCTTGAAGTGGTGTTATCAATAACCTCAGCAACCAAAGTATCATCGTCGCCAAAATACAGTTTGTTTCCTATTCGAATTTTTCGTGCCGGGTCTACCAACACATCCCAAAGACGTTGTTCTTTATTTAACTCTCTTAGCAAAAACACTTCAATTTTTGCTCCGGTTTTTTCTTTATTACCCAAAAGACGCGCAGGGAATACCTTAGTATTATTCAAAACCATCACATCGCCTTCGTCAAAATAATCGGTGATATCCTTAAAAAGCTTGTGCTCAATGGTTTGGGTTTCGCGGTGCAACACCATGAGCTTCGACTCATCGCGGTGCTCTGCAGGGTGTTCGGCTAATAACTCTTGGGGAAGATTAAAATTAAAGTGTGAGAGTTTCATATAAATAAAGAAAGGCGCAAATATACAGTTTGTACATAGGGCTTGTCAAGTGTTTAGCCAATTATTTAACAGCCGTTACAGCAAACCCCAAATGACCGAGATCCTCCCAAAATGTTGGATAAGACTTACTAACCACTTCTGCGTCATTTATTCGAATGGGAACTAAGAGTCCTAGCGGCGCAAATGCCATTGCCATTCGGTGGTCGTGATAGGTGTCAATAGCAACCTCTTCCACTATAGGGTTTTTACGTGCTGCCAAATGCAACGACGTATCCGTTACACGTATATCGGCACCCAATTTTGTGAGTTCCGTATGTAGCGCCACCAACCTGTCTGTCTCTTTAATTTTAAGGGTATGAAGCCCTGTCAAATCACACGAAACACCCCATCCAAAACAACTTACTGCAATGGTTTGTGCAATGTCGGGAGCCTTTATCAAATCGAGTGCAATGTGTGCTTGGGCATCTCCTGTTTTGGACAAGTGCAATGTGTTTCCCTCAAAGGTTGAGAAAACACCCAGTTGTTTATAAATATCCACCAAAACACTATCGCCTTGGAGACTATCTTCCACATAATTTTTTATCGAAATAGAGGCACTATCAGCCAATGCCGCCATACTAAAATGATATGAGGCAGAACTCCAATCTGACTCCACTTCAACTGTTTGAGGTGTACTATTTTCTTGAGGAAAAACACGAATGGTTTGCCCCTTAAATTCAGTGCGAATACCCACTTTTTGTAGCAACGCACAAGTCATGTTGATATACGGAATAGAGGTAATCTCTCCCACCAAATGAATGGTAAGCCCGTTGGGTAATTTTGGCGCGATAAGCATCAACGAGGTGATGTATTGACTGCTCACATTGGCAGCAAGTTCTACCTGTTCGGTTTCTATTTTTTTTCCCTTAATACGTAAGGGCGGATACCCTTCATTTTTGAGATACGAAATATCGGCACCAATGGCACGCAGGGCATCTACCAAAATTTTGATAGGGCGTTCTTGCATACGTTTAGAGCCTGTTAATGTTTTCTCTACTCCCGGAGTAGTCGCGAAATACGAAGTCAAAAAACGCATGGTAGTACCCGCATGACCAATATCTATGGTTTCTTCTGTAGCTGTCAACCCCTGCTGCATGGCTTGGGTGTCATCGGAGTTTGACAGATTCAAAAGTGTAATTCCAGGAAATAGCGCTTGTAAAATCAAGAGCCTATTCGATTCACTTTTAGAACCCGTAATGGTGCAATGCCCCTGCAGATGTTGCGAAGCGTGTGTGAGGCGCAAAGTACTCATGAACGTAGTTTTGGGTTGTTGTGGTGACGCGAATGATCGCGCTTTGTTTTTAGGTCTAGTTTTTTGTCAAAGGCAGCTTGCAAATCGGTTTCGGTTTGATTTGCCAAACACAACAGTACAAAAAGCACGTCGGCAAGTTCTTCGCCCAAGTCTTTGTCTTTGTCACTATCTTTTTCGGACTGTTCTCCGTAACGGCGTGCAATAATACGTGCCACTTCGCCAACCTCCTCAGTCAGCTGTGCCATATTTGTGAGCTCGTTAAAATACCGCACCCCGTGGTTCTTAATCCAATCGTCTACAGCCTTTTGTGCATCTTGAATATTCATAAATCTTTGTTTTTTGAATCGATAACAATCGTTACGGGACCATCATTTACCAAATCAATTTGCATGTCAGCCCCAAAAATACCGCAGCGCACGGGTTTTCCCATGGCTACTGTGGCTTTTTCTAAAAAAAGCGCATAAAGAGGAACGGCAATATCGTGCGTAGCCGCATCACTATACGAAGGTCGATTGCCTTTTTTGGTTTGGGCGAACAATGTAAACTGACTTACCACCAAAAGTTCACCATCAACATCTAGAACACTTTTGTTCATTACCCCATTTTCATCATTGAAAATACGCATACTGGTGATTTTTTTAACAAGCCACAGCAAGTCTTCTTCCGTATCGCTATGTGTTATTCCCAACAGCACCACCAACCCTGTTCCGATGCGTTCCACATGGGTTTTATTGGCGGTTACTTGCGCCCGCGTTACACGTTGTAATACAGCTCTCATGCGTCCCAAAAATCTGTTCGGTAGTGGGTGTCATCCCCCTCCAAAATTTGCACATAACTTTTATAGCGAGAAGCTGCAATTGATCCATTTTCTACAGCGCTTTTAACCGCACATTTGGGTTCTCCCACATGCAAACAATTGTTAAACTTACATTGGTCTTTGAGTTCAAAAAACTCTCGGAAGTAATCTCCAACCTCTTCGCGTTCCATATTCACAACACCAAACCCACGGATACCGGGCGTGTCTACAATACGTGCGCCAAAATCCAAATCGTGCATTTCGGCAAAGGTAGTCGTATGTTGCCCTTGTTGGTGTTGCGTAGAAATTTCCGTAGTTTTAATATTGAGTTCTGGTGCCAGACTGTTCACCAAGGTTGATTTGCCCACACCACTATGTCCCGAAAGCATACAGGTTTTTCCTTTCATCTGTTCTTTAACCAAATCCAAATGGGTGCCTTTCAAAGCAGAAATTTCCAAACAGGTGTACCCTATATCAGCATACACCTTTATCAATTTACGCAATTGATGTGTTTCCTCATCATTGTAGGTATCTTCCTTGTTGAAGAGTAACACAGTTTCTATAGCGTATGCTTCGGCAGTTGCCAAAAAGCGGTCGATAAACGCAGGATAGGTAGGCGGATTATTGAGCGTAACCAACAAAAAAGCAACATCGATATTGGCAGCAATAATGTGAATTTGTTTGGACAAATTCACCGATTTACGCACAATGTAATTCTTGCGCTCATGAATGTGCGTGATTACGCCCTGCACACCCTCTTGGGTATCTTTGAGCGTGGCATCCACCACATCGCCAACAGCAACGGGACTTGTACTTGTAAGTCCTTCAATACGGAATTTACCTTTGATGCGACAGGGAATAAGTTCCCCGTCAGCATCTTTTATATGATACCAGCTACCCGTCGATTTGTACACTACACCAGTCATGTAGCCAAAATAACGGATTTTTGGATGATACGCACTAGCCGTTGATTATCTGCTCTTGGTGGTTGATAGATTCTTGGTGAATCGCCTTAAAGATGCGTAAGATAAACTCCTCGCTTAATCCTTTTTCGTCGCCATCAAGAATCATTTTACCCAAAATTTCATTCCAACGTTTTGATTGCAAAACTGCTACGTTGTGATCTTTTTTGAGTGCTCCAATTTCATTGGCAATCTTCATGCGTTTGCTAAGGCTTTCCAACAAACCAGCATCAATAACATCAATTTGCGTACGCAAGGTGTTGAGTTTGTTTTTGTACTCCGCATCGTCGTCCGTTTCTTTTCGGATTTTCAAATCCTCCATCATTTGAACTAGGGTATCGGGAGTAATTTGCTGTGCAGCATCGCTCCAGGCGTTGTCTGGATCCCAGTGGGTTTCTACCATCAATCCGTCAAAATTCAAATCCAATGCTGTTTGGCAAATGTCTTGGATAATATCCCTGCGTCCTGCAATGTGGGATGGGTCACAAATTAGGGGTAAATCTGGGAAGCGGTTCTGTAGCTCTACTACAATTTGCCATTCGGGATTGTTGCGGTATTTTGTTTTCTCATAGGCCGAAAACCCGCGGTGAATAACCCCTAAGTTTTTGATGTTGGCTGTGTGCAAACGCTCAATGCCCCCTAGCCAAAGGGACAAATCTGGGTTTACAGGGTTTTTTACCAATACAATTTTGTCAGTGCCTTCAAGGGCATCGGCAATTTCTTGTACGATAAATGGACTCACTGTGGAGCGTGCGCCAATCCACAAAATATCAATATCGTGCTCTAATGCTAGTTTCACGTGTGCTGCATTAGCAACTTCAGTGGCAATAAGCAAGCCAGTTTCTTCCTTCACACGCTGTAACCATTTTAACCCAATGGCACCTACCCCTTCAAAATTTCCAGGACGTGTACGTGGCTTCCAGATACCTGCGCGATAAGCGGTTACATCGGTGTCTTTGAGTTGGTGTGCGATTTTAAGCACTTGTTCTTCAGTTTCAGCGCTACAAGGCCCTGCGATTACGAGAGGGTGGTCAAGCCCAAAATCGTTGAGCCATTGACGTATTTGTGGATTGTTTTCCATGGGTATTTATTTACGGTCTAAAATTGTTCCTATTTTATTTATGTTTTTCATTTCTAAAAGCAGTTCCTCAACGGCATCTGCCTCCAATTTTTCTTTGAATGCGTTCAGGTTGGAAATGTACTCATTTAGTGTTTCCAAAACGTTATGCTTGTTTTGCATAAAAATGGGCATCCACATTTCCGGTGAACTTTTGGCAAGGCGTACCGTGGACGCAAATCCACTACCTGCCATATCAAAGATGTTTTGCTCATCGGTTTCTTTTTCCAAAACCGTTTTTCCGAGCATAAAAGAGGTGATATGCGACAAATGCGACACATAGGCAATGTGCCTATCGTGGGCAATAGGGTCCATGTGGCGCACCAGCATATTGAGTTTTTTAAGAAGATTTTCGGCGCATTCTAGCACATCCGGACGGGTTTGCGCCACCTCGCAAAGCATGATTGTTTTTCCCTCATACAGGTTTGAAATTGCCGCATCGGGACCTGAAAATTCAGTACCTGCAATGGGGTGTGCTGCCAAAAATTGATTGCGTTTGGGGTGATTTTTAACCGCCGCACAAATGGCTGCTTTGGTCGATCCAAAGTCCATTACGACTGTATTCGCTCCAATGTTGTCTAAAATTTGTGGCAACAGCGATGCAATCGCTGCCACAGGAATCGACACAAACACCCAATCGCTGTTGTCAAGTTTGTCTAGGCTTCCTTTTTGATGAATAAGCCCAAGCTCCAAAGCACGATCTAGGGTGCTTTCTTTTCGGCTGATGCCCTCCAAAACTGCTTCGGGGAATAAGCGTTGTACATCTAACGAAAGTGAGCCGTTCATCAATCCAATACCTACAAAACTTATTTTCATAAGGCAATTCGGTTTAAGGCTTCTTGAATACGTGCTTCGGATACGCAAAGCGAAAAGCGAATATAGCCTTCGCCTGCATTACCGAAAATGGTACCCGGTGTAATAAAAATGTGTTTTTCGTTTAATATTTGATCTATATAGGTTTCGCTATCTGTAGCGCCTACGGGTAGTTTTGCCCAAACAAACATTCCTGCGGTATCTTTTTGGTAGGTAGTGTTAAGTGCATCGGCAAGTTGCCACACGAGCTTTCTGCGGGTTGAATACACCTCATTCATCTGTGCAAACCATTCGGCACTTTCGTTAAGTGCGGCAATAGCCCCTTGTTGAATGCCAAAAAACATTCCCGAATCCATATTGCTTTTTACTTTGAGCACTTGCGTAATATGTTCCGCACTTCCGCATACCATACCCACGCGCCAACCCGCCATATTGTAAGCCTTACTCAGCGACTGAAATTCTAAGGCAACGTCTTTTGCTCCTGCCACGGCAAGAATACTCAACGGCTCGCTATTAAGAATATGCGCATAGGGATTGTCGTTAACAACAAGAATGTCGTGCTGCTTGGCAAAGGCAATCAATTCCTCAAAAAAGGACATGGTGGCTTTGGCACCCGTGGGCATATGGGGATAATTCACCCACATTAATTTTACACCCGATAAATCTTGTTTCGCCAACTCTTCCAAATTTGGAAGCCAATCTGTGTCAGCACTTAGGGCGTAAGGCACTGCTTTTGCACCCACCAATTCGGTAACCGAAGCATAGGTCGGATAGCCCGGATTGGGAATTAACACCCCATCGCCTTCGTTCAAAAATGCCATGGACACATGCATAATGCCCTCTTTGGAGCCCATCAGCGGTAGCACCTCATGCGTGGCGTCTAAGGCTACACCAAAAAAGCTTTGGTAATACGCTACAATGGCTTGACGCAACTCGGGTGTTCCCTGATAGCTTTGGTATTTGTGCGCCGTAGGATGCGAAAGGCTTTGCGTAAGTGCCTCAACAACCGATTGCGGGGGTGCCAAATCGGGGCTGCCAATACCCATATTGATGATATCCTTTCCCTTTGCGATGAGTCCACGGACTTCGCGTAACTTCCTAGAAAAGTAGTATTCTTGAACGCTATGTAACCTGTTTGCAGCTCTCATTTAGCAAGTTTGTTTTTATACGTCCCCAATACTTTTAAGGATTCCGTCATGATTTCCAATAGCTGCACCGCTTTGGTGTAAAACGCCACTTCATCAAAGGTTACATCGACAAAAAAGGAGTATTTCCACGGGGTTTCTACCACAGGCATGGACTGAATTTTGGTCAGGTTGAGTTTGCAATCGCTCAGCACATTGAGTACTGCTGCCAAACTACCTCGCTTGTGATCAAGGATAAATTTTAAGGATGCCTTATCCGCATTTTCAGAAGTCTCGGGCGTGGTTTTTACCACCACAAATCGCGTAGCATTATTTTCAATACTGTGAATGTTTGGCGCAACGATGTCTAATCCATACAATTCGGCAGCTGTGCGGGAGGCAATAGCCCCCAAACCGCTGATGTGCTTTTGGGCAATACGCTGTGCTACCTCTGCCGTATCGTCGTCTTCAATGAGTTTGATGTGCGGTTGGGTCGCAAAAAAATCTTTACACTGCAACAAAGCCATAGGGTGCGACGCCACTTCGGCAATGTCTTCAATTCGTGTGCCTGGGAGTGCCATCAGCTGATGCTCGATACGGATATACGCCTCGGCAACGATATGCAGTTGGTGTTTGTCAATAAGGGCGTAGTTCGGAATAATGGAACCTGCAATGGAATTTTCGAGTGCCATAACGCCCGCCTGGGACTGCCCCGACGTTACCGATGCCACCAAAGCATCGAACGACAGGCACTCGTCCAGATTGATGTCGGCACCAAAAAGCTGCACCGCCACCTCGTGGTGGTACGAACCCTTGATTCCCTGTATGGCAATTTTACTCTTCATACTGCATAAAAAAACCCCGAACATCTGCTCAGGGTTTACAATTCGTTTTTTAACACATTACACACCCTGCTACTTTCCGCTATAGAAGTAGTAAAAAGGCGTATAAAAAGTGTTGTTTTTCATTAGAGCGCAAATATAGACCCAAAACTGAAATAAAAAAAATTTTTTATTTTTAAATGATTCATCCCTCTTGTGCGCCTGCGTTCCCACTTTAAGATACGTCACGCGTCAAAGACGCGCGCCAGTATAGAAAGCACACAATAGAAATCGAACAGAATTTGGATATGTTAAGTATTTGGGGGGTTAGTTGTTTTAGAATTGATTAAAATAGTTGCATTTGATTCTTTTTTGGTGCATTTTTACATCAAATTAGCACCATGGCACGACAAAGTATAACGTTTACAAAACCCAATGATGACTGGTTAAAAACCCAAATAGAAAGCCAAGAATACATGAGTAAAAGCGAAGTTATTAACGATTTGATTCGTCAAGCACGAAAACAACACCAAGCAATAGATTGGATTAGAGCAAAGTTGGATAAAGCTGAGCAAAGCGGATTTACTAACGAATCAAAAGCGGAAATAAAGGCACAAGCAAAATTAATGAGCGATGGCTGAGTATCGCTTAAGCAATGAAGCAAAGAAAGACTTGATTCGAATTTATCAATACGGAATTGCGTATTTTGGAATAGCACAAGCTGATGCATACTTCGATGCATTTTTTGAGTGTTTTAACACTATTGCAGAACGACCTTTTTCTTTTGAATCTATCGATTACATTAAAAAAGGATACAGACGTTGTGTATGTGGTGTTGATTCCATTTATTTTAGGGTTCACTCAAATGTTGTTGAAATTATGGCAATTATAGGAAGACAAGATATATCAACGATTTTATAAAACCACCCCACTTTGATGCGCATGCGTTCCCATTTTAAGATACGTCACGCGTCAAAGACGCGCACCAGCGGGAAATAGTAAATTTTTTGTTAATTTAGCCATAAATAACCCCAAGTTGTTGAACAGAAATCACCTGCTTAATTCGCATATTTTCATTTTTACAGATTGGGGGAGTTGGATATACGATATCCATAAAGAGCGGATATACGCAATGCGTATATCTATATAGTTGTGGGCAATTAGGGCTAACGAAATTTAACCATGCCCGAGAAAACGTTTTCTGCTTGGGAGAAAAAAGGAAAGGGGAAACAGGAAGGATTGTTCATAGCGGGAGAAACTAAAGAAATCGGTTTTTCTTTGGAGGCGGTTTGCAAGTCTTAGCACTCCTGAAAAAATGTTAAGGCGGAAATTTTAAATTTAAATGCGATGAAAAATTCAATTTTAATAATTTCAATACTTTCTCTGCTTGCTTGTAGTCAAAATCAAGTGGACGATTCTGTTGTAGTAGATGAACCAGTTGTGCAAGATACACAAGATACATTTGTAGATAATGCACTATCAGTTTTAGAGGAATTAAGTGAGTATTATCCTCCAGAGGACATAGATTTAGTGTTACGCAAGATTGATTCAAATGGTCTCCAAACAGCAACTTTTAGCTTAAAGGGAGAAACAAAAGAAACAATTGAGTTAGGAAGTTTTGCCGAAAAGCAATATGCTTCTCTATCAAAGGGAGGAACTACCTGCTCAAATAAATGGGAATGTGGTAAAAGAATTAAAGAATGTCTAGACGAGGGTGATGATGCTTTAATTTCAAATGGTGCATGTGTAAGTTCTGCGTGGTGCGTAGAATGTGTTGAAAACTAAAAGCCCATAACAAAGTGCAAAACGACAATAGCGGTTATGCGCCGCTACTGCGTTTGCACTGGACCGTTGTAAGCAAGCTAAAAAAATCGTTACTTCAATTAAAAATGGATAAAAACACAAGAGAAATTTACGAGAAGTATGGAATAAATCCAGAGGAACGTGAAATCAAAAACCGAAAGAATATTGCGGAACGATACGACAAAATTGACAAGGAAAACAAAGAGTTTTTAAAAGAACTTTTCAGTAAAGCATTAGAGAAAAACTTTGATAAATATAAACATTACATACAAAATCCAAGATTCTATTATTTTACCGATTTGAAACCGACTATTGGAGAAATAATCAAATGTTTAATTATCGAAGCCCATTCTACCTCAATAACTATGACAAATCATTTTCTTGAAAGAGTGCTAAAATTAGCTCTAATCCAAAAAGAATCTGGAACGCAGCCAACAAAAATTACTGACTGGAATGAAACCTACTCTGCATCTGATAAGTATTCGAGTTGGGCAATGGAAAAAACTATAAAGGAATGCAAAGAATTGAATATAATTACAGAACATCAATATGAGGCTTTAACTCATTTCCGACAAACAATTAGAAATGGATTCTCTCATTTTGACCCAAAACAAATTTTGCGTGATTCGGAAAATACAATCGACATAATTGACAAATCTGATTCTAAAGAAATTAAAATAGCTGGAATAAACTATAAAGAAATCCCAACATTACAAAGTTTCTTTGTTGAACGATTTGCTAAAGAAAATTCAGAAGAATATTTTGATTTCGCATTTAATATAATGTTGAGTATAGAAAGACATTTTAAAAAAGAATATTGGGATAAAGCACAAAAAGCCAGTGATTAACAATGTATAACCGCAATTACTGCGGATTCGACTACGTCCGAATCCACCCCCTCTGGTGCCCCCTCTGGTGCGCCAGCGTACCTATTTTAAACAAGGTTAGTCACGCGTCAAAGATGCGCCAGTATAGAGCTAAAAGAGAATTTTTTCTTCTAAAACACCGCACTTGCCACTTTGTGGATATTATCCGATTTGCCCATGGAGTAATAGTGCAAAAAGGGAACCCCTGCCTCAACGAGTTCTTTGCTTTGTACCGTGCACCAATCAATACCCACTTGCCGCACCGCATCAGGAGTTTTGGCTTTAAGCACCTCTTTAATCAGTGCCTCGGGCAAATCCACATGAAAACGATGCGGAATAAGATTGAGTTGCTTTTTGGTTGCCAACGGCTTTAGCCCTGGGATAATGGGCACCTCAATACCAGCAGCACGACAGTTTTCTACAAACGCAAAAAACTTGCTGTTATCGAAAAACATTTGGGTAACGATATAGTCCGCGCCGGCTTCAATTTTTTTCTTTAAAAAGTGTAAATCGCTTTCCATATTGGGGGCTTCCATGTGTTTTTCGGGATAGCCCGCCACGCCAATGCAGAAATCGGTTTGCGCAGAGTTTTGCAGGTCTTCATCCAAATAAATACCGTTGTTCATGTCTGTAATTTGATTGACCAAATCCAGCGCATAGGCATTCCCTTTGGGCTCGGGCTTAAAATAGGTTTCCGATTTTACGGCATCGCCACGAAGCGCAACTACGTTATCTATCCCCAAAAAACCCATATCAATCAAAAAATTCTCGGTGTCTTCTTTGTCAAAACCACCACAGAGCACGTGCGGTATGGCATCTACTTTATACTTGTTTTGAATAGCAGCACAAATACCCACCGTTCCGGGGCGTTTGCGCACAATGCGCTTTTCCAACAAGCCGTTAGACAGTTCCTTAAATTCATACTCCTCACGGTGATAGGTTACATCAATAAACGGGGGATTGAACTCCATCAGCGGATCGATATTATCAAAAATAGTTTGGATATTTTGCCCCTTTAGCGGAGGTAAAATCTCAAACGAAAACAGTGTTTTTCCTGCTGCTTGTTGGATGTGTTCGGTTACTTTCATCTTAAGTATTGATATTAGGTTGTAGCCACTGTGTGGCTTTTTCAATAGAAATTCCTTTGCGTTGTGCATAGTCACGCACTTGCGCATCGGTAATTTTTCCAAGTCCAAAATAGTTGGCTTGGGGGTGGGCAAAATAGTATCCCGAAACCGAGGCTGCCGGCCACATGGCTAAACTTTCGGTTAACTCTACACCGATACGCTCGTTGACTTGCAACACCTCCCAAATGGTTTCTTTTTCCAAGTGATCGGGGCATGCGGGATAGCCCGGTGCCGGACGAATACCGCTATAGTTTTCTTTAATTAAGTCCTCGTTAGTTAGCGATTCGTTGGGTTGGTAGCCCCAGTGTTTGGTACGCACTTGCGCGTGTAAGTATTCGGCAAAGGCTTCGGCAAATCGGTCGGCGAGTGCCTTGACCATAATACTGTTATAATCGTCGTTTTGGGCTTCAAAATCTTTGGCAAGTTCAGCGGTACCAAAACCAGCTGTTACACAAAAACATCCCATATAATCTTGTACGCCACTTTCCTTTGGAGCAATATAATCGGAAAGTGCTCGGTAGGGTTTTCCTTTACTTTTTTGCAACTGTTGGCGCAGTGTTCTAAAGAAATACGTTTGGTTATTGTGAGTAACTTCAATATCGTCTTGTGCGTTGCTATTCGCCTCAAACAGTCCATATACAGCTTTGGCCTGCAGCAATTTCCCATCAATAATTTGTTGCAGCATTAGCTTTGCGTCTTCAAAAAGCTGGGTAGCTTCGGTGCCTACTACTTCATCCGTCAAAATATCGGGATACTTACCGTGCAAATCCCACGAACGGAAAAAGGGTGTCCAATCGATGTAATCCACTAGCGGTTGGAGGTCTTGCTCAAATTGAAAAACACCTAGGTTGTTGGGTTTTACCGGGGGTTCTTTTTCAAAATCAAGTTGCAACCGCTGTGCTCGCGCCTCGGCTAATGACACATAGGTTTTGTGATCGCTGCGCTGTTGAAAACGTGTGCGAAAATCCTCGTACTCGTCTTTGATTTGCGCTTTGTATTGTTTGTTTGTTTGGGGTTGTAAAAGCTTACCCACCACCGTAACTGCCCTAGAGGCATCGTTTACGTGTACTACAGTATGGTCATATTGGGGAGCGATTTTCACTGCCGTATGCGCTCGTGAAGTGGTTGCGCCACCAATTAGCACCGGAATATCATGCCCGGTTTTGTTTAATTCTTTTACCAAATAGACCATCTCATCTAAGGAAGGGGTAATCAGCCCCGATAAGCCAATGGCATCTACTTGTTCTTTTAGGGCGGTTTCAATAATGCGTTCTGGGGGTACCATCACACCCAAATCAATAATATCATAATTGTTGCAGCCCAATACCACACTAACAATGTTTTTACCAATGTCGTGTACGTCCCCTTTTACGGTAGCCATCAAAATTTTTCCTGCAGCCTCGGGTTTTCCAGATTGTTCTGCCTCAATGTAGGGCAAAAGATAAGCAACGGCTTTTTTCATCACTCGTGCCGATTTTACCACCTGTGGTAAGAACATTTTTCCGCTCCCAAACAAATCGCCCACCACATTCATGCCGTCCATAAGAGGCCCTTCAATAACTTCGATGGGGGCTTTGGCAGCCTGACGGGCTTCCTCAATATCTTGCTCCACAAACTGGTCTATCCCCTTAACTAAGGCGTGCGTAATGCGTTGTTGCAGCTTTTGCTCGCGCCATGCCAAATCGTTTTTGGTTTTCGTCTTAGCATCGCCTTTTACACTTTCGGCAAAGTCTAAAAGTCGCTCTGTGGCATCGCCTCGGCGGTTGAGCAGCACATCCTCTACATGCTCCAACAAGTCTTTTGGAATTTCATCATACACCTCCAGCATTGTTGGATTTACAATCCCCATAGTCATGCCGTGTTTGATACCGTGGTACAAAAACGCTGCGTGCATGGCTTCACGAACGGTATTGTTTCCTCTAAACGAAAAAGATACGTTGCTCACACCTCCGCTAACATGGGCGTGCGGAAGGTTTTCTCGAATCCATTTGGTGGCATGAAAAAAGTCAAGCGCATTGGTTTTGTGCTCTTCCATTCCAGTTGCTACAGGGAAAATATTTGGGTCGAAAATGATGTCTTGAGGAGGAAAACTCACCTCGTTGACCAAGATTTCATAAGAACGTTTGCAAATTTCGATACGGCGTTCAAGCGAATCGGCTTGCCCATTTTCGTCAAACGCCATAACAATTACAGCAGCGCCGTAACGTCTAATTTTTTTGGCTTGATGAATAAAGGCTTCTTCGCCCTCTTTTAAGCTTATGGAATTTACCACACATTTACCTTGCACCACTTGCAAACCGGCTTCGATAATTTCCCATTTTGAACTGTCAATCATAATGGGAATGCGGGCGATATCTGGCTCAGACTGAATAAGGTTTAGAAAACGTGTCATGGCTGCAACACCGTCAATCATTCCCTCATCCATATTGACATCCAAAATCTGTGCGCCACCCTCTACTTGGTCACGTGCAATTTGCAACGCCGTTTCAAAGTCGTCTTGCTCAATCAACCGCAAAAACTTACGCGAACCTGTTACGTTTGTCCGCTCACCCACATTGACAAAATTGGTATCGGGGCGCACAATCAAAGGCTCCAATCCGGAAAGCGATAAATAGGGAGTAGTGCTAGGCATCTTGTAAAATGGGTCTGGGGTTATGGTTGGCTGCAGCTTTTGCCAGAAGGGCAATGTGCTCAGGAGTTGATCCGCAGCATCCGCCAATGATATTGACGAGTTGATCGGACAAATAAGGCTCAATAAGCGAACACATTTCTTCGGGGCTTTGGTCATAAGCACCAAAAGCGTTAGGCAATCCCGCATTTGGGTGTGCCGAAATAAAGTGTTGGCTCTGCTGCCCTAGGCGTTGGACGTAAGGTTTTAATTGGTCTGCGCCCAAGGCGCAGTTAAATCCAACGCTCAATAAATCGATGTGGGAAACAGAGACCAAAAACGCCTCCACCGTTTGCCCTGATAAGGTGCGTCCCGAGGCATCCGTAATGGTACCGCTTACCATGACAGGAATATCCAATTGCTGTTCTTCCTTAATTTCGTCAATGGCAAAAAGGGCAGCTTTGGCATTTAGCGTATCAAATATCGTTTCCACTAAAAGCATATCCACACCTCCCTTGATTAAACCCAAGGTTTGTTCACGATAGGCTGCTTTGAGTTCGTTAAAGGTTATGGCGCGATAGCCTGGGTCGTTTACATCGGGTGACATACTTGCCGTTTTGTTGGTAGGTCCAATTGAACCCGCCACAAAACGGGGTTTGTCTGGAGTTTTTTCCGTGTAAGCATCGGCTGCTTTTCTTGCAATTTGTGCCGAGGCAACATTGAGCTCTGTAACATACTCCTCCAAAGCATAGTCTGCCATGGCAATACTTGTGCCAGAAAACGTGTTCGTTTCAATAATATCGGCGCCTGCTTCAAGGTATTTTGCGTGCACCTCGTAAATGGCATCGGGTTGGGTTATAGAAAGCAAATCGTTGTTCCCGATAAGCGGAATAGGGTGATCAACAAATCTATCGCCACGGAAATCTTCTTCAGTAAACCCATAGGCTTGCAGCATGGTACCCATGGCACCATCGAGCACCAAAATACGTTCCGATAAGTGTTTTTTTAAACTACTCACAGCAATGAATCTAATGCTTGTTTTATGTCGTTAATAATATCTTCCGTGTGCTCCAACCCGACCGAAATGCGGATCAGTCCGTCGGTGATATCTACCGCTAAGCGGTCTTCTTCACTAAGCTTGCTATGCGTAGAAAGTGCAGGTTGGGTAACTATGGTTCGGGTGTCGCCCAAATTGGAAGAACGCGAACACAATTGCACGGCATCAATAAATTGTTTTCCACCCTCAAGTCCACCTTTGACCTGAAAGGCAACGATATTTCCACCACGCTTCATTTGCTTTTTGGCAATGTCATATTGCGGGTGAGACGGATGAAACGGATAACGTATTTCCTCTACTGCATCGTGCGTAGTTAAAAAATCAACCACTTTTTCAGCGTTGTCACAATGTCTATCCACGCGCACCGCAAGGGTTTCTAAACTCTTGGAAAGTGTCCACGCGTTGAAAGGTGACATGGAAGGTCCAGTGTTTCGGGCAAACAAATAAATCTCCCGAATCAAATCGGAACGACCTACTGTTACACCGCCCAGCACTCTACCCTGTCCATCGATGAGTTTTGTAGCGGAATGAATGACCAAATCTGCACCAAACGCAATGGGTTGTTGCAAGTATGGCGTAGCAAAGCAATTGTCGATAACCAAAATGAGGTTGTGCTTTTTTGCTAATGCGCCTAATCGTTCCAAATCTAAAACTTGAAGCCCTGGATTGGTTGGCGATTCTGCATAAATCATTTTGGTATTGGGCGTAATCAATTCCTCAAATCGATCTAAATCCGTTACATCAAAATAGGTGGTATTAATGTTCCACTTAGGGAAATATTTGGTAAACAACGTATGCGTAGAACCAAATACCGCACGCGCCGAAAGAATATGGTCGCCACTGTTGAGTAATGCGGCAAACGTACCAAAAACAGCAGCCATACCTGTTGCAAAGGCATACCCATCTTCAGCACCCTCCATTTGGCAAATTTTCTCAACAAATTCACTTGTATTGGGATTGGTAAATCGTGAGTAAATATTTTTCTCTTTCTCCTCGGTAAAAGAGGCACGCATATCTTCAGCATCCTCAAAAACAAAGCTCGAAGTCAGGTACAGTGGCACACTGTGCTCACTGTGTTGGGAGCGTTCCGTTTGGGTGCGAATGGCGTTGGTTTCAAATTTTTTATTGCGGGACATAAGGCGTGTTATTTACGATTACAGAAAAGGTGATGTCGGCAGTTGCAGCAAGGGTTAAGGATACCGAACAATATTTGGTAAAAGACAACTGTGCAGCGCGATAAATTTTTTCAGGCTTTACCTCACCGCTAACCCGTACAATAGCGTGAATTTTGGTAAATAGCGAAGGGGCGGGCTTGTCGTCACGAACACCGTCTACGTCAATTTCCAAAGTATCAAACGCTACTTTCTGTTTGTTTAAAATAGATATGATATCAATGCTTGAACAACCCGCAACGCCCATCAGCAACAACTCCATAGGGCTTGCCCCTTGTGGGCTATCAACCGATTTGTTGTCAATAGCAATTTGATGTCCTCTATCGTTTTCGATAGTGGAAAAATAACCGGATTGGTGGGTTAATTTTATATTCATTTGGTAGTGGTTTTTGGTTCAAACACCTCGCTTATTAAGTTGTTAAGTTGTTCGTGTTCAATAAGAAACGCATCATGTCCGTGAATGGAGGTAATGGTTTTGAAAAACACATTAGGTTTTACATTCATCAGGCGACGATAGGTTTCGCGGTTGTCTTCGTGCGTAAAAAACAAGTCGGTATCAATTGAAACAAGGTATATATTACCCGTTATTTGCCCTACTAAGTCCTCAAACGAATCTCTTTCTTGACAGATATCAACCGTTCCCAGTAGGTGATTCATGGTCATATAGGCACGCACATCAAACCGTCCAGCAAGTTTATCTCCGTGATGTAGTAACCAAGTTTCGACATTATAGCGATTCAGTTCGGGATGTGTTGTACGTCCAAATCGCGATTTAAACGATTGTGGCGTGCGGTAGCACAACATGGCGTGAATCCGAGCGTCCTCTAATGGATTTTCAGAATTATGCAGCAATCGGTCTTGCAACAACACATTTGCCAAAATCCAATCAGAAGATTCCCAATGACAAGCAATAGGTATGATGTTTTGGATAAAATTGGGATGCGAAACAGCCATTTCCCAGGCTAAAGCACCGCCAATAGAACCTCCAATAGCAGCATACAGCTCGGTTACATCCAAAGCGTCGAGAACAATTTTAAATGCCTCAGACACATCGCGCAACACCCAATCTTTATAATTCGTTAGAAAATTATCGCTATACCCATTTCCGGGAAAATTAAAGGCAATAATGCTATACACTTCAGTATCAATCAACTTTTTAGGACCGATAATATCACTCCACCAGCCCTCTTCGCCAGTAACATTGGAATTCCCCGTTAGCGAATGATTTACCAAAACCACAGGAGCTTTATCCAATGGCTGTCCAAACACTTGATAGAAAAGGGTTATGGGAACAACCTTTCCGCTTTGCAAGGTAAAGGAAGGAAGAACGTGTTGTTGAAGTGATGACATATTGCCTTTTATTCTTTTAGAACTTTATAACGTATCAAATGCAGCCTGTAAATCTGCTTTTAGGTCTTCGATATCCTCCAAACCAACAGACAAGCGAATAAGGTCTTTGGTTACTCCCGTATCTTCTTGTTGCTCCGGAGTAAGCTGCTGGTGTGTGGTACTTGCGTTGTGAATAATCAACGACTTTGAATCACCAAAGTTTGCCAGTAGCGAGAAAATTTTGGTGTTATCTGCGATTTTCTTTGCTGCTTCAAACCCACCTTTGGCACCAAATGTTACTACACCACTTTGTCCTTTGGGTAGGTACTCATCGGAAGCCGCTTTGTATTTACTGGATGCTAGCCCAGGGTAATTTACCCACTCCACCGCATCATTTTCACTTAGCCATTTTGCTAATTCAAGTGCATTTTGGCTATGCTTTTGCATTCTTACTTCTAGAGTTTCAAGTCCCTGAATAATTTGAAAAGCATTAAACGGACTAATGGCAGCGCCAAGGTCACGCAATCCTTCAATTCGAACACGTGCAATATATGCTGCAGGACCTAAAGCCTCGTGGTAATTTAGTCCATGATATGAAGGAGATGGCGAAGTAAATTCTGGGAATTTACCACTAGACCAATCAAACGTACCCGCATCAATTATAATACCACCCATGGCAGTTCCGTTACCATTGATGTACTTTGTAAGCGAGTGAATCACAATGTTTGCTCCGTGCTCAATGGGATTCAAAAGTGCAGGCGTAGCCACGGTATTGTCCACCATAAACGGGATTTTGTGCTTTTTGGCTACTTCCGAAATGGATTTCAAATCCAACACATCAAGTTTTGGATTCCCAAGAGACTCTGCAAAAATGAGGCGTGTGTTTTCTTGAACGGCCTTATCAAAATTTGACACATCATTTGGGTCAACAAACGTTGTTGTGATGCCAAAGCGTGGCAACATCGATTTAAGCATATTGTATGAACCTCCATAAAGGCTATTTGATGATACAATATGATCCCCAGCTTTTAGGAAAGTTAAAATTCCTGTGGATGCAGCTGCTGTACCCGAACAGGTAGCTACTGCTGCAATACCGCCTTCAAGGGCTGCCAATCGCTGTTCCAACACATCTGTTGTTGGGTTGTTTAAGCGTGTATAGATATAGCCAGGCTCTGCAAGGGCAAATAAGTTAGCTGCATGCTCAGCGTTTTTAAACACGTAAGAAGTAGATTGGTACAATGGTACCGCGCGTGTTCCTTGTGTTTGTGTTACATCATGCCCCACATGAAGGGCGTTCGTTGAAAATTTAGAATTACTCATAATTATGCTATTGGAAATTGATTTTTAAATGTGGGTACTAAGTCTAGTTTCTCCCAAGTGAATAGTTCCACTTCACAGTCAATACGACCGTTGTAAGGAGACTCGAAAGTCTTTTTTACCGTTTCGGGTTGTCTACCCATATGCCCATAGGCAGCGGTTTCAAAATAAATGGGATTTCGGAGCTTCAATCGTTTTTCAATGCCATAGGGTGTCAAATCAACAAGCTTTGCAATGCTTTCTGCAATTTCGGCATCGCTTTGCGCTGTTTTTGATGTTCCATAAGTATTGATAAAAATAGATGTAGGTGCGGCTACACCAATGGCGTAACTCAACTGCACCAACGCCTCGTCGCAAACGCCTGCGGCAACTAAGTTTTTGGCAATATGACGCGCGGCATAGGCAGCACTTCTATCTACTTTTGAAGGGTCTTTTCCGCTGAAGGCACCTCCGCCGTGAGCCCCTTTTCCACCATAAGTGTCAACGATAATTTTACGCCCAGTAAGTCCGGTATCGCCATGAGGACCTCCAATTACAAATTTGCCCGTTGGGTTGATGTGATAGGTAATATCTGCCCCAAATAAGGCTTGAATAGCATCTGGATAACTCGAAATTACTTTCGGCATAACAACCTCAATCAAATCTTTACGGATTTTGGCTAACATAGCCTCATCTTCGTCAAAGGCATCGTGTTGGGTAGAGATTACAACAGTATCTACACGAAGGGGTTTGTGGTCGTCGGAGTACTCTAAGGTTACCTGCGACTTAGCATCGGGTCTTAAGTATGGTACTTGCGATTTCTCGCGTCTAAACTCAGATAAGGTACGCATGATATTGTGAGCAATATCCAATGCCAACGGCATGTAGTTTTCGGTTTCGTTATTGGCATACCCAAACATAATGCCTTGATCTCCAGCACCTTGTAGAGAATCTTCTGCTCGCTCTACCCCTTGATTGATATCGGCAGATTGTTCGTGGATGAGCGAAATCACCCCACAGGAGTTACCTGAAAATTGATAGGCGTCTTCGGTATACCCAATGCGGTTTATGGTATCACGTGCAATGGATTGTAAGTCTAAGTAGGTTTTACTTTTGACTTCCCCCGCCACAATGGCTTGCCCAGTGGTAACTAAGGTTTCACAAGCAACTTTACTGCTTGGATCAAAGGCAATAAAATGGTCTAGTAGCGCATCGCTAATTTGGTCTGCAACTTTATCTGGGTGACCTTCCCCTACAGATTCTGATGTGAAAAAATATGACATGTTCTTGCTTTTTAGAAGAATTGAGACCGATTGTACTCATCAAAAGCAAGCTGTTTTAGCAGTTTTTTTGAGAGGTTGCAATCAGTCAAATCCATCCTCTGATGGCGCAAATATACAACCTACTCAAAAAAATACAATACTTTCTTAGCGGAAACTAAAAGAAACACCCGCATTTAGGGTATTAAACTCTTGAAGGGTGTAGTTGGCAAATATTTTTAAGAACAGTAGGTTTGCCCTAACCCCTAGCATAGCGTGGGTGCCTGTGGAACTGCTTTCAGTTTTTAGAGGGTCTTTAGGTGTACCCGGGAATTCAGCAGAATAATCACCTAGGAGTTGTATGTTGGCATCGCCTTTCCCGTAACCAAAACCACCCACAACGCTTATTATTGGAAAATCAAGTGAAGCTAATGCTTGTACCATAAACGTATCAACTCCCAAAGATACTTTTTGATTAGAGGCAGCATTTAACTCATACCCACCATTAAGTTTCGTAAAAGATGCCAAAGCGGACACATTCAGGGGTAATTTGTCAATTATACCGAAATATTGCATAAGGTTATGCTTTATTCCAACACCAAAAACATCAACTTCAAGCCCTTTAACTTTTACTTTAGGCACATACCGGACAATTAAATCGGTATCAAAGAAAAGTCCTACCCCCGCCTGGATGTAGGGCACAGGCATAGCATTCATTATTAAATCTTCTTCAAAACCAGGGAGATTAATTGTCGCTCCAGAAAGTTTTTCAGTAAAAGTAGCGGTGTTTTTAGGTCCAAAAGCAGTACTTGCTGTGAGGGCACTTGGAGTAAGTTGTTTAAGACCCAAATCAGCGGTATTAAATGTTTTTGCAGCATCGGAAACACTAGGAAGCGCCGTACCAATGGTAATATCAAAACCTAATTTTTTGTGTGTTTTTGCAGAGGATGCCCAGCCTGTATTTAACCCTTGGGTAAGTGACTGTCCCACAGGAGAAATATATGCGTTCGCCATAAGTTGCGCATCAGCAGCAGTTGCGTCAAGGACTTTCTTTAAATCATCAAAAAATTGAGCCGATGAAAAAGTAGTCGTTAAAAAAGCAAAAAGTAATAAAATACGTTTCATAGTAGTTTGAAATAAGATTATATCAACAAATATACTATAAAAAATACTTGAGTGTAAAGTAGACAAATCTAGGCTGTATCATGTATAAAGTGGTGGTTTGGGTGATACTTGAAAAACTATCTCTATTGATGCTTGTATTGCCCAAAACGTTATTTGCCTGAATGGCAAACTCCCAAGGGCTATCTTTTTTGTTAAATACTAAAGACATACTCACATCATCATACCTATTTAGCGAGGTGCTCCCTAAGCGATAGTCGAATAGGCTATACTCAGCTACGAAAATAAACCCCTTAAGAAAGGCAGCATCCACACCCACAAAAGGTCTTTCAGTAATGTAATGCAACACCCTATTTTCGTCTTTGGAACGATTGATATTGTAACTGTAGCCTAGCTCTATGTTTGGCGCAGCTTTAAAGTTTGTTGCCAAACTAGCACTTCCAAACTGTGTGAAATAATCAAATCTTCGCAGGGCATCATTGACAATGTTGTAGGATAAATTCTTATTTGCCCTAAGAGAAAGGTTCCCTTTAAGCTTGTTGAAGCTTTTTTGAAGTCTTCCGTTGAGACTGATGCTTTCCTCGGCTTTGGGTGAATTAAAAGGCGAGGACTCTCTGTTGATACCAACTAACGTGTTGACTGTTTTAAAATTATCAAACTGTTTCCTGTAGTTTAATCGCACAAAAATATTTGTGAAATTGAACATGTTGAAGTTGAAATAATTGAGCGAAAAGTTGTTAAAATAGGCCGGGCCTAACTGACTGTTCCCCAAAAACATCCTGTTGTAATTATTTAAGATATAAGCATCGCCAAGTCTACTCACATCAGAGTATTGTAATTGCGCATTGTAGGTAAAACGCAGTGTTTCTGATTTGCGAAGTTGGTAACTAACCCAAACATCTGGAAGCAGTCTCGTTTCACTGGTATTCAAGTCAGTGCCCTGTAGGGTGCTAATATCGTAAGTATGCAGCGTCAGTCCTGGATTAAAGGTGATTTTTCCAGTCTTTACTCGATATCTGAGTGCCGTATATATATCTGAAAATTCGTAACGGACATCATTTATGAGATTTGTGTCATTCAATACATTAGATTGTTCACCAACAATACTACTAATACTTGAATCAAAATCTTGTCTAACCTGAGTGGTACCTACTGTCAAATTTGCACTGGCAGTATTGCTCACCATATAGTAATATTCCAATCGTCCGTCTAGCTTATGCGTTTTGGTAAAACGGTTTTGCTGTAAGCTATACCCACCGGTTTGTGTGGGAAGGCGAAGTATATTTTGGAAAAAATTGCGTTCTTTTTGGAGCTCAAAAAGGGGATTTTCTTCCTGCCATGCATGTTGCACCTCTAGCGCAAAAATGTGTTTTTCACTGAGGGTAAAATACGCGTTTAAATTCTGATTTAGTTGCCTTGGGGTTTGGGTTCGGTACGAGCTAATATCCTCTTGCCTAGCGGCATTAGAAGTTATATCGCTATACTCATTTTCACTCGCCGTTCGATAAAAAACATCATACTCTACTTGAACATTAGGGTTCGCATTGTACAGCGTGCTAAACTTATAGAGCTGCAAGCTATTGTCTTGATCAAAATCGTTGTCGGTAGTTTCTGTAACTCCTGTTGAGGTAAAGGTACGCTGCCGTATCGATTGGATTTTGGTGTTATTTTGAGAAACGATGGCAAAACCTGAAAAGTCAAGTCCCTTTTTTGGGGAGTATGAAAAGTTAGATGCTGCAAAATCATTTTCAATAGAGGCAGCATTGTTGTTTTGTAGGTTGGTCAACCCCACATCGTCGGTTTGGATTTGGATAGAAGATCCGCTACGGTTACTTTGGTTTCTAAACCCTCCTGTAAATCTGAAATAATCGCGTCTTGTGAAGGGATTTTCCCCTACATTATTGCTGTTCATTAAAAAATTTACACTGGTTTTGGGGCTGTAGTAGAAGACTTTTGGATTTAGGACAAAGCGATCTTTTTCACCACCACCTGCACCAAGTTCACCAAACCAAAATTTATCTTTTCCCTTTTTGAGTTTGATATTAATGGCCATGCTGTCATCATTATTGGTAACACCACTCAACTGAGAAATTTCATTAAAATTTTTAAGTACTTGGACTTTATCTATAGCGTTGGCTGGAATATTTTCTGTGGCAATTTTTGAATCGCCATCAAAAAAATCTTTCCCCTCAACCATTACTTTTTGCACTTGCCTTCCTTCTACTTCAATCTGTCCGTCATCGTTAATTTCAATGCCCGGAAGGTTTTCCAACACATCGCGAAGTTTTCGCTCTGTTCCAGTGTTAAACGAATCGGCATTATAGACAATAGTATCCCCTTGGATAGAAACCGGCATTTCGTAAGTAACTTCAACACCCTCCAGCTGTTCGGCTTGTTCGTACAACACAATAACCTCGTTAATGTCTTCAATAGATTTACGTTCCAACTCAACAGGCTTAAAACCCAAATAAGAGACTTTTATGATGTAGGGAACATCTTTCTTGATTCCAATTGAAAATTTGCCATCCAAATCTGAAATAGCAAAACTGTCCATACGGTTGGTCTCTTGATTTTTTGCTACAATATTGGCAGTAGATATGGCAACACCTAAACTATCCAAAATCACACCCTCAAAACGGACATTTTGAGCAAAGGCTGCGGTGTTCAGCAATAGTGCTGAAAAATATAATATTGCGTTATACTTCATGATTTAGCGTCTAATAAAAATTTGATTTTGGCCGCTCCTGTTACTGTTGTTTTGAAAGCGATCGCGCATTTCTTTGGCTTTTTCTTCGCGAATTTCAGTAAACTCCTTACCTGTAACTTTTTGTCCTTTTTTTGGAGGATCTAAGTTTACTTTTTCTGATACATTCATCTGAACCTCTGTACACACCAAGACCTTATTGCCGTCTTGTACCATAAGAACTAATCCGGGCAGTCCAAAATATTGTTCTGGACCCGCTGGAATAGGAATATCGGGCGTAAACCACACCGAAACAGTAACGTCAACTTCATCTGGTTCTTCTTCAGCAGGCGGATTATTACGTCTTCCAAAAGACATTCTAAATTGTGTGGGTTTTTGTTTGTGCGTATAGGTTGCCTCATAAGCGGTATACCTTCCAATTTGTTTGGTTTCTCCGGTTACATTCCATTCTGGTATTTTGGGAGATTTGTCAACCAAAAACAATTTACCAAACAGCTCTTGCTGGCTAATTTGCTTACGTGATGCTAAGTTTGAGTGGGTAACCTCATCCCCACCAGTACCAAAACGCATCATTCGCATACCCCTGTTTCCTTGTTGGGGTGCATCCAATTTTTCCTCTTTTTTGTAGATAGATTGATTTTTATCGAAATACAAAAAGAATGTTTGGGGCTCAGACAAGCGTTTTTTTATGCGTTCTGCTACCTCTTTAGGCATGTTGGGATTTGCACCAAAGTCAAGGTCCCTGCTGACCTTAAGACTGTAGGTTGCTTTGGTCAGTTGAGCCGACCCAGAAAAAGAAACTATTATAAGTATAGTAACAATTAATTGACGCATATTTTTTTGATTTTTAACAAATGTAGCATTTAGTATGCTTAATTATTATTAGACCCATTGAAATCAAATTAGTTTGATGCTCTGGAGCTTTTTAAACAAAGATACCCTATATTTAAGCCTCAATATTTGAGTATGCATATTGCCATAGCAGGAAACATTGGAGCAGGAAAAACATCACTAACCGAGTTGCTACACAAGCACTACGGGTGGGAAGCATTGTATGAAGACGTGGTTAAAAATCCGTATTTAGACGATTTTTATGCCGAAATGGAGCGTTGGTCATTTAACCTCCAAATTTATTTCTTAAACAGCAGATTTCGGCAACTGCTCGACATTCAAAAAAACGGGAATAAAGTGGTGCAAGACCGTTCTATTTATGAGGATGCATACATATTTGCACCCAACCTCCACGCCATGGGATTGATGACCCACCGCGATTTCAGTAACTACGCCGATGTTTTTGAGCTGATGGAGTCTATGGTAAAAGGACCCGATTTGATGATTTACTTACGTAGCTCTATTCCCAACTTAGTGGCACAAATTCACAAGCGCGGGCGTGAATACGAAAACTCAATTAGCATTGAATACCTAAGCCGACTCAACGAACGTTACGAAGCATGGGTCCACAATTATGACAAAGGAAAACTACTTATCATTGATGTTGATGAGCTAAACTTTGTTGACAACAAAGAAGATCTTGGTACTGTGATTGAAAAAATTGATGCTGAACTCGGCGGTCTATTTTCTGACTAGAGCGCTTTTTCAGCTTTTTCTAATGCAGCATTAACTTCTGCTTCGCTACCTTCAAAAACTTTTATTTCTTCACGTTCCTGACCATCTTTGGAAGTTACCACTGTCATGGTAGCTTTAGCAAGACCCTCGTCTGTACGTTCCATACGAACGTCCACTTGAAGTAGTTCTTCAGGGCTATGCGAATCACCCAATAGAGGCGCCAACACAAGGCCTATCAAACAGGTGAGTTTTATCAAAATATTCATTGAGGGTCCTGAAGTGTCTTTAAACGGATCTCCTACGGTATCTCCGGTAACAGCGGCTTTGTGTGCCTCTCCACCCTTTTTCTCCAATTTGCCATCGATTTCAATCCCTGACTCAAAAGACTTTTTGGCATTGTCCCAAGCACCACCGGCATTGTTTTGGAAAATTGCCCACATTACGCCCGAAACACATACACCTGCCATGTATCCACCCAGGGGTTCTGCGCCAAACAATAGTCCAATAATTATAGGTGTAATAATGGTGATAAGCCCCGGAATAAGCATTTCTTTGAGTGCGGCTTTGGTAGAAATATCCACACACTTGGCATACTCAGGTTTTCCTTTGCCTTCCATAATACCTGGAATTTCTTTAAACTGTCGGCGTACCTCATACACCATTTCCATGGCTGCCTTACCCACAGATTGCATCGCCAAAGCAGAAAATACAACCGGAATCATTCCACCAACAAAGAGCATGGCAAGCACATCTGCTTTAAAAATATTAATTCCATCAATTCCTGTAAACGTAACGTAAGCAGCAAACAACGCGAGTGCCGTAAGTGCTGCTGAAGCAATAGCAAAACCTTTACCAACGGCAGCGGTAGTGTTACCAACAGAGTCTAAAATATCGGTACGCTCACGCACTTCGGGGTCAAGCTCGCTCATTTCGGCTACACCCCCTGCATTATCTGCTATGGGTCCAAAAGCATCTATAGCAAGCTGCATGGCAGTAGTTGCCATCATGGCAGAGGCAGCCAAGGCAACGCCGTAAAATCCAGCTAGCGCATAAGAACCATAAATGGCCGCAGCAAAAAGAATTACGGATAAAAAAGTTGATTTCATTCCCACTGCCAATCCGGCGATAATATTGGTTGCAGCACCCGTTGAGCTGTTTTTTACAATATCAAGTACTGGTTTTTTACCAAGGGATGTGTAGTATGCGGTAACCATAGAAATAAGTGCCCCTACGGCAAGTCCAATACATGCTGCCCAAAAAACATTCACAGAGGGAACAGCAACAATACCTTCTCCAAAGAAATTCATGTTGAGTGATTCGGGAAGCATCCAATCAATAAAATACCAACTGGCAGCAAGGGTGAGTATAATAGCCACCCAATTCCCGGTGTCAAGTGCCTTTTGCACTTGTGATTCTTTGGCATTATTGTCTTTAATACGCACAAAAAGAGTTCCAATAACTGAGGCAACAACACCTACTCCTGCAATAACAAGCGGTAATAAAATAGGTCCCATTCCATTAAAACTTGTCAGCTCAGTACCCATGTCAAACATATCTTTGATGACGTAGTTTCCAAGTACCATTGCAGCAAGTACCGTAGCCACATAAGAGCCAAACAAGTCGGCACCCATACCGGCAACATCACCTACATTATCCCCTACATTATCGGCAATTGTTGCAGGATTTCGAGGGTCATCCTCGGGAATTCCTGCCTCTACCTTTCCTACCAAGTCGGCACCCACATCAGCAGCTTTAGTGTAAATACCACCACCCACACGCGCAAAAAGCGCAATAGATTCAGCCCCTAAAGAAAAGCCCGCAAGGGTCTCAAGTACTAGGGTCATTTGGGCGTAAAAGTCACCTTCGCCACCCATAAATTTGTCTACAAAAAACAAAAACAATAAGCTCAATCCAAGTACCGCAAGACCCGCAACACCAAGCCCCATAACGGTACCTCCACCAAAAGAAACTTTTAATGCGTTAGGCAAGCTCGTTTTGGCAGCTTCTGCAGTTCGAGCATTCGCATCTGTTGCAATACGCATTCCAATGTTTCCTGCAAAGCCACTAAAAACAGCCCCTAAGATAAATGCGGGTACTATCATCCAGTGTGTTGACGCCACTAACGTTGATATATAATACAACGCGGCTGAGGCAACAATAACAAAAAACAGTAACAAACGATACTCAGCATTTAAGAAGGCAAGAGCACCCTCTTTAATGGCGGTAGAAATTTCCTGCATTTTGGCTTCACCAGCCGATTGTTTACGAACCCAAAACGCCTTTACAAGCATTACAATCAGGCCAAAAACAGCTAGCAAAATAGGGAGATAGAAAATAAAAGAATTCATAATTTTAGGGGTGTATTAGTTAAGTACTTTTTTTACAGCACGAATAACGTCTTCGTGGTTTGGTAACCACTCAGCCAGTAGCACCGGAGAATACGGCGCAGGTGTATCGGCTGTATTAATTTTTTGTATGGGTGCATCTAAATAATCGAAAATTTGGTTTTGTACCTGATAGGTTATTTCTGTAGAAACATTTCCAAAGGGCCATGCTTCTTCCAAAATCACCAATCGGTTGGTTTTTTTCACAGATTCAATAATGGTATTGATATCTAATGGTCGGATTGTTCTAAGATCAATAAGTTCACAGGAGATGTTTTCTTTAGCCAAAGCATCTGCTGCTTTCTGTGCCTCTTTGAAAATTTTTCCAAAAGATACCACAGTTACGTCGGTACCTTGCTGCTTTACATCGGCAACACCAATAGGGAGCACATACTCGCCTTCGGGCACTTCGCCTTTGTCGCCATACATTTGCTCAGACTCCATAAAAATAACAGGGTCATCGTCGCGAATAGCGGCTTTTAATAGTCCCTTGGCATCATACGGATTGGAGGGCACGATAACTTTAAGTCCTGGACAATTCGCATACCAGCTTTCAAACGCTTGAGAGTGTGTGGCAGCAAGCTGTCCTGCAGAAGCTGTAGGACCACGAAAAACAATAGGGCACGGAAACTGACCTCCCGACATTTGTCGAATTTTTGCAGCGTTATTAATGATTTGATCTATCCCAACAAGCGCAAAATTAAAGGTCATAAATTCGATAATGGGACGGTTACCTGTCATGGTTGAACCCACGCCTATTCCTGCAAAACCAAGCTCAGAAATAGGGGTGTCAATAACACGCTTTTCACCAAATTCATCTAGCATCCCCTTTGAAGCCTTGTATGCACCGTTGTATTCGGCAACTTCCTCACCCATCAAGTAAATGCTTTCATCGTGGCGCATCTCTTCAGACATCGCCTCACATATTGCTTCTCTAAATTGTATGGTTCTCATAGCTGGTTTAAGTGGCGCAAAAGTAACAATAAAATACCCAAAAGCAAAAGACTTGAAAGTATTATGCATGCATAACACTTTTTATTTTTTTTATACCTTTGTATTTAAATCGAATCCCATGAAAATTCTAGTGTGTATTAGTCATGTTCCCGACACTACCTCAAAAATTAATTTTAAGGATAACAACAGTGTTTTTGACAACGTCGGAGTGCAGTTTGTCATCAACCCCAACGATGAATTTGGACTCACAAGAGCGGTGTGGTTTAAAGAGAAACAAGGGGCGCAAATTGACGTCATTCACGTAGGAAAAACCAGTGCCGACGCTACACTGCGCAAATGCCTTGCCATAGGAGCTGACAAAGCGTTTAGAATTGATACGCCTGCACTAGACGGTGCTTTGGTAGCCAAAGAAGTTGCTGCTTTTATAAAAAACAATCCTTACGATTTGATTATTACCGGACGCGAGTCTATTGACTATAATGGTGCTATGGTGCCCGGAATGCTAGCGGCTTTGCTAGATATTCCATTTGTGCCGAACTGTGTTGGATTGGAAATTGATGGAAATACAGCTATTGCTGAAAGGGAAATTGATGGGGGGCGTGAAAAACTAAAAGGATCTTTACCTATGGTTATTGGCGGACAAAAGGGCTTGGTTGAAGAGTCTGATCTGCGTATTCCCAACATGCGGGGCATTATGCAAGCGCGTCAAAAACCTTTTGAGGTTGTTCCGTCACAAAATACTGCTGCAAAAACCCATGATATTGAATTTGAAAAACCCGCTCCTAAAGGAGAGGTTACCCTTATCCCTGCTGACGACCTAGACCAACTTATCGAACGCTTACACAAAGAAGCTAAAGTCATTTAATCATTATGTCTGTACTTGTATTTACCGAAACCGAAAACAACACACTAAAGCGAAACGCTTCTGAAGTTGCATCTTATGGTGTTGCCCTTGCCAAAAAACTTAGCACAACGTGTGCAGCGATAACGTTCAATGCTGAAAATGCCAATGCGTTAGGCGCATATGGCATTGCGCAAGTTGTAAATATTACGAATGCACCAAATGTATTTGACGCAAATGCCTATGCCAGTGCTGTGGCGGCTCATGCGAAAAAAAATGGTATTAGCCATGTCGTTTTGGGAAGTAGCGCAGATGCAAAGTTTTTGGCACCTATCCTTGCAGCTAAACTCGATGCAGCTTATGCGCCAAACGTGGTTGCCCTGCCTGAGCAGTTAAACCCCTTGACGGTTAAGCGTACCGCTTTTACCAACAAGGCTTTTGTACACACACAATTAGCCTCCGATGTCAACATTATTGGAGTAGGAAACAATACTTTTAGTGTGATTGAAAATACTGTGCCGTGTAGCGTTGAAGAAGTACAATCAGATCATATTACTTCAAATCTAGAACGCATTTCCATAGATAAAGTTTCTGGGAAAGCCACCATCGCCGATGCGGATGTAGTGGTTTCGGGAGGCAGAGGATTAAAGGGTCCGGAACATTGGCATTTGGTAGAAGACCTTGCCGAAGTACTTGGAGCTGCCACGGCATGTTCAAAACCCGTCTCAGATATGGGGTGGCGATCGCATGATGAACACGTTGGACAAACCGGAAAACCCGTTTCTACAAACCTGTATATTGCTATTGGCATCTCGGGTGCTATACAACATTTGGCAGGGGTGAATGCATCCAAAGTAAAAGTTGTTATCAACAACGACCCCGAAGCGCCCTTCTTTAAAGCTGCTGATTACGGCGTGGTAGGCGACGCCTTTGAAGTGATTCCCGAACTCACCAAAAAGTTAAAAGCATTTAAAGCGCAGGCATAATCAACGAATTTTGTACTTTTAGACTTCGTTTGTAACTACCAAAAAATGAGTCTTATTCAACTTCGTGTAAATCGAATTTCCTATAGCCAAAACCAAAGTGGTGCTTACGCCATGATTTTGGATGAGGTGGATGGTAAACGAAAATTACCCGTTGTTATTGGTGAGTTTGAAGCGCAGTCAATTGCCGTAGCATTGGATAAAGACATTAAACCCCACCGCCCTTTTACGCACGATCTTTTTAAAAATTTCGCATACAGATTTGATGTTGCCATTAAACGGGTGATCATCACCAAACTTGTGGACGGGGTGTTTTATTCCAGTTTGATTTGCGAACGCGATAAAATTGAAGAAATCATCGACTCACGCACTTCAGATGCTATTTCGTTGGCGCTTCGATTTAAAGCCCCGATTTATACACACGAATCCGTTTTGGATAAAGCAGGAATAATTTTAGATAAAGAAGAAAAACCTTCCATAGGAACTGTCATTGACGAGCTTTCTGAAGGAGATAATTACGACAATTTATCTGTTCAGGAACTTGAACGTGCCATAAAAAAAGCAGTCAAAAGCGAAGACTATGAGTTAGCTGCCCGACTTAGAGATGAAATTTCTAAACGTGCAGACAATTCAAATGAATAGCCATTTGCACTAAAATCGTTGAAAACCTTTTTAAAAAACTATCTCCCCATGTATGTGAAAATTTTGGAGTAGTTTTATTTTTACAAAAACAACAGATGCAGCAGTATTTAGATTTGGTAAGACGTGCACTCAATGAAGGTGCAGTAAAAGGCGACCGAACCGGCACAGGAACGCGAAGTGTTTTTGGGCACCAAATGCGGTTTGACCTCTCAGAAGGATTTCCGCTTGTTACTACAAAAAAAATACACCTTAAATCGGTAATTCACGAGTTGTTGTGGTTTATAAAAGGAGATACCAACATTGATTACCTTACCGAAAACGGGGTTCGCATTTGGAACGAATGGGCAGACGAAAATGGAAATCTAGGTCCGGTGTATGGACACCAGTGGCGCAACTGGAACAGCGAAGGCGTTGATCAACTTGCCGAGGTGGTGAAAACCCTAAAAACCAATCCGAACAGCAGACGTATGCTGGTTTCTGCTTGGAATCCGAGTGTGTTACCCGATACTTCAAAATCGTTTGGTGAAAATGTTGCCAATGGCAAAGCCGCACTTCCGCCCTGCCATGCGTTTTTTCAATTTTATGTAGCTGACGGCAAACTTTCTTGCCAACTCTACCAACGCAGTGCCGATATTTTCCTAGGTGTTCCGTTTAATATTGCTTCCTATGCCTTACTTACCGAAATGATGGCGCAAGTATGTGGTTTTCAAGCAGGTGAGTTTATCCACACGCTAGGCGATGCGCACATCTACACCAACCACATGGAACAAGTTGAGCTGCAACTGAGCCGAGAGCCTAGACCCCTGCCAACACTCAAACTCAACCCCAACGTTACCGACTTGTTTGCGTTCCGTTATGAGGACATCGAAATCCTAAATTACGACCCGCACCCAAGTATCAGAGGAATTGTTGCGGTCTAAACCCACTACCTATGTTTTTCAAAAAAAAGCCACAAACCACCATCAATCCGCAGCAAGTTTCGCTTGTAGAGCACGCACAACAACGCATTGCGCAAAAAAAACGTTTTCATACACACCTGCTTGTTACCCTATTTCTTGTATTCTTTGCACTTGTTCTAAATTTTGCGTTTGATTACAAAGCCGATTTCACTCCTTTCAATACACATTGGTCGGTTGCTTTAGCTGCGCTTTTGGGGGTCTTTTTAGTCATTCATTTTCTCAAAGTATTTGTATTCCATTCCTTTATGGGGAAAGCTTGGGAAGCACAGCAAATGGAATTTTTACTCGATAAGCAGGCGCTAAAAGTGGAAAAACTCAAACGAAACTTAGACAAAGAAGCCTCTCTTAAAGCTACTGCCGAGTGGGAGCGTGAAAAACAACAAAAAAATATCACACTGATTGCTGCTGCTTCAGAAAACAATGCGATAGGCAAAGACAACAAACTTATTTGGCATTTGTCCGACGACCTAAAACACTTTAAAGATTTGACTAAAGGACATCATGTTATCATGGGCAGAAAAACTTTTGAATCCATGCCAAAAGCTTTGCCGAATCGTACGAATGTAGTGGTTACACGAAATAAAAATTACACCGCTGAAGATGCACATGTTGTTGATTCACTAGAAGCAGCTCTAGCTTTTGCACAAGAAGATGACCGCCCGTTTATTATTGGTGGTGGCGAAATTTACCGCCAAGGGTTGGCTTTTGCCAACCGCATTGAACTCACCCGAGTACATGAAGATTTCGAAGGCGATACATTTTTCCCCGAAATTGACCCTGCAGTTTGGCGCGAGGTTTGGCGCGAAAACCACGACAAAGACGATAAACACGCGCACGCATTTTCATTTATTAGATACGAAAAAATAACCACATGAATGTAGCCATGTTCCCTGGGCAAGGTGCCCAATTTGTAGGTATGGGCAAAGACCTGTACGACCAAAGTGCACAAGCAAAAGAACGTTTTGCTGCTGCCAATGAGATTTTAGGGTTTTCCATTACCGACATTATGTTTGAAGGAGATGCCGAAGCCCTTAAAGAAACGAAAGTTACCCAACCCGCTATTTTTTTGCACTCCGTTATTTCATATGAATTGGCACAAAAAACAGCACCCAATATGGCTGCTGGGCACTCGTTGGGCGAATTTTCCGCCCTAACCGCTATGGGCGCATTGACGTTTGAAGACGGACTTTCTTTGGTTTCCAAACGCGCGCAAGCCATGCAGGCTGCCTGCGATGTTGCCAAAGGCACCATGGCTGCGGTGTTGGCTTTGCCCGATAATGTGGTAGAAGACGTTTGCGAATCTATTGACGGTGTTGTTGTGGCTGCAAATTACAACTGCCCGGGGCAATTGGTTATTTCGGGAGCCTATAGTGCAGTGGAAAATGCCTGTGAAATCCTTAAAGAAAAAGGTGCCAAACGTGCCCTTCTTTTACCCGTTGGCGGTGCGTTTCACTCTCCCTTAATGGAACCCGCACGCGAAGAATTGGCGAAGGCTATTCTAGACACTACTATTCACACACCGAGTTGTCCTATTTATCAAAACGTAACGGCTTTGCCCACGCAAGACACCGCAGTTATCAAAGAAAATTTGATTGCTCAACTTACCGGTCCAGTTAAATGGACACAAACCATTCAACAGATGCGTCAAGATGGAGGAACCCTTTTCACCGAATACGGTCCGGGAAAGGTGCTACAAGGATTGGTTAAAAAAATAGATCAAGAGGCTGAAGTGCAGTCCGCACAAATGGGCTAACCCAAAAACGCCAAAAGCGTTTTGCAGATGTGCTGAATTTGCTCTTCATCGAGTTCGCTGTGCATAGGCAACGAAATCACTTCTTTTACCAACTGATTGGTTACCGTAAAATCCGCTTCGTTATACCGACTATCTGCGTAGGCTTTTTGCAAGTGTAACGGAATGGGATAATACACTCCACACGGAATACCCAATTCTTGAAAATGTGCTACTACCGCATCGCGGTCTGTATCGATTAGGCGCAAAGTGTATTGATGATAGACGTGCGAATCGCAATCTCCCAAGGTTACCGGAGTTTGGATGTTTGGATGATTTTCTAAAAGTTGTGTATAGCGAATAGCCGCCCACTTTCGGCGTTCGTTGTAAAAATCAAGGAGTTTTAGTTTTTCATTTAGCACTACGGCTTGCAAGGTATCCAATCTGGAGTTTACCCCTACCACATCATGGTGATAGCGTTTGTACATGCCGTGATTTACCACCCCACGAATGGTATGTGCAAGGTCATCATCATTAGTGAAAATAGCACCACCGTCGCCATAGCAACCCAAATTTTTAGAAGGAAAAAAAGAGGTTGAGCCTACATGGCCAATGCCACCAATTTTGGTTTTGGTACCATCTTTGGCTGTGAAATTTGCACCAATGCCTTGGGCATTGTCTTCTATCACATATAAATTGTGCTTTTGTGCGATTTCCATAAGGGCATCCATATCGGCAGCTTGTCCAAAAAGATGTACCGGAACAATGGCTTTGGTATTGGGTGTAATGGCGTTTTCCACCGCTTTGGGGTCAATGTTAAAGGTATCGGGCAATACATCTACCAAAACGGGCGTAAGCCCCAACAGTGCGATAACCTCCACAGTAGCAGCAAAAGTGAAATCGGCGGTAATGACCTCATCGCTGGGTTTTAGCCCCAGTCCCATCATGGCAATTTGCAGCGCATCGGTGCCGTTGGCACATGGAATGACGTGTTTCACGCCAAGGTATTCCTCAAGGTTGGTTTGAAAAGTTTTGACGGCAGGACCGTTGATAAACTGCGCCGAGGAAAGCACTTCTTGGATGCCAGCATCGACTTGTGGCTTGATGAACGCATACTGGGTCTGTAAATCGACCATTTGGATTTTTCGCATCGCAATTTTTTGGTAGAGCAAAATTACAAAAAACAATCACCTCTTTTCGAATTAAGTATCTTTGACACATGCTAAGACCCTATTCGCTTTTTGTTTCGGCAGCCAAAGTTTTGGCACCCCTGTGGGCGCGTTCCAAAAAAGGCAACGCCTTTGTTCGTGGGCGAAAAGAAATTTGGAAGCAATTGGGAGCAATTCCCGAAGCTGCTAAAGTGATATGGATGCACTGCGCCTCTTTGGGCGAATACGAACAAGGGCTACCCGTGTTGCAAGGATTAAAATCCGCACACCCTAACTATTTTTTTCTGGTTACGTTTTTCTCGCCATCGGGCTATGAAGTGCGTAAAAACCATGGTATTGCTGATTTGGTTACCTATCTGCCGTGGGACACCTCCTCGGACTTAAAGCGTTTTGTTGCTGCGGTTCGCCCGTCAATGGTCTTGTTGGTTAAGTATGAATTTTGGCCCAATTTGATTCGCGAGGTACAGCATCAGAACATTCCGCTTTTTTTGGTGGCAGGACTCTTTCGCAAACACCAGATATTTTTTAAACCTTGGGGAAAACGCTACCAAAAACTTTTACGCGGCTTTACACATCTGTTTGTGCAAAACGAGGCGTCGTTAGCATTGTTGCGAAAAATAGGTATCAAGCAAGCAAGTGTTTCTGGTGATACGCGTTTTGACCGAGTGGGTACGCCCAAAGCTCCGCTGGCCTTTATGGAATCCTTTTGTGGAGGACGTAACTGCATCATTGCTGGCAGTACGTGGCCTGAAGATGAAGCCGTGCTTTTGGATGCCATTGCACAAACGCCTACCGATTGGTGTTGGTTGATAGCTCCGCACGAAATGCACGAAGATAAACTTGAGCAACTGATGCAAAAACTCCCCCAAGGAAGTATGCGCTACACCCAAAATGAAGCAACCAAATTAGGCAAATGCCCTGTGCTGGTGCTCGATACAGTGGGTATGCTTAGCCAATGTTACGCCTACGGACACATGGCCTATGTGGGAGGTGCTATGGGAACGTCGGGTTTGCACAATATTTTAGAACCTGCTGCCGAGGGCATTCCGATAGTGATTGGAAAAAACTATCACAAATTTCCCGAAGCCAAAGCGTTGATTGCGTTGGGAGGAGTGACTTCTATTTCTACTGCTAAGGAGTGCGCCCAACAGCTTTTAGAACTAATGCAAAACGAGGCGTTGCGACAAGAAAAAGGTAACATTAACCGCACCTTTGTGACCCAAAACCAAGGGGCGACACAACACACCTTAACCCATTTAGAACAACACTTATGATTTGTATCCCCGTTGAAATTCCAGAAGAACTCTGCGCCATAGACGATGAGTTAAAGGCCATTTACCACAGCAAAGACAGCGTGTGTATTTGGGTGTTTAAGACCCGAGAAGACCGTAACCGCTTTATGGACAAGACCGCTGGCATGGATAAAGATGCCCGTGTGGAATATTATGTGGAGTATTTTGGGTAAGATTTTATGTAATCAATTCACGCGTTTATCCCCAAACCCGTGAAAACAAGCTAAAAAAAGACACTTTTTCACGGATTTTAGCAAAATATCGTGAACTAAATCTTAATATACCCACCCAAAAGCAGAAACCATCTACCGGTTTGGTTTTGGGTAAGCTGCTCAAAACGGTATTGAAGCGTGGCTTGGAGTTTCGTTTTTGGGGTAACCAAAACACCTACGCCCCCCGAAATCCGAAAATCAACTCTGGGAGATTGATTGTTGTTGAGTTGAAGTAAAGATTCCGCATTATATAGGGTATAAGCCTCCTTAAGGTCAAGGGCTTGCCCGTTTAGGGGAAAATCGATTCCCATGCTGTAGCGAAGGCGTGTATAGGTTTCAGCACCTACAAAGCGTTCCTCCACCCGAAACCGATGCGCATAGCGCACCACATTGGGTTTTGTGGCGGTGTGGAATTGCTGGGTAAGTCGAAACTCATTAGGGCTTTTCGCTTCAAAATCTTCGGCAAAGCGATACATAAGTCCTAGCCCAAAGTGACTATTGTTTCCCACTCGAAAAGTAGAAAAATGCGAAAGCTGTACAAACCCTGTGGGCAAAGAACTATTAGCATCTTCGTATTCCATTCTGGAGGAAAACGCCAAGTTGGCGTTGTAGGTGTTGGACAGTTTGTGTGACACCACCAGTTGCGACTCCAAAAAACGGGGCGTGGCTTGTTGTGCTTGCACAAAAACACCAAAGCCCAAAAACGCAATAAGCCAAAAAGGTTTAGTGCACCACATGCTCGTAGGTTTTGGTGAGGATAGTACTTTTTTTAAGGAGCTTCCCTGACGGGGCTATCAACAGTTCAAATTGACGGTATCCGTTTTGGGTTTTGCCAGAGACCTCAAGTTCATAAGCCGTTGGGGCAATCTGATTTTCAAACACCGCTTGGAGTGCCTGTGCTGGGTTGCCTCCTTTTGGATGCACAAACTGTTTTTGTATTCGGGTGAGTTTAACCCGTTGAAAGTCGGTTTTTACGGTCTCCAAAACTGCCGTGGGAAGTGCCGATTTAGAAATAAGCACCTCAATGTCTTCTAGCTGCCCGTCTTGATTAAATTCCACACTAAAGTGAATGCCATGTTTTTTAAACTTTACCTCATAGCTAATGCTTTGACCGTCAAATTCACGGTAGTAGCGCATGCGTTTGGCCTGAGTTTCCATCAGGGGCAAAAGCTTTACCACGGCTGTGGGCAGTGCTTCTTTTTGGATACGTTCTTCTTTTTCGTATTTGACTTGGGCAATGGCTGTGTAACCAAAGAGTAATAAAAAGAAAAGGCAGTAAGCTCTCATTAAACCCATTTGTATAGCAAAGTTATACGGAAATACGGCATAGTTCCTTCAAAAGAGACTTCCATTACGTAGTCCACATCAGCTGATAAACAGCCCGACATTTTTGCGAATACCTTTGTAATCGGTAATAATAGTATCGTATTTTTTTCATGACACAAAATGTATTTGGGTTGTCATTTCTAAGCAAATATACAATTAATTTACATTTACTTAACAATTTGGTAACATTAGAGTGGGGCAATAAAAAAACCCCAACGATTGTTGAGGTTTTGTGCGGGTGAAGGGACTCGAACCCCCAAGCCGTGAAGCACTTGATCCTAAGTCTAGCGTGTCTGCCTGGCAGCAGACAGATCTACCATTTTTTACTTAATAAAACCCAACTTTCAGAATAAAAATCCCCCAACGATTATTTAACATATTATTTTAGCTAGCTAAAATATATCATTAAAATTCCCATCTAACAAAAGCCTCAATAGCTGCATATCTAGCCATACCCATCTGGTCATAGGTATCGGCTGTTTCCTTGTTTCGGTCTTCTGCACGTTGCCAAAATTCTCTGGCATCAGTCCCTTGAAAGACCACCCCATCTTTTTGTGATTGGTGCTTAAAGATTCCATGACGTTTTTCCAATACCTGATCTGGGCTCAAAGGCACTGCCATCTCGATCTCGTCTATATTCCATTCTTTCCAAGCGCCTCTATACAACCATACCCAACAATCTTTCATAAAAGCTCTAGATTTTATCCTTTTTACAGCTTCAAAAACTGCATCGAGACACACTTTATGCGTTCCATGTGGATCAGCCAAATCACCTGCTGCATAAATTTGATGGGGTTTTATGCTATCAATTAAATCCATAGTGATTTTTATGTCATTTTCCCCTATAGGATTTTTTTCAATCCTTCCCGTTTCATAAAACGGCAGTTCAAGAAAATGGATGTTCTTATCCGGTATACCTACATAATGACAGGTGGAGCGAGCTTCTGACATACGAATTAATCCTTTGATCTGTCGTACTTCGGGAATGTCCACATCACTTTCTTTTTTAGTTTTTAAAAACGTTACCGCTTTCATAAATATCTTCTTTGCATCGCCATTAGCAATTTTAAATTTGTCATTATAATCGCATACAAAACTGGCAAAGCGCAGTGCCTCAGCATCTGCTACAGCAATATTTCCTGAGGTTTGATAGGCCACATGAACTTCATGACCCTGCTGGTGAAGTCTAATAAACGTGCCACCCATACTGATAATATCATCATCGGGATGTGGGCTGAAAATAATTACCCTCTTTTTGGGTGGATTTTTACGCTCTGGTCTGTTGGTATCGTCTGCATTGGGTTTACCTCCTGGCCATCCCGTTATGGTATGCTGCAAATTATTGAATATTTTAATATTGATATCGTACGCAGGACCTCTATCCGCCAACAGGTCACTCATTCCATGCTCAATATAATCGGCATCCGTAAGCATCAATATCGGTTTGCTGACTTTTTGTGCTAATCCTAACACAGCTTTTCGGACTAACTTGTTTGTCCATTGTATTTCTTCTACAAGCCAAGGAGTATCGATTCTAGTTAATTTTGAAGCTGCCTGCTCATCCAATACAAAAGTGGCATATTGGTGCTCCTGTAGATAAGAGGCGGGAACTTGGTTGGTGACTGGCCCCTCTACAGAAGACCTAATAATATTTGACTTAGCTTCTCCAAATGCTAATAAAATCACTCTTTTAGCTTCCATTATTTTTTTAACTCCCAAAGTAATGGCTGTTCTTGGCGTTTTTGAAAGTCCCAAGAATTCTTTACTGGCAGCAACACGAGTAATATGATCCAATGCTACTAAGCGTGTTTTGGAGTTTTGCAAGGAGCCTGATTCATTAAACCCGATATGCCCATTACCTCCAATCCCTAATATCTGTAGGTCAATACCTCCAAGTGCTTCAATTTTGGCTTCATATTCAATGCAGTACGCAGCAATACTCTCTTTGGGAAGTGTGCCGTTGGGAATATGGCAGTTTTCAGGCAGGATATCCACTTTATCAAACAAAAGCTCCTTCATAAAGCGTACATAGCTGTGTATCGAGTCTGGTTCCATGGGGTAATATTCGTCCAAATTAAACGATACTACGTTTTTGAAACTCAATCCTTCCTCTACATGAAGACGGGCCAACTCTGCGTAAAGTCCCTTAGGTGTTGAACCTGTAGCTAATCCCAATACACATTTTTGATTTTGACCTTGTTTTAGCCTTATGAGATCTGCAATTTCGTTAGCCACATCCTTTGAGGCTTGTACTGCACTCTCATAAACCATAGTATTTACATTTTCGAAACGTTTTTCAAAACAGGTGGAGATATCTATTTTACTCTTTAGCATGATTTGGATTTATAAGGTATAAAAAAGGTTACAGCTTATACTGTTTTAAATGATGCCCTTTAATTGCAAAAAACAGAATAATAACGTAACATGGTATCAGAATCCAATAACTACTTGTTGCCGCTAACGAAATTGCTTCGACATTATTAACTCCATTGACTATCAACTCCTCTTTTTGAGCATCTACCATCCGACCGTATAATGGAGGAATAACAGCACCTCCCGAAATTGCCATAATCAGTAAGGCAGATGCCTTCTTGGTAAATTTTCCCAAGCCGTCTAAAGTTAATGGCCACACGGCTGGCCACACAAGTGCATTGGCTATTCCTAGTGCCGCTACGAAAAACACCGAGATATATCCCGTGGTATTCAGAATGCTAATACTAAACAAAATACCCAATGCTGCACTAATTTTTAGGGCCGTTGTCTGATTCACATATTTAGGAATCAAAAACACACCCAGCGCATAGGTTATCACCATGACCATCAAGGTAAATGTGGTAAAAAACTTGGCTTCTTCACCCGTGAAGCCCAAGGATATGCCGTAGGCGATTATCGTATCGCCAGCAATTACTTCGGCACCTACATAAACGAACAATGTTAGTACGCCCAACCATAAATGGGGAAACTGAAAAATGCTCGTTTTAGTCGTTGTATCTGTAGATGTTTCTTTTACAGGCGCGGCTTCTACGTGTGGCAATGGGGCTTTACGTATGAGCAGCCCCAAGGCAAATAACACAATAGCCATAATCAAATAGGGCAAGAACACGCTATCTGCCATTTGGTCGAGTAAGGCTATTTTTTCATCCACCGAAACGCGACCCACTTTTTCCTTGACTTCATCGATTCCACTCAGTAATAGTGCTCCAAAAATCAACGACCCCAACGCACCTGCTGTTTTGTTAGCAATGCCCATAATAGCAATACGCTTGGCTCCACTCTCTATCGGTCCCAATATCGTGATGTAAGGATTGGCAGCCGTTTGCAATATGGTCATTCCTGTTCCCTGAATGAAAATAGCCAATAGAAAAACCCAATAGGTTCTGGCTTCTGCTGCTGGAATAAAGACAAGTGCGCCCACGGCCATAATAATCAGCCCTATGGACATACCCTTTCTGTAGCCTATTTTGTTGAGCAGATAGGATGCGGGAAGTGCCATAACAACAAAACTGATATAAGAAGCGGATGCTACAAGATAAGATTGCGCTTCACTAAGCTCATTGATGGTCTTCATAAACGGAATTAGTGCTCCGTTAATCCAAGTCACAAAACCGAAGATGAAGAAAAGGCCCGCGATGATGGCTATAGCTAGTGTGGTATTTTTTTTATTACTCATAATAGTGATAATATTATCGGGTTTGTAAGGTGTTGTTCATAGGATGTGATGGTTTCCTTCAGGGCATCTTCTAACGTGTACTTAGGTTTAAAGCCTAATTGTTGGTATTTTGAAGGATCTGCCTTGGAATGTTTGATATCACCTGGACGTTCTTGCAAAAACTGTATCTCGGATTTTGAATTGGTCAGGTTGATAATGCTTTCCGCTAGTTCCAGAATGCTGGTACTATGCCCTAATGCTACGTTGTAAACACCTTCACCATTTTCTGAGGCAAAGACATTGGCTCGCACCACATCCTTTACGTAGATGAAATCACGAGTCTGTTGCCCATCACCAAAAATAATTATGGGCTTATTTTTCAAGGCTTTATCAATGAATATAGGTACAGCAGCTGCATACGCGGAATTTGGATTCTGGCGTGGCCCGAATACATTAAAGTAGCGTAATGATGTGGTGGGTACATTCCACTGGTCCTGATACATTTTAAGATAGTATTCTCCATCCAGCTTGGTAATTGAGTAAGGGGTTAAGGGTTCGGGTGTCATGGTCTCAACTTTTGGTAGCACCGGATTATCGCCATAATTAGCGGCCGAACTGGACAATACCACTTTACAATTCGGATTTTGCCTTGCCGCCTCCAGTATGCTGATTGTTCCTAAAGTATTGATTTCAATACATTCATTAATATACAACAAAGATTCGGGGACACTTACCAATGCGGCTAGATGGAAAATACAATCAACATGCCTCGCTAACCGTGCAACCAAATCTTTATCTTGGATATCTCCGTTTACAAACTCAATATCAAGTGGTTTGATGTTTTTCTCAAAGCCTGTACGAAGGTTGTCCAACACTATTATTTTATGTCCCGCTTTAGACAATTCTTCAGCGATATGGCTTCCTATAAAACCTGCTCCTCCTGTTATTAAATACTTCTTCATAAGACAATCTCCATTTTATCGTATTGCTCTTCTAAACTTTTGATGAGTTTGAATTGATTTTTAGCTCTGTCCAAATTATGTTCCGGGTATTTAATTTTATAGTATACATCATTGTTCAGGTAATCCGTTAAAAAGCGTAGCGCCATAATGAATATCATGGTTTTTGCAGCCAAGGGTAAGTATTTCAATTCTATAGGTGTCAATACATCCTGCATTTGCTCTAAAAATCCCTTCGTGTATGCTTTGTAATAATCAAGGTTGAATGTTACCTTAGAAAGGTCTTGTGCGTCCTCCGCAACAGTATTACAAATAGTTCTGATGGCGTCACCAAAATCGTAATGTACAATACCAGGCATTACCGTATCGGTATCTATTACACAAAGACCATGACCGTCTTTATCAAAAAGTGTATTGGATATTTTAGTGTCGTTGTGGGTCACTCTTAGCGGTATCTTTCCCGATTCCTTTAGGTTTTGAAGGATATGCATCTCTTCTTTTAAACGAGACACCTCGTTTGTATAGTCTATAGCTTTTATGACGCGTTCTTTACTGGCACACTGTATGGCTCGTACATATTGTTGGTATCGGAACGACATATCGTGAAAATTCGGAATGACCTCCGTTAATTTGGAGTTGTCAAAATCATCTGTAAGATTCAAAAACTCGCCCAATAGCTTCCCACCTTCGTAGGCAATTTTTTCGTCTTGTACCACTTCATGCGTATAGCTATCTTTTATATATATCATCAAATTCCAATAATTGCCTCCTGATTTGTAATAGTACAACCCACTTTCCTTTGTTTTTACAAAGCAGAGTACTTTTTTACGCAGTTGTGCATGGGGTAAATGAGAGAGCTTAGATTTGATATGTTGGCTCACAATTACTTTGTTATTAACCAATCCTGGAACATCTTTAAAAACTGTGTGGTTAATTCGCTGTAGAATATAATCTTCATCACCATTGGTGCGTACCAAATAGGTGTCGTTGATATGACCCGAAACAAGTTCTTCTACAGATTGATATTTATGTCGATGATCAAAAAAATTAAAAATTTCGATGATTTGTTTTTTGTTCATATAAATTACCAGAGTTTTTCAGGGTAAGTCCCGTTATTTTTTAATTCTGCAATGGCTTTTTGTACTTTTTCTTTGTCTGTATTGTAGGTAACCCCAAACCATTTTGCGCTAGATTGCAACACCTTAACTTTCGCCTTCCCTGTCTTGAGGGCTTCGCTTACTATGGTAGGAAGGTAAAATTCAGCTTTATGATTATGCTTATTATCTTCTAGGAACTGCTCGAACAATTGCTCTCCAAAATCAAAGCATCTTGGCGTAAAGCCCCAAAAATTCATGGACACCACAGTATTTCCGTCAATAGGCTGTCGATTCCCTGATGTATCTTTTCCATACAACTTACCATTCTTTTTTTCTATGTGCTCGCGTTCGGTTACGTCTGTTAGATACCCTTGTTCGTTTACAGAACATTCCCCTCTGGATACATGACCGTGGTCGGAAACGGTGTTCTTTAGCAAGTAGGCAACCATACTAAAGTTGTAAGAATCCTTATCTGTTTTTATTAGCTCTTTTACCATGACCTCGAATGCCTCTCTACTGTAAAAATCATCAGCATTGATGATAGCAAAGTTTTCCTTTACCAAATCCTTGACCATGAGCAGCGCATGACCTGTACCCCAAGGCTTAGTCCTTTCTGGGTTTTGGTAAACATCTGGTACGCAATTGATTTCTTGATATACATAGAGCACTTCTACCCTTCCTGCTAGCTTTTTTTCAAAAAGTACTTTGAATTCGGTCTCAAAACTCTTACGAATTATAAAAACGACTTTATTAAAACCTGCTTGGATGGCATCGTAGAGTGAAAAGTCTATAATGGTATCCCCTTGGGGTGAAAAGGTGTCAATTTGTTTCAGCCCACCATAACGACTACCCATGCCAGCTGCCAAAACAACAAGGGTGGGGAACTTATGGTGTGTTCTTTTATTCATATCTATTTTTTTAGATTTAAAAAAAGGACAAAGCAAGTTGTCCTTATCCTCTTTTTAAAACGATAACTAATTCAAATAATAGCAAACAATATGTTATGTGTCTATTTCATACACTAGTATCCCGAGTTTTGCTCCAATATACCAGGTATTAATTGGGCCGAAGGCTTAGGTAATAACCTGTTGTTTATAGAAACATTGGGGTGAACAGCTTGATTGACTTCCACCACCATTTTTTTGCGTACTAAATCGAACCATCTATTTAACTCAAAGGCTAATTCCCAATTACGCTCGGCAATTACAGCCTTATCAAAATCTAGCTGACTCATTCCACTTGGTAAATCTACCGAAGCATCTGGCGTGTTAACATCTAATCCATTTGCCCTTCTTCTCACCATGTTTACGTATTCTGTTGCTTTAACAGAAGGACCACTTTCTGCCATATTAGCAGCCTCAGCATAGATAAGTAATACATCAGCATAACGCATCATGACATTGAATCCTTCTCCATTATTACCTACAGTTTCACCCCCATCTCTATATTTAGCCATATAAGGCTGAACACCTGCATCTACATAGGAAGTTCCATCTGCAAAAACTGTTGTAAAGGTTGCATCTTTACGAGGACCATCAGGGAACAGATCGTAAAAGCGCTCTTCACTATGGAAATCTCCCCAACCACCTTCGCCATTACCCCAAAATCTCGAAGCAGTATGCATATGACTTGCGGAAATACCATCGCTCGCCGTAGAACCATAAAAAGCAAAAATAAATTCCTTATTGGTTAATCTGTTTTCTGCTTTCCATAAATCTGCAAAATTGGGCTCAAGAGAATAGTTCATTTCATCTATCACCTCCTTAGCTTTATCTCTTGCAAGCGCATAGTTGGATGTATCTTCTAAAGGCCACCCGGCCATAGTTAAATACACTTTTGCCAATAAAGCTTTTGCAGCACCTTTTGTTGGTCTTCCTCTTTCAGAAAAGGAATCAGGTAATTTGGTCTCTGCATCTTTTAAATCTGCAATTATTGAAGCGTAAATATCCTTTATACTAGACTGTTTCAAATCATCTATGAAGGTTTGGTTTTCAAAGGTGGTCAGTTGTACCTCTCCAAACCAACGAACTAAAAAGAAAAAGTTAAAGGCTCTAATGAATTTTGCCTGACCCTCTAATTCACCCAAGCGTTGTTTGGAAATACCCTGTGCATTAGTAACGTTGCCAATAATGGCGTTTGCATTTGAAATGGATTGATATAATATTCTCCAAACATTACTTATTGACTGATCACTATCATTAGCACTCAAACGATCTAAGTCTTTAAAAATACCAGCATCTGAGCGCACATCTTCAGCTCCTGATGTCATTATGAGTGGATAACCATAATCGAAGCCTGACCAACCCGAATATAAGGGTCTAAATGTCCCTGCAAGGGCTGCCTCAAACTCAGTTTCGGTCGTATAAAATGACTTTGGATTTAACAGCGAAGGTGGATTTTCTTCTAAGTCAATATCAGCACATCCAAACACCGCCAATATCAATAGCGTGAAAATGTATTTCTTACTAAAATATTTTTTATTAAAATTCATGGTTTAAAAGTTTATGTTTATACCTAATGTGTATTTCTTTTGAGAGGGAAAAGAGGCTAAATCTACCCCTGCAAATGCATCCCTAGAAGTTCTGCTAGTTGCTATTGCACCCGCATTATTTGACTCTGGATCAAAACCTGAGTAATCCGTGAACGTGAATAGATTCGTTCCTGTAACATAAATGCGGGCAGATGAAGCTCCTATTGAATTCAAAAGACCATCATCAAAATTATATCCCAGTGTAATATTCTTAATACGAACATAAGAGCCGTCTTCAACCCAACGACTGGATCTTCTTAAGTCCCCTAAGGAATTATGCCCTGGTATGTTGGTGTTTTCGTTTTGAGGAGTCCAAACGTTTCGCATAGCAACACTTGTTCCTTCATCTCTTGATTCCTGTAAAGAACGAGCAATGTTATAAATATCATTTCCTTGTACTCCAATAACTAAGACGTTCAAATCGAAATTTTTATAGTTGAGCGTATTGTTCCAGCTAAAAGTAAAATCAGGAAGTGCTCGCGCAATGTTTACAACGTCATCAGCGTTAATGAGACCATCGTTGTTCTGGTCAACATATTTTGGTGAGCCTGGGGTAACGCCATAGACAGCTGCTAAAATAGCTTCATCGCTTTTCCAAACCCCGTCGTATTCCCAGCCCCTTATAAGACCTATGGGCTGACCCACCTCAAGCCAAATGGCATCATCAAAACCAGGTAACCCTGCACCGCCTAAATTGATTTCAGTTTCACCGCTGTTCAATGAAAGTACTTTGTTTTGGTTTCTTGTAAATGTTGCTACACTATTCCATTCAAAATTAGCATTGCGTATTGGCACTCCTGAAAGCAAAATTTCAAAACCTTCGTTCTCAACCTCACCAGCATTTACCATTTGGGTTTGATACCCAGAAGCCTCTTTCAACTCTCTTTCCAACAATAGGTCTGTTGTATTCTTCTTATAGTAGTCAACTGTTAATGCCAATCTAGAATTGAACATATTAAGGTCTGCCCCAATGTTCAATTGTTCTGTAGTTTCCCATTTTAAATCAGGGTTTGAGGCTCGTGTTGACAAGCTAACTCCAGTTCTTACATCTGAACCGCCAAAATAAAAATTAGACCCCGTAGTCAATGTGGAAAGGGACTGATAGGGAGCTATAGCTTGGTTACCTACTTCTCCATAACTTGCTCTTAACTTAAGGCTATTTACGGTAGTTGAATTCGCTAAGAAATTCTCTCTACTTACGTTCCATCCCAGAGCAGCAGAAGGGAAAAACGCTCTTTTGTTATTCTCTGCAAACACCGATGAGGCATCAGAACGACCCGTAATGGTCAATAGGTATTTACCGTCAAAGGAATAGTTCAACCTCCCCATATACGACTCCAACGATTGATCGGACCTAAAAGAAGTTGGAATCCCAACATTTGCGCCCAGACTCATATTGTTGTAGGTAGTGGAATTTGATAAAAACCCACTAGCACCTACATTATTGTCGTTGTACTTCATTTTTTGTTGCTCAAAAACTCCTGTAATCTTTACATTATGCTTTTCTCCAATGTTTGTGTCATATGTCAGCATATTGGTATTTTGGTAGCTTGAATACTTGCTATTAAAAATCGAAGCTTGTCTATCCGATGCATCCCCGTCAACCACTTTTTCATTATAGTAGTAGTTGTTTTCTACATCTAGTAATTGATATGCCCCCGAGATGTTAGCCGTCAAACCCTCTGTAATCTCATATTCAACACTTGGATTTAAAATCAATGTATTAGAATAATTATCTCTTATCGGCTCTAGTGCTAATGCAACCGGGTTAAATTCGGTATTAGGACCAGCCCCTCCACCGGGTTGAGAATAGGTGCCTTCATCATTATAGATTGATTTTGTGGGGGAGAATCTAAACGAGGAAAAAACAGGGCTTCCGTGTCTGTCTCTCTGATTGAGCACTATTGGATTATCCTTACTTAAGTTCACAAAAGAGTTAAGGGACACCTTTAATCTATCGGACAAATCAACTGCGATATTGGGACGTGCTGAAAATCTTTTAAAGCTAGAATTTAAAACAATCCCTTTTGTCTCAAGGAAATTTCCTGAAATACTATAGGTTGTGTTTTCCGTACCACCACTCACGTTGATACTACCATTTATTGTTGTTCCTGTTCTGAAAATAGCATCTTGCCAATCGGTACCAACACCTTTGTCAAACGCAGCCAAGTCATCAGCAGAATACACTAGTGCCATTCCACGTGCTGCTCTATTGTTATTAATGTACCTCGCATATTGACCAGCGTTCATCAAATCAAGCTTCTTGCGAATTTGATGTGTTGTTGTAAAGGTTGATACGGCAATATTGGGTTTGGTGTTTTTCTTGCCTTGAATCGTTGTAATTAAAATTACTCCGCTGGCACCCCTAGAACCATAAATTGCAGTAGCAGAGGCATCTTTTAGCACTTCCATTGATTTGATGTCGTTTGGGTTTACATCGCTAATGCTTACCCCTTGCACACCATCAACAATAACAAGTGGGGCACTACCTCCGTTAGCAGAGCTTACGCCACGAATACGGATAGACACGTCGGCATTTGGCGAAGCATCGTTATTGTTAATTTGAACACCAGCAATTTGACCTTGCAAAACCTCGTCTGCTCTTGCTAAAGGGATGTTTTGTAACTCTTCAACTTTAACAGAAGACACCGATCCTGTAATATCGCTTCTTTTCTGCGTACCATATCCTACTACCACCACTTCGTCCAGTTTAGCCACATCTTCTTCCATAGCAATGTCTATGACAGAACCCGATATGGTTACTTCTTTGGTGATAAAACCAACATAGCTGAAGACCAATACGCCATCTGTTGAAGGAACTTCTATGGTATATTTTCCATCAAAATCAGTAGCGGTTCCTGTGGTAGTTCCTTTTAAAAGGACTGCAACGCCAGGTAAGGGCTGGTTGTCGGATTGTGTGGTTACCGTACCAGTAACGGTTTGTTGCGCGTGGGATGCAACAGCAAACCACAGTAAAAAGAATATGCTTATTGTATGTTTTATATAATTCATTGTGTGGGGTTGTTTATAAAATTTCTATATTAAAATCCTTAATTGTGCTATTCGCTATTTCACCGCAAGGTTCTGCTGCTAAATTTGTAGTCCAAGCATCACCCGTTAAAACGCGCATTCTAACTTTTCCCTGAGTGGCTGTAGCCGGCACATCTATTTGTGCGCTAAAAGGGCCTTCATTAAGTTGATTTGCAATACCAAAAACCTGAACTTGTTCATCAGCATCACCAAAGTCACCATCGGCATTCCAATCAACCCAAACTACAGTCATTGACCAATTGTTTGATTGAGTAACAGATAAATTAAAACTGTTCCCTGCTGCAACCTCTAAAGTTTCACCTGTATAAAATTCATAATTTCCTGAAGGTTGACCACCAGAATAATTAATATTACCGGAAGCTCCTGTTGTTACAACAGTATCGGCATTATAAGCACCTGTACCAGAAGCCGGACAGTATAATACACCAACAATATTAACGGTAAAATCTTTTATAGTGCTATTTGCAATTTCACCACAAGGTTCGGTTGACGGGTCAGTTGTCCAAGCATCGCCTGTTAAAACTCTCATTCTAACCTGATTTGGAGTGGCATCAGAAGGCACGCTTATTGTAGCACTGAATGGTCCATCATTCAACTGATTTGGATTTCCAAAAACTTGGACTTGTTCACCTGAATCGGTAAAATCTTTGTCTCCATTCCAATCAACCCAAACTATAGTCATTGACCAGTTATTGGATTGTTTTACTGAAATATCAAAACTTACATCAGGAGCAACGGTAAGTATTTCATCTTCATAGTAATTGTAATTACCCGAAGGTTGACCATCATTGTGATTTAAATTAGTTCCTCCTCCGGATGTAGTAACAACATCTGGGTTATAACTTCCTGTTCCAGAAGCTGAACAATACAAAAGCCCCAAAACTGCAGGATCTCCGCTAGCCACTAAAGATACCGAAGCCGTTTTATCCCCTTCAACAGTTTTGGCTGTAATAACAGCACTTCCTGCCGAAACAGCGGTTACAACACCATCAGAAACAGATATAACTCCAGGATTATCAGACTCCCAAACAACATCTTGGATAGTTGCATTCTCTGGAGTAAATATCACTTTGTAGCGTGTTTGAGTGTCGCTATCAATTGGCTCTTCTTCTAAGGCTATACTTTGAATTTTAATTAGCACTTGAACATTTATGGTTTTGACAACCTTACCATCAGCTGATTTAGCTGTTAATACAATTTTCCCTAATGCTATTCCCTTCACACCGGCAACTCTTCCACTTTCGTTGTATTGTATCTTTGCTATAGATTCATCGCTTGAAGTCCAGCTAAGCCCCTGGGTGCTGTTTTCAGGGGAAACAGCTGCGATAATGGCTTGAATTTCATCAATCCCTAACAAAATATCGGATTGGTTTAACGAAAAACTCTTTACGTCTATGATCGGATCCTCATCTTTACGACAAGATGAAAAAAACATTACTCCAACAAGAGTAATGAAAATCGATAATTTAATTTTTTGAATACACATAAATTCTGGTTTTTATGGTTAGTTTAAGGCGCTGTTGTAACAAGACTACAGCAAATTCTCAGCTAAGCTAAAACCCAAAATCTACCATGGAGTGTTGGGAATTAAGAAATAGGAGGGGGTGTTTTCGTATTGTGGGTTATCCTTTAACTAGTGCTATCTCTTTTGTAGGCTGTTGGGCTTTTTTTGTATTTTTTCTTAAACTCATCGCTAAAATGTCTTCTGTCTGTATAGCCCACCATAAATGCGACATCTATAATGGGCAAATGCTGTTGCTTGAGCAGTTGAGCTGCTCTTTTTAGTTTAAAATCCTTCATGAATTGCACAATCGTCATCCCTGTTAAAGCCTTTACTTTTTTATAAACCTTCGAATGGCTCATGGCGATGTCACTGGAAAGCTTTTCAACGGTATAGTCATTATTATCAATATTGTCCTCAATATGTTGAATCAATGCCCTCAAAAAGTTTTCATCGGGCGAATTCAACGTTATTTCTTTTGGGTTTAGGATTCCTTCTTTCAAAAATCGATCCCTTAACAACTTTCTGTTGTTTAGCAAGTTTTTAATACGCGTTTTAAGAACTGTTTCGTCAAAAGGTTTTGTTAGGTATGCGTCTGCGCCGGTTTCATAGCCCTCAATTTTTTGAGAAGTTAATGCTCTGGCGGTTAGCAATATCACTGGGATATGACTGGTTCTAACATCACTTTTTATTTGGTGGCATAATGTTACGCCATCCATAATGGGCATGACTATATCGCTAATGATGAGGTCGGGTTGAATATCTGTAGCTTTTTCAAAGCCTTCCTTGCCATTCTCAGCAACAAAAACAATATAATTATCTGAGAGTATTTCATTCAAGTATTCCTTAAGGTGCTTATTATCCTCTACCAATAAAATGGTCATTCCTGAAAATTCTTTATCATTAACTTCTGCTGTAGCAACATCATCAACGGGTTTAATGTAACTGGAAACCTGTTCCTGATCTTGTTCTTCAAAGAATAGCTGTTCTTTGCTAAAGTGCGTATTTCCCAAGGGAAGCGTAATGGTAAATTTGCTCCATTTACCATATATGCTTTTAACATGAATTGTCCCTGAATGCAGTGCTACAATATCTTTTGCAATTGATAAGCCTATTCCAAACCCTTGGGCAGTGTCAACCTCTTCATTCTTTTTGTAAAATCTATCAAAAATATATGGGATTTTTTCTGCCTCAATTCCCCTTCCTGTGTCGCTTACCCGAATGGAAATGGAATCCTCTAATTTTTTTACTCCTATTCTAATTGTGTCATTAGCGTTGGTGAATTTAAACGCATTGGAAATCAAATTATGAATGGCTTTTTCAAGTTGCATTTTATCAAACCAAACTAAAATTTCTTCATCCGAAAACGTAACCTTATAGTTGATGTTTTTGCTACCCGCCTGTTGTAGATAACTCAATTGGATTTCATTAATTAAGGGGACTATATTACTATGCGTTACTTTTAAGGTAACATTGCCCGTTTCAAGTCTTCTAAAACTTAATAATTCATTGACCAACTTCAATAATCGGTTTGAGTTATAGCGTATCATTGATAATTGCTTTTGTTGCTTCGCATTAAAATCTCCTTTCTTAAGTAAATTCTCCAAAGGGTTATTTATAAGAGTTAAAGGAGTTCTTATTTCATGAGATATATCGGTGAAAAATTTTTGCTTTAATCCATGCATTCTATCCTCTTCTTCTCTTCGCAACTGCTCAAGTTTGAGTTTAGCTTTAATAGCCGCCCAACGGACCGCATATTTATGATACAACAGTAATGACAAAAGAAATACAAGCGCATAAATAAGATATGCCCACCAGGTTTTCCAAACGGGTGGCGAAATTTTGATTTTTAAAGTTGTAGGAACTGTAGCAAAATCATCAGGCAATGTCTTTATTTTTAACGTATACTCACCAGGAGATAGGTTCGTAAAAGTCGTCGTGTTTTGGGATTCAATGTTTCTCCATTCGTCCTCAAAACCTTCCATTTTTACGGCAAATTGTTCCTTGTTGGAAAACGGATAATCCATTGCTGCAAAATCAAACGTTAGAACATTTTGGTTGTGTTGTAGTGCTATCTCTTTTTGATAACATATTTGCTTTTGAAGTAATTCGTTTTTTCCAATAGAAACTTCTCTATTAAAAAGTTTAAAGTTGGTAATTATCACTTTAGAATCATTTCTTTGGAATTTGACTTTAGCGGGATCAAAAGAAATTACCTTATCTGTACCTCCAAAATACAATATTCCTTTTTGATCTTTATGTACAGCGTTTATATGAAACTCTTGAGTCATTTCCGGCAACTTACTCAGATTGTATCCTTTCGGATTCAACCTAAAAATACCCGCTTTTGTACTCATCCAAACAAATCCCAAATCATCAATAATTAAACCTACAACAGTATTAGAATTTACAACTCCACCAATCCCTATTCTATCTATTTTATGTGTACGGGTGTTAAATTTTACCAATCCATCTTTAGTGCCTAACCAAAGGTTGTTTTGGGAGTCTTTCACACAGGAAAAAATATAATTGCTGTCGTTATGACTTTCAACTTTTTCAGAAATATCAAATTGTCGAAATAGCTCTGTTTCGGGGTCAAAATAATTCAACCCAGATCCAAAAGTTGCAACCCATAATGTTCCATCATCATTTTTTAAAATAGACAATACATCGTCGCTACTAATGCTGTTTTTCGCTTTATTGTTGTGTCTATAATTTTTAAATTGTTGTTTTTGGATGTCAAAATAACTAAGTCCCCCACCCCAAGTTCCTACCCATAGATTGCCAGATGGCAATTCAACGATTGCTCTGACATCATTATATGGAAGAGAATGCTTGGTATTTGCTAACCGTTTATACTGATTTATTTTATTCTTTTTCTTATCAATTAATATAAGTCCGTTTGAAAATGTTCCTAACCAAAAATTTCCATTTTCACACGGTTTAATACATTGTATATATTCGGTACCCAAAAAAGAACCAAAATTATAACTGTAAAATTCACTTTGATTGTTTTCAACGTTATAAATGGTTAATCCCGTTCCGTCGGTTCCCATCCATAATTCGTCTTTATGTCGTAAAATGGAAAGAATTGGGGATGCATAATGCCCTTTAGGGTCGCTGTAATAAAACTTTATATTATCTGACGCTTTTTCAACAATATCAACGCCTTTCCATGCTGTTCCTAACCAAATATTTTGTTGATTATCTTGAAATATACAATTAATGGTGTTATTACTTAGTGTCGTTTTAAGGCGATTGTCATTCACATATTGTTGTAACTGCGTTATTTTACCAGCGTTACTTTTAACATAGAGCAGCCCATGACCATCCGTTCCAATCCAAAAATTTTGATTACTCTCTTTTTCAATAGTTCTGACAATAATTATGTTTTCAAAAGAGGTTCCCTCAAGAAAATTTTTCAATGTATTTCTGACTACATCAAAAATCAATACCCCATTTCCATTCGTACCAACCAAAAATTGAGTTTCAGAATATCTAACAATGGAATTTACATATTCGGGAACTTGTATGTCCCTGTTTTTAACAGTTAAAGGAGTGAAACTTGATAAGGACGTATTAAAGGTATAAACTCCACCTCCTAATGTTCCTATCAAATACGTGTCATGATTTATTTGAGCTATGCTTTTAACCTTATTGGCTCTTAAATAAAGCTCAGATTTATTATTCGAAAATACCGTAAAGCTGTTGCTTTTCTCATTGTAAAGACACAATCCTTTCTCAGTACCTAACCAAATTTGGTGAGCTGAATCCTCAAAAATTTCATAAATGTTAGTTGGATTTTCATTATTGAATGATTTAAAAGATTCCTTAAAATTGTAAAATTCATCCTCAAATTTATTGTAGCGACTTAATCCCCCTCCAACAGTTCCAACCCACATCCTGTTCTTACTGTCAACTTTCAATGCAACAATATCACTGGCACCTAAGGCAGTATTTTGTTGGTTATAGGTTTTAAAGTGTACCCCATCATACCTATTAAGACCATTCTTTGTGCCTATCCAAACAAATCCAATACTGTCTTGAACGACAGAGGTAACCCTTCCATTTGACAGTCCTTTCTCAACAGTAAGATGTTGAAAACGAATACTTTCTGTAGCTTGTGAAAGCCCCACAGTAAAATTAAATATCAGGAGGCAATATGAGATTTGGAGGACACTCAATTTAGGGCTATTTAGTTTTTTCCTAAATGCAATATACCAAATGAAGAGGAAATATGAAAATTCGGGTTTTCAGTTTTAGGATCAACCCATGTAATCCATGTCGGCATATACGAGTTGTCCGACTGTTTATTGTATTTAGCTCTAAAAATTCCTGTTAAAATCTTATTGTTCTTAATCAATCCCAATGCGTTTAATGAAGCAAGACTGATTTTTCCTTCTACTGTATATTTTTGATCTCCAACAAAAGATTTTACAAAAATGTGTTGTTTTGGCCAATGCCAATCAAAGTCAAATTTATTTTCTGGATATGCCTTAAAATCCATAATTCTTGGCGTAGGGTCAATCTCCAAACAATAATATGGGTTCAACCTTTTATCTGGAGTAAAAAACAACTCTACTCTGTCCGAATTGTTAATATTAGCTTTAGCATTACCAGATTTATCAACATGTAAATTGTTTTCATAAACGTCAAAAGCGAAATATAAATACATATCATCTCTAAGTGCCCTAAAAGATGTTTTTCTTTGTTTAGCATTATCCCACGGAGATAAAAAACCCGTTAATTCATATGCTCCATTCCATTGTATATCATCAGCCCTTCCAGTGACATGCAACTGTTTTTTACCTATGTGATTAACGTGATATATGTTTCGAGAATTCTTACTTGTACCGCGCACATTATTTTGGTTCAATTTATTCTCATTACCTTAGAATTGAATGTTCTGACTTGGGATTCAACCCTAGCGTAATATGTGCCTGATTTCAAAGCAACTGGTAATGTAATAGCTTCTGGGGATTGAAAAGGGTCCCATTTCTTTCCATAGATAATTTGCCCTACGCTATTAAATATCTTAATTTCTGCCTTCTGGTTGTTGATAAGCGGTATTTCTATGGCTATTTTGTTTTTAGTGGGATTTGGATACAGTATGAAATCACTCAGATTCTGAATATCCTCTATATGTAAAGTTGCTAATGAAATGTTTTCAATGACTTGCTGTGCATCAACAATTAGTTGTTGAGCATTCGTTCCACTGGTTTTGTCAAAATTATCAACAGTAGCGTTAAGTTGGTTTAAAAATTCTTTGTCTTTCGGGTCAGAGGAAACCATAAGCATTGATTTTAGCATGCTAAGTTTCTCAAAATCTTGTATGCCTTCTCTTAACAATTCAAAACGAATGCTGGATAACACTTTAAAAGGGAACATATTTGAATTTCTATAAATCATAGAAAAATCGCCAGCCGTGTGAGCGCCATCCCTAGCATCGAAAGGATCTGACCATTTCCAATTGTCATATGCCCATCTAAGATATCCGTCATAACCTCCTTTAAAAGCATGCCACCCCATCCAAGTCATTTCGGCAGGACTATTTTCTGGTGTAACATAATTGTTGGGTTTTTTTTGTGTGCAACTGGTATAAAAAGTTGAAACTTTCTCAGGATCAATACCCTCATTCGAAGCAGATTCTAAAATGCCTGATAAATCATAAAAATTACCCTTAGAAGTAGTAGACAACCCGTGTGAGTACGCAATGCCTAATTTCCATTTTGAATTGTTTCCATGTACAACTGACACAACACTATTCAATTTTGTTTCTGAAACTTCGTCTAAATACAGAACAACCTTATCGAACCACCCTTTTGAGTCTAAATAGATTTTGAATTGCGTCAAAAAATGATCCCACCTAGCATTATATGTTGACGAACCCAAAGAGGCACTCAAATTTTTTAAACTATTTGTTGCTTCATCCCAATACGGTATTACCGACTCGTTCCAACCAACTGGCGAAAAGCAACTAATTTGCTTTGTAATGCCCCAAGACATAAGGTTAGTTACGTACTTATCAAAAACTGAAAAATCGTACTCCCAACTACCATTTGCTTTTTTTGACCATTTTACCATTGAATTGGCACCCAAAGCCCCTCCTTTAATGTATGTCGTTATCGCTTTTTGACCTGCACTAGCCAATAATATATAAAATGGCTTAAGAAGTTCAAAGTGCTTATCTGACCAAGGAGAAATTTTGTTGTTCGAGTTTGCATAATTATGCTGGTCTAAAACAGTAAGGGGAAATTGCCATAAATCTAAATGAAATTTCCAATTGCTAACATTCGGTAATGTATAATCTATTACATTCAATGAAATGTTAAATTTTAATGATGAAGAACCCCCATTAATTGTAAGTGATCCTGTATAGTTTCCTGGTACTGTTTCTCTTGGCACATCAATTTTAAGCCAAAGTTTTAAGGGTTCAGAAGGAAAGATACTAGTAACATACTCATCAGAAAGTGCATCTATTATTTCAACGTAGGTAGTACGAGTAGGGTACTCGGCACAACTTCTTGCCTTAGGATCACCTTTAATGTGTTTTCCAAAAAGCAGAGAAATATTAGAAGAAGCTATCCTGTCGCTATCACTAACCAAATCACTTAGCGAATATGTCAAGTTGTTTACAGTAGAACTGCTCCATAAAACAATTTGTTTGTTAATTCGCTCTCCTTTCCAGGCAACTGTAGTCCAATTTTGAGTTGGAACACCAGAAAAGTCTTCATTCTTTTCATATCTTTTAAATTTAGACTCAAACGATCCGCTTAAATCTTGCCCATACCCATAAAGCCACATAAATAGTAAACAGCATATAATTGTATTCTTTGTCATCTTTCACTAATTATATTTTCCAATTATCTTTTTTATTTCCTTAATACAAGAGCTCAACTACTGTGCCATCAATAGCTTTCTTGCTGCTGTAAAATCATTTACATTTTTATATCTACCATCTTGATTTCTAGTTGCTAGGTGAACTGCTTTATTGAGTGAATCAATAGGAACTGTTTCTTTTTCCTCAATTATTCTAAATAATTCATAATCTTCAATTCCCTCTTTTAGTAATTCCCAGCGAATAGAAGAAATAAGACCGTTCTCGCCAGGATACACATAATAATCATCTCCCTGATTGTGCATAAATACGGGACGATTAAATGTGTCTGCTGTCCAATTATTATAAGCCCACCTTAAATATCCGTCTGTATTGAATTTTAACGCCAACCAAGGAATCAACCTCGATTCAATAGCTGGAGAGTACGTTAAGGTGTTTGGGTGTGCAGGTTCTGCACATAAGTAAAAGGTTGTTGTTTTTTTATCAATATTTCTTGATTTAATTGTTGAGGTAACAGGCTCAATAGCCCTTGCCTCAAGGGGTTGGTTGGGGAAAAACATATATGAAATGGATAAATTTTTTGAAATCGAGGAAACATCATTATGACCTGCTATCATAATACGTTCTAAAAATTCGGGTGCAGATTCTTCTATAATTCCCAGAATAAGTTCTAATATTTCCTTTGGCTTTTCATCAAACCCTAAATATGTTTTATCAAACCATCCTTTTTTTAATAAATGCTCTTTAAAATCTTTCAAAAATGCCTTCCAAATAACCTTGTATTCGAAATCAGAATAATCTAAAACCATGATTTTATCGCTATCATCAGCTTCATCGTAATAATGAATAGCCTGATTAGATTTAAAAGGCGTTACTGAAAAGGCATTTATTGCATGAGCAACCCCTAAGCTATCAGCCAATTCGACATAACGGTCTAATACCGCATAGTCAAAATGCCAAGACCCTTTTTTGTCTTTTATCCATGAAACCATGCTCTTATATCCGAATTCCGTTTGAGAATGTGTGTTTTCACCAATCCACTTCTTATGCCAAGGCTCATGAGTAATTGTAACGGCACAATTTTTTCCCCCTGCTTTTGCATAATCAGAAAGAAATAGCTGAATTAAATCCCAATGCTTTTCTGACCAATCTTTCACATGATATACTTCTGCTATAGAACTTGGATTTACCCATAAATCCAAATGAAATTTATAATCCCTGTAAGCTGGTAAACTAATGTTCTCTATCTGAACTTCAATAGGATAGCTAGCGCTATCATATCCGTCAATGCTTAGCTCAATTTTACCTTTATAAATACCGGGTTTTGCGTTTTCAGGAATTTTAAACGTAAACCAAATCGGCTGTGCATGATATGCAGGAACATCCACATTTTTTATATTTAGTAAAGCGTCACCCACCAAATTAGGACTCATGTTACCCGAGGATGATTCCCCAATAACTTCCTCTAATTTTGGCGACCACAAATATTCACTACGCGCTCTCTGAATTGGAAGATACTTTACGTATCTCGCTAAGATATTTTGTTTGGAAAGAACATTTCCTGAATTTGAATACAGATCGCTAATATCCACTTTGACATTAGTTAAATGTGATGTGGCAGCAATGGCAATTTGGGCTGAAATCTGTTCGTTTAAAACACCTGATAATTTTAGTGAGGTGGATTCAGAAACAGGACTGATAATAAAATCCTTGAGCTGAGGCATTTTTTTAATTTCTTCCTTATTTATTTTTCTGGGAAACCTTGGAACCTTTATCAATGAAGAGGTTTGAAAATTACCAGTGGGAATCCATACATTCAAATCTTTATTTGGAAGTGCTTCTTCAACATTTATTTTAAGCCAATCTGGATAATTTGGCGGATGTTTAAATGATTCTAATGTAAACGAAGAAGTTGGTCTTTCTTGTTTTATTTCACAAGAATGTGAGACTACTAATAAAAAAAACACGCAAAGGCTTTTATGCAGTTTCATAAAAAGATATTCTTAATAATCAAATTAAGGGGGCATCTTTTAAAAACACGTGCTTTTTTTAAGACTAAAAGCGTTGTAAAATCGTATCTGGTTTTTTAGTCTGTCTATGAACTCATCATAAAGAAAAAACCCCAACGATTGTTGAGGTTTTGTGCGGGTGAAGGGACTCGAACCCCCAAGCCGTGAAGCACTAGATCCTAAGTCTAGCGTGTCTACCAATTTCACCACACCCGCAAGTGGAGCGCAAATATACGTATGTTTCCCAAATTTGAGAACCCCTTTTATCAAGAACAACAATTTTATACCTTCGTGGAAAATTCTACCCATGAACAACATTAAAAACTACATCGAAAAGCATCAACATCGCTTTTTGGAGGAGCTATTTCATCTTATCCGAATTCCTTCCATAAGTGCCGATTCCGCTTATGCATCCCATATGCAAAATGCTGCCCAAGCTGTTGCGGATGCACTCTCGGCTGCTGGATGCGCCCACACTGAATTGTGTCCCACCAAAGGCTACCCCATCGTTTATGCCGAAAAAATTATAGACCCCAAATTGCCAACCGTTTTGGTCTATGGACATTATGACGTACAACCTCCCGACCCTTTAGATCTTTGGGAAACACCGCCGTTTGAACCCGAAATTCGCAAAACCGCCCTCCACCCCAACGGTGCCATTTTTGCGCGGGGTGCCTGCGACGACAAAGGGCAGCTATTTATGCACATTAAAGCACTAGAAGTATTGGAGCAAAATGGTGGTTTGCCCTGCAACATCAAATTTATGATTGAAGGCGAAGAAGAAGTTGGCAGTGACAACCTAGAAGATTTTGTTCGTGCCAATACCCAAAAGCTCAAAAACGATGTGATTTTGATTTCCGATACCGGGATGCTGGCAAACGATATCCCTTCCATAACAACCGGACTGCGCGGACTGAGCTATGTAGAAGTAGAAGTTACAGGTCCTAACCGGGATTTGCATTCAGGGCTTTACGGCGGAGCCGTTGCCAACCCCATTAACATCCTAACACAAATGATTGCGAAACTTCACGACGAAAATAACCAGATTACCATTCCAGGATTTTACGACAAGGTTGAAGTGGTTAGCGATACTGAACGTGCCGAAATGGGTAAGATTCCTTTCTCTTTAGAAGCCTATAAAAAAGCACTTGACATTGAGGTGGTTCATGGTGAAAAAGGCTACACCACACTGGAACGAAAATCCATTCGCCCAACGCTTGACGTAAACGGTATTTGGGGCGGATATACTGGCGAAGGTGCCAAAACCGTTATTCCAAGTAAGGCATATGCCAAAATTTCGATGCGGTTGGTGCCTAACCAAAAATCGGAAGAAATCACCGCGTTATTTGCTAAACACTTTAGCGCGCTTGCGCCTAAAGGAGTCACCGTAAAAGTAACGCCACACCATGGAGGTGAAGCCTATGTCATGTATCCCGACGGACTGGAATTTCAGGCGGCGAGTAAAGCCTACCTCGAAACTTTTGGCAAAGCTCCATTTCCTGTGCGTGATGGGGGCAGTATTCCCATTGTAGCCCTTTTTGAAGAAACGCTGCAAAGCAAAACGGTACTCATGGGCTTTGGGCTCGACAGCGATGCCATCCACTCACCCAACGAACATTTTGGCGTGTTTAACTTCTTAAAGGGAATTGAAACCATTCCGCATTTTTATCATCACTTTACAGCGATGCATCAAGCAAATCAATAAGGAATAAATCGGCAGCAATGCCATCGGCTAAAAATGCCCCGCTACGGGTCGTTTTTAGGGCGTTGCCCACAATACAAAGTAGCTTTTCATCTATAAATCGCTGTGCCTGATGCTCTAAATGGTAGCGATAACGACTTCCCAATTCCTGCTCCATTTGAGATAGGGAAACCCCCCAAGAAGCACGTAGTCCAATCATAATCGCCTCGTTGTATTTGTCTACAACACTCAATTTTTCTGTGGTTTGGGGCAACTGCCCTTCCCCTATTTTTTTCATGTATTGCGCGTTGTTACTCACATTCCAATAGCGACAGTTCCCATCAAATCCATGTGCCGAGGGTCCAATTCCTAAATAGGGTTTTCCTTTCCAATATGCCGTATTGTTCTTGGAATGGTACCCAGGTTTCCCAAAACTTGACAACTCATAATGTTCATATCCGTTAGCCGTTAACGTATCAACGAGATACAAAAATTGCGCTTCTACTTTTTGCTCATCTAATAGAGAGACCACTCCTTTTTTTACAAAATGTTCCAATGCGGTTTTAGGCTCAAGCGTTAGCGCATAAGATGAAATATGTGGCACATCCAAGGTTAGCGCAGTGTCTAGGTTTTTTTGCCAATCGGAAAAGGTGGTGTGCGGCGTGCCATAGAGTAAATCGAGGGAGATGTTTTCAAAACATTCTTGTGCCCACAAAATAGACTTCATGGCTTGTTTGCCATTGTGCGCGCGATTCATCAGTTTTAACTCTTTATCATTAAACGACTGCACCCCAACGGACAAACGATTGACACCCAGTTTTTTCAACTGCTTTAAATAGGATATAGACAAATCATCGGGGTTGACTTCTAGCGTAATTTCGGGAAACTCAATAATTTCAAAGTGCAAGAAAACTTGGGAAATTAGCTCCTCAATGTGGTTTGCCGAAAGCAAAGAGGGCGTGCCTCCGCCAAAATAAATCGTTTCTACAGGCGATTGCGCTTCTCGTTTGCGGAGCATCAACTCTTTTTTGAGCGCAGCCACCATATCATCAATATAATTGGCGGTAGTGGAAAAATGAAAATTGCAGTAGTGACACGCTTTTTTGCAAAAGGGAATATGAAGGTAAATACCCGACATGCTTATTTTTTTACGCGATGGGCTTCTTGCTGCACAAAGGCTCCCCAACCCGAATAGCTTTTTTCGGTTTGTTGTGCAGGATTAAAGTAATGACACACAGCAGCAGCGAGACCATCGGTGGCATCGAGGTTTTTAGGAAGTGGCGGTAAGTGCTTTACCATTTGTTGTAACATCTTAGCAACCTGTTCTTTAGAGGCATTTCCATTTCCAGTAATCGCCATTTTAATTTTTCTAGGGGAATACTCATAAATGGCTAAATCGTGTGCAATTCCGGCAGCAATGGCAACGCCTTGTGCACGTCCTAGCTTTAACATGGATTGTACGTTTTTGCCAAAAAAAGGCGCTTCAAGTGCCATTTCACTGGGCTGATAGGTTTTGATGAGCTCTGCGGTTCTAGCATAAATATGCCCAAGACGCACATAATGGCTTTCGTACTGACTGAGTTTTAGCTCATTGAGCTGCAAACAATTCAGTTTTTGTCCCACTACCTCTATGATTCCAAACCCCATAATGGTAGTCCCGGGATCAACACCTAAAATAATTCGCGAATTCGCCATGCGTAAAAATAGGGAATAAATGCTATTGAGAAATCGTAAGGGGAAGTGTCCATTGCACTTCCACAGGTATTTCTAGGTTTGTCTTAAATGCGGGTTGAAATCGTGGCAGAGAAGTAATCACGTCCTCAACAGACGAATATACCTTGGGTAAAACACGCTCCTTATTTGAATGTTTATATCCCAAAATGGAAAGCTGACCAACAGTATCCACTTTTAAGGTCACAAACAGCGTATCCATCATTTTGATATTCGACAAAGCACTCATTTTAAACTTATTGTCTAGTCGTTCTTGTAAGGTTTTAGTAAAACAGTTCAAATTATCTTCTGGATTTTCCATGGGGCAATCGGGATATAATGGAGGTTCGTCCAAAGTTGTCCAATTAATGTTTGGCGATTGGGGTTTAGGCTGAGGGTTTTGACACCCTATGAAGGGGGTAAAAAGCAGTACCAACAGAGCCGAAATTTTCATTTTATAAAGGTAAATAATTCGAAATTGTTTAGCATTGCAGCGGTAAATTATTTGTATTTTAGATTCATGGACATTCTACTTCTTATTCTTGGTGCACTGTTGATTATGTTGGGGTTAGCAGGGAGTTTTTTACCCGTAATTCCAGGTCCTTTGACCAGTTGGCTGGGATTGCTTTCACTTCATTACACCAGCAAAGTGGAACAAGATTGGGGGTTTTTAGGATGGACACTTGTTCTCGCCTTAATTATTATGGTATTGGATTATCTAATTCCTATTTGGGGCACCAAAGCACTTGGAGGTACCAAAGCGGGTGCGGTGGGTTCAACAGTTGGTTTGGTGATTGGGATATTTTTCCCACCTTTCGGAATAATTTTTGGCCCTTTTGTTGGGGCATTAGCAGGAGAACTAAGCAAAAACCCCGACCGCAAGCTTGCCTTAAAAGCTGCTATTGGCTCTTTTTTAGGGTTTTTATCAGGCGTGGCACTTAAACTGATTATCTCCTTTGTATATCTGCTATTTTTTGTTTCAGCAGCTTGGAAGGGTTTTGAAAGTTGGCTTTAGAAAAAGAACCGGAGGTATAAAGAAGTGCGTTACTTTTCAAATCACAATACTATACTTATCAAAATACGTGTACTGAAGTTGTTTTGTATCAAATCACAATAAATTTTAACTAAACAAAACAATAAAAAACGAATACTCCCTTAATGCATCTCCGGAACTTTTAATGGTTTATAGAATGGTGTTATTTTTCCAAGAACACTTATCGAAATCTTTAATGGATTATGTGTTAGCCAACCTGTTTTTTTATCACCAAAATTTAAAATTCGTATGTAATTAGGATACACTTGACTGTATACATCTAAGTCGTAAATATGTCGAAATTCATAATATTTACTGGACAGGCGTTGCACACGATAGACATTTTCCCATAAACTAATTCCCTCTTCTAAGCGACGATAAATTTCCTTGTGGCTTAACCCCAAAATAAAACAATCATTAATGTGCAAGGTTGAGACAATCAAACGCCCGTCGGCGGGTAGTTGATACATAGGCTCCTTATTTCGTATACGCCGTACGACTTCCCAGAAAGACACAATATGCTCGTTATAGGCGTTATCAATGGTTTTATAAACGACAACATGATGATTATTCCGGGGGTTTACATATTTATTTACCCCCTCATGTAATTGCACAGCATTACTGACGTTTTCACGGATCCTAACACTTCGCACGGGTACTTTATCCCCTCTTTTGTTTGGTAAAAAAACATTGGTTTCCCAACCCGTGTCAGTTGGAGTTGTCAATGCATTCTTCGGAATTTTACCATTGATAAATCCACCACATAAGTCAATCTGATCATAGACAAGCTCTCGAACACCATCATCAACAATTTTACTGACTTGTTTAGCAGTAGCCAAGGAGTTAATCTTCTTTTTAATATGGAAAGATTCTTCGCCTTTTGCTGTTTTTCGAAGTCCATAAAAACTCTCTTTATGAAGCTTACCTTTTGGGGAAAGGGTATACGTTCCAGAATTTTTGTGAATAATTTTACGAACTGCTTTATTATCAACAGCATAAGAAACAGAAGTCGCAGTAATAGCTGACAACGCATCTTGTTTAAAGTTTGTCCATGGTGTTGGGAAAGAAACATTATGAATAGTAGGTTCGTATCGATTCCAATCTTTTAATTCCTCTAAAAATTTTGACTCATTTAAAGCAGTAACCATAGCATTAATTGCAGATTCTTTTGCACTAAAATGCCGTTCTGTTTTAACGTCGGAAAAGACGGCACCAATACCCCATTTTCTTCGTAAACTACTAATTGCATTCCCTCTAGCCGCAACAACCTCTGGACTGATTTGCCTCAAATAGTGCCTCAATTTGAGTGCCATTTGATGTTGATCATTAAACTCCTGACTTATAGCGTCTCTGGTATAATTTGCCATAGTAAAATGCTTAAAATTCTGATAATAAGCATGCTTAGCAGAACCCTGTGTTAGCTGGGTAAATACACGCGTTTTTACCCGCTCCCATACACCAGAGGGTTGCTTTGAAAAATATTCATAGGGCGTCTTATTTTTAATATTAGGAGCAAAATGACGCATACAAAGGGTTTTATTCCTGTCTGAATCATTAAAAAAGCGTTTCCACGGATGGATATAAACAATACACACCTCATGGGAAAAGAGCTTTTCTAAGGAGATGGGGGCGTTTGTGTAGGGACAAGTTTTATTCCATTCAACCCATAGTTTGTATTTGAAAAGATTAGCATGTGTTGGGTTTTGTCCAGCATCCAAAACAGCATCGTGAATCTTAGGAAGCTCTTGTTTCCTCAGTTTTTTGGCAAGACACAATTGCTTACGTTGCTTTGAACTGGCTTTTAATGCATTGTCCAACACAAAATTTATCTGATCAATTGCCCCATATTCTTTAACTAAATTATTGATGAGTTTTCGTAATTCAAAAATAGGCTTCTGGGCAACTGGCTTAAACTTTCTTTGTAACTCCTGGTCTTCAGCTGCATTAATTTTCAAAAAATGTTCCTCATTATTCTGAAAAATAGTATTGTAAAGTTTTTTTGTATTGAGCTTAATGCCAAATACATCATTAAAATCTTCTATCCAAGTATCCGGGTTACTGAACAAATCATCCTCAACTGCAGCAGAAATAAAGTTTTCAATCTCTTTTTTAGTATCCTTTTTTAATTTAGACCAGTGTTTGTTTCCAATAGCATTTTGAACACCAGCAAGTGCAATAGCACTATCAACATTAAGACCCTGTTTTAGGTATGCTAAAATGGAGCGGGTTGCTTTCATGCTTAAAATGCCATAGCCTTTTTGCATTTTAATTTCAGAAACCGCTTCTGCCTTTTTAACAGATAAGCCCCACCTTTTTCACAGACGTTCCTTAAGCATCTTCTTATCTGTATAGAAGTGTAAATCATGCCAAAGTTCGTGCTGCTCAAGTTCAGATAGTGATTGAAACTTATTGCCAAAAGCAGATGTCCTATACAGTTGAACTAAGGTATGGGAAAGAAAAACCCTAGCTGAATCCTCATAATTAAATGCAAACGCATCGTCAACCTTTAAGGCTACACGTACCTTCTTAAACATAAAACTTGAAAATTGTAGGGCAATTTTCAAAGCCGTTTCACGTTGTCTCGCATTTAACTTTTTACCATATAAGCGTATAGAATCCACCCAGCAATATAAAAGATACCACTCGTGTAGGGGGTGACTTTTTAATAGGCGTCTTTTTGTTTCTTCAAATGGACAATCTGTACGTATTCGACCATTTTTTCTATATTGAGCAGGGCGTTGAAAGTACAATAGTCCATCTGTATTATTATCTCCAATTAACTTATTAATAAAGGAATCCGTTACTAGATCATGGTACTTTTTTTGATTTGTTAGTATCGCATCTAATTCATTTAAACACATACTTCTACTCAAGTATCTGTTACGCACACGCTCAACTTTGTAGTCGTATGGTAGCCCTTTTTTAGGGAGAATTGAATAGAGGTATTCTCCTAAATATTGATCTTTTAAATTATTCTGAGTTTGTGTAATCCCTACTCTGTTAACTGAAGGGAATCCTTGAAGTAAAACTTTGGCATTTCCAGCGTCCTGAACAGCATTCATGATTTTCCCTCTACGCTGTGTAAAATGAAAAAGCACACGACCCAATTCATGTGGGGATAGTTTTTTATTAAGACCCAAATTTCGAAGATAATAAGGGTCTAATGCAAACCATGCATCCATACGTAAATCAAGTGAATTGTGATACTTATTATTTTGCCACTGCATTATTTCTTTTTGAGAAAGTGGGCAGAGTTTGTTTTTTGCCAAGAAAAAGAGCATACGCCTTTTTCTACAAAGTTTTCGGTTATGAATTTTTCGAGCGTTTCTTGTAAGTGATCTAAATGTGGCACTTGAAGTCTCACGGTCACCCTCGCCTAAGTAATTTACAAAAGAGGAAAAAACACGGGTTCCCATATCTACAACTCTTGGGTTCGTGGACTTACGAATTAATGACCACCCAATGGATTCTGTTCCAATATGTAAACCTAAAATTTGTTTCACTCCATTTTTTTTATATATTTGGCAAATCTTATCACAATAAGGCTAATGCCGTGGACATATGTCCAGCGTCCCGCTTAGGTGGGACTTTTTTTTGCTTTTAACTAAACTGTCAAAGGCGTGGTCGAGGAAACCTCGACCAACAACCTATGACGTAGCATAACAATCAAAGCAAAAATCGGTTCACTGCTACAATAGAACCTAAGTTTCGTGGGCAAAAAAGGCAGGGTACAACTGCTCTATTATTGGTTGTCTTTAGTCCCTTTCGTAAACAAATGTGAGGATGCAAAATGTCTTAGCCGGTAATATGCATCAAAGTGCAAAAAAACAGGGTTGAACAGACGCAAAAAAAGGGTTAATGGCAAAAAAAGTAATAAAATTGCCTGTAAGTAAATTCTTACTTATGTAAGAAAAAGGTTAATAATAAACGTTTCTATTATCTTCTACGTTAAAATTTCCCTTAATAGCTGCAGCAATATTTGCCTGCAAATTTTGTTTTGTACTATTCGTAAGTGATGCCTTGAAACCAGCATAATTGGTGAGTGATGCTGCAGGTGTGTTTTCAGTAACCTGAACAACGAAAACTCCTGAATTCCCCGCAATAGGATCAGAAACAACATTCTTTTCCAAACCAAAGCTTGCACCAACAACTTCCGTCTCTTGAGAAACCCCTACAAGCATACTCGTTTTTCTATTCACAGCTTTTGAACTGTTAACCGTAAGCTCAAACTGCTGAGCAACTTCTTCCAATGAAGAATATGGATTGATTTGCTCAAGCAAAAGGGCTTTCTTTTTTTCGTTGCGTACGTTTACAACCACATCCGCTTGCACTTCATCAGCACTTGGAAGTCCTTCTGTAAGGATATCAGAAACTTGCACTACGATATAACCTCCAGAGGATAATGAAAAACGCTTAATGTCAAGTGGCTTGCGTTCCGCCTCAAAAGCCCAACGAATCACTTGACGCTGAGCACCAAGTGAAGCTAGTGTTTCATCTAAGGCTTTCACACCATTAAGCTCCTTTATGGTATAACTATTAAGTTTTACTTGTTGTGTAAAATCATTTTGTTGTACCGCAAGCTCAAACTGTGTGGCAGCAGTGAATACTTGATTACTGGTAGCTTCAGAAGGGAGTAATTTTTTGGCAATGGTAGCCAATTTAACCACATCTTTTTTGTCTTGTACCTCAATAACATGATATCCAAATTCAGTTTCAACCACTCCTAGTGCACCAACACGATTTTTAAAGACAAAATCGCCAAAAGGTGCTACCATATCTCCTTGAACAAATTCTGGAAGCTCACCGCCTCTAGGAGCGGAAGGGCCATCAGAATTTTCTCTAGCAAGTTCTGCAAAGTCAGCACCACGTTTGACTTTTCTAAGCAAGCTGTTGGCTAGGGTTTTCGCTTGTGCTTTGGTACGTGTAATGTCTTCAGCAGCACGAGTGGCGCCTGAAAACGCAATAAGAATGTGACGGGCTTTCGCTTTCCCTCCTTTTTCACGAGCAACCAATCGCGAAATATTTGTAAATCCATTGTCTTCATACGGACCAAAAACCTCACCAACATCTAATGTGAAGAGAGTATTTGCGTAATTGCTAGAAATTTCATTTTCAGTTACAAACCTATCTTGGTAAGGCAAATCAGAGTGTTCGCCAACGAAAGAAGGTAAGTTTTGAATAGAGACACTCGCCAAAGACGGAAGTGTTTCTTCTTGTTTTGATACTTCATTAAACAAAGTACGCTCGGTCAATAACACACGCAACTCATTTTCTATCAATACCTTATCATCTGGAGTTGGATCCTCTGAAAATTGAACGTAGCGAAGATTTCTTGAAGCTTCACGTTTGTATTCCGTTTTGTTCTCTTTCAAATACTTTTCAATGTCTTTTGATGAAACCGATACTAGGCTATCAGGGATAATAGAGTAAGGTATACGAACATATTTTAAATCAATATTATCATTTTGATATGCATAATCTTGTTGCGCTTCAAAAGTAGTAGTATGCATCCCTGCAGCAACCATATCTTGATAGTGTTGTACACGCAAGTTATTAATGATTGTAGCTTCCTGGGCTTTCCATTGTTCGAAGCCTTGAGGGTTGTTTTGACTCAATCCAAGAATGAATTCAGCAAACAATTCGGGATCAAATATGCCATTCTCGTCTTGAAATTGAGGATCGGAAGAAAAATTCGGATCTGCTTTTAAAAACTGTTCAATATGGCTTTTCCCAACAGCCAAGCCTAGCACGTCAAAAGTTTGCTCAAAAGCCTTTGCATTGGTTGATTGTTCATAAGCAAAATTGACAGCTTGCATGGTAGACATACGGTAGCTGCGTTCGGCAAAATCCACTTGACGGCTAAACTCATCAATCCCCACTTCTTCATCACCCACCACAATAACAGGGTCTTGAGAAGTGTTGGAATTCCCATCAAATAGTCCAGTGAATACAAACGCCAAAAGCGCCATACCAATGATGAAAATTAAAAAGATAGAACGCTCTCTGATTTTACCTAAAATAGCCATGGTTAAAAAATTTAGACTGCTTGCGAAAATACAATTAAAATGCTAATCTACATAGAGATGGACCAAATCGATTTTGGTATTAGACACCTCTAGCATTTCAAAAGTAAATCCATCAATTTGTACACGTTCCCCTTGTTTTGGAATATCAGCCGTATGATGCACGATAAGACCACCCAGGGTTTCGTATGACTCTGACAAAGGCAACGCCAAAGCAAATTGGCTGTTGATTTCATCTATTTCTATGCGGGCAGAAAACGTATATGACCCATCTTCATGAGCAATGGCAATATTGGTAACCGTATCGTGTTCGTCTTCAATTTCGCCGAACAATTCCTCCACAATATCTTCAAGGGTAAGCATTCCTGCCGTACCACCGTACTCATCTAAAACTACAGCAATACTCCTTCTTTTTTTTACCAATAAATTAAATACATCTTGTATGCGCATGGTTTCAGGAACCCACTCAACTGCTTTGGTAATTGCGTGTAACGATTTTGGTTTTTTGAACATATCAAATGCATGCACATAGCCAATAATATTGTCCATGCTTTGTGCGTATATTAGAATTTTTGAGAAACCGGTATTTGAAAAAAGCTCAAGTAACTGACCCGGTTTTTCATAGCGATCCACGGCAACCATTTCGGCACGGGGTACCATGACCTCGCGAGCTTTTAGGTTTGTAAACGTGAGGGCATTATGAAATAATTGCAACTCAGCATCTCGATCGTGCTCATCTGCAGTTTCAATGTGCTCTGATATAAAATCCCCCAATTCTACCTTACTAAACGCAATGGTTTCTTCTTGTGGAGGGACTCTAAAAAAACGATATAAAATACTGTCGGAAAACCGTAAAACGATCCAACTGATTGGTTTTAAAAGCTGGTAAAAAAGAAATGCAGGAAATGCAAAAAGACTTAAAAACCTATTGGCATAGATTTGAAAAAACACTTTTGGCAAAAACTCAGCAGTGAGTAAAATCACTGCCGTAGATATTAGCGTTTGATAAAAAATTATATGTACGGGCAATGAGGCTATATTTTCATACGACTCAAAGAATTGCTGTATGATAAGTTCACCAGCAAAAATACCATACACCACTAGGGCGATGTTGTTTCCAACAAGCATGGAAACAATAAACCTCGATGGCGATTTTGTAATGGATCGTAAAAGATAGCTGTAACTTTTTTTTTGGGACTTTTGAATTTCCAGCCGGATTTTGTTGGAAGAAACAAAAGCGATTTCCATGCCGGAAAAAAAAGCCGACAAGATTAAACTAAGGAGTAAAATCGAAATCTCAACTGGCATGGCGGTTAAGACTGCTTACGCTGTTCCAGTTTTTTACGGTACCGTCTACGAATATAGAACATCAAAAAGGCGACTGCTGAAATGGCAATATCCAAACCTGTATTTGCTTCAACAGATCCGTAATTAAAAATTGCTCTAAAGAAAAAAAGCCCTCCAAAAGCGAGGTAAATCAACTCAGATATTTTGTAAAATTTAATCATAATTCTTCTTCTACGGCAACACTTCCAGTAAGTGGTCCTGTGGTTATTTTGGAAAAGGATCTGCTCGCATCCAACACTTTGGCAGCAATATCATAATCTTCGTTTTTAAAGGTAAAGTTTTCTTGAGTAAAAACCCACTCTCTATTCACATCCCAATATAACTGACTCGTATTTAAGTCTGCGCCTTCGGGGGTGGTAATACGCACATTTCCTTGTAAATCTACCATATCGGTTCTCGTATACATGATACCATAATCGGCTTTCACGTGAGTTTCCTTAGCGTTATCGTCAAAAAAAACGACCTCAACTCCTTGTGGGAATTCAGAATACGGAAAAGGTTGGTTCGTAAAATCAATGTTTTTTGGTGCAGTCAATATTGCCAGCGTTCTTGTAGAGTCGGTGTACACTACCCGAATTGTATCGGCTTCTCCAACAGGGAGGGCATCAAATTGATTGAGTAGCTTCACTTGTTCAAAATTGTTTTTACACGAAAGTGCCAAAAGTGCCAAAAGCAAAAAAACAATTTTGTTAAACAAGTTGGGTTGCATATTATAACTGAGGTACGGTAATGCTATCGTTTATCCAACATGAAAAGCGGACGGTCTGACCGGCATTCCCTTCAGTGAAAATATCTGTTTTACTCGGGGCTCTTCCCTCATAACTAGCCGCCATTTTAAGGGCTGTTTCCTTAACACCAGGGTCTACAGCAGCAGCACGACGAGCCGTTTTTGCGGCCAACCAATACACTGCGCGCTTTTCAAATTGGGTGGTCCCGCAGTCATTGGCACTAGCAGCGTACAAACTCGCAATAAGCACATAAGCCTTACCCATTGAAGGCTGATTCTTTAATGCTCTGTTGGCATACGAACGGGCTTTGCTTTTTAATCCTCTTGACTTAAACTTAACGGCAATTTTATACAGAATAGATGCTTTTCGATATTGATCTTCCTCCAAAGTCAACGACTCCTCGTAATATGATAATGCGCCTTGGCTATCGCCTGCTTTATCTTTTAGTAGCCCTAAATAATAGGCCGAGTTAGCAGAGGGATTAATGGCATGGAGTGCTTCAACAAGTTCCACAAAAAGTGGATCATCGGAACATTCTTTGGCGTCCATTCTACTGGCAGCACGGTTTAGCCAAACGCTATTGTTTTTGTTCTCCTCAAAATTTTTGCGGTACAATGGAATAAGATTCTCACAGCTTGATTCCTTAGAAATTATAGCATCTAAGTTCCCTGAATAAGTTGAAAATGCAAGCACGTTGGTTTCATACACGCGTTTGTTACGTTGTTCTCTAGTAGTCACCGGCTCGCCTGCATCTTCTTTTTTCAATATCAGATCTAGTTTACGCGCCAAATTGGTTTGTTCCAATTCAAACTTTTCTGAAATTTCTTCGTATTTATTAAACAACTCCTCTGTACTTAAACCGCCTTCTTTATAAAGGTTGAAAGCCGTTTTAAAAAAAGTATATAAACTTTTAGGACTAGTAAAACTAGCCGCATCTTTAGTAAAGGCTTGATTGAAAATTTCAAAAGCCTCTTGCGTAGTTCCTAGGTTGTAGTCTACCATGGCTTGCGCTTTGGAAGATAAAATTTCACCTACTTCACTCACTCCACTTTTAGTGGTTGGAAAATAGGTATTCCAGTTGTCGTAAAGATCAAGAAGTTCTTTTTGAAACACGGCCTTATCGTCTGTAGCATTTTTGATTTTATATGCCAAAATACGTTCTCCGTATTTAAAGGTTGCCACATTAAGTTCTGGACATATACTAAGCACTTCTTTCCAGGGCTGATAAGCCGAGTCGTAGTTTTTCACTTTTGCAAACTCTGCAAATATAGACAGGTTTGCTGGACACGAACTTTTGTCAACTTGTGCAAAAGCAACAACCCCAAAACTAAACATCAAAAAAAGCATCTTGTTTTTCATAACTATCTAATCGTATTTACGTTTAATAAACCACACATCACTTAAAGAAAATCCTATGGATATATTGGTGTAATTTTCTTTTAAAAGACCATCATTTGCGGTACCCAACTGACCCCATTCAAAACCTATATTGATTTTGGACAGTCCTCCAACTGGTAATCCCAATCCAAAGTTTATGCCAAAATCTTTTATTGCTTGGTTTTTTAGCACCAGACCCGTATGCTCCCAACGTGAACCTACTCTATACGAAATGCGCTTTAAATAGTTGGTAAATGAATCGTGCTTAGGTATAAAAAAACCGCCAACAGAAAGTCGGGAGGATGCAACAAATTGTGCATCTGAATTCGTTTCTAACGGGATTACCCTGCCCGAACTTTCAGCAACGTACGTAGCTCCAACAAACAATCGCTGGGGAATACCAAATGCTATCCCTAACATATTTTCAGCGGCAAATGTATTTGATGTATTGGCTAGCGTCCCAAAGTCAATATTTTGTTGTGTTCCGATAGTTCCAGAAGTTGTAATTGTTGATATGGTTCTTGTATTTGCACTCTCCAATGATGCCTTAGGACGATGTGTAGCCGCTAGGTGAAAACTGTAGCGATCAAATACTTTTCGATTGTAATGCATGGCAAAAGTGTAGCGCAGCCCACTAAGTTCTGATCGTGTAAATACTCGTGTATCGAGCTGCACACCAATCAAGCCACGACGAAATGTTTTCTCTATAAAGCCAAAGGCATAGGAGGCACTTACACCAAGGCTCAATCCTTTTGTTGGATTTACTGCAAGAGCAAGAAATGTGCTATTTACACCACCTGAGCCATTATACAAACTGGTTTGTTCTTGACCATTTAAGGTTTCTTTTGATGAAAATCGATATCCTACAGAAGTTTCAGGCCTTAACCCAAAACTAAAGGCAAAATATTTTGTTGGAACACTCAACGCTAGGTAGTTTAATGATGTCGTAATTGTTGTTGCATTGTTAGTTCCAGAAAGCTGTTTAGATGTAATATAACCCGCTCCTATTCGATATTGAACAAACTTTAACTTTCCCAATGTAGCAGGATTATCTAAGCTATAATGCGTACTATCTGCATAGGACGTTATTCCACCCATAGCATTGTTTTCGACTGTTCTATTGGACGCAGGCGCACCCAAACCATAATAAGAGTAGGGAGAAAGTGTTGCGTTTTGGGCAAAAATGCACGTTGTCGTGAACACAAAAACAAACGTTAGAAATCTATTCTTCATCGGTAGTATTAAACATGAGTAGGTGGTTAAGACCTGCAAGGATTAAATCAGCGTCAGCAAATATGGTATTTTTTATCTTTTTATTCAAGAAATCTGCATCGCCACCTGTTAAAATTATGGTAAAATCTCCATAGTCTTGAGAAAACGCATGTATATGTTCTTGTATTTCGGCAATAACACCACGCTCAACACCCAGTTCCATGCTTGTTTGCGTTGAAGTGCCCAATTCAGGAATATTGTCTGATGGCTTTAAAAATGGCAGCCTTTCTGTAAACAGATGAAGTGCGTGATAGCGCATTGCTCTACCAGGTGAAATGGCACCCCCTAGATGATGTCCATCAGCATTCAAAAAGTCATAGGTAATACAAGATCCTGCATCAATTATAAAAACGGCTGTGTTGGGTAACATTTTAAGTGCACCTGCTAAGGCCGCTCTACGGTCAACTCCCAACGTCTGAATATCATCGTATGCCGAAGTGAAAGGATATTTGATGGTTTTATCAATCGTGTGAACAACACAATTTTCGGGTAGTTTGGAAATGGTATCTATTCCCGTGGCACCCACCGAACCAACCAAAACTCTTGAAAAGGGATGCTTTTGATGGAATACGTTCCATTGGTGTGCAGTCCAGTCCGAGCAAACTCCAGACGTTAACAAAACATCTTGTTCAAAATACCCATACTTTACACGGGAGTTTCCAACATCAAGCACCAAATGTTTGCTTTTATCCATAAAATGCTAAAGTAGAAGTTTTTTTTGATGCTACTTGTCAATTGTATGAAAGGGATTATATTTGTGCTTGCATTTTTTGCATGGTACCTTAGCTCAGTTGGTAGAGCAAAGGACTGAAAATCCTTGTGTCCCTGGTTCGATTCCTGGAGGTACCACCAAAACCCTTTGCAATGCAAAGGGTTTTTTTATTGTCCCTAATTTACCTAAGTAATATTTTAGATTTAACGAAAGCTTATAAGGACATCTCAATATTATAAAACTCCAAATGTGACCCAATTTTATTTTTACATTTATAAACTGTAAAGATTTACATATAAAATGATGTCTTAAACATGAAACACTCACTAAACAATCTCAACCTCTTGTGTGGCATTCTCTTAACCACAATGCTGTCAATAAATGCAATTGAAGCCCAAAAAAACAACCCTGAACTTTCACTTGAAGGAAAAAAAATCATTTGTGTTTCTGGAGGCTGGGCAGGTCACAAACCCACCGAAAGCGCAGCTTTTTTTGTACCAAAACTTCGTGCGGAAGGAGCAGTTGTAGACGTTTATAATACGCTGGACGTATACACAGACAAAAATCTTATGAACAAAGCAGACTTGATTATTCAAATGTGGACTTTTGGCGAAATCACCAAAGAACAATTTAACGGACTGCGCAATGCAGTGCATAATGGCACAGGATTTTCGGGATGGCATGGTGGTATTGGCGATTCGTTTAGGGGCAATATTGAATACCAATTTATGGTTGGCGGGCAATTTTTATTTCATCCCGGTGGAAAAATAGATCACCAGATTAAAATTTATGATAAAAAAGATCCCATAACAAAAGGAATTAAAGATTTTGAATTAAAAAAAACCGAGCAATATTATATGCTTGTTGATCCCAATGTAAAGGTGCTCGCTATTTCCGAATTTACAAGAGCTACCTATCAAAAAAAAGCCGCAAACGCCATACATAACCAAATTACAGGAAGTACTATGCCAGTAGTTTGGAAAAAAAATTACGGAAAAGGAAGGGTGTTTTATTCCTCAATTGGGCATTACTTAACAGACTTTGAGGTGCCCGAAGTTTTGGAAATGCAACTACGTGGATTTCGTTGGGCTGCGCAGGGAAAATATATGAAACATGAAAATACAATTTCGCCAGTGTATAAAAAATAACACATTGATTGTTAACTTATTGTTGACACGATACTTTTTTTAAACCTGACCCCAAGACACTATATTTGCCGCGGCAAAACGCTTAAATAAAATTATGGCTCTTGACTGGTCAAACATTTTCTTACCCCTATCCATTATACTAATGGTTGTTTATGCGGCATGCCTAATTCTCATTTTTTTCTATGCCCTTAGCCAATTGAGCCTATTGCTGAATTATATCCGTCAAAAAAAACAAATCAACAAAGAGCCGACTTTTGACCTCAAAAACCCAAATGAAGTCCCTGTTGTTACCATTCAGCTACCCGTATTTAACGAATTGTATGTTATCGAACGATTATTAGATCATGTCGCTAAAATTGAATACCCAAAAGAAAAACTCGAAATTCAAGTGCTAGACGACTCAACTGATGAATCTGTGGATATCACCTCAAAAAAAGTTGCTGAATTAACCCATCAGGGAATTGATATTGTGCACATACAACGATCGAACCGTGAAGGCTTTAAAGCAGGTGCCTTGAAAGAAGGATTGAAAACAGCTAGGGGAGAATTTGTCGCCATTTTTGATGCCGATTTTACCCCAAAAAAAGATTGGTTGCTGCAGACCATTCCGTTTTTTAAAAACGAAAAAATTGGTGTCGTACAAACCCGATGGGGACATATCAACCGCGACTATTCCGTGTTAACCAAAGTACAAGCATTTGCCCTTGACATGCATTTTACTCTTGAACAAGTGGGGCGAAACTACGGTGGACATTTCATGAATTTTAACGGTACGGCTGGAGTGTGGCGTAAGACCTGCATTGAAGATGCCGGAAACTGGGAAGGTGATACCCTAACTGAAGATTTAGATTTAAGCTACCGCGCCCAACTCAAAGGGTGGAAATTCAAATATTTAGAGGATGTGGAAACCCCCGCTGAGCTTCCTGTTGTGATGAGTGCCGTTCGCTCACAACAATTTAGGTGGAATAAAGGAGGTGCAGAGAACTTCCAAAAAATGATAAAAAAGGTCTTTAAAACACCCAATATTGGACTAAAAACACGCCTTCACGCAATCATGCATCTACTCAATAGCAGTATGTTTTTATCGGTGCTCACGGCCGCCATCCTAAGTATTCCCATGCTGTATATCAAAAATGAATGGGGACAATTCAAGTGGTTTTTTAACATTACCAGTCTGTTTATTGTTAGCACAGTAATTTTCTTTATTTGCTATTGGTTTACCTACAAACGTATTCATGGAAGTGGTTTTGCCAACTTCATAGAATTCAGCAAGAGCTTTGTTACCTTTTACGCTGTTGCTATGGGCTTTTCGGTGCATAATTCTAGGGCAGTTTTGGAAGGACATAGGGGAAAACGCAGCGAGTTTGTGCGCACCCCAAAATTTAATCTTACTAGGTTTAAAGACAATTTTAAAAACAACAAATACCTTCAACAAAACATCTCCAAAAACACGGTTTTCGAAGCTTTTATGATGCTTTATTTCCTGTTTGGAATGACCAGCGCTTTCTTTGTAGGGGTGGAAGGTGATTTTGGACTATTCCCTTTTCACTTTTTACTATTTGTTGGCTTTGGGTTTGTAGCCTACAGTTCAATAAAGTCAAAAATTTAAACTATAACATTTTTAATTGCTGCACCTCGCTTTGCGAAAGGTGGCGCCAGTGTCCACGTGGCAAATCTTTTTTTGTCAATCCGGCAAAAAGCACCCTGTCTAGGGCAATTACCTCATAGCCCAAATGCTCAAAAATACGACGTACAATGCGGTTACGTCCAGAATGAATAGAAATCCCCACTTCGCGTTTTGATGCGCCTTGGACATGGCTAATGTCATCGGCTTTTATGGTGCCGTCTTCAAGAGTAATGCCGCTTTTAATACGCTGCAAATGTTGTCCGCTAACAGTTTTATCTAGTACTACGTGATATAGCTTTTTTATTCCTGAACTGGGATGGGTAAGCTTTTTTGCCAAATCGCCATCATTGGTAAAAAGGAGTAATCCCGTGGTGGGGCGATCTAAACGTCCTACGGGCACAATACGCGATTTGGTAGCATTGGCAACCAATTCCATAACCGTACGGCGAGCTTTTTCATCTCTAGTGGTGGTAATAAAGCCCTTGGGCTTATTTAAAAGCACATAGGCAGGTTTTTCAGCTTGCAGGGGTTGTCCGTCAAAATGCACCACGTCGGTGGGTTTTACCTTATACCCCATCTCCGTCATCACTTTATTATTGACCTTCACAGCACCCAACTGAATGTGCATATCCGCTTCGCGGCGTGAGCAAATTCCGGCATGTGCAATGAATTTATTTAGCCTTATACCGTCATTGGATTTTGGAGCCTGTTCCTTTTTCATAATTTTCTTTCAGAAGTGCAAAGGTAAGAAGCCTAAACGGTTAGTCGAAGAAGTGGCAAACTAATTATCCCCAAAAAAATAAGTAACCGCACCGATTGTAACAATAATCCGATTTGGCTTGTAGCAGAAATTCGCCAAAGAAATATGGGAAATAAGACAAGAAAACCAAAGGCAAAAATAAAATAATAGCCCATAGCATTAAGGGTAAAAAACACGCTGAGCAATACTATTACCAAAAGCGCACAAAGCACCAAAATGGTAATCAGTTGCTTGGTTTTTCGTTCACCCCAAACCACAGGAAAAGTGCGGTAGTTTTGCGCCATATCCCCTTTTATATTATACAAGTCCTTAACAAATTCACGAATGCTAATGAGTGTATACAAATAGGCTGCGTGGGAAAATATCTCTAGTGAAAAATTATTGTAATAGACCGTTATGGCAAAAAAGGGTAAAATGGTGAGTAGGGTGCTGGTAAGGGTGCCAAACCACAAATCGCGATTGAGGAGTGAAGAATACAAAAACATGGCCGCCATATAGGCTGTAAAAAACACTACCGCACGAAACGACACATAGCTTGCTACTAAAAGAGAGAGAATGGAGCAGGCAAAGTACATTCCCAGTTTGGTTTTGGATGAAATATGGCGTTCCAATAGTGTTTTTTCGGGGCGATTGATAAGGTCTTTTTCTTCGTCAAAAAAGGCATTGAAAATATACCCCCCCGAAACACTAAAACCTGTAGCCAATACAATAAGCCAAAGGTTAATATCGAGAAGTGTTGTTACAATGTCAAGTGTAGAGAAAATAAATACCGCAGTAAGCAATTGTGCCAGCATCAGTACAGCCACATTTACGCCGCGCACCAATGAAAACAAACCAATTGCCTGTAAAAACAATCGTTTTGTGGGCAATGCGGCTTTCATGTTAAAACGTATAAACGACCTCAAGTTTATGGTCGGCAAGTATGGCTTTTGCTTTAGGCAGGTCTTGCGTAAATCCAAGAATATAACCTCCTCCACCAGAGCCGCACAGCTTTAAATAATACGCATTGGTTTCCAATCCTTTTTTCCAAAGGGTGTGAAAACGCTGCGGTATCATAGGGGTAAAATGATGCAACACCACAGAAGAAAGTTTTTTCACATCTGTGAAAAGTGCCGATATGTTACCACCTAAAAAATGCTCGATGCAACGATCCGAAATGGCAATAAACTCATCTTTCATCATTTTGCGAAAAGCGGGCACTTCAAAATTATCTAAAAATATAGACACTAAGGGTGCCGTTTCGCCGGTTATTCCACTGTCGAGTAAAAAAACGGCTGCCTTCCCATGCTGAGATTGCGAAGGGATTCCCGTAGGCTCTATATCCGATTTAGAGTGAATCAATATGGGCAGACTCAAAAAACTATTTAGCGGGTCTAGACCCGAAGACTTCCCATGAAAAAAGGATTCCATTTCTGAAAAAATCGACTTCAAGGTGGTGAGTTTGGATCGCGTAAGATTTTCCAAAACCGTAATTTTTTCTAGCGCATAGCGGTCATAAATGGCAGCTACCAATGCGCCACTACTTCCCACGCCATAGCCTTGTGGAATGCTACTATCAAAATACATTCCTTTGGCTATATCGGCGACAAGCTTTTCCAAATCAAATTGCACCAAATCGGCATCTACAGTTGAAAGATGAGCTGCAAAATCGGCTAGTTTCTTGTTTGAAGCAACTGCTTCTTTGGTAGCGGTATTGTCCATCCGCAACGCACCCTTGTAGTAGTTGTAAGGAATAGAAAGACCTTTGGAGTTTTTGATGATACCATATTCTCCAAAGAGTAAAATTTTAGCGTAAAAAAGTGGTCCTTTCACAATAACAAACTTAGTACTTTTTTATTCCTGTGCCAACAGTATCGTGTACACATTGGCGGTTTTCACAAAACTGAAGCAATTCAGCGTCAATAAATTGTTTTATTTGGTCAGCAACATCATTGGGATAAAGCACATGCACATTTGCGCCAGCATCGAGAGTAAAACAGACTGGAACTCCGGTTTTTTTTCGGTATGCCCAAATACATTCAATGACCTTTAAAGTGTGGGGGTGCATAAGGATAAAGTATGGGTCAGAAGTCATCATCATGGCATGAAGATGTAAAGCTTCTTTTTCTACAATGGATATAAACGCCTCCACATTACCTTGCTGTAAAATGGGTAATAATTGACCTAAATGGGTATCGGCTTGTGCAAAACGTTGCTCTGCATAGGGATGATTTTCCATGAGCTTATGCCCAAGGGTACTACTTACTTGTTTTTGCCCCTTGTCAATAAGTAAAATGGTATCGTTAAAAGTGGCAAATACAGAATGTATCTCTGGAACTTCAACAGCCAACAAATTTGAAGATGTTGCTATATCGGGATGTTTACCCCACGCCATAACAGGTCCCGTTATGCTACGGCAGGCACTTCCTGAGCCTAATCGTGCCAAAAACGAGATTTTCGCCTGTTTTTCATTTTCAGTCATAGAAGTTAGTTGCGCTTCAAAATCGACCAAACAGGCTGCCAAAGCGGCCATAGAAGATGCCGAAGAGGCAATGCCGCTACTGTGCGGAAAAGTGTTTTTGGAGTGTATGATGAGCTGATAATGCGTCAAATAAGGCTGATAAGGCAACATACGCTTAAAAAATGTTTCCAGTTTTGGGCGGAAACCAAGAGATTCTTTACCTTCAAAAAAAATGGAAAACTGTATGTGTTCAGTAGGGCTTTCTAAAAGATTAAACGCTACTTCAGTTTGCGTAACCGCTTGGGAAAGCGTAAAGCTAAGCGATCCATTTTTAGGGATTTGCGGTTCTGTTTTACCCCAATACTTTACTAGGGCAATGTTACTGGGTGCCTGCCAACGGGAGCTAAATTCCTCAATGCCAGGCGTGGTGTTTGTAGCGGTAAAGGGCTTTTCCATAGGCTGCAAAGATACATAGGAATATAGGTTGGTTTGTTTTATTTATTGCAATCTATACTAGAATTGTTACTTTTGTAACACTTAACCAAATTACAAATTTTATGTTTTCTAAATCTATTCTTTGGCCTACTGTAGTAGCATTTTTGTTTTTCTTTTTCGTGCCCTATCTTTTTTATACGGCTTCTGAGGCGTGTTTTCAAGAATATGTGCGCATAAATATCAGCCGTCCAAACACTGAATATAAACTCGGTCATCTTGCTTTGGGAGTGTTTCTTATGTCTTACGCCTTTGTAAGGCTATTTCAAAAATGGAGTGAGGGCATTTACAGCAACCACAATGGCTTTGTTTTTGGGCTTTGGATTGCCCTTTTTGCCAGCGTTGCTATGGGGTTGATCTATTATGCCACACAAGCGGCTTTTGAAGCGCCTTACTATATTTTGGATGGTATTTTTTGGATTGGAATGTACGCCGTAGGCGGAGTTTTAACAGCCATGGTTTCTAGGAAAATAAGCTGATTTTTAGATTCTTTTTGTAACGTAAATTTGAACTAAAATAGCTTTTAGTTTTCTGCATCTACACTCACCACCTCCTGAATTTCGGGGGCGTACTTCTTAACTGTAAGTTCGACCCCCTGTTTTAGGGTCATTTGATTTACGGAACACCCCACACAAGCGCCCAAAAGCTGCACTTTTACGGTGTTGTTTTCTATGCCCACAAGCGAAATATCACCGCCGTCAGATTTAAGAAACGGGCGGATTTCCTCTAGGGCTTGTTCTACGCGTGTATTGAGGTCAGACATAACGTTTATTTTTTAGTTACGGCAGCACAACCTGCCATGGTGGTTATTTTAATCGCCTCGGTGGGCGGTAGGTGTTCGTTTCGGGCAACTACTTCGGCAACCACAGCACGGGTAACTTCGGTTAGTGCGTCCGCAACTGCGGTGTTTTCTTGCATAGCAGCAGGTCTACCTACATCGCCCGCCTCACGGATGCTTTGCACCAAAGGCAATTCACCCAAAAAGGGCACATCCAAATCGGTAGCCAAATAGCGTGCACCTGCTTTTCCAAAGATAAAATACTTGTTGTTGGGCAATTCCTCTGGCGTGAAATACGCCATGTTTTCAATAATACCCAACACAGGCACCTGAATATTTTCTTGTTGGAACATGGCAACCCCTTTTTTGGCATCGGAAAGTGCCACCGCCTGTGGCGTACTTACCACAACCGCACCCGTTATGGGCAGCGATTGCATAATGCTCAAATGGATATCCCCCGTTCCGGGAGGTAAATCAATGAGTAAAAAGTCCAATTCGCCCCATGCTGCATCAAAAATCATTTGATTGAGCGCTTTGGCTGCCATGGGACCTCGCCAAATAACCGCTTGATCAGGCTTGGTAAAAAATCCTATAGACAACAGCTTAACGCCAAAATTTTCAACAGGTACCATTTTAGACACTCCATCAATGTTCTTGGCAAGGGGTTTTTCGTTTGCCACATCAAACATCAAGGGCATGGAAGGTCCGTAAATATCGGCATCCAAAACACCTACGTTAAAGCCCATTTTGGCAAGAGATACCGCCAAATTTGCCGTAACGGTAGATTTGCCTACACCTCCTTTTCCAGAAGCAACTGCCACCACATTTTGAATTCCGGGAATGGGTTTTCCCTTAATCAAATTGGCATTTTCTTTTCTAGCGGGCGCGGTAACTGTTATGTTGACCGAAACCTTTGCTTTTTCATAGACACTATCATGAATGGCTTTCATTACCTCCACTTCTACTTTCTTCTTGGCTTGTAATGCAGGATTTGTCATGAGAATATCTACCACCACCTCGTCACCAAAAATATTGATGTTCTTTACGGCTTGGGCTTCCATAAGGTTTTTACCCTCGCCCGGCAGACTAATGTTTCGAAGGGCATCTTCAATATTGGAGCGTGTAATTTTCATTCAGACTAAATAAGAATACAAATATAAGTTAATTACGAATGATAAAATTACGAATGGGTTAATTACGAATTAAAGACGAGGACATCGAGCGGAGTCGAGATGCCGAAGTGTCAAAGGCAGAGACGACTAACGACCGAAGAGAATAATTACGAATAGTCAATAAGGAATTACGAACCTGTCTGCCTCGGGTAGATGAGGGAATTATGAATTACGAATTGGGTAATTTGAAATTCGTAATTAATGTATTCGTAATTATTTCATTCATAATTCTTTCTTGGGTTGCCACAAAACGGTTTCAAAGTCTTGAATTTGGTCATCGATTATGGTATGTCCCTCTGCTTCTAAAAGCTGTTGCATGGTGTTAATTCCCCCAAAATGGTGTTTCCCCGTAAGCATTCCAATGCGGTTTACCACCCTATGAGCAGGAACATCTTCCAAATGATGTGCTGCATTCATGGCGTAGCCCACGGTGCGTGCGCTTTTGGCAGCTCCCAAAAAACGGGCAATAGCTCCGTAAGTAGTTACTTTTCCATACGGCACTTGACGCACGACTTCATATACGCGCTCAAAAAAATCATTCGGTTGGGACATGGGTAGGAAATGAAAATTTAAGATAAGTAATGGGGATACCGCGTTCGCGGTATTGTTGCTCATAAAAAGTTTGGATGCCAATTACATTTTCTGGCGCATGAACATACTGATATACATCATGATGCGCCATTTCGGGTGTAATGTTCCAGCCATCCAATACACCCAACGTATAACCGTGCAAAAAGGCTGAGTCCGTTTTTAGGTGAACCATACCATCGGGTTTTAGGACGTGGCGATACCGCTGTAAAAAAGTGGGGTTCGTCAAGCGGTGGTGGGTGCGCTTAAATTTGTATTGTGGGTCGGGGAAGGTAATCCAAAGTTCAGACACTTCATCCTTGTCAAAGACGTGCTCGATGAGTTCGATTTGGGTACGCACAAAAGCCACGTTTTTTAGCCCTTCTTCTAATGCTGTTTTGGCACCGCGCCAAAAACGGGCGCCCTTAATGTCAATTCCTATGTAATTCACATTGGGGTTTTTACGTGCCAAACCAACAGAGTATTCTCCCTTTCCACAACCCAATTCTACGACAATAGGATTATCGTTCTTAAAGTACTTCCCCCAACTGCCTTTGTGAGTAAATTTTTCTGATAGCAATTCCTCCCGAGTGGGTTGAATTACATTTTCAAAAGACTCGTTTTCCTTAAATCGCTTTAGCTTATTCTTACTTCCCAAAATATCAAATTATATCTGAGCGGATACTTCCCCCTTCTCAAGAGTAAATGAAAATTCAGAGCCTATCTCAGGTTGACTTTCCACAAAAATTTGTTCACCGTGTGCCTCAATAATATGCTTTACAATGGCAAGTCCCAAGCCCGAACCTCCCATACGGCGGTTACCGCTTTTGTCTACCCGATAAAATCGCTCAAATAAGCGTGGAAGGTGCTCTTTTTCTATTCCCTCGCCATTATCACGAATGCGAACAATAATTTTATTTTCAAAAATAGGTTGTACACTTACCTCTGTTGTTCCTTTATTTTTACCATATTTTATGGAGTTCACAATCAAGTTGGTAAGGACTTGTTGTATCCGTTCCACATCGGCATAAACCAAAAAAGGTTCTTCGTATTTTTTGTCAAACTCCAAATTAATATTAGACTTAGAGGCGCGCATTTCCAGCATATCGAAAACATTCTGAATAAGATCAAGTACGTCAAACTTAACCAAATCCAATTCAGTATTCCCTTTTTCTAAATTGGTAAGTAAGTCCAGATCTTTCACAATATATACCAGGCGCTCAACTCCTTTACTTGCTCTAGAAAGGTATTTTTTGGTTACGGTTTTGTCTTTCATAGCTCCATCTAGCAGCGTCAGAATATATCCCTGAACGGTAAACAAAGGTGTTTTTAGTTCGTGGGCAATATTTCCTAAAAACTCCCTTCGAAATGCCGCTTGATCTTTTAAACTGTCAATTTCAACACTGCGCTGTTGGGCAACTTCTTTGACATTTTTTAGCAGGGCATCCATATCATTGGTAATGAGGATATCGTTAAGTTCATTCGAAATACTAGGCTCCAAATCTTTATAAAAGGTGCGAATTTGCTTGTAAATAAATTTTTCGACTCCAAAATTTAAAAGCAAAAAACAAACCAAAAAAATGACAATACTTGACAAAACTATTGGGAGTATGTTGTCTTTTGTAAGTTGGCTTTCGTCAAAAAACAACAAAAGCAGCCCTGCGTTAAGAACTATAACAAAAAGGGTTATCAGCAGAGATAGAGTGAGTGAAAACCGATACGCCTTAAGTGGTTTGTTAGGCATATTACACCACGTATTTATAGCCCACTCCTTTTACCGTTTTAAAGTGTTGGTCGCCGACTTTTTCTCTGAGTTTTCGAATATGAACATCAATGGTTCTACCGCCTACAACAACCTCATTGCCCCACACACGATTCAGAATTTCTTCACGTTCAAATACCTTGTTGGGCTTAGATGCAAGCAACGAAATCAGCTCAAATTCTTTTCGGGGCAGCATAATTTCTTTCCCTTTATATACAATTTTATATTCTTCACGATTAATAACCAGATCGCCCGCCTCAACAAGTTCAGTACTGACATCGGATTCTTTAAAACGGCGCAACATCGCTTTGATTTTACTCATCAAAACCTTAGGTTTTATGGGCTTGGTAATATAATCGTCGGCACCAGCCTCAAGACCTGCAACCTGAGAGTAATCCTCGCTACGCGCAGTCAAGAAAACAATAAGTACATCTGATAAATTTGGATTATTACGCAATTTCTCACAGGTTTCAATCCCGTCCATTTCAGGCATCATAACGTCCAAAAGCACCAAATGAGGTTTCCATTCATCAGCTTTTTTTAGGGCTTCAAGTCCATTTTTTGCCGTATCAACCTGATAGCCTTCAGATGTAAGATTGTACTCCAAAATCTCAAGTATATCTGGCTCGTCATCAACCAATAAAATCCGTGTGTGCTTTTTTTTCATTGCTTAGACTGTAGTCTTAACAAAAGTAAAAAAATACAAATAGGTTTTTGTTATCCAATATTAAAAAATCATCAATACTTTTGGATGGTCATGCAAGCCTTCAAAAAACAAGCCTTATCGCTTTTTGCCTATCAATACGAGCACAATGTCGTATATCGTTCTTATTGCGATTTGATAAATGCTAACCCTGGGGATGTGCAATCGCTTACCGATATTCCTTTTTTACCCATTGAGCTTTTTAAGTCGCACCGCGTGAGTTGTTCAGAAAAAACTGAAATGGTTTTTGAAAGCTCCGGTACCGGCGGGGCGGTCAGCCAACATCATGTAGCATCGCTACAAACCTATGAGGAAAGTTTTCGGACTGGATTTGCCCATTTCTATGGCTCCCCTTCCGACTATCATATTTTAGCACTATTGCCTGGCTACCTCGAACGCCCAAATGCCTCGTTGGTGTATATGTGCAAAGATTTGATTCAACACGCCAAAAAAGAATACAGCGGGTTTTATTTAAATCAATTTGAAGCTTTGCATCGTGCCTTAACAGCTTTAAATCACAGAAAACAAAAAACTCTCCTGATTGGGGTAAGTTTTGCGCTACTTGATTTTTGTGAGGCGTTTCCGCTAGACCTCCAACACACTACCGTTATGGAAACCGGCGGAATGAAAGGCAGGCGAAAAGAACTAATCCGAGAAGAATTGCACAACCAACTCAAAAAGGGTTTTGGCGTAAAAACCATTCACAGCGAATACGGTATGACTGAACTCCTTTCACAAGCCTATTCCTTGGGGAATGGCATTTTTGAGGCTTCGCCAAGTATGCGAGTTTTTGTTCGAGATGTGCATGACCCAAAAATGGTTCGCAAAACGGGTTCAGGCGGACTAAATATCATTGACCTTTCCAATAAAGATTCTTGTGCATTTATTGCCACCCAAGACTTAGGAAAATGCTACGAAAACGGATCCTTTGAGGTCCTTGGGCGTTTTGATGCTTCAGATGTGCGAGGGTGTTCGCTTATGACGGCGTAACCACTAGTAAAAAGTAGTTTTTCTTACCGCGTTGCAAGAGTACATAACGGTCACAAATCAGGTCTTCTGTGGTGATTTTTTTAGCTTCAGTAACCTTTTCATTATTTACCGAAATGGAATTTTCTTTTAGCGCGCGGCGCGCTTCTCCATTCGATTTTAAAAAGCCTGTACTTCCTGCCAAAGCATCTATTACATCAAGTCCCTCACCCGAAAGCACATCAACAGAAACTTCTGCTTGAGGCACTCCTTCAAAAACATCCAACAACGTTTGTGCGTCTAACGTTTTTAGGGTTTCGGCAGTGGCTTTGCCAAATAAAATTTGGGCTGCCTGCTCGGCGCGCTCCACATCTGCTGCGCTATGCACCATTGTGGTGACTTCCTGTGCAAGTCTGCGTTGCAGTTGGCGTTGGTGCGGTGCTTCACGATGCGTTACTATAAGCGATTCAATCTCATTTTTACTCAAAAACGTAAAAATCTTAATGTACTTTTCGGCATCCTCATCAGAGGCATTCAACCAATATTGGTAAAACTTATACGGCGAGGTTTTCTCGCGGTCAAGCCATACATTTCCACTTTCTGTTTTCCCAAATTTGGTGCCGTCAGCTTTGGTAATCAATGGGCAAGTCAGCGCATAAGCTTTTCCGGCAAGTTTTCTACGAATGAGCTCAGTGCCTGTGGTAATATTCCCCCACTGATCGCTGCCACCCATTTGCAGCAGGCAATTGTGGTGCTGATACAGGTGAAGAAAATCATACCCCTGAATAAGTTGATAGGTAAATTCTGTAAAAGACATCCCTTCTTTGGCATCGGCGCCAAGGCGTTTTTTTACCGAATCCTTTGCCATCATATAATTTACGGTGAGATGCTTGCCAATATCACGAGCAAAATCAATCAAACTAAACGATTGCATCCAGTCGTAGTTGTTGACCAGAACGGCACCATTTTCTTTGGTGCTATCAAAGTCCAAAAATTTGGCAAGTTGTTTTTCAAGTCCCTCGCAATTGCGCTGTAGCGTTTCATTGTCTAGCAAGTTTCGTTCCGCCGATTTACCAGAAGGATCGCCAATCATTCCCGTAGCCCCTCCAACAAGTGCATAGGGTTTGTGCCCATAGCGTTGAAAGTGCATCAAAATCATGATTTGCACCAAGCTGCCAATGTGTAATGAATCTGCTGTGGGATCAAATCCAATATATCCTGCAGTCATGCCTTTGGCAAGAGTAGCCTCTGTTTCGGGCATGATGTCGTGCACCATTCCGCGCCATGTAAGTTCTTCAACAAATGATGCCATGAATCAAATTTTAGCAAATATAAACCTCTACAAACGAACGTAAAAGGGAGTGTGCATTTATTCTATGCTGAGTGACTTTTCTAATTCGGGTAAAGTGTCCACTTCCTCCATGCTTTCCAGTATGGTTTTTACCTCCTCAAATATTTTAATATACACCTTTGGTTTAGACGCATAATAGATATGGTTTTTAGCAAAAGTAATGCTGTCTATTCTGTGGAATGCATAGAGTGAATCCATAGGAACAAAACTGTCGGTCTCATAGCTTGACGCTGCGTTAAGCAAGGCTAAGTCTACATGGAAATTGGTCATTTGCTCCAAAGAAAGTAAGGGTTCGGGTTTAGGAATCCGTTCTTGAGCGCAGCCAAAAAACAATACTATAAGCAATAGAACTATTCGTTTTTTCATCGGGAAAAGGTTAATGCTTTTGCTTTTGATGTGTCTACAAATACCCCATTTTCGTACATCAAGCTTCCGTTAATAAATGTATGCGTAACCGTTCCTCTTAGAGTAGTTCCTTCTAAAGGCGACCAGCCGCATTTGTACAATACATTTTCACGTGTAACGGTTTGCGCTTGTTGGATGTCTACCAAAACCAAATCGGCAAAATAGCCTTCGCGAATATACCCACGGTGTTCGATATCAAACAAAATAGCTGGATTATGACACATTTTTTCTACGACCTTTTCAAGAGTGGTTTTCCCCTGTTGCACACATTCCAAAAGCACTGGAAGTGCGTGTTGCACCATGGGACCACCCGAAGGGGCTTTGGTGTAAGGTTGATTTTTTTCGTCTAGCGTATGTGGCGCATGGTCGGTAGCAATTATGTCTATGCGGTCATCGTTTAGTGCCTCCCACAATCCCTCACGATCTTGAGCTGTTTTTACAGCAGGATTCCACTTAATATGCGTTCCTTTTTTGGCATAATCCTCGTCCGAAAACCACAAATGATGAATACAAACCTCGGCCGTAATCTGTTTTTGTGCTAAGGGTAAATCATTGGAAAACAAAGCGGTTTCTTTGGCTGTTGACAAATGGAATACATGTAGCCGTGCACCAGTTTCTTTGGCTAAAGCAATTGCTTTTGAGGAAGACAGATAACAGGCTTCTTCTGAACGAATAATGGGGTGACAGGCAATGGGAATGTCATCACCATAGGTTTCAATATGTGCTGCCAAATTGGTTCTGATGGTTTGCTCATCTTCACAATGTACGGCAATGGGCAATTTGAAATTAGCGAAAATTTCTCGAAGCGTATCGGGATTATCCACAAGCATATTCCCTGTTGAAGAACCTAGAAACAGTTTAAGTGCAGGTGTGGTTTTGGGGTCAACAGCAATTATCTGCTCCAAATTATCGTTAGTGCCGCCAAACATAAACCCATAATTCACCCACGAGGTTTGAGCAGCAACCTCCAGCTTTTTGGCATAGGCATCGGCAGAGGTCGTTTGTGGATTGGTGTTGGGCATTTCCAAAAATGAGGTAATCCCACCTGCAACACAGGCTTTAGATTCTGTACCAATGGTAGCTTTATGTGTTAGCCCGGGTTCGCGGAAATGCACTTGATCATCTATGCAACCCGGCAAAAGGTGTTTGCCATGGGCATTAATAACCTTCATTTCAGAAGTAACAGAAATTGAGGGGGCAACTTTTTCAATGCGCTCTCCGTCGATGAGCACATCTAATTGAGCTATTTTTCCCTCGTTTACTACTTGAGCTCCTTGAATCAATATCATATTTACCCTAACTTTTTTTAAACAGACTGCGCCATTTCATGGCAATTATCCCAAAAATCGCTTCGCTAATAATGGAGGTATTCATTTTTGAATCGCCCCTAGTTCTGTCGGTAAAAATAATAGGGAATTCGGCAATACGAAAGCCTTTTTTCCACGCCCAAAATTTAAGTGCAATTTGAAAAGCATAGCCCCTAAATCGAATGTCTTCTAAATCCAATGCGCGAAGTACTTTGGCATGATAGCCCACAAATCCCGCCGTTGGATCTGCCACAGGGAGCCCCGTAATCAATTTAACATAGAGCGATGCTCCAACCGAAAGGGCGATTCTACTTAAGGGCCAATCACGAACTCGTATGCCCTCCTTGTATCTTGACCCTACCACCATATCAGCTAAATTTTGTTGCAGTACCTCCTGCATTGGCGCAAGTGCATTTGGAGGATGTGAAAAATCGGCATCCATTTCAAAGATATAGGTATATCCCTGTTCTAGTGCCCATCTAAATCCATGCACATATGCCGGACCCAGCCCCTCTTTTTTTTCGCGATTAACCAGCTTTAATTCAGGGTGAAGTTGCTGCAATTTCCTCACGATTTCAGCCGTACCGTCGGGAGAATTATCATCAACAACCAACACATCTGAAGCCAATGGAAGTCCCAAAACAGCTTCGATAATATCTTGAATGTTTTCCACCTCGTTATAGGTGGGAATAACAACTACAGTCGAATTCATAGATGAGCTAAAATACGTATTAATTGGGGTGCATGGCGTAAAATTTAGATACTTTTGTAGGGTGTATGAACTTCGAGAACTTAACGCATACTATCTGGGGCTTTTTTTATTGACAGTCCTAGTTGTTCTTGTTGTTTTTAAACACACAAACCCTTCGCGATATCGTTCCATGGTGTTCTTTTGGCTTCGCACAAGCAGCAGCGAAGAGTTTAACAAACCCTATACCCTCAGCAGGGCGTTTTCATGGTTAGGATTTCTCTTTCGAGCCCTTGTTTTTGGAAGCATTGCACAAGTGTATTTAACCAAATCTTTAAACCCTATGGTATTTGATGCTAAAATGCTGCTTTGGGCATTGGAATTTATGTTGTTTTGGGGTGCCAAAACCCTCGTTGAAGGAGGGTTGGCTGCAATGCTTGGGTTTCGTGATGGGCTTCTAAAAATCTTCTACATCCGTTCTATATTCAAAGAAAAACTGACATTCTTCTTTTGTTGCCTTATGATACTGTTACTATTTATCACACCCACTCCTTTAGTAGCAAACATATTGGCAATGAGCTATTTCGCGGCTTTACTCTTAACACACTTCAGATTTTTAAAATTATATTTTAGACACAATCCCCATAAAAAAGTGTTGATTATTGCGTATATTTGCGCCTTCGAAATCGTCCCTGTATGGCTATTGACGCAAACACTCAAACTCTAACAAAACCGGCTAAGGTAAAAACCATTTTGGTTTCCCAACCTGAACCTTCAATTGAAAACTCCCCATACAACCAACTTATTGATAAACGGAAAGTTACGATTGACTTTAGACCATTTATCCATGTTGAAGGGGTGTCTTCACGAGAGGTGCGCATGCAAAAAATTGATATCACAAAGTTTAGTGCTATTATTTTTACAAGTCGGAACTCTGTAGATCACTTTTTCCGCATTGCTGAAGAATTGCGCTACACTGTACCAAGTACCTTGCGTTATTTTTGTCAGTCAGAGGCGGTTGCTTATTATCTCCAAAAATATATTGTGTATCGTAAGCGCAAAGTATATGTGGGGTCGCGCACACTTGATGATGTGCTCAAAGAAGCTACCAAATACAAGGACGAAAACTTTTTGTTCCCCTGTGCAGATGTCTTAAAGCCTACCATTCCTCAGGCGCTTGATGCTTCGGGAATAAAGTGGACAAAGGGCGTTTTTTACAAAACTGTAATTAGTGATTTGTCCGATTTGCGTGATGTGTATTACGATGTCTTGGTGTTTTTCAGTCCCTCCGGAATTGAGTCGTTGTTTCACAACTTCCCTGATTTTGAGCAAAATGAGACCCGCATCGCTGTGTTTGGACCAACAACAAAAAAAGCAGCAGAGGACAAAGGACTTCGCATTGATATTCTGGCACCAACCCCAGAAAACCCCTCAATGACCAAAGCGCTAGACGACTACATTGCTGTAGCAAATAAGCGGTAATTAGTTTCGAATATACCCAATCAACAGATTCAACCATCCCAAAATAAGGAGCAATCCGCCTATGGGGGTTACAGGTCCTAGTATTTTTGGAAGTGTTGATAACGTTGATGTGCTGCCCAGTGACAATCCGTAGATAGAGCCCGAGAACAGAAGTGTACCTATCACAAAAAGAGTTGCCGTTCTTTTTGCAAATACGTTTTTATCTAAACTTAAAAACAACAGTGCCAAACCATGGAAAAACTGGTAACGCACACCCACTTCATAGCTTTGAAGGGCTTCTGTGCTAAGGTATTGTTCGAGTAAGTGAGCGCCAAAAGCTCCCAATATTACAGCAGTTCCACAAAAGAGTGCGCCCCAAACACTGCGTCGTTTACGTGTCATTTTTATTTTTTTTCTAAAATAGTTTACTAAGTTTATACCCCCAAAAAAAACACAGTGAAAAAACTAGAAGAACACATATCGCTTGACGGCATTGACAAAGCTATACTGCGTGTGTTGATGGACAACGCCCGAACACCAGTACAGGAAATTGCCCGTCAGCTTAATCTCTCTGGTTCGGCGGTGCATCAACGCATTAAAAAACTGGAAGATGCACGTTTGATTAAAGGAAGTTACTTAAAATTGAACCCATCCGCTATGGGCTATACCACCACGGCGTATATTGGGGTGTATCTAGACAAAGCAATGCGCAATCCCGAGGCGGTGGCGCAACTCAAAAAAATCCCTGAAGTGGTAGAGTGTCATTACACCACAGGAAATTGGAGTATTTTAATTAAAATACTGTGTAAGAATAACGAGCATTTAATGCAATTGCTTAACCACAAGATTCAATCTATTGAAGGGGTTTCTAGAACAGAAACCTTTATTTCCTTGCATCAACAAATAGACCGTCAAATCAATATTTAGCGTCTGGAACTGGCTACCCTTAGGGCAAAATAAATCAGTGTTGCCAACGAGCCGATCGCTGCAACTACATAGGTACGTGCCGCCCATTTTAGCGCATCTTTAGACATTACATACTCTTGTTGGCTGACCATATTTTTGCGCTGCAACCATGCCAAGGCACGGTTACTAGCATCGTATTCTACAGGGAGGGTAATAAAACTAAACAGTGTTCCTAGTCCAAAAAGAACCACGCCAGCTACCGCAAGGTTATAGCCCAAAGCAGAGCCAATGCCCAACATAAACCCTCCAAAAATAACATACATCGAAAATTGTGACGCCACGCTAACCACAGGAACCAAAAGTGAACGAAACTGCAACCACTCATAGCTTTGTGCGTGCTGCACAGCGTGCCCGCATTCGTGTGCAGCAACGGCTGCCGCGGCGGCATTGCGCTCGTGATATACACTTTCGCTAAGATTAACTGTTTTATTTTTTGGGTTGTAGTGGTCGGTGAGTTTTCCACGTACTACAGTTACTTTTACATCGTGAATGCCGTGATCTGAAAGCATTTTTTCGGCAATTTCTTTCCCCGACATTTGATTGCGCAACTGCACTTTTGAGTACTGCTTAAACTTAGATTTGAGCTTGTATTGTACCCACATACTTGCACCTGCAAAAACAGCAATAAGTAAATAATATTCTCCGTACATAATTTTTTTATTAAAGCTTAAGCAAACAACATACCACGCACTACTTTTTAGTACGGCGTATAAAAATACTAATAAATATAATTATAGATATCGAAATGGCATTTGCTACAATCACCGAAGGACTTTGTATTAAAATACCGTAAATAAGCCAACTCATTGTTCCAAGTCCCATAATTGTGTACATGGTAAGTGACAATCCGTCAGCTGTTTTGGATTTCCAAATTTTATACGCCTGTGGCAAAAAGGCAGAGGTGGTTAGCGTTGCCGCAAAAAAGCCAATATATTCGGGGTTGAGCATTAAATCACAATATTTACAATCTTATTGGGCACCACAATTACCTTTTTGGGTGTTTTCCCGTCCAAATAGGTAAGCGTGCGTTCTTCTTGCATCACAGCAGCCTCAATTTCGTCTTTGCTCAATGAGGTAGAAAGTGCCAAGGTAAAGCGCATTTTTCCATTAAAGCTAATCGGATATTCTTTGGTGTCGTCTTGCAAGTATTCCGGATTTGCCACAGGATAGGGGGCTGTAGTAACCGATTCGTTATGTCCCAATAGCGACCATAACTCCTCGCAAATATGCGGAGCAAAAGGCGCAAGCAATACCGTTAAAGGCTCAAGGATTTCACGTTGATTACACTTTTGAGAAGTCAGCTCGTTGGTGGCAATCATAAAAGCGCTCACAGAAGTATTCAGCGAAAACTGCTCAATGTCTTGTGTTACCTTTTCAATGGTTTTGTGTAAGGTTTTAAGTGATTCTTTCGAAGGCTTTTCGTCGCTAACAGCAAAATCATCTCCGTTGTGAAACAAACGCCAGAACTTGTTTAAGAAATTGCTCACCCCGGAAATCCCGGCCGTATTCCACGGTTTGGCTTGCTCAATAGGACCCAAAAACATTTCGTACATACGAAGGGTATCCGCGCCGTACTGGTCGCAAATGGCGTCGGGGTTAACCACATTGTATTTGGATTTTGACATTTTCTCAACCTCACGACCTACAAAAAACTTCCCATCTTCCTTTTCAAAAGTGGCATCGGCAAAATGAGGTTGCCATTGCTTTAGCCCTTCAATATCCAACGCATTTTGCGCTGAAACCAACGACACATCTACGTGTACAGGAATCACCTTTTGGTCTTTACATAACCCTTTGGACAAGTACGTTTGCGTGTTGGGAACGCGGTAAACAAAAGCACTCTCCCCTAAAATCATTCCTTGGTTGATGAGCTTTTTGGCAAAATTTGCCACAGGCACCAAGCCAAAATCATACAAGAAATATTGCCAAAAACGGGAATACAATAAGTGACCAGTGGCATGCTCACTTCCTCCCAAGTACAAATCCACTTCTTTCCAATAGTCCAACGCTTCTTTGCTGGCAAACGCAGCTGTGTTGTGCGCATCCATGTAGCGGTTAAAATACCATGAGCTTCCTGCCCAACCTGGCATCGTATTTTTCTCTAACGGGAAAACGGTTTTATGGTCAATATTTTCATTTGAAGCCACTTTGTTTTGTACGGTGTCCCATGCCCATTCCGTAGCATTTCCAAGTGGCGGTGCTCCATCGGCGGTGGGCAGATATTTAGACACTTCGGGCAACGCTAATGGCAAGCAATCGTCGGGAATAAGGTGGGGTTGTCCGTCTACATAATACACCGGAATGGGTTCGCCCCAGTACCGCTGACGGCTAAACACCGCATCGCGCAAGCGATAGGTAGTTGCGCCTTCGCCCATACCCCTTTCAGTAAGCTGTTCGATTACTTTTTGTGTAGCCTCGGCATACGAAAGTCCGTTAAGAAAATCTGAATTCGCAATAACCGTATTCTCTTTGTCAGAAAATGCTGCTTCGGAAATATCTACATCTTTAAAAATATTTTTGATAGGCAAGCCAAAATGTGTGGCAAAATCAAAATCACGCTGATCGCCACAAGGCACTGCCATCACCGCGCCCGTTCCATACCCTGCCAACACATAATCGCCAATCCAAATGGGCACTCTTTCGTTGGTAATGGGATGTAGCGCATAGACTCCCGTAAACACCCCGCTGATGCGGTCAACCTCACTCATACGCTCGCGTTCGCTGCGTTGTGCTGTTTGAGTAACGTATGCTTCAACCTCCGCTTTTTGTTCGGGGGTAGTCAGATCTTTTACCCACTCGTGTTCTGGCGCAAGGGTCAAAAACGTAACGCCAAAAAGGGTGTCGGGTCGTGTGGTGAAAACTTCAATTTGACGGTCGCTATTTTCAATCTTGAATCGGACGCTCGCCCCCACAGATTTGCCAATCCAATTGCGCTGCATCTCTTTTAGAGGTTCGGGCCAATCAATGTCGTGTAATCCCTCTAGAAGCCTGTCGGCATATGCGGAAATTCGCATACTCCATTGCTTCATTTTTTTGCGTTCTACAGGGTGCCCGCCACGCTCCGAAACCCCTTGCACTACCTCATCGTTAGCCAAAACCGTTCCCAAAGCAGGACACCAGTTCACTTCTGTCTCTGCCAAATACGTCAGGCGAAAATGCAGTAAAAATTTTTGCTTCTCGGCTTTAGTCAGTTGCTGCCATTCTGCAGCAGAAATAACAGGTGTAGCATCATCACAAACGGCTTCCAAATCTTGTGTGCCAAATTGTTCCAAATGCACAATTAGTGTTTCAATATGACGTGCCTTGTTTTGTTTTTTATCGTACCAGGCATCAAACAACAGCGAAAAAATCCATTGCGTCCAGCGGTAATAGGAAGGGTCAGAAGTGCGCACTTCCCTAGACCAATCAAACGAAAAGCCCATACGGTCTAACTGTTCGCGATAGCGGTTGATATTCGTTTCGGTAGTAATGGCAGGATGCTGCCCAGTTTGAATGGCGTATTGCTCGGCGGGAAGCCCAAAGGAATCGTACCCTTGAGGGTGCAACACATTAAACCCCTTATGGCGCTTATAACGCGAAACAATATCACTAGCAATATACCCCAGTGGATGCCCCACGTGCAGCCCCGCTCCCGACGGATAAGGAAACATATCCAATACATAAAACTTGGGTTTATCGGAGGGTTGTGCCACCTTATAGGTTTGTTGTTCCGCCCAATAACGTTGCCATTTTGGTTCGATGTCTTGAAAAGGATATCCCATACGTGCAATAAAGCCACAAAAATAACACTTTAACTTGGTGCATATGATATTGTTGCCTGTTTGTTCAATCATATTTTCTATTTTTATGGCATAGAACAACTATGTCTGCAACCCGCATCTACAAACGCCGTCTTTTTGCTTCGTACCTCTCTGTTGTGAGCAGTACCACCTTGGTATTGTTTGTGTTGAGCGTATTGGGATTTGTGCTGCTTAACAGTCAATCCATCGCCAATTATTTTAAAGAGCAGGTTACCATGACCGTTTTTTTGGAAGATGAAACCAAAGAAATGGAGCGTGAACAGTTGATGACTACCTTACGACTAGCGCCTTTTACCAAAGCGGTACGCTATGTTTCCAAAGAAACAGCAGCCACAGAACACAGTGCTACTATTGGCGAAGATTTTATGGATTTTTTGGGCTATAACCCCTTGCAAGATGCCCTTGATATTGGATTAAAAGCCGATTTTGTTACCACCCAAGTTTTGGATAGTTTAAGCGACGTCATGGAGCAAAAACCCTTTATCTCGGAAGTGCTCTACGACCGTCCGCTGATTGTGCTGCTCAACGAAAACATCAACCGATTTGGATTTTGGCTATTGGTATGCAGCGGTATTTTTGTGGGTATTGCACTGCTGCTTATTAATCACTCCATAAAATTATCCATTTACAGCAAACGGCTTGTCATTCAAACCATGCTGCTAGTTGGTGCAAAAAAAGGATTTATTCGTCGCCCGTTTGTGTGGCGCTATATGGGATTGGGTGCATTGAGTGCGGTGCTTGCCTTGGCAGGCTTAGCCGGAGTACTGAATTTTTTAGCCCGATTTGTCCCGCAAATTCAATGGTGGGAAAACCAACAATCGTTACTGATTTTAGTTGGTACTGTTTTGGGATGCGCAGTGCTGATTTGTGGCATGAGTGCTTACTTTGCCACACGAAAACACCTTCGTTTAACCTATGATATTATATATTGACATGAAAGCCCATAATGGGCATTTAACAGCCAAACATTAGTGTCAACTGATAGGATTAAATGTTGATTATCAAAGAATTGTAAATTTTTAAATAGATGAAAACTGAAAAAGAATTTTTATTTGGCAAACGCGCCTACCGCATAATGGGTGTCGGTGCTGCGCTAATTGTCCTTGGCTTTGTCCTAATGACAGGCGGTGGAAGTGATGAGCCTAACGTGTTTAATCCCGAGATTTTTAGTCCGTTACGCATACGTGTTGCGCCCACGTTGGTCTTGGCAGGGTTTGCCGTATTGGTTGTTGCTATTCTTTCTACAAAGAAAAAATAATGGGCTTTTGGGAAGCACTTTTATTGGGAATTGTTCAAGGGTTAACAGAATTTTTACCCGTTTCCTCTAGCGGCCATTTGGCACTTTTTACCGAAATTTTGGGTGCTGACAGACTGCCCGAAGAAAACCTTCTTTTTACCATTTTGGTGCATGCCGCCACGGCTTTAGCAACCCTTATTGTGTTTCGGAAAGATATTGCAGCAATTATATCGGGGGTTTTTCAAAAAGAGGATACTCAAGCACGGCATTTTGTAGGAAAAATTGTTGTTTCGATGCTACCTGCGGTGGTTGTGGGATTGTTTTTTGAAGAAGAAATTACAGCACTTTTTGGATCAAACGTAGCACTTGTGGGTGCCATGCTTTGTCTTACAGCACTGCTCTTGTTTTTCACCGATCGTGCAACTGAAAAACAATACCCCATCACCTACAAGATTGCTTTGATTATTGGACTGGCGCAAGCCGTTGCCATATTGCCTGGAATTTCTAGAAGTGGCGCTACTATAGCCACAGCATTGCTTATTGGCACAGCACGGCCTGAAGCCGCACGGTTTTCATTTTTGATGGTCATCCCTCTGATTTTGGGAAGTATGGCAAAAACACTTCTAGATAATGGCACTGCCACTTTTGCCTCTGTTGATACATTGCCAATGGCAGTAGGGTTTGTGACAGCCTTGGTTTCTGGAGTCCTCGCTTGCACCTGGATGATTGCACTGGTCAAACGAAGTAAGCTCATCTATTTTGCGGTGTATTGTGCCGTTGTGGGGAGTATCGCATTGGTAGTTTCATGGAGTTAACATATACCAAAGAAGCTTTTTTAGCGGGGCAATTCCTGCTTATTGACAAACCCTTGGAATGGACATCGTTTCAGGTGGTAAATAAAATCAGGTGGGCGATTCGAAAAACCTATGGCATCAAAAAAATTAAAGTTGGACATGCCGGCACGCTAGACCCCCTTGCCACAGGGCTGATGCTGATTTGCACCGGAAAAATGACCAAACAAATTGAACAGTTTATGGGTTTGGACAAAGCCTATACGGGCACTCTGCAATTGGGTGCTACCACTCCTTCTTACGATTTGGAAACTGAGGTAAGCGAAAGGAAGCCTATTCATCATATTTCTGAGGATATGTTAGCGCACACACGCACTCAGTTTTTGGGGAATATCCAACAAAAACCACCTTTACATTCTGCCATAAAAAAAGACGGAAAACGGCTTTATACCTTAGCAAGAGCCGGCGAAACCACCGAAATTCCCACAAGAGAAATCACCATTTCTGCCTTTGACTTGACAGATATCAGCTTACCAAATATTGCCTTTTCAGTATCGTGTAGCAAAGGCACCTATATTCGGTCGTTGGCACACGATTTTGGGCAAGCCCTTGGGTGTGGCGCACACCTAACGTCCTTGTGCCGAACAGCCATTGGCAACTACTCGCTTTCCGACAGTTTGACACTTGATGATTTTTTGAATACTTTAGAGCAAAACGCATAATCATGGAACCTTTTCGCTGCGATTGGTGTTTGGCAAACCCGACTTATATTGCGTATCACGACAACGAATGGGGCGTTCCCATTTATGACGACCACAAACTTTTTGAAGCCTTACTTCTAGAAACCTTTCAGGCAGGACTGTCTTGGTGGGCGATCCTAAAAAAGCGTGAACACTTTCGCGAAGCCTTTCACAATTTTGATGTAAAACGCGTCGCACAAATGACGGATTACGATGTTGATATCCTCCTACAGAACAAAGGCATTATTCGAAATCGTGGAAAAATTAGGGGAGCCATTGCAAATGCACGGGCGTTTATCGAAATCCAAAAAACAGTGGGAAGTTTTAGTGATTTTATGTGGTCGTATACCAACGGAGTTCCTATCCAAAATCAATTTGAGCAAACCCGTGAGCTACCCCAAACCACCGCTTTGGCGGAGCTAATGAGCAACGACCTAAAAAAACGCGGATTTAAATATATTGGAAAAATTACAATGTATGCGCACATGCAAGCTGTGGGCATGGTCAATGACCATCTGGTAGATTGTTTCCGGCATAAGGAAGTGGCTGCGCTTAGCCCAAATAACTAAGAAATTCTTTACGCGAAATTGGAGCAGCACCCATACTTACCAAATGTGCCGTAGGCACTTGACAATCAATAAGTTTATAATTGTTTTTTTTGAGTTCTCGGGTAAGGTAAATCAATGCTAACTTACTGGAATTGCTGGCTTTTGAAAACATACTTTCACCACAAAATACTTGCCCAATGTCTATGCCATACAGCCCACCTACAAGCTCGGAACCATCCCAAACCTCTACCGAATGGGCGTGCCCTTGCTCATGAAGGACTTCGTACACTTCCATCAATCCCGGGGTAATCCAAGTGCCAGTTTGTCCAAATCGCTTTACGCCAGCACACGCTTTTACTACCTCGTTAAAGGCTTTGTTAAACGTGATTTCATAGGGGTGTTTTCGTAAAAAAGTGCGCATACTTTTTGAGATGCGAAGTTGATCGGGGAAAAGAACCATTCTGGGATCGGGACTCCACCAAATCAAAAACTCATCTTGTTCAAACCACGGAAATATGCCTTTTTGATATGCCAATAAAACCCTTTCGGGGCGCAAATCGCCACCCACAGCAACAATACCCTCTTTAGTGGCCAAATGAGGCGAAGGAAAACGCAATTCTTCCGATAAGTGATACATGCTTTTTAGAAAGGCAGGTCGTCCGGTGCTTCTTCAGTAGGTGCATCGGGCATGGTTTCAAAAGGCGGTGTAGCAGGCGGGGGCGGAGGCGTTGCCTCTACCGCATCAATGCGCCAACCTTGAATGGAATTAAAGTATTTGATTTCACCTTGCGGATTTTGCCACTCTCGTCCACGAAGGTTGATACCCACTTTTACACGTTGCCCTACGCTAAATGCATTGAGCAAGCTACATTTGTCTTGTACAAATTCTACGAGGATGTGTTGTGGGTATTGCTCCTCGGTGGTAATCACCAGTTCGCGTTTTTGAAATCCATTAGACCCGTATTCTTTTGTCTCGTCAATTTGCTTAATTTTTCCTGTAATTTCCATGCGGTGGTTAATGTTGTTCTTACAAAGTTACTCAATTTGTGGGATAATTAAAGATAGAAAATACACTATATTCGTACACATGAGAATCGATTTCTCCACACCAAACCAACGGTACCTCCGCATTGCCGGATTTGTTTTGGCTATAGGCTTTGTGGGTATCATCCTTTGGAATACAAATACACTCATTCAACGTATTCAACAGGACGAACGCCAACAAATGGAGCTTTGGGCAACGGCACAACAAAAACTTGCGTCGAGTGATGACCTCAATCAACCTATTGACCCATTAACCTTTCAGGTGCTTACCAGCGAAAATACCATTCCCATGATTGTTGTGGACAGCAATAACAAGCTGTTGTTTTCCAATAATATAAACCAAAGAAAATTTGCCCGCGACTCCATCAGCTATGTGCAAGAGCTCATTGCTGAATTCGAAGCCGATCACACCCCGATTGAAATCATATACAACGATAGCTTGTACCAAAAAATGTATTACGGCAATTCTAGGTTAATTCGGCAATTGCGTTACTACCCTATCGGCTTTTTTCTCATTCTTGTTTTTTTGGGGGGATTGGTCGTAGCCTATTTTAAGAGCAGCCAGCAAGTGGTTGAAAACAAGCTTTGGACAGGTATGGCAAAAGAAACGGCACATCAATTGGGAACACCCATTTCTTCTTTGTTGGGTTGGATGACTATATTGGAAGGGAATGTAAATCCAGAAATGTTAAAACAAATCAAAAGCGACATCAAACGTTTGGAGACCATAAGTGCGCGGTTTTCAAAAATTGGCTCGTTGCCGCAAAGAGAAAACACCTCACTTAGTGCCGTAGTGTATGACCTTACGGATTATATGCAAATTCGGATGCCCAAACAAATCGCACTTCAAGTGCAAGAAAGCGGTCATGAACAACATGTTGGGCTAAACAAAGAACTCATGGCGTGGGTATTGGAAAATCTCATCAAAAACAGCATCGATGCTACACGTGGTAAAGGGACTGTAACGATTGAAATGAGTTGGGGTAAAACGGCAACCATTTTGGTTCGAGATACGGGTAGTGGTATTCCGAAAAAGCTGCAAAGTACCATTTTCGCAGCAGGAGTAACTACAAAAAAACGAGGGTGGGGACTTGGATTATCACTAGCAAAACGTGTAGTGGAACAATATCACGAAGGAAAAATACGACTCGTAGAAAGCTCCGAAAACGGAACTACTTTTGAAATCCAATTGCCGCTTACTGAAACGCCTGACTGATGTTATCGGTTAGGGCTTGCATCTCTTCCCTGGTTGGAGAAACCTTTTTTTGAAACGTGGCATCTGCCATGTCATTAAGCGGAATGAGATGCACGTGTACGTGAGGTACTTCCAGACCAATCACTGTTAACCCAACGCGTTTACAAGGAACAACCTGTCGAACAGCAGCAGCCACTCTGCGGCTAAATTGCAGCAACGCCATGTAAGATTCCTCATCTAAATCAAACAATTTATCCACTTCTTTTTTGGGCACGCAAAGTGTGTGCCCAACCGCATTAGGGTTGATGTCCAAAAAAGCAATATGACGATCGTCTTCCGCAACAATATAGGCAGGAAGTTCGCGAGCAATAATTCGGCTAAAAATAGACGGCATTAGCGTTCGATAGAAAGGATTTCGAATTTCAGGGTACCGTTGGGTACGGTAACTTCGGCAATTTCGCCCAGGGTTTTGCCCAACAAGCCTTTTCCTATAGGAGAATTTACCGAAATTTTGCCCGATTTTAGATCGGCTTCGCTTTCGGCAACCAGAGTGTAATTCATCTCCATATTGTTCGCTTGGTTTTTGATGCGCACTTTTGAGAGCACCAACACCTTTGAAACGTCCAACTGGGATTCGTCAATCAAACGCGCTGTAGAGAGGGTTTCCTCCATTTTGGCGATTTTCATCTCGAGGAGTCCTTGCGCCTCTTTTGCGGCATCATACTCAGCGTTTTCGCTCAAATCGCCCTTGTCGCGCGCCTCTGCAATTGCCTGTGACGCACGCGGACGCTCCACATCTTTTAGATGATTAAGCTCTTCCCGTAATTTCTTTAGCCCTTCGGCTGTATAATATGAAACTGTACTCATTGGGGTATAGTTAAAAAAATCCCTTACTTTTAAGGGATGACTGCAAATATACAATTTTCATTTTTCTTGCGTTGTATCCATATGAAATACAAAGCGATACTCGCTTTTTTACTGTTGGCAGGCTGTACCAAAAACAGCGTAGAACGCAATCCGTATTTGTACGAAACCCGCTTTGACCAAAGTATAAATTTGGCGTTGCCCGCTTTTGATAATTTAAACTATCAAGGAGGAAGTATATTTTGGCCAAACGGCGGTATTAAGGGTCTGCTACTTTTTAACCTGGCAGGAAACATTATGGCATGGGAAGCCAGCTGCCCCAATCATGCGCCTAGTAGCTGTTCTACTGTACAAATTAACGGCGTTACAGCATCATGCTCTTGTGAAGATTTCAAGTACAGCTTGGCTACAGGACAGCCTCTTACGGAAGGAGCCACCTATAGCCTACTCTTTTATCGCGTGCAGCAAAACGGTACTGCGGTGCGGATTTATAATTAAAATTTAAGCGTTAACCCCGCCAAAAAGTGACGCCCCGCTTGGGGGTAATAGCCAACACCTTCAATAGTGGTCACAATGCCTGGTGCACTCCAATTGTCATCGTATGTATAGAAGTATCCATTTGAACTATATACCTCATTAAAGATATTGTAGACATGTATGTTTACATCCAAACGGGGTGCCTTTGGCTTGTTTAACACAACCGCCTGAAACAAAATATCTTGCACGGAATAGCTGCTCAGTTTAGATAATTCTGCGTTGATATTGCCCATGTATTGCTCGCCCACATATTTACTAGCAAGTGAAATCGACCACGTCTCGCGAGTATACGTAAGCTGGTCTGCAGCAACAAGTGCAGGAGAATAGGACAAATGTGTATCGCCTAGAGAAACCAATTTCCCGTCGCGTTCAAAATATTTGTCCTTGTTTCTGTTTTTGCTCCACGAGACGTTGGCTTGCCAATTCCAGTGAGGCGCAAACGCCCAACCACCCTCAATTTCAAGTCCTTGTCGGAAACTATCGCCAGAGTTTTCACGAATGGGCGCACCCACATTATCAATAGCACCAGTAAGCACCAATTGGTTTTTGTAGCCCATATAATACAGGTTTGCATTCAAAAAGGCATCGTTGGTTTTCCAACGCCATCCCAATTCAAAATCGTTAAGCTCTTCTGGGACAGGGTTGCCATTTTCAAAATCGGTGCGGTTGGGTTCTTTGTGTGCCTTGGCATAAGACGCATAAAACTGATGTGTTGCATTGGGTTTGTATACCACGCCCGCTTTGGGATTAAAAAACGTATGCGCATCGTTCACCGAAAATGGTTTTGGGCCTGCAATTTCACCCGAGGCAGTGTAGTCGATCCAACGAAGTTGCGCATCGGCATAAAGGTTCCATTGATCAGAAAGTGCCACATTCCATTTGGCAAAAATATTGCCGTCTTTCTTTTTACCTGTATTCTCATAAAAGCGATGTTTGGGGTTAACGTTTGCCCGGTTTGCCCAAACCAGCGACCCAAAGTGCAAGCCCTCATAGCTGCTAAAATAGGCACCGGCATGAAGCTCGTGTTTTCCTTTTTGGTGATGAAACAACAGGTTTGCCACATAAAAGTCGTTGTCCAACCATTTGCGCACCACATTTTCGGTTTGTGTAACGGGCTGACCATTGATGCTTAATGGAGGAAGTTTTAGGTAGTTGTATGAGGTGTCATTTCCAAAAGTTACGTTCTGAACATTCCACAAATCGTAAAATTCCTCGTAATAGCCTTGTCCGTGGGTATAATTTAGCCCTAGCGAAATACGTGAAGCATTACTCAAGCGATGCTCAATATGAAACTGCGTGTGATCTTGCCGGTAATTGTCCACTTGGTTATCGTAATAGCCTTGCAGATTTCCGTTGTCGTCATATTGAACTCCCGCAGGGTTATACGTTCTGTTGGTTGCCAAAGTAGCAGGGTCAATTCCGTACCACGCTTGGTAGGTGCGTTCGTGTCCGCCAAAAGTCAATGCCTTAATTTTGGTATTGGCAGAAGTATAGGTTCCTTGTAAAAAATAGCCTTTTAAATCTGATGAAGCACGATCAATATAGCCGTCAGAAGTGATGTTTGATAAACGTCCGCTAAACTCAAAACCACTATCGGAAATTCCCGTAGAAAACTTAATGGTATTTTTAAGGGTATTAAAACTCCCCACACTCGAGGCAAATTGCGCATAAGCATGTTCCGAGGCATTGTCGGTACTTACGTTTACACTTGCGCCAAAGGCGGCAGCGCCGTTAGTGGAAGTTCCCACACCACGCTGTACTTGCAAGTCTTCTACCGAAGAAGCAAAATCAGAGAGGTTAACCCAGAACGTACCATGCGATTCGGCATCGTTAAGGGCAATCCCGTTTAGGGTCACATTTACCCGGGTGGCATCGCTACCACGAACCCGAATTCCGGTGTAGCCTACACCAGCACCGGCATCACTTGTGGTCACCACACTTGGTAAAAATCGCAACAATACCGGAAGGTCTTTTCCTACGTTTTGTTTGATAAGCTCCTCTTTGGAGATGTTGGTGAACGCCATAGGCGTGTCTTCGGTTGCCCTGAGGGCACTAACCGTAACCGATGCTAAAGCTACGGGGTTAACAGTCAATGTATCTATGTCAGATTGGGCTTGCTGCGCCATCAGGCTGCCGGCAAGCAATAGTGCAATAATGGTTTTCATTTGCGTAAAGGCAAATAAAGGGGTATTATTTACAATGGATTTTAGTTAAACAATTCCTTGGCAGCATTACCTGCCCAGGTTCAATGGGTATAATCTCAGCCGTTGGGCACCCCTAGAGATGGGACAAAGATACAGGATTTACATTGATTGATGCATGGGGCGCAACAAATCATTTACTGTTTTTACAGGGTTGAATGTACGGACGGGAACTTCCACAAAAACGGTATTCCAGTCTGCCATAGCACCATTCCATAGTCCGGGGCGCTCTAGTGCCTTAATTTCGACATCCCCCACCGATTTTTCTGCTATAAAATAGGTGTCGTAATCCACAAATTTCGTGAGGTCGTATTTGTTTCCCTTATGATCATATACCGCACAGACAATGTCCACTGGATTAAAATGTGTACCCTTTTTAAATAAGGCTTTTTGGTGAGTATCTTCTGTATTTACCTGTGCGCTTTCAACAATTTGGAGGCTGATATCATCGCCTTTTGTAACCCAAAAAGGGCCTCCGCCGGGCTCGCCCTCGTTTTTTACCATACCACAAACACGCAGTGGGCGTGCAAGTTTTTGCTTAAGAAAGCGTACCAAATCGTCACCATGCAGGGTTTCAGGAATAGACACATGAAGCTTTTCTTGAACAAAAGATTTTACCTCAATAAGGTCAATACCATCTTCCTGCTCAAGGGCACTACTGTACTGAAACAACTGATTCTGCAGGGAAATTAATACTCCAGCCAGCATCTTTTTGTAACGCGCAGTATGTGTATGATACTTGTCAATGGAAATGTTATCGATGTTCGACAGGAAAAAAATATCGTCCTGAAGGGCGTTTAGGTTACCAATAAGCGCACCGTGACCACCAGCACGAAAAACGAGTTTTCCATCTTTGTCACGGAGCAGCGTTCCGTCGCTGCGCAAGGCTACCGTATCGGTACTTGTTTCTTGATGAGAGTAGCTAATGTTGGTTTTTACAGCATTCCCAGCCAAGAGGTTTACCATAGGGGAGAGATGTTGCTCAAATCTGGATGTGGCAGATGGTGGAATGGTAAAATGGATGTTCATAACACCCTTATTTACCGCAAAGGCTTTGGACAAAAACAATTGTTCCTCTGCTGCAGTCCGAATGGTGTTTCCATAATTATGAAAAGGCACCAATGCTTTGGGGAATTTGCCAAATTTTTCTACCACATAGGCGATAAAGCGATACCTGTAATCTTTCTCAAAGGTACCGTTCTGGGCATCCGATATGGCTTTTCGCACGTGTTTATAGAACGGAAACTTTTCAATCCCTCCCAAAAAAACCGCGAGCTTATATGTTTTTTCTCTGTTTAAATAACTGCGGAGTGTTTCTTTTTCGGGCTTGTATTTATCATGGAAATAGTGAAGAAATTTAAACATTCGTGTTGCCAATCCCGAGGCAGGAATAACTCTTGAAATTGAAAACTGTCCTTTCTCTTTGTCAAAAAGTGAAGCGTAAGTGTCAATTTCCTTTTCCGAGAAGGCAAAAATTCCATCGCCAACTGTTGCTGGACGGTCTAGTTTGATGTAATTTGAGCCGTTTTGCAACAAGGTGAGTTGCATCTGTGCATCTTCTTCAGCGATACCAATTTTTTTTAGAACCTCCTTATCGTGTTGCGAAAACCTGTAGCTCATAAAAGTTGAGATAAATGCCCAACGGCTTGTTTTAGTCTTGTTTCTGTTGTTCCACTTAAGCTTACGAAGGTAAGGTTTCTTTGCATTAGTGCCGATTTAAAGCGCGCAAACATTTCCTCGCGCTGATGGGGCCTATCGCGCAACAGGTCTTTTTCCCAAGGCACATCTATATCCGTTAAAAAATAAATATCGTACTGATTTTTATCATTTGCTTGCACGATGCGTTCGTCACACCAGCCCTCAAAATAGGCTTCGGAATACACTTGTGTGGACAGTAAAGTAGTGTCGCAAAACAGGAGTTTATTCGCTTGTTGTGCTGCCTCATTTTCCAGCTTCATTTGCCCCAAGGCAATGGGGTATATATCCTCAGGCGCACAAATTTGAGCTGTTTTATGCCATTTTTCTTCAAGATATTCACGGGCATACTCCGGCACCCAAAGGGTACTGTAGTGCGCAGCCAAGGCTTTTGCCAAAGTGGTTTTCCCTGTAGATTCAGGGCCAAACAAGGCTATTTTTAGGCAATTGGTTGGGTCTTGTGTAAGATTTTTTTCCATGCAAAATATCCGTAAATGGCAATAATCGTAAAAATAAGGTATTGAAAACTTGTAAAGGTCAGCCCTTTATAAAAATACAGTGGAACAGAAATGATATCCCCAACAATCCAAAAGAGCCAATGCTCCATTTTTCGCTTCGCCATGAGCCACATTCCGACAAAAAATATGCTCGTAGTAACGGTATCTATATACGCCGTCCACGACGTCCATTTTCCAGCAGATTGATATACCAAAAACACAAACACTAGCGTAGCGCAAAAAATCAAAATAGACGTCTTTTTTTCTTTTACGGTGGTAATGCTTATTGGGGTTGTTTTTGCATGGGTTTTTCGTGTCCAAATGTACCAACCGTAAATGCTCATGACAAAGTAATACGCGTTGATAAGCATATCGCCTAAAAGCACCCATTTCCAGAGTAAATAGACAAAAATTGCGGTTGAAATTAGTCCCGTTGGAAACACCCAAATATGGTTTTTCTTTGCATACCAAACACTCAAAAAACCAAAGATTACCCCAGTAATTTCAAGGGTAACGTCTACAGTTTGATAGGTAGCATATTGCCCAAAAAGAAATTCAAAAAAACGGCTCATAATCGCTGCGGTTAGACTTGACCACTTTCATGTTTAGAATAATATGCTCGGTGTTTTCAAAGGCTTTTTTAGTGGCGTCGGTGACAAGTGCCATAACGGTAGAAAATTCGCCATACACTTGGGTGCTGAGTGGCGTTTCGTTTAGCGTACAACCCGAGGCACGTAGGGCTTTGATAAAATCAATAATTGGGGGTTCAAAATCGTCTTGTAGGGGAGTGAGTGTGAGTTCTACAGAAATTTCCATATTTAGTCTGTTTTAATGGCTAGGGCGCATGAATAATCCTGCCAAAAATACAGCCAATTTTTTAACACTACCGTCTTGCCTTCAAAAGCAACCGCTGCTAACGGATTTTCAGTGTCCATTTGTGAGGTGCGAATAGCATCTAGAAAACTGATGCCTTTTTTTCCGAAAGCTTTGTACGCTGCTTCTTTGATGCACCACTGTGAAGTACGAAATCGGTCGGTTGCGTTTTCAGTCATCTCAGAGGGGTGCAAAAATTTTGATGCAATGCGATGCACTTTGGGTCGTTCCCATTCAATATCCACACCCAAAGGGCTATCGCCAACGGCAACGGCCGAAAATTGATGGGAATGCGAAATTGAAATGTACTTTCCATCTGCCAAATGAGGTTTACCAAAGCTGTCATACGAAAGAGCGTTTGGAGTGTATCCCGCTATTTTAAGCAACTGCCGTACGCTCAAAAATCCGCGTCGATGAACTACCGATTTCATTTGCCCTAACCTATTCATACACAATTCGGTAAGCTGAACACCCTCACGAAGTGTAGCTTCATCTTCTGTGATGTGCCAAACAAATAAATGGGTATTATGTGGCGCAACGTATTTTTTGTAAATGGGCATGGAATACCGTAATTTTGCGTTCAAATTGCTAGAAATCAAATATACAACTATGGCTACGAAAACTACTACTTACGTTCCCTACAAGGTAAAAGATATCACACTTGCTGATTGGGGGCGTAAAGAAATTGAACTTGCCGAGGCAGAAATGCCTGGTCTTATGGCGCTTCGTGAAGAATACGCCCAAGAGCAACCGCTTAAAGGTGCGCGTATTGCGGGCTGCCTCCACATGACCATTCAAACGGCAGTGCTTATTGAAACGCTTACCGCACTGGGCGCGGAAGTAACGTGGAGTTCGTGTAACATTTTTTCGACCCAAGATCATGCTGCGGCGGCTATTGCTGCGGCGGGTATACCCGTGTATGCATGGAAAGGCATGAACGAAGAAGAATTTAACTGGTGTATTGAACAGACGATATTCTTTGGCGAAGACCGCAAACCGCTAAATATGATTTTGGACGACGGTGGCGACCTTACCAATATGATTCTTGACGAATTTCCTGAGCTTGCTGCAGGTATCAAAGGGCTTTCTGAAGAAACCACTACGGGTGTACACCGCCTATACGAACGTGTACAAAACGGAACACTACCGTTACCCGCCATTAACGTTAACGACTCGGTAACTAAATCCAAGTTTGACAACAAATACGGCTGTAAAGAATCTGCTGTTGATGCGGTACGAAGAGCTACCGATATCATGCTTGCTGGAAAGCGCGTAGTTGTTGCGGGGTATGGCGATGTAGGAAAAGGCACTGTAGCCTCTTTCCAAGGAGCGGGTGCTATTGTTACCGTTACCGAAATTGACCCGATTTGTGCACTGCAAGCCGCTATGGACGGCTATGAAGTAAAGAAATTAGACACCGTGATTGGCAATGCCGATATTATTGTTACCGCAACAGGAAACAAAGACATTGTTGCCGAGCGTCACTTCCGTGCCATGAAAGACAAAGCCATTGTGTGTAACATTGGACACTTTGATAACGAAATTGACATGGCGTGGCTTAACGGTGCCTACGGCGATACCAAGGTGGAAATTAAGCCACAAGTGGATAAATACACGGTTGAGGGCAAAGACATTATTGTACTTGCCGAAGGGCGCTTGGTGAATTTGGGTTGTGCTACAGGGCACCCAAGTTTTGTGATGAGTAACTCGTTTACGAACCAAACACTGGCGCAAATTGAGCTTTGGAAGCACGCCGACCGCTATGAAAACAAGGTGTATATGCTACCCAAACATTTGGACGAAAAAGTAGCCCGTTTGCACCTAGATAAACTCGGTGTGGAATTGGAAGAACTCGACCAAGACCAAGCGGATTATATCAGCGTACCCGTAGCCGGACCCTATAAACCGGAATACTACCGCTACTAAAATTCCATTTTAGAACTGTACCAAAACCCGAGGCTGCGCCTCGGGTTTTTTGTTACACACGGAATAGTCTTAAAATTGATTTTGTACATTTGAATGACAATAAAAAAAGATGCCTACTCTTTTTTACGCTTTTGGAATGCGTTTCTTTTTTTACTCCAACGAACATGTGAGAAACGCTGACGGAGAAGCAAAATTTAGTGTAAAGGCATTGCGATGTATCGACAATAAAGGACTTAAAAACAAAGATGTAAAACTTGCTAGGGCTCTAATTAAAGAAAATAAAGAATTGATTATTAACGCATGGCACACCCACTTTTCTAAATAAAAAATATGACTATAGCCCGCATTTGGTTTGACCGCGAACATATTTTCCTTAAAACTACAGAAGGAGTTGAAAAATCTATGCCGTTAAAGTGGTTTCCCAAATTAGCGCAAGCTACCCCACAACAACGTGAAAAATATGAGCTATCCCCATTTGGTATTCACTGGGAAGCACTCGACGAAGACCTAAGTTTTGAGGGCTTTTTTGCTTTTCAAAAAGAAAATGTAAGCATATAAATAGGAAACAAAAACCCCCGATGCTGTGCATCGGGGGTTTTGTTTTTTACTGTACCGCGGAAATTTACTGCTGTGGGTCTACAGAAACATACGAGCGGTTGTTTCTCTTTTTGGTAAATCGCACCACACCGTCAACTTTGGCGTGTAGTGTATGGTCTTTACCTAAATATACGTTTTCACCGGGATGGTGGGCAGTACCACGCTGACGAACAATAATGTTCCCTGCCGTAGCAAGCTGTCCGCCAAAAATCTTTACGCCCAAGCGTTTCGACTCTGATTCTCTTCCGTTCTTCGAGCTACCAACTCCTTTTTTGTGTGCCATGGTGTTCTCTTTTTATTTTTTAGCTTCAAGTGCCGCTACCAAGTCGGCTTTTTTCATCGATGAAATACCCTCAATTCCCGCGGCTTTTGCCATTTCTTTAAGCTCGGCTACGGTTTTTGAAGAAAAGTCTGTTGCCTTAGGTGCTTCCTTTTTAGGAGCTGCAGCTTTTGCAGTATCCGCCTTTGGCGCAGCTGCTTTTTTGGCAGGTGCCTTTTTAGCAGTACCTACTCCTACCGACTCGATTACGATTTCGGTAAGCGACTGGCGATGACCATTCTTTACGCGGTATCCCTTACGACGTTTCTTTTTAAATACAATTACTTTGTCATCTTTCAAATGACGAACCACTTTTGCTTCTACCGAAGCATTGGCTACAGCCGGGGCGCCTACGGTAACATTGTCGCCGTCTGCTACCAAATATACCTTGTCAAACGAAACGTTATCTCCGGCTTTGGCGTCCAAACGATGTACAAATACCTTCTGGTCTTTTGCAACTTTAAATTGCTGCCCTGCTATCTCTACGATTGCAAACATATTTTTTGTTTTAATACTTCCTATTGAAGCGGGGGCAAATATACAATCTTGTTCCCAATCAACCAACCGTTTTTTATGTGTAACAATTTTTTGAGCAAGTCGTTGTGATTCTTAGCGTTAATTGCTAAATTGAAACACAAAAATCTAAGAACATGAATAAATACACCTCTTTAGCCTTTTTATTCGTAGCCGGAGTTGTGTCAGCACAATCCGTTTCCTTCGAGGAGTACGACCTTTCCAACGGCTTACATGTAATTCTACACCAAGACAATACAGCACCTGTGGTAACCACTTCGGTGATGTACCACGTGGGTGCCAAAGACGAACAGCCCGACCGCACAGGCTTTGCTCACTTTTTTGAACACCTCCTTTTTGAGGGTACAGAAAACATTGACAATGGCGCCTGGTTTTCTATCGTAACCGAAAACGGCGGCACCAACAATGCTAATACCACCGATGATAGAACCTATTACTACGAGGTTTTTCCATCTAATAATCTGGAATTGGGCTTGTGGATGGAATCGGAGCGTATGCTACACCCCATTATTGAACAAGATGGCGTGGACACTCAAAACGAAGTCGTAAAAGAAGAAAAACGCCTTAGAGTTGACAATCAGCCCTATGGGAAGTTTTTGGAAAATGTAAAAAAACATCTTTTTACCAAACATCCTTACCGCTGGACGACCATTGGCGAAATGGAGCACCTAGATGCCGCAACACTCGATGAGTTTTTGGCATTCAACAAAAAATTCTACGTGCCGAATAACGCTGTGCTTGTAGTGGCTGGAGACATTGATATAGACGCCACGAAAAAAATGGTGAAAGACTATTTTGGGGATATACCAAAAGGGGCGGAAATCGTAAGAGAAAACTTCGAAGAAGACCCCATCAAGGAACAACGCAATGCAACGGCATACGATGGGAATATTCAAATTCCTGCCCTAATTGCTGCCTACCGCACTCCTTCGTTTAAAGCACGTGATTCGCGGATATTGGATATGATTTCGACCTATTTGAGTGATGGACCTAGCTCTAAACTCTATAAAAAACTAGTGGACGAAAAAAAGATGGCGCTTCAAACAGGCACACTTAATTTTTCGCAAGAAGACTACGGCATGTACATTTTGTATGGGCTTCCGCAAGGCGAATTTCAGTTAGACGACTTAAAAGAAGAAATGGATGCTGAAATTGTAAAAGTGCAAACTGAATTGATTTCGGAGCGTGATTATCAGAAATTGCTCAACAAATTCGAAAATGGTTTTGTGAGCAGTAACGCCTCTATCGAGGGTATTGCCAATTCATTAGCGCGGTATTATATGTTGTATGGTGACACCAATCTGATAAACAACGAAATTGATATTTACCGTTCCATCACCCGAGAAGAAATTCGTGGTGTTGCCAACAAGTACCTAAACACCAGCCAGCGATTGATTCTTGAATATCTGCCTGAATCTGAAAACAACTAAACGAAGCATCATGAAAAAATTACTCGTATTATTTACCGCGCTACTAACCGTTTCGGCATTTGCGCAAATTGACCGAAGCCAACAACCCAAAGCTGGTCCTGCGCCCAGTATTCAGGTGAAAGAACCGTATCAATTCAAACTCAAAAACGGGCTTACCGTAATGGTGGTAGAAAACCGAAAACTACCTCAAGTAAGCGCAAGTTTAACCCTTGACAATCCGCCCATTTTGGAAGGCATCAAAGCAGGAATGGGCGAGCTTACTGGAAGTCTTCTCGGAAAAGGGTCAAAAAAAATAGCAAAAGATGACTTCTACGACGAAGTTGATTTTATGGGTGCAAATATTAGTGTGGGTGCTTCAGGAGCCTTTGCGCAGTCGCTGACACGCTATTTCCCACGTGTTTTTGAAATGATGGCAGATGCCGCGATAAATCCAAATTTCACAGAAGAGGAGTTTATCAAAGAGCGGGATGTGCTGATTGATGCCTTAAAGTCTAATGAAAAAGATGTTACTTCTGCCGCAAGACGTGTTGAAGCGCTGTTGGCGTATGGGGGCAATCACCCCTATGGCGAATACACTACCGCTGGGACAGTGTACAATATCAAATTGGAAGACATACAACGCTTTTATGATGCGCGGTTTAGACCTGACAACGCATACTTAGTGGTTGTTGGCGATATCGATGCGGCTACGGTAGAATCGCTTGTCAAAAAACACTTTAAAAAATGGAAAGCACAACCCGTTGCTGCAAGTCCGCTTCCTGAAGTTACTAACCCTGTAAAAACGCAAATCGATTTTGTAAATATGCCCAATGCCGTGCAGTCGGAAGTGGTGGTGCAAAGCACTACACATTTGGCAAAAAAAGACCCTGATTATTTTCCAGTGCTTATGGCAAATTCCATACTTGGCGGTGGCGGTGAAGCGCGTTTGTTCTTAAACCTCCGCGAAGACAAAGGCTATACCTATGGCTCGTACTCCAGCATTGGCAACAACAAACGTACAGCTACCCGATTCCGTGCAACGGCAAGCGTGCGCAACGAGGTTACTGACAGTGCCGTTGTTGAATTACTTAGTGAAATTAAACGCATTCGCACCGAATTGGTTACGGAAAGTGAACTTAAGAAAGCAAAGGCAAAATATGTGGGAAGTTTTGTGCGATCGTTGGAAAATCCCGCTACTATAGCTCGATTTGCTTTGGAGGTTGCCACCGAAAACTTGGATACGGATTTTTATAAAAATTATTTAGACAATATCAATGCCGTTACGGCTGAAGATGTGCTACGCGTAGCGCAAAAATACTTTAATGTAAATCAAGCGCGCGTAGTAGTAACTGGTAAGGGGGTAGATGTACTAGACAACTTGGAAAATGTAGTTTTTAACGGAGCAAAACTTAGTGTTTCGTATTATGACAAATACGGAATGCCTATCGATAGACCGCAAAAAGCTGCAGTAGAAGGAGGAGTTACCGCAAAAAGCGTATTGAAAAACTATTTGGAAAAAATAGGGGCTAGTACTATTTCCGATTTGAAGGCATTGAAATTGACATATAAAGGAGAATTTATGCAAACTGCCCTTGAAGTGGAAGAAACCTTTTCGGCAGTCGAGCAAAAGCAGGTGATTTCAGTTGGCGGAAATGCCATGATGACTAGTGTGGTTTCGGAAGCAAGTGCTTATATGAAGCAAGGTCCAAATCAAATGGATTTGCCAAAAGCCATCCATGACGATATGAAAAAAACGCTTGGTGCATTTCCTGAAATGGCACTGCTTAACAGTGATGAAGTCGCGTTAGAAGGTATCGAAGATATCAATGGAGAAAATGCCTACACGATTAAGGTTTCTGGAACGGGCGTAAGCTACACCTATTACTATGGGGTAGATTCAGGGCTAAAACTTAGGGAATCTACTATGGTAAACTTTGGTGGGCAAATGCAAACCAATAGCACAGATTTTTCGGAGTATACTGAAAAATCGGGCTTAACACTTCCTGGAAAAAAGAGTTTTAACATGGGGGGACAAGATATTTCCCTATCGCTAGATAGCGTAGCTATCAACCCTGAGTAATAGTTTTATTTGGGTTTCGCGGGTCTGTGGGCTAGCGAAACCCCTATCAAAATAATTGCGGTTGCCAATAATTGTAATGGACTGATGCGCTCACCATCTAAAATGCCCCAAAACAGGGCTACAATGGGTAATGTATAGGTTACTGAAGAGGCAAAAACAGCAGATGCCATTTTTACAAATCGGTTGAACATGACTTTTGCAATGGCAGTGCCAAAAAAGGCAAGCAACGCAATAAAACCCAAACTAGTTATGACCTCGGGGTTTACTAATTTTTTGACGGAAAAGAAATCTGAAAAAAGAAGTAAGAGCACTGCTGGAGGGAGTATGGCAATGAAATTTCCAAGAGTCATCGCCATTGGGGAAACATCATCTAGTTTGTGCTTCAAAAAATATATATTAATGGCATAACACATCGATGCAGACATAATTAATAATACATAGCCTGTTGGTTGCGCAGCGTTGATTTGAGTACCTCCCCAAATCAACCCAAGGGAACCCACAAAGCCTAATAACACACCAAAATATTGTCGCGTTAGCATGCGCGTACTGAAAAAAGCTACCCCTATAATAAGGGTAAAAATGGGCGTTAAAGAATTCATAATGGCAGCTACCGAAGAGTCAATGTGCTGTTGGGCAAAAGCAAAAAAGAATGAAGGAAAAAAGGTGCCTAAAAACCCCGTTATAACAAGCCATTTCCACTGATTTTTAGTCAATCCCTTTAAAGATTTATATCCCATTAAAAGCAAGAAAACCGTACTAAAAACAATGCGCACACTACCCAACTGAATGGGTGTGAGCCCCACGAGTCCTCGTTTGATGAGGATATAGGAACTTCCCCAAATAAGAGAAAGTAGAAACAAGTAAAGCCATTTGTTTTGTGGAATCCATTGCATACCGCGCAAAGCTGACAAAATTCAACGAGAAATAGCAATAATTTCCTACATTTGATGAAAACTTAATATTATGAAACCCCTATTCTATTACCTTTTGGTTGTACTATTTATTGGCTGTACTACAGCCCCAAAATCAGAGAAGAAAACCATTTCCCATGACGAAGAAAAAACGGTAGAATTATCTGCTGATATGTCGCACATTTCATTCCCAATCAAGGGCATGACCTGCGAGGTAGGATGCGCTGCGCGCATTGAGAAAAAAGTAGCTGCCTCGGAAGGTGTTGTGGCTTCGAAAGTAGACTTTAAAGCTGAAACTGCATATGTGTCTTTTGACCCGTCAGCCACCTCATTTGAGGCTATTCGCGCCACTATTGAAGGCTTGGGCGCCGATTATGAAGTAGGTGAAGCAACAGCTGACTCTCCTTATTTTCAAACGAAAGAAGGAAAAAGCTGTAACAAAGACTGTGATAAGCCATGTTGTAAAGACAAAAAAGCTTGCGACAAGTCATGCGATAAACCTTGTTGCAAAGACGGTAAAAAAGACATGGATAAAAAGGCATGTGCTGCCGATTGTAAAAAAGCATGTTGCGCTAAAAAAGAAGAAAAAGCCTAATCCCAACGAAGCGTTTCGAGGAGTTTTTGCACATCATTTTTGATGTACGCAATAGCTGGTGCCAAAGAGTCGTAGTTCGGTGCTGCCTGAAAAAGCAACGACCCCGTGAGATAGTGTTTTTGGGTGTCTGTGCCAAAAAAATGGAGGTTTGAGGGTGAATCCCCAACAAGGGTAACACATGCCCCCATAACCTTATTTTCTTGGTTTTCAAAGCTACTTTCATTCATTCGAAAAGCCTTTTTGCCAAACATTTCTAGACGTTTGTCAAAATCCAAAAGCAGGGTATCAAGAGAAGCTTTTTCCAAATCAAAATAGGTGAGGTATAGTGTTGCGTTGAGTTTGGCGTATGCCAATGTAACTGCACAAGACGACAGGGGTGTGAGTACAGCCGTTTTATTGTATGCAAAACGGTATGTACATATGTTTTCAGAACTGAGGTATTGAGGCGTAGGATATTCTAGGGCAAGCTCTGCCTTAGGCTTCGGGGTTGGTGTTTGGCATCCCAATATAAAAAACACTAAAAATGTAAGGCGAATCATGGTCGCAATTGAACTTTAAGTTGTTTGATGCGTTTACGGTCAACAGCTTCTATGGTAAAAATCACATTCTTAAATTTCATAGCTGTATTTACTTTTGGAAAACCACCCAACTGTTCTAACACAAAACCTGCAATGGTTTCGGACTCTCCTTTTTTAGCTTCAAAATCTTTGATGTTAGAAAGCTTCAATACACTATAAAAATCTTTAAGTGATGTTTTCCCGTCAAACACAAAAGTGGTGTCATTTAGTTTTGAATAACTGATGTCTGTTTCGTCAAATTCATCACTGATATCTCCCACAATTTGCTCGATAACATCTTCCAAAGAAATTACACCCGAGGTACCGCCATACTCGTCCACCACCACCGCCAAATGAATGCGTTTGGACTGAAATTCCTCTAACAAATCGTCTAATTTTTTGTTTTCAGGAACATAATACGGCTCACGTAACAGTGTGTTCCAATCGAATTTTTTTTCGTCCAAATGGGGTAATAAATCTTTAACATACAACACCCCTATAACTGTGTCTATGGTGTCGCGAAAGACAGGTACTCGGGAAAAGCCCTTGGCGACCACTTGTTCTACTACATCCAAAAACGGTGTTTTCTCATCTAGCGCAAATACATCTATCCGTGGGCACATGACCTGCTTGGTTTCTGTATTTCCAAAGGTTACTATTCCCTTTAAAATCTTTTGTTCGTCTTTGGTAGTTTCCGTATCGTCAGTCATTTCTAGAGCTTGCGATAGGTGATCTACCGAGATATTTGAGGTTGTTTTCCCAAGGCGTTTTTGCAAAACATACGTCATATAACTCATGGGATACGTAAACGCAAAAAACACATAATGGTCCAACGCATAAATAGGCAAAGCCATACGTCTAGCAAAACCTTTTGGGTTTTTGTTGGCATATACTTTGGGTAGAATTTCTCCAAACAACAACACCACTGAGGTAATTACACCTACCTCTAACAAAAAACGCAACCACGGCGTAGTTATGGCTTCAAAAAAAACCGTAGTTAGTGAAGCAAAAACAAGTACTGTTGCGATATTAATGAGATTATTGAGCAACAATATAATTGCCAAAAGACGTCTTGGGTTTTTCCGCAAATGCGCTATAATACGCTCAGATTTGTTGGAAGAAATAACAACCTCTTTTATATATGATGGCGATAACGAAAAAAACGCTACCTCTGACCCAGAAACCAAAGCAGAACCCAATAAGAGAAATAGCAGCAAAATTACTTTTGCAGTCTCGAGTGTTTCAACGCCTAAGATCAAATAGGGTAACTCCAACCGTCAGAATTTAAAATGGTAAGTCGTCGTTGCTTTCGGGTTGGCTCACCTGACTGGTCTGTTGTTGCGCAGGCTGTGCGGGTGCGGCGGCTGCGTCTGTTGGGCGTTGGGTTAAGAAAGTGAAATCATCCACATGAATTTCGGTAGAATACCGATCTTTACCATCATCACCTTGCCATTTTCGGGTTTTGATTCGTCCTTCAACATACACCTTATCACCCTTTTTAAGGTATTTTTCGCAAATTTCGGCAGCTTTATTACGCACGACTATATTGTGCCATTCGGTATTCGTTACCTTTTCGCCGGTTTGTTTGCTAGTGTAGGTTTCATTGGTTGCAATAGGAAAACGCCCAAGGCAATTTCCCCCTTCAAAATAGGTAAGCTTAACGTCATCGCCAAGGTGACCTATTAACATCGCTTTATTTAGTGTTCCGCTCATAATAGATTTTAAATCAAATGTACACTATCGAATGAACTTCTGCAAAAATCGGTCGATAAGGCGGGGGACACCATATTCTTGCACCGCTTCCCAAGGTATGGGCAAGTCTTTTTCGACGTTTTCCAAAATCCAAAACTGAGCATGAAGGGTTTGGTGAGATAATTTGTGCTTCATTATATCCGCTTCAAACAGTATCCAGTTTGCATTTGTTGCCCATTCGGGCAAATTGGCATGGGATTTTAAAGCTTTTTCAGTTAAAACTTTTTCTGCTTCAAGCAGCGGAAACTCATACAGCCCTTCCCAAATATCTTTGCCTTTTCGTTTGGTGAGCAAGGTGTTTTGGTTGTTGTCAAAAGGTACTAAATAATGAAAAAACCGATTTTTTACGGGTTTCGCTTTTAATTTTTGTGGGCGAAGTGTTATGGTATTATTGGCTAATGACTGACAACTTTCTGCTAAGGGACATGTAGGGCAAAACGGTTGTTTGGGTTTGCATTGCATTGCGCCAAATTCCATTAGGGCTTGATTGTAGATACCGGGGTTTTGGGTGTCAATTAAAGACTGTGCCAACTCCTGAAAATAACGTACACCTTCGGGTTTATTAATGGGAAAATCTATGTCAAAATAGCGTGCCAACACGCGATATACATTGCCATCAACAACGGCTTTGGGCTCATCAAAACAAATGGATGCAAGGGCACTCGCCGTATAGGGTCCAACTCCTGGTAATTTGATTAATTCTTTGTAGGAATCGGGGAAAACCCCCTGATAGTCATGTGCTACAACTTTTGCAGCCTTATGTAAGTTTCGCGCTCGGGAATAGTAGCCCAACCCTTGCCAAAGCTTTAAGACTTCATCTTCGTGGGCATTTGCCAAAGCTGACACCTTTGGATATGCTGAAAAAAAACGTTCGTAATATGGTAGTCCTTGTGCTACACGGGTTTGTTGTAAAATCACTTCTGAAAGCCAAACGCTATAGGGATTTTTGGAGTTTCGCCATGGCAAGTCGCGTTTGTGAATGCTATACCACGCTAACAATTTGGAAGTGAATATGTTCATGTTGTCAAAAATACGAGCAAAGAATGAAAATTGATCGTCTAAGGCATCCTTAACGTATCAATTAAATCTTTATATTTGCTGACCTAAAATTTACAACCACAAAAAAATTTAAGGATGACTAAAGCTGAAATTGTATCAAACATTTCCGATAAGTTGGGAGTTGAAAAGAGTGATGCGCAAGAAATCGTAAATCACTTTATGAAAGAAGTTAAAGGTGCATTGGAATCTGGTGAAAACGTATACTTACGAGGATTTGGAAGTTTTGTAGTGAAAACACGCAAAGCCAAAAAAGGACGTAATATTTCAAAAAACGTTACCATCAATATTCCGGCACACAACATTCCTTCATTTAAACCTGCAAAGGTTTTTTTAGAACAAGTAAAATCGAAAGTGGCCGTGAAATAACGACCGCGTTATATTAATTATTTAGAACATAACATATGCCAAGTGGTAAAAAAAGAAAAAGACACAAGGTAGCCACGCACAAGCGTAAGAAAAGAAGCCGTGCCAACAGGCACAAGAAAAAATAAGCTTCTGTAACCCTGAACGCCCCACGTTCTTTGACATGGAATTTTGTTAGACCTGTTCACGCTAATAGCATTCCCACCGTAATACATTGTTAAATTGTTCTGCAATGTTGCAGAACTAAAAATCATAATTGTGAGTAAAGAACTTATTATTCGTTCACGATCCTCTGCAGTTGATTTTGCCTTACTCAAAGACGGAAAGCTCGTTGAGTATCACAAAGAAATTGAAGATAATAAATTTCACGTTGGTGATATTTTTTTAGCAAAAATCAAAAAAACCCTGTCTGGTCTTAATGCTGCGTTTGTAAACGTGGGCTATGAGAAAGATGCATTTCTGCATTATCATGACCTGGGGCCAAAAGTGACTACGCTATTAAAATTTATCAAACGTGCCAGTTCGGGTAAAGTCAAAGACTTTTCATTAAAAGACTACCCGCTAGAGCCTGAAATTAACAAAGACGGTATTATTACCGATGCCGTTCAGGCAAATCAATCGCTTCTTGTGCAAATTATCAAAGAACCTATTTCCACTAAAGGACCCCGTATCAGTTCGGAATTGTCCTTAGCGGGAAGGTATTTGGTATTGGTCCCTTTTTCGGACCGTGTATCTATATCACAGAAAATTTCTACACGTGAAGAAAAGAACCGCTTAAAGAAGCTTGTCATGAGTATAAAGCCAAAAGGGTTTGGAGTTATTATACGAACTGTGGCTGAGGGCAAGAAAGTAGCAGAACTCGACAAAGATTTGGAAGACCTTTATAATCGTTGGGTTGGTATGTGTAAAAAAATCCAAAAAGCCGATTATCCCTCTAGAGTATTGAGTGAACTCAACAGAGCCTCCTCTATTCTTAGAGATATCTTTGACGATGAATTTACAGGCATTCATGTAGACGATCCTGAATTATTAGCAGAAGTCAAAGAATATTTGGAGCAAATTGCGCCAAATAGTGTTGGCATTGCAAAACTTTTCAAAAGCGATGTACCCATTTTTGAACACTACGGTATTGAACGACAAATCAAAGCCTCGTTTGGACGCACTGTGTCCATGAACCGAGGTGCGTATTTGATTGTCGAACACACCGAAGCCCTTCACGTTATTGATGTCAATAGTGGCAACCGTTCCAATAAGGCTAAAAATCAAGAAGATACTGCCTTAGAAGTGAACATGATTGCAGCGACCGAAATCGCCCGCCAGTTGCGCTTGCGCGATATGGGTGGTATTATTGTTATTGACTTCATTGACATGATACGTCACGAAAACAGGAAAAAGCTTTTTGAGCATTTCTGCAAAGAGATGGAAAGCGACCGTGCTAAGCACAAAATTCTGCCACCCAGTAGAATTGGGCTTATTCAAATGACACGACAACGCGTTCGTCCTGAAATGGATATCAAAACAACGGAGCCAAACCCCAACATTAATGGTGAGGTAGAAGCACCCATTGTTTTATTAGATAAGATAAAAGCAGACTTGGAAAAGGTTTTAGCCAATCCAAAACACAAAAAGAAAAAAGTTGTGTTGCATTTGCACCCTTTTATCGCAGCCTATCTAACAAAAGGCTGGAAATCGGAGCGCACAAAGTGGTACTTTGAGTACAACAAGTGGATTAAAATCATGCCACGAGATGCGTACACCTATTTGCATTATCGTTTCTTTGACGGAAAAGGAAAAGTAATTCATATATAAAAACAAAAGCGGCCTTAGTGCCGCTTTTTTTATTTTAGCACTTGTGAAAAAATCCTATACTGTAACTGAAGCCCTTGAGAAATTGCGGCACTACTGTGCCTATCAAGAGCGCTGTCATAAAGAAGTCAAAGACAAACTCTATGGCATGCAAATGATTCCCCAAGCCGTTGACCAAATTGTGGGGACATTGGTCAGTGAAAACTACCTTAACGAAAGCCGTTTTGCACAACAATTTGCCCATGGAAAATTTTCCATTAAGCATTGGGGGAAACTCCGTATTACGAGAGAGTTAAAGGCGCGTCAGGTTTCAGATTATGATATTCGGAAAGCCCTTTCGAGTATAGATGCAGAAGCATACACAACTAAAATTGGAGACATCAGTCGAAAAAAATGGAATCAATTAGACGGAATTTCACCCCAACAAAAAAAGCAAAAACTCTTTCAATATCTGGCATATCGCGGTTGGGAAACCGAACGCATTTACGACCAACTAGACCGGCTTAGCGAAAACTAACGTGAGTACCGCAACGTAAGCATTCCGTGCGCCTTGGGCATGGGAATCAGGTTTTCGTAATAGGTAACGTTAAACAAGTTACGTCCTTGAAGTGATACTTTCCATTTTGCGCCTAACGCATAATCGAGCTGGAGGTTAAAAAGTTGATAGGTGTCCCCTAAGGCACGTTCGGCATAACGGTATGCAGCCGTGGAAGAAAAACGTGACGAAAACTGCTTTGTCAATTGCAGGTTTGCATCATGTTTTAGAAAATTAAGCGCATACTTCGAATACACCGTTTTGATATAATCGTCTTCCAAATAGGCATACGAAAGGTTGAGGGTATGCTGCTGTTTTCCGATTTGGTACTTCCAAACAGCATTAAGTTCACCACCAACGGTTCTGATATTTTCATCAATATTTTCTGCCACCCATGCTTCATCATTAGGCGATTGCTTTACAAAGTCAATTAGGTTCTCGCCATTGCGCTGAAAAACAGCTGCCTCAACAGACCATTTTTGCGCCTGATAGCGCATCGAGATTTCATGACTCAAAGCTTTTTCAGGCTGTAAATTCGCATTTCCCTTTGTGGTAGCACTTTGGTAGAACAAATCCGTGTAGGTAGGAATACGATAGGTGTATCCGGTATTATAGGTGAGCTTTACGTGCTCCGACAATCGATATCCCATATCAACACCGGGGTAGAAAAAACCGCCCATATCAGAATAGTTACTCCATGCAAATCCAGGAGTTATGTCAAAAGACCCTGTAGTAAAACGGTGCTCAAAAAAGAGGTGGGCGACTGTTCTGTTTTTATCTCCTAAATTATTGCTTTGGATATTCACTCGTGAAAATTCAACACCAAAGCCCGTGACACCCAAACTATTTTTGTTTTTTGCATCCAATGAAGTTCCTAACCTGTTTGTAATATGCAAATTTCGGAATACTGAAGGGTTGTTTCGGATATAGATGTACTCATCTTGACCACGCTTCCAAAAAAGACGTGGCGTGAGCCTCCAATTTTGATTTTCACTGACAAGGGTACTTGTTAATGCTACCAAACTACTTTGCGTTTCTTCGTATTGCTCAGTGGCAGTGGTTGCACGGTAAAATCCATTTGCGCCAAATTTACGCTCTGTAAACATGGTCATTACGTTGATATTGGATGCTCCTGCGGCAAAACTGCTTTTGGTAAAAACGTGTAGATTTTTAAAGTCGGTATTGTAGCGATAGCCATCGCTTTCTTGCAATGAAAAATGCGCAATATGCTGTTGCTTTTCCGTTTGAATTTGCTCTGTTATGCTTAGTTGATTGCTGTCAAATGAGCCTTGTGCCACAGCAAGGTTCGTTTTGTTTGAGGCAGCGTTTTTGGTAACAATATTTATGGCGCCGGTAAAGGCATTTTGTCCATAAATTCGGGCTGCAGGACCCTTTACGATTTCAATGCGCTCAATAACATCAAGAGGCAATGCGCTGTTTAGCGTATGGTGTCCCGTTTGGGGATCGTCTACGCGGATTCCATCAATCAACAACAGCACTTGGCTATAGGTTCCACCCCGTAAATAAATATCGGCATTAGCACCCTCCATCCCTTGGCGCAACACATCTACGCCCGCCTGTAGGCGTAATACATCTGCCAAACTGGTAGCTGGGGTATTGGAAATTTGCGCTGCAGTAATTACGGTAACCGACTTAGAATCTTGAGAAAAAGGAACGTCCAACCTAGGGGAAGAAACCACAACTTCATTCAATTGGGTTTGCGCAAAGATGCTGGAGGTAATTAACATAAAAATTACGCCCAGTAATGCATTTGGTATCCTCATAATGTTGGATTGTGTCGGTAAAAACAAGTTGTGGAATTAGTCCACAAATAAGATAACCTTGTTGTCGTTCATTTCCAAAACACCACCGTTTTCAAGGGTCAAAAGGGTTTCGTTGCCTTTTTGTTGAAAATAGGATTGAAAGGCTTTGTCAATAGCAAGTTTGCCTTCAATTTTAGCTACACCCTGCACAAGGGTAGAAACCATCGCTGCGTGGTTATTAAGCACCTGAAACGAACCTTGAGTCCCAGGAGCAGAAACGGATGTAACCTCTCCTTGGAACAACGTAGCTTCAGGACTTACAATTTCTAAATACATAGGAATTAGGCGTTGGCTTCAGCAAGCATTTTTTCACCAGCTTCAATAGCTTCTTCAATAGTACCCTTAAGGTTAAAAGCAGCTTCAGGAAGGTGGTCTAATTCACCGTCCATAATCATGTTAAAGCCTTTAATGGTGTCTTTGATGTCTACCAATACCCCTGGGATACCTGTAAACTGCTCTGCCACGTGGAAGGGTTGCGACAAGAATCGCTGTACACGACGCGCACGCGCCACAGCAAGTTTGTCTTCTTCAGAAAGTTCTTCCATCCCCAAAATGGCAATGATGTCTTGCAATTCTTTGTAGCGTTGCAACAATTCTTTTACACGTTGTGCACAGTTATAGTGCTCATCACCCAAAATTTCAGGGGTAAGAATACGTGAGGTAGAATCTAGTGGATCTACGGCAGGGTAAATACCAAGCTCGGCAATTTTACGTGAAAGTACCGTAGTCGCATCCAAGTGCGCAAAGGTAGTTGCCGGTGCAGGGTCGGTAAGGTCATCCGCAGGTACATAAACCGCCTGAACCGAAGTAATCGAACCTTTTTTGGTTGAGGTAATACGCTCTTGCATCGCACCCATTTCTGTGGCTAGTGTAGGCTGATATCCTACCGCCGAAGGCATACGTCCAAGAAGTGCTGACACCTCAGAACCTGCTTGTGTAAATCGGAAAATATTGTCTACAAAGAAAAGAACATCTTTTCCTTGGTCAGAGCCGGCACCATCACGGAAATATTCCGCTACAGTAAGACCAGAAAGTGCTACACGCGCACGTGCTCCCGGTGGCTCGTTCATCTGTCCAAACACAAAGGTTGCCTTAGATTCTTTCATGGCTTCTTTGTCAATTTTAGACAAATCCCATCCGCCATTCTCCATAGACTCCATAAACTCATCTCCGTATTTAATAATACCAGACTCAAGCATCTCGCGCAATAAGTCGTTTCCTTCACGAGTACGCTCACCCACTCCGGCAAATACAGAAAGTCCTCCGTGCCCTTTAGCAATGTTGTTGATCAATTCTTGGATAAGTACTGTTTTTCCAACACCTGCACCTCCAAAAAGTCCAATTTTACCTCCTTTGGCATAGGGCTCAATAAGGTCGATAACTTTGATACCTGTGTAAAGCACCTCAGTAGAAGTAGAAAGATCTTCAAAGGCGGGTGCTTCGCGGTGAATAGGAAGACCGTTGTCGCCTGATTTTGGCAAATCGCCAATACCGTCAATAGCGTCCCCAATTACGTTAAAAAGTCGTCCGTATATTTCTTCGCCTATGGGCATTTGGATGGGGTTTCCGGTAGCAAGTACGTCTGCGCCACGCTCCAGCCCGTCAGTAGAATCCATCGAAATGGCACGAACTTGGTCTTCACCAATATGCGATTGCACCTCAAGTACGAGGGTAGAACCGTCCGTTTTTTTGATTTCTAATGAGTCATAAATGTTAGGAAGGGTGTTGGTAGCGGTGTCAAAAGACACATCTACTACAGGACCAATGACTTGGGAAACTTTACCTGTGCTCTGTGACATAGTCGAAGAATTGTTTTTTCAATGTGGCGCTAGGCCTATAATTTTCGTGTGCAAATATAGGCGAAATAAAACGAGAATTCATGGCTTTAGCGCAAAAAAAAAGCACCCTTTTCAGAGTGCTTTTATAGGGGTTAACCGTTTGCTACAGATCAAACAAAATTGAAGTGTAGTAAATGCTTCCGATACGTCCGCTACCTGCAAGGCTAACGAATTCGTTTCCGCCAATGTTGTTACCGCCCACACGAAGTTTCGCATTAAGCTTTGCAAGGTCAAGCGTTAGCTGCGCATCTAAAACCGTATTTGCGTCTATCATCTCGTCTACAAATGTAGACTCAAACATATATTCCGAGTTGTAACGTGCATTTACATTAAAAGAAATCGCATCAAACTTACCGTTAAGACCTGCTTTTATACGGTGCGTTGGCGTATTCCATGAAGTTTCAAAAGATGGATCATTACCAGGAGTGTAATCCAACTCATTAAATTCATACACCAAATTAAGCATTAGGTTTTGCGTAAGCACTTGAGAAGCACTGATGTTTACTCCATACGATTTGAAGTCTTCATCTTGATTAGAATCAACACTATAAATAGCATAATTTCCTTGAGCAATTGGGTTTGTGATACCAGCACCCAAAACAGGAACAATTACATTGGTAGCGCCAATATAATCGTCATAATCACTGTAATAGGCACTTAAGTCAAATGTAAATCCATTGGAATTATAACGATATCCTAAGTCTAAAGTACGAACAAACTCCGCATGCACATTTTCTAAATTAGCATCTGCTCCATTAAGTAGTTTTGCAACTCCAGGTGTAAAGATGTAATTACCTGTTATTTGTGCAGTAGTTCCATTTTCCAAAGACACATTTTGGTTGTAACGTTCGATACTGTCAGGTGATGACCCTAATAAAATGGCTTGCCCAGCATCAAGCGCAATATATTGGTCTTGATTGGTAGGGTTACGGAAACCTTGCTGATATGAGACACGAATATTCTGCTCATCAGATATATTAAATAATAACCCTAAGCGTGGAGTAACATAACCATCAAAAAATTCTGCTTTGTCGTAACGTAATGATGCGGTAAGGCTAACAAAATCGTTGAACAAATCTTTTTTGGCTTGAGCAAATGCACCATATTGATAATAAGTAATTGGACCGTTGTAGTCGGTGTAAAGTGTTCCCCCAGTGTTAAGTTCAGAACTGCGGAAAGAAGCTCCTGCTATGATATTTGCAAAATCAATAGAATCTTCAAAATCATAGATTAAGTCAGCATCTATCACTTGCGTATCATCAACAATAACAGCACCTGAACCAATACTAAATGGATTCGTTCTCATTCTGTTTAGTGCTGCGTTATAAGCATCAGAACCAGGCACAAGCATATTGGCATCGGCTGCCGCACGTGCTGCGTTGTGGGCAAATAAGGTATTGCCACCAAACTGAGCAAAGGCGGGAAGGTTGTTAATTGATTGTCCTCCTGTCATAATATCTGCACCTATAATGCCTAAAAACTGAGAAATACCAACAAGGTTAGGAGTTAATCCATTAGCAGCTGCAGCTGCACCAAGGTAGGTCTGTAAATATGTAGCTCCCCAGCCATTTAAGATACCTCCAGGTTGGGCATTAGCTACACCAATAGCAGCAGCTTCCATTTGGTAGGTGTTTCCGCTATTTTCTTTGGTTAGATAGGCTCTTGCTAGCAATCCGCCTGAACGCACTTCAAATTTGTGTTGTTGTAACTTAAAGTTATCAATAAAATATCTTCCTGTAGCTTGTAATGGAGAACTCCCTGTTCCAATTAAAGAACTTAAAATAAATTCTGTTTTTTCTGTAGGGCGGAAATGAATGGCAAAATTACCTTTGGTATTCACCGCTTCGTTAGGCGCTAAATCTACTTCATTATAACCTGTAGTTAATACAGTATCAAAATAATTTGGCGCAGCAGCAGCTAAAGATAGAAGTGCTGGATTTTGTGTGAGTTGATATAGAGCTCCCCACTGTGTGGTTGAGCCTACAGCAACTTCACCATATTTGTTAATGGCATTAAAATCTGGATTTTGCGGGTTATACCCATCAACAGGTTTCCCATCAACTTGATGTCTGTAATCGGTAGCTGCCCACTCTGTACCCTCTTTATGTGAAAGGGTTGCTTTAATAGCCCATTTATCGCCAAGTTTGGTTGCCATACGAATACCAAAGTCGGTAAATTCATTATTTCCAGCAGCGGCTTGTTGGGTAACGCCTGTTTTGTAATACACGCTAACCCCTTCGTGCTCAAAAGGATTTTTACTGTTTAAGAACATAATCCCTTTGTAGGCATCAGCACCATACAATGCAGAAGCAGCACCAGGAAGCACTTCAACGCTTTGCACATCCAATTCGTTCAGTCCTACTAGGTTTCCAACGGCAAAACCAAAAACAGGTGCTTGGTTGTTCATCCCATCAACAAGAGTAACAAATCCCTCGTTATACACTGTAGCAAAACCACGTGTGCTTACTTGGTTAAACACCAATCCGCCTTGATTTAATTGAATTCCTCGGAGGTTTTCTAATCCGTTAAAGTAATCTGCAGAAGGCGTGCGCTCTATTTGTTGCAAGCTAAATTTCTCTACTGTTACTGGCGACTCAAAAATACGCTCTGCCATACGTGACGCAGAAACAACAATCTCA